>Ga0307478_10000003_pt1 | contig 430199 bp, 394 predicted proteins | sample atmos_gasesECM4C_2_FD_203713 | JGI IMG/M metagenome (GOLD analysis project Ga0307478, IMG submission 203713) | Hardwood forest soil microbial communities from Morgan-Monroe State Forest, Indiana, United States - atmos_gasesECM4C_05 | ecosystem: Environmental > Terrestrial > Soil > Temperate...
CCGGATCGTTCACCCCCTTTTCCTACGACTTCGATATCAACAACGACGGAACGCTGCAGACGCCGCTCGGAGCAATCAAGAAGATGGGCAACTGACAACCTAGCGCGGCACATGAGCTCCGAGCCAGCATGCATTCTTAATCTCGTCGGCGCTCAGCAGGTGCTGCGAAGGTTTTTCCGCCAAACGCGGAGGTTAATAGCATAATCAGAAGAGTCGTAAATGCTCCTAACCGCGTTTTCCTCAATGGCATGTCCTCCGCATCATGTATTAAGGAAACACTGAGGAATCTAGGCTTTTTCGGCCAACTCGTGCAAGCCGAGTAGTAAGAATTGAGATCCGACTAATTCAATTTGCCCGCAAGATTCGGATGGTCCACTCGTGTGCTCCGCCGTAATCTCTACCTATCATGACTACGACAAACATGACTTTCCCAATAACGGCCGCGAATGCCATACTCGGAGAGCGAATCGCCAGCGATATGCCGGCCGCGCAGACCAATTCGAAGCCAGCGAAGGAGCCGATGGTCGCGGGTCATCAAAACGCGAGTCATCAAGGCGCGGATCATCAAAGTGAAGATCAGGCCAATGACAACCGGCGCTGGGACTCAGTCGTGGCGCGCGATACCGCCCACGACGGAGAGTTCGTCTTCGCCGTATCCAGCACCGGCGTGTACTGTCGGCCCTCGTGCCCAGCCCGCCGTCCGCGGCGCGAGAATGTGAAGTTCTTCTCGCGTCCCGACCAGGCAGAGCAAGCTGGCTTTCGCGCCTGCCTGCGTTGCCGGCCGAGATTGATCAGCGGCAATCCGCAATCCGACTTTGCGAAAGAGATTTGCCGCTATATTGAGCAACACCTCGACGGGCCAATCACGCTTGGGCGATTGAGCAAGGCATTTCGGCAAAGCGCGTTCCACCTGCAGCGCCGCTTCAAGGCCGCGCTCGGTATTACTCCGCGCGAGTACGCTGACTCCTGCCGCCTGCGCCGACTCAAACGCAATCTGCAGGCCGGAGACAACGTGACGCGCGCCATGTATGACGCCGGTTACGGTTCCAGCAGTCGCCTTTACGAAAAGACATCGTCGCAACTGGGCATGACGCCAGACAAATACCGCCGGGGGGCTATTGCGGCCACTATCCGCTACGCTGTCTCTGATTCGCCGCTTGGACGCATGCTGATCGCTGCCACCGACCGGGGAATCTGCGCGATTCAGTTCGCCCGCTCCGATGGCGAGCTGCTCGAAGGCTTGAAGCGGGAATTTCCATTTGCCTTGCGCAAACCCGACGAGGGTGGATTACAAGCCTGGGTGAAAACCTTGCTTTCCAGGATGACCGGCCACGAACTGAACGCCGCTCTGCCTTTGGATATCCGCGCCACCGCATTTCAGCGGCGCGTATGGACTTATCTGCAATCGATCCCATTCGGCGCGACGCGCTCTTACGGCCAGGTAGCGAAAGCGATTGGCCAGCCCACCGCCAGACGCGCCGTCGCCCGCGCGTGCGCCACGAATCCCGTTGCGGTTGCGATTCCATGCCATCGCGTGGTCCGTGAAGACGGCAAGGAAAGCGGCTATCGCTGGGGCGTGGAGCGCAAGAAAACGCTACTGGAGATGGAAAGCCGCGCTTGACACATGCTCTCTTGCCTCTTACGCTTGGGTGTATCAATGCCTGCCGAGGCCAGCTGTGGATATGATTCCCCTCAAACCCGAGCGCAAGGCGCAACTTGAGGAATACGCGCAGCGACGTGGCCAAGACCCTGCCGCCGCACTTGATGAGGCTCTTGCTGCCTATTTGGAATGGGAGCGCCAGGATTTCGAGGAAGCCATTGAAGGTATCCGCCGGGGTCATGAAGACGTAAGAGCCGGGCGTACCCGTCCGGCCGCTGACTTCCTTTCCGAAATGCGCCAGAAGCATGGCATTCCGCGTTGAAACATCTGCGCAGGCCGAGAGCGACGCGGGCGCGATTCTTGAGTGGCTACTATCGCAGCACGCCGGAGAGGCTGGCATTCGCTGGTTTCTCGTGCTAGACGATGCCATCTCGTCTCTTGCTACATTTCCGGAGCGTTGCCCTCTTGCCCCTGAGACCGTACGTTTTCCTTTTGAAGTGCGGCAACTCCTCTACGGCCGCAAACCCCACGTGTATCGGATTCTATTCACCATCCAGGGCGATACGGTGAACGTCCTTCATATTCGCCACGGCAGGCGAAAACCTCTCGCCTAGCGTTGAACGGCAAATTCCATGTCTTAGCGAGAGTAAATGTGAGCTAGGACGCCCCGAGTGTTGGAGAGCATGCGCTGCGCGAGTTCTTCGTTCGCGAGGGAGCCACGCGCAACATGATTACCGTGCTCGCGGACCTCTTCGATCAAAATCCCCGCCCTGTCCCTGCAAAGAGCGCAGGGACTAAGGAGGGGACGCCCACTTCATTGAATCGCGCGGCTTCTTCGGGCCACCGCCCAGTTCCCGAACGCCAGCGTGATCGTTGCCACCAAAATCAGAGACTGCCCAAAATCCACGCGCGTTACCAGAATCACGCACAGAATCACGCCCAACACGGCGAAGAAATTTCCCGCAGGCAGCCGGAACATCGCGCCTTCAGGCTGCTTCCGCCGAAGAATGGGCAGGGCTGCGCAGCCGACACTGTAGTAGAGAAGCCGGGCTACTGCCGAGAGCGTCACATTCCATTTGAAGTCGCCGACCAGCGCTAATCCCCAGACCATGGCTGCGAAGACGAGAATCGAAACGTAGGGCGTGCGAAAGCGGCGATGAACTGCGGCGAAGATCTTGGGGAAGTCTCCTTGTTCCGCGAGGGCGAAAGGGACGCGGGGCATAGCGAGAATTTTCGCGCTGAGATATCCGTAGAAGGAAATCAGCGCTCCTACTGCCACCAGCGCCCCGCCGACGGGACCAACGGCAATTCGCGCCACGTCGGCCAAGGGACGCTGGCTGTGTATGGCGTCGGGCAGGACTCCGATTACCACCCACTGGATGAGCGTGTAGATCACAGTGCAGATGATCAGCGCCGTGAAAAGCGCAAAGGGAGCGTCGCGGCGAGGATCTTTCGCTTCGCTCATTGGAGCGAGCGCTGTCTCAAATCCGCCATAAGCGAAAACCAGAAGCAGCAAAGCTTTCATCCATTGATTAGTTCGAGGTACAACAACGGAAGCAGTCGCAGTTTCCCAATGATGCCTTTGAAGCACAAACAGACCAAGGACGATCACGGCAAAGAGTGGCACAAGTTTGGCGGCTGTGAACAGGTTGCTGACCTGCGCGCCTGCCCGCACTCCACGAACGTTGATGAAAGCCAGTACCCCGATTAGCAGGGTGAGGATAAGGGCGCGTGGCAGCGGATCCTTGGCATGCGGAAAAAATTCTCCCAGATAGATCACAAACAAGTTCGCATTGGCGGCGGGCGCGGCCACCTGTCCAAGCCAGAGCATCCATGCGGTTTGAATTCCCATCATGCGACCGAACGCGACGCGAGCGTAGAGGTAGGGTCCGCCAGCTTCCTGAAAGCGCGACGCAACCTCTGCGAAGCAGCCGATGATCACGCTCATTCCAGCGCCGGCTGCGAGCACAGCATAGGGACTATAACTGCCGATGAGGGCCGCCACCGTCGAGGGCAAGCCAAACACGCCACTGCCCAGGATGGAGTTCACCACCAGCGCGACCAGGCTCCAGCGGCCGATTGCGCGAACGAGTTCGTGGCGGGACAGGTTTGCCGGAGTGGATTTCATCAACGCGCGTTTGTATCACAAATCGCAGACCTCGGCACAACCGGCTTTAGCGTTGGCGCACTCTAGGGAATAGTGACCTTGGAACAAGCGAGGATTGCACTATTGGCTCTGGCGTGGGAACTCCGCGGTCGTCCGGAACCCCTGCGTGACGGGAGGCGAGCGAGCGTGGCGTGAAAACCCTTGCCAATAGCGGGTTTCGGCGCTGTCGATTGCTTAGGTTACTTTTTCAGACCAAGGTAATCGCCTGAATTACCAAAGCGCATGATCGTGGGACATCTATCCGCTTCGTACTGCCGATGAGATGTTCAAACGGCACGCAGATAGTTGCTAATCGGTGATCCATGGGGACCAAATCAGAGATGGACGACCTGCACACACGGATGATGCGCGTCACCGAAGATCTGCGGGTCATTCAGCGGGAGCTTAACTGTGCCGCGATGCAGGCGCCCAGCGACCCTGAATTGATGGAGGCTTTAAGCGCGCTGCCGGAGACCGAAGCCATCCAGACTCTGTGCAAGTCGCTCGACCAGATGCGCCACTTCCTGTGGTTCTACACCCAGGTGATGAGCAACGAGCCTGAACTGGGCGACAAACTGCGTCAATCGAATGCGTCAAAGACGGTGCAAGATAGCAAGGTAGACACATCTTTCCTCGATCAACTGACTCGATCCGATGAGGCCATGCTGCTGCGCTACCTGGCCGAGGCCAAAGAACGCAAGCCGAATTAGGTTAATCCTATAACTGTAATGTTGACAGCGTAGAGACGTAGCTTTGCTACGCTGTTCTTGGCGCCGCTTCAAACCGCACTAGAGGCCAACACCGCGAACCATTGTTTTCCTCACCTCTCCATTTGCGCTCAGCACAATGATGTTGGCCTCCGCGCCTTCTATCAGCTGACCATGTTGCGCGAGGCCAACCGCGCGCGTGGGATTCAGGGTGGCGGCGCGAACCGCATCCTGCAGGCTCCAACCGGCAAATTCAGCCACGTTGCGGACCGCGCGGTCCATGGTCAGGACACTGCCGGCAAGCTTTCCATCCAGCGTGCACTTCCCGTCTTTGACCTCGACCTGTATGGGGCCGAGCTGATAGGTTCCATCCGGCATGCCAGCTGCGGCTGTGGCGTCGGTGATGAGCACGGAGCGTTCGAGTCCTTTGGCCTGCAAGAAAAGCTGCACGACTTCGGGTGCGAGATGAATTCCGTCGGCAATAATATCGGCCGTGAGCTGCCGGTCGACAAGCACTTCGCCGAGAATGCCAGGATCGCGATGATCCAACGGCCGCATGGCGTTGAAGGTGTGAGTAGCATGGCGTGCGCCAGCCCGCACTCCGGCGCGGGCCGCATCCAGCGTAGCGTCCGAGTGTCCGATGCTGACGCAGACGTTGCGGCGCGCCGCCTCGGCAATCACTTCTAGCGCTCCAGGCAGTTCGGGGGCAATGGTCATCATGCGCACGTGGCCGCGCGCCGCTTGCCACAGGCGTTCAAAGATTTCCAGCGTGGGCTCGACCAGGAATTCTGGGGGATGGACTCCACGGCGTTTGTGACTCAGAAACGGACCTTCCAGATGGATGCCGAGCGGCCGGGCTTGCACGCCTCCACCATTTCCTGCAGATAAAGCCTGAGACGCCTCAATGGCATCGGCCATGCGTTCCAGGGCGAGACACGTCTGCTCGATCGGCGCCGCAACGGTGGTGGGGAAATAGCCAGTGACGCCATGCTTCGTCAGGAAATTGTTGAGGTGCGGCAAGTCTGTAATCACAGCCCGCATTACATCGAGGCCGGCGCCGCCATGCATGTGAATGTCGACGAATCCTGGAGCCAGAATGGCACCGCCGAGATCGTCCGTAGAATTCGTAAAATTAATGACCGTCGCATTCCGTGGAACCTCTTGCTCCGCCCGTGAGGAAACCGCGGAGATTATTCCGTCCTCGATAAACACAAGCGGGTTCTCTATCACCTCCTGCGGCGTATAGAGACGATTAGCGCAGAGAACGATCATATTTGCGTTGGATCGAGTCGCGTTGAAATAGGTCTCTTCAGTGTAGCGGAAAGTGATTCAGCAGAGAGATACAACCGTGGGAACTCGCCTTCGACGTCATAAAAGAACTCAGGGGGAATCGGAGAAACCGGTCCGCCTTGAAGTCAAAACCAGCAAGAACCACAAAGCTCGCGATGTTATAATCGTTATGCCTGTTGGAAAACTGCGCGGGTGAAGGTGTTCCCTGTTGGCACCCGCAGCATCGTCGGGGAGTGGCTCAGCCTGGTAGAGCACCTGGTTCGGGACCAGGGGGTCGGAGGTTCAAATCCTCTCTCCCCGACCAATCTTTCTCTCGCGCATTCAATTGCTTACGCAGCTTTCTTGGTCTTCGTTTTGGCTGTGTTTTTCGGTACATTCGGTACAATTGAGACCGAATTCGGCAATTCGAAGCCGATTCCGTACTCCGCTGCCTTCTGCTTTCGAAAGGCCGCGTTGTCTTCCACCATGTCGTACAGATCATCCATCGAATTGCCCGCGTGTCCCAACCAGTAGTCGCGAAGACCTTTGGGACACGAGGTCTCGTTCCTCAGGTACGTATTACGGAAGCGCCTGAAGGCGTGGGTTCCCGCCTTATGATCGCCCGTGTGCGGGTTGACGTACCCTAGTTTCTTCAGCGCCGGATGGAGGTGGCGACGGAGAACGTTGGTCAGCGACAGCGGCGTCCCGTTCTTGGTTTGGAACAAGAATCCGCTGGTTCGCGTGCCGATGAAGCCCTTCAGCAGCTTCGCGACCTCGGGATGAAGATCGACCTGCCGCTTAGCATTACGGTTCTTGACGCGATGCTCGACGCGGCCCCGGCGAGCCTTCTGCTCGATTGTGATCGTTGAGCAGTCAGCCGACAGGTGTTTATCGATCTCGATCCCAAGCTCCTCGCCAACACGGAACCCGCCGGCCCCGCCTAGGATGAAGAGCATCTGTTCTCGTGGTCTGTGATACTTCGCCAGCCCAGCCATAATTTCGAACGAAAACGACGGCCGGTTCTGCTCCGACGGCTCGACGATTGGCATGTCGATGAAGTCGTGGTTCCACTTGCGCGGATACACTTGATTGCCATCGTCATCAACGACCGATGCGACGACCATCTTAGGCACCTGGACGTAGTTCTCGATCGTCTTTGGTGACAGACCTTTTTCCGACATAATAGCCACGAGTCGTTTCAGCACGCTGTTGTTCACGTCGCCGACAGGACAGTCTCCGATGTTCGGGTTGATCCAGTTTTCCAGGATGCCCTCCCAGTCCTCGATCGTTCCTGGCGCGACTGGTTTGCGCTTCCGGTTTCGCAGGTGTTCAAGCCAACGTTTTGCCTGCTCCTTAAACGTGAGCACAGTCGCAGGCTGTTGCTTGACCACCTTGTTGAAATGTAGGACCGTGTCGGCACCGCTTTCCACGATGATTTCACGGCCACGGCGTTCGCGTTCAGACTTGGAGAGAAGCCCGGGTCCCGAGACGGGGCACACGCGCATTCGCATGAGCTTCCGTTTTTGCTGGCCGGGGACATCCATCCACCATCTGACGACATACCACTTTCCACTCCTTTCAATTGAGCCGTTCTGCCCTCTGCGGCGGGACATGCTCTTCCCTCTCCGCTTCATGGGCGTCGCTGGGGAGAAGTTACTGGGAGGAACTACAATTTGCAAGCGGGAGGCGTGTGCCTCCAGGATGTCGAGAGCTGGCGTGCCGGCGAATACGCGTGCTTCGGCGGACTCATTGCCTGCGCGCGAAGTGCGCGCATCGTGAGTCAGCTGAGACGAAGATTTCCCGAAAGCCGGTTTTGGGGACACGTATGCGTCCTACGTCTACGTGTCCAAGGGCTATTCGGCCCTCCCTCCGGTGGAACGGCTTGCAATCTTCTTAGCGGCAGGACTGTTGCGGCCCCACCGGATTGCCCTCCATTAGCCCACTGGCAGAACAGCGATCTGCTGCTCGCGCTCGGAACTCTGGGATCTGACGCGTCCGGGGACGTTTTGAACTCGTCGCCGGGTCATGTTGGTTAGCAGCCAGTCCAAATATCAGTCGCCCCGTGGCCGTGGCTCATCAACCCAGTACTCAGCTGCTGTAGCCTTAGATGCTTCAAAAGGCACAAAAGGCACGAGAACTGGCTGATCCGAACCCCCTTCTTGACAGCTAGGGCTTTTGTCTACCGAGGAGCAGAAGAGCGGCTCCTTTTCCGCGATGGAATCGTGACGCCAAGCCTTTCGTTTGAATTCATGTCTCCAGCGGTGCGATCAAATCAAGAAATCTTTGGTTAAATTTTCGAGTGCCAGGTCCGATGCTTTGGCGTCGTGACACATTGTTCTCCCGGAGGCAGGAGTGTACTAACGTGGTGCGCTGTGGGTGGGTTATCCAAGCATCAGCTTAGCCTCGAGTAAAATTCGCGTATGCCTGAAAAGGGCGACCGTAGCAAACGTCGTCGGCCGCGAAAGGGCTTTCCACATCCCGTCACGGGATATCTCGACGATTCGACGCACGACATGGTGTCGAGAGCTGCCGAACAGGAAGGTGAAAGCATTAGTACTTTTGTCGCACGCGCTGTCCAGGAACGCGCAGAAACCATCCTCAAGAATAAGCTGCGCTCTAAGTAGTGGAAAAACCGCTATTTAAAGGGGGCATTTTTGTTCTTGCGTAATACATTATTACAGTGTATTATGATGTACAAGGTCGTATCTAACGACCCAAGGAGAAGCGATGAGTGCAAAAGCTGGGTGCAACACAAATAGGCGGCAGTACCGCAAATTTCCCTACGAAAAGGTGGCGACGCTGTGGGGCCAAGGTAAGACGATTGCGCAAATCGGTCAGGCCATCAAGCGAGTAGATGAGGATAGCCCGACCGGCGACCTTTACCACAGCCTGCGCAACTTTCTCTACCGCATGCACCGTGGGTACAAGAACAAGAACGGGCGCACGGTTCGCCTTCCTCATCGTGTCCCGCAGCGCACGGTTCGTGCGGCACGAAAGGCCGGATTGCGAGCGTGGTAAGGAGCGCTCGATTGGCGAAGAAACTCCCCCTTCTTCCGCAATCGCGTTCCCGGGCTCTATCGAATCAATACAAAGAGAAAACACCAACGCGGATCAAAGGCCAGAGACCGTTGGTGAGAAACAAGGCCGTCATTGCCGACATCCGAAACATCTTGGTTATCGGCGACCTGCACGTCGGCTCGATTTACGGCGTGCTGCCGCCGGATTTTGTCAGCTCAGATGGTGCGGAGAAACCTCAAAACGCCGGTCAGAAATACCTGTGGGATTGTTGGCAGGACATGAAGAGAAAAGCAGCCAAGTTCTTGATCGATTCCGTCGTAGTGAATGGGGATCTGATCGAAGGCAAACAACCCAAACAGAAGGCATCGGAGTTGACCCTCGTCGCTCCCAATGACCAGGAGTCCGCGGCGGTCTTTCTCATGCGCGATTTGCGGAATTGGATTGAAAAGAATACCGGCAGGCAAGTGCCATTCTTTTTCGTGCAGGGAACCGAATACCACGAGGGTCGTGGCGCTGAGGAACTGGAATCTATAGCAGCCCGGGTTCAGGGTGCCAACATTAATTCTAATTTCAGCGGGCGGTATTGCAAAGAAGTGCTGGATCTGGATATGGGAGGTACAGTCCTGAACTTTGCCCATCATGTTGGCGGTGGTTCAGGATTCACTCGCTCCGGAAGCCTTGATGCCGAGGCGCTATGGTGCCAGATCACAAGCAGCAAAGGGCAGGCTGTCTCAGCGGACCTTATTGTGCGTTCTCATCTTCACTTCTTCATGCATGTTGAGCACACAAATCGTCATGCCTTCTTGTGCCCGTGCTGGCAGCTGCAGACACGCTTTGCACGTCACCGCAGCGCCTACAAGCTAATGCCGGACATTGGTGCGCTGATTTTCCATATCAGCTCGGAGGCCAAGAAGCAGGGCGCTGATCCCATCGCATTTACGAAGCTACTCTACAGATTGCCAGCTCCCCGGGTGAACAAGTTTGAGCGTGGGAAGAAACTTCGGGATGCCGCCTAGCATGACACTCATTCCTCATTTTCGGAGTAATGCTGATGTGGAAAAGTATTTTGCCCTATTAAGCGAAATGACGCCCAGCACGGAACCGCCATCCGACCTGTGGGAACTGGTGGAAAGGTCGAGTCGAGTTGTCCAACAGCAGGTTCCAATGCCGCGGCGTCTTGTGCCGGCCCCGCACTCAGTAGAACTCCAGGTCTTTACGTGCGCGAGGCGACGAAACATCCGGCCGGCTAAAGCTCTTGAACGGATCACTCCTGTTCCGCCGGTCACGAGCAATAGGCTGCCAGCCAGCAGAATTCGACCTACTCCAATGTCGTGGACGGAATTGCTGCGGTCAAAGCGAGAAAGGAAATAGCGGAGCGATGAAAAGGTATATTGCCAAATTGAAAAGTACGTCTGCAATTTCTTTCAGCCGCTTTCATGGCACCCCGCAGTTGAACGGCGAATCCGATGCGGATTACGAGGAGCGGACTTGGCGCGAACGCCTTCACAACAATGCCAAGGGGAATGTCATGATTCCACTTTTTGCTTTCAAGGGTGCATTGGATTCGGCTGCGAAGTATCAGGGCAAGAAGATTCCCGGCAGGCGCAATGCTACGTACACCAAGCACGTTCAATCGGGCGTCATGGTTGAGAATGCGCTCGTATTGCCGGTGAAGAAGCAGCAAGTCCGGGGCGAGTGGCGGTTCGTACCTTCGGATGGATTAGCCGGCGGTGCGAAGCGGGTTATGAAATGTTTTCCGGTCATTGAGGAATGGGAAGGGGAAGTCTGTTTTGCCGTTTTGGACGAAACGGTCACGAAAGACGTGCTTGAGGAATTCTTGGAGACTGCGGGAAATTTCATAGGGCTCGGCTCGTTCCGGCCCGAAAATCGGGGAATCTGGGGACGGTTCCGACTGGTTTCGCTGAAAGAGGCCCGACCGAGCGCGTCCAGGGCCGCGTAGTTTACGAGTGTGACGTGTCAGCGAATGTTTCGGCTTGCTCGTCTGGACATGACAGGACGCGACAGGTCGTGACTTGATTGGGCGTGACTTGACGACACAAGACAAGGAGGCAGGATTTGCAGTTCTCGATCGAATTGTTCGTGACCAGACCAGACGGGATCTCGATGGACATGTCGGGATGCGACGAGGCGAGCTCAGATGCGACAAGACGAGCAAATTGATGACAAGCGAGGGAATGAGCCAGAGCGAAAGTTGCGGCATGACGACGCGCGTAGCAGTGTTGTTGGTCCGCAACTTGTCTGAGGCTTTGCATGAGCGCCGAATCGAAATCGCGGATAGTGAGCTCCATTGGTTAATTCCCGGGCAATGCGAGGAGGGAGACGGAGGCGTCCAATTGTTTCCTTCGCGGGCACCCGAACTAATGCAATACGCTCAGAAGAACAATTTCCGCCCGTTGGGCATTGTCATTTTGGCCGAAAACGGAGATTTCTCCGATTTTATGAATGAAGACGCGATCGCCACGGAAAACTTGGATTTCGCGAAACGCCTATTTCATGTGCACGCACTGTTTTGGTGCTTCTGTTTTCCGTCTATACCAGATCAGGACGCTCAGTCATGAACAATATCGAGGTTGGGTCATGCGATCTCTGAAAAGCATGGTTGGAGAAATGATCATCCTCCGCGTTCCTGTGTTGGACCCAGAAGAAATGGCAATGGTCAAGCTTCACGCAGTAGATGCGAGCGGCATTTGGATCGAAAGCCAGGACTTCACAGATGCGATGATGAAGAGATTGCAACTCACCTCATCCGCAACGACGCTGATATTGTTTCTTCCATTTCAGAGCATCGAGTTCATTGTGGGGTCCAAGAATTCATTGTGCCTTTCGGAAAGGGCATTCGGTCTGTCGGATGGCTAGTTCTTAAAATTGTTGTCGGCGGCGGTTTGTGATTGTGAATAGGAGGATCAGTTCTATGGGTCAGCCAAAGAAGACAACGCGAGCGACCGCGCTCGCCCGGGATGGGGGCTTTTCCCAGGACGCGGCAAATGTCACTTCCCGGCAGGCGCAAACCAGGCTTGAGTTGCTTGCAGGTGAACCGGATTTTGAAGGCTTGCGAGGAGTTGCCCGGGAATGGCTGGTCCCAGCACTCGTCGAAAAGTTTTTGCAAGAACACGGGATTCAGCCGCGCTCACCGCGGCGCGGTGAGTCTGAGTGATCGCCAGTTTTCGAAGAAGACCAGTTACCGTCCTCCTGATTAAGGAGATCTGAACCCTATGTCCAAAGAAATGCCTTGCGAAAACAACGCACATGCTAATCGCTGCGCCATCTATGCACGTAGTGCTACTGCCCATCAAGCGCATGGCTCAGTCGATGCGCAAATCGCTCGCTGCCGAGAATTTGCTGCTCGGCGTGGTTGGGAAGTATTGAACGAAGATATTTATGTCGATTCTGGGATTTCTGGACTATCCAACGAGCATCCTGCGTTGAACGAGTTAATTGCGGCCGCATCAGGGTTGCGGCCATTTGGATTCGTTCTGGTCGTCAGCGTTGACCGATTGTCAAAAACTTTACCGCAGTACCTCGAAATGCGCTGCACACTGCGAGCTTTCGGCATTCGTCTGTTATCGGTCGAAGTACGCCTGGCGAATAGTCCCGATGAACATAGCCAGTGAATGCCAATGAACGAGAGAACACAATACCGCGCCCTTAGATAGGGAGGCACGAGATGTGCTCGTGCTCAAGTAAACATGGAACAGAAACCAAAGGCTGCTGCTGCTGACAACACACCAACGGTAAGGTGTGCGGTTTACGCTCGATACTCTTCAGAGCAGCAGCGCAAGACCTCAACTGAAGACCAGATTCGCACATGTCGTGCCGCCGCCGAGAAGAACGGTTGGACTGTGCTGGACGAATTTATTCGATTTGACGAAGAACTTACCGGACGCACGCTTGTCGGCCGAAAAGGCATTGCTGACTTAATCCGGCTTGCTGAGCAGCGCCCGAAGCCCTTCGATTGCATCCTCATCGATGATACGTCTCGATTGGGTCGCTATTTGCCTGATGTCCTGCGGGAATGCGACCGTCTCATCTATTACGGGGTCTTCATCTATTTTGTCAGCGACGGATTGGATACACGTGACGAAAACTCACGTCTTGTGCATATGGTGAAGGGTTACGGCGATGAGCGCTTCGTCAGAGACCATGGTAAGAAGGTTCATCGGGGTCAAGAGGGTCGTGTTCTGAATGGATTTATCCACGGAAGTCGGTGCTACGGGTACAAGAACGTGCCAATCACGGATGACACCCGTAGGGGCATTTATGGCCAGCACGCAATCATCGGCGTAAAGCAGGAAATTTTACCGGCACAGGCGGAAGTCGTCACACGAATTATGAAGATGCGAGCGACCGGTCTGAGCTTGGGAAGAATTTCCCGGACGCTGAACGCAGAGAGGATTCAGCCTCCAGGTAATCCCAATAAGGCCGGAATTCCTGCTTGGTATGCATCCACCATTAAACAAATCACGAACAACGAACTGTACCGTGGTGTGCGGATTTGGAACCGTGTGCAGAATGTCGTCAATTTCGCAGAAGGTAAGGATTCCACAAGAAAGCGGCCGGCTGCGGAATGGATACGAAAGGAAGTGGCCGAACTGCGAATCATTCCAGACGAACTCTGGGAAAGCGTCCAGGCGGTTAATCGGCGGGGACGTGACAAATACTACGCCACCCGTCTCGGCGGAATGAACCGTACGGCTGCGAGTCGCACATATTTGTTTAGCAGCATCATGGCCTGCGGAACATGTGGTGGGAATTTCACGGTCGTTGGCGGAAAAGCGCCGAACGTTCGGTATGGCTGTCCGAATTACCGCTTTCGTGACACGTGTACCAACAAGGTTTCCATTCTGCGCACACGGCTAGAGCAGCAGCTTATCGCTGCTCTCTCGAGAAATCTTTTGGACGAGCGTTTGGAAGAGGAACGTGTGCGTGAATTCACTTCGCAGTTGAAAGCCCAGATTGAGCTTGAAAAAAAGTTAGCTCGTGAAGGTGCCTCGAATAGCTCGCAACTGAAAGAGGAACGTTCCGAGTTGCAGATACGGGCCGGTCACCTAGTCGAAGCAATCGAACAGCATGGGATTTCCTCTCTTCTCTCGTCACAGCTTTCGACGCTGGAAGCTCGACTGGCCGAAATCGAGCGCCTGCTGACCGCCAAGCCGGTGTCGACGTTGCCGACTTTCTCAGATGACCAAATCCGAGAATTCCTTCACAAAGAAAGTCAGGATTTCTGCCAGGTGCTGGTCGGTGACGCCGAAACGGCCAAAAGGGAAATCCAGAAGCGCATCAAGAAGCTCGTATTAACGCCGAAGCAGATGGCGACCGGAACCGTGCTTGAAGTTACCGGCGACGTAGGATTGTTCCAGCGACCAGATGTAATGGTGAACAATTTGATGGATGAAATTGCTCAGCATTACACTCACTCTTGCGTGATACTCGCTGGCATTATTGTTGACCCATCACTCCCGCTAGCGGCTTGATAGCCAGGCAAGTTAGCGCAACGGCTGATTTCGGAAGGATCGCCCGCAATGCTGCAGCCACGGGCGATCCGGCTCAGGCTTGACGACATACACCCTGCCGCGGCGCAACTCAAGAATGTACTGCGCTGCCGCGCAGTCCATTGCATCCAACTTCTTCAATGCCCGACGGGCTTCTCTCACTCGTTTTGCGCCTCTCGGCCGATTCGATTCTATCGCGAAGTGGTTTGGCTGGCTCCAACCTTGGAGGGCGTATTCCCGTTTGCACCCTTAAGGGTTTACCGACTGAGCGACTTCAAGTTAAAGTTAAGAGGGGAGAGTCTCATTGGCGCAGCGCCACGACATAATCGATCTTTTCGCCGGTATCTCCGGGGTGTCAGCGGGCTTCTTTGAGAGCGGCCGCTTCAAACCTACTCTGCTCATCGACATCGATAAAAGCGCAATGGAAGTGTTCGCGTTCAATCATCCCCGCCTCAAGAGCCGGTTCCTTTGCAAGGACATCGCGAAGGTTACTTCTAACGATGTTATCCGACAGGCCGGTGCCGCCCCTAAGGGGATAGTGGGTTGCCCACCTTGCCAAGGCCTCAGCGACGTTGGCTTGCGCCGACATGTTGACAACAGAAACCACTTAGTCGATCACTATTTCCGGCTCATCCGCTCCCTGCGGCCGCAATTCTTTGTGTTGGAGAACGTTCCGAGGGTGCTCTCCTACACTCGGTTTCGGAAGCAGATACAACGAATGGCGCGGACATACAACATCTGGGCTGGAGTGTTGAACGCCGCGCACTACGGAGTTCCGCAAACGAGGCAGCGTGCGATTGTGATCGGTTATCGGAAAGATCTAGGGGTTGAGCCCACAGCCCCGCCGGCAACGCACTGCGGCTCGCGCAAAGTATTCGCGTACGACCTGCAGAAACTTGTTTCGCCCGCGAAGGAATCCCATTGGAAGAGCATCTTGGGTACATATGCTCGACTGACGAGAAATGACATCTTCAATTCAGAGAAGCTCGCCGAATCCGCCCCATTCGTGACGTGCAAGGATGCGCTGTCCGATCTTCCACGCGCAACTGCAAAGCGCCGGGAGCTCAAGTATAGGTCGACCGCTAAAACCAAATATCAGTCACTTATGCGGCGCGGAGTTCAAGCCGTGCAGAACCACTGCCCCTGGAACCATGGCGCGAAAATGCTCTCCGGAATGCGGAAGCTTAAAGCTGGAGAAAGCCTGCTGTCCAAGGTTGGTCGCAAAGATCATCCTTATTACTCTCAGGCTTATGCTAGGCTGCATCCGAGGGGCCTGGCTCGAACTGTAACGACAAACTTTCACAATGCAGGAGCAGGCAGATTCTGGCACTACGCGGCCGAACGGACCCTAACCATCCGAGAAGCCGCACGCCTCCAAAGCTTCCCGGATCAATTTCAGTTTCCCAATGATCTCCCTCGAACAGTCCAGGAACGCCTTCTCGGAAATGCTTTTCCACCCCTACTGGCTCGCGCCATCGCAAGACACATCCACCTAGAAATAGGACATTTATTGTAAGAATGCAGTTCCAGCGATTTCTTTCTTGACACCAGGTCTCGCGTTGGCCATAATCCATTTACCATTTCTAGGAAACGGGAAATGGTTTATGGAGATATTATGGCCACGACGGAACAAGCAAAACCCAGCCAAGAAGAATTTGAGGGGATGCCGGGCAGTGTTATTGGGCGTGTTGTATGCCTGGCGGAAACCCCGAGTTTGCGAAGTGTAGTGTTCAGACTTCGCCCCGAGGCCACCACAACCGCCGGGAAGTTGGTAGCCATCGAGGCCAAAGACCACCAGGGACGCTCTGTGCTGGTGCTTTCTCGCGTGTCGGACATCTTCGATCACAACCCCCACGAGGACCCGCTCAGCTCAACGGTCCAGGACGTTATCCCGTTCCCGACGAAATACGCCGCAGAGGGACACTCGACAGTGATTTACCGTGCGGCTAAGAGCGAGCCTCTGGAGGAGGCAATTGTTAAAGATGACGGCCAGATCGAGAAGATCCGCAGCGTCGAGACGCTTGTGCGAGCTGGAGCATCGGTTTTCGAAGCCGGTCCCGACTTGATGACTGGTGCACTTGGACTGGAACCCGACTCCGATCAAGGCCTAGAGGTCGGTAATATCCACGGTACCGATGTGAAAGTCGTGCTGAAGAAAGAGACCATCCAGCGGCACATGTTCATCGCCGGTGGCATCGGAACTGGCAAATCCTACACGCGCGGGGTTGTTGGCGAGGAATTGCACGCCTGGGGTGTTCCTCAGATCAACATCGATGTTAACGGCGAGATGATCGAGGCGACCAAGCAGCTTGGCGGCGCGAATCTCCTCCCTGGTAGGAATGGATTCACGCTTCCGTTGAGCGCACTGACCTCCGGCGACGTGATCGAAGCAATTCCCGGCATCAACCGTAGTACGAATATCGCTGTGCTAATCGAGTACGCACACGAGAGGCTGGTGAAGGAAAAGACGCTGACGAAGGGCGAACACTTTGGAGTAAAAGAGTTGGTGGACGCCATCTCGCAATACGCACCCGACTTGAAGATGGACGCGGCTGGAACGTTACGGCCGGCCGTGCTACGAGCCCAGAGCCTTGAAAAGATCCCATACATCGGAAGCCCCTTCGACTGGGAAAATCAGCTGAAACCCGGAGCCGTCATCAACATTGATTGTCGCGGTTTGTTGATCTCAGACCTTCGCCTAATTGCCGCGGCCATTGCCCGTGACCTCCAGCGTCTCGCCAAAGCCAACAAGATTCCTTTTGTCGTCTTTTCCATCGATGAATTCCACCTCGTTGCCCCGAATGATGATGCAGTCGTAACGACCCAAGTCCTTCGCGAGATCGCTAGGATCGGCCGCCACTATCGCATTGGCCTTATCCTGACGACCCAGAGCCCCAGCGATGTGGATCGCGCCATCTTGAAACGTCTGCTGACTCGATTTCTGCATGCGATTGAGCCGGATCAACTAGATGCGCTTCGCGGTGTGTTCTCGGACGCATCTGCCGAGCTGATTCAGCAGCTACCCAAGCTACCGATCGGCACATGCATCGTAACCGGCGCAACCGAAACGGTTAAGCACGCGACGGTCATCGACATCAGGAAGCGCCATACGATCCACGGCGGTCAGACCCCAGACGTATGGGCTGACTTCGCCAGGCGCGGCTGGACCGGCAAGAAGAAACTGGAGGTCTAAAGAGATGCAGCTATCGCAGTCTGCAACTGTGCGACCGGCGCCGTATATCGACCGCGAGCAATCGATTGTGCGCTACCTCAAGGAACTCGAGCACCCGGACCGAGGCGCCTCCGTCCGCGACATCTGGGAAGCCGTAAGCGAGCGCCTGCGCGAACAAAAGGTATCGGTGAGTGCCTACCACAAAGTAATCGAGAAGATGGTCGTGCAGCACAAACTTGAAGAGCTGCCAATGAGCGACCTGCAGGCACCGCGGTGCTACAAGGTCGCACCGCATCTATTTCCAGAGAACGCGATTACCCTGGACGACTTCTACGAGAACTTGTGGCAAATGTCGCCTGGCGATGCCGTGGCGAAGTACGTTGACGCTCTTGACTACTTCGACGAGAAACAGCCAACAACCGTCAAGAAGGCCGCTGAGCTACTGTGTTCGGAAAATCCAGTCGATCTAGTTTTCAACATGCTTAGCGAGAAGGTTTCTCTGTTCAACAAGCATCTTGAGGTTTGGCGCGAAAAAGACCTACAGGAGCCTAGTCTAAAGAACGCTATCGCGCGTGAACATCAGCGGCTGGTTGTCTTCGTGTATCAAGGAATCGGAATACCGGTCGGGGTCTTGGACCTCAAGAGCTATGACGATTTCTTGGAGGACACGTCACTGGAAGTAGTCTTCGACAGCGCCGTCCAAGCTCGACTGAAGGAAACACTTTCCAAGAGGATCGTTGGCCCGAACTTCATTCTTGAAGTCAACGCCGGGGAAGTTTTCGCATCGGGAGACCAGAAGCGCGCGGTTGTGGTCGGGAGCGACGGGAGCACCCATGCAGGCGTGCTCGGGGGAGTTACGGCACCAAGGTTTTTTGATGATCCTCCTGGGCAGGTCCTGAGCTTCAACAACAGCATCGCGTTCTTCGAGTTCGCGGGTGACCAGGACGGCTTGCCGGAGTACCCACTCACCGGCGTGCCGATGACTCGGGCTGCTCTCGATGACCCCTCGAATCGAGGGATGGTGATGGCACCCTTCATGTTTAGCGGCCTGGACGATTCCGAGTACGAGCACATGAAGAAGTGCGCGACGGACGTCGTCCAGCTGCGTGTGGATGAGAAAGTTGTCACAGGGACGGCGAGGTCACTTGGCCCGCGCATGGAGAAGCTTCCGAGGCCGACTGTCGTGATCCGGGACGGCACAGTCGTGCCGCAAGAACGTGAGTTCCACCACTATGCCCGCAGAGACGATTATGGCGAGATGGTTCAGGAGGGGATCGCGCTCTCAAGTTCGATACTTTCCGCCGTAAACACCTCGCCGGTGGTGTACGCAGGCGCGGTCAAGTTCACTCAGCTGCGCCTATTCGTGGAGATCCTAAACTGGTACATAGCCTCCGGATCGCGGGCCCGCCTCGGTCAGGCTCTTGACCCGAACTGGGATATCTCGCGCGCCGGCCACATCACAGACAACGCGGCGATGACGCGTCTGCTTTCAACGCTGACGCCTAGCAGCAAGTCTCATTACTTCTGTAGCTGTGTATTGATCCGTCCTTTCTTTGCTCTTGTGGGCGCGTTGAACAGGCGGAACGTCGCCGAAGGTCAGTGGCTGGACGAGTTCAGGCGTAGGCGCGAAGAGCAGGTCAAAGACTGGAAGGCGCACGGTGGAGAGAGGCCATACCTCGACACAATCGAGTTAGACGGAGACCCTTATCCACGAATGTGTGAGGATGCAGATTACGCGATGTTCTACATAGGCCATACAGCAGGCGATCCGGCGCCGATGACGCCACGCTATGAGTTCCTCGACACGCTCCGCAAGCGACCTGTGCCGGACCTTCATGATCGCGTGATGGAGAAGGTGGGGCGCATTGTTGCTTGTCTGCACCTTACCGGGTTCTCCCTCGACCGCGAGCACAACTACTTCACGACCAAGATGCTGGTAAAGATTCTTCCTTATGTTGTGTTTAACGCTCACGAGCATTGCAAGGTACTGGGTGGAAAGCTGGAGTCTGAGCTGAAGTCCGAGGTTGTGGCTAGGCTAAATCAGTTGAAGACTGGACGCGGATTATCCCCATCCCAGGTAAGCCTGATACCACTGGGCATCCGAAAGTACATCGAGCGGTCTAAGAAGATTTTGGACAAGAAGTCGCTGTCAGAGGGAGAGTTGGAGTAGCGAAAATGCCTGACTGTTTTGTGCCGGCTATGCGCAGCGCCGTTATGCGCGCGGTGAAGGGTAGCAATACCCGGCTGGAGGTGGGCTTCAGGTCGCTCGTCTGGGCCTCAGGCCTTCGCTACCGCTTGAGTAGCCGGCTTCCGGGCAAGCCGGACCTCGTGTTCCCGGCAGCACGCGTGGCGGTATTCGTGGATAGCTGTTTCTGGCACGCGTGTCCGAAGCATTGCCGGTTTCCCAAGAGCAATAAGTGGTATTGGTCCGCGAAACTGCAGCGTAATAAGAAACGCGATCGGCTTGTAAACGTTCAGTGTCGGAAGCTCGGATGGACTGTAATTAGGGTCTGGGAGCATTCAATCAGGACCAGACCTGGTAACTGTGTCGCAAGAATCAAGGCCGCCGTCTTTTCAACCCGGCAGACAGTTGCGAAGTAAAAAGTTGGAGTGCTTATGGCAGAAAACGTCGGAGTGCAGCTGTTGCCGACCGAGGCAGCAAGAGCAGCTATTGAAACAATAAGTCAAGAGAACCGCAAGTTCTACTCTGACCGCCGTGGGATCGGAGCGCTCAGGGACCTTCAACAGACCTTCCCTAATCCTTGGCTATATCTTGCAGAACTTTTACAGAATGCGGTCGATGAGGAGGCCACGTCCGTTAAGGTTGTCGTCCGGGACGATGGAAGCATGCTGTTTGAACACAATGGCAAGTCGTTCTCGGAAACAGACGTTAATGCCTTGTGCGCGAGAGGCGTATCGACAAAGGGTGCTAACACCATCGGCTTTATGGGAATCGGTTTTAAGGCGGTTTTCCGTAGTTACCAGTCAGTGCAGATTGCCTCCGAGTCGTGGCGATTCAAACTAAGTGTGCCAGTTAAGCAAGGAGAGGCGTACGGAGATCAACAGCGGGACTGGCTGGGTGCAGTTTTGCCGTTTTGGGACGAATCGGGCGAGGCACCATCCGGGGCGATGAAATGCCGTTTTGTGCTATCCAACCGACTACCGAACTTGCCTCCGTCCCACGATGATCTGCGCCACGTGCTCGGCGACAGCGAAACGCTCCTGGCATTACTTGCCTGGGCTGAAATCAGAGAATTGAATTGGGATGGAACCGTATGGCTGCTCGCGCGTCACGAGAACGAGCAGAACCAAGCCGGAGAACAACAGGTGATCCTTGAAGCACTGGATCGCGACGCCCGCAACCGGCGTCGCTGGGTATTGTTCTCCAAGGGCTATCAACCTTCGCGACAAGCAATTGCGAGATTTCTCGAACATCGACAACTCTCGCCAAGTGCAGATGATCAGGAGAGAGTCTATAGCGAGGCCAGCCAAAGGAGGAAGGTAGCCATATTTTGTGAGATTGACGATTCAGACGCACCAATTCCACTCGATCGCGGCTCTGCTTTCGCGCTGCTCCCAACCGGAGTGACCTTTCCATTGGGCCTTCACGTACAGGCTGACTGGCTTTTGGTGGTCAGCAGGCGTGAAATTATGCAAATCGAAGGGAACCAATGGCATGAAGAAATACTGGAACAACTGCCGCGCTTGATTCGCTGTTATTTACAGTGGCTTGTTGCTCATCCCAGCACGTCGAGATGGTCTAGAGGTTACGACGCGCTACCGAGTTCGCCTGCACGTGACATAGCGACGGACCAATGGTTCGGCACTCCAAACTTCCTGGCAAAATTGAAAACAGAAATAGAAAACCTTCCCTTTTTGCCAAGAATCCACGCTCTAAACCAAATTGATAGTCTGCTTAGTCCGAATGAAGGACGTTTCTTGCCGAAACCGCTCGCGAAAGAATTCGAAGACCCCCAGTTGCACCCGAGCAATCTGTTTACAGACCGGATTGTGAGCAGTCGCTTGTTAGGTGTCAAGGCAAAACAGTGTTTGGAGAGATTGAAGCTAAATCAAGAGCTCAGCCCAGATGCGCTTTCCACGCATTGGAACAGCGGAGTCGTGGGGCACTGGCTGGTCCTGTTTCCTGGGGATTCGCGATCCAAAGTGCTTCTAAGCTTGGTGCAAGCGCTTGTAGACCTAGATGATCGGGATGAGTGGCGCAGAGCTACGCTGGTATGCCTTCCGACTGCATCTGGAAGTTGGGCGCATCGGTATTCAGTATCCAGGTATCCTGCCGACTGGAATGTGTTGGCGCAGGAGGATGAGATTCGTCGTGCGCTTGAACCGTTTCTTGATCCACCGGAACGCATGATCTCGTGGGATTTCGAGAGAACCCTGCAGCAAACCCGCTCTACCGCAAGATCGTACTTGGATAATGTGCCGGCACCGAAGCTCGAAGATGTTGTCGACAAATGGTGGGAGCTCATGCCAGTTTCTCCTTCAGAGGGGCAACTTGCAACAATTGTGCATGTCTCGGCTTGGATTCTTGAGAAGCAGCCACAACGGAAAGGTTTAATTAAGAAATTGTTGTGCGTCGATGGAAAAGGAAATCTGTGCCTGCGCCCAAATACGGAAACGTTGCTCGCAGAACCTTACGCTGGGGGTTTTCGTCGGCGCTTCTTTCAAGCAATCCCCACTGTGGCACCGGTGTACGAGACCAAAAGTGCGACTGCAAATAGAAGCGATTGGCGAGCTTTTTTCGAAAAGTTGGAACCTTCGCCCGTTGGACGCTTCTTCCTGACCTTGACAAGTGAGTCCATGTCGCAGAGTAAGCTGTCGAACTTCGTTGGCGGAAACTACAACCCACCCTCCTGTAGGGTTACATGGATGAGAGGCGATTGGCGAAGCTTCAAAGTCGAATCTGGTTGCTATACGGTAGTTCATGCCCGTCTGCCGGAGGCTATCGTCGATCTGCTTAAGAATGGCGTTACTAGGGACGACGCCTCCGCCATTGCTCAATGGCTCGACGAATCACCTACGTTGTTGTCGGAATACAGCTCGATGCAATTTGCGTACATTCCGTACAATTCCTCTTGGGTCGCCACTCAGCATGCTCCGAAGAAGGCACAATGGGTCGACACTCTCAACAATGCGCGTTGGGTTTACGGACGAACAGGAGACGGCCCCTTCCGACCATGTGATGTCCTCGCTGACAGCGATCCCGCTCGCCCAGATGCCCCGGTAGCGGAGTTAAGCAGTCCGCTGATTGCGGCGTTGCAGCAGTCAGGAGTTCAATTTGGCACCGCTTTGCCGGATGCCCCCGCTATTGAAAGACTCCGTATTCAGGGGCCGACTGCACCTCCGGACGAGTTGTTTGATTTTCTGGTATCCGCAGTCAATGAAGCCGATGATGACGAGAAGAAAGCTTTGCTTCGCAGCACGTTAATCGAAAGAGAGCTCTTTCCGTTCCCTCCCAGTCGCCGGGGTATAGACGGCTCAGACCGCGTAAGTCACGGTCGCCTCGTCCGCAGTGACAGACCTCGAAGTTTGCTGGGGGACTGGCTAGTTTCCTTTGAATCGTTCCCTGAGGATTCAGCCGAACGCAAGGTCTTGGAAACGCTCGACGCCTTTCTCCCCGTACCGAAGACAGCCGATTTTCTTCAAGTGCTCGAGTTTTTATCATGGGTATGGTCCACGACACCCGATGCAGATTTGGTTCGCAGAATCCTCCCGAGAGCCTATGCCTACATCAATGAAGACCTCGACACCGACGCTAGCTTAAGTGATCGGTGGAAACAAGCCTTATCGTCAGGGCGTGTTTTCGTTCAGGGAAAAAGGAGATGGACGGGGTTCGCCGAATCCGATGAGATCTTTTTTGACGACCTGAACGATCCGGCGTTGGGGGATCTATTGTCTCCGTTGGAGTTGGCAACCCCAGGACATCTAGGTGAGACTCAGGCTGATCAAATTGCGATTGCACGACTCCTCGGACTCAGATTTGTATCCACTCGTTTTTCCGTTGCGGTAGAGGCAAAAGGTCCACAGCTTGTACCGGCGCATTGGCAATCTGGCTTCATTGCTGTTCAGAACTGGCTTCGCGCTCAATTAAAAAAAGAAGGTGATGACGCGTCCGATGAAGGAGATGTACTAGGGAAAGAGTTGAAGCTTAGTCTCTGGCAAACTGTGCGCACAGTCGTTTATGACTTTGGGAAATCAGTTCAGGTTAACGACGTTAGAGCAGCCCTTTGGAAAGATGGCAGCATAGCGGTGAGTTGTACGCCGGACGACTTTGCCGAAGAATTGTGCAAACTTCTGTTCAATCAATGGGGGTTGCGTTTACGTCGCGACCTCATTGATCTGATTCCTGGGGTCGCGATTCAATTAACGAAGATCGGCGATCCCGCAGTCGTTGCTCGGTGGATATCTGAGAAGCAGGCGGAACATGCCAGCGAGCAACAGCCGTTGGCTGAGCAACCCAACGCAACTGTGTCATCCGTAATGGACGATGCGGGGAATTACAGCCCAAGCGAATCTGCACCATCGACCATACTCGACGAGACTCCCCAAGAAGTCGAGCCACAGGAAACGGTATTGGAACAAGCTCCGCTTGAAGAGGACAGCATTGAAGAGGAGCCCAGTCCCGAGGTCGTTCCAGCAGGTAGTTATACCGATGATGATCACGAAGCGCGAATAAAAGCATGGGTCGATAAGAAGAATGACTTGGAGCGTAAAATCAACGACGCTTTAGCACTTGGTGTGTTCCCGAAAGGCGAATCTGAACAGGCAAACACACCGGCCGGGGAGTTCCGAACGGATGATCCGTACCGGCAGGCTGCCTTGAAATACGAAAGGGAACACGATCGCTACCCAGACGAAAAAGATGCCAAGCAACCTGGGCATGATATTGACAGTTATACACATTCGGAAGGTGATCCAGAACGCAGACTAGTCAGACGGATTGAAGTTAAAGGAAAAGGTACAAGGTGGGATTCTAACGAGATCGTAGAAATGTCCGATCGGCAATTTGGGGACGCACTTAGTCTGATCCTGGCTAATGGTGAGCAGGTTCACCCCAACTTCGATTATTGGCTTTACGTCGTAGAGCGCGATGAAAATGGCGGATTGCACGTTTTGGCAATACGCAACGTCGCCAGGAGAGCCGCGTTGTTCGCACTGAGAGGCGACTCGTGGCGCCACATCGCTGAAACCGACGATTCGCAGACCGGTGTGGAAGAAATAGAAGAGGCAGCCGGCGCGGAATAAGACAGTGCCGGCGAGAATCGGCAATGAAATCGATTGCCAGTGTTGACGACTAGCGACCAAGAGGATAAGAAACAAAATGACGATGGGATTCTACGCGCGACTTCGCGAAAGTCGGCAAGATGACGAAGCCCTAGCAGCTTGCATCGATCGAGTTGTGAAGCAGCTTGAAGATACGTCGACAAGTGGTGACCGACCCGGCATGCTTTTAGGTAAGATTCAATCCGGGAAGACACGTGCGTTTGTTGGCGTGATCGCCCGCTCATTCGACCGTGGATTTGATGTCGCAGTCGTGTTCACGAAAGGCACCAAGACGCTCTCTGCTCAGACCGTTGCCCGACTCCGACATGATCTGGGGGAGTTCATCGATGAGGATGAGATTCTAGTGCTCGACATCATGGCACCGCCTGGAAAGCTTACGAAGAGCGAGCAGCGGCGGAAACTCGTGATCGTTGCAAAGAAGCAAGCACAAAATCTGGAGCGCATTCTCCGGTTCTTCGATGAAGATTATCCCGATTTGAAGGGGAAGCGAGTGCTGATCGTAGATGATGAGGCTGATCTCGCCAGTATCCGATTTGTGCACAAAAACAATCAGCCTGACATCGAACAAGGGAAGATTGCCGAGCAGGTGGACGCTCTCAGGCGGCTAGTGGGCGCAGTTGCATATCTTCAGGTCACCGCCACGCCGTATTCGCTATATCTGCAACCCGACAACTATGAAATTCCTCCAAATGAAGGCTATGTTTTCAAACCGAAGAAACCTGCCTTCACCGAGCTTTTACCCATTCACGCAGGCTATGTCGGGGGCGACGACTATTTCCTGGCTCGGGGTGATGACGACCCGAGGTCGTTTCTATTCGTCGAAGTCGACAGAGACGAGCAGGATGCGTTGCGAAGACCGGACCAGCGGCGCATCAGGCGAGAGAACGTTCTCGAATCGCCCAATACACGCGGATTGGTTCGCGCCATTGCGACATTCGTCCTAGCCGCTTGCCTGCGGAGATGGCAACAGACGGACGCGGATGAAAAGAAGCGCAAGTACGCGATGGTGATTCATAACGACACACAAAAAGCGGCGCATGCGTGGCAAGATCTGGTAATTGAGTGGGTGTTCGAGGCCGCGACGGAGGCGGCGACCAATGATCCGCAGAAGCTGAAGCCGCTATTCAATATTGCCTTTGACGATCTAGGTGCTTCTATCAAGGCTGATAAAGGCCGCGTACCTGCACCGAAAGAGGCCTTCGAGATGTTTATTGAAGCGTTGCAGAGCGGCGATGTTGTGCGGGAGACAGTTAATTCCGACCGCGTCGTCTTGCAACTCCTAGATGAAAGAGCGGAACTGAGGCTCAGGACCCCGTTCAATATTTTTGTTGGTGGCAACATTCTTGATCGCGGGATCACAATCCCCAATTTGATCGCGTTCTACTACGGCAGGAATCCAAGAACGATGCAAGCCGACACCGTGCTGCAGCACTCACGAATGTACGGAAATCGGGATCGGCGCGACCTGGCCGTGACACGCTTCTACACATCGCAAGACGTTTACGATCGGCTTTATACGATCAATGAATTTGAGAACACTTTGCGTGACGCCTTTGAGAGTGGTGCACATGAGCAGGGGGTCGTGTTCATTCAAACGGACTCAGCCCACCGTGTACGGCCTTGCGCCCCAAACAAGGTGCTGCTCAGCAACGTCGTCGCGGTGAGGCCGGCTGGTATGTACTTGCCGACCGGTTTCAAAACGGTCACGGTTCGCGAATTAAGTGCGGCCGAGCGGGAGATTAAACCTCTTATTCCGCCCGCGTGTCGCGACACGCAAAAGTTTGTTGTGATCGATCGGGGGACTGCCTTGCACATCATAGCGACAATCGAAAAAACTATGGAATTTTCAGATGGCGAATTCGAGTGGGATGCAATGCGCGGCCTGCTTGACTACTATTCTGACGTACGAGACGGTGGAGATGGGAAGGTCTTATTGCTGGCGGAAACCGGCAGAAAACTGTCGCGTGAGAAGTCGGGCGACAAGTCCGGCCTCTCCATTTTGGGTGGAGGAGTCATAAGGAGTTTGGTACTGGACCCAACACGATCGAAGCCCGCTCTGGTCCTACTTCAGCAAGAAGGCACAACAGGGCTAGGCTGGTCGGGACACACCTTTTGGTGGCCCATTCTTGCAGCACCAGGAACGGTTGAACCGTGCGTATTTGCTTCGAAAGTTGTCGCGGATTAGATAATGATCCAATAGCATCGCAGGTTCGATTGATTTGGTTGAGCTGAGCGTTTTCTTGGCCTCAGATAGGGGCGCTACCGGCTAGTCGGGTTGCCTGTGCTCGAAGGCACCGCAGGAAATGAGATACTCCGCACTCGCGTCTAAGAGTCCTGGCTCCCTTGTTTTGTCTTTCGGATCGCCTATCGGGACCCAAATCATCAAGCCTTCGCGTGCCCGAGTAAGTAGAACTCGATACCCATTCTCAATGAATCGGCGACGTGATGGATCATTAACAACCTGCCAGCGACTCCCGTTGAGGCGCCGATAAAGCCACTCCTGACTTCCCGACACGCGGACGAAATTACCGCCCCAGCAGAGAGCAGCGAAATCAAGTTCGAGGCCCTGGCAAGTGTATTCGTTCGCAGGTACCTCTAAAGCGTAACTAGCGCGAATATCTCCGGGTGGATTCAAGTACCAATGTGCTATGTCCATTCCATCGGTAGCATTGAGAATTTCGCCAATGCCGTCCGCGCGAAGCCGGCGTGCACCCGAATTGGCAAGAAGCCCGCAGCGTCGCTGACCACGAGTTGTATTCCTCAACCATGCCCGCGCGGCTGCCAAGGATCGTGTCAGCCCGATTGGGTACGCCAGTGTCGACGCAATTTGGCTTGCTTTTGATGGTTGTCCTAATAGAACAGAGGCAACCCAATCGTTCAAGGCTGGCGAGCGGAATGACCTGAGAGGTACTTCGAGTTGCAACAACGCGTCGATTCTGACGTCGAGACCAGGAGGTAACTCCCCGATACTGTTGCCACCGGTCGAAGGCCCACCGGACAGTACGTCTGGTGGCCCAAACAGTACCCATGATTTCACGCCTTCAGTTTCGAGATCACGAATGGCGTCACCCCAGCCGGACACACCGCGTTCGCCAGAATTGATCTCCTGACCTCCCCCAACCAGACAAACACAGGCACACCAATCCCCGCGTAAGCCCATAACTTGCAACAGCAACGCTGGCTCGGAGGCCGTTCGTGAAAACTTCTTCAGCCCCTGTCTTTCATCCCACGCGCGTTGAGCTTCATCAAACACAATCGCATGCTCAAAAGGCACTTGCATACCGCCGCTGTGCAAAACTTGTTTGAGAAAGTCATTGACATGCTGGATCCTCGTGCGCACTAAACGTCGAATGTCATGTAGAGACTTTGCTTGCCCTGTTCCGGTGTGCCTTGAGTATTCACTACGGGCTAACGCCTCGCGAAGGACTGTTACAAGCGGGGTATTGCCGGAGAGATATACGATGTCACCTTGCTGCCAGTCCCCAGTCGCGATCGCGTCGTGTACTGCCTGCAGTCCGGCCAGTGTTTTACCCGATCCCGGCACTCCGGTCAGGAAAATTAGCGCTCGCTTCTCAGTTCGCTTTGCCCAAGCTATGAGATCGACAACGTGAGCGGCAGCTTCTCTGAGATTTGACGCATCCGATTGAGCCATTTGGCGCACGTCGTGACCCGCAAAAATTGACGTCGCAGCTTGAATGACACTTGGCACAGGATGGTAGCCGGAAGTGTCCCATTCGCCGGCATTGATTGTTGGTTTTGAGGGATTGCTATTTGCCGCAATCAGACCAGCAAGTCCGGTCGCACCCACCCGAGAGACGGGCGCGACGAATTCCGTCACGACTGTGTTCTGAAATTGCTGTGATGCTGCATGAGTGGCCCAGAGCACAGGGACCAGGGTCTGACCACGACTGCCCTCATGGAAATCCCGGAGATCAAGGCAGTACTCCTCAACTTGTCTTTCATCGCTGGAGACAAAGCGCTCTTCACCAACCTTAGACTCAATAACAATGATTGAGGTTGTGAGTACGACAATATCGACGCGCCGCTGCAATCTGTAGAGTGGGAATTCCAGGAGAATAGTCCAAGAACGTGCACCGGGCACCTGTCTAACTAGGGTTTGCGCCTCAGCCTGCAAAAGAGGTATAACCTCAGCCCATGCTCTAGTTTGGGTTAGGTATTGTTGCGCAAATCCGTCCTCCGCGTACTTTATCTGGAGCTGGCCGATCACCGCCAGTGGCTCTTCTGCAATGAACTCAGCCAATCCGGCTCGATAGTATGCGGGCATTTGTGGGATCCTCTAGGAGGTTTAGGCAGTTCTACCTCTGCGGCAACTAGGCTACCCTAGAAACAGGTTTTTCTGCTTGCCCAAGCCGGTCCAGGGGTTACAGGTCCCGCCGACCCCGATCGCGCCTCCTCTGGCATCTGAGAGTGACTGGTTTTACCGAACGCGGATGTCATAGAAAACTTGCCCTGACTGTCTATTGGGCAAAATCCATGCTGCCGCTGCGAGAGTATGTACCACGCCGCCCCGAGCCTCTGGACGGCTGTTGACTGTTTCTCCTACCCCTGGTTGGGATAATTTTTCTATCGATCACTCGACCGGATCTAGATGCTTGGGGGGCTGGAACGGAGAGCCGCAACATCATCCCACGTGCGGCACCAAGTAGGCACGAATTCCCGGTCAGTATTGTTCGGATAATTAGCTTTCGCCAAGATTCTCTCAGGTGCAACGTCATGTTGGCACTGGAGGTCTGGCCTGATACCGATCTCCAAATGGTTCATATAGTGTGCCCAATCTCCGAACCAGTTCGGTTCCACCGCAACCGCATATACGACCGGATGCCCGCCCCGTGTCAGAGACATGAGTGCCCGCTTGGCCGCTTTCACGTCCGTACGTATACGACTAAGACCTTCATCGTCGGTCAAGAGGGAAATCGCCTCCTGCTGAGAGGTTGCTCTCAAGTATTTGACCAATTCGTCACGCTCCGCTGGAACGCTACAAATTCGCTCGAACGTTTCTGCTTCTTCGATCGCCTTGCGCACAATTTCTCCGCCACCATCTGTGGCGTAAGCACGAGCAAGCCAAAAATTTGACGCAAGAAAGAGATTACGCTGCTTGTCAAGGAAAGCGGCCAGGAACGACCCGCGCCCGATTGCCCGGTTTCGATTGCAAACCGTCTCGACACACTCCCATTTGAACGGGAAATCTCCCCGGCGGAAGCCCGTCGCTTCAATTTGTGAGTTCCAGGTACTCCAGCTGCCGTGATATACGACGCAAGGATCTTCGAATAGCTCTCTTCGAAACGGATAGCTTCGGTCGCCCGGGTCGCCGATTGTGATCTTGTCCACGGTTTCTATTTCAGTCCTGCTTTCGATGAACTGCCGTTAAAAATCTCATTAGCGAAGCCATGGTCACCGTGCTTTGCCTCCAGTCAACTCGGCCATTCGGATTTCGCTTGGAAACAATTGTAGACTAGCCATTCTCGGCGTGTGCCTCGTTTATCGCCCCGGTGAAAATCGTTCGTCAATGGCCTTCATGATCTCCTCGGCCTACCGCACAGCATCGGCAATGGCGCTCACGTCCCCGGAACACGTTTTCCGCCGTCAGACTGTGCCAGCTTGCGGCCCTCGTCCACGGTCAAAGCCAATGGATCCGCGTCGTGAATGATCGCATTTTATGCGATTTTTGTGATACATTGTTTGTCAAGTAAAGGTGTGTAAAGGTCCGACCACGGTCGGGCCTTTTCCTATCTGCGCAGAAAATCCCGTGGAGGAGGAAAAGGATGCCGCAATCATTTGGGTGGGATGCGCTAGGTAAGAAGGAGGAACGACTGCGATGTATGAGTTGTGATAACGCTCTGTTGCTGCTGATTCAACAGCCAGTCGCACGTAAGGTGCACAAACACAAGTCACATCGGATGCGGGTGATCGCAGAGTGCCCGCTTTGCAAAAAAGGTGGCACGGATTACATTGGGAGCGGCGAATTAGAGATTGGGGTGATCAAGGCAGTAGTTCCGCCTTGGTCACTTTCTCGATCGGGCAAAAAGTCCTAGGCCGCTGACTCTCGTTCCGGATCTTCTACCGGAGCGACAGGTTCCCCCGGACCACAAGATGCGGTCTCGCCGCGCATCCATTTGGGCCAAGACGAAACTTCCTTGTAGTTATCTTCCAAATAGCTCCAAAATTCTTTAGTTTTCGGTGAGCGGGAGTCGTTGGATGCCACGTTGTTTCTCCTCGAGTCTTTCTACTGTTGACTTGAATTTCGCCGCCGACAGTTTTTCGCGTTGAATGTACGACGTCGGCAGCATTTGGATGCGCGGTTGGCTTTGATCACGTTTCCACTGGACGGTGCTACCACTGTCCAGTTTTCTCTTTATTGGGTAACCGCTGCTCATTTTCATCGAAAACAGATCGTAGAATCGGCGAGGTCCGACTCCGACGAACGGTTCGAACGGAATCCGGTTCTTCCCATCACGGTTCTTAAACGCCCGCGTTCCCGGGAGTTCAATCGCATCCTTATGTAATTTGGATGCCATGCTTTTTGGATACGGTTCAATATACACCACTCTTCTGATCCCGGAAGCGATAATGTGGCGGGTGCAGTTGTGACAGGGGAATGTTGTGGTAAACACCGTTCCTCCGACGGTGGTGACGCCGATGCGGGCGCAAGTCAATAGTGCGTCCATCTCTGCATGGACTGCGCGTCCGTATTCGCTGATGTCCATCAGTCGACTGTTCTTTAGACGTTTGAGGACCGTGTCGATGTCCAGTGAGAGCGAGAGCCGTTTCAACAAATCCTTCACTATCTTGTTTTGTTCCAGATCGTTTGAATCGAATCCGCGCACGTGATCTCGTGCGTCTGTGGGACCGGGCCAATATAAGCCACCGCCTGCGGTTGGCACGTCATTGCAGCCCAAAGCTACGATGTCTCCCCCTGCAGATTTAATTGCGGCACCCACCTGCCTTGCTAGTTGACCGGACCTCAAACCAGCCGAGTACGCCAAAAACATCGCGTGCTCATCCGGTTCCGGTGTCAGGTAAGGGTGCCCAAATAGCAAATCTAGGAATCTTTCGAGCTGCTGTTTGTACTCATCGCTCTTTAATTGAATGAACACATCGGCAAGCTCAAAGGTTTTGCGCGAGCGTTGACCATAGGGGATCTCTTCATCCTGATCCCGCTCCATCAGACGCCATGCATCCTTCCAAGGGATGTTCTTCGCGAGTGAGGTACTGCAGACGATCGGTTTCCGATGCGAAGACACCGATCAGGTAGAATCCAGAACCATAGACTGCCCTCAACAATTGAACTTCTTCAGGACGTTTCAACGACAGCAAAATGTGTGCAGTCTTAGGAATCGGTTCTTGGGTGTTTGGTGGAACCGCAAGTTTTCGCTGACGGCTGATGTCGGATACGGCTGCTGAAACCAGGAAAGCCTCATCCTCAGCTTTCTCGCACAATTTGTTCCCCGCAGTCATGTGGGAATTGATGCGAGCTGCTTCGCCGCCGTCATCCAAGGGAACGCCAACGTTAATTTTGTTCAGGATCTTGTCGATGTATTCGCTGAGACGGATTGGATTTGGCCTGTAGTTAAATCTCTTTATGTAATTCTCAAGGGTTAGTTGTATACCTGTGTAATCGGTGCCCGCCGCATAGACAAGTCCTAAGACAAGTTCGGCCTCCGGATAGGTGAGTTGAGGCTCGGGTTGCTTTTGCTCAGCGTCCACGGTTGGCATAAACTTTAACACCAAAGACAATTCATGTACGAAAGAGATTCTCCCACTGAGAATGGACGACCCATCGCACGACGTCTCTCCGGGTGAGCGCCTGGTTTTTCACCAGCTATTCCATAGAACAGATTGCTTCCGAAATGTGAGCACGTTTTCACTAGCAGATCACTCGTGTACCTGTGTCAAGGTTTGTTCTTGGTTCTTCTTTCCCGTTCACGGTTGGTCGGCGAGGGTCTGTTCTGCGACCTTTGTCCTGGGCCCAGGATAGGTGCAAGGCGACGAAGAAGCTTTCGATCGCCCGGCTGACGCCACGGCACCCCAAGACCAGCTTATTGGTTCGGATTTCGTAACAACCAAGGTTGCAGCGTAACAAATAAGGACGAAGACTATGTGGGTAAAGTAAGCCAGATGAAATAGTTGCGCTGGGACGCCTGTTCGTATTTCGTAACAATGTCGGATTGCGATTGTAATCACGACTGGGAGGGACTTACCCTCTTAGTGCTTCTTGTTTCCCCGGAGCTCTTACCAGAGCTCTAAGAGCATTTCTATCGAAGCGATGCCATTCGGATGATGAATGCACTTAATCGTTGACACGGATCTAATCAGCGTGTAGATATTCAAGCTTAGCGAGTCGGCCAGACTCAGAGGCCCTGCTTCTGAGTCTGAGGGGGCTGACTTCCTCGCTAAGTACCCAGGAAATCTAAACTCACAGAGTGCCATGCGCTCGGCCCAGTTGTGTCTCTGTCTGCGAATGGAGGGTTATGGCTAATTTGCTCCAATATGTACGACCCATCCTCTTAGTGATCTCAGTTCTTCCGTTTGCCAGCGCTCCGCGACAATTGTTAGCGCAGGAGACTGAGCAGCCGGCGACCGCTCCTCAGGTTCAGCCGACACAAGCTCAACCGAGTGACAATCAAGCTAAGGCCGAGGCCGCTAAAGCAGCCGCACAAGCTAGGGCCGAGGCCGCTAAAGCGGCCGCACAAGCTAGGGCTGAGGCCGCCAAAGCACTCTTCAGTGAGGCGAAAACGAACACGTCGGTTACGCTCACCGGTTCTAATCTTGCTCGTAAATACTACCTTCTTCAAATAGCACGCGAAAAAGACAATAAATCTAACGTGCCTGGCGTCGCGAACACTTCTGACGCGGGGCCACTGGTGATTAAAGACGTCGTTCAGGATGCTACTGCGGACCAAGTGTATGAGCCTTTTGGGGCAGTGTTCGACTTATTGGGATCGTTCAATGATGCGGGAAACGGCGCGTACCCGTCGGCCCAGAGTGGCATTCAAACGGAGGTATTGGGTCGTGTCGACTGGGAATCCGAACACTACGGCTATGAAAATACAACTACAGCGGGGGCAGAAGTCGGATACGTCAGAAAAGTTGATTTTAGTTTTGGCGGAACAATTGGTTTGTATCCAGCACTCGTCCTAGAAAACCTGACTAGCACGACGGTGACTATTTCTCAACCCAGTGCTCGGCCTATGTTTCAAGATGCTTTTCAGTGGCAAATCGGACCGAGGCTGAACTATCCGCTGTTCTCGCACGGAGAAGCAACTTTCTTCGTCAACTTCGGCCAAAACTTTCTTATCGACCAAGTCACTTCTTTCAAGCAGGGGGATAACACAGTGACCGCTACTCCCGTATCGAACGGTGTGGGGAGAACTGCAGGATTCGCCGAGGCAGGTTTCGAAGCCAAAATCCTGAGTAGCACTATATGGCAGGCGCATGACAACAAGTACGACAATCTACGGCCGCTCTTTTTGGTCGCGACAGGTTTTAGAAAAGACACAAGACTCAGCGGCGCAGGGGATTTAGCGGGATACGAGAATGCGCAAGATCGGCTGTTTTTTCGGTTTTCGATAAATTTGACAAAAATCGTCGCATATAGCGATGACGTGAAGAAGGCGGCGCCGGGATCCATAAGGTTCGGTGTAGATATGGACCGTGGCTTGATTTCGCAGAGAATTCCGACGGCGACGCGCTTTTTTGTTAGTGCCGACTTCAACATCATGCAAGTTTTTAAGCCGTCAACTGGATCAAAGTAGAGAGTCGGGAGGCTCGAGGCAAGCTGGGATCACTCAAGCTTGTTCTATGCCAGTATTTAGGGAGGGTTTAGTCGCTTTGTAGGTGTTGCAGGCACACAATATTTGTCGTTGTCTTTTGGATGGAGATCCACAGGATGGAAACTGTACGCAATGCTCTAGCGTTTACTGTTCTGTTCAGTTGCATTGCACTCTCGGCCCAACAGCCAAATGCCACCTCGCAACAGAACGCCGCTCAGACGGAAAAAACAACCCAACTGTCTCCAAAGACCGTTGAACAGTTACAGGCCATCGAGAAAGATAAGGCACAGCAGACCGCCATCGAGAAGAAGCTCTCCACACAGCTCCGCTACACAGTACGAGCCTCCAAAGGTCAAAAGCCCGTCGAAGGCGCACCGTTCCTTGCATCAACTGTCCAAGCTAAGCCTGAAACACTGTTGCAGGTCACTGTCAAAGGCACGATCTCAGAGGAACTGCAGACGTTTGTCAAGGCTCAGGGTGGAGTCGAGATCAAAGCCGTTCCGAAGTACAACATCATGAGTCTCCGACTGCCTGCCAATAAAGTTGAGACAGTGGCTGCGCGTCCAGAAATTAAGTCCATGGAGTTCTCAGCCAAAGCCCTTACAAATCAGGTGATTTCCCAGCCGCAAGATCCCGAAGGAGATATCTCTCACGCCGCCACTGCCGCCCGTACTCAGTTCAATACCACCGGGGCGGGTGTAAAAGTCTGCGTCATATCTGACAGCGTGGACTATCTCGCCCATGCCCAGAGCAGTGGCTCACTCGGCCAAGTGCAGGTCCTTCCCAATCAGGCCGGCGCCGGGTCGGGGGAAGGCACAGCCATGTTGGAGATCGTTCATCGCATTGCACCCGGTGCAAGCCTCGCGTTCGCCACTGGGGACCCCACCGACGCATCGATGGTCCTCAACATTTTCCTGCTCAGGGACGCCGGCTGCAACATCATCGTCGACGACCTCACCTATACCAATGAGTCTCCTTTCCAGGACGGTCCAATTGCCCGCGCTGTTCAAGAAGTTGCCGACTCCGGCATCCTGTACTTCTCTTCGGCTGCCAATAGCGGAAATCAAATGCACGGAACCTCCGGGACATGGGAGGGTGATTTCAATCCGAGTGGTCGAACCTTTACCGTCAGTTACACAGGTGCCGACGGCCCCACCACCACCACGTTCGTCGCACACCAGTTCGCCCCCGGAGTGATCTTCGACACCATCAACAACATTGACGGTGTCGAAGCTGGCGCGAACTATGCCACTCTGTTTTGGGATGACCCCCTTGGCGCTCAAAGCAACAACTATGAGATTGCCATCTTGGATCAGAACGACAACGTGACCAGCATCTCCAACACTGGCGCGGCTGATCCATTCGAGTCGGCCCAATATAGCCTCAACTCTCGCATCGCCATTTTCAAGAAGACCACAGACCAAAACCGCTTTCTCCATCTAGCTACGAGTCGCGCGCAACTTGCCCTCGGTACCCCCGGCGCAACCCAAGGGCACAACGCCGCTGGTGCCGCCAACGTCTTCACGGTTGCGGCGATCAGTGCACGGACGACTGCTTTTGTCGGCGGTACCACGGTCCACGCTGAAGACTTCAGCTCCGACGGGCCGCGCCGCATGTTCTACCGAGCCGATGGTACTCCACTCACTCCTTCGAACTTAACCCACACTGGTGGCCAGTTGCTAAACAAGCCCGATATCACCGCCGCCGATTGCATCACGACCGACGTCCCTGTCCAAGGCTTGTCTTTCTTCTGTGGTACCAGTGCCGCCGCCCCACACGCGGCTGCCATCGCTGCTCTCATTAAGTCCGCTTTTCCAAGCTTTAGTCCTGCCCAGATTCGCAGCGCCCTGACATCCACGGCCCTCGACATCGAGACTCCGGGTTGGGACAACGTTTCAGGGATCGGGATCGTCATGCCCGGACCTGCGCTTGGCGCCGCCAGGATAGTCTCACTAAACGGTGCGGCCGCTCCCGTCGAGGCTTCACTCCCGACTCTTGGTGCGGTCGAAAAGTTGACCGTGGACGATGACAAACAGGTTCACCCACACTAACCGGAAGGAAAGGGAGGGAAACATGCGTTGCGCAATCACGATCCTGGGATTAAGTATCTGGCTAATTAGCTCAAGCGCAGTCGCTCAGCAGTGGGTCAATCAACTTCCGAAAAAGCCGCAGGACGAACTGACAGTTCAGGATTTGAAACAAGCCTTCAACAACTACTACGAGCAGCATCCAGATGTTGTAAATGAAGTTAAGAAACAGGGATTGGCATTGCACGAGCTCCATCTCGAAGGAGCACAAAAAGCCAGAGAAAAGGAGATCGAAGCCTACAAGTTGTTCAAGCGATGGGAATGGTACGCCGAACCCAGGACCTATCCGACCGGAACCTGGAATTACGAGAAGATTGACAGCGCGGTCGAAACCCTGAAAAACAAAGACGACGGCATGATTCTGAGTCAGTCGAACACAAATGTGCTCGACGCGAGAATTCAAGAGCACAACGTCACATGGCCGAAAAAGTTCTGGAAACCCCTAGGTCCCTCAAACGCGATCGATGACACAAATATGGGACGCGTAAACTCCATAACTTTCGATCCGTCAGACTCAAAAGTAATCTATATAGGTACGCCCGATGGCGGTGTGTGGAAAACCGAAGATGGCGGGTCAACGTGGGACGCGAAGTTTGATTCCCAACCTACGCTCAGCGTCGGAGACGTAGCCATCGATCCGAAGGATCCGAAGATTCTCTATGTAGCAACCAGCGATCCGTTTGGCTATAACGTGCCATTTTGGGGAGGAACATACAGTGTTGGCGTCAGGAAGAGCATAGATGGCGGACGCCTCTGGAGAAAGACAGGCCTTCGATGGAAGGTCGGTAAGCAACGAACGATTCGTCGATTAGTGATCCATCCCACGGATCGAAAAGTCCTTTTGGCAGCGACGAGCGACGGTCTGTTTCGTACGAACGACGGCGGAACCACATGGAAGCAGATTTTGACGGCGAGCACGTACGACGCGCAATTCCAGCCAAATGACGGAAACGTCGTATATGCGACAACCACTCAGGTCCTGAAGAGCACGAACGGAGGCGCCTCGTTCACTCCGTTATCGGCTACATGCAACGGAACGCGCTACAGCCTTCGGATCGCAAGAAGCAAACCAACGACAGTCTATACGTTGTGTTCGGATGCGGTCGTCCAGAAAAGTATCAATGCCGGCGCGACTTGGACAACGGTGAACGCGTCAGGCGTCACTCTATATGGGTACTACGACACGGTGCTTGCGGTTTCGCCTGTCGACGACAATGAGGTGTACGTCGCTGGCTATGACATGATGCGAACGACGAACGGCGGGACCACTTGGACCAGCGTCCCTGTCGCGGGTCACGTCGACAACCACTGCATAACATTTTTCCCGGGCATCGGTTCGTCTCTATTGGTTGGGGACGATGGCGGGATTTTTAAGTCCACAGATTCAGGGTCAACGTGGGCAAGCCTTAACAAGAGCCTGTCCATTACCCAGTTTTACGATCTTGGAATCAGTAAAACCGATCCCGCCGTGATGGCATTGGGAGCTCAGGATAACGGCAACATGAAGTTCAATGCGGGCGCGTTCAACAGCATCACCGGCGGAGATGGGATGAGAGATTTTGTGGATTGGAGCAACGCCAACACGATCTATGCGTCCACACAATACGGCTCGTTCAATCGCAGCACAAATGGGGGATCCTCGTTCACTTCCATTGACACTCCCGGTTCAGGCGCCTGGGAGGCTCCATGGCAACAAGATCCGATTGCAGCAAATACAATTTATGCTGCGACAGACAAGGTGTACAAAAGCACGGATCAAGGAACGCATTGGACAGCAATCAGTAGCCCGCTAGCGGGTGTTGGGTTGTTTGGCGAATTGAAAGTCGCGCCGAGTGATGTGAATTACATCTATGCAGGCGGAGGAACCAAACTCTACCGCACAAACGACGGAGGGGTGACCTGGACGGACGTCACGGCGGGACTTCCTGTCGCCACGAATTTTATTACGGATCTAGATGTGAGCGAGAGCGACCCTAAACATGTTTATGTGACGTTCAGCGGATACAACGCTGGCGAGAAAGTGTACAAAAGCAAGGACGCGGGAGCCACGTGGATCAATATAAGCGGGGGCCTGCCGAACATCCCGGCAGACTCAGTCATTCATGAATCGAGAGCAGATGATCCATTGTATGTCGGTACGGATGCCGGAGTGTATTACAAGAACGACCATTTACACGATTGGATACCGTACAAAGAGGGTTTGCCAAACGTCATCGTAGACCATTTGGAGATTCACTATGGGACCAAGGTGATTCGAGCCGCAACATACGGCAGGGGGACATGGGAAGCTCCACTAGTGAAATGATGCAGGCCGCAATGTGCTCAACTGCCTGCCGCGGGGCGAAGGGAGACGATTCTGTCCGCGAGAGAGTACCAGATAGATCGACCGGATTTTAGGGGAACGACGACTTCATGATTTCGGGCGAGTTTCATAGTTTCAGGATCTTCACAAGGTGGATTTCCTTGCGAGGAAAGAATGATCTGATAAACATCGTCGGCAGTCGGTTTGACTAAAGTATCTTTACTGCCAGTCGGAATTGTTGCGTCGTGTTCTATAAGTACCGGAGCGTCGACCCTCTTCAATGTCGCCGCAAACGACTTTCCTCGGACGCAGGCCGTGGATGCAGAGACGGATACGCCCTTTCTTACAACGACGTAGAGGTAGTAGCTAACTTTGATCGGGGGTTGAGTCGAAGAGTCAATGTTTGGGCCAGTTGGAATGCCGCGGGTCGTATTGCGGCTGTAAGCCAGGGTTTCTCTTATGGGCGACTGCGCCAGAAGAGATGTTGCCAGTGCTAGAAACAAAAGCGAATAGACCAACTTCATGTGATTTGGACAGACTCTCAGTTGCTTAGATGCTGCACAAGGGACGAGAGGTGCACTCATAAGTGACCTTTATTCTCTAGCGTGTTTGAGGGCACATCATAAACGAAATCAGCGCCTGAGTGGCCAGTAGGGTGCGGGCGTGGCGGAACGTTTCAGACGACGGTAGAGCAATCGTGGAATTGCAAGCCTTCGCCATCAAATCGATTTAAGGATGTGTGACATGGGTAAAGTGTGCTTCCACATTATGCTGTTGCTGTTCATATTGACTCGCAGCTTCGCTCAGACAACGAATGAGGCTAATCTGCAGAAGATACTTTCGAATCCCAACGTCTGGGGGAAGGACTTCTCGACGGCTTTAGCGGATGTTTTGGTATTGCAAAAGGTCGGAGAGCACGAACTTAAAGTGGGACCAAATAGCATTGTTGGTTCCAAACCGCTATCACGTGATAATCCGGGCAAGGCAATCGCTGATCTACAGCGAGCACTATCAACCGTCTCCCAATATTCAGAGCATGTCAACATGCTCTTGGGTTGTCCGGAAGGCGCCGCCAAAGGCCCGTGTACAGCCAAGGTCAATTCCGGAGGTCAGACGGTCAGGACAACACGCGAGTCAGGTCAGCCCACATTTGTTTCTTCGGCCCCCAGGAAGCAATTCTTGTCACCTACAGCTACAGTTGAAACGCTAAGAAACGAGTTTGGGCCGCCCGAAAGGGTTTCTCAAGAAGTGATTCAAACTGAGTACGAGAGGCAGCCGGTTATAGTGACGAAATATCACTATGCAGGCGACGCAGTAGTCTTCGCGACGACGAACATGAAGCCCAATGGAAAACTCGACCACGCTGACGTGAACGCAGATGCTGTCGCGCAAGCCTTATCTGCTCGCGAAAACAGGAAGGAGCCGCAGAAATGAATACTTTACGTTTTACAGAGCTATTTTTAATTGGCAGCCTCGTTCTTTCTAGCGGATGTAAGAAGGCGTCATCAGTTGCGGAAGCTTCTCATGAAAGTTCGCAGACGATTCAACTCGTCGATATCGCCACCGATGCGACGGACCCCTACGATTCGTCAGACACCGAACCGAGTATCGCGGTGAATCCCACAAATCCGAATGAGATTTCCGTTGTGGCATTCTCGGGTGCCTGGGGGGACGGTGCTATGGCGCCAGTTTGGAAGTCGCGAGACGGAGGTGTCCACTGGAGTAATGTGCCGCAGATACCTCCACCAGCACCCGGTTGGGCGGGCCCGGGGGATCAGAAGGTTGCGTACGATTCGGCTGGCCACTTGGTAATCGCAGAATTAGGCGAGGATACGAGCAATCCTAACGGTCCGACCAAGAATTTCATTTATCGCCAGGTCTCTGGTCCAGACGACCCTCTGAAGCCAGGTACAACATACGGAGACGATCAGCCCCACATCGTCTTGGCGGTTCAGACAACCTCTTGTAAAGATGATGTCTACTCTGCTTGGCTCAACACGCAGCCATCGAACGCAAGATCGATGGATTCATCGTCGGCGGATCTTGGAGATCACGTGACAGATGTCGGCGTCGGCGACAATCACCTATTTCCCAACCGAACAACACGAGTTGCGACTGCTCCGGATGGGAAAGCTTACGTTGTTTACAAGACCCGTGAAGGAGGGGCTGACGGTACGTTCGAGGATGTCCATTTTAGAGTACTGCGATCGGATGACTGTGGTGCCACTTTCAATGGATTGGGACAAGGGGTAGGTGTTTCCATTTCAGGGGATCAAAAACTCCGAACTTTTTTCACGGACAATTTTGGCAACCACTCAAAGGGTAAAGTAGCACGCGCGAGAAGTAGCGATGCGTGGATTTCTACAACAACTCAGCCAGGTGAGGTTTACGTCGCATACGTCAGTCGTGATCAATCCGGATTCGCTCAAATATTTGTCGCGCATTCCAAAGATTCCGGATCGACCTGGAGTTCAGCACGAGTAACGAATGGAAAGAATCATTCAGCGTTTCCCGAAGTTGCGGTCGCACAGAATGGCGACGTGGGTGTCATGTACATTGATTTCGACGACTCGCAAACAAGAACGGTGTTTCGGCACAGGTTCGCGATCTCTATCGACAATGGAAAGACCTGGCAGAACGCCACTCTTCAGAAGCTTGATCCAGATGGCATTCAGAACGCTGCCGACGGCTTTCTTTGGGGGGACTATGAGGGATTGGCAGCTGCCAATAATGTATTCTACGGAGTATTCACAGGAGATTCGATCGGCAGGACTCTTCGTCAACTCGACCCCATTTTCTTTAAGGTGTCTGCTGCCGCCCTGCAATGAGGTCGACAACTGGTACAAATGATTCATGTTCGCGAAGTCCAGAGTGGATCCCCGTTTAGCGGTTCGGCGGCTTCGCGTGCTTGACTCGTGGAAAATGCTCTCTTTTGTGAGCGCCTGAGGGCCACGATTCATGTAACGACAGGTGCTTCTGGCTCTTTGATCGCACGCTGGGTCGGCACGCTGCGGTAAAGGTGCGTCGTACTAGCCAGCCAAGCCCAAACAAATCAGCGCCCCGACTGCAAGCAGAGCAGGCGCGACCATTCCATCACCGAGCGCTAGCCTTTATCGAGCATCAAACGGCACCCCATACTTCTGATGGCACCGTTAGACCAAGGAATACAAACTATGCATGATCCGCGTCGACAAACTTCGAAGTGCTAACGAATCAGGTCAGTTCCCGGTTGTTGGCTAGTGACAACGGATCGGGTTCGAGTGCATCGCACAGCATAGCGCCTGGTCTTTCACTAGCCACTCAACGACGCACAAACGTTTTTAGTCCAGCGGAATTACACAGATGGGATAGCACCGTCACTGGGCGAGGCCAGCCAACCCTTATCTTTGAGGATGCGCCAAGCAAGCCGGATTTGTTTCTCTGCGAACGAGCGCTTTCTCTGACCCCACGCATAAGTCTTCTCAATCGCTTCGTTCTCTGAAGGGGCTCCCTCGCGAGTCGCGACCCAGTGCACCGTCGCTAATAGCTCCATGCCAATTGGCGTTTCAAAACCTCTGATCAGCAATGCGACTTGCTCGAACCGCTTGCGCGATTCAGCATGCTTCGTCAAGAAATTGTGTGCTTCCTCAATGGCATCCGGCAATAGCTCAATTGACCGACCTGGCCGGTCGTCTGCATCGCCGTAGCCACTTATAAAATGACCTTCAATATGTGAAAGAACATGTCGCAGATTCTTCGAGTATGGGCCGTAAGTGCCCTTCACATATTTCAGGTTCAGCGGTTGCCCCGCTTCTTGCATGAAATACATGAGCTTGTGAATTTCCAAAAGCGAAACTGCGGGATCCATTACTGCCGAAAGGTAGCGTCGAATCAGCTCGATAAGAACGGCGCGGCCAATTGTCATCTGCGGTCGGCGCTTCTCTTTGACCATAACTTCGGGAGCCGGGGCACCCTTCGGTTCGTACAGCAGGACTCGGACTTCCGGCAACGCCTGCATCGCCTCGAGAATTAACGGGCGGACGTCTTTCCATTTAAGTCCACCCAAGCCGCAGCCGAGCGGCGGAATTGCGATGGATTGAATTTGCCGCTCTCGGATCACCTTCACGAGGTCGGTGAGACCTTGCTCGACGTACTCGATACGGCTGTTCCCTTTCCAGTGCCGCTTTGTAGGAAAATTGATGATGTACTTCGGTCCGGTCAAACGTTCCGTTTCGTAAACAAACATGTGGCCAGTCTGTACTTGTCCACGCTCACATGCTTGCTCGTAATGCCTGAAGTTCTCAGGAAAGGCTTTCCGGAACTGCAGCGCAACTCCGCGGCCCATCACACCAACCGTGTTGACGGTATTCACTAGGGCTTCGGCCTCAGCCTGAAGGATATCGCCCTGTTTTAGCTCAACCATGGTAGCCGTCCCTTCAGTAGTACCAATTTCTTTGAACCCGAACCTCGGGTCTGTGTGCTGCCTCTGAGATCGCTTGTTCAACGGTATCGGCCGTTGCCTGGTCATACACGCCAATCAATTCGATCAGCTCCCACGGAAATGACTGATATACCAGAAACTCCGCCTGTTTGTGTTCCTTAATGTCTGGATTACGCCAATCCGTCGCTCTGATGGCATTCCAATCAAGATCCTCGATTGCCACCCGGTCGGCCTGAAAGGTTGTGTAGTACGCGCCAGCGTTGCCGTTGCTGACCGCCCAACGCCGCCCGTTTTCTTCGAGCCAGTCAAATACAGAATCGAGATCAGCCTGGAGGTGCAGGACGGGACGCTGACCACCCCTGTAGCTAAGGTCGGGGCTATTGCCCGTATGAAGTATGTACAGCATGATCGACCGAGGACAGAAATAGAACGGGACGTATTCTCCAACCATCGTTCCAGGTCTACAATCGACTTCGATATCTTCCAACCGCCGCCGCTTTATTTCGCTCATGCCCACAACCGTGCAATTAAGATCTCGCTCGATGCGCTCCGCGTCCGACCAGATGACGTCGTCAACAATGCCCGCGAGGTTCTCCAAATGCGTGATGTGGTAAATCTTCGGATTGGGCGGTGCCGGCATTTGTATATCTGCGCTAGAGCATCACAGCGGCGATATGTAACCTAAATTCAGCAGACGAAGCTCCATGGCTCGCTGACTGACCTTGTACCGAATCGCTAGAGTCTGCACAATGTGTTCCGCCTCGCTATCGACTACTTTCATCTTCATTAGGTCTTGTCGAAGGAAGCTTTCCGGCATCAGGAGCGCCGCAGCAAACCTGTTCGCTTCTATCTCGTCCCGAGTCGCTTCAGACGAGACTGTGTTCCGATAATCGATTCGGAAGTCCTCATCAAAATGCCTCTCTGTACGCTTATGCAAAATGAAGTGCCCAATCTCGTGCGCAATCGTGAAGCGCTGCCGATTTTCGTGTTGTGCAGAATTAACGGCGATGACGGCACTGTTACCGTTACGTATTAGAGCTCCCGAGACGTCATCGGAAGTGGGAGCATACCTAACGTCAAGCCCTAGCGCTTTCGCAATTGCATCAACCGAGACCGGCGCACGGCGAACATTATTCTTTTCGAGCAGCCTTGCTGCTTGTTGTTCGATGTTGGGCATCGTTGCCTCCTTTTGGTTCCAGTTTTACATTCATGTTCTCAAGCCATTCGGATCTGCTTACGTTGAGACCTAAGGCACCTTCCGGACGGTCGAACACGGAAGCGGAGGGCAGTAGATCCTTTACATCTACTCGCAACAACCGGGCAATTTGATATAGCGAATAGAGTTGAAGGGGCTGGCGCCCCTTCTCAATGTTGGTCACGGACGTTCTTGACAAACCCAACTCGTCCGCCAACATCTCCTGTGAGATGTGTTTTTTGCGCCTCGCTTCGGACAGCATTCGGCCGAATGCTGAATAAAAGGCTTTCTCTCTGTCAGACATTGAGCAGCAGTTTGACACTTCCAACAAGCAATGTCAATTCCGCAAACATGTTTGTTGCCTTGACAGGGGGCCGCATAGTCTAAAACCGTTTGTGCCGCTGACATGTTAATTTGCCATATTGACATACGCAGGAATTTGTATGACACTCGGATCGTAAGTTCCCGAATGTTGCAGGGAAGAGAAGACTCAGGAGGCAAGTATGGCTAACGAACCGCACGAACACCAAGGTTCCTACAATCTCATCGTCAACAAGGACGAGAAGAAGTGGTCGGAGAGGTATATCAACGGACGTCAGATTCTCGATCTTGCGGGCAGTCCGGCGGATTGGGTCGTCAACCAGTTGGTTCCCGGTCCTGGAGAAGATCCGGAGATCGGGCTTGATCAACGAGTCGATCTCGAAAAAGACACTGAGCCGAAGGGGATTAAAAAGTTTCAGACTCGCAAGCCGAAGACGAACCCGGGTGGGTTGGAGTAGCCAAATGAGCTTTCTTCCGGAAGAGGATCAGGAATTTCTTGCCGAGACGGTCATCAGCCACCAGGAATTGGAGGAAGTGATGCCCGATCGTACTAAACGTCGTGGCGTCCTTTTCCCAAGCTTTTCATTCGCTGGGGATCTCCGGAAGCACAACGGCACCTCGCTGGTTGGAGTTGATGCTTGCGATCTTCTCGTCGTGGTGCCTGATGGGTACGCTACAACTAAGCTCGACAGTTTCTACACCATTCCGAGGTTAAAGCGGTCAGATGGCAGTGATCCCCAGAACACGACAGTCGATTCGATGTTGTTCGGAAGGAGTTGGCAGTTTTGGTCCCGACATCTCGACGATAAAGACTGGCGCGTAGGTATTGACGGTTTGCGGACGTTTCTCAGCTATATCCGCGGCGAATTTCGGAGCGCTTAATGACGCGCTACACTTTCACAATACTGGAGGAGCATCATCAGCAGCTTCGTCGGTCACTGCTTCGTGACGAAAATGAATACGGTGCTTTGCTAGTCTGCGGTCGGTCTCGACATCAAGATCCCTGGACCGGCGTTATCGAAGAACGCGCTCTCGTGCGCGAGGTCCTTGAACTCCCAGCTGAAGCGTTTTATGAGAGGACACCTACGTCACTCGTTTGGTCAACCACTCCTCTGTTCAGGCTGGCGAAGAAATCGATCCTGAGGGATTCCGCAATCTGCATCGCTCATTCACATCCACAGGGTGGACTGTTCTTCTCGGACCGAGATGATGTTGCCGACAGAGAATCCTTCGAGATCGTCTTCAGACGGATGGAAACGGAACGCCCACATTTTTCGCTCGTCATGGACCAGCGCGGCGAACTCCTCGTTCGCGCGTATGATTCTCGCTTAAAACCCGATGACGTAGATCTGTTGCGGATCATAGGTGACCGACTGCAGGTGCGGTATCCCGGCCGAGATACATTCGCAGTTCCCGACGAGTTCGATCGTCAGGCACGGACGTTTGGTCCCCGGGCTACCCACGATTTGACGCAGTTGCGAGTTGGCATCGTCGGCTGCGGTGGTACAGGTTCCGCGGTGGCTAGTTTGCTCGCACGTCTTGGTGTGTCAAGGTTTTTGTTGATCGATGCTGACCGGGTTGATATCACAAACTTAAATCGTTTGCACTTCTCGACAAAACCAGACGCAGTTCTACGCCGCTATAAGGTAGACGTGGTGGGAGACGCGATTGCCCAAATCGGGCTGGCGCGATCGGTAGTTCGATTCAAAACACCAGTCGACTCATCTGAATGCCGGGAAGCTCTACGGGCTTGCGACATCGTCTTTGGCTGTACAGACGACCACTTGGGGCGTAATTTCCTCAACCGGCTGGCGTACTTTTATCTACTTCCATTGATCGATATGGGGGTCCTCATCGCCCCTGATGAAGATGGAGGCTATGACACCTTTGACGGTCGAGTAACCGTGGTTCAGCCAGGCTACACATGCCAGGTATGTCGAAAGTTGATCAGTACTCAGAAAATGCTCGAAGAGGGAATGGCACGAAATGATCCCGCTCGTTACGAAGAGTATCGCCGGGCAGGCTACGTGGTAGACGGTAGCGATGCTAATCCCGCGGTGGTGACCTTCACGACCGAAATCGCTGCGGTTGCGGTCAACGAGTTGCTTCATCGCCTCACTGGGTTCCGAGGAGCGCAGGGGCATTGCGCGGAACGCGTACGTAGATTTGATTACGTCAAGGACTCAGACATAGTCCCAGGGGGGAAGCGTCGTCCCGACTGCCCACTTTGCGGTCTAAGGAAATACGACGGCCGGGGAGACATGATTCCTTTTCTAAACCAGAGCTGATGATTTCTATTCCACTTGCGCTTGCTGAAGCCGTTTTCGGCGCTCCGTTCCTGTCGAGGCCGCATCTGCTGGCGTCTGAGGTATCGGAATGCCCCTCCGATGCCGAAATGCGCCGGGGAATCTTGTTCATCGAAAAGCGTGACGGGCATCTCAAATGGGCGCACTTGAAATGTCCCAAATGCGGCGATCACATCCAATTGCCGTTAGCAGGAAGCGACCGTTGGGCCGTCAGATTGGACTTACTTCGTCGGCCAACGGTGATTCCGTCCATCTGGGAACGCGCAGGTTGCGGTGCGCACTTCATAGTAAGAAGAGGGGGGCTGCTATGGTGCGAACCTGAATTGTATTTCCCCCACCAGAGGCAGTAGGAGCACCGTCGAACTGATTGTCGCTTGCGTGATCGTTTTTAATGCTCGCTATTTCGCTTAGGCGTATGCTCTTCGCGTGAGCGACTCTACACCATCTTCAACGACCGACGCAGCGGCCGGAATGAGTGCTGAGGTAGCAAGAGAACTCATTGCCCACTGCCGCGCGGGGAAACTTCATGAAATTGAAAAATGTATTATTTCCGGGAAGTCGCTGGACATCTCTGCCGCGATAAAACGCGGCAGGCAGACCACGCTTCTTCAAATCGCCGTCGAGACAGGATTCCATAGCCTCGTCGAACTAATCGCGACCAACGACCCCAGCCAGACCTCGAAGAATGCCGCTCTTGCTGATGCGGCCTCAGCACGACGACTGGATTTGGTGGAAGTGCTACTCGCAAGCGGTGCCGACATCAAGTCTGTTCCGCTTGTCGATGTTCTGCTCACGTGGGAACCGAAGATCATTCGCTTCTTTCTGGACCGTGGTGCAGATGTACTGGAAGGGCGTCCTTTTGCGGTGGCATTTGGCGAAAAAATCCGAACAGCGCTTCGACCGTTTCTCGATTACAAGTGGGCGCATCCTGAACTCGGGGCCCAGTTGCAGGAGCAACTGGATTGCGCGCTTCGATATTTTTGCAGTAAGGGCGATTTGAAATGGGTGAGTCTGCTTATGTGGGCGGGAGGCGATCCCCGGTCACGTGGTCCTTGCTTATATCAAGAATACACTGAAGAGCCGGACTGCTATACCTCGGCCCTGGAGGAAGCGTGCCGTTCAGAAAACCCCGACGTGCTTAAAAGGCTAAAGCCAGACCCCACGCGTGATAATTTTGCCGAACTACTCAAAAACGCCGCATTCTGGCCCCGCAAGCCGGTCTTGGAGTATTTGCTGGAAATTGGAGCCAATCCAAACGATAAGCCTAATGGCGGATCGTCAGCATTAGATACCGCTCTGCGAGACCTGAGTTTCGCACGCTTCGACCTTCATCGCAGCAAGCAGCTAAAGTCGAGGTATGACGTATCGCGGGCTCTCGATTGTATTCGAGAACTACTTGCTCACGGTGCGATCTGGCATCCAGACGAAAATTATGATCTGAATTCGTTGCGGCGTAGCCTGCTCGAATGTGAGCCGGACGTGACCATTGAGTTGCTCCAACTGTTTCGAAAGCACAGTGGCTGCCCTGCGGAGCGCGTTCACAATCTGCTTGGCACGCCGCGAATGAAAGAGCATTTGAAATCCGAAACGAATGCTCTGTTACGACTCGGCATCCATTTGGATCTAGTCCGAACCTCAAAAAAAGACAGCCAGGCGTGCCGTCAGAGAGTCACTAAGCCAGAATAAATCGAAACTCATGATGGGAGGAAATCGTGTGGGAGAAATACGATCGCGATGAGCTCTATCAGAAGGTCTGGGAGAAACCGCTATTGAAGGTGGCCGCCGAGTACGGCGTATCCGCAGTCGCGCTAGGAAAGACATGCCGCAAATTGTCTGTGCCGGTTCCGGGAAGGGGGCATTGGGCGAAACTTGCTCACGGAAAGGAGGGTACGAAGAAGCTTCTATTGCCGAAACTCGACAAAGTTCCCGTAATCTTTCGCTCCCCGGTAGAGCCGACGAAACCGACGCTGTCGGATCAGAATGATCCCGAGTTTGCCGCCATCAATCAATTGCTCTCATCTGGCGCTTTGGCTCCACCGGCAATCGATCTCAGTGCTCGACCACATCCATTGATCCGACACACTCAAAGCCTGCTGCGGAGCCGTAGCAGAAAGGATGAACACGGGATTCTCCTTCCGCGAGAGCCTGACGGACTTGACGTAAAGGTGAGCGAGGGCACGCTAGAGCGTGCTCTACAGGTAATGGCGCAGGTCTTGGCTGTGCTGGAACGACAGGGTTGCACTGTCGAAGTCTCAGAGCAACTCCGCGCTGCAGCATTAATCAATGGCGAGCGCGTTTCGTTTGGGATTGAGGAGCCAATTCGGAAAGTCATGACACAGAAGCCACGAGTGCCCAATCCGACCGATCGCTGGGATTACGACGAGACTGTCACGCACGAACCCTGTGGAAAGCTCGTGCTGGTTATTCATTCGGGCACGTGGGGCAAATTCGAGCAACGTACACGCTGGAGCGACGCGAAAGTTCAGCGCATCGAAAATTCAATCGCCGATTTTGTTGCGGCGATGATGCGTACCGCTGTGGCGCTGCGGCGACAAGAGGAGGAGCGCAAACAGCGTGAAGCAGAGGAACAAAAACGAGCAAAAGAACGGGCACAACTTCAAAAAGACGTGCAAGAAGAAGAGAAGAAGCTGGAGCAATTCAATAAATGGGTTGAGGAGTGGGAACGCGCTGAGCGATTAAGACGCTTTATAGCCGCTTATGCCGAGAAGTCACACTCATGGGCGTCGGACAAACAAACGCAGTACAAGGCATGGGTCGAATGGGCGACACGCCAAGCTGATCGAATTGATCCGTTCGTCGCAGAAAAGCCTCCATCTGTCTTGGATCGGAAGCATGAGTTAAGAGGCTGGTAGATAGTTCTTACCCCTGATGCGGTACTTGACGGCAACGTACCATACCGGTTCAACGCGAGATTTCGGTACAATTCGGTACAATTGAGGCGAGAAAAAGAGTGGCTTTGTGGTCCCTAAGCGACGCCAGATGAAGCACTTAGATTTTGTCCTGCTCTTGGTTCGGGACCAGGGGGTCGGAGGTTCAAATCCTCTCTCCCCGACCAATCTTTTTTTGTCCGTTCCGGAGACATAGGTAACAGAACGTTCCGGAGACATGGGTTACACTTTTGGCCCGAAGGGGTTCTGCAGGGGCTGCAAGGTTTTTTCCTCCAGATCAATATAGCCCAGATCGTAATCCATAAAACTGACCAGCCAGATGCCGTGATCCACTTCCTTGACACCCGACGGCCTGACCGGCGAGGGATACGCTGAGGTTGATCTTCTTGTTGTACAGGCAAAGACGTCCGCAGTTGGTGACAACAACGGTGCGGTCGCGGAACGGGTAGTGAGGTTCGGGGATGCCGCGATAGGGGCGGAAGGACGCAGAGTAGACCTCGGCGGGGCATTTGATGGCGAAAGCTTCATGCGGCCTTTCCTGATTGAACTCCTCCAGGAAGGCGTCGAACTTGGCTTGCTGCTGCAGGATGTCGGCACCCGCCGGACGAGTGGCTTCCTTTTTTAGGGTGAGATGCATGCCATAGAGAGGCAGAATGAAACAGAAATCTCTTTACTTCGTGGTGAGCGCATCAATCTCTGGCCAGACCATCGACTTCAACGATATCACCGCGCAGGCTGGGATTCACTTCACACACAACAACGGCGCCTTCGGAAAGAAGTGGCTGCCGGAAACCATGGGCCGGGGTGCGCGTTTATCGACTACGACAACGACGGCTATCCCGACATCCTCCTGATTAACGGCGAGGATTTCCCCGGCCATCCGAACAATTCAGGAAAACCAGGCGCGACTACACTGAAGCCCTATCACAACAATCACGACGACACATTCACGGATGTCACGCGCCGGGCCGGTCTCGCGGTTCCAATGTTTGGATTTGGAGTTGCAGTCGGCGACTACGACAACGACGGCTTCGATGACATCTTTATTTCAACATTAGGGCAGAGCCATCTCTTCCACAACAACGGCAACGGCACCGAGATCACCAAGCTTGCAGGAATGTGGGGACCGAGCGAGTTCTCGAGTAACCTGCGCAAATACCGCATGTTAGCCTGTCTATAACATACGAATCACAAAACGGGCCATCCGACAACCTTAACGCTTGTCAGACACTAAGACTGGCAAGAGATTAGTTATGTTTGAGCCACTTTTGTCCATCCTTGGCTGCGTCACTTGGCACGAATAGTGTCGACAATCATGTGCACTCCGGGCAGCCTCGCTAGATATACCTTGTTATTTCAAGTTATAAACCCGCTATTAGCAGCCTTTATCTATCCGGTTACGCAGTTGATAGTTGTTATGTAAGGTGTCTGCGCATGAACGTGTCAACGGCAGCTCATCATTACGATGTGGTTATTTTCGGCGCTGGATTGGCCGGCTTGTCACTTGCGCGTCAGCTTTTGATGAATACCACAAAAACGATTCTTCTCCTGGAAAAGCGCACGGAGGTTCCTTCACCACGTCAGAAAGTCGGGGAGGCCACAGTCCAGCTGGGGGGATACTATCTCTCAAAAACACTGGATTTGGAAGAGCATCTTTTCCGAGAGCATTTCGTGAAATATAATTTGCGCTTCTATTGGCCTAGCCACGCCCGGGAGAATACGTCTTATGAAGACTACAGCCAGTCGTATATTCGGGATGTGTCGAACATCGCGACATTTCAGCTGGACAGAAACAAGATCGAGAGAGAATTGCTCCGCCTCAACCTGGAGTGCAACACCTTCACCTTTCAGCCAGGTGTTGTGAATCCCGATGCTGTTCTCGGCCATGCGGGCAAGCCACACGCGATTAGCTATGCGGTTGGAAGTCGACGAGTCGACGTTCAGGCCGGCTGGGTCGTCGACACTACGGGGCGTGCAAAGTTTCTGGCACGAAAGCTCGGTCTTACCAAAGCAAATTCAATACACCATGGAGCCAGCTTCTTCTGGGTCGATGGGCTGGTAGATGTAGAGAAACTCACCGGACTTTCTCGCCCGCAGAGTCTAACCCACCCAAGCCGGCGAAAGCTGGGGCATTTCCCAGCTTGGCTCGCCACGAATCACTTTGCGGGCGAAGGGTATTGGTTTTGGACGATCCCGCTACATGGGAAAACAAGCCTAGGACTGGTCTATGATTGCTCCACCGTGGCCGCGGACGAAGTTTCGTCGCCCGAGAAGGTGATCGCGTGGGTGGGCAAGAGGTTCCCGCTCTTTGCCAGGGATTTCGCGGATAGAAAGGTACTGGACCATGGCCTCTACAACGACATTTCCTATGACTGCGATCAAACGATCAGCGCCGATCATTGGGCAATTGCGGGAGAAGCTGGTCGATTCACAGATCCTCTTTATAGTCCTGGAACCGATCTTATTGCCCTGTATAACACTCTCATTGTCGACGCCCTCCTTACCGAAGATCAGGATGCGCTAGCCGTTAAGTCGCGGCTCTATGAACTCTTGATGTGGGCATTTTACGAGGCATACGTTCCCAGTTATGCCATCAGCTATGAAGTATTGGGCGATCAGGAATGCTTCGCCATGAAATATGGCTGGGAGCTGATGGTTTACTTTACATTTTATGTTTTTCCCTTCATCAATCAGATGTTCACCGAGACGCCGTTCATACTCTCGTTCCTGGATTTGTTCGCCCGGCTGGGCATAATCAATAGCAGTTTGCAGTCCTTCATTACCGGGTTTTATCGCTGGAAAAAGAACAGACCTTCCGATCATCGAGAGCCGGTCCTGTTCGACTTCGCGTCGTTTGACCCTTTAAAGAAATCGCAGGAGCTCTTCTACCAGGTGGGATTGACACCACAAGAATGCGCCAACACTCTAAAACGGCAAATGGCAAACATCGAGCAGATGGCTTTGTTCGTCGCGGCGCACATCTATTCTGTCGTGCTCGATGACGACAGCATTCTGGCAGCTAAAAACTTCGCCGAAATTATTAACGTCGAAAAGCTGGAGTTTGACCCAGACAAAATGCGACAAGCAGCGCGAGCGCTGAACACAAATCGGGAGCCGAGGTCGACGAGAATCGGCAATGATTTCATCCTGCAGTTCGGCCGCAAGGAAAAAAGATCTTCCAGCAAGAAGGCTACAGCCGGATAGGCCGGCCGTTCGGGAGGGCCGAAGGGAAAGTCGATTGTCTGCGACCAAGGCGCGCCGGGCTTCCTTCATATGCGGGATAGTTGCTGGACTTCTTGTTTTATCTCACAATCGGGAATGCTCTGAAGTTGCTGCGTGATCGCATCAAAACTGCTTCCTGAATGTACCGAAGCAGCCACGCTTTACGGCTTCGAATAGCGCAATAGACTCTCTGACAGTATCGCAATGAATGCCGTAACGGCCCCCCCTACTACACCGTAAAATCCGGCCATAAAACTCAGTTTCATCTTCAGAGTTGCCACTTCGACCTTAAGATTGGTGACTTCTTCATTAATCCTGTCTTTATACTCATCAAGCTGGGCCGATAGTTTCTCGATGTCACAGCGAAGCATCGCGAACTGGCGCAATACTTCGTCCTTAAAGTCTCCAGAGCCGTCCGATGCCATCACGATTAAGTGCCTCGCTTGCATCGGACCACGGCGTTGATGAATAGTCCGTGCTCGGTGTCTAGCGGACTCAAACTGATTTCTACCGGAAGCTCGTCTCCGTCCGCTGTAAGCAACCAGAGGGAAAGTCTTTCTCCCATGAACTGCGGCGAGGGATCCCTCAGATATCGCTCAGTATGATGTCGATGGGCCGTCCTGTAGCGTTCGGGAATCAATTCCTCCACAGACTTGCTGCGTAGTTGCTTCTGGCTGCACCGGAGTATCAGTCGCGCTTTCCGGTTGGCACGAAATATCCTTCCCGCTTTATCAAACACGATCTGGGCGTCTTGTGAGTCCTCCCATGCATTCTGATAGATAGACACCCACAACTCGTCTTCTGCTCGCTCTTGGGCGACGATCTGGCTAAGACGCTCGGTCGAATCGTCGGTGATGGTTAGTTCCTGGTTGGATTCTTTAGCTGGACTGACCGTCTCAGTTGACCGCAAAGACGTCGGGCCTCGAGGCAATGTCAATTGCTGCACCATGTTATCCCCTTTCCGGTGTATGCACCCTGCACATTCAGTTCTGACAAAGCTGGTCACAGTCGTTCGCGGCAACCCAAAAACTAACTGCCCTATAGTTACAGAAACTGATAGCCGAGAAGGATCCTGAGCTATCCACCAATAGGACAATGCCGTCGACAAAACCGTGGATTGGGCGAATCATCTCTGGGGTTATCTCTGGGCAAAGCACAGTCATGACCTCCAGATCCTGTTGGTCCTTGTCAATTAGTTCGGCGACACAACTGTATCCAGGCGCCAACGGTTCGTCCTCCTCTCCCATGAAGCTCTAGCTTTCTTCAGTTGAACGTCGATAGATCCACAGCGCGCTTTCGATCGCGAGATGCGCAGGACTGTCAAAACCGTGCTTCTCAGATTAGACAGTCATATCGTTCCCGGTGTGGCTTTGGTGATGCGTTTGGGGCGAAGGCCCGAGTTCGGAAGGGGCAATCTCCTGGGCAGAACCGCGCACCAAGAGTATGCCTCGGTGACGCGGAGCATTCTCTTGCTTCATGGAAGATCCTCGTTTGCTGTCCATTGTAGACAAAGAGCGGATAGTCATTTGCGTCGACGCCACGATGTGCACTTCACAATGTGAACACGGAATCATCATGATCTTTGCTTCCTAAGAACTCACCTTGTGAGCCTGCGCTCCTTTGCAGGTATTTACTAGCACTTTTCTAACGAGGATGTCGCTGCGCCCGCTCATTGTCGGCGTGGGAGATACGATCGGAACCAAGCCCAAGCATCCATTATCCTTTCCCGCACAGTCGCAGAAAGCGCCAAGAATATCGAGGCTAGTGCGCCAACTACACAACATAGCAACATGGTTTTTTAACGCTCACGTTCGTGTGCCACCACAGGAGATGCGCTTGAATGCTCATGGGGAAGCCGGAGTTGAGGAAAGAATGAGCATCGACGTCGTGTCACTCCGGCGGCCCAAGTAGCGGCGGCCTGTTAGTGAGACAGTGAACCGGGAATAGTTTGCGTACGCGGCTTTGCCGGTGCGAGACCCCGTACCGTGTTCGCGCAAAAAGGTCGTGCCGCTTCGTCTAAGCAAGTAGCTCTTCTGCGGTTATCGAGGCGGCCCCCGGATGATATCGGACGAGTCCCATTTCGGCGCAAAGCAGGAATTTGGTCAGCCGCTGGCTGATTTCTCACTACCCGTACTGAACGGCCGAGACGCACGAACCTTGCGAGACTGCCTGACCGGCAAGATGGGAGCGGTGATTGTCTTTTGGTCCGGCATTTGTACCCACTGCCGCCATTACGATGAATACTTCAACTCCTTTGCCGGGTTACATCCATCGCTGGGATTTGTCGCGATCGCTTCCCGTAGCGGCGAAACGCCGTCACAAATACAAACCGCGATCAAGCAACGTGGGCTCGTATTCCCTATTTTGTTCGACGCGTCAGGGGCAGTTGCCCGCCGGTGGCATGCGCAACAAACCCCACGCTGCTATTTGGTTTCTGCTGATGGGCGGCTGATATACCGTGGTTCGATCGACAATTTTAAGCATGAACCGAGCAAAGAGTACGTGGCCTTCCTGGAGCCGGCGATTAGCGCTTACCTTGCCGGCCAGCCCGTTCCAAGGCCAGAGACCGCCAGCTTCGGTTGCGCCATCGAGACGCTGTATTACCACCTTCCTAAGCAGTTATGAAAGTCTCCCATGGGGCACGCATGAGCCTATCGAACATCGTGATCGCATTCTCCTCGAAATTGGCGCAAGCAGGGTTGGCGATGACGGAGACTGTGCTGCAGACCGCACAAGACAGATTGGAACGAACTGTCGGAATAGAGGCGGCGCCGAATACGCTGCCCCCCGTCAAGGGTCCGCGCGATCTGGATCATGCCGTGTCTGAACTTGCCAACCGTACGTTGCGAATTCTCCACTTCACTCCGCTGGAGTGGGCGGCAATTCCATCTGCCGTGAAAGACTGGTTGCGCGCTGCAAAGTTTTCCTTTGATTTCGTGGACTGGAAAAATCCGCGAAGCCTGACGTTACCGCTGGCTGCGCCGCTGTCGCTGGCCACGCTTGGCACGCAATCCGCACTGCGCGGGCTGGCAACATTGGACGCAATTGGTCCTCCACGATTTCTGGAATTTGTTAGGTTCTGTGCAGAGATATTTGCTGAATTTCCGGTTTATGTGGGGCTGGAATACGGAGCAGTCATCGAGCGGCAGCAAAAGTGGCTGGAAGGTCATCCCGATGATGCGGTCACACGCATGGATCTCGGTCGCACTTTGGTGAAGGTGGGGCGGTTCGAGGAAGCGCGCGAAGAATTGGAAAGGGCGGCACAAAATCCCGATGTCCGGTCCCAGGCGATGCACGAAGCGAGTTTAACGTACTACAACTCCGGCGCTTTCGGTGAAGCGGTCCGAGCTAGTTGCGCAGCGCTCGAAGCAAATCCTGGGAACGAACCGGCGCGCCACTGGCTGTGGCTGGCGTCGGAACGGCTGGGGGGCTATCCGCCCAAGGTACCCGCGGAATTCCGCATGAAACCGAGAAGCGGATGGGGTAAGGCAACGGTCCGTTACGAGGAGATTTCCGCGATCTGCGGATTGGACAAAACGAGTGGTGCCAGAGGAATTGCGGCCTTTGACTATAACAATGACGGCCTTCTTGACGTGGTAGTGGCGGCTGCTCACGCCGGAATTACGCTGTACCGGAACAACGGGGATGGCACGTTTACCGATGTGAGCGTTGAATCGGGTCTGTACCGATCGACCAACGGCTTTGGAATTAGCGCCGGTGATTACAACAATGATGGCTTTGTTGACCTTTGTGTCTGCCGCATGGGCTTTTACGGAGGTGAATGCGAGTTATGGCGGAACAACGGAGACGGTACTTTTACTGACGTCAGCAAAGAATCTGGTGTGGGCTCCTGGGCTCCGAGCTTTAGTGTTTCCTGGGTTGATTACGATTGCGATGGGCTGCTCGATTTGTTCGTTGCGACCAACCTCGGCGGCCTATTCGACCGTAAGACGCCCAACCGGTTGTTTCACAACAACGGCAATGGAATCTTCACCGACGTGGCGCGAGAGGCAGGCATCACCTCAATGTGGCCAACCATCGGCCACTCCTGGGGCGATTACAACAACGACGGATATCCCGATTTGTTTCTATCCAACGCCATCGGCCCGCCAGAGTTATACCGAAACAACCGTGACGGTACCTTCACCAATGTCACAGACCAGGCGAACCTGAATCATCCCAACTTAGCTTTTGGCGCGCAATGGTGCGACATCGACGATGACGGCTGGCTCGATGTCATTCAGTACGCGTGGTCAATCCATGAAGATGTTGTGTACTCTCTGCGGACTGGCGAATCGCCGCGTTACGGAAATCCTACCCGGATCTACCGCAATAACCGCGATGGCACGTTTACCGAAATCGGGCGCGAGATGGGCATCCAAGAATGCTGGGGCAGTATGAGCGGAAACGCCGCCGATCTGAACAATGACGGCCATCTCGATATCGCGCTAGGCAATGGGGGAGCGCTTATGGACCGCGTGGAGCCCGTCGTGATCCTCGAGAACGATGGGCAGAAGTTCCGCAACGTGACATTCGCAGCCGGGCTGCCGGCCGTGGGAAAGAGCCACGGCTTGAACTGCGCCGATCTTTTCAATGATGGGCGACTCAGCATCTTGGTAGGGGCTGGTGGAAACTACCCCGGAGATTTGATGACCAGTGCCGTCTTCTGTCCCATCGAGCGTCCCGGTAACTATCTTTCCATCCATCTCACGGGTACGGCCAGCAATCGAAGCGCGCTGGGGGCACGCCTGAAATTGATTGCGAACGGAAAAGAGCAGCACCGCGTGGTAAATGGTGGCAGCAATTTCGGCTGCCTGCCACCCGATCAACACTTTGGCATGGCCGACCTGACCCGCGCCGAGCTTCTAGAGGTTTGGTGGCCGAGCGGGCTCAAGCAGCACTTTGCTGACTTGCCGGCAAATCAAAAGGTGTGGATCACCGAGGGCCAGAGTGGTTGGTCCAGTCGGCACATTCGCTCTTGATGGAATTCCGGTGCACGGGGAACGCTAACTTAGAGAGAGAACGATGTCCACAGTTTCACACAACCTGACTGTTTCTCCCAAAAAAGACACTCCCGCCAGGGCGCATGATCTCACCGCCGCATTGGAGACACTCGCCCATCAAGCACAAAGCCAGTTGGGACCCCTTACGCAGACCGCGTTTTTCATCGGCGATGGCCTTCAGAGAGCGTTCACCGATGGGATTTTTGATGCGCTCCAGCCGCGAACCTGGAGTCCCTGCAGTCTGATGCGCATGGGCTCCCAGCTTGTCCATCAATCGGCGCGACTATCGCGATTGCTGGTTCCCAAAGATGGGCAATTGGCATGGCAAGAGCTTACCAACAAGGTTGAAGTCTTTGCGCTGGTGAAGAATCTCTCTTCCATTCTTGAGTTGCCCGAGGGAGAACTCTTTCCGCTGCCGACCCTGGTAGACAAAGCCTATGCGCGTCCTGCATTTGAAGCTTTGTGGGCGGTAGAGGGCGTGGGGCACTACTACACGGAAGAGTATTGCAGGCGTCACGGGCCACCCCAAGGCTTGTTGTTGGAAGCGAATGCTCCGGTCCCGGCAAAGAGCCTGCTCATGCTGCATGCCGGCATGGGCCTTTGTTTTGCGGATCGCATCATTGGCGGTCTAACCACCGAGTCGACTCCGGGCGAAGTGCGGGACGCTCTGGAGCAATTCGTCGAGCTCTGTGGAGACAACTCGCGTCAGGGATATCTTGGAGCCGCCATCGAATCGCTTGGCATCGTCACGCGCGATTTTTACCCTGACCTGTTCAAGCTCGTGACTCAGCAATTCCGGCTCGTGGCGCCAGAATTCACTGGGTTCTACTGGCACGGGATAGGCCGCGCAATCTATTTCTCCCGGAAGTTTTTCATTCCACGCTTTTTCTCGACGTGGAGCGATGTCGACCACGAGGCTAACGGCGAAGCTGCGCGGCTTGGCGTTATGGCCGGCCTGAGCTGGGCATTCACGCTCGTGAACATGAGGCAGCCGGAAATCGTGGAGACTGGATTGCGCTCTTACGCCGACGACTCCCCGCGCGGCAAGGCATTCTCCAACGGAGTCTGTTCGTGCGTCATCATGAGAACGGACACAACACCCGCTGAACCGTTCGTGTCGGCGTTCTATCGCCGTCGGCCCTCACCGCAAACCTCTGAATTGGCATCGGCCTGGGACCGCCAGATTTCTGAGCCGGCGATAACCGGTATCTATTCCTATTACCCGGTACTGAGTCGGCATTTTGCCCTCGACCAGGTATTTCGCCATCAAGATCTGGGCGAACTGGTTGAACATCTGCAAACGCAGCCTGAGCCCGCTTCCGAAGGCCCTTCGAGATCGGCCCCGTCCGGATGTTGCGAATAATGCCAGGAAAGGACAGCGTCGTGATGCAAGTGTCAGCCATACAGCAAGCTCCGAAAAGCGCGAGTTCTTTTACCGCTGAGGATCGAGCCATTTTGAGTACGGTTGAGGACTACCTGGCGGCGGGGCTTGCTCTGCGGAACTGGTGGAAAGATGCCGGCCTTCGTGGCCGACACGAACAAACGTTTGAGTTGGAGCGTTCATTCAACCGAGCCAGCAGCAGTTATGGCTTCTTCAGCCAGGCTCGGGTGCAAGGCCGGACGGCGGCGATTATGGGCAATGTCCAGGACATGCTGTTCGACCGCGCCAAGACACCTCCTAAGTTGATTGAGCAAGATACAGAGTGGACACGACAGCAGTTACGTGAGTTCGTTCTTCGATATTTCATGCGTGTGAGTTCGTTTCGTGCTCCCGAAGCCGCGGTCGATGACGACCGATCTGACGTTTCTTCTGGGCTGAGCAGGGTAAGCTGGTGCGCCACGCCGGACATCGTTCGCGAAGGTTTTGGATTTTCGCAGCTCTACTACAAAACCGTGGCTGGAGACGTCGGGAAGTTCTCCGATACATCGGCGATCGTCGATATGCGTGAGATTGGCGACAAGTACGAGTGGATTGTACTGAAGGTGCGCATATTCAATTTCAGCGTACCGACGCATCCCTTCGGCGCTGCGGGCCCAGAATTGCTGTTCAACCTGGATGAAGAAAGCTATTTAGTTGTGAGCCGGGACTTCATCCTCGACCAAGACCGGCCCGCTTCAGGTGTTTTGGCAGAGTACGGAGTAGGCTATGCCTTCATCAAAAGCCCAAAGCCGGAGTTTCTCGCCTTCGGACCCGGTGAATTTGCCATGGCCATCGAGCTCATTGAGTTTCGCATGGCTGAGTCCGGAGATGTTCACGTGCACATGGTGTTCGTGGTAAACCGGCCGGAGGCGATTGCCAGCCTTACCTTGGATCCGGTGGATTGGACGGTCCGATTCGCAGACCTCTTGTCTTTGGGAATGGCGTCTCCACTGTTGAATCGACTGAGGGCTGCCCTGTCGCGTTTGCCGCTGCAGCTTGGCTCCTTCGATCCGGTGTACTCCTACGTCAGGCTCATGAGTCTGCTTACGGACGGCCTATCGGAAGACAAACTCTGCATATCGAGAGAGCAGCTCGACAAGCGTTTCTTGCTGCAGCACTTCGTGCAGCACTACGAAACACTCGCAGGCGCCCTCTTTACGTGGCGGCAGATACCGGATTGGCTCGATTCCTCCGCGCTGCCTCGATGGGTCGTAACAGGACGAAGTTCATGAGCGGTTGAAGGACACAGGTCGGGTCGAAGGCAGCGCGGCAACTCTTTCGCAACCTGCGCAATCAACGTTCGAAGCATGGGAGCATGTCTGCAATGCGAACTTGTCCTCATCCGCGTGGTCTGGGAAATAACCAGCCGAACAGAAGATAGATCGAGCACCATCATTGGCTGCTTCATGACAGTCGCCCTCAACGGAAAACGTGCGGACTTCCCCGCGATCAGATTGTGGTATGTGTATGTTTTCGCATTTCTGGTGGTGTGGGCTGTTGTGGTCTTCGGCTTCGGGCTTTTTCCCGCGGTAGTTCGGCAGTGGCCTATGGCCTTGGTCATGATTCTGGGATCATTGGTTGCCGGTTCTACCCCCATGGCAGGGGGCGCTGTTTCTTTTCCTGTTCTCGTGCTTGCAATGGGCGTCGCGCCGGACAGCGCCAGGAATTTCGGCCTGTTGATTCAAGCGGCGGGCATGACCTCAGCCATGATTTTCATTTTCTGCAGGCGGGTTCCCGTGCAAGGTCGTCTATTGGGTTGGACGAAAGTCGGGGCCGCGGGCGGAATGCTTCTAGGGACATTTGTACTTGCGCCGCACGTCCCAGCAAACTTCGTAAAACTGACCTTTGCTTGCATGTGGATGAGCTTTGCCGTCTTGACGATCGCGAAAAACCACGAGTTCAGCGCGATGACGGGCACGCGCCGCGTTACCGGTCAGGCAGCCCTGTCGGTCGGTCTCGTCGTTGGAATCATAGGTGGAGTCATCGCATCCATAACCGGGAACGGGGTAGAAATGATCCTGTATGTCGCACTGGTGCTGCTGTATCGTTGCGACTTGAAAATTGCGGTGCCCACGGCGGTTTCGGCGATGGCTGCAACCTCCGTAATCGGAGTTGCGACGCGCCTCTATGTCGCGCATATTTCCAGTGATGTGATGATGAAGTTTTTGGCCGCAGGACCGTTCGTCATCTTCGGCGCTCCGATTGGGACCTACATCGTTAGTGTGATTCCGCGTCGCAGGACGCTTTACGCCCTCGCGATATTGTGCGTTGCGCAGTTTGCATGGACACTCGATCGGCTCGAACGGACCCCCACCGAATGGATATTTGTGGCGATTGCCATGACCTCCGCTGGCGCCGTTTTCTACTGGATGTACCGTCGCGGCCGGCACAATTTGTAGCGTTCCTGGGAATCTAGTTGGTTTAAGGTATGTTGGCGCGAACCGGAACTCGGCACAATAGTCCCGGATTGCGTTATGAGATATGCCAACCGACATCAGGGCACGATCCTTAAGGACGACGGGGATCCCGCTTTCAGATTGCCGCTATCTTCCGCAACATTAGTTTGCTTCATCGCCTTCAACCAGAATCGGAGCACACGGAATCTCTCGAGTGCGGAACCACCCTCATGCTGAGCGCTACCTCTCTCTACGCGAGCGGTATGGACCGAGTTTTCTCCTGGCGACTGGGAGGAACCACAAAACTTGTTCTCGCCACCCTATCCACAGGACTGCTGGCGGGCGTCGGGTCCGTGGCGTTTCACTATGTAGCCGACGGAAATTTCCTGTTCGCGTGGTGTGAATCGCATCGGCCAGGATCGCGTCTTCCTGTAGTTCTCGGTGTTCCCACCATCGGCCTTTGTTTGATTGGTGTAGTGCTTCAATTGATCCCGGAGAGCCGCTGCGGTGGAGTACAAGAGGTCTTTGCTGCGCTGGATCGGTCGCGCGCAGTCGTGCCCTTTCGCAGGATGTGGAATGTGATTCTGAGTGGGCTGGTTCTGGCGTTTGGTGGTTCCGTCGGACCCGAGGGCCCAATGATCCAGATGGGCGCCCTCATGGGCAGCCAGATCGGACAGCGATTTGGAATCGCCAAACATCATCTAGCCCTAATGGTACAAGCCGGTGCGGCAGCGGGTATCGCCGCCGCATTTCGTTCTCCAGCCGGAGGCGTGCTGCTCGTGCTGGAGTTGTTCGGCGCCCGCTTCAATCGCGGATTGGCGGCGATTGGAGTTGCCGCCGTCGTCGGTTACGCTGCGAGAACCGCTATCGTGGGCGATGCTTATCCGTTTAGGCCGCCAGTCGCGATGCGGCCCCTCCCCCTGGCGTCGTCGTTCTTGATCGCACCGTTGATGGGCCTATTAGCCGCTCCCACCGGCCATCTCTTCATTCGGCTATTCAACCGCTTCCAGACCGTGCTGCCCCTTCAATGGCCGCTGATGCTGCGCGTGGCATTGGGTGGCTTCATGGTGGGCGTGATCGCGATTTGGTTCCCCCAAGTGTTGTCGGCGGGATACCCGGTGATAGCGCACAGCCTGAGCGGGGAACTTGGGTTCTATCTCTTCTTGATTCTGCTGGCGCTCAAAATGCTGGCCACGTCGATTACGATTGGTTCTGGCGCCGTCGGCGGACTCTTTGCTCCCACGCTGATGATTGGAGCCATGTATGGCGGCGCGTTTGGATTCGGATTGCATCGCCTTCTGCCGTTCGCAGTTCCGCAGCCCGAGCTGTTTGTCCTCTTAGGAATGGTTGTGATTTTCGGATCTATTGCAAAGGGCTACTGGAGCGGCCTTCTCATGGTCGCCGACATGAGCGGCTGTTACCACCAACTATTGTTGCCGGGAGTCATTGCGGGAGGAGTCTCGTTTCTGATCAGCTGGGAGATGCATGATCGGTCGATCTTCGATCTTCCGATCGATCCTGCGCAAAAGTTCGATCACCCGCGCGAATGTGATCCGCAGCGCCTCGACGCAGCCCGGGAGATAGCAGCTTAAGTTGCCGAGAATCCGCAGTCCGCGATAAATTTCCGGAGTTCCTTGTCAGACGTCAGATTTCGATCGAAACCGATGACCACCCTGGCGTCGGAATAACTGGCACTGGCGCGTGTTACGCCCTTCTGCTGAAGCAGCATTGTTTCCAGGCCAACAGCGCAGGTTACGCAGCTGAAGCCCTTCACTTGGTAGGCAACGCACTGAGTTTCCCCGGCCGCTCTCGCACCGGTGCGGCTTGCTTCGGTGACGGCGATAGCGGTGGCGCCGGTCATAACGCGGTACAGAAATCTACGTCGATCCATCGAAATCTCTCCTATCGTGCGGTCGCGCTTCCCGGTTCATATAGCCATGCGGTTTTGATGCTGGCGTGGTCGGCGAAGCGAGTATCTACGTACTCTTCAAATTCAATCTTCTTCTCGAGCACGCCGGTCTCCATCATGAGGTCGCGGACCAGGTCGAAATCGGCCTTACGCGGCGCAAGCGGGCTATACATAACGCGGTTCAGCGGATTGGTGAGCGCCCAGCGCAACAGCGCCGGATTTTGGTTGTAGTAGAAGCGGCCGACAAAATCGGCCGCGTTTTCGCGATAAGACTTCCCTTTTTCCAGCCACAGTCCGGAACGGGCTATGCCGTCGACGAGCACTTGCACGGCATCGGGACGCTCGTCGATCATGTCCTGCCGCACCACCAGGACGCATGACATATAATCCGGCCAATATTCCCGGGCGTTGAACAGCACTCGGCCAAAGCCGGCCATCTCTGCCTGGGAAGGAAAAGGCTCCCCCATGGAAAACGCATCGATCGCTTTCGCGGCCAGCGCTCCCGCCACGTCGGGGGGCGCCATCTCCACCATTTTGATCTCGTTTGGCTTGATGCCGAAAGCTTTCATGGCGCGAAATACGATTAGCCGCTCGTCGGAGAATCGGCTTGGGATGGCGATGACGCGGCCTCGCATGTCCGCAAACGTCTTGATCGGACCGTCTTTCCGCACCACAACCGCGCTGCCGTAGCGATGGCCGAGGTAGACGACCTTGATGGGTACTCCCTGCGACTTCAGCGCAATCGCCAGCGGGGCCACGATAAATGCCGCCTGCACTTTATTCGAGATCAGAGCCTCTTTGATCTCGGGGAATCCTTGAAACATCTTGGGAAGAAAAATTTCTCCGGCGGCCGAGAATTTGGAGATGTAGTCGGTAACCGGGCACGCCAAGTGGCAAGTGACCGGAATGTAGGCCACCGTGAACTTCCGCTTTTCCCTCGGTAGGTAGTCGTTCACAATGGAAGCCCAGTTCACGTTGAGATAGGCGTGCAGCCCGGTAATCAGCCCCAGCCATCCCAGGAGGAGCCCTAACATTCGATTCCTAGGACTCATATCGAAAGCCCCAGCGAACGGATTTCAATTTCTCGACACGGCGGAATATCGTGTCGAGCGCCAAGCCCGTCAGGCCAATTAAAATCATGGCAGCGACTACCAGGTCATATCTCTTCCCCGAGTTGCGCGAATCGATGACCAGGTAGCCGAGACCGGAGTCGATCGCGATCATCTCCGCGGCAACCACGACTAGCCACGCGATTCCCAGCGCGATGCGGAGGCCAACAATGATCTGGGGCAACGATGCGGGGAAGACTACCTTCGCGATGAGCTTCGCTGGCGAGAGCCCGAAGTTGCGCCCGGCGCGACGGTACACCGACGGAACATTGCGCACCGCATTCATGGAAGCGACTACGATGGGGAAGAAGGATGCAAGAAAAATCAGGTAAATCGCCGCCGGGTTACCGACACCAAACCAGATGATGGAAAGCGGAATCCAGGCGATAGGACTGATCGGCCGCAGCATCTGGATTGTGGGATTCACGACGAATGCCGCTGCGGGATACCAACCGAGCAGCAGCCCGGCAGGAACTCCCAACAAGAGGGCGGTGACGTAACCCGCTGCCACGCGACGCAGCGAATCTGCAACGTAACGTACCAGGAGTCCTTTGGTCACGAGTTCCGCCATACCCCTCCCTGCGTCGAAGGGCGACGGGAAGACTTTTGTAGCGGTCCACCTTACCGAGAAATGCCACATTGTGAGAAACAGCAGTGCGGCGCAGAGCGGCCAGAAATACTTCTCCCACTTCATCGGCTGGGCAAGGGAGCTCATACTCTGTGTGCCAAACCGATCTGCTCGAAGATCCCGTCGCGCAGCTCCAGGTAGGCGCGCGAGCTGATATCGCGCGGATGCTCGATATCAATATGGACGATACGCTGAATTCTCGCCGGGCGGGCGCTCATCACTACCACGCGGTCCGCGAGTTGGACGGCCTCCTCGATATCGTGGGTTACGAAAATGATCGTCTTGCACTCCGCCTCCCATATTCGCAGCAACTCGCCACGCATGATCAGGCGCGTGATGGAGTCGAGCGCGCCAAAAGGCTCATCCAGAAAGAGCATGTCAGGATTGACAGCCAGGGCGCGGGCTACCTCCAGGCGCTGCTTCATGCCTCCGGAAAGTTCTTGCGGATACGCTTTTTCGAAGCCCAACAATCCGACTAGTTTTATGTAATGTGCGATGCGCCGCGCGCGCTCCGCCTTCGGAAGTTTAGACAGGCCAAAAGCGATGTTTCCCTCCACCGTCAGCCATGGGAATACGCCACGCTCCTGGAACACGAAAATCCGCCGCGGATCGGGGCCGTGCACCGCTTCTCCCCCAATTCGTACACAACCTTGCGTCGGTGCAATAAATCCAGCGACAATATTCAGAAAGGTTGACTTGCCGCAACCAGAGGGACCCAGCAGACACACAAACTCGCCTTCCCCCACGTCCAGGTTGATATTTTCTAGAACTCGCACCTCGTTGCCGTCACGGGTGAAGATCATGCTGATCCCTTCCGCCCGCAGCTTGAGGGTTCGCTCCGTCTTGAGCTCGCCTGCCCTCACTGCCGATCTCCCATCCACTGCCGCCATCGTCTGTTCCATTTAGTCCTCGGAATAACCCCAGCGTAAGGATCTGACTTCTTCTAGGTATCGCATGCCGACGTCGAGCATTAATCCAATCAACCCGATCAGGACCATGCCGGCTACAACCAGGTCGTAACGCGTCCCGGCATTTCGCGCATCTACAATCAGAAATCCTAGTCCGGAATTTACCGCGATCATCTCCGCAGCCACCACGACCAACCAGGCAATGCCCAGGGTAATCCGGAGCCCAATCACCAACTGGGGTGCGACCGCAGGGTAAAGAACTCGACGAATTAACTGAGACTGGCTCAGGCCGAAATTGCGTCCAGCATTAATGTGAACCGGCGGAATACTGGCGACGGCATTCATGGCTGTCACCGTAAGAGGCAGGAAGGATGCGAGAAAAATCAGGAATATCGCGGCCATGTCGCCCACCCCGAACCAGAGAATCGATATCGGAATCCACGCCAGCGGAGAGATCGGACGGAAGATTTGGATCAGCGGATTCAACGCCATTTCTGATCGCCTGTACCACCCGACTGCGAGTCCAAATGGTATCCCCAGCACGGCCGCCGCGGTAAAACCCCAAGTGACCCGGAAGAGCGAAGCGGTGACATACTTCAGCAGCAAGCCGCGTCGTGCGAGCTCTACTATACCGACGGCCACACTTACAGGCCCCGGCAAAAGATGGAGATTCTGGCGGGCGACCAAAACGTGCCACACCACTAGGAGCACCGCGACGAATGCGACGGGCCGCAACTGAACCGTAAGCTTCATCGCAGATAAGGCCTTTCCCATCCCGATTTGCCCTCCGTAAAGAGCAACGTGTCGTTAATCGGCAGGCCAATAAAGCGTTGTACCAAACCACTGGGCCAACGAATCTGAATCGCGTCCACCTCGGTGGCAGTCGCCAGTCCAAAGTGTTGCTCAAAAGGGAGGCAGCCAAAGTTGGTACCGCCCGACACCTCGCGATACTGCCGGCGGCCACCCGCCTCCAGGCACACTCGGGCTCCAATGGACGAGCGATTGCTCTTTACTCCGGTCAGCCGAACATTCAGATAGTTTCCCGCTAATCGCCTGGGATAGAAAACGCGAGTGGTCAGGAGATCGCCGGGATAGGCGCCCCCCGAGGCCAAAAGCACCGACAAGCGCCCGTCGCCAAAAAGATCGGCAAGGTTGGAGCCGTGACCTTTGCCACCGAAGGGTAGTCCGGCCGCAAAGGTTATATTGTGAAACCGTCTACCATCGCTCTCCAGCAGAATCGGCGGTTCCAGGCGATCCATACGAGGACTGCCATTGCCCAGCACCAGATCCAGGTAGCCATCGTTGTTGAAGTCGCCGGCATTGCCGCTCATGGTGCCCCAGCACCCGGTAAGACCAAGGTCCCGGCCATGCTGAGTGAAAGTGCCATCTCCATTGTTGTGATAGATGCGAAGAGGTTTGCCATCGGGCGGACCCTCCCCTTGGCGCATTGTGTGGATTACCGCCTCATGGTCGGACCAGGTGAATTGAACGATATCGAGCAGGCCATCGTTGTCGTAATCGCACCACAGACAGATACTCCCGAAACAATTGTCGTTGATCCCGGCTTCAGCACTTACGTCAGAGAAAGTGCCGTCGCCGTTATTGTGGTATAACTGCGACTTACCCAAGCCGTTCGAGAGAAAAAGGTCGGGGTAGCCGTCATCGTTGTAATCGCCCCAGGCTGAGCCAATCGTAGGCCATGTGGTCGAAAGCCCCGCTTCTTCTCCCACCTCCGTGAAGGTGCCGTCGCCGTTATTATGAAACAAACGATTGGGTGTCTTGCGGTCGAACATCCCCCCAATGTTATTGGCGACGAACAGGTCGAGGTGGCCGTCGCAGTCGTAGTCCACCCATGAGGCACTGAATCCCGGACCCCACATCCTGAGGCCCGCTTCCACGGTAACATCGGTGAAGGTGCCGTCGCCGTTATTCCGGAATAACTGCGCTTCTCCCGCGTAGAACCCCAGGCGCGTGATGAAGAGATCGGCATGGCCGTCGTTGTTATAGTCTCCAACAGTGATGATGAAAGGATTGATGGCGGTGTCAAGGCCCGACTTTACAGAAACGTCGGTGAACGTTCCGTCTCCATTGTTGCGGTAGAGATTACATCCACCGTGTGCGCTCGCGATTGCTACGTCCAGCAGTCCGTCGTTGTTGTAATCGAAGACTGCGATGCCACGCCCGCCGCTCGTCTTATCCAGGCCAATCTTCGAGGCAATGTCTTCAAATTCCACACTGGGCTTCTCGAAACCAACCTTCATCTCCATGCGCTGGCTGGACGGAACGTATTCGGGATACTCGCCCATCTTTTGGGCAGTAAGCCAGAGCCAGACGCGGGCGCGCTCATTCTCAGGACTGGCCGTCAGAGAATCGCTGCTCACTCGTGCCGACTCTTCCAACTTCCCTGCCCGATGGAGCGCCACTGCCGCCTCATGCAAAGCCAGCGCCCGCACCGACGGGTTGCTGGCGGCCTTGAGCAGGTTGCCCGCGGCCGCTTCATACAGGCCGCACTTGATCTGCGTGCGTCCGAGTTCGACGCGCGTTGCATCGTCGTGAGACCGCCGCGTTAAGCGGGCCTCATAGTTTTCGATGAGCGTCCGATATTCCAATCCCACGAAAACCGGCGTATCGGTAAACGACTCGAAGAAATCGCTCAGGAACCTGGGATAATTACGGCTTCCGACTACATCATAGGTGACCAGCACTCGCAACGCCTGCTGCACCAGCAATGTTCCGAAGGACAATGCCAGTTGCACGGGAAAAGCCATGTTGAGCGGACTTGCAGCTTCTAGGTTGTCAAAAGAGACGCGGGCCGCCGAGAAGACTTTGTCGAAAGCGGAGCCCAGTTCCGCAACCTCAAACGGAGTGAAGCGCACTACCCGAGCCAGGCGATTGGCGAACTCGGATACGGCCGTATCCACGTCTGTGGGACCATTTACAGGAGGTAACCTCAGCGGTGCGTTTCTCTCCTGGCCCGCAAAAGCTCCGACTGTGCTCTGCATCGTTTGCAGCACCGAGTCCAAGGTTACCAAGCCGGTTTCGATGAGGCTGATCGGGGATGCGAATAGAGAGTCCAGAGCGGATTGCGTACCCTTCGGTTGTGTTGCGGCATGCGCCGCTTCGAGGGGAAAGACCCCAGCGCCAATGATTTTGCGGGACGTCTTAAACAGAGATTCGAAGCTGAATGTCATAGAGCCTTGGGCAGGCTGTAATAAACGGATCGGATAGCACAGCCAAAACTTGCAGTCTCAGTTCTGCTTGGGCGCGCGCCGGACAGAAACTGTGCGATCGCCGGTTCGAGATAAGCCACATATTCGAGGTCGCCAGGGTACCTGTAGTTGTCTACAGCGCCGCGATATTGTAAAACGCAGCTGGGGTCAAGCAGAAACGCGCGAGGCGTCTGTCGCGCGAACCATTGCTCGGCCACGACGCTTCCGGGATCGTAAAGGATGGGGAAAAGGAGTTCCCGCGCGGCCGCTGTCGCGCGCAACTCGTCCGGCGTTTCCTTTTGCCGCGAAGCTATGGCTGCAAACCCCAGTTCCGGATGAAATGACGCGAAGCCGTTCAGGTACTTGTCGTACCTTGCGCAATGAGAGCAGCAGCCAGACCAGAACACGACTACCGCACCTTTTTTGCCTTCCAGAAGCGTTTGCAGACTGACGATACCACCATCGATTGAGCCCAGGCGGAAATCGGTTACGGCACCACCGATCTCTTGTGTGACAAACGCTATCGCTTCCGGCGGCATGATTCCTCCCGTTCACGAAGGTAGCTGTGCCATTCGTGGCGAAACAATAGCTCGAATTGATTACGCACCTGTGGCTGTATTTCATGGCTATATCGTGCTGCTTGCTTTGTGCAACGTTCGGCGAGTAACAGCACACTGATTCAGACACACACCAGAGATCGAAGGATAATCACGACATTGATAAGAGAGGTCGAATCTGTTGTCGCGACTGACTGGCCCCGTCTTTTGACTGTCGAATTGCTCCAAGACGCCGTTGGCTCGACTGATGGTCGTCAGAACCGCAGACACAGACCCGAGCGCATTCCCGGGAATACCAGGTCAAGCCTGTGTCACTTCACGAGTCCATGGCCCTCTTCGATATAACATAAGCGATTGATTGGTACCTCTAACTGCTCGACGTGTCCACTGGGCCAATGAATTTGGAGGTGATCGATCTTCTTAGCAGTTCCAATTCCAAAGTGGACCCGGCGAGTGCTCTGGCTGGCATAACCGTTCCCACCGTCCACTTCCCGTATTTGTGTCAGGCCGCCAGCCTGCAATTGGATACGCGCACCAATCCCGTCGCGGTTCGACTTCGTGCCGATCAGCTTCAACTCTATCCAGTTACCAACCCTCTGCGAGATATTGTGATACACGAGTGGCGCTTGATTGGCATTTGTCTGAACCACATCCAGGCGGCCATCATTGTCCAGGTCGATGATTCCTATGCCACGCCCATCCCTGTCGTTGTTGACTCCTGCTTCCGCGGCGATCTCACGAAACGTGCCGTCTCCCAGGTTATGGAACAAGCGTTTTCTCTGATAGCCGCTCCAACTGCGATTCCCAATGTCCGGCCAGGTATTGACATCGCTAAAATCAACTCCGGGCGCAGTGAGCATCGGAAGCAGAATGGTCAAATAGTTCTCCGGACCAGCGGATCGAAGGCCATTTACCACAAAAAGGTCCTGCCAGCCATCGTTGTCGAAATCGCCGAACTTAGCGGCCCAGCCCCAGCCCGTGTCGCACACTCCGACTTCCTGGGAAACATCGGTGAACGTTCCGTCTCCCATGTTCTGCCAGAGCATGGCGCACTCTTTCATGTAGTCGTCGTAAATGTTGGTCACATAGATATCGAGCCAGCCGTCGTTGTTGTAGTCTGCGACGTCTACGTTCATCCCTTTTTTTGTGTCCCATCCCGTCGCCTTTTCAGTCACCTCGCGAAAAGTACCGTCGCCATTGTTCCGGAACACATGATCTGTGCCGAAGTCACATGCCAGATAGATGTCTTGCAGTCCGTCATTATTGAAATCGCCGTGGCCCACATCGAGGGTCCAACCTGTCACTTTGCCTAGCCCGGCTTTGTCGGTTACATCCTCGAAAGTGCCTTTTCCTGTGTTATGCCAGAGAGTCACTCCTCCGCCATTTGTGGCACCGTCGAGATTGTCGGGAAGAACATGCCGATCTTTCAGGTCCAACAGATTGACGGGCTGAAAGTAATTTCCAAACAGCAAATCCAAGTAACCATCATTGTCGTAATCGAATGCAATCACTGCGATGGTATTTCCGAACTTATTCAGGCCAGAGCCGGCGGTTACGTCCTTGAATTTGCCATGGCCCTCGTTGTGATAAAGAATCGGTGTGCCGAAGCGAGCGACGAGCAGGTCGAGCAGGCCGTCGTTGTCGTAGTCGAACCAAATCGCGTCGGAAACGATGTTCGAGGCATTGTTTCCGCCCGCGACACCGGCTTGCTGCGCAACATCGGTGAACGTCCCGTCGTGGTTATTGTGGAATAGGTGATTCGGCTGGCCCTCTTCGGAGTCGGTGATGAACAGGTCTTCGAATCCGTCGTTATCGTAGTCGCCCACGGCAACGGCGGCGCCGCCTCCGGTAAACATGCGTAGCACGTCAGCGTTTTTGCCGTGATAGGTGCGCATGTGGTGTCGGATTGTGATGCCGGCTTTGGCCGTGACGTCTTCGAAACGAACCGTGGACCCGGGCGCGCACAATACCACGGTCGACGAACTGACAACACACCACAGGACCAGAGCACCGCGGAACGCTATCATTGTCCATCTGCCCATATGGCCCTCAGATCTGTGTCCACTCGTTTATTGGGATCGAAGCCATTCTCGATGTACTTAACAAGATCATCTCCATGTGACGAAAGGCGGTCCTTGAGTTGCGCGTTGTCGGGAAACTGACGTAAGCCTTCCTGCCAGGTCGAGCGAGCTTTATCAACCAGATCCATCTTGCAGTAGCCATCTCCGAGGGCAACGTAGGTGCGTACGAAATAAGATTTCTTCGGGCTCCTCTGTTGAATGGCAAGCGCTTTCTCCAGATCGGTTACTCCGAGCGGGGCTTTTCCGAAGATCCTGGGCCAAAACAAGTAGCTCTCGCCCCGCGTGTAGTAAGTGATCCAACTTGGTTGAAGATCGACGGCCTTGGCAAACTCGCCGAGGGCGATGTTTGCCAGAATCACCTGTGTGATGGAACCCGCCACAGGGATTTTGTCAACATAGGCAAACCCATAGTTCAGATGGAGGTTGGCTGACAACCGATGAGTTAACAGTAGCTTCTCAAAGAACTCAATCGAACGATCAAACTCTTTGTGCCTAATGATCGCCTGGCGGTATTCGCTCGCATAACGCAAATTGTCAGGATCGTCGGTAATCGCCAGCTCTAAATAGTGCAGACCGGTTGCGAAATCGTTCGATTCCACTGCTGCCAAGCCCTGGCGAAATTCGGCATCGGCCGTAACTTCGACCACACTCAGCCCACTAGCGGCCAAAACTAACGCAAACAGGAGTGGCGGCAGCCCTTTTGTCATGATTGCGGTCTCCAAAGCGATAGAGTATTCGCCGTTTGGCCTTCGACTATTCTGTACAAGTGGTCTATACCGGGCCCGGGAAATGTCTGCTTCAATCCGGAGGGCCAGTGCACTTGAATGGAGTCTATTTTTGTGATTGTGCCGAGGCCGAAATGTACTCGAGTTGTCGACTGCGCAGCAAAACCGTTTCCGCCATTCACATACTGTAGGTAAGTTTTTCCTCCCGCTGTCAAGCGGACCTGTGCTCCGATGGCGAAGTGATTCGATTTTGTGCCTTCCAGTAGTAACGTCAGCCAATGTGCGCCCGTTGGCAGGATGTTGCGGTAGAGGTTGGCTTCGTCATCAGCGTTGGTGACAAACAGATCGAGCCGACCGTCGTTATCGAAATCTGCCACTGCAATACCGCGGCCGTCTTTGAGCGAATCCAGCCCGTGGCGTGACGCTTCCTCCTTGAATACTCCGCCCACATTGTGAAAGAGCCGCTTCCGTTCATAGCCGCTGAGCGACTTATTACCGATCGGCGGCCAGTTCCGGGCGTCCGCTAAATCGACGCCTGGCCGCGTAACCATGGCGAAGATGTCGGGCACATAGTCTTCTTTTCCCGCCGATACCCAACCGTTCATTACGTACAAGTCAAGCCATCCATCATTGTCATAATCGACAAACTTGGCGCCCCATCCCCACCCAGTGTCGCAAGTCCCAACTTCGTTGGAAACATCCACAAAGGTTCCGTCGCCCATGTTCTGCCACAGCATGGCGCACTCCTTCATGTAGTCGTCGTAGATGTTGGTCACGTAAATGTCGAGCAAACCATCGTTGTTGTAGTCGCCCCAATCGACGTTCATCCCTTTCTTGGTATCGAAGCCGATGGCTGTAGCCGTCTTGTCTGTGAAGGTACCGTTGCCGTTGTTGACAAAGAACCGATCGGTCCCGAAGTCGTTGGCTACATACAAGTCTTCAAAACCGTCGTTGTTCGCATCACCGTGCCCTAGGTCAAGAGTCCATCCGGTGGTTCGAACTCCCACGCGGTCTGTTACTTCGGTAAAGGTGCCGTCTCGATTGTTGTGAAAGACCGTTACCCCGCCGCCATTGTTGGCTGTTTCGAAACTTTCCGGGAAAAAGCGGGGCGTGCTCGGGTGAAAAACATTGATAGGCTGAAAGTAGGAGCCGAAGAACAGATCCGGGTAACCATCATTGTCGTAGTCAAACGCGATTGCCTTGATCGCGTTCATGTAGCGGTCAAGGCCGGCCTTCTTGGTGACATCGCGGAACCTGCCGTTTCCCAGATTCTCGTACAAGATGCTACGTCCAAAACGGACGACCAGCAAATCGGGTTTCCCATCGTTATTGAAGTCAAACCAGAGCGCCGCAGTAGAGGCGTTTTCCTCGTCATTGCCGTTAGCGACGCCTGCTTGCTCTGCAACGTCGGTGAATGTAAAGTTGCCATTGTTGTGGTAGAGGTGGTTCTTGCATGTCGAGCAGGAGTCAGTGACAAATATGTCTTCGAAACCGTCGCCGTCATAGTCGGCTACCGCAACCGCCGAACCCAACCGCGCATAGCCTTGCATGACGGCCGCATAAGGGTTGTCAAACTTTCGCGGATGATGCCGATACAGAATTCCCGCTTTGTGGGTAACGTCCTCAAACCAAGGACGGCCGGCAGAGCCGGAGTCGAGTGTTTGGGCAACGGCCGGACTCGCACCCAGCATGGCCACCAACAAAAGCAAATTCACGCTACGCTGGGACCGTGGCATAGGCTCCATCGTCAATGGCTGGGTAGGTTTTCGTTACGAATCGCTCATTACCCTCCGTGACCTCGAGAATCTGGTTCGCCGGCACCCGTTCGAAGGTTTGCGTGGTGCCGGAGGCTGGCCAGTGTACGACCACCTTGTCGACTATCTGATGATGATCGAGGCCAAAATGCTGGCGCAGTGAGTTCTGCGAGCCGTAACCGTCTCCGAGGACTACCTCACGCGATTGTTGCGTGGATCCAGCGTAGAGCGTGATCCTTGCTCCAACCGCGTCCCGGTTCGAGCGCTGACCTATTAACTCAACCTGAAGCCAATTGCGCTTTGCGCCCACGTTGTTCCTGAGCAGAGCATGGCGGTCGGCGGACGCCGACACCGCTATATCCATCACTCCCCGATTCCAAAAATCGGCCACCGCCACGCCGCGGCTGTTGAGCAATAGATCTGTGCCGGTCGCACGGCCAAGTTCTACGAATGTACCGTCGCCGTTATTTCGCAGGTACCGGTTATGTTCCCACCCGTGCCAGGAACGTCCGTCAAAGTAATCCGGATCAAAATAGAGTCCGGTTTTGTAAATATCCTGGTTGGTCACAACGTTGTTGAGAAACTCAAGCTCTATTTCTTTTTCCTTGTCGTTGTAGACCCATCCATTGGCGATATAAAGATCCTGCCAGCCGTCATTGTCGAAATCGGCGAACGCGGCTCCCCAGAACCAGCCCGGAGGATTCGCCCCAGCTTTTTCTGTGACATTCTCAAAGGTTCCGTCGCCCTTGTTTCGCAACAAGGTATTTCCCGACGCCATCTGCTGGAAAACGCGAACAAAATCACGGCCAGATTGTCGAAAAATTTGCCAATACAACGGCAGGTCGGTCTTCCACGTCCCCTGGGTTATGCATTTCAGCATGTAACGCTTGACCGTAGGCGATTCAGCAAACCACGCGTGCTCCGAGCGGATGTGAGTGACATAGTAATCAAATCTGCCGTCGTTGTCGTAATCCACGAATGAGGCGCTCATACCCGCGCCATAGGCCAGTGTGCCGCTCTTCACGGTCACATCGCTAAACGTTCCGTTACCGTTATTCCGGTACAAGGTCTTCCGGCCAAAATCGTTGACCACGTAAAGATCGGCGAAACCGTCGCTGTTGTAGTCGCCCCAGACCACACCCAGACAAAGGCCCCGGTCTCCTATGCCGGCCCGTTCGGTGACGTTGGTAAAGGTTCCATCCCCATTGTTGTGGTAGAGCTGGTTCGGCTCACCGTTGCGGGCGTAGAAGGTGGTCGGAATATCTTTTCTCGGGTCAAGATATCGGCCCACATATAAGTCGAGGAATCCGTCGTTATCGTAGTCGGCCCATCCGGCGACAGTAGTGCAGCAGTCCTCGCCGATCCCCGATTCCCGTGTGACGTCCGTGAACGTGCCGTCACCGTTGTTGTGAAATAACTGGTTCGGCTGAAATGTTCGACTTACAAACAAATCCTTGAACCCGTCGTTGTCGTAGTCTGCAAAGGTGGCAACGCTCACCCCATCGAGGCCGCCAAGTCCGGATTCATCGGTCACATCCTCGAATGTGCCGTCGCGGCGATTTCGAAAGATTCTCGATGAAACGCCATCCGGGATAAACAGATCGTAGAATCCGTCATTGTCATAATCCACAACCGATATTCCCCCGGGCCCGTAGCGAATCATCCCAAACTTCAAGGGCTGTGTTAGGAAAGGCGGATAATACTGGTTAACAAAATCGATGCCCGCAGCGTGGCTCACGTCTTGAAAGTGAGTTTCTCGGGACACTATGTGTTCACCCTCGATCAGCGATTGATCGCATATCTCGAGGGTTTCCCCGTGAATTTGCCACGCGATCCGGAAGTACGCGCGGTCAATCCCCGATGCGTCTTCCCCATGTGGAGTGCCTATTAGCTCCAGGCGCACGCTGGCCGCGAGTTGCCCCGGTTTGCGCCAGCCTTCCATGCGGTGCAAGTGGAGCGAAAGTTCTTCGATTTGACTAAATCCACCAATGTAGTTCAGCCACTCTTCGACGGCGGCTTGTTTGCTAACTGCTTGGCTGGAATCGTGAAATGCCGCCCGCCGGACCCCATCCCGCTCCGAAACCAGCACGAAGTTCGTAAGTCCCAGCTTTCGCCCGGAAAACGAGTCGGCGTACAGTTGTCTGATTTCGACAGACTTGTTTTGCCGCAGGGACTGCCCCATTTGCTCGAGGAACGTTACCAGCATCCGCCCCGACTGGAAAAACGTCTCACCCTCGCGGTCGAACGCCTTGAATATTTTCCCTACAATCGGGAAGCGCATCGAACTACCGCTCGCCAAGGTTGCCCCCTTTGTTCCGTGGACAGGAGAACGCTGTTCGCATATAGCAATAGGACAAGTAAGGCTTTGTTATTTGCGTCCTGCTGCCCATAGTTAGCCTGTGAGATACTATTGGCTCAACGGCTTAGTAGGCAGACTGAGAGTTAGAGCAGCGGGGCAATAAACGGTTCGAGTTTTGGAGCTGCTCTTGAAAGGCGCGATTGCTACTCGGCCTCAAGCCCGGTCGAATCGACAAAGCCGCTGAACCACCGCTCTGCAAGCCGTGAGCCAATGACATCTAGCGCCCAGCTTCTTCCTTAAAGCACAATAGCGAACAATCGGCAATCAAGGCCGGAGCCTTTCGATCCTCAATTTCGACCGCCAGAGTTTCGACCGCCAGCCTAACACTCAGCAAAAGGCGTCCACCGAATTCTCGCAAATCAAGGATTTTGGTCACGCACCGGATATGCGTACCGCTGCGCACTGGGGAGCGGAAGCGGAGCTTGTCAAATCCGTAGAGAACCCAGTCGCCGGGCGGTAGCGCGCTCCCCTCCTGTGCTAGGTTGAGGGCTATCGATACAAGCAACAATCCGTGCGCTATGGGTCCACCAAATAGACTGCGTCCTTCTTTGACATTGGCTTGGTGGATCCGTTGTTGGTCCCCCGTTGCTTCAGCAAAAGCGTCTATCTGGTTCTGGGTCACCTCGAACCAGTGGGAAATACGTCGGCTTCCAACCATCTTGGCGGTAACTTGGCTATTGGGCTCAACGTCCGCTGGAGTGGTCATTGCACTTGTTCTGCTTATCTTTCCGCAAGGACGGCACAAAGGTGCAAAGAATGTGGGTACCTCGGCGGGAGCGCGGCTACCGCAACCACCCCGAGAGAAGAGTAAGAATCTGCTACCTGTCGTAGACAATGCTGCCCTTGAGTTTTGCGAGGCTATAAAACATTTCGCGTCGGGAGAATCGAGGCCTCGCAGCCGGCCTAGTTCTGCTAACGCAGGACGCGTTAACCAGACTCATCTAGCTATCGCTTTCGGCCATTTGATTGATTGCATTCAGAACCGACTGTCTCAATGCCAAGATCACAATCGGAATGAACGAACCGCATTCGGTTTCAGAAATCCACGGATCCATGGTGGTTGAGATCAGGAAAGTAAGTGCGGAACCGGACCGATCGTTAATTCCTAGGCGCAGCTTAAAATGATTCAGAAGTCGGTCCCCATACGCTGCTTGGTCAAATTCAGAAGCCGTCACGAAAAGAGGAGTGTTCATTATCTGGCCTTTGCCGGGAGCGGCACTCAGCGACCTAAATATCTCGTCGTTTAACCGATTGGCTCGTGCGACGCTAGTGTTCAGAACTCCATGCGTCTTGAAATTGAACGCATAGGCGATAATAATCTGGTCGGAGCCAAGTTCCCGCAGCAGAGTCATAGCCTCAGGATCTGCCGTTAGCTGCTGGTTGGTCGCCGGAACGATGCGCTCGCGGACAAACTCAAGTTGCTTTTGCACCATCTCCGGCGGTTCACCGTTGCGCTCAGATGGCAGCCTCTGGAAGGGGACCACGATGAAGGGGTCATCTGGATTTGCCATCGTGATCAGAGCGGCATATAGACGCTTACTGTTGAAAACGCACTGGCCCAGAAGTCGACCGTATCCGCTGCGATCAGTTCGGATGATCCTATGACTTAAATAGACGGCCGCGGCCGCGGCGCCGGCTTTTGAACCCTCAATCCCAAACACGCCAACACCTGGATCCGCGCCGCCATGATAGACCACAGGTGCGGTGAACGAAACAACGGCGCGCATGGCTGAATTTCGATAACAAAGGCCTCCTGCGGGGTACGGAATGAAACCGGCCTTGTGCGGGTCGACTGTGATTGAGTCCGCCGCCCCCAGGACTCTATATTGTTCTTCTACGTAGGGACTCAATCCTATGAAGGGGTCCTCATCGGCCAAGTCTCCGGAGTCAGTCTGTCGCTCCCTAAGGATCGAAGCGAAATATCCACCCCAAGCAGCGTCGGCGTGGATTGTGAACTCAAGACCTAATGCACGATATTCCTCCCGGACCTGCAGCATCTTGGCCAAAGGATCAACCGCACCCTCCTCTGTTGTTCCTAGTACTGCCACACTCAGGAAGACTGGCCGCCGTTGACGTAAGCAATCATCCAATTTTCCGCGAAAGTCGCCCACGTCGATACGACCGTCCAAATCGACGCGAATACCGAGAACACCGCTCGACCCGATACCAAGCAGTGCGGCGGATTTCGGCCACGAATAATGCATCGTTGACGGTGCCAAAATCACGGACTTCCGCAAATCAGAATCTAAATAACGTGTACAGAACTCAACCAGCCCCAGGCCCTGAACCGAATATTTTCTGACTGCTCTCGCCAATGTCTCAGTTGAAATCGAGTATTGATCTTGAATACGAGCGGGCAGCGAGAGTACGTCATCCGCTCTCAGGTTCAACAGCGACCAATGATCCAAGTTAACAAGCGTCGGCTCCTCGCCCGTGGCTAGAGGGACGGTGATGGGACAAGCCGCTGTCAGGCTCGGTTCCTTATTTAGTGCTGTAGCCAGGGCGATGGGATAGAGTTTGACATTGCGAGCAGCCCACATCGCTTCGAGGTTGGCCACGGATCCATCGCATGTGATATGACCCCACGGCCGAATCGCACCAGCGCGTGACTCTTGCTCGGTAGGAATCCGGTACCCCAGCATTTCGCATAAGTCGTCTCCCACCGCCATTTCCAGGGGTGTAGTCGTGGGCGATGATTCGGCGGCAACATTATTAGGGTTGTAGAGCAGGGTCGCGATGAAACCGAGGATTGCCGGTAACGTCACATCCCAGTTCATATGGCCTTGGTACCGGTAACTGAAGAACGGGACCGACTCATCAAGCTGCTCTAATAGCCTGGAGTACTCCGTCTCCAGAGTCTTAATGCTCGTCCGATACGGACGTGACCGCCTGATTGTTTCCGTCACATATGGGGGGTCATCTGGAAAGTACGACTCTCTGAACTTGCAGTGAGCTTCTACTGCCTTGAGGACGAGCCTGCGCAATAACTTCTTGTTCTCTCCCTTAGGACCTATGAACCAAGCTGCCAGGGAAGGAGCACTTGTTTCTGCGGGATTTGTGCGTTTGCGCGCTGGCAGCGCGGCTAAATACTCATTCAGCTTCTTGGAATACTGGACCAAATGCCTTGGGAGGACGGACATGTTTCGACCTACATCTTTCTAACCACCAGCATTGACCTTCTCTCTGTCCAACCAGATCGTGGATCCGATGTGCAATGAGAGCCCCTGACTTTGACCAAAGAGTGTGACCTGATATTGAGAACCTTCTGTGAGAGGCACATGCGGAGAGAGGGCTGAGAAATGTACCGTCCGTCCCGCATCCAGGACCGCAGTCGGCATCCAGGCCGGCACTTCGGCTAATTCGCACACGTGATCGAAATCCGGACGTCTCGTGAGATAGTGCGCTGCGTATGCACCCTTCGGATACCCAAAGACGAAATAAGTCAGAGTTGTTGGTTGTGGCAAGTCGGAGTCAAAGTGACGGACGAACACGACTCGATCTATTTGTACATCCACGTCATGCAGAAGAGGCGCGTCGCGAGTCGGGTCTTTTGGGAAACCTCGAAAGATGTCCGCCAAGAACGCTGAGCGGGAACCGGACTCAAGTTGCGGAATCGTGAAGGGGTCTGCAGGCACATTCCCGAGAACGTAGGGAATATTATTTCCCCTGCTGCGATCATATGAGTACTCCTGAAGTATATGACATGGAAGCGTGACACGAAGCACCATCTGGTACCTGTGATTGATCATCGAAAACATTGGCAAGTGATATAAGAACACGGTATCGACGCCCAACATGACGAAGCCGTGGAGGTCGGGAGTATCTCGGATCGAGTCGTCATTGGAAGCGAGTTGGTTTTGCCCGTTCATGCGAATCCCAATGCGACCTGGCAGCCTAAAGCTTTGCCTTTCTGGAGTTTCATGGTGCTGAGCTTGCGGGCTCAGCGGACGCGTCCTCACGCCCAAAATGCTTTGTCAGATTGTCTCGCGGGAACGCTTGTCTCCTCGACGCTAGCCTCGGCAGTTGCTTGCTGGTTATTCCGGAGCCGAAATGATCCGGGGGATTTCTATATTCATCCCCGCGTTGTGTGGACTGCGTTCTCAGCTCACCTGCGTGTTTCATGGGCCTTACCGAAGGCGTCCCGATACTTGCCGCTGGGGTCATCAATCCGCAATACATAGAGTGTGGAGAGCGCATGCGGAGCAACCCCCACCACGGAGTTATCCGTCATCATCCCGGTAATTCCCGCAAACAGTCCAGTCCCTTTCACGATGGGTCCAAATCCACCGAAGCGCAAAGCACCTTGCCCGGGGGCGGCCGCAAGTTTCATGTTAAAGGTTCGTCCCTCGCCGCCATCTGCCGCAATCGTGCCGAGGCAGCAGCCATCGCGATCGAGAAACGTATATTCGTTATAACTCTGAAAAGGAATAGGAGAACGTGCAGTCCCTGGCGCTCCCGGATGCGACAGATTGAAGAGAATCCTGGCCGTCATTCCGCCGATGACCGGTCCCGCGCTCATTGTGCTGTGCAAGCCTCTCCGGGCGCTGGCGGCTGAATCGAGGTGAACAATTTTCAATTCCTGGGCCACATTCAGGCCTCTCACTTCGCCATCGGGCCCGAAGTTATACGCGGTTTCCTGATACTTATCCTTCTTTTGACCCCTGAAGACGATGTAGGTAATTCCCGGCTCGGGATCGGGGTATGTTTCGGGAGCGGGTAGAAAATCCCCTGTGCGAATATCCCCGTCTGGATCTATGATCCGGCACAAAAGGTTGCCGGAGAAGCCCTGATCCTGAGAAAGGCGGCCACAGTATGTGTAGGTTCCTTCGTGGTTCTTGAACTTGCCAAATCCCTCGATGATATTTCCCACCGCTGCCGCCAAGAGCTGGCGTTGTCCATTTACTACCACCGGGTACGTTGTGCCGGTCCCGAAGCCGCGAAACCAATCCTGGCCTCCGTTGAACCTGCAGATCCCGTCCAGCATGACGAATCGTTGCAGACGAGAAGGGTTCAACGGGGTGGCCGGGGGCTCCAGGTCGGGCAAAGCGTGGAAATCATCCGGGATAAACATCCAACGATGGGCAAACCGGCCTATAGGTTCGCCTACCCGGTTCAAGGCTCGCAGGCCTTTGTCCCGTGCAGGGCAGCACATGGAAATGTCGAAGCGATGGAGGATCTCACTGATCCCTAGACCGATTACATCATCAGAATGGCACGGAGCTCTGAATACGACCTGCGCGCGCCCACGATCCGGGACAGAAAACATATTGAGGAACGCTGCCTGATCCAGGAGCTGCTGGACCGTATCGAAGGGATAGGTCTCGGCGTTGATGTCCGGTAGAGCCGAGGCGGGCACGGACGGCTGCCCAGGCTCGTGACGGTCTGCCGCTGGCTGTTTCAGTTGTTCATCTCTCATTGGTAAGTCGCCGTCAACCGTTCTTGATCAACTCAGCAGCCTTTTCGCCGATCATGACACTCGGCGCGATAGTGTTTGCATTGACCACTGTGGGCATGATGGATGCGTCGGCCACGCGCAGGCCCTGTACCCCATGCACTCGCAGCCTGTCATCAACCACGGCCATTACATCGTGTCCCATTTTGCAGGTTCCGGTTGGATGGAAACCCGTCTCCGCATTTTGCCGCACAAATTCCATGATCTGATCTTTTGTGCGACACTCGGAGCCCGGTTTGAGTTCGCAGTCAAGTATTCCGCTGAGCGGCGTTGTATGTGCAAGGTGCCGCATCAACTCGATTCCATGCACCAATACTTCCAGGTCACGCTGGCATTGCAGATAGTTCGCTCGAATTAGTGGCGCGGCCGTTGGGTCGGCAGAGGCAAGGGAAACACTGCCAACGCTCTGCGGCCTGGCAAGACATATCGTGCAGAAATACAAAGGGCCGGGTTTTAGTCCGAAAGCGGCAACCGAAACCGGCACGACTTGCGGCACAACTACTTCGACCGTGTCTATTTTCAGATCGGGCGCGGCCGATTGCAGGCCTTGTCTTGTCTTCAAGAACAGACCGCTGGTCCCAACTCGATCGTTGACGGGTTCGGCGTTTGAATTAGGCTGGAACATCAGGCTTGGGTTCAAGTGGTCCTGAAGATTCAGGCCCACCCCAGCCAGATCCAGCTTTACGCCAATGCCGTGAGCGCGCAGATGTTCTGCCGGACCGATTCCAGAGAGCATCAATAAGTGCGGCGAGTCTACGACCCCCGCGCTGACAACTACCTCCCGGCATGCCCGCGCGGTGTGAAGGCTCCCATCGATGGAGCGATACTCTACCCCCACCGCGCGATCGCGCTCCCAGAGCAGTTTGGTCGCGTGGCAGAACGTGCGCGGAACCAGATTGGGACGGGAGAGGACGGGAGTTAGAAACGCATCGGCCACGCTTTCGGGCTTTCCATTTCTGGAGGTTTTCTGGTATACGCCCACTCCACCTTCTTGTTCGGCGCCATTGAAATCCCAATTAGGATCGCCCTTGAATCCGCAATTTTCCGAGGCAGCACGGAAGGCATGCTTCAGCGCGCTATTGTCGGTGATCAACTCCACGCGCAACGGTCCATCGCTGCCATGGAACCCGTCATGAAATTGCGCGTTACTTTCTGACTTCTTAAAGTAAGGCAGCAAATCCAGGTAGGACCAACCTTCATTCCCCAGGTAATTCCAGTGGTCATAGTCCAGGCGGTTTCCCCGGTGGTAGAACATTGAACTGATCGTGCTAGAACCACCCAACGCCTTGCCCCGAGGCCATGCGATTCGACGGTTTGCGAGTTGCGGTTCCGGTTCTGTCTGGTACTTCCAATCGAACTCGGAGCCCATCATTTGAGCCTGATCCATCTCTGGACCCGGTCCGGGCCCCCCAGCCTCCAGCAGGAGAACTGATACATCTTTCTCTACACTGAGGCGATTAGCGATCACGCAACCAGACGCACCCGCTCCGACGATGATGTATTCAAACTCATTTCGGTCCCGGGCAAGCTCAACTGGTGCGCTGGATCGATCATTCGCAGTGGGCATGAGTGGCTCGCTCCAGTCTTGTAGTTCCTTGAAGCCCTGGTATTCGTGTCTCCCGCTTGCCGGCAGCCATATCCTGATTTCTCGATGACGGTAAGTCCCCCGTGGTTGGGCCGGAAGCTTAACGAATACAGCGCCGCTTCCAGAGTTGGTTGCGCCATCGGCGGCTCGTTTCCCGGGTCGGGGAGAAGAGCTGAAAACGTAACGAGTAAGAAGATCTATTGCGGGAAAAATTTTCCGCGCCAATTCTCTTGTTCATCGCTGGTTGAGATGTGCATATGCGCGATCATCCAACGCCCATCGACCTTCACCCAGACTTGCGTCCCCCGTCGCTCCACGTTGTGCGGCTGTCCGCCTGGAACGGTGTCTGAGCCGTGCAGCAGATAGGTGGCGAACGCAATGTCCCCGAACACAACCCCATTGATTTGAACGGGAGTATCAGCCTGGTGGAAACCCAGGCCATGAATTTGCTCGTAGAGTTGGAGGGCAGCTTGCTGGCTCGGTAGCTGCAACAGAGTGCCGTACGGCGGATAAACGGTCATCCCCGGCAGCATAAGCGCGACTGCGTCCTCGTACTTGTCGTTCGCAAAGCCAAGGTAGTATTTTCGTACGACAGACGCGATTTCTTCGCCAGCCGGATCGCCTCCAAAGGGCTTCGCCGGCGCGGGTGGGCCCGAATCCGCAGTCTGGGCAGTATCGACCGTGGGCGCATCTGGGTTTTGTTTGGAAATGCTGTTCATGTTGAATCCTGAGACAAATATCAATTCGATATCAAGACAAGTGAAAGCACCTAATTTGCGTGAGTGGCGGAACTGAGCCGCCGAAGCGGCCCGGTTCCGGTTGGTTGATTAAGAGCGGCTGAAAACAATGGCCATGTTCGGTTGACTCACCCCCTGGCTAACCACGTTGGATAACTCGTGGGTCATAGTGTTGCCACTGTTGCTGAACGAAACGGTAGTGTTGGAAGATCCAATCTGCGTGCTCTCAGCGCTGGCACATGCTGCCGCCGCGCTAAACTCACCGTTACCCAGGCTGGAAATGACGACCTTGGCTGTGGTGCCGTCGGAGTTGATGTTATTTTGTACGAGCTGTCCTGACGATGCGATGCTTGCAGTCCAACGAACGTTGGGGTAGCCGGTCATCGAGAACGTACCCGATAGAGCTGTTTGCGCGGGATTCCACGCGGCTGTAAAAGTTCCCGAGCCAGGGCCCGTGACTTTCCAGTTGCCCACAATGGCGTTGCCCCACTGGCTCAAGAGAGTGTTGGTGGGAGTTGCTTGAGTGGCATTTGCGTATGGTGTTGCGTAAGCGTACATAAAGTTTTCCTCCGATCGAATTGGTGACACGGTATTCAGACACCAGGAGAAAACGAATTTGCAGGATGGATAAGTTGGACGGATGTAATGAGGTGTACGTTCGAGCCGACTATCTGCCAGCATCTTAATGTCGAAAATCGATATCGCCTTTGCAGCATTTGATTCAACTGAAAGCGCATAAGAAGATCGACCGGCGTCGTGAAAGCCGAGATAAGGGTTAGCCTGCCACAAGTAACGGGAAGAATAGGGATTTGGGGTGGCGGGTCAGAGACCGACCACTGGATTCCAGTAGTGGTTCCTCTATGAAGGTGGCGCCTCTGTCAGGGGCCGCTTTGCTTCCCGCATTCTCCGGTCCCTTCGTCGACCCACGCGGTTTGCTGAAAACTGGGGTGATAATCACTCCCTATGCTCATCATGCTCGGCTCCTACCTTCCGGGCCTTTGCCGGTGATACTTCCAAAGTCTACTCAGTCGAGGGAGCTGACACCTTTCATATAGCCTTTTTTGGCGCTCCTTGGCCGCCGTGCACCATGTCACTCACCGTAGCCTCGCGGTCCATGGGGCCCCAGGCGTTCTGCTGCTCAAAATACTCCCACCACCAACCGAGGCTCTCCACCCGATCTTCAAATTGTTTGATGAGTTCACGGGTGGGCACCATCCAGGCGGCCGCGTAATGAAATCCGGTCGGCCGCGCGACGGCATCATCAATGATTACCGGGCGTTCGACCACGCCGTCGAACAGAAACACGTTGCCCGCGGGGCGGAAGCTGAAAGGTATGACACCGGTGATAGGGTGTTCCTGGGCCAATTGCAGTAGCTGATCGAGTTTTGCCTGCCGTTGTTCGTTGGTCAGTTCTAGCCACGCTTCTTTTGCCTTCCAAATCTCTATGTATAGATACACGTCCAGGCCCTCCGGCATGAGTGGGATAGCTGCGATTGTGTATTCATCAGGCGTCTATTCAGACATTTGTCAACGCGAGATTTGCGCATGAAACTGACTGTCACTGGTCTCCCGGACTGATTGGGGCAAACGACGGGAGAACGGTCGCTGATCCAGATGCATGCTGCAGATTCGTCTTCCAGTTCGTACTCGCCAGTCGGATCGGATAATCGAACGCAAGTCGACAGTACGACCCCGTGATTCTCGACAAACGTGTTGCACAACATCTGAAGTGATCTATCGATCTGCAGAAACAAAAGCGGACTCGCAAATTTGGTTCTTTCGCCCGTCTCCTTATATGCGCCAGGGTTTGCATACATCGAAAGAGGAGCGTCAGCAGAAACAAGCAGGAGCGTGCGACATGATCTCGTTCGAAGGCGCAAGAGCCGGGGAAGAACGCGGGCAGTTCTGCTGGTGCCCGCCGGGAAGCTTCATGATGGGTCCAGCTCTGGCGGTGATGCCGCTTCCCGGCGATGCGGTTCCGGTCACTCTCGGGCGAGGCTTTTGGATCGGAAAGTACCTGGTAACCCAGGCGCAATACGAATTTGTGATGGGCGAAAATCCGAGCGGATTCAGAGGCGCTTCGCTGCCCGTGGAATCGATTCTGAAATCACAAGCGGATGAATTTTGTGTGGAGCTTAGCAGGGTCGAGCGTGCCGCTTGCAGATTGCCTGAAGGATGGGAGTATCGTCTGCCCACTGAAGCCCAGTGGGAGTATGCGTGCCGCGCGGGAACGACAACCGCATTTTCATGGGGTGATAATGAACAACAACTCGACAACTATTGCTGGTATGCGGCAAACTCCAATGCCACGCCCCATCCGATAGCCCAGAAAGCGCCCAACCCGTGGGGCCTTTACGATATGCACGGCAATTGCGCGGAGTGGGTGCGGGATGCATGGATGGATACGTTGCCGGGTGGCACAGATCCACAGGTGATACAGCAAGACCTGCCGGTTCGACCGGAGTGGTCGCAACCATTCTGGGTGGCCCGCGGCGGGTGTTGGCAATACTTCGACCCCAGTCAATTGCGGACAACCTATCGCGATCGGCTCAGCACTCTCGATAAAAGCTACGTGATCGGGTTTCGGTTGGCCATAGTTGGATAACCCCGATCTCGCATCCTGAGTGCATTCACATATTGCTAACCTCTGCTCTGGCTCAGCCTCCGAACCGGGCGCAATTCTTGAGCATGCGGAGACCACTTAGAAGGAGAGATTCATGGTAAGCCTCGCTGACAATTTACCAGTGCATTCCTTTGAAGGTTCAAAGGCTGGCGAAGAACGTGGGAACTTCTGCTGGTGTCCTCCGGGCACGTTCGCAATGGGATTCGAAGGCACGCTGGTGACTCTTTCAAAGGGTTTCTGGATTGGAAAATACCCGGTAACGCAGGAACAATACCGGTCTGTGATGGGCGACAATCCAAGTGGCTTTCTCGGAGCTCAATTGCCCGTGGAATCTGTTGAGAAAGTGCAGGCGACGGATTTTTGTGTGCGATTAACGACAGTTGAGCAGAAGGGCGGGACGCTGGCGTCAGGTTGGCAGTATCGCCTGCCCACCGAAGCTCAGTGGGAATATGCGGCGCGCGCGGGTACTGACACTCGATTTTCATGGGGAGATGACGCCAAGTTACAAGAAGACTATGTTTGGAATCGGGCTAATTCCGGAATGAAAACACATCCGGTCGGCCAAAAGAAACCGAACCGGTGGGGCATTTGCGACATCCTGGGGCATGTGCTTGAGTGGTGTCAGGACTGCTGGCTGCAAACTTATCCGGGGGGTAATGATCCGGAGGTCACTAAGAACGATCTACCGGTGCGACACGGCGAGTCGCCAGCTCCATTTGGCGTCTCGCGATGCAGTGGTTGGGCCTTTCCACCGAATATGACACCCCGGCACCGCAATCGGCTGGGATCTGGAGATTCAGGCTATCTTCTCGGTTTTCGCGTGGCCATAGTTCAGTCCAGCGTTCAACCAAATCAACGCTAGATCGCGTTGCAGCTTCCGCGGTTCCGAAGACATTGGCCTGGGGACAGCTGCTTGGTTGAACATCCATCGATCACTACTTAATCTGATCTCTGAGCCACGGCCACTATAGATTCTTTTTCAGAACCACTATCGCAGATCGAGCAGCTATCATTGCGTAACAAACAGCCCAGCAGCCGCAGCGATGATCCACCTATGCTTACATGCGGTTGTAAGGCTCAAGTTACGTATCTTAGAAGCGAATCCCCAGCCCAGCCGCAAATTGTAGGTGGTTGCCGAGCAGCTCTCCACCGTTTTGCAGCATCGATGCCCGCACATAGGTCAGATCGAGCGGCCGCATTGTGACGTTCGAACTGAGGGTCACATCAAACCCGCCGCCAACACCGTAGGCAAAGCGCGCGGCTGAAAGTGACGATGTGCCGTTTGCCGAAATCGTCGACCAACTGCGTGCCGTGCCCACCTTCGCGTTGATAAATCCTTCAAACTTGCCGGCGTTGGCCGCGAAGTCCGACTTCGGGAGAAAGTGCGCCATGCTCAATCGATACTCCGGTCCAGCTAGCACGATCACTGTTGAGGGAGTCAGGGTAATGAATTGGTCTGACCGTGCAACCCAGTGCTGTGCAACCCGCAGGCCTTCGCTGGTAACGAATCCATTGTTCGTCGCGGCGTTCGCCAGGTTGGAATAAGACCCGTTGATCGCGACGTTCCAACTCGTCTCCAATAGGTCGGGCGGGGTGGCTTGCGCTGTGCTGAAACCTGCCAATAGACACAGGACGACCAAAGACAGGGAAAATTGCTTCACGATTTCCTCCATAGTGCGCCGGCGAAGCCAACGCGATGATTGCCCATGGGAGTGACTGGGCCTGAACACAACGCCCTGGGGTTGCGGTTGCCTGATCCTTTGCCTTGACAACTTTGCGGCACACAACAAGCGGCACTCATGTTTATGGGAACGCAAGTCGCGCGTCGGGGGGTCTAGTGTTGACGTTCGATATATCTCCCGATGCAACCTGGATAGCGAGATACGTTGTCTGCGGAGAGGTGCAGACTTGAGCTGCGACTTGCTGCAACGTCTCCACGCCGTCTTTGCTCCAGACGCCAAATCCGCTGAAAGTTACCGTGTCGCAATTGATGGATGAGAACGGAGAAGTTCCGGAATCGCAAAAATCAACCCATGCCAGGCTATGCAAACGGAAGGTGCCCGCTTGGGTGTGGTTTTCATATTCGAAAAAGGCTTTGCCAACCCCTGAATCTGCACAGATCCAATAGCGGCACGACACATCGTCTCCGGTCGACGATCTGATATGCTGCGCTTCACCCTGGGCCGATCCGTGCGGGTCGCTGTTGCCAATGGCGTGGAACCACAAATACGGATCCAGAGCGGAGCCTTCCTCGGCAAAAATGGCGGTCGCAAAGTCCGGACGCGGAAACGCAAATCCAGTCGGATAAGGTAAGTGGGTGAGCCCGCGAAAACGAAACACGGACTGCGTTCCGGCCCCATCGACTAAGACAGCAGGGCCGCGGAAGAAAAACGAATCTTTAGGTGTGCGAGGCTCGACTCGCAGTATCGCAAAGAGCAGATCCTGGCTGATGAATGCCCGGTGAAGTAGGTCGTTTACCAATGAACCGGTGCAAAGATCGATCGCTCCTATTGAAATGTCGAATGGATCATCGATGATCGACAAGTCGTCGAGCGGATAAGTACGCAAGGGAAAGCGCAGGCTTTCGTTGAAACCCTGTGGTCCGGCCGAAAGCCGCCCAGGAAATAGATCCGTCACCGGCGAGGGCGTCAAAGGGGCCAAGATGCCGCCGGCAGGCAGAGCTCGGATGCAAACCGGAACCGTGTTCCCGGTCCGGGGACCGAACTGAACTTGCAAACGTCCGAGAAGATGCGAGCGGCCGATTGCCGTGCCTCCCAGCTCTTTCGCATGCATGCGGAAAGCGTCGCCAAATGCGCTATTGTGGGTAAAGAGAGTAAATTCCTGTAATGAATTAAACGGTACTTCCGAGCAAAACGAATCCCGCGGCGCCGGTTCTTTTGTGTTCAGTGCGAGATGCGGATGCATGGTTGTGCCAGCCGCCGGAATGGTGGCAAACTGTCCGCTGGGACCCACAAAATTCAAGGGCCACACAATATCTTTGCCCAAAGGAACAAAGGTGGAACCGTAAAAGCTAAAGTCAAGTTTTCCGTCCATTCTTTGCTCAAACTCCGCCCAGGCCGAGCCATATTGTCCGGGAAACGTCAACGGTTGCTTGGGAAATGAAGGATTTACGCCGACAAGCGCGGATAAGGCCGAACTGCTGTAATGGGCATACACTTTCAGATCGGACACTTCGCCGCTTGCCAAGTTCAGGGTGCCAGACGAAATCATCCCCGGAACTTCGTCGACGCGGTTGTGCTTGAAAGCCATTTTGAAGTACTGCGGTGCAGCCAGTTCGCTATCTTCGCCAATAAACCCACCCTCGTAGAAGATTTCGAAGTGACTCAGATTGTCTGCTGGCAGCTGGAATTTAATCCGGATCGAACCGATCAGATGGCTGTCGACCATAGCTAGGCCGCCGAACAGAGCGCTACCGCAAGTGCCCCACTGAATTCCAATGGTGTCACGGGCGTTCACCGGGCTAATGCCATCGCCGAAGTAGCTTGCGGCCTTGCTTAACGGCAGTACCTGCTCCAATCCCGCAGGAAGGCGCAGTGGGAGACTTTTCTCCGTGGGCATAAGCGGAGTCCAGTCTGCTCTCCGACGGTCCTCGCAATGATCCGGGGTCGCGATCACGGCCAGCGAAGAAATGCTTGAGCGTTCCGGCCGAACCAACAGTTGCTCCAGATCCCGGCTGGACCATGCTGGTCCTCCCGCCTGTTGATATGCAGTCACCGGGTCTGCGCTAGCCACCGGATTAATGTTGATCATGGCAAAACCGCTGCCGAAATGCTGATTGAGAAGAGCCAGAAGCTCGTTAGCAATAATGGCTTGACCTGTTCCCCCTGGATAGTAGCCATTTAAAGAGTAGAAACCGCCAAGATATTCCCCGGTGATCAATTTTGTCCCGGTTTGATATCCGCTGGCAGCAATCTTATGGAACAGCCCGGCTAGGTCATAGAGCAGGACCGCGTTTGCGGTGGCGGCTTCCATCAATCTGCGATTGATATCGCGAATCCGGCTGGCAATGGTAATCGAGGTGGGGGGAGACAGTATCGCTTTTGGAGACAAAGCATCTGGCGCTTTTGCAAACATCTGATAAGCAATTTCGGTGACCCCGCTTAACGAGAGGATGTCGTTACTCTTAATTGAATACCAGTGCGTCAGGAATGCAGGCTCAACCTTCAACAGTTTGGCCGCTTCCTGGACGGAGAAAAAATGGGCCGTACTCAACGGATCGGGAACATTCAGGGCAAGCACTTCCGAGCCCGACTGGCGCAGCCGATTGAGAATGTTACTGAATTGTCTGGCAAATACTTCCGGCTCCGGCAACAAGTCTGGGTCATCATTGACCGCCGCCTCCAGAACCTCGTAATAGCCTAGTTCGACCACTGTTAGAGTAGGAGACAATTCGATCGCGTAATCCAGCTGAGTAAGCAGGAAATTCTCGCCGCGAGAGATTGGTACGAATCCCCAGTTGAGATTCACTGCCGTCTGCTTTGCATCCTTGCGGTGGATGAGCGGTTGCTTGGGACGCAACTCAACGGCGTCCTGCAGCCGGAATCCGGGTACGGCGAGGTTCGAGGTTGGCGTCGGTGGAAGTTCTTCGACCATCGTGGTTTGCATGGGCGACGGCACCAGAATTGGAAGGGAGGTGAAACCAACCAGATTTCCAATTCCCGGAGGCTGCAGCAAACGTTGGGCGAGATCCACGTTCATCTGTTTCGCCATCTGTGCTGGAAAGCACGATCGCTGCGTGTCCGAACTCAGAGCAAAATCGCCCACCCCCGCCGCAAGTCCTTCTCCCATAACTACAAAACGGGACATATCGAGTTGTCGGGTTTTCCACTCCGGTTTTGTGTTCATGGTCGTGGCTTCTGGGAACGGAGCGAGGTGTAGATCGCGCTCGCGAATCCTGAGCGTCCCTTGAGACTGAGAACACGCTGGCGAGCTGTCCCCTGCTCACGAGCGCCAGGCCCGGGTGAAACTAACGAATGCCAGAATGCGTCGCGCATCCCGTAGTCAATCTCCATTCGCATTGCGGCGCGCATTTGAGGAGCCCCAATCAATTGCTCATCCTTCGGGCGCTTAAGCGAGTTTAAGTGCCTGACGCCTCCGCGGCTTTCCACGCCGCGATCCGAGACGCGTACGCCAAGGAAAGATCAACCCCGGTAGTCCACTGTCGTGAACTTGCCTCCTGGGTCAACCAGATGGAGAACGTGCATGAGAGAAAGCGCGTGCGGCGATATCCCAATCAGCGAATTCACCGTCAACATACCCTGTGCACCGGCAAATATTCCAGTACCTCCGTGGATCGGGCCAATGCCGGCGAACCTCATACCCGGTTGCCCTGGGGCCGAAGGAAATTTCAGTGCGAATGAGTAACCCAGAACTACACCGCAGGAGATTGTGCCCGCGATATCTCCTTTGGATGTTTTGAAGGTGTAGAGTTCCTGAGTCGTGAACGAAGCGGGAGCCTGCGCTGTCCCGGGCGGCGCAAGAAGATTGAAAAACACGGTTGCTTCCATCGGCCCCAGAAGTTGTCCCACGGTCATCTGGGTGCGCGGACCGTTTGTTCCGGAGTTGTAACTGTAGCGCACGGACCGCATCTCCGAGGGAGTAATGAGACTCACTTCATCATTCCCCGGAGGAGGGCCATAGGTGGTTTGAACACTGCTATCCTTCTTTGCCAGCCGGAGCGCGATCAGCGTGCTTCCGGGACCAGGTCCACAGGTCCTTCTCAGCGGAGTGAGAGCGTCCTCTGTCACGATCGTTTGTTCGTCATCGCGAACCCTCAGGTTGATATTTCCGCGAAATCCAAGATCGGACGTAATGGTTCCCGTGCAAACCAGCGTGCCTTCGCGCCCTGCGAATCTGCCGGTGCCGTTCACGATATTAGCGACGGCCCCGGCAAATACGACGTTGCGGCCTCCCACGTTGATCGGAAAAGTGCGGCCCAAACCATAGCATTGGCAGAGATGTTCATCGCCAAAGCTCAGCTCGCACTCCTGCATCACAAATTGCTGGGACTTCCACGGATCGAAAATCCATGGGTCCGGAAACTTCCCGGGCGACCACTTGTGATTGCTTGAACTGAAGAACCAGCGGCTGCGCATGTTTCCAGTTCGCTCTCCAACCGCCTGATCGACCTTGAACTCTTTCGCTTCACCTCCGACTGCTACCACAGATTCAAAGCGGTGTAGATAACTCCACAAATCCAGACCATATCCACCGTTCAATCCATACCAATCATCGGGGTTTTGTGGCGTTAAGGTCGCGTCCAGCGGATGTTCCGGATCAGGCGCCGCGAACATGCTGAAGCTAGCTGTCTGGTCCAGGATGTTCTGGACGACGTCGTAGGGGTAGATCTGGTGATTCAAGTCCGGCAGCGGGACAGCAGACGAAGTCGCCGGAAATTGCGGGGAAACAACCTGTGTATTCATAGAATCTCTCCGTCCTCAATGGCTTCGGAAACTGTTCTGTCCTCCGACATCATGGCTCCGCAGTCCCAGTCCTGACTTAGCGTCAACCATCGCTGTCCGCTGCCTGAGCGCGGAACTTACCCTGAGGGTCGTGAATGCGCGCCGCGTGAAAAGGCCTAAACAAGTGGAATCCGGGAGGTGGGTACAGAATCGAACTGGTCGAGCCATACATCATGCCCTCTACCCCGTGAAAGCAGCCCGATCCGCAGACGATGGGACCAAACCAGCCAAATCGCAGCGCCGGAGCGTGGGGCGCACCCGGCAACTTCACGTCAAATCTTCTGCCCTCGAGAAAGTTGGCTGTGAGCGTTCCAACCGTCTTTCCTCCGCTGTCAAAAAAGTCAAAGCGTGCGACTCCATCAAACAAAAAAGGACGCAGTGCGGTTCCCACAGGGTTTGCGCCCGGCACCGATCCCTGGCCAAAGGAACGCTCGTAGGCCACGACATTACCAACCGCAAAATCCTTGCCTTGAAAACCTTCGGCGCATGCACAGTCGAGATGAACCGGCATGACCTGGATCGGCACGTTTAAGCCCCTGATTTGTCCGTCCGATCCAAAACTGAACCTGTTTTCCAATTCCATCCCTTTTCTTTTATGACCAGACCACAGCAGATAAGTTGTATCCTGGTCGGGATTAGCATGGAGTTGCAGGGCTGGCAACTCGGCTTGCGTACGAAGTTCTCCGCCAGAGTCGATGGCACGGACGAGAATGTGGCCGCTAAAGCCATTCGATGTAAGATCGCCGCAGATCGTAAAGTTCCCCTCGTGCCCTCGAAATTTACCGAACCCTTCGACTACGTTCCCAATCGCTGCCGCCACCACACGAGGCTGATTCCCCATCATCGTCGGGAATGTACGGCCCGTGCCAAAACTACGAAAGCCATCACGCCCGTCGCCGAAAGTGAAGGTTGCCTCCTGCATGACAAAACGCTGAGATATCGTGGGATTGAATTCATATGCGGGCGGCTCACGATCCGGTCTGGCGACAAAGTTGTCTGGGATCATGTACCAGCGGATATCAAGGCGTCCTACCAATTCCCCAAAGGTATTGCGCGCCTGTACGCCAAGGCGTGAGGGGGATTGCAAAGCGATGCTGAAACGGCTCAGGATTTCGCTCGTTACGAATCCCCAGCCTCCTCGAGCCTCTCTTGCTGCATCCGGAGTGGCGTACAAGCTGAAACCGGCCACCTGGTCCATCAGGTGCTGAAGAGTTTCCGCCGAAGGCTCCGCGCCGGTGTTCGGATTTGAACCCGCTGCATCCGGGTTTGGAACGCCGTAAGCAAGCGTAGGATCATCAGATGTCTTTGTCATCGCATACTTCTCTTGGAGGTTTGCCTACAGCGTTTTCCCTCTTATGCGAGATTCATTTCGACTCAAGATCGCCGTGATCGGTTATTCCGGTACGGAATTTGCCTTGAGGATCGTGAATGCGCGCAGCGTAGAAATGGGTGATTACATGGATCCCGGGAGGCGGCATCAGCACCGAACCGGTCGCGCCGTAAAAAATGCCTTCAACTCCCTGAAAGCATCCCGTTCCGCAGACGATGGGGCCGAAGAATCCAAAGCGCAGCGCAGGCGGACTAGATGCACCGGGCAGTTTCATGTCGAATCTTCGGCCTTCGAGCACGTTGGTCGTTACCGACCCGATCGTCTTTCCCGTGTTGTCACGAAAGCTGTATTTTGCGACTCCGTCGAACAGGAAGGGACTGAGGGAAGTTCCCGCTAGACTCGCGCCGGGTACTGATCCTTTCCCAAATCCCACCTCACTGCCGATAGCATCGCCCATCACGAAGTCCCTGCCTTGAAATTCTCCGTTGCTGGCAAAATCCAGGTGAAGAAGTTTGAGTTGGGTAGGTATGTTCAGGCCTCTCGGTTGTCCGTCGGGGCCAATACTAAATCTGTTTTCCTGATCCGCTCCCTCCCCCTTCTGCGCGCCCCACTGCAAGAAGGTTGTCTGGGGGGCCGGGTTTGCCTGGGCTTGAACCGCGGGAAGCTCAGCTTGCGTGCGGAGATTCCCCGCAGAATCTATAATGCGCACTAGAATGTGCCCCTCAAAGGCGTCCGGTTGCAGATCGCCGCAGATCGTGAAGTTTCCATCATGCCCCTGAAATTTTCCGAAGCCTTCGATCACATTCCCAATTGCCGCAGCCACCACTCGCGGCTGATTCCCGATCATCGCGGGGAACGTGCGGCCTGTAGCAAAACCGCGAAAGCCGTCGCGCCCCTCCCCGAAAGTGAAGATTGCTTCCTGTATGACAAAGCGCTGTGAGATAGTTGCATCGAGCCGGTGCACCGGCGGGTCATGGTCTGGGCGGGCCACAAAATCGTTGGGAATCATGAACCAGCAGAGATTCAACCGGCCAACAGTTTCACCCACAGTGTTACTGGCCTGCACGCCACCTTTGGATGGAGATTGCAGGAGAATGTCGAAACGATTCAGAGTTGCGTTTAGTACGAGTCCCCTGCGTCCACTTTCGGTCTTGCTACTCGCGGCGGAGCGCGCGTATAGATTGAATCCGACGACCTGGTCGATTGAGTGCTGGAGCGTTGTTGCGGAGTACTTTGGCTTCTCGACCTGCGGGTCGCGTGGGTGCGCCCCACCTGCTATGTCTGGTTCGGGATGGCGAATATTCAGCACATTCATGGTCTTGAATCTCAGTCGGATTTAACCGGACACAGCGTAAGGCATCAACGTAAGCCGGGGCGATCTGTAACTTCTATATCTGCGATTAAGAAAGGTTTCCGGGCATGGGTCCCCAACCAGTGGAATCGTCAACTGGCGCCTTGCCCTCGGATACCGGAGAATCTGAACTGGATGGCTGAGATTCTGTGCTTGCGGGCTGATCCGGAGCGGGATCGCTTGTAGTATGACTACGCTTTTCCGAACTCCAGAGATTCCAGCTTCTCGGGTTCAACCACCGGGCGGAATTCATGAGCGAGCATGCCGCATCCACTGCCTGCGACTCCATGTGGTCGGCGGTGCGATGGATATTTCTTAACGACTGATCCAGTTGGCCGACTGCGGCCTGAGTAACAGGAACGAGCACATCTCCACTGACCACTTTGCCCTCCATCACCAGACTGTATGCCTGTTTTGCGCCGAGCAATGAGAGGGCCCATCCAAGACTCAACGCGGATTTAGCAAGTTGTTTCATCGTTTCGGCCCTCCCGCAACTTGCGGCACGATTCACCCCGAGCCAGATCGGCTTCCAGGGCCTTATCACACCGCTGAACGCGCAACTGTCTGCCCATATAGACAATACGACCCTCTGATTTTGCGAGATCGCGCAGAGGTCTTTATGTGGTCGACCTTCTTACGGATTACTCTGTGAATTGCATAAAGCGTAGAAGATAATGAGTTGCACCGTAGAAAGGTGGATAACTCGAACGATCGACCTTGGATCTGCGCTGGGATCCGAGACACTCTCGGCCATCCATCGGTAGAGCCGAAGGAATACCGACACTTTTTATCTTCTCTATATCAGAGATCTATATCAGAGACGGCTTAGCAGGCACGAGTACTTTTTTCAGCAGCCTGCTAGAAGACCCTGCCACATTCGTTTAGCACTTCGATTCAACTTAACGCAAAGTAGGAATCGACAGTTGTCCAACCGTCGAAGAATATTGTGTCGCCCACCACAACTCCAATGGAGCACAACGGTCATAACCACGTCGCGTCCAGCGGCGAACAAGCCGAATGGGCTGAATATGAATCCCCACCCCAGCCGGCACCGCCGGGGACGGCACAACAAATTTCAGTTCTTCTTGTGGATGATCATGCTCTTGTGCGCCGCGCACTGCGGGTCCTTCTAGAAGACAGTCCAGATATTTATGTTGTGGGCGAGGCAAGCGATGGTGTTGCTGCAGTCAACATGGCCCGGGAACTCGAGCCGAGAGTCGTGATCATGGATTGTGCCCTTCCGCGTTTGAGCGGACTGATGGCAGCCAAGACGATCAGTAAGACCTCGCAACGTACGTACGTCCTCATGGTGAGCATGTACGCTGAAGATACGTGGGTCCGCAATGCTCTTAAGTTTGGCGCGCGTGGCTATATTCTTAAGAATGCGGTGAACTTGGACTTAGTAATTGCAGTGCAGCGCCTCGCCGCCGGTGAAATCGTGCTCGATCCTCAACTTTCCCGCCCCCATGCCTTAAAAGGGGAGCGTGCTCACGGACTGACCATGCGCGAATTGCAGGTGTTGCAGCACATAGTTGCGGGGAGGTCGAATAAGGGGATCGCCAGCCATCTCGGCATCAGCGTTAACACGGTCGGCGTTCATCGCTCGAATATAATGCGAGTACTGAATACCCATAATGCGGCCGAACTCGCTGCCTACGCTGTCGATAATGGCTTGCTGAACATACTATAGCGATCGTTGTTCTGTTTTCGTAACATACACGAGTTTTCCTTCGTCATGCGAAGCGCCGGCGCTTATACTTTCATGGCGTGTGTTTGTAATCGTTCTTCTTTCGCTCCGCAGTTGATTCTTGCGCGAGCATCGCTTCCTGTAGTGTGAGCACACGGTCTTCCGCCAGGTTGGCGTGGCGTTCATGTCGCGACCTCACGGGTGTCGGTGCAGCACAAGTATCGTACCGTACGCTTGTCGGTCAATCACCCGCAAACCCTTGTCAATAGGGCACTCTGCCCGCAGAGCTAGCTCATCCGTCCGGCTTTGTCAAGCGTGAACGGTACTTGATCCACCATCGATTTCGGTCCATCGTGTAACGGTCTTTAGTAATCTCGGTACTCCCCAAATCATTTTCCCTTTCGTCTTTGGCAAGCTAGCCTATGCATAGAATCAGTCACAACCCGACACTATCCGGACGAGGTTGCAGTTACTGAGCCTAAAGTTGCAAATTCCACAAGCGGGCGTGTCACTCCTAGTGTGAATCGACTACTTACCAATGAACTCACACGATTGTGCCCGCAGCCAGATTAATGTGCTTGCCATTTGCGAAACCGGCGGGTGCTGTCAGAAGAAGGAGTGAGATTACCTCGGTTAGCAAGTGGAATGCAGATGTACCGCATAAACCGAAACCGCTGTACCCAATAGGCCGAGAATATTGTGGGAGACGTGGGAACATGGAGGATAGACGATGGAACACATCAACATATACACAAGTGCTGACCGGATACTTGTCTAGCGAACTCAGACTCCCGGGGGCGCGTTGGCTATTCCACCCTTGCATTGCGCGGCTCACATACACAGTTAGGCTTGTTAAGTTGCGGTGGCGTGTTTCTGGATGTCTATAAGTGGTGTCTTCGCTACCGTTAGCTCCATTGGCCGGCTGCTCTGTCGACCAATGCGCTGATGTGACGCGCGAGAGCCGAACAACGGGAGAGAAACATGGACGTTGAAGTTATTAGAACGAAGGTCAAACAGTCAATCAATCGTGTAACTGGCATTGAAACGGCGACCATATCCGACACCGCATCGTACGTCGCCGATCTTGATCTGGATTCGCTTTCGATCCTTGAAATTGCCGTGGACGTCGAAACCCAATTCAAGTTTCAGGCCTCGGATGAGGAACTGTCTTCGATTCGTACCGTCGATGACACAGTGAGTGTGGTTAGGAAGAGACTGGGTGTGGAGGTCGGATGACGAGTTCTTCGGCAGTTGCAGTCACCGGACTAGGTATCGTGACCTCGATTGGTACGGGGCGGCAGAAGTTCTGGGACGCCATCCTCGCGGGCCGCTGCGGGTTCACCCCGGTGAAGAGTTTCGATACCCGCGATTATGGGGTGCACGTTGGAGCGGAGATATCCGACTTCTGCGCCGATGATCACATTCTGGAGTTGCAGCCGGCGTCGATTGGACGAACCTCTCAGCTGGCGATCGCGGCCTCACGTCTGGCACTGGAAGATGGCTCCCTCGACCTATCCGGAGTCAATCGAGATCGCGTCGGCGCTTGCGTAGGAACTACATCTGGTGAACCCAACGCCATCGAGCGTTTTGACGATCAGTATGTGCAGGGCCGGATTGGCGAGGTTGGCGGAGAATTTCTGAAGGGATACCCATGTCATGTAATTCCGTTGCACGTCGCTAGTGAACTGGATCTTACTGGCGAAGCTATGATGATTCCCACCGCGTGCGCGGCCGGCAATTATGCGATTGCTCACGCATGCGATCTGCTCCGCAACGGGAAAGCCGACTATATGCTTGCCGGCGGAGCCGATTCATTCTCGCGGATCACTTACGCGGGGTTTGCGCGTTTAGGGGCGATCGCACCTGAACTCTGCCAGCCATTCGATCGTAATCGCAAGGGAATGATTCCCGGCGAAGGTGCGGCTATTCTGCTTTTGGAGCCTACCGCACGGGCGTCTGCCCGTGGCGCCAGCATTTACTGCGAGATCATCGGCTATGGATTCGCCTGCGACGCACACCATATGACCGCGGCCCATCCAGAAGGCGAGGGCGCCGCGCGCGCTATGAGGTTGGCTCTGGAGCACAGTGGCCTCCAGTCTAGCGATGTCGATTACATCAGCGCACATGGCACTGGCACCCTTACTAACGACCGTTTGGAGACGATTGCAGTCAAGAAAGCGTTTGGAAGCTATGCCTACAACGTGCCAATCAGCTCGGTCAAATCAATGCTGGGGCATACGATGGGCGCGGCTTCCGCGATTGAAGCGGCAGTCTGTGCATTGGCCATCACTGACGGTTGCATCCCGCCAACCATGCACTGGCGCGAGAGGGACAACGAATGCGATCTCGATTACGTTGCAAATTCCGCGCGCAAACACAAAGTCAAGGTGGCAATGAATAACGCTTACGCTTTTGGTGGGAACAATTCGTCGTTAATACTGGCGGCATACTCCGCGTCGGATTCTTGAAGAGGACCATGAAGAAAAGAGTTGCCATAACCGGGATGGGGCTTATCTCTTGCCTGGGAGCATCGTCTGCTCTCTTCCACCGACGGTTATGCAGGGGAATGGTCGGCGCAGGTCAAATGGCAGAGGACTGGCTGCACGGCCAGCCAACCGAGCCAGCAGGAAAACTCTCTTCTTTTAAGCCTGAGGTCTATCTGAGAGGGAGACATCTGAGACCCCTGGATCGCACCGGTCAGCTCTTAGCGTCGGCGGCGCAAATAGCGCTTGCGAACAGCGGATGGACCACGGAAGCTCTGAGCCGCCACGATGTCGGGCTGGTGTTGGGCACAGTGTTTGGCAGTATGCACACAATTTCGGAGTTTGATCGCCGCTGCTTGGTTGACGGGCCAGCTTGCGTCAGCCCCATGAACTTTGCCAATACGGTGATTAATTCGGCTGCAGCTCAAACCGCCATTTGGCACAAACTGCGCGGAATGAACTCTACGACGGCTACAGGCGCGACCTCGGGGCTGGTGGCTATCGGTTACGCTGCGGATCTGATCCAGTGTGGACAGCAAACTGCCGTTCTGGCGGGCGGTGCGGACGAATTTTGTTTTGAAGCTTTTTGTGGACTTGAAAGGGCCGGATTGTTGTGTGGCGTAGGCAACGAAGCAGGATGCTTCATTCCTTTTGATAAGCGGCGGAGTGGAATGAGGCTGGCAGAGGCCGGGGCTTTACTGGTTCTGGAAGAGTGGGACTCGGCTCTAGCCCGCGGAGCCAACGTGCTCGGAGAAGTTCGAGGACACGCCAACGGGTATAACCCCAAATGGAACCAGCCCGGCCATGGTTCAAGTGGGATCATCCGAGCAATGCAGGGTTCCATAGACGACTCCCGACTATCTCCGCTGGAGATTGATTACGTCAGTGCCAGCGCCAACGGTAGTGTTGCTGGTGACCGGGATGAAGGGCTTGCGATCAAAGCTGTGTTCAATGGGCGGGGCGATCACGTTCCGATTACCGCTATCAAGTCAAAGATTGGAGAGACTCTGGGCGCTGCTGGAGTACTGCAAGCGATTGACCTGTTGGAGGTAATGAGGTGCGGAACGCTTCCTGGAATTGCAGGATTGGGGCAGGTTGACCCGGAGCTGTCCTGCCTCAACCTCTGCTGTAAGCCGACTTTCGTAGATGTCCATGTGGGAATGATTAATTCTGTTGGTTTTGATGGGCATGCTTGCTCACTCATCATCTCAAAACCGCAGCAGAACAGTTGAGTGTAGATAGCGGGAGGGGCCTTGTTCGAGGTAAGTCAACTAGCGGGTTCGCTGGCCGATTCTCTTAAAGCAACGCCACAACTTGTGCCCCGGTTGGGACCGGAAGCCTACGAGCGCGAAGCAGTTACAAAGCGGCGGGAATGGGTGGAAAAGAAAACCGCGAGCAGGCTTTTTCATATAGGCGCGTATTCGACCGTGAGCACGCAGATGCGGGGCAACATTGAAAATCCGGTAGGCGCAGTCCAGGTACCACTGGGCATCGCCGGGCCGCTTGCGATTCGGGGCATCTACGCCAATGGGGTTTTCTACGTGCCACTCGCTACCACGGAAGGCGCGCTTGTCCGTTCGTATGAACGAGGAATGCTGACTCTGACTCGATCTGGCGGCGTAACCACGCGGGTTTACCAGGACGAGAATCGCGTTTCACCAGTCTTCCTTCTATCTGACGTTGGCTCCGCGTATGAATTTGCCAATCAAGTGCCACGAGAGTTTGTCAGGATCAAGGAGCAAGCCGAGTCGACGACCAGGCATGGAAAGTTGCTCCGTTTGGAATGCCATCCGGTAGGGCGCGAAGTGATCGTGACTTTCAGCTACTTCACTGCTGACGCACACGGTATGAACATGATTGTCAAAGCAACGGAGCAGGCCTGCCAATGGATCGTGCGCAACAGCCAGGCTCGCGAGTTTTATCTTTTCAGCGGACTCAGTTCTGAAAAACACGGTGGCGGCTCTTTGTTTGGCGGCGGAAAAGGAAAAAAAGTAACGGCGGGGGCGGTACTCTCCGCTGCCCTCACGAAGAGTTATTTCCATGTCACTCCGGCACAACTCGCAGACTTGTGGCATCACACGGTCATCGGACATATGCAGGGGAATGTGCTAGGGTACAACGCCCACTATGCAAACGGACTAGCTGCTTTATTCATCGCCTGCGGGCAGGATGTAGCCAACATAGTGAATTCCGCCGTCGGGATAACCAACTTCGAAGTGCTGGATGATGGCCGAGCTTATGTCAGTGTGACACTCCCATCGTTGACAGTCGGCACAGTCGGAGGCGGTTCGGCGTTGGGCACGGGCTTGGAATGCCTGCAGATCTTAGGATCGGCCGGCAAAGGGAACGCGCCCAAGCTCGCGGAAATCGCCGCCGCCACTTTACTCGCAGGCGAACTTTCAATGGCTGCCGCTATTGCCAGCGGGGAGTTCACCCAAGCTCACGATAAATACGGAAGAAATCATCCCGAACCGTAATGGGAACGCCGTTTCACGACGATTTCCATACACCTTGACCCAGACATAGAATCCTTTACCCAAGAAGATATTGCATATGCTGCCGAATTCGGAGTTAGGAGCCGTCATCGCGAGTGGATACTCTGAAGGCCGCGAGCGGTTCGGTGATTTGGGGCTAGACTTGCAAACGTATGCGCGGCGGATTTATGTCATTCTTCAAAAGCATCTTGGCCTCGACCCGTCCGCAGAGGATGCACTCAGCTTCGTGCGAGGCCTGCACCGCCGAGATCTGTATCTTGCGACGGCCTGCGCTCAACATAGCGTCAAACCGCTCTTAGAACTGGGAGAAAGTGCCGCCGACGAAAACGTCAGCCGCGCCTGGAAGGTTCTTGCGTCGACTTACAAAGGATTCATCCACGATCTCTCCCGGTTCTTTTTCCGCAAAGGATTCGTCGCTCATGACCTTGCCGACGACATCCTCGCCGACCTGTTCCTGCCGGATCGTTTCGGAACCAGCCGCATCGTGTCATATGACGGAAGAAGTTCCCTTAGCACCTGGCTGAGAGTTGTGATTTCCAATCGAGCCATTAACACGCAACGCAGCGGCGAGTCAACGCAGAGCGTGGAACTGTTGACTGACATCCCTGATGCCCCTGCCCTTGAAAGCATGGACTCCCGGCTGCGGGTTCAGCGCTATCACTGGCCTCTCGAAAACGCCCTGAACCGCGTGTGCCGAGGTCTGACGTCGCGTGAGCGTCTAATCTTGCTCTGGCGCTTCGAAGATGGTCTACAGCTTGGGCAGATTGCAAAACTCTTGCGCATTCACCAGTCTAATGTTACGAGACAGTTGGAGCGACTGCAAAGTAAAGTGCGCGAACAAGTCGTATCTATCCTATCCGAACAACACGGCTTGAGCCTCGCCGCAATCGAGGAATGCTTAGATGACGTCGTCGAACATCCACAAAGTGTAGCCATATTGACGTTCATCAAGGGTGGGCAACGCGGATATAACAACTCACCGGGGCTGACTCGGGCAGAGGCGAGGTCTTCTGCTCCCGGAACTCCGCCTCCCGCCAGGCCCCCGGGGTCCGAGGCACCTCGCTTGGTGCACAGGAAAGCCCACACCGCCAACAACAAATAATGTGTGATCTGGATCTCAAGTGGTCCCGGCAAGAGTGGCTGGACGCTCCCGCGGTCAAGCAGATTGCTCTTCTGCGACGCGTCTCACTGTTATTGGTCAAATGTACGGCGCGCCCGTTCGTCAACCATTTTGTCGCGGCATCTTCCGTTCGATATCCACCAACTGTTCCACTTTGGGAACTGTAATTTCCTCGACGCACACTAACTGTCAGTAGCTCGTAACTAAGGCATGATATGTTACGGTGCTGGAGTTCTTCCGCAAACCTTAAAAGTTGCGGGACTGGGTCGAACTTCGGACGGTTTGTTCCGCTTTACTCCACGGTATAGTGTAGCCCCTCGAATGCATTTCGATGGGGCTGCTTTGCCTGACACTGCGGAGGCTGGGAGAGTACGCGGAGACGAGCTTGCGGAAAAAGCCAAGACGAGTCACGCACATCAGTAATGAAGACATCGCCGCGTTGGTGGAGCAGACAGTGCCTCCGCAGCGCTACAGGCAAGTCGTCGTGCATCTGGCAAATTGCGTGCAGTGCAGAAAGGCAGTGAGCCAGATTGTCCTGAGCCAGCCTGTCATCGACAATCCCACCGACAAGTCGAGTTGAGATGGCGTGGGTCTGTTGACCTCGGTTGGCCACGCTTTGCGCTGCTGATCTTGGACTTGGGCCAAGCTCACGGCAGCGCATTATCGCACCTGCTTTAGCAAAGATGAGTTGCCTCCGCTGTCCTTTGTCTGTTCTTCTTCGCAAATAACCTCCGTTCGGCCTGTCTAATTGAGTAATTGCGATCTCGTCTGAGTGTGCGATTTGTCTGCAACCTGCGCTCGCTGATGGATCGGTGCGCCGCCAGGAGTGATTCCCAAGTGTCCAGACGTTTCCGCGGCCTTCGTGAGGAGCCCAGTGGTTCTTACGACTGCGTCATCATAGGCGCTGGGGTAGGTGGCCTTGTGTGCGCCAACTTGCTCGCACGTGCGGGGTTGAAAGTTCTATTAGTAGAACAACATTTTCTAGTAGGAGGGTATTGCAGTACGTTTCGCAGAAAAGGATACACGTTTGACGCCGCGACACACTTCTACCCCCTACTGGGCAACCCAGACACAATCACCGGCGCCCTGCTGGCTGAATTAAGCCTGAGTACGCAATGGGTTAAGATGGACCCAGTTGACTCGTTTCACTTTCCTGACGGTTCACAATTCACAGTTCCAGCGCGCTTCGAGTCTTATCTCGAAAAGGTCAAGCGAGAGTTCCCGGAAGAATCTCAGCAAATCGACAAATTCTTTTTCTTTGTTCGAAAAGCTTACCTGATTGGGCTCATCCGCTATTTTCGCGACGTTCCCACCAGCCGGATCGTTCCTTATCAGGATCTTACGCTTCGCGACGTCTTGAACACATATTTCCACAGCGACAAGCTGAAGTTACTTCTTACGGGGGACATTGGTCACTGGGGGTCGCCCCCTTCAAGGACTTCGTTTGTGTTCGACTCCATGCTGCGCCTTGCCTATTTCCTGGGAAACTATTACCCCCGCGGCGGCTCACAGGTATTCGTCGATGAATTAGCTCAGAAATTTGAGGAAGCCGGTGGACACATCCTCATGGGATCCATTGCACGGCGTATTGTCGTTCGGAATAACAGCGCCTGCGGAGTTGAGGTCGAGACAGGCCGCGTCAGGAATAGGACTCGAAAACACATCGCTGCAGGTACGGTGGTTTCCAATGCCGATTTGCGGCAGACACTCGAATCGATGATCGGCGCGGACCTCGTGGACGCAGATTATCTCATGAACATCCGGCAACTTCGCGACACACATGCATGTTTTCTAGTTCACATCGGTCTGAAAGATATACCGCTGGAGGAATTGCGCAAAGCGGAGGGATATCACTGGAGTTCATGGAATGCGGAAGATGTATCCACCAGCGCGTTCAAAGTATTCTTGCCGACATCTTTTGACCCTGAATTGGCCCCTGTGGGCGGCCAAGTGTTGATCGTGCAAAAGCTTACAAACATCGACTATGCATCGATGCAGGATTGGCCGGCCCACAAAGCAGCGGTCGAGCGCTACATACTCGCTTCCCTGGAAAAATGTTTACCCGGGTTTTCGAACAAAATCGTTGTGAAGCTAAGCGCCTCAGCACACACTGCTCACCGCTATACGCTGAATCATCACGGTGCGATGCTGGGCTGGGAAATGTCCCCCGATCAAACAGGGGAAAGGCGCCCGAGTGTCCGCGGTCCATTCCGGAATCTCTTCTTCACGGGTCATTGGACCCGCCCGGGAGGCGGAATTACTCCTGTAATGATTTCCGCCATGCAAGTTGCCAAGCTGATTACTGGGTCCGCGGGCGATGCAGACGACGGGACTCCCGGAGTCGGAACACTCGCAAACGCAACCCATGAATGGTCTCTGTGATGATGCTCAAGATCCGATTGATACTGTTGGCCAGCGGTTTGCGAGGTCGTTTCGTTAGGGATCGCAGAGCAGACCGTAATTTGTGACTAAGAGTGGGCCTACTCATATGGTGCGGATAGCAACACTCAGCCGGAAAGACAATACACTGGCGAACCACTTGATGGTAGCGCTCGAGCCTGAGAGCGGAGGATACTCTGACGGTGTGTCTCCATATGATGGTCACGAACACGACAGAGACGCAGAGTCAATAACCTACCTTTATGTACCGTCTCTGACAGACCGCGAGGGTATGATTCCAGACTTGGTGGACGCCGGCAACGCTTTCCGCTGCCTGGATCAGAATGCCAACGGGAGACTTATTGTTCTATCCAGTGCATTGATTTACGGAACCGGACCAGGTCGACCGGCCTGGGTAACCGAGGATTATATCGCGCCGCGCCAACGAACTCACTCAATTGCCCAAAGGTGGCAAGAGCTTGAAATGCTCGCCCTTAGGCATCACAGCAATACATTCGCAGTCACCATTCTTCGTCCGGTAACCATAGTTCCTTCTCAGGCGTGGTTAAGTAGACTCTTGCACCGCCGCTTTGTCCTAACCCTCCCGGGATATGATCCCAATTTGCAACTGCTCAGCCTAAGTGACCTCGCACAGGCGATCCGATGCGTTCTCTCTCACCGTCGACCGGGCATTTTCAATATTTCTCCGGACCGCGCCGTCCCAATGCACACCGCCATTCGGATTGCCGGGAGCGATCGTATTCCGGTACCCCGCACATTGCTTCGGTTGGCCAAGCGTTCGGACACGCTTGAATATCTACGATATTCATGGACGATCTCCAATCAGAAAATCAAACAAGAACTTGGATTCTCGCCCGCCAAGACGAGCCTGATGACATTGCTGGAGGCGCGCGATCGCAGTTCCAACCTTACGACACCCGAGCCTCACTTTGATGAATTTGGCATGGACCCAAGCTACATTCGGTTTTACGGCAAAACTCTGTTCAAGTTTCTTTGCGACTATTACTGGCGCATCGAAGAAATAGGCCTTGAAAATGTTCCGGAGCGGGGTCGAGGGATGCTCGTGGGAATGCACCGCGGCTTTATGCCGTGGGACGGCGTGATGGCTTTACACCTCCTGGCACGTAAAACCGGAAGATATCCCAGGTTCCTGATTCACCCCGGCTTGCTAAAGTTTCCGTTTCTGGCGAACTTCATGACCAAGCTTGGCGGAGTGGTAGCCTGCCAGGAAAGCGCCGAGCGAATCCTGTCAAGCGACGAACTACTGGGCATTTTCCCCGAGGGCATCCAGGGAGCTTTTACTCGCTATCGCGACGCTTACACTCTACAGAGCTTTGGACGAGACGCTTTTGTCAAGATGGCGCTCCAACACCGTGCTCCGATCATTCCTTTTGTCACCGTTGGTAGCGCCGAAATATTGCCGATCCTGGGGAAGATCGAATCGAAATGGTGGAATCGTTATACAGACTGGCCCTGCATACCCGTTACCCCAACTTTCCCTTTCTTGCCTATACCATTGCCATCGAAATGGCACACCCGTTTCTTGCCACCGATTCACGTGGAGAGGGTGTACCCGCCGGAGGCTGCTTACGACCGAGTGGTGGTGAAAGCCATCAGCCGCGAAGTGAGGGCGAACATGCAACACGCGATCGACAAGATGCTCGCCACCCGCCGCTCGGTATTTTTCGGCTCGGTGTTTGAATCGGAGCATGCCCCGTGAAGGCGACGAGCAGTCTCCGGCGGGCTACTCATATTGTTCGTGTGGCAGTGCGTCATTTGGTCATGCACGCACTGTATGCGTTTCTGAAACGATGGCCGAGCCTGGCGGCGAAGGTCCCAGGGCCGAACCTCCCAGGTCCGGAAAGGCTGCGGCTTGCAATTGAGGACATTGGCGGAACATTCATTAAGTTCGGCCAGATGCTGGCCATGCAATCAGATTTGCTTCCGTTGGAGTATTGCCGTGTGTTGTTCACATTATTCGATCAGGTACCGGCATTTCGCTATGAAGAAGTAGAGCAAATATTCCTGGAAGAGTTGAAGCAAACCCCACTTCAGATGTTCAGTTTTTTTGACCGAACACCGATTGCGACCGGGTCCATCGGCCAGGTGCATGCTGCCATGCTGGGAACCCAGAAAGTGGCCGTGAAAATAAGACGTCCCACAATCCTCAGCGATTTTGCCGCCGATGTCGCGTTCATGATGCTAGCTGTCGGGACGGTAAAGGTACTGCGGATCAAATGGCTCTATTGGATTATCGCGCCGACGGAAGAATTCATGTTCTGGACACAAGAAGAGCTCGATTTCAGGCGAGAGGCTCACTACATGGATGAATTGGGCCGTAATGCCAAAGGAAACCGCTTCGAAAAGATCCCCAAAGTCTTCTGGAGTTGCACTACCGCGCGCATTCTCACGGCCGAATTCTTGAATGGAATCACGCTCTCGCAATATCTGCGACGACAAGAGCCCGCTTCTCGGCAGCTCGGCTCCGATTTCGACACGAATGTATTTGCCAGCAAACTGATCGACAATTTTTTGGGTGATGCCTTTCGGCATGGAATGTTTCATGCCGATCTCCATCCCGGAAACCTGATGATCCTGGAGGGAAACGTGGTTGGTTACGTTGACTTCGGCATCTCAGGAGTTCTTAGCCGGTACTCACGACGTCATTTGATCGCGATGACCCTTGCGTACGCACGGGGTGATCTGGACGAAATGTGCGAGTCCTTCTTTCGCATATCGACTTTCGCAAACAACGCCAATCCGCGCGGCTTTCGCGCGGCAGTTGGGAGCGCTTCCGAGGGATGGTACGGCACGGGCAGGAATCAACGCCGCCTATCCAAAAGCATCACTTCTATCATGCTGGACCTTCTGATCATTTCCAAAAACAACGGGGTCTGGCCGCAAAGAGATGTGATCAAATACATTCGTTCGGCAATCGCCTTGGACGGCCTGATCAAGACTTTCAGTCCAGAGCTGGACATAGGCCGTCATCTGGAGGACGCATGCGAGCGGCACATCAAGTGGGACTCCTTTAGAACTCTAACTTCTCTCAGCGTAGTAAGCAGCTTCTTGGAAGGCCTGACCGGTCTTCTACGGGACGGCTTTATTCGCGCCGTTGCAGGCGTGGATCGTCCCCGCACAAATAACTCATCTGCTTCAGCGCACCTCCGAGACAGGAAGAGACCGACGAAACTGAATGCATTTGTGCAATTGTCCTGGATCACGTTCTGTCTCGCGGTGCCTACAATATCGATGCGCGGTAGATTCAGTGGATATCTCTTGCATCGGCACGACATGTTACTGCCTATGGCGATGTCCATCGCGATGTGGTGGGCGCTAAGAAAACTTCGCGCTACCTAGTCAGCGGGTGATGATTCAGAAGCATGCTAACGGTGATCTGACGTACGGAGGGCTGGCGTCAGATTTACACATGATAGACCGCATCAGGAAGTATTCGAGATCGTTTCATGGCGCCCGGCGTCGCGGGTTTGGGGGCTGGCTGACTCCTACGCAGCACAATCGTGACTCAGTTGAAGAGCGTGCCGTCAAATTACGCAGATATTTGCAAGATAACGGGCCCGTGTACTCGAGCTTCGCATTGTATCTCTCCTCGAGAATCGATCTCCTGCCGGCGGAGCACTGCCGGGAATTGGAGTTGACTCCAGATATCTCTCCCGCGCTCCCCCCCTCAGAAGTCGAGCAGATCATGATCGAAGAGTTGGGCGCAAAGTTTCCCAGGCTATTCAAGGCATTCGTATTCCTTCCGATGCGGTCCGGTCTCATTGGCCAAACCCATAGAGCAGAGCTGGTCAACGGTGAAGCTGTGACGGTTTTTGTACTTCGCCCGGGCTACAGCAGCGCGTCAAAGACGAATCAACTTAGAGAATGGTTCTACCACACTCAGATGCAGGATCTCCGCTCCTATTTTTCTAAGCAAGAAGTCATCGCCGATTTCCTGGCCGTATTGCGGCGCTTGACAGATCTGCAGATTAGGAGCCAAACCGTCGCTTTGATGTCTTCCCACTCAAACTCGGCGGGAACCGGACCGTTTCGCAGGTTCTACGGTGAGCTATCGGGGAAGAAAGTTCTCACGTTGTCTTATGCCGAAGAAGTGGATCTGGAGCAATCGTTGTGTGCCGGGGGCCACGATTTGCAGACTGTGGCGCGCGAAGTTTGCCAGAGATGGCTCCGGGAATCTCTCAACGACCGATTTTGTCCTGTTGATCCAAGGCTCAGAAACATTATCACCACTGCGCCCTCGGCCATCGATTTCGGCGGAAACGAGTTCATTGAGCTTCCACGGCACACGAAAGACAACCTGCGGCGTTATTTACTGGCGACACTAGAAGATGATCCCGATCTATCCGCTCACTACCTGCTGCAAGAGATGGTCCCCCCCAAATGCGGTGTGAATAAGGCTGGTGAGTTCCGCAGCGCATTCAGGCAGGCAGCCTATTTCGGTGCGCTTGAACCAGTTTTGGGGACAAATACCAATGCGCTTGCACAGCTCATCTTTCAACATTGGAAGACTGCGCTCGATTACGGATACAAGCCAACCATCCATCTACTTTGCTTCTATCGCGGATTGTTTTCCATCGCCAGGGTGGCATGGAAGATCATTCCAACAGAGGATCCGTTGCGAGAAGGGCTGGAGGAACTGGACTGCATCATGGCAGCCGACCAATTCAAAGAAATTGCCAGCGCCAGCTACTGGTTTCAAACCTCAGACAAGTTCGCGACGGCGATGATTCGTTTTCCCCGGGCCCTGGATGAAGCACTTAATCAAGCGAGTCAGCCTGATCTCGACAATTGGTCTGAATCCACAGCTGAGCATTCTTCCCGGAATCGGCAATCTCCGCTGGCAAGGGGAGTACTTGTGGCAGCGGCGATCATCTTCATCCTTCAGGGAGGCGGGACTGCGTGGATGCAGAAAAGCCTGATTCTCGTCCTGATGATTGCGGGCCTGATCGCCCTGGGAGTTTGGGACGATTAAGGATTTGGCAAAGAGAAGCGCAGGAAAGTCGAGGGGAGATATGCTGGACAATGAAGTTTCTCTAGATGAATCGGGATCAGCGATCGAGAAGCGGCCGTCGTCGGCGCAAATGGAGACGAAGCGTCAGCAAGTTGTTGAACCGACCGATTTTGCCCCAGGGATCGAGGCCGCCTTCCCTCGCGAGTTTCAGGAGGGTTGCCGGGCTGTGCGATGCGTGGAAGGCAAGATCCCGGACTTTGTGCGCGGCACGTACTACCTGAATGGTCCTGCGCGGTTCGGCCTCGGTGACCTTTCGTACAAGCACTGGCTGGACGGAGATGGCATGGTGTGCGCCTTACAGTTTGGCGGTGAGGAAATGTGGCTCACAAACCGGTACGTTTGCAGCACGAAACATCAAACCGAAAGGCAAGCTGGCCATCCGTTGTTTCGCACCTTCGGGACGAACTTTCCCGGCAGCCGCCTGAATCGGGTCAACAACGGCACGGAGTCCCCGGTGAATGTAAGCGTCTACCGGTTTGGATGTCAGTTGTTGGCATTCGGTGAGCAAGGATTGCCTTGGGAATTGGATCTGAAGACGTTGGAAACTCGGGGGCAATTTACGTTCGGTGGGCGTCTCAATGAGGCCAGTCCTTTTTCTGCCCATCCTAAATTTGATGCCACCACACACGAGATGTTTAATTTTGGTATCTTTTTCTCCACACAAGCCCCCAGGCTCTACCTCTATTGCTTTACTCAAGAAGGCTTGCGGTACCGTGCGGCCATACCCCTGCCATATCCCTGCTCGGTTCACGACTTCTCGCTGAGCAAGCACTATGCAATCCTTTACTTAAGTCCTTACATCTTCGATGTTGAGGGGCTCCTCCGCCACGGTCAAACTGTGCTTGAATCGCTTCAATGGATGCCTGAGCGTGGTGCCTGGCTGGTGGTGCTGGATCGAAGCAGTGGAAAAGTTGTGGTTTCAATCCCCGCGGGTGAACGATACTGTCTGCATTTAATGAACTCGTTCGAGTGCGACGACTTGCTAATGGTGGATCTTCTGGAGTTTGACTCGCCTATTTATGGCGAGTACCAACCTATACCCGATATGTTCCAGAATGTCAGCCAAGGCGGCCCGGTGCGGTATGGGATCGATTTACGATCTCGGAAAGTGGCAGAGCGTGTTGAGATCGAGTGTTTTTGTTCTCCCGATTTTCCTGCGGTGGATGCTCGTCGGGCCATGCAGCCTTACGAAGACTTTTGGATGCTGGGTATCTCATCTTCGGGCAAGTCCGGCCGTAAATTCTTTGACCAGTTAGTGCACGGGAATTGGAGTCGCGAAACAGACGATGTATATCAAGCGCCACATAAACGCTATTTGAGTGGAGAACCAGTTCTTATTGGCGCTTCTGGCTCCGAAGAAGCTGTTGTGCTCTGCCAAGAAGTGGATGTTTCTGAGAGAATCAGCTACTTTGTGCTGTTTGATGCGAAGAGCGTTAGGCGTGGCCCGATCGCCCGGATCGCCGTCGGACAGTTGCTCTACTGCGGTTTTCACGCAGTCTTCATGAGTTAGTGCCAGACAGTCATATCTGTAACTCCTCGGTGTAGCTACGCAATTTTATTGGACACACCAGGTGACAGGCTGCTCGGGTTCATTGCTGCAATGAAGTTTGCTGGTGACCTGCACTCATATCGGTTCCATGCCATAAAGAACGCGACACCGACCATGGATATTGCTACCGAATAACACTTGTCCACACCGTTGCAAATGATGAGCGACTCTCTGTCTATTCGGTAGAACGCTTTCTCTTTCATAGGTCCTCTTGCCGCAGCTGAGGATCTCCAGGCTTCCGAACTGGAGGGGACGTCAGGCCGTTTTTCGCTAGGGACGACAAAAGGCGCGACAACTAGCAAAATCGGCACCGAATCTCGGCCGCGCCCCTTGAATGCTTGAGTCCAGCGGCGGCTCTGAGTTCCTGAAGTTGGCTCAAAGTGGCAACCAGGAAGGCGCCGATTGTGCTTTTTTATTGAGGGTTGGCTAAAGCAAGGCCCTTTATACAGTCTATGTCGCAGAGCAGATTGCCCGTCGACGAGATGATCAAGTCAGCCGGCAGTTTCGCGTCGGCGATCTCCCTCCTCGGATTCCAACACTTGGGCGGCACACTAGCTGCAAAGCGAAGGAATGGAAATCAGTCTGATCAAACCGCTGCTAGCTGGGTCTGCGGGCTGCCATTTGTTGATCGCTTCACGCCGCGGCGGGTGGTTCGAGAAATCATGATCGCGATGTGGCATTCTGCGGAGTTGTCCAAACAGATTTCTTCTGGATCGAACACTCTTCTTGCGGAGGAATTCCAAAATAAGTTGGAGGCCTTTTGCCTGTTCGAGTACATCGACTACGCATTGAGCTTAGACACTGCGGGGCCACTTTCGCTGTCGCAGTTAGTTGCACGGGCTGCCAGACTCAATTCTTATTGTTCAGTTTGGGCCACAGAAGGAGTGGGTCATTACTTTGCGGATGCCTATCTCAAAGACCACAGTGACCCGAGCGCTCTGATGTCGCGGCCGGACTCGCTTGGGGTACCGGGCTCCAGCTTAGTGCCTCTCAATGCAGGCCTTGGTTTGGCTCTAGCCGAATGGCTGCTGGGGGTCGGTTGCGGACGGCGTATGGATCGACACAGCCTAACCACATTTGTCGAGCTGTGTCTTTGCAATTGTAGCCCAGGTTACGAGGGAGTGGGATTTGAGGCACTCGGTCTTGTCGCCCGCAGTCTTTATCCTCATCTAATGTCTGCAATTGACGAACTGTTGGCGCGCCATTATCCAGATCTTCTTGAATACTTCTGGCATGGTGCGGGGCGGGCAGTGTATTTCTCTCTCACTCAATTGTTTCCGTTTCGTTCTGAACCCTGGCATGGACTCGAGATGTGCCTCCGGGAGTCGCCGCACGCGCTCGGCAAGCGAAACGCGGTCGCTGGCTTTGCTTGGGCCCTCGCCCTGGTTAACATACGCCATCCCGAAATCGTAGCCGCGTTCTTGGATCGGCGTGCGACACAGGTGCCCAACCCGGAAGCACTCGTCAACGGGCTTTGCTCGGCTCTTCTTGTCTGGCGATCCGCACAGCCTGGCCAGCGGCACGTAGTTGACTTTGTTGGTTATCGGCGCAACTTGTCAGACGCACCGCAGTCTCGGCTTTGGGCAAGGTACGTGCGGCAACCATGGATTCAGACACTGCGAGAGCGTTCCTGGGACGAACTACAGATGGGGTTATTGTTCCGGTACCAGTCTCTAGTCGGAAGAGGCGGTCCGCGTCCGTAACCGGATGCAGCGAGGCTTAGTTATGTGGAGTATGTTTGATTTGTTTTTCGGAAAGGCACTTGCTGCCGTGTTCTCGCTGAGCACAACTGAGGACCGAACCATTTGAGTGCTTCTGCGAAAGTAGTTGGTCACCAGGCGCTGATCCTTTCCGGAGGCGGCGCACAGGCAGCGTATGAGGTTGGCGTTATGAGCGCGCTGCTCACTGGCGAGTCGCCTGCGACCGAATACAACCCGCTGGATCCTGACGTCCTAGTCGGCACTTCTGCCGGTTCGATTAATGCAGGCCTGTTTCTATCGGCCTTGAGTGACGGGCCTGCCGCGGCAACAAAGTACATGGAAGAAGTATGGGTTCAGGATATAGCCAACCTCGCCGGAAAATGCAATGGTGGCGTCTATCGTCTGCGCGCCGACCCATTCTCGTTGATGAATCCAACCTGCCTGCTCGACCATCCGTTGAAGTCTCTCGCTAACATCACCCAAGACGGCACGGTCCTCGCACGGAACGCAATTACACGCAGCATCAACTTTGTGATGTCGAGCGGAGGCGTCGAACAGAAGGCTCTGGAGTTAGTTGACTTGAGCGCGCTGATTTCGACGGAGCCATTTGTCGAAATGGTCCACCAAAGAGTCCGGCTTGATGAAATTCGGCGATCTGGCTCGAAACTAAGGATAGCGGCTACAAATTGGCGCACTGGCGCGGTGAGAGTCTTTGACAAGGCAGAAATGACAGATGCGATTGGTCATCAAATCCTGATAGCTTCGAGCGCCTTGCCTGGAGTTTTCCCGCTCGTCGACATCGAAGGAGACCCCTACGTCGATGGGAGCGTAGTCATGAATACTCCCCTAAAGCCAGCAATCCGAGCAGGAGCAGATACGCTCCACATCATTTGTATGGATCCGGATATGTCCCGCGTTCCTCTTTCCCGCGCCCCTAGCACTGCGGCGGTTTTCTCCAGATCGATAGAAATCGGCTTCAGAAGCGCTATTACTCAAGATGTTCAAATGGCCATCGCAGTCAACCATGGCATCGCGGTTTTAAACGGGAGCAAGCCCTGGCCGCATGAAGTGAGCACGAGCAACCGCCATTTCTTGCGCGAAGCCGGTAAGCAGATCCTGGATCCCAATAAGGACCGAGCCCCGCGTCCGCTCACTATGCATCTGTACTATCCGTCCGGCGGGCTTAACGTGGGATGGCTGACCTTTGAGCGGGACAGTATAGTTCGCCTCATCCGTCGCGGCCGGGAGGACGGGATTCACCATGACTGCGCGGCGAATCATTGTGTTTTTCCTGTCGCCTGAGGTCATTTTACGAGACAAGTCGAATGCGCAAGGAAGCCGCGTGACAATACACCATGTCCGCAAGGAGTCCGCCTGAGTCGCGACTTATCATTAGTTCACCAATTCACTATGTTAACGCCACGCCCCGAGAATCGCCCCCATAGCCACGTAGCTCACCAGGAGATAGCTCGTGTTGATTAGATAGAGCCTAGTTGCTTGGCGGCCGAACAACGCGTAGGTCAACTGCACCGTAGTCACAAACCCCAGCCATGCGGCAAAACCGACCTTCATGCCGTGGAGTGCTGTGGTGACATTTGCTACCTCGATGACCTTGCCCAGCGCGATCGCAGACACAATGCGTGCGATCAGCAACATGACATGCGAGGGTACCGAGCCTTTTTGCGACTCCGGCATCTTCGACCTGTCGTCGTATCCCATCAGGGCCATCCATGGCTTGCCAAACAGCAGAGGCGAATACCAAAACATGCCGGCCACTGAGGCAGCCAGCGCCGATACCAACGCCGCCCACAAATTTACTCCCATGCAATGCATGCGACCTCCCACGATTCTGAAGTAAGAAGATTCGACCCGGTGAAGCTGCGCCGTCGAATCCGCGCGGAAACATCAGAATCCGAACTGCGCTATGTGCGCAGCCTGAGTGTCGGGCGACACTCCAACAATCCAATGCTCTACGGCCAAGGTTTGGCGGGAACATTGTTCCGGGCCTCGCGTTTTCTTCAGGCTCTCTAACTTATCTGAACTTAGGCTGAAGGCGCGCTATCAAAATGCTGGCACTCTTGTTTTCGTCGCCTTACCATCCAATATCCTCGTCCAGTCCTTCCCATCCCGCGATATCTCAAACGCGTATTCGTATGAAGTCGGCGAAGTGACCTTGATTGTGTAGCGTCCCTTCGTGCTCGTTCTGAGCATCTTGGAGTCGCCGCTGAAGACCCAGGTGTCGCCCTCAACTCTGCCCCGGGAGTCCTGGAACTCGCCTACGCCATCAAAATTGCGCCAGGTGAAGGTCTTCTCGTCGTCGGAATATCCAAACACTTTAAGCGCTACGGCATCTCCCATCGGTCCCTTAATTTGGGACCGGCATTCAAGAAAGAATCCACCTTGCATCCAATCGCACTTCACGTTCTCGACTGTTTTCCCAGCCGGGCAAGCGGCCGTGGCTTTCATGTCCCCCTGCAGAGTCCATGAGCCGACAAGCATGTCCAACTTATTAAGTTCCAGCGCCGGTTTCGGGGCCTCCATCGTTTGCGCGCACGCTGCCGCCACCGTTAACAATGCCACCAGAGTGATTCTCGTTCGCTTCATATCGGAAACTCCTTGGTAAGTATTTTCCTCGCAGTACTTGGCCCTGGGATTCCCCGCCGGTGAGGGAAGACCGTATACGCGCATCCCCACTCCACCTAGCACGTCGATATTAAGAGCATAGAACACAACCGTCAAGTAGTTCTGTCGACATAGTTAGTTGAGTGGCTGCCTGCAAGCTAACATAGTTAGTTTGAGGGTTAGGTTTGGTAAGTCTGACGAAGTAGGAGTTTGCCAATGAAGCAAAATGCGGTTCTCGATCGAGCAGATCGCGGCGGCGATAAAACAGGCCGGTGGGAGTGCTGGTAGCGGAGCTGATCCGGGAAGGGGGATCACGGAGCGGACACGAGGGTGGCGATCATTAAAATAGCTCAGTAAAGTCCAGTTACTACCTATTCCAGTCTACATTTCGCGACGCCTGTATAACTAATTTTGTCAAAGATCGTTGTCCTGCCGGCGCAACTATGTCGCCGAAACCCGTCTTCAATCAATAACACCGCTGCGACGAAGAGAGGGACCGGGATGAAATCATTGATTCCGCTGGAAATCGAGACCTCAGGAGCAAGGCTGGAGCAAATATACGGGTATCTGTCGGTCAAGTCCCAGGGTGGCACGTCAGTGTTGGACATTTACAAGTTTCCATCCAAGTCCACGCCTTTCCACGCCGACGGGTCGGATGTGGCACAGGCACTCGCCGTGATAGAAAGGTCCGGACTGCAAGTTGTGGCACAAAGTCGGCTAGGCATCTCCGTTGTCGGGCCCGCAGCGTCGTACGAACAACTCACCGGCGGCAAAATCGTCACAAAGGAACTGCTTGTCTACGCTGAGGCAGGAACTCGACGCTACGTGACGCATTTGGACATTGTCGGCCCTGATCAGCCTGCTGCCATCGGCTGCGGACGCCCCCTGCCGAGTGTGCCTGGAATAGAGGCCGTGATAATTGAGCGGCCACGCTCGCCACAAGCGAGTATCGTGTGGCCGGGGATAACTGCCATGACAACCCAACCGTCCGGCGGCATATGGCCGAGCCCAATCCCGCCAACCGTTCCCGGATTCTACTTACGCGTGCCGCAAGATGTGGCCCTTGGCCTCGGCGTTCCCGGGGCCCAGCAGCAAGGTTTCCGAGGACAAAACGTAACCGTCGCCATGGTGGATACAGGCCATTACTTGCACCCGTTTTTCACTGCTCATCATTACAAGGTTAAACCGGCGATCTCCGTGGTTTCCGGTGTGAGCCAGACATCGGAACCGGTCGGTCATGGCACAGGCGAATCGGCCAACCTCTTTGCAGCCGCGCCCGACGTGCAATTGCAGCCAATCCGTGCGTCCGATAATGGCGGACAATTGATCGCAACCATGGCTGGGTTCTTGAAAGCCAAGGAGTTGAAACCTCAGATACTGACGAACTCCTGGGGAGGGGATCAGTCATTTCCGCCTGATTCAGGCGTTTTGTCTCCGCCAGACGCCGCTATGGCCCTAGAGATTAAGGATGCAGTCGAACAGGATATCTTTGTCGTTTTTTCTGCGGGTAACGGACAGTTCAGTATCGAAGCGCAAATTCCCGAGGTGTTCGCTGCAGGCGGCGTCTATATGAGTTCGAATATGGCGCTTCAGGCTTCGAACTACTCCAGCGGATACAGGAGTCCATTTTTTGCGGACCGAACCGTACCGGACTCCTGCGGGCTGGTCGGTCTGCTTCCCCGCGCGGCCTACATTATGCTGCCGGTGCCGCCAGGATGCGAAATCGACGTTGGTGAAGGCCGGCCAGACGAACACGGCCACGCAGCAGATGGAACTCTTTTCAATGATGGTTGGGCGCTTTTTTCAGGTACTTCTGCGGCCGCACCACAGATTGCGGGTGTGGCGGCGGTCTTGCTCTCGGCTAAGCCGAATCTTAAGCCGGCGGAGATCAAGGAAGCGTTGAACAATACCTGCGTTGATGTGACATCAGGCTGGTGCCACCCTCGCTTCAATAACCCGGCGAGACCTGGACCAGACCAGGCAACTGGCTTTGGATTGGTGCATGCAGTAGAAGCGTTGAAGTATGTGCAAAACCATTTTTAGGAGATTCGTTGAAGTTACGCTTTCACCCGGCATTCAATCCACGAAGCGCGAGGCCGGAGGCTGCATATCACTAGACTTGCTGATCGCAGTTAAGGAATGAAGTGCTTCTGCAACAATCTCTCACCCAGACTTTCGACTCGCAAATAACGGAAGCCTGAGTGTCCTACGAGTGTGCCCCGCATCGTTACATCGGAATCTCTATTGCGCCGTTCGCTGGCGGGACTATGCTGACCGTAAGGGAATGCGTTCCATTCCTGACTATTTCCAATCGCAGAGCGAGGCCACTGCGAGCTACCCAGGTTGTCAGCGCTAATCAGGCGCTGTCCTTGTCGTGGATTAGGGCGTTACCGGGCGAGAAACGGGTTCAATTTTTCCGCGGGCAGGTCTTCGTGATCCAGCGCTATCAGGGAGTGCAATTGATTCGCGCCCACATCAGCCATGCGCAGGAACGACCGAGTGAGTTGCCAGCGGGCAGCGTGTCTTCTTGCGAAGGCCTCGCAAGCATGGGGTTCCGAGTCAATCCGGCAACAACAAGTCAAGCTTGACGGCCGCCGTAAGCTCTATAGAAAAGCCATACGAGAGCGGGGTTAAGACGCCAGGCGAGTCCAGTTCTCGCCCCATTCGCGGAATGCCGCAAGACCGGAAAGGTCGTTCGCTGTTGTGGCGATTTGTCTCCAGGCGCACGACCATATGTGACTCAGAGGGAAGAAGTGTGAGCGTTATTAGCCCAATTCGTGCGCCATTGCTTGAATCGCAGTGGTCAGCTGCGCCTGTCGCCGAGCCGCAGTGGTACGCCCTTCACACCCGCTCGCAGCACGAGAAATCCGTGGTCAATCATCTTGAACGGCGTGGGATTAAGACTTTTCTGCCTTTGATCAGCGAAGTACATCGCTGGAGTGATCGGCGGAAGGTGGTTCAGCTGCCGGTGTTCTCCTGTTATGCATTCGTGCACATGCGGCTGTTGGCTGAACTCCGGTACCAAGTGATGCAGACCAGTGGCGTGCTGGGATTCGTGGGGGCTCGCGGCAAAGGCATTCCGATCCCTGAAGGCCAGATTGAGAACCTTCGGGCACTTCTGTCGAGTGCCGCTCCGTACACGCTCTGTCCTTTCCTGCAAGTTGGTCGACGCGTGCGAATTCGCGGCGGCGCGCTCGATGGTATCGAAGGCCTTCTGACCGGACGCAACGGAGACCGCACGCTGGTGATTTCCGTCGAACCCATTGAGCGGTCGATCTCAGTCCGAATTGAACAATACCAGTGCGAGGCAATCTAAGCCGCCTCACGTTTTGATATTTCCGATAGAAATTTCTCAATCCCCGATTGGCTTATCGGAGAATTCCTACAGGGTATATGCCGTCCTGGCCCCGAATCTTCTGACGAGGACAGGCACGATGCCATGGTGCTCCTGGCGCCGGCACAACTGGCCCAGTATTCGTATAAGACGGCCGACAAACCCAGGAGGTCTCTCACTTCGCGATTATGCCAAGCCAATGGCTCCGAAATACTGGGAAAATCTTCAGTAAGGGGTAGGCCGCTGGCAACAGGCGGGCCAAGGGGGGCAATGCGGTTAAGCTTTCGAGATGGAGCCGGGTACCTGGGAAATAGGTCTGGATGTCTCGCTTTGAAACCGGTCGCACATTGCGATTCCACAGGCTGGGATATCTGATGTCATACCAAAGAACGATCCCGTTCGGCTTCAACACGCGCAGAATTTCGGCGCCGACCGCTACAGCCAAGTTCTGGTCGATAATCGAACTGAACACTGTGAAAGCAGCAACGATATCGAAAAACCCAGACAGAAATCCGACCTGTGAGGCATCCATACAGAAAAGCCTAAAGTTGGGATGCCAGTGTTTACCCTGCGCAAGTCTCTCGACCATAAGGTCGATTCCGAAGAGGTTTTCCGGGCGAGCTCCGAAAGGGATGAGCCTCGCGAGTGTCCCTGCAACTCCGCAGCCAACTTCCAAGATTTTGCGGTCTCCCAACGGCAGTAATCCGTGCCGGTTCAGAAGAACACCGAGGGAGTGCATTCGTTCTCTTACGATAAGTTGGTTTCCTCGATTGTCTTTGCTGAACCTTCGTGATACGTCATCATCCGCCGCATACCCTCGGTACACGCTCTTGAGACGTTCCTTCTCGCCCATGTTCGCGAATTTAGCACAAGAAAATCACCGAGACATTTTTTCTCCTAAGCCGAGAACGATCGCGGCTGAGACGCCTCCTAACGTCTTGTGCTGCGAAAATCCTCCTTCCACGTGAAGAGGTTAGAGAATTGCTGAACACAGCCAGCATCGGTCTGGTTCTCTATCAGCCTTTGCCCAACCATTACGAAGCAGGGCCGGACGAGCTGTTCGAATACATGTCGGTATTCGGATGATAGCTTCTACTTTCCCACATCGGCGCCGAATCATTGAAGAAGCTAAGTGCGGGATTTTGGTCGATCCTACGCCAACCGTCAGCCATAGCGGAGGCCATTGAATTCCTGCTCGCCCACCCCGGCTTCGCTGGAGCTTTACGCATCGATCTTGGATGGTAGCCATGTGCGTTGCCTGTACAGGGGATGAGGAGGCCGCAGCCTGATGAAATTGTTGATCGTCTCCCAGTATTTTCCGCCCGAGGTGGGAGCTCCTCAAGCGCGGCTTGCAGCTATGGCGCAAGAACTCTTGCGAGCTGGCCATTCGGTTGAGGTGGTTACATCTTTGCCAAACTATCCTCTAGGCAAGATCTTCCCTGAATACAAGGGAAAAGCCTATAGGAAAGACAGTTACTCCGGGATGCGTGTTCATCGGGTGTGGAGTTACGCGAGTCAAGGGACAGGTATCGGCCGGATGTTCAACTACACCTCATTCGCCATAAATTCCTTATTCGGTATAGCGAGGTCCGGGAGGCCCGACTGCTTGTTCGTGGAAGTGCCACCGCTACCGCTGGCCGTTCCGACAATACTGGCAGCTAAAATGTGGCGTGTTCCAGTCATCGTGAATGTGTCGGACCTGTGGCCGGATGCAGCGTTGGAGATGGGGGTCCTTAGAGAAGGTGTTTTGGCCAAAACGCTGCGGAGTCTCGAGTGGTGGATCTACAGGAAAGCAGACTATGTTTGCGCGGTCACTCAGGCGATCTTGAAAACCCTCGGAGATGAGAAGCAGGTCCCCAGAGAGAAGCTTCTATTTCTCGCCAATGGTGTCGACACTACGCTGCTGACTCCGGAGGCACCCGATACAGGCCTGGCCAGACGGATGGGACTCGAGGGAAAGAAACTGATCGTTTACGCGGGCACCCACAGCCTTGCCCACGGCCTCGACGTGTTGCTCGATGCGGCAGAGCGACTGCGAGATGATTCCGAGTTTCAGTTTGTATTCGTCGGATCCGGATCAGCCAAACGTGAGCTAGTTGAGCGCGCTAAATCGTCTCGATTAAGCAATGTGAGTTTCTTGGATCCCGTACAGCCGACAGAAGTGGCCAGGCTCTATTCGATCGCATTATGCGGAATTGTGAGTCTCCGCGATATCCCAATACTCCAGTGCGCCAGGCCTGCAAAGACGTTGGCAATTATGGCATGCGGCAAACCGGTAATATTCGTCTCAGGGTCCCAGACATCCGTTGTGTCGGATGCGGGCGCCGGCATCGTTGCCGATTGTACCGATCCGAACTCGATCGCGAATGCCATCCGGCGGCTGGGAAGCAACCCGGAGCTTTCAGCGCAACTGGGCCACAACGGACGGCAATATGTGGAACAGCATTGCACTTGGCCGCTCCTCGTCGGAAACTGGCTCAGGCAGCTTGAAACCCTTCAGCTTTGAACAACCGACCCGATTCAAGCACATCAGCGACAATACAGCCAAAACTTCACGACCTTGTGCCAGCAGAGGAGGTGGCGTCGCCTGGGCATAATCAATCATTCTTTCGGCGTGCTATGCGATTCGCAAACGAGGGCCTGTACCCGACGGGACCAGATCGTCTGCGCAATAAAATCAGCTAACCATACTTGGTGCCCATATGACAACCCTAACCGAAACTGCATTCCTGCCGTTCCATCGCCCTCCACTAGACGAACGAGAAATAGCAGCAGTGGTGGACGTAATGCGGAGCGGATGGCTTACAACCGGTGCCAAGACCCATGAGTTTGAAAAGAACTTCGCAGCATTTGTCGGGGCGCCATTTGCGCTTGCCGTCAATTCGTGCACTGCGGCGTTACACCTCGCCTTGGAGGCTATTGGCTTGAAATCCGGGGATGAAGTACTGCTTCCGACACTGACGTTTACCGCGACAGCGGAAGTCGTGACCTACTTTGGAGCGAAACCTGTTCTGGTCGATTCCGAACCAGAGTATTTCAACATAGACCCAGACGATCTTTCGAAGCGGCTTAACCGCCGGACCAAAGCGATCATGCCAGTGCACTTCGCAGGGCATCCCTGCGAGATGGATGACGTGTTGGAGTTTGCGAAACGAAATGGCCTGGCAGTCGTGGAGGACGCGGCGCATGCTCTTCCCGCTAAGTACAAAGGGAGGAACGTCGGCACATTAAGCCCGCTAACCGCCTTCAGCTTTTACGCCAGCAAGACGCTCACAACCGGTGAAGGGGGAATGATCGTAACTGACAATCGGGAGCATGCAGCAAGGATGACCCTGATGCGACTACACGGAATGAGCAAGGACGCGTGGAACAGATACCAGCAGCAAGGGTCTTGGCGCTACGATGTAGTGGCGCCGGGCTTCAAGTACAACTTGACAGATCTGCAAGCCGCGATCGGTCTTGTCCAGTTGGAAAAGGCGGAGTCCCTGAGATCGGAGCGGGCTCGTATTGCTGAGCGGTATACACGAGGGTTGAAGGATCTAGTTGGCTTCCGGGTGCCCCGCGTCAGTGATGACGTTCAGCATGCGTGGCACCTATATGTGCTTGTCATGTCGCCAAAAACTCTCTGTATTGGCCGAGACGAGGTCATCGAAGAGCTTGGGAAGCGCGGCATAGGATGTTCGGTTCATTTCATTCCGCTTCATTTGCACTCCTACTACAAGCGAACGTGGGGTTATGTTCGTGGACAATTTCCTGTGGCTGAGGAGTATTTCAACGGTTGTATTTCGTTACCAATCTATCCGGCCATGACCGATAGCGAGGTTGATCGTACTGTTGAGGCGATTCAAGATGTGAGCCTCAAATATCGCAGAGTGAGCAGAGCGACACAAGGTATATCAATCAAACGACATCCTTTACGTCCCAGATCACGGGCCTAAAAAGACGTTCGAGGCCAAGGGACGCATCGCTGAGGGAGGGCGATCAGTGCTGCAACTTGCGGAATTGGTCTGCGAGCGGCCTCAATAGTGATTCCTCGCGAGTCCCTGGTGCTTTGATGAACGACTTCCGAGAGGTGGCATCGTCCCGCCGTTATTTTCCCTTCGCTAAGAGGATCTTCGACCTGGCAGCCTCAAGCCTGGGAATTGTTTTGTCAGGGCCCATTTTCGGTATTTGTGCACTTGCAATTAAGCTCGATTCTCCCGGACCGGTTTTCTATCTGCAAACGCGAGTAGGGCGTCACGGACACCCGTTCACAATAATTAAATTTCGAAGTATGGTCATTTGCTCCGGGCGCCAGGTGCTGAACATCACAGCCATGGGGGATCCCCGTGTAACGCGCGTCGGGCGCTGGCTCAGAGCAACAAAGCTCGATGAATTGCCACAGTTACTGAACGTCTTTCGCGGAGACATGAGTTTAGCGGGGCCCCGCCCAGAAGTCCCGGAATATGTTGCAGGTTACAGTTCCACCCAGAAAAGAATTCTCGATTACAAGCCTGGTATAACGGGCCCGGCTTCCGTGGGCTACGTTCAAGAGGGCGAACTGCTTGCAGGAAAAACAGATCCGGATCAGTTCTACAGAGAGTATATTTTGCCGCGAAAACTTGAACTCGATCTTGCATACTGCGCATCAGCTACATTGACGAAGGACATGCGTTTGCTCGTGCTAACTATCTGTAAGGTATGGTTGCCAACGAAGAAGTCGGTCTCCTCCGTTTAACCCTACGTAAAGACCCAAAAACGCCCCGCTTGTACTGCCGCAGGAAGCCGCTCGTTTCGAAGCTCGACGAGCCGGGCAATGCGGGGGTCTGTTAACGATTGTGGTACTCCTGGGAAGCCGCGAAAGATTTAAGAGCGAGTACCTCCGTGCAACTCTCCACCGAACGCTTTCCTTTATCCATCTAGGAGGAGGGCAACTATGGCCTGGTCCAGTTTGACTGTCGGAGACATTGAGTCATTTCGGCACCCTTCGTACGTGCAGCGAGTCTGTACAAAAGTCGCCTCAGGTGTCAATCACGTGCCGCGTTGTCTGTTCGGCCGCGGCACTCAAACGATACTCGACCTATCGTCCTGTGCGGCGGCGCTTTGGCTTTCATACTTAATGCGCTTTGACTTCGCAGTTCCTCGCACGGAGTGGAAAGCGTTTGTCGTCTGGATTGCGATTCTGCCGCCGCTAAGAGTGATTTGGTTGCTGATTCTTAAAATGTACCGTCGCATTTGGCGCTACTTCAGTTTGGATGACGCGTTGGTGTTCGGTACTGCTAACATTATTCCTTCACTGCTATTGCTGTTCTTCCGGTTTACTGCCTCAGGCAGACTGCCCGCCGTCCGCATGCCCGTGAGCATAATTATCACCGAATGCGGCGCTTTTGTATTGTTATCATTGGCAGCTCGTTTTGTACGGCGACTGACGTTTTCATCGTTATCGGGCGGTACCCATCGTGAATATGTACGAGTACTGCTAGTCGGTTCCGATAATTCATTGGCCGAGGCTGCACGACCGCTGCGAACCTGCGAAGGGGTGATGGTAGTGGGGCTCATAGTATGGGACAACAATCTCCAAGGGCTTAGCATCGGCGGTTTTCCAGTCCTCGGGGACATGAGTGTGTTACCCAGAGTTCTCTTGCGCTCAGCGGTGAACGTGGTGTTAATTACGGATACAGACGCTCCTTGTATTGCTGAAGTTGTTGAAGTGTCGACAAACTTGGGAGTTGATGTACGAATTCTTCCCGGTTCTGGCAGTGTTGTACGAGGCGACGTACGATTCGCGACATGCCCTGCCCCCGAAGTCGCACTGGGGCTCAAACCAAATTGCCATCAACCGCACGCCTTGGTGGTGAGAGCGTTTCGCGACCGGGTCGTCCTCGTGACCGGTGCGGGAGGTTCGATCGGCTCCGAGTTGAGTCGGCAAGTGGCGCGACTGCCCATCTCCACCCTAATTCTGCTCGATCAGGATGAAAACTCAATATTTGAGCTGCGAAATGAGCTTGCGAACTCGTCGCCACAATCCAGGCTCATGTCGGTGATCGGTGACATAAGGGACCGCGTTCAGCTCGAGCGTTTATTTAGCACATGTCAGCCAGCTGTTGTGCTCCACGCCGCTGCGTACAAGCACGTTCCGGTGATGGAGGAAAATTGCTGCGAAGCGGCACTGAATAATGTTATTGGAACGCAAGCGCTAGCTGAAGCCGCAGCAAACTTCGGCGCGGAACGATTCTTGATGGTCTCCACGGACAAAGCCGTTCGTCCTTCGAGCGTAATGGGTGCTACAAAGCGGGTCGCCGAACTTGCTGTTCAATCTCTCGGGGCAAATGGAAGCACAACTCGATATGCTTGCGTTCGCTTCGGGAATGTACTCGGGAGCCGAGGCAGCGTTGTGCCGATTTTCCTTCGACAAATACGGGCAGGCGGCCCGGTAACGATCACAGACGAGCACATGACCCGATACTTTATGACCATTCCCGACGCCGTGCGGCTTGTTCTCGAAGCATCCACTTTAGGCGCTCATGGGGACATTTTTATGTTGGACATGGGAGATCCGATAAAGATAGCCGATCTTGCGCGTCGACTCATCAAAGCCGCCGGCCTGCGTCCTGAAATTGACATTGAAATCAAGTTTGTGGGTAAGCGGGTCGGAGAAAAAATACATGAGCAGTTGTGGTCTGAAGACGCCGTTGTGTGCGCGACGGAGTTTCCACAAGTATTCAGAGTATTAGCACGGCCCCCCTCCCTAGAGTTCGCCTCTTATATGAGGGAACTCAGCGATGCGGCTCAGTGGCGGGATGAGACTGCTGTGCTATCCGCCCTGCAACGCATGCCGATCGAGTTCAGAGAATCGACGCACGCTGTCGCTTAGGCTCACGTTGAACCAGAATAGGAAAGGTAATCGTAGCCTTGCGAGTTGCCATTTCACTTTCACGCTGGAGGTCTAGGGAGGGCCAAGATTCAGAACGGATCGCTCAATAGGAAAGCTGCGAATGAACCAGGCGGCCGAGGGTCCCTTCTTCGAAGATCACCGAGAAATTTCCGCGTAGGCCTTGAAGGAACTCAAGAATCGTAGCCGCTTTCGTCTCCAGGATGCATTCCATGCTCAGCCTGCCCGAGCTGTCGATGATGGCAACAGCGCCCTGCGGTGCTAACCTTCTTCATTGCCGGTCTCCTTTATCTCTTGCGCGCTGCGAGCGCGCCGATAACTTGGGAGCGTACAGTACCCCTTCGGAGACCGGCCTTCTCATCCCATCTGAGTTCGACAACAATTGCTCAAGAATGCCGGGATGAACCCTCAGCGCATCAAATCTCAGAACGTCATCCGTGCGGTCAGCACGAGTGCATGATTGTAGGTGTGGAACTGCGTGGTTGCGATCTGTATGCCTCCGCCGAGCATCAGAGCAAGACGGTTGCGAGGATCGTGTTTCAACTTAAGCTTGCTGAGCATCAGCCCCGGAGTGACAAAATTCTGTTTGCGGCCGTCGTTGGAGCCACCGTAGTAGAAGGTAGCGTTGCTCTCGATCTCGGGCCAAAACAACTTGCCGATGCGATACTGCGCCACGCTGTTCCAGAGCAGAACGCGGCCAAGCTTTGTCGTGTCGTTCCCGGGCAGAATTGCGCCCAGCGTTGATTGCACGTCAAACCTCCCGAAGCCCTTGCCCGCACAGACGGTGGGCGAAATCGTAGCCGCGATACTCCCATTCTTGAAGCTTCCGGTTGGCAATGTGCCGGCCAAGGAAAAACTCACCGAATAATTGCCGCCCTCTTGATTGGCAGCGGCCAGACGGTACTTCAGGAGCAGGGAAACATCGCCGAAGCCATCCTCGGCCTTCGAATTATGCTGGATATAAGGTGGCAGCAGCGCATCGAACTCGACCTTGTACCAGGGCACCACATTGAAGCCCTTAGTGTTGTCATAGTTCCAGGTATCCGTTCCAGCGGGCGCGATCTGGCGGACGAAATCGGTACGCATCACCTGCAACAGGCCTGAGGATGCCGTGACCAAGGGGATCGGCCAGGAAGGCTGCTGCGCCAGCGTATCGCGCACCCGATCTTCCCAGTTTCTGAAAAACCCGGACTCGTTTTGCGCAGCGCATAGGCCGCTGCCGCAAACTGTAACCATTGTGCACACGAAGACCATCAGCCTCTTGCAGATCACAATTTCCTCCCGGTTAAAATTCAAGCTGTACTTGTTGTAAAACCCTTAGTTGCCAGAACCCAGGTCGAGACCCGCACGAACAGATACAAAGCTTTCTAACCGTAATGCAGGGTGGGGTCCATAGACGGAATCAACTATGCGGATCAATTAGTGGACGAGCTTCGGCGGCGGTGTTTGAAGGAGGCTTGCTAGGTGCGGAAATACGCCTGCCTCGTTTCGCGTGGGTAATCTCGCGGTAGAAGCGGCTGATCGTCGGCCCAAACGAGCGCAGCGAGACTCACCGGAGCACAAGGAGGTGCGGGGTTGCACAGTCTCAGGCTTCAATGACAGCGGCAGTCATTTCTGTATGAATGAAGGTAAATGTCACCATAGGTCCCTCTCGAACATTTAACACCAAGGGAGGACGAAAGCAGGCGATACAGACGCCATCTTTATGCCGTACGCTCGGATACACGATCCCCGCTGAGCCACTGGCCAACAGTGTAAGTCCAAGGGCTTGGGAGGCGGTGTAGCTTCTCAGGTCCAGGCAGTCCACGAAATCTAGATCTCCCCGAATGTCATGAAATTCATGTCTGAAATCGGCGAGATAATCGATATAGGAAAATACCTCTTCCGCGTTCCATCCGACTTCTTTCAGCTCGGCGGCCCGATGAAAAGCCACTTCCGCTTGCGCCGTTTGCATTTCGAAAGCCGCATACCAGGCTCCTCGTTCGGCGGCATTGAAGCGTCCACCAACAAAAGCATTCGGGTGGGTAAAAGACGCGTTTACGATATGCGCCAGCCGGAAACCGGAGACTAGCTCAATGACGCTGATGCCGGGCAGCCGGCCACTCTCGCCGAGCAATCGATCATTCGTGGCGCCCTCCAGCTCCGTGAGGTCGCCGAGCAGGTCGTCGTCGTCCTGCGCGAGAAGATTGAGGATTGGCCTGCCACGATTACTGTAGCGATACGGAATAAGACGATGAGTCACGTCCTGTTCCACTTTGATCTGCTTCGGAGATTTCATCTGCCGCCGCGACGTGAGTCCAAGAGTTGGCGAACTCTCAGAAAAGCAGGTATGCCGCCCTTCTTTGCGTAATTGAGAGGCGAGTCTCCCCCGAACATCGGATTCGTGTTCGGCAGCGCAATCCAAGCATCCGCTAGGGTCTGGCCGTAAAGAATGTTCAGCGATTTATAAATCCCAACCAAAAGCGAAATTCGCGTGAGCTGATCTTCATCTAGTGTCTTGGCAGCTCGATTCTTCAGCGCGTAAAAACTGCCGCTGGATATGCCGCCCAGCAAGGCTCGGGTATCTTCATCCCGTAATTCCCAATGTGTCGCGATCAGAAGAAGGCCCTTGATTGCAGCCGGACTGAGTCGTGTTCGGTTCTCCTTCCTCGACAGATCGACGGCTGTATCCCACGAGAAACCAACAACGGCCTGCTGAATCGTAGCCATAAGGGTGTCTCCATTTATGATCAAATATTACTACAAAGTTGACAAGCTGATAAGCCGTCTTCGGAGTGCCAGGTAAACCATTTACTTTCAATGGCGTAAGTGGAAGATGAATCCTCCCCGGTTGATTGCCGCTCGTCACCCAGCACTGCCCGGCGGTGTTGTTGCGCCTCCACGACCCTGATACGCTGGTGGACGAAATTGATAGAGCATCAGGGATGCCGCTGCGACGCGCGACCGCATGGACGATAAAGGGGAAGCATGCTTTCAAACAAGGTTGACCGCCGGTTTGGAGTGTTCATAGCTATGATTGTGCTCACGGGAACTATGTTTGCGAAGACTCGCGTTACCAGGCAGGCATTTGGGAGAACTCCCGAAGGGATAGCGGTGGACCTTTACTCGCTAAACGATGGAAAGGTCGAGGCGGACATTATTACTTACGGAGGGATTGTCGCGTCCCTCCGCACACCGGATCGCAATGGCAAGCTGGACGACGTGGTGCTGGGGTGCGACTCCGTCGAGAAGTACGTTGCTCAGACAGCGCATTTTGGAGGGATTATTGGCCGCTACGCAAACCGCATCGCGTACGGCGCCTTTCAGCTCGATGGTCACACGTATTCGATCCCCAAGAACGATGGCGACAATGCTCTTCACGGCGGAACGCGAGGGTTCGACAAAGTGGTCTGGGCGGCCAAACAGATTTCGGATGGCGTGGAGCTCACGTATGTGAGCAAGGATGGTGATCAGGGTTTTCCCGGCACTCTCACAACAGTTGTGCGGTACACCCTGAGCGGCGGCGCTTTGCGAATCGAGTATTCAGCAACCACCGATAAAGATACTGTTCTCAACCTCACCAATCATTCTTATTTCAACCTGGCCGGCCAAGGGAACGGCAACATTCTGCGGCATGTAGTGAAGATCGATGCTTCGCGCATCACACCGGTGGATGCGAATCTTATTCCTACCGGAGAGCTGAAGCCGGTCGAAGGTACGCCGTTCGACTTTCGCACGCCTCACGCGATCGGGGAGCGGATCGAGGCAGACGATCCTCAATTGCGACTCGGCCACGGCTACGACCACAACTTTGTGCTGGATCACCCGCCGGGGCAATTGGCGGAGGCGGCTGAAGTGTATGAGCCGACTACAGGGCGAATTCTGCGCGTGACGACCACCGAGCCCGGAGTTCAGCTCTATACGGGAAACTTCCTCGACGGCTCGATCACAGGAAAAGACGGACGCGTCTACAACCGCCGATATGCCCTTTGCCTGGAGACGCAACACTTTCCTGATTCGCCGAACCATCCCAGCTTTCCCTCGACTGAGCTGAAACCGGGCGAGAAGTTCCACAGTGTGACCGTGTATGAGTTCAGCGCGGGTACGCGATAAGGCAAGGCCGAGATGGAAAACCTTAGTGGCCGACTCTAGGCCAGGGCCGTTGCCTGCAGCTCGGAGACGACCGCTTCGAGCTGGGCCAGCGTTTCCGCTACGGTGAGAGAATACATTTCGCGGCCCAATCCCTCGCCAGACTCCAGCGCGGATTTCAAATAGTGGCCGGCAATCTCAACAGCCAGCGAATCCGTGATGAGTTTGCCGGTGCGTTTCTTGTACTCCACCCACGCCGGATGCGGCAGGGCTACCCAGACCGTTCGTCCATCCACCAGAAACTTGATATCGACGGCATCGGCGTGCCGGGTGGCAATCGCGACGATCAGCGCTTGATAGACGCAGTGAACTGGCTTCTTGGTCCAGCGGTCGATGGCGGTGAAATCCTCAAACATGGCTAGGAAAACTATAGCGAACGTATGCGGTGCGAGCAAATCGACGAAATACGGCCAGCCCATAGAGCTTCTTTTCTAGTGATTTCCCTAGTTTTTAAAGGGACTGAACCGGCGGGCGCAGCGGCGCTTACGCGCCCTTTGGAAGTTGTGCAGCGCGTCGCATGGCTTGGTTCGGCAACCAATATCTTGGAGGGGGGCGCGGAACGCTGGCGCGGAGAGGCACATGGTCGTGCTTCTAGCTGGCGGTTTTCTGGTTAGCGTCGGTCAATTCATTCTTGGGAAAAACTTACTTTGGTTATCTAGACCGCCCAACTCCTTCGCGCCATTCTTGTCGAGAGTTCACCGAGGATGGAGTCAATCTTGGATTATTTCTTGAACTCCGAGGTCCATCACGGCCCGCACGCGGCCCCGTGTGGCCGCGCCTTCATTCTCTCCTTCTTCCTAATTTGCGCTGTTTCGGGTGTGCTTGCCCAGACGCAAGAGAACGACCGCCCCGTCCCCATCCTGACCGGGAACGCCGGCTACTTTACGACCGAGGACGACGCTCAGTATCAGTTAGTCCCGGAAGTCAATCCGGTGTTACTGGTTCCCTTGGGAGACAAATGGCTGGTTGAGTCACGGGCGGAGTTCTATGGCGATTTCGAGCGCCCCAAGAGCGGGCAACCTTACGGCGGACAAGTGGAGAAGGAGCTCGACTATTTGCAGGCAGATTACATTGCGAATCGCTATGTAACAGTTACAGCGGGTCGATTCCTGACCCCGTTCGGAATTTATAACGAGCGGCTCTATCCCATCTGGATTCGCGATCTGCATCAAGTGCCGCTGATTTTTCCGTTGGAGTCCGGCTCCAGCGATGGTGTCATGCTGCGTGGCGGTGTGCCGTTGACTTCGTGGGCAAACTTGAACTACGCCACCTATTTCTCGACCTTGACCACGAACCAGACGTTGGATTCCGACCGGGCAGCGGGCATGCGGACGGGCGTGTTTTTCACTCGCCCCAGAATTGAAGTGGGGGGCTCCTTTCGCAAGGAATTGATGGACGAGCGCCATAATTCATTCGGCTTCCATTTCGCCTGGCAACCGCCGCCGATTCCACTCAATCTACGCGCCGAGTACGCCAACTCAGAGTACGGCAGCGGCTACTGGGTTGAAGGCGCTTACCGGTTGAGCCAGATCTCGGTTTGGAACAGGGCTATGCGGCGTACCGAATTCGTGGCCCGCATGCAGCAGTACTTTAGTGGAGACGAACAACTGGCGGACGAAGGAAGCAAGTATACTCTGCCGCACGGCAACACAAAGCAGCCGGATTTCGGCCTGAACTATTACCTGGCCGACGGGCTCAAGGCTTCCGCCAGCTACGCGCGCTGGCTGGGCAAGCACGACTGGAATACCTGGACTTTCGGCGTTGCCTGGCGCTTCGCCGTGCCCTTGGGGAGGGTGGGAGGCCAATGAAAAAGAAAATCGTCATGCTGACTGCGATTCCGATTCTGGCGTCGACGCTGTGGGCGGGGAGCCCGTCGAAGAACGATGCCTCCGCATCGGCAACTGTGACGACCGGCAGCGGGGATAATGCCGCCTTGCGCATTGAAGGGGAGAAACGCTTCCGCACCAACTGCAGCCGATGCCACGCCGCGCCACATAAGTTTCCGCCACGAATGATGGCGACGATTGTGCGCCATATGCGGGTGCGCGCCACGATTACCGACGAGGACATGCGCTTTGTCCTTTATTACATGACGCAGTAGGCCCACCTTGAGCATGGCAAAGGATACGAAAGTCTGCCACACCCTTCGGATATGCGTCGCGATCTTTGCGAGTTTCTGGCTCCTGGCCGCTGATGCACCGCCCCATGTGATCGAGGTTTTGGCCGACAAAGATAGCCGCTACAAAATTGCGGGAGAGCGCACGCCGGAGATCGCTGTGAAAGCGGGGGAACACGTTCTGCTGCGGATCACGGCGCGGCGCGGGAAATCGTGGAACCGGGATGGCTCCATCCACGGATTCTCGCTGCTGCGGGCAAAAGACCGGTCGAAGGTTCCCGGCTGGGATTTGCTGCTCCAGCCCGGAGCGCAAGAGTTTCAATTGATTGCGCCCGCCGAGCCGGGCGAATACATAGTAGTTTGCACCGTGATTTGCAGCGAGGAGCACGAAGGCATGCATATGAAATTGGTGGTGATGCCATGAACGGGAGGGACGCGATGAGAACGATCGAGGCCTTGGCATTGGCGACGGTGCTGGCGATTGCCGCCGGCCATTCTGCCGCCGCGCAGGATGCCAAAACATTCAACGGCGTAATCTCCGACAGCCAATGTGCGCTCAATGTTCACTCCCTCACTCGTTCACACCAGGAGATGTTGAAATCCAAGTCGATGGGGGGAACGCCCGCAGACTGCGCGCTCTTCTGCATCGACCAGCATGGTGGAGTTTTCGTTCTGGCCCGCAAGGACGAGGTCTATAAGCTCGACGATCAGAAGTTGGCCCGCGCCTTCGCCGCCAAGAACGTAAAGATCACCGGCACTCTGGATCCGGACAAAGACAAGAACACCATCCACGTCATCAAGATTGAGGAAGAACACTAGCCTGAGCGGAACGGTACAAAGCTGAGGGGCCGTGGCCGGTATACGGGGTTGCTGACAGTCGAGAGCCCGCCCTGAGTTTGCCCAAGGGCAGCTATCCCAGAATGAGGCGCAATATCCGCAAGCGCAGCGGGCGAGGGCCCGGCCGACAGCTGACGGGAAGGCGACGCTACGCCTACGGGGCTTCGATCAGCTCCATCTTGCCGTCGCGGGTGCGGTGCAGGATCATCACTTTGCCTTTGGGATCGCGGAAGACGAAGACGTCGCGGTCGCGGAAGTGGGCTTCTTTGATGGCCTCTTCGAGCGTCATGGGGCGCATCGAGACCGCTTCACTCGATCGAACCAGGTGCACTTCGGTAGTCCTGGCTACGGCGGGATAGCGGTGCACGGCGACCGGCACGGCGGTTTTTTCGGTCAATCCAACTCTTGTTTGCACGTCTTCGGGCTGCGGCTGCGGGGAGTGGCCGTTCCACTTCTTCACTTCTTCGCTTTTGCGCGCCGAACGTTTCTTCGACTGCCACTTAGTTTTGTATTTCACTGCCTGCTTTTCGAGGTGATCGATCGCCTCGTTGATGGCGATGGTCATGTCCTTGGCTTGCGCCAGGCCGACCAGCGGGCCGTTGCGCGGACTGATGGTGATTTCAGCTTTGTGACGATGTTTCTCGACGGTAAGGATCACCTTGGTTTCAAATCTGTCGCCCAGGATTTTGCGGATTTTTGCGAGGCCGATTTCTACTTCTTTGCGGATGGCGGGAGTTACTTCGTAGTGCCTGCCGGTATATTCCACGTTCATGAGCGCCCCTCCTTAGATTCTTGCTCGAGATAAATTGGGCACTGCATTCAAGGATGCGAGCCAAACGCGCGATTATTGCGTCGCAATGAGCGTGAGGCACCGCGCGGCTCGCTCAGATCCTTCGGCCGCGACGGCAGCGCTCTCAGGATGACAGCTTTTTCCACTATTCATGGGCTATTCCTTCACTCTGCGCTGGTGGGTGCTTGGGATGCGCATGTCTTCACGGTACTTGGCCACGGTTCGGCGCGTGACCTGAATCCCTTGCGATTGCAGGATGCGGGTTAACTGCTCGTCGGTCAAGGGACGGTTGGGGTCTTCTTCTTCGATCAATTTTTTGACGCGGCGTTTCAGGATCAGCAGTGACGTGTTGCCGCCTTCGGGGCCTTGCACACTCTCGCTGAAGAAATATCGCAACTCGAATACGCCCTGCGGCGTGTGAGCATATTTGCTGGCCACGGCGCGGCTCACGGTGGAAGGATGCACGCCGATTTCTTCGGCGACCTCCTTGATCATCATGGGCTTCAGGTAGTCGATGCCTTTTTCCAGAAAGTCATACTGCCTCGCCACGATGCAGTAGCAGACCTTAGTGATGGTTTGCTTGCGCTGCTCGATGTTCTTGATGAGCTGGATGGCGCTCTTGTAGCGCTCTTTCACGTAGTCACGGGTATTCTTGTCATTGGTTTCGCGAGTTATGAGCTTTTTATAGGCCGGGTTGAGACGGAGCTGCGGCAGATCGTCGTCGTTCATCAACACCAGCCACTCGTCCCCGTGCTTGATGAAAGCAACATCGGGTTCGATCAAGCGCGCCTGGACTTTGTTGTACTGCAGGCCTGGGCGCGGATCGAGGGTGCGGATGTAGTCGATTGCCTGCTGCACGGCATCGGCGGGGCGCCCGATGGCTTTGCCAATTTCTTTGTGCTGTTTACTTTGGACAGCGCGCAGGTGCTGGTCGACGATGGCGACGGCATCTTGAAGGACCTGCGCGGTGCCGTTCCCGTTTTTCTCGCCGTTCTTGTGCTGCGCGAGCTGTTGCTGGTGATGGCGCAACTGGCGGAGGAGGCATTCGCGCAGTTCGCGGCAGCCTACACCGGGAGGGTCGAGCTGGCGAACCACCTCGATCGCTTCGTGAAGATCGGCAAGGGTGAAGCTTGCTTTGTAGACAGGGCGCCGAGTCTCGGATGCGGCCTCGGGCGCTGGCGGGATTGCCGGCGCGGAATCCCCGTTGCGCGAGGCGAAGCTTGCTTCTGCGAGCGAAGCTTCAGGCAGACTGCCCAAGCCCCGGGTAGAATCTTGCTCTACTTCGGGAGAATCGGAAAACGCCGACGGATTCAATTCCTCACCGATCAGCTCATCCGAATCGTTGGGCGCAACTTCTGCGGCGACTGGATCGCTCGTGGGCTGCTCTTCGCCCAACCCCAAGGCAACAGCCTCGCTAACAATATTTCTTGCGGCGGCTGCGTCGGCTTCGGGAGGCGCCGGTGCTGCTACTCCCAACATCTCATCATCGCTGGCGATCAGGTAGCCATCTTCGTTCAGATTGCCGATGATCTGCTCGGCGGCGTCGCGGACTTCCGGCCGGAGGCTCAAGGCTCCCAACTGCCAGGTCAAGTGATCAGTCAGCGTGGTCGGCTTGGAGAGGAAGTTTTCGAATGACGGCCGCTCGATCTCTTCCATCTCGCCACGGGTGCGGTAGCCGGGATCGAGGTAATCCTGGAAGAAAGATCCGAAATCGATTTCTTCGAAAGGATCTTTCTTCTCGGCGGTGATTGGAGCTTCTTCGGTTGAAGTCTTGGCGGTGCGATCGCGGTCTTCTTCTTTGCGGCCGACTTCATCGATCAGCGGAACAGATTCTTCGAGCTCTTCCAGAACCGGATTCTCAACCATCTCGGAGTTGATCATGTCCTTGAGCTCAAGCTTGTTGAGCGCGAGGACAGAAACCATCTGCACCAGGCCCGGAGTAAGGATCTGGCGCTGCGAGAGTTTGACGCTCAGTTTGTGCTGCAGTAGGACCATGTTTCAAGGTTTCAACGTTACAAAGCTTCAAAATACGCGCAGTCTCGGATCCTGCGCTTACTCCAGCTTGTCCAACCGCTCGTCGTGGCTGTCGAGCCGGTGTTCGTGCAATTCCACAACCCGCCACAGTCTCGCTGTGCCTTCTGCAACTTCGGTGACCAGCTTTGCCGCCCGGTCAAGCTGGCGATCATGTTTTTCGCTTTCTAGCGACAACAGCTCTAAATTGCGAGTTAAAGCTTCGAGCCGTTTGTCAATCGTCATCGCGATTTCCTTCTAACGTTTCTTCCACAGCCTGCATTGATGGCTATTTCAGTCACGAACCTTAGCGAAGCGGCTGTAAAGCCGCGCCCTTTCAAATCTTCTGCTGCCAACAAATCACACAAGCGAGAAGCTCTCCCCCAAGTACACCCTTCTCACTTCCGGATCGCTGGCGAGCTGCTCGGGCTGGCCCTGGCGGAAGATTCTGCCGTCGTCGATGATGTAAGCGCGATCCGTCACAGATAACGTCTCGCGCACGTTGTGATCGGTGATTAATACTCCGATGCCGCCCGCCCGCAAACCGCTGATAATTTTTTGCAAGTCGAGAACCGCAATGGGATCGATCCCGGAGAACGGTTCGTCGAGCAATATGAACGTTGGATTGATGCATAGGCAGCGGGCAATTTCCACGCGCCGGCGCTCGCCCCCGGAAAGGGCATAACCCCGGTTCTGTCGAATGTGCTCCAATCCCAGTTCATCGATAAACTTCTCCATCTTCTCGCGGCGCTCGTGCCAGGACATAGGCTGCGCCTCTAACACCGCGAGGATGTTCTCTTCAACGGTGAGTTTGCGAAAAACCGACGCTTCTTGCGGGAGATAACTGATGCCAAACTGGCGCGCCCGCAGATACATGGGAACGTCAGTGATGTCCTGACCGTCATACAGCACGCGGCCAGTATCAGGGGGGATCAGGCCAACGATGGCGTAAAACGTAGTCGTCTTGCCCGCGCCGTTAGGACCAAGTAAACCAACCACTTCGCCCTGCTCCACGCGCAGGCTGACACCGTTTACAACGCGACGGCCTCGGTAAGACTTGCCAATTTCATCCGTGGCCAGAGTACGCATTATCTTGACCGTTCTTACTGCGCACGCATTTATCGTGCCACTCGCGTTTGTGTTACCACAGGAGTACTTGCTTCGCCTTCTACGAGCACCCTATCATCGCCTCTAAAGAAAGTCAACGAAACGCCGGTAATCTTGCCACGTTCGGCATCAAAAATGCTGGGCGGCCCGCCGGTGAGGACAAATTTGTCATCGGAAGCGGTATAGACTAGCCTCTCACCCTCGGCTCGTCGAGCCGACTGCTGGATGACCACGTTGCCCTGCGCGACTATGCGATCGACACGGCCGGGTCCGGTAACTTGTTTATTATTTGTAGCTTGGCTTCGAGGAAGCAGATAGGCGTCAGCGGTGTCCGAGGTAGCGGTAAAGCTCGTACCTTTGGCGGTCACGCCTCCTTCATAGTGAGCTCGGCGTTCGTCATCTACGTAGGTGAGTCGGGCTGCACTGATGGTCACTGGGCTGGCATCGCTGGGTTTTTCCTCAGCTTTTGCACGAGATTTTCCAGACAGCGGTTTTTCGACTGGAGGGCGATCGGCCCGACCTTGATCCGTCTGAGTCAGCTTTTCTTGAACCAGTATCGTGGAAACCGGCTGCGCGGCGGTCCCTTGGGCCAGTAGGGCGCGACGATTCCGGTCAAACTGGATCGAGGGAGCCTGGATCACGTTCGCGTCCTGCCATAAGCGCGCTTTGCCCTGGTAAAGCGCGGTCGCGGTCGAGTTATGCGCCGTCATGCTGGCTGCCGTCACATGAATCGGCGAAGCGGACGCCAGCAACGCGCCGTCAGGCTGTTCTTTTAGTTCGCTGTAAGTACTTTTCACCTCGCCGTCGGCAAATGCCTCATCGGTGGCGCGTTCGATGCGGATGCTCTTCGAAGTTGTGACCATGCCGCCGTCAGAAATACGCGGGCTCCCGCTGAGCACCAGAATACGATCGGCGGGAGTGTAGAGGGCCTTATCCGCCCACGCTTGGGTCCGCTTTTCAGGTGGCTGCCCATCCGTATAGGTAACTTTTCCCTGTTGGGTGATTGACGAAATGCCGGACGCGTCGCTGCTCTCTGGAAGGAACGCAACGTCGAGCGTCTCACTCGTACTTACGCGGTCGGGCAGGCCCGGAGCCGAGTTTACGATTTTGGCATTGGGCGCACCATGAACTGAAGCTAATCTGCTGGCGCCCGTGGAGGTCGTGGCGAATTTCGCCTCGAACCGGCCAGCGGTGACGACCGTTCGCTGAGTCGGGGCTTGCGCACCAGCCGCATTCCAACTTTGCTGAGTCGAGTTCTGCGCCGGGGAAATCGTGATCTGTGGGTTACCGGTTGTTGCGGCGTGATCCAGGCGGCGCCCCTCCGCGACGAAGAAGTCGATGATGGGCGCGGCGATGTCTAAATCCTGAGGCGGCGATGCGCTGGCCCCTGCCTTGTCGTTGCTGGCCGCGTGCTGAGCCAGGTGGACTCCTTCCGCAGCGTGTACTTTTTGCAACTGATTTTGTCCCGCGAAATCGAGAATCACTTGCCCGGCATCGCCCACCATTGGTTGGGAACCAACGCGCTCAGCGTGCACATGGCCCGTCAAAGTAGCTGTACGCAGCAGGTTTTGCTTGCCGGTAAGAAACATTTCGCCTTGATCGGCGCGAGCGCGCAGCTGGTCGGCATCTTGTCCCTCAGAATTCTGTCCCGTGGATTGTGCGGTCACATTTCCCGTAGCGAGCACGCGCTCTACATTGTTGTCCGGTCCCAAGAAAAATGTGGCCTGCTCCGCCTCCACCGTTCCGCTCTCGCGCTGCAGGCGGGCATGATCGAGCTCGATTACCCGGGGATCGCGCGTGATTCGGCCGTGAGTAGCGAAAATGCTTGCGGCATCCTGCCCGGTCAAGGTCACGTGAATCTGCGACAGCAGTGTCAGCGTGTTGGTCTTGGCCGCATACTCGACGCCGACGGCCCAGCCGCTGGCCTGCGGCGTGCGGAAGTCCACGCGCTCATTGGTGGCCGCGTCGCCGCTGCCCTGGTTGAAAACCAGGTCTCTGGTCTTCAGGTGGATGGGGTTCTTGAGTTCCTTGGGCGCACCCTGATCGGGTCCGGTAAGGCCGCCGGGATTGGCTTCGAGATCGATCTGCACCTCACCGCGAGCGGTAATGTTGCCCGTTTGTTTGTCATAGCCGAAGTCGTCACCATAAATCTGGTCGAAGCGCGAGGAGTCCCGACCGTAAAGAACAATGCTCACGTTGTGCAACTCGGCGCTGCCGTTCAGCTTGAACTGTCTCAGGTCGCTCGCCTGGATCGTGAACAGAGTTCGTCCGCCGTCGGACTTGGAGAACTTAAAGCCGGAGGCGGTCTGCCTGATGTCAATCCCAAGCTTGTTGGGAATCTCTTTCAGGATATTGCGCTGGCGCATCCGGGCGTAGAAATACATTCCCGCGATCACCGCGATGAACAGCACGGCGATTGCGGCCAGCCAGCGGCGCAGGCGGTAGATGGGCAGCGGCATCTCAAATCCAGTCTAATTGAAAGGGGGTGGCGGCTAGTGGCTAGAAGCCATCTAACAAATGGCAGCCCCAGGTAATACGCTCTGCGTCGTACTTGGGATTAGGGCCAGAGGAATCGGGAGCGCCTTCGCAGTTGTCGTTACTTCAGCGCGGCCGGTAAGAGTCGAGGGTAGGTGACTCCAACGTCTTTCCTCATTTTCCCCTCGTGGTCGACAATTTCCAACTTCATCTTGCTTTCCTTATTCGACGAGGGTGCCGCGAGCTCCAACGTCCAGAACGCGCGCACCAAAATATTCAGTCCTTGCGTGCACGCCCTGAGCTTCTCCTGACTGTCTTTGTCATCGGCAAAATCGATCTGCCACGACGTTCCACCCGGCCTCTGACGCCCGCCGACACCGAATACAGAGCCGCCGCTGTCGTCGACCATCTCGAGGAAATCATCCTTGCTATTCGCCTCATCCCCTAATAGGGGCTGGGCAAAGAGGAACGTGAACAGTCGCACGCCGGATGGCAGCAAAGCCGCTTTCGTTTGCAGCACCGTCGCGTGGCTCGCGTTGTCGCCACCATCAGTGATAGCGTAAATGACGTCGCCGGGTTGGGTCGGGCCCAGCAACTTCAATCCCTCTAGAATCGCGTCAAATAGAGCCGTTTTTGCTTGGTGCCTGAGGTTGGGTCTCTGCGCCTGACCTTCTTCTAGCCACTGCGTAATATTGGTCCGGCTGTTGGGAAAATCGAACACGTCATGAACGTTACGCGCAAAAGTGAGCATCGCAGTCGGAACGTCGTCCGGCGTCTGTGCCAGCAACTCCCTCACGGCCTCGCGACGCGACGCTCCATTTCGCGGTGTGTGTTTCTCCAGTCATGCTGCCGCTCTTGTCCAATAAAATGACGATCCTCCGCGGCGCAACGCTGTACCGGGCATCGAGCAAGGCAACCGGTTTACCGTTAAGGAGCACGCGAAAATTCTCTTTGGTCAAATTGCTAATGATTCTCCCGTGCATGTCAAAGACATTGACCACGATGGAACGCATCCCAAGCGGCGAACTTGCAGATTGCTCTGCAGGGCCTGGTGAGAATAACCATGCTGGCAGAATTACGACCGCAAGAAAAAGCTTCGCCCCGGACATACACACCTCCGAGCGAGGCAAGTGTACTACGGACTACACCAACCAAAGGCGCAGGTGTTGTGACCAGGGTGTTCACGCTCACCGAAACGCTAAATTAAATGCCAATAGTTCGGTGGCCCATATTTTGGAGAAAATCTACCCGGCGGTAAGCGGCGCTTCGGGAACGGCTGGCTCCTGGCCTCCCGGAGTCAGTGATTTGAAATCCCGGAGGGCCAACTCCAGCCCTCCGTATTCATCATGGTCGTTGTGGCCAATGGTGAAGGCGACATCGATGGCATCCCCCGCCAGTAGCGGAGACTGCTGCAGACGTTCTGCCATGTGCCAGCCCAGGGCGTCAAAAACCGGGCTCAGTTTTCGTCTCTCGCTTCCCAGCGGACGGCCAGCTGCTTCGGCTTTCTCGCTGCGACGGATGGCCGCGCCATCGGGATGACAGCTCGGAGTCGCGAGAATCGCCACCGCCGAGAGTTCCTCCTGGATAGGTTCTTGCGCGGCTTGGCTCGCCTTCAGCTTCAGCTTGATGTGTTTGTCTTTGAGGATTTTCGGCGGCGCGATCAGCCTCACGCCGCAGGCGGTAAACGCCGGCTCATGATTGCCCGCTCCGTAAGGTTCAAGCAGACGCAATACCCGGTACAGTGCGGGAGTGATTTCATCAAGCTCCAACTCCGCCTCAACATCCAGCACAGGATCGAAATCCGCCGCGGTCAGACGAGTGCGCGCGAATGCATCCAGCTCTGTCCGCAGTTGAGCCACATTCGCAGCCGGCATGGAGAATCCGCAGGCATGGGAGTGCCCGCCGAAGCGAGTGAGAAGCTGGTGCGAGGCCTCGACGGCCTCGAGCAGGTGAAAGGGGCGAATGGATCTCCCCGACCCAAAAGCTTCTTCGCCATCGCGCGAGATGACCATGGCAGGCCGGTGATAGCGCTCGACCACTCGCGTCGCGGCAATGCCGATCACACCGCGGTGCCATCCCTCACCATCCACCACGATGCAGTAGGCCTCGCATAGCGCGGGATCGCTAACGATGCGCTCTTCGATCAGGCGAAGAATCCGCCGCTCTTCCTCCTGGCGCTCGGCATTCAGGCGATCCAGCTTGCCGGCCAGAAGCCGGGCTCGATCTGCATCTTTCACGCTGAAGAGTTCGATTACGTCGCGCGCAACATCCATGCGCCCGGCAGCGTTGATTCGCGGCGCGATGCGAAAGGCAACTTCCGTCGAGTTCGGCGGACGCTTCGCAGAAATCTGCGCCACTTCGAGCAGCGCTTTCAATCCCGGATTCACCGCGCTGCGCAATTCATCGAGCCCCAGCTTGGCAAACACTCGGTTTTCACCGGTCAAAGGAACAGCGTCGGCGATGGTCGCGATCGCCACAATCTTCATGAACGATCGCAGCATGCGAATAAGATCTTTTTCATCGAGCCGGCGCTGCATCAATCCCTGCGCAACCTTGAAAGCAACGCCCGCGCCGCAAAGCTGCTTGTAGGGATACCCGCACCCAGGCTGATTGGGATTCACCACCGTCAATGCCTTAGGCACGCCGTCGGGTCCAGGTAAATGATGGTCGGTGACGATCAAATCCACACCTAGACGCTGCGCGGTTTCCGCTGGCGCGAATGCGCGAATGCCCATGTCCACACTGATGATCAGGCGAATGCCCGCGGCAGCTGCACGCTCGATGACATCGTCACGCAGATCGTAGCCCTCCCGAATTCGGTGAGGTACGTGAAAGTCGGCCGCACCTCCGCAGAGCTCGATCGCAGTCTTTAGAACAATCACCGCCATGGTGCCATCCACGTCGTAGTCGCCGTAGATCAGCATCGGCTCTTTGCGCTCGATGGCGGCATCCAGTCGATCGACTGCCGCGCGAACGCCGGTCATTTGTTCAGGAGCATGCAGGTGATCGATGCAGGGAAGAAGAAATCGGGCCGCAGCGTAGGCCTCAGTCAGGCCACGCCGAATGAGAAGCTGCGCCAGCGTGTGCAGCGGGCCGCCGCGCTTTGTAGGATCAACTGCCGAATGAGAAGGGGAAGGAGGACCCGCGAAATGAAGCTCGGGCAACTCGCTCAGCGCCGCAGCCAGCCGCTGTACCTGAACCGGATCGTCCGCAGCCAGCCGCCAGCGCACGTCTAGCTCTCGTCGTCCTGGTCCGATTCGTCGATGGGAATGCCGCCAAAATCGTCTGACATTTCCAGCAGGCGCTGGTAACGCTCGTACCACTCGGTGCTCACTTCGCAGAGGAACATCGATCCCTGGTAAGCCCAGCCGAGTTGCAGAAATCCCACTTTGCCTACGTGAGCGCGCAGCCAGCGTGCATCTTCGACATCGTCGCCATCGGAGAACTCTGAGTGCGCGAGCCTTTGCACCAACTCGTCCAGCTCCTCGCGCTCCATCTTCCAGGAGTGCATGGTAAGAAACGGAGCACCCGCGCTCTTGGCTAGTTCGACAAAATCCTTCCAGCCATCGGGATTAGTTCCCGTCTCCCACATCACGCACTGTACCTCTTCGTAGTCCACATAGCCGTGGAAGCGGCGCATGCCATGGCCTTCGATGAAGGCGATCATGTCATCTTTAAGGATGCTTAAGTCTTCAGGCGTGGGCGACATAACAAATCTCGTCAATCGAGTATTGTATGCCGTTTGGGTGGGATGGTGCCAGCGCGAGGCATACTTGCAGCTCCACAGCAACTGCTACTGGCGGTAGGGAATATCTTGCAGGTGCAGCGACCGCCTTACCGGCTTTCCTCTTTCCCCCACTCCGTTTAGAATCCTCTGTCCCACTTTCACCCGCATATTTGCCAGTAACGACAGGAGGCGCAGCCGCCGTGATTCCGCGTTATACCCGCCCGGAAATGGGCCGCATCTGGAGCGACGAGAACCGCTTTCGCACCTGGCTGGCCGTCGAAGTGGCCGCTACCGAGACCCTGGCCGAGGCCGGCATGGTGCCGAAAGGGGCGGCGCGCGCCATCCGCGAGCGCGCTGACTTCAGCGTAGAGCGAATCCACGAAATCGAAGCCGAGGTGCGCCACGACGTCATCGCCTTCACCACGGCAGTCGCCGAAATCGTCGGCCCGCATGCGCGCTGGTTTCACTACGGCCTCACCTCGAACGATGTAGTCGACACCGCGCAGGCTTTGCTCATCAAGCAGGCATCGGCCCTGATTGCGCAGGATCTCACGCGACTGGCGGAAGTACTCGAGCGCCGTGCCTGGGAATTTAAAGACACGCCCATGGTGGGTCGCACGCACGGCATCCACGCCGAGCCCATCACTTTTGGCTTTAAGCTGGCGAACTGGTATTCCGAGACGCAACGCAACATCGCGCGCTTCGCGACCGCGGCCGAAGATATGCGCGTGGGAAAATTTTCCGGCGCGGTCGGAATTTTCGCCCACCTCACTCCAGAGATCGAAGAGAAGATTTGCGCCCGGCTTGGCCTGACGGCAGCCGCGGTTTCGTCGCAAGTGATCCAGCGCGACCGTCACGCACAATATCTCGCCACGCTGGCCGTGATCGCTTCTACTCTCGACAAGATAGCAACCGAAACCCGCCATCTGCAGCGAACCGAAGTGCGTGAGGCCGAGGAGTTTTTCAGCGAAAAGCAAAAAGGCTCCTCGGCCATGCCGCACAAGCGGAATCCGGTAACCAGCGAGCAGATCAGCGGTTTAGCGCGTGTAGTCCGCGGCAACGCCCTGGCGGGATTCGAAAACGTTGCCCTATGGCACGAACGCGACATCTCGCATTCCTCTGCTGAGCGCGTGATCCTGCCCGATTCGACCACGCTGATCGATTACCTGCTCAACAAGACGAGCAACCTGATCGAGACCATGTTCGTCTATCCAGAACGCATGCGGGCCAATCTCGAAAGCACGCACGGATTGATCTTCAGCGGGCAATTGCTGCTCGATCTTGTGGAGCACGGCGTATCCCGCGAAGACGCCTACCGCATCGTGCAAGCGCACGCCCTGCGTGCATGGAAAGAGGGGCTGGACTTCTATCAGTTGGTGCTGGCCGACAAAGAAATCACGAAGAAAGTTCCGAGAAAACAAATCGAGTACGCCTTCGACCTGCAACGCCAACTGACGAACGTAGACAGAATCTTCGCCCGCGTCTTCGGACACCACAACGAGATCGGCGTCAAACCAACCTCCCGCGCGAAGTCACCGAGCACTCGCCGCCGCCCTAGATGAGCACATAGCGAGCTGAGCACATAGCTACTCATCAAACAGGCGAGAAGCAAAGCGCAACTTTTTCCGGCTGTCGGGTTTAATCAAGTAAACGAACTAACCGGATGGTTAAATCGTAAAGTTTCGTCAATTGGGTCGGAGGTGACCTGTGACTGTGACAAAGAAGGCATGGAGAAGGATGGGCGCTCTGCTGGCCGTGGGAGTGCTGAACGCGATTCTCGTCGCCCAGACTGCGGCCGCAACTCGTTACGACAATCAAATTCAAACCACAGTCGCCGCCAAACTGGCGGCGAAAAAGCAGTTTCAGAACGTGCAATCGAAGGTGGAAGACGGCATTGTAACCCTCACGGGTACGGTCGATCTCTATCAGCGGAAGCTGGACGCGGCCAAGCTTGCTCGAAAAACCGCGCGTGCGCAAGGCGTACGCAACCTTATCACTGTAGCGGGACCGAACGTTGCCGACGAGCAAATCGAGCAGAAACTGGATCGGAAGCTCGCGTATGTGCGTGTCGGCTACGACAACACGTTTGACTATTTCGCGTTGGGTGTAAAAGACGGCGTGGTTACCGTCGAGGGGCAGGATCGAACAGGGGTTGGCCGCGACGAAGCTCTCGCCGATATTTATAACCAGCCCGGCGTGAAAGACGTGATCGAGAATATTTCGCTTGAACCGGTTTCGCCGATGGACGACGGCTTGCGCCTGCGCGCGGCTCGGGCCATCTACCGCGATCCTGTGTTGAGCAAGTACGCGATCGATCCCGCGAAGCCTATTCGCATCATCGTAGACAACGGCCACGTGACGCTCTACGGGTCCGTGCAGAACGCTATGGATAAGCAGGTTGCCGGAATCAGAGCCAACCAGATCTTCGGCGCCTTCAGTGTGGAGAACAAACTGGAAGTCGAGAAAGACTCGCGCCAGTCTAAGTCATAACGCGGTTCGGATGAAGGGCGCGGCGCAACCCCGCGCCCTTTTTATTTCGGTGGCTTGTGCTCGAAGTACGAATATGGGACGGTCTGGAGGCGAGCCAATACTGCATCGAAGCAGGAATGTCAAGCAGAGATGCGAGCGAGAGCGTCCGCGACCGCGGCGTCCTGTTCAGGAAACACTGTCCGCAGATCGAGCAATACGCGACCATCTTCCACTCGGACGACGATCGGAGGCTCCGAGTGGCGCAAACGCGCGGCCAGTTCGTCAGCGCTCAGACGGTCGCACGTCACAGCCAGCACTCGCGTGGGCAGAACAGAAGAGGGTGCAGCACCGCCGCCCAGCAGGGATTCGCCGTCCACGATTTCGACCTTAAACTTTGGCGCCGCAAGGCGCGCCGCTAAAGCTTGCGCGCGGTGGCCAATTTGTGTTTTCGTGAGCCGCATCATTCGCAGCGTGGGAATCGAATCGTGATTTCGTTGCACATAGGCGAGAAGCGTCGCCTCCAGCGCCGTGTAGATAAGTTTGTCTACGCGAAGGGCACGGAAGAGCGAATTCGACCGCATGCGCGTGACCAACTCCGACGCGCCAGTAATCAACCCGGCCTGCGGTCCGCCGAGCAGTTTATCGCCGCTGTAAGTAACGATATCGACTCCGCTGCGCAAACTATCCAGCACGCCCGGCTCACCTTTGATTCCAATCGAGCGTAGATCGAAAAGCGCGCCGCTGCCCAAATCTTCCATCAGCGGAATGCCTCGCTTGCGCGCCAAAGCCACCAGTTCAGCAGCCGAGGGCTGCTCGGTGAAACCAGTAATCTCGAAATTCGAGCGGTGTACGCGCAGCAGCAATCGGGTGCGGTCGGTGATGGCGCGCTCGTAGTCCCCGATGCGTGTGCGATTCGTGGTGCCAACCTCCCGCAAGATCGCGCCCGACTTGCCCATCACATCCGGAATGCGAAACGATCCGCCGATCTCCACCAGTTCGCCGCGGGAGACGACGACTTCTCCGCCATCCGCTATGGTGTTTAGCGCCAGCAGTACGGCGGCCGCATTGTTGTTGACCACGATGGTGGAGACAGGCGAATGCTCAGCGCTTCTTGCTTCTGCGTGCAGCAATTCCTGAAAGAGGCGGTTCACATGTACGTCGCGCTTGCCGCGAAGGCCCGCGGCGAGATCAAACTCCAAATTGGAGTAACTGGCCGCCGTTTCGCGAATATGCTCGATCGCGGCTTCGGCAAGCGGAGCACGGCCAAGATTGGTGTGCAGGATCACGCCCGTAGCGTTGATTACAGGGCGAAGAGAATATCGGAGCGACTGGCGAAGCCGATTTTCCACGGCGACAGCAAGGCCCGCCAGCGCAAGCTCCAGTCCATTTTCGTCGAGCAAGCCCGATGCGATTTCCTGTCGTAGGCGGCCGAGCACAAGGCGGGCGGCATCCACGACGAATTCGTGGCTGTTGCTCCCAGCAAGTGAACTGATCGCAGGGTCGCGCATCACTTCATCGACCGACGGAAGCTTGCGGAAAAGTTGGGAGTTGGCCGTACTCTTCATCCGGGAATTATCACATGGAAAACCAGGCGGTTGCGCGAACAGTCCGGCGGCGGCTTTTATTCGCAAATCTCCACGTCAGAGCGTATGCATGTAGGCCAGCAGATCCTGAATGTCTTGCGCGCTGAGCACCTGGCTGTAGCCGGGCATATCGGGCCGTCCGTTGCGAATAATATCGGTCACGCGATCGTCATTCGCGGGCAGGCCTGTCTGGGGAAGATATTGGTGCTGAAAAACGCCTTTCAACCCCGGACCCTTCTTTCCTTTCGTGGAATAGGGCCGGTGACAGCGATCGCAGTGGTTATCGTAAATCTTACGTCCGACGGACTGCTGGGCGTTTAGGCCAAGTTCGGTGTCTGATTTGCGGCGCTCGACGTCACAGGCCGTAACCGCGGCGAAAGCGAGGCACGCGGCCAGAGCCGCTCCAATCCTAAGCCAACGGTTCATGGTTGACGTCAGGCCGGTCTGACGCTCTGTCCCTTCGATCACGTCCATCTTGTTATTATGACCTCGAAACTCATCCCTCGCCTCTCGATCGGCTCTATTCGAAACTGGTTTCCACAGGTGCTCCTACCGAACGGATTTACAATGATAGAGCAAAGCCATGCCAATTGCGGTCAAGCGAGTCTACGAATCGGCATCACCCTCCGACGGATCGCGAGTGCTGGTGGACCGGTTGTGGCCACGCGGCCTTCGAAAGTCCGAAGTCGCTGCGAAAGAGTGGCTCCGCGATCTCGCTCCATCCAACGAATTGCGGAAGTGGTTTCACGCACATCCGGAACGATGGGCGCTTTTTCGCAGGCGTTACCTGAAGGAATTGGCTGCGCCAGAAGCCGAAGAGGATTTGAAAAAACTCTACTATCTAGCTCACAAAAAAGGTAAGCTCACGCTTCTGTACGCCTCGAAGAACGAGACCCACAATAACGCGACCGTGCTGAAGGCGCTGCTCGACGGTATGCGCAAACCGCCAACTGGCACGGGTCCGGCTTCGGTGTCGATGCGAACGCGGAATACCGCGGTGCGGCGACGGAAGTAACGTCTCCAGGTGCAACGAACCTTCTTGTTGGAATCCGCCACGTTGGAATCCGCCTTCCCGCTTTTCTGTTTCATTTAGAATCTGCCGCATGAGAGCTGTCTTTCAGTGGAGCCTGGGAGCGCGCGCGTTGGAACTGGGAAAGCGCACGCTCATCATGGGCATCGTGAACGCCACCCCCGATTCCTTTTCCGATGGCGGTCTCTATCTTGATTCCGGCAAAGCCGTCGAACACGGGCTGAAGTTGCTCGACGAGGGCGCGGACATTATTGACGTCGGCGGAGAATCCACGCGGCCCGGGGCCAGCGTGGTCAACTCTAATGCGCAGCCGGAGGCGAACGAAAAAGCGCAAGCGAACCCAACTCCAAAAAAGATTGCCGTTGGCGCCGAGGAAGAGTTGCGGCGAGTGCTGCCGGTAATCACGGAACTCAAGAAGGTTCGTCCGGACGCGATGATCTCTATTGACACGTATAAAGCTAGTGTCGCGCGGGCCGCGGCCGCCGCTGGGGCTGAGATTGTGAACGATGTCAGCGGCCTGCGCTGGGATCCGCAAATGGCCAGGACGATTGCCGAAATAAAGTGCGGGGCCGTCCTGATGCACATGCGTGGCCGCCCCGAAGAGTGGCGCACGTTGCCGCCGCCGGGCGATATTGTTTTGCTGGTCAAGCGCGAACTCCGGGAATGGGTGGAAGCCGCGGTGTTGGCCGGTGTGCGACGAGAAAGAATCGCCCTGGACCCGGGATTTGGCTTTGGAAAAAGCCTTGAAGAAAACTATCCGCTGTTGAGCCGCTTCCAGGAGTTGCAGTCCCTGGGATTCCCCTTGCTGGCAGGAACGTCGCGCAAGTCATTTCTCGGCCGGATGCTCGCAAAAGATGGAAAAGATGCGCCTGTCGCCGATCGCCTGTACGGAAATATCGCTGTTCACACCGCCTTGATTTTCAAAGGCGTGCATATCTTGCGAACGCATGATGTGAAAACGGCCGTAGAGGCTGCGCGCGTGACGGACACGATCCTGGCTGGTCGCTGACAATGATTCTCGAAGCATGCGCCCGTTACTGCTTCGCTGCGACTGGATAGATCCCCTCGAGCGCGGAAAAGTATGGGGAAAGAACAAGTGCAGTAAGGATGTTCATGGCGCGTCGATCATACGGAAGTTGGACGGGCGCCCACGAACGAAGGTCGTGACCGATCCCGCTCCATGAATGCAATAGGGGCTTTTCACCAACGGAGCCACTCCTCGCGGCCCAAAAGGTGCGGCAGAGCGCGGCTTACTTAGTCAGTAGTAGGTCAGATCTCTTTTATCGAGGCGCACATCCACCATCTGCCCGGTGGCAGGATCACAAATTGACACTGTTCGTTCGGTCCAATTGTCAAATTGATCGCGCACGTAGCGGTAGGCCATCCTCTCCAGTACCTTGCCGTCCTGGTTGAATACCTCGGCATCATCATTGTCGATGTTTCCGTAACGCCCTTTGTGGTGTTCAATTGTGGTCAGTAGTGATCCGTTAGGTTGAAATTCCCAGGAAATCGAGTGGTCGAACGAGAAATTGAGCCCCACGCCGTCATTCTGTCCGCATAATTCGTCGCAGTGGGGCCGTTGCCACGAAGATGTTTCCTCTCCGTTTCGGAGGGTGATCTCGCGGAACCGCAAACCGTTTTTATCAAACCATGCTCGTGAGATCAGTGCAGAGCCGTCATCGTCATCGCTCGTCTCGTCATAGCTGTCGAGCTGATGAAGCACGAGTCGGCCATGATCGAAAACAATCCATTCGACCGCTCGTCCGCGTTTGTCAACTCGTTCGCTGGAGTACGACATCACATTGCCATCGGCGTCATACGTAGTGTCCTCCGTCGAACCCGTCGTGCTGTCGCGCTCCTGGACATGGTGGGAGAACAGTTTCTCGTGCTGGTACGCAAACTCCTCGATCAGCCCCCCATCTGGAGCGAAATTCTTCTCCGTGCGAAACGCTTCCGGGTCATCAGTGGTGCCCGAGATAACGACGGTTTTCGACCCCTCGATCATTTTCCTCTCGCGTGCTGGATTTAATGGGCTACCGTCCTGCGAGAGGCTGCTGGAGTTCTCGATCAAGTCTCCGTCAGCGCTGAAGACGACCCATGCTCCTGGCTCTTGGATAAAAAGCTTCGGTGCATTGTGGGCATTGAGGCCGCGAGTCCGTGGATCGGGAGAAAGCTCGCGTGTAATCACGCGCACCGTGTGTACGTGTCCGTGCAGGGCGTAGTTCGACCGTTGGGTGAAGCGACAATTCGGGAGTTCCTGCTCCGGGACCAAGTCACAGGGGGGCTGTGGTGCACTAGTCGCGGTGGCCAATATGACCGTCGCCAACGCCAGCAGATGCATGGAGGAAACTCCAATACTCGCACAATCGGATGCCAAAGAAAACAAACGGTGGGTGCCTTCCGCATTATCAGCCAGTTGGATAGCTGGCGTAAATGGCGTTAGCGCTCATTGACCTGTCGATGAGTGAAATGGAGATCTTCGCGAACAATCTGACGGCGGTGTCTCCACTGCACGCAGCCCAAGAGAGGGATTTCAAAACCCCTTCCTCGAATCCAATAGAATCGTCACCGGCCCCTCATTCACAAGTTCTACTTTCATCATTTCCTGAAAGCGGCCGGTCTCGCAGGGCAGACCTGTGGCGCGAATCTGTTCAACGAAGAATTCGTACAACTGCCGTGCTTTTCCCGGCGGGGCCGCAGCATCGAACGAAGGCCGCTTGCCGCGCCTCACGTCGCCGTACAGGGTGAACTGCGAAACCGCGAGCACGCTGCCCTCGACATCCTGAAGGTTGCGGTTCATTTTTCCCTGATCGTCTTCAAACACGCGTAGGCCGGCGATCTTTTCCGCCAGATAAATCGCATCGGCCTCGGTATCGTCGCGGCCAACGCCGAGCAAAACCAACACTCCCAGGCCGATCTGTCCTGTGATTTCGCCGTTCACTGTGACTTGAGCGCGGCTTACCCTCTGAACGACAGCACGCATGTGGTTTGACCGCTACAAGCGGCCACGTTTAGGATGCTGAAGGTATATCATAGCGCCGTCCCAACAAAGTTCGACGCTTCCTTTACAGCCATCTACGCGGACGTTACACTACACGTTCGCCTTTTTCCGCAGCATTGGCATCTCAAAGCTTGGGATCTCAAAGCGATGAGAGTTGGGCAATTTTTGTATTTGGCGATCTAATCCGGCGTTGCATCCGTACATCGAATTTCAAATCAAACCGAAGTAAGCGAGGAGAAACATGGCAGCCGTCGATGAGAAAGTAAAGCAGATTATCGTAGAGCAGTTGGGCGTGGACGAGGGCGAGGTCACCTCCAGTGCTTCGTTCGTGGACGATTTGGGCGCGGATTCACTGGACACGGTCGAACTAGTGATGGCTTTCGAAGAAGCCTTCGACATCGAGATCCCCGACGAGGACGCGGAGAAGATTCGCACCGTGCAGGACGCCATCGATTACATCTCCAAGCATTCGAAAGGCGGCAAGTAGATTTGGGACGCAGGGTTGTAGTCACCGGCATCGGCCTGATCTGCGGTGTGGGAAACACCACCGGAGAAGTGTGGCAGGGGCTGCTTGCCGGCAAGAGCGGCGTGACCCGCATCACTCAGTTCGACGCCAGCAATTTCGCCTGCCAGATCGCGGCCGAGGTCAAGAATTTCGATCCTCTCAACTTCATCGAAAAAAAAGAAGTGAAGAAGATGGGGCGCTTTATCCACCTGGCAATCGCCGCAGCGGATGAAGCATTCAAGATGTCAGGCCTGAAGATCACGCCGGAGAACGACGAGCGTGTGGGCGTGCACATCGGCTCCGGCATCGGCGGCTTCGACATTATCGAGCGCGAACACCTGGCTCTGATCGAAGGCGGTCCGCGCAAGATCTCTCCGTTTTTTATTCCAGCGGCCATTGTTAACCTTGCCGCGGGCCACGTCTCGATGCGCTTCGGCGCCAAAGGTCCAAACGAAGCCACGGCTACCGCCTGCACCACCAGCGCCCACTCCATCGGAGATTCCTTCCGCATCATCCAGCACAACGACGCTGACGTGATGATCGCTGGAGGCTCGGAGGCGGCCATCACACAGATGGGCGTCGGCGGATTTGCCGCCATGCGCGCGCTTTCCACCCGCAATGACGATCCGGAGAAGGCCAGCCGTCCCTGGGACAAAGATCGCGATGGCTTTGTGATTGGCGAAGGCGCCGGGATACTCATACTGGAAGAGCTCGAACATGCCAGGAAACGCGGCGCGCTAATTCTCGCCGAGGTCGCCGGTTATGGCATGTCCGGCGATGCCTATCACATGACGCAGCCGGCTCCGGAGCACGAAGGCGGCTTCCGCGTGATGCGCAATGCCGTGCGCGATGCCGGCGTTAGCCCTGACAAGGTGGATTACGTCAACGCCCACGGCACATCTACACCGATCGGAGATACGCTTGAGGCGCACGCCATTCGCAATTTTTTTGGCGAGCGAAAGATTCCAGTGAGCTCTACCAAGTCGATGACCGGACATCTGCTGGGCGGCGCGGGCGGCCTGGAAGCGGGCATCACGGTGCTCGCACTCCGCGATCAGATCCTGCCCCCTACCATCAACCTCATGAGTCAGGACCCCGAGACCAACGCCATGGATTTCGTTCCCAATCAGGCGCGCAAAGCGAAGCTCGATTACGCCATGTCGAACTCCTTCGGCTTCGGGGGGACAAATGGCGCACTGCTTTTCCGGCGCTGGTCAGAGTAGAGCCGCGATCATTGGAGTCCCATCCCTTGAGTTTCATCCCTAATTGTTCCCGCGCGGGAGGGGACGCAAACGTAGAAAAACTGCAACGGCGAGAGGACGAGAGCCGTAGATCGGCTTCAATGCATCCGGTGCGCGGAGTGTTTCCCAAAAAGACATATCAGCCAATGGTGCCACTGACGGCACGGCCTGGAGAGGGCTGAATTGCCACTTTCAATTGCATTCGTTTCGGCTTTGGATGTAGATTCGTATAACAGGTTCGTGGGGTGTTTTGGGCATGCGGTCGATCTCGAAAAATACAGCGTATCTGTGTTTATTGCTGACATTGTGGTCAGTAATAGCTCTGATTACGCATCACCATTCGGATCGGACTGAATCTTCCGTTTGCCAGGTTTGTGTTGCGGCACATTCCGCGGCGTCAACCAGCATCTCCCCGGCTCCGAAGCCTGTATTCCACACAATCTTCGCGTTGCGGTTGCGCCCGACCGCGACCAAGCAACGCCTGATTGCCTTCGCCCTTAGTGTCCGCCCGCCTCCTGCCGTTTAAAAATCAGATCCTGACTCCAAACAAGCTCGGTTCGTATCGTGAACCGTCTCTCTGATCTTTATGCGGACTCATTTTCTGGAGGAATTCATGCTGGCTTCTTACAAGAAGTCGCTTCATGCGGCTTATGTGATAGTTTTCTGTTTAGCGGTGGGCTTTCAAGCTATCGCCCAATCGGGCGGAAATTCTGCTTCCATCAGCGGGACAGTTGTAGATCCCACGGGCGCAGTCGTTCCTAACGCTACTGTCGAAATTCACAATCCGGTCAGCCACTTTGACCGATCAACCACAACAGACAAATCCGGGAATTTCAGCTTCCCGAACGTGCCCTTCAATCCCTATCACTTGGCGGTGACCGCGGCCGGATTTGCCCCGAATGCACAGGACGTCGAAGTCCGGTCGGTTGTACCGCTCAACATCAGCATCAGTCTCAAGGTGGGTACCACCACGTCTGTGACGGTCCAGGCTGAGGCGTCCGATTTGCTGGAGAATGATCCGACTTTCCATTCCGACGTTGACAGGAGTTTATTCGACAAGGTTCCCCTGGAAAGCCAATCGTCGGACCTTAGTTCACTGATTACGCTGACGACCCCGGGAGTCGCTGCCGATTCCAATGGTTTGTTCCACGGCCTCGGCGATCACGCGGAAAATTCGTTTAATATCGATGGCCAGCCAATCACTGACCAACAAAGCAAGGTTTTCTCCAACCAATTCCCCGTTGGTTCCATTGAATCGCTTGAGGTCATATCCGGAGCGCCTCCCGCCGAGTACGGCGACAAGACCAGCTTAGTGATCGTGGCTACCACACGCTCGGGTCAGGGCGTCACCAAGCCTCATGGCGATGTAGTTGCTTCGTATGGATCTTTTGGAAGCTCGATCGTTTCAGCCAATCTAGCGTACGGAGGGAAGAACTGGGGAAACTTCATCACCGTAAGCGGCTTGAATACTGGCCGGTTCCTGGATCCGCCAGAGTTCGCCGTGTTCCACGATAAAGGCAACGGAGAAAATGTATTCGACCGTGTGGACTATCAACTCACATCCGCGGATTCGATTCACCTGAACTTCGGCTACAGCCGAAGCTGGTTCCAAACGCCAAACAACTTGGACGCCCAAAACGCTACCCCTTGGAGCGGGCTGGAGGGAATTGAGCCGCAAATGGCCGCTTTTGCCGGCAGAGATCCGAACGGAAATATCGTAGGACCGACGGACCAGCGCTCGAAGATCGGAACGTTCAATATCGCGCCTTCCTGGACGCATATCCTGAATACCAATGCTGTGTTTACTCTGGGTGCGTTCGTGCGTCGCGACAACTACAATTACTATCCCAGCAACAATCCTTTTGCCGATCTCGGACCGCCAAGTCTTCAGCGACAGTCCGTAGGCCAGAACCGGACGCTGACCAACGCTGGGCTTCGATCCGATCTTTCCTACGTCAAGGGGATCAACCAAATCAAGGCGGGAGTCGTCTACCAACAGACGTTCCTCAATGAAAACGACACCATTGGGATCGTTGATCCGACTTACAACGCGCCCTGCATCACTGCCGCAACCGTCACCGCAGTGAACCCGTTCCCTTTTGTTGCGGCTCCCGCGCCGGGGATCACTGATCCCTCGCAATGCGCCGGTGCCTTACAGCCAAACACTGCCGCTAACTTGAACGCAGCGAACTCCCCCCTTTACCCCAACTTCAATCCAACTCTATTGCCTTTCGACCTGACTCGGGGCGGAACCCGATTCACCTTCAATGGCCACACCGACGTGAAAGAACTTGCCCTATACATACGAGACAACATCACGAAAGGAAACTGGTCGTTAAACCTGGGCATACGCGGCGATCTATACAATGGCATCACCATCGGGCGTCAAGCCGAACCTCGCGTTGGGATCGCATATAACGTAAAGAAGACGAACACGATCCTCCGTATTTCTTACGCCCGCACGTTAGAATCTCCCTTTAACGAAAATCTGGTACTTTCCAGCATAGGATGCGGCAACGCCGTACTGAATCCGCTTCTTGCCTGTTCTTCCTTTGCGCTGACTCCGATTAGTCCCGGTTTTCGCAATGAGTTCCATGCCGGGCTCGAGCAGGCGTTCGGGAAGTACTTGGTATTCTCCGGAGAGTGGATCTCAAAGTACACGCACAACGGATACGATTTCAGCGTGTTGGGCAATACGCCGATTACTTTTCCCATCGAGTGGCATAACTCGAAGATTCCCGGATATGCAGGGCGCGTGAGCGTACCCGAAATCCATGGCTTCTCGGCACTGGTGGTGTTCTCCAGCGTCGCGGCCCGGTTCTTCACTCCTCAGATCGGCGGCGCCGGCGCGGTTCCCGCAGGCATAGGAGCTTTCCGAATCGACCACGACGAACACTTCAATCAGACAACCCACATTCAATACCAGCCTTGGAAACTTGGCCCATGGTTTGGATTCAATTGGAGGTATGACAGCGGACTGGTGGCCGGCGCGACGCCCTGCTACGGGGCTTTGGCGACCAACACCTGTCCGGGTTCAGTCCTCATCAATAACGTGCCGAACGTGAGTCTGATCGCCTCCAACGTGGGCGGGGTTCCGCTTTCTGCCGATCAGGAGTTCGAGGCTGGGTTCACTTGTAACGGAGTTCGCGCAAGTCCGACAGTTCCGCTTCCTTATAATTGCCCCGCATCCACGTTTAGCTCGCCTCTAATAAAGGTGCCTGCGCCGAACGCTGAGAACGACGACCTCAGTCCTCCGCGCATCGCGTCACGAAATCTCTTCGATCTCTCCGTGGGCCACGACAACCTCTTTCACGGCGAAAAATACAAATGGAGCGCGCAACTGACTGTGATCAATATCGCAAACAACTACGTGCTCTACAACTTTCTTTCCACCTTTAGCGGCACGCACTATGTCACACCGCGCACGGTGACGGCTCAGATAGGCTTCCACTTCTAAAATGACCCCAGTCAATGGGAGCCGTACGGTTTCGACCGTACGGCTCCCCTTTGAAAAACCAGACACAAGGTTGAGGTTGTCGGGTTCTTAGCGGCGGAGGTCGCTGCCATGTGAGGGGACATCCACTGAACGCGGCCAGACCCATACTGCTAGCTTCTCTGGTTCTCTGCTCTGGAAACGTCTTTGCCCAGTTGGTCGACAAGGAGCCTGCGGCAGTTGTGGAGCTTGGGGGAGCTGTCGATTCAAATATCAAAGGCGGCGGATCGAGCATTGGCCCGACCGTCGCGGTTGAAGTTACGCCCATAGAGAACTGGCTCGAACTTGAGGTGGGAGTTACTCCACTTTTCGCGCGTCACTCGACAGAATGGAGCGTCGACCTTCTTTTCAAGAAGCCTTGGACGCTGTCGAAAAAAGTGGAGTTCATGTTGGGAGTTGGGCCGGAGTGGGTCCATACGACGCAATACGGTATGACAAGGAACTCCGTCAGCGGTGCAGGCGTGCTGGATTTCATGTTCTGGCCCTCGGCGAAGCAAAGGTTCGGTTGGTACCTCGAACCGGGCTACGAGTACAACTTTGGGCGAGGGCGTGAGCAATCGCTCGGCATGAGCGGCGGCCTGCTGATAGCTATCCGATAAGGCTTCTTTTTTGGTTTGGGTGTCAGGTTCGCGTGACGCAGCTGGATTGGCGGCGAAAATACAAACGGCCCGCAGGGTTAAACCTGCGGGCCGTCCGGTGGACTGTTTGGGATTGACCAAGAGGTGGTCACTCTACGTGGCCTCTCACGGCAACTCCCGGGTCTGGGACTAAAGTCCCAGGATGGCAGCCTTCGCGCGACCAACGCGATGCCGTCCATCCGTACTCACCGGCTAGTGTGCGGGCTGTAGCTCGCGGCGTGTAACGAACGCAACCTCGCCGGAGCCCCGCTTAGAGCAACCAGCTCTAAGTCTCAGCCACCTCACCTGGTCTTAGACTCCCACACTTACCACTACAATCAGAACTTGTCATTCGACCACCTCCTTTCCGGTGTAATCGCAGATTAGTACGAAACGCGCGGCGGCGTCAACCGGCACGAAAGTGGGTACCGAGAGTGGCACTGCCCATCTGTTAGCTTGGAAATCTCGGTCGGGGGAAGAGCATTGGGAGAGGTTACAAGGCCATCAACGTTGGGAAGCATACTTCGACAGCGCTGTCCCCGGTGCCGCATCGGAAATATTTTTTGCTATTCAATATTCCGCGGATTCCCCAAGATGCACGAGCGCTGCCCCGTCTGCGATCTCCGGTTTGAGCGCGAGCCGGGGTACTTCCTGGGCGCAATGTACATCAGCTACGGATTGGGCCTGGTGATGGTTGCGATCACTGCAGCGATTTTGTGGCGGTTGACCGGATGGTGGATTACGAAAGACACAATCTGGGCGGTCGTCTTGTTCCTGCCGCTTGCGCCCACCATTACGCTGTTTGCGCGCGTGCTCTGGATCTATCTCGATCAGACCATCGACCCGGAGCGGCGGTAGGGAACATTTCCGACAGGCTCATGCCTTTTGCTCCGGGGTATTAGAAGCCGGCGTCTTCAATGCTGGCGCTTCTTCCTTTGACTGCATCGCGGCTTTGAAGCCGCGGATGCCGTCGCCCAGACCCTTGCCGAGTTCAGGGAGTTTCTTGGGGCCAAAAATCAGTAGGGCGATGCCGGCGATGATCAATAAGTGGGTGGGTTGAAACAAGCCTTCTAACATCAGTTACTCCTTCTGTCGCGCAGCGGCGAGAGTCGAAACTCTGGTTAAGGATCGTAAAGGCGCGCTGTGCCTGGAGAAATTCAGGCACAGCGCGCCAAGAAAAACGAAGCGAGGTGCAACGTTGGGCGGTTAGAAGCCGCGCTCGGCTGCGTCCGCTTCTGTGGCCAGCTGTTGCAGGAAGGTGAAGAACTCTTTCGACTGGCCGAGGAAGAGTCCATCTTTCATAAGGCCCATAGTCGCGCCCATGGCCGCGCCCTTGGTCTCGGTCGGACGAATAATCGAGACGGGGGGGAATTTAGGGCTTAAGAAAATTGTCGGTTCGGGCATGATCAGGTTAGCCTGCAAGTTCGGACCAACCGCCGGCGTTGCCAAATTTGGAAAGGTAACCGACACGCCAGTCACCGGGTCGACAGCGGTCAAAGGAGCCGCATTGCCTGCCTTATCGTGCCAGGTCTGAAAGTGGGACGTCTCAACTGGCCCGATGCTGAGCAGGATTCGCAAAACTTCGAGGTTCCTGACGCGTTGTGCCAGCGAAGGATAGAGACTGCTGCCGCCTTGCTCGATAAAAGCGAAGTGGAAGCCCGCAGTGTTCGCGATCGCCTGCAGGAAGTTCTTATCGTTCACGTCGTCGTCCGTGCGAGGAATTGCGGGGTGCTGTCCTACTGCTAAAGTTGGAATCGCCTGCGCGAATTTGCCGCCCAGATCCGGGTTCGCAGTGCTGCTGCGATAACGCGTCCACCAGCTTGTGTCTACGGTAAGCTGCATTAGATTCGTGATGCGTCCGACCTGGTTTGCGCCCGTCGCCTTGCTGCTCGGCAGGTTGCGGAATGCGTCCAAGCTGACAGGATCGAAGCCCTTCGAAATCAAGTAGGCGTTGATGAATTCTTCGTGGCTGAATTCATCTTCGGTATTGTCGTGAATGTACTGCGGCATGTCGGTGTCGAGCACCGAAATGTCGCTGATGAAGGCAGAGTTCCCGCCCGTGGGCTGCGTCGGATAACCCGGAATCTGCCTGCTGGCAATGGTTGCCACTTCGTTGTCCTGAACTCCCAAAAACTCTTGGTATTGCAACCACAGATCGCTTTCGATGATTTCGGCTGCGGCGAGGAAGCGCAGGATAGCGGCATCCCCTTGGCTGATGGTAGGTCCTGTTTCTGTGCTGGCTGTGGCTTTCGCTCCCAGGAACGTGCTGGCCGAGATGGCTGCGCCGGCAACTCCCATTCCCTTCAGAAACGAGCGGCGATTGGCAGCTCTGCGCGTGGGAGAGTTCGATTCGGTTGAGGTTGGCTGAGCCGTTTCCGACGTCAGAACCGTAGAGGAGGTCTTTTCGGTACTCATAAATCTGCGCTCCAAGTTTCGTGGAATAAGTTGGAAATCGAAGCAGGACTTCGATCAACGTGAAGGCAGAATAGGAGGGCTGGCATTGCTGTATGTCATCGGAGTGTCCGGGAATTGTAAAAAGTTCGCGCCGAGAGTGTAGATGGTCACACGCTGAAGCGAAGAAAAATTCTGGCTCTCCGAAAAACACCACCAGACATTCGAGGGCAACTCGTGCTCGTGCATTTCGATTCTCAATCGTTTATTCACCGCGTCGAGAAATTGTCGCGGACAGCGGACGCGATTTGCAGGAACAGGCCTGGTATGCGTAATCTCAAAAGGGAGAACGTGGAATGATTCGATTTGCTTGCGCAGTAATTACTCTGGCCTTCTTAACTACTTCGTTTGCTCATGCCCAGGACGCGACGCCCAAGGTGCAGGTATTTGGCGGCTATTCGCTGCTCCACGCAGATTCCGGTGGATTGGATGGCAGCATCCTGGACTTTAATTTGCGGCAGTTTCCCAACACGTTTGACGTGCGAACAAACTTCCTCGATGGCTGGAATGCCGAGGCGCAGTACAACTTCAGCTCCTGGGTGGGAGTGGCCGCCGACTTTAGCGGTTACCTCGGCTCGCCGTTCACCGTGCGGAGCCCCAGTACAGTTTCCGGACTCCCCAACGGCAACTCGTATTCGATCCTGGTGGGGCCGGTGATTTCTTACCGAGCCCGAAAAAAAATAACGCCCTTCGCCCATGCGCTGTTCGGATGGAACCGAACCAGCCTGAGTGCCAGCACCTTTACAGGCACATCGACTCCTTTGGCGTCCGTCTCCACACATTATGACGACTTCACGCTCGCGCTGGGTGGGGGAGTGGATTACAAAGTGTTTCGACGTGTTGCTCTGCGGCTGGCACAGTTGGATTGGTACCACACTAGCGTCAATCTGAACTCTTTTTATGGAACCGCGTTTAATACAACCGTGTTCCAGGGCCTGGCCACGCGCGAAAAAAACCTGCGATTCTCGGCCGGGATAGTGATTAATTTCTGATGACGTTGTCTACGGTAGTCCGAAAGCATACAAGGCGCTACCGGCAGCAATGGCGAGGTACTCTTTGCCATCCACGGCGAAGGCAATGGGCGCGGCATAGACCGCGCCGCCCATTTGAAAGTGCCAGAGAGGCTTGCCCGCTGCCGCATCCAGTGCGATGAAGTTTCCTTCGGCATCGCCGGTAAAGACCAACCCACCGGCAGTGGAGAGCACGCCCGACCATGTCGGCGACGTGTGCTCGAACTTCCACTTGATCTCGCCCGTCGCGGGATCGATTGCTTTCAGAAATCCGCGATACGGTTCGGCCTCTTCGGAAGGAAAGTACGCGCTGCCATAAAACGCGTGTCCAGCTTCGTAGGGCTGCGGAGCAGTGCTGAATATATCGCACTGATCGCGGGCGGTCACGTAGAACATCTCGGTTTGTGGATCGAACGCCGGCGCCATGAAGTTCGTCGTCCCCAGTGCGCCAGGACACACGGTATGACCCTCAAGCGTCGGTGAAGCTTCCTTCTTCGCCACCGGACGCCCCTCTGCGTCTTTGGTGTCGCTCCAAGTGGTCTTGCCGTAGGCGTTCGCGGAAATGAGCTTGCCAGTGGTCCGGTCTAATACGTAGAAAAATCCGTTGCGGTTGGCTTGCGCGATCAGATGTTTGCCGCCGGAGTCGGGCTTTTCGACGTCGATCATCACTGGCACTTCCGTCGCGTCCCAGTCATGTTCGTCGTGTTTGGTGAACTGGAAATACCAATTCAACTTGCCGGTATCAGCGTTCAGCGCCAAAAGCGAATTGCTGTAGAGATTGTCACCGGCACGGCCCTCGCCACGATTCGAGGGCGAAGGATTTCCCGTGGGCCAGAAAACTTGGTTCGTTGCGGCGTCATAGGTTCCAGTATTCCACGCCGGAGCGCCACCGATCTTCCACGAATCACCCTCCCATGTTTCGTGACCGGGTTCGCCGGGGCCGGGCACAGTGTAGAAGCGCCATTTTCGTTCGCCTGTCGCGGCGTCGTAGGCGTCGATAAAGCCACGGACACCGTACTCGCCGCCGGAAACGCCAATCACAACAAGATTTTTCACCGCCAGGGGCGCGACAGTGAAGCTGTAGCCGTTACGATAATCGGCCGCGACGACATCCCAGATTACGTTGCCGGTTTTCGTGTCGAGGGCGATCACGTGGGCATCGAGCGTTCCGAGGAAAACCTTGTCTCCCAGGATGGCGAGCCCGCGATTTACGTGCCCGCAGCAGGGGCGAATGTCCGCGGGCAGTGGATGCTGATACATCCAGATGGGCCGACCGGTGCGTGCATCCAGCGCCAACGCCCGGTCATCTTGCGCCGTAGCATAGAGAATGCCGTCCGCTACAAGCGGCGTGGTTTCGAGTTTGCCCGTCGCTGCCGTCTGGTATACCCATTTCGCGACAAGGGACCGAACCGTTGTCTTGTTGACCTGATCGAGTGCGGAGAAGCGCCGCCCGGCGTAGTCACCGGAATAAGTCAGCCAATTCTGCGGCTCTTTCGAGGAATTCACGATCCGATCGAATGTGACCTGAGCGTACGCCGCCGTCGCGAGGAAAGCTGCAAGCAGCAAGGCGTTCAGGATCTTTACCGGGACCCGGGTACGACCGTGGAAGAGCGGCCCTTTCAGGGCCGCGGCACGGAGCTGTGAATAAGCGGCCTTCAGGCCCTGCCGACCACGGGGGCTAAAGCCCGAAGCTTTGAATGCATCTTTACGCGGCACTGAAGCGCCGCTCTTGCACGGTTGTTCAAACGCCGCAGCAGATCCCACGCGACTTCGTAGCCCGCCATCGTCAATGCTACAACGCGTCATTTCGCCCCCACGCTGGTCAGGTAAGCCACGATGTCGTCCAGATCTTTGTCGCTCAAAGTGTCTGGCTTGTACTGGGGCATCATTGACTCCCGGCTCTTCTTGAAGGAGCGAAGCTTGTCTTTATCCAGCAGATAAATTTGTTCGCTTGAATCCATTACCTGCACGCTGAAATTGTCCTCGTTCAGAGCCACCCCCTTGATTTCCTTTCCATCGGCAGTCACCACGGTGATGGTTTCGTATTCCTGGGGAAATTCTTTTGTGGACTCGGTCAATCCCCAGGCCAGTCGTCGACTTGGATTGCGCACAGAATCGATGATTGCTTCCCGCGTGCGCGACCCTCCTACGCCAGTGAGTTCCGGGCCCACACGTCCGCCCTTGCCTTCCACCATGTGACAGAGCGAGCAGTTCGCGTCGCCGTAGAAAAGTTCTTTGCCATGCGCAGCGTTGCCGATGGGCTTGGCCGGTGCCTTCACCTCCACGCTGCGAATGTAGGCGATGATCTGCCAGATTTCTTCGTCCGTCATGCCAACGCCCTGGCCATTGGTTCCGTTAGCTGGCATGACGGTGCCCGGAATGCCATTGCTGATCACCTGAAACATCTCTGCGTCGGAGTGAACATGCCGCTTCTGTGCTCGCGTCAGGTCGGGACCGCGACCGCCGCCGCGCGCGCCCAGCCCATGGCAAAGCGCGCAGTTAATGCGGAATTCGTACTCGCCCGCCTTGGCCGCCTTGGCGTCGCCTGCGAAGGGATTGCGATCGTCGGCAACTGTAGATGACGCTGCCATGGCACACGAGAATAGAAGTGAGGATACAAAACCTCGCAAGAAAGTAATTCTCACGGATGCTCCTCCAAAATTAAAACAACGCAGGAGATGATCACTAAACCCGAAAGTTAACGGATAGTATCATCGTCTCCGCTTGATTCGAGCTGTGAATATTGGGAGGGCAGGCTCGAGGCTTACGCCGCTGATCCGGCACTCGGCTTCGCAGCCGTTACGGCTGGAGTGTGGATGTGTTCCGGTCGAAATCCCATGCCCAGGACGCGCGCAGGAAAGCGCCTTAAAAAAGGCCACCCTTGCAGTAGCTTCAGCGCCTGCGGCGCCTTGAGTGGACGCCGCGCGCCCAGGACTGTGCGAATGACGCGGTTCTGAATAAATAATTGCAAGCGCTGAGTTGCCCGCGTGGGAAATCCCCTGCGCCGTTGTACCGCGGCGAGATCGTCGCGTGAAACCGTTCCCGCGAGTAGTCTGCTGCCCAAGATGTTTGCCGTCGCGACGGCGTCCTGGATCGCAAGATTAATGCCCACTCCACCCACCGGAGACATGGCATGCGCTGCATCTCCAATGCACAACACACCCGGCTTCGACCACTCTTTCAGATGGTCGACGGTCACTGTGAGGACGCTGATGTCGTCCCAACTCTTCAGTTCCTGCACGCGATCGTGGAGAAAAGGCGCGAGGGCTGCCACTTCCTTGCGGAAATTTTCAATACCGCGCTGCTGGAGTTGGTCAAGGGCGCCCTTGGAGATAAGAAACGCGCATTGCCAGTATTGATCGCGGTTAATCATAACCAACATCCTGCCGGCTTCGACGTGGCCCAAGGCACGCGACGGATCATCTTTTTGCCGGCTGATTCTCATCCACAGCACATCCATCGGCGCACCCAGATTTTCAACCTGCAAGCCGGCTCGTGCGCGCACAATCGAGCGGCGTCCATCCGCGCCGACAGTCAAAGCTGCGCGGATCTGTAATGCGCCGTTTAGACTCTCCGCGCTCACTCCTGCCACTCGTCCCTCTTCAGTGATAAGGTCGACAGCCTCGGTTTCCATCTTCAGGTGAAACCCCACGTACCGCTTAGCTTCCGTCGAGATGAAATTCAGGAAGTCCCACTGCGGCATGAGGGCGATGAACTTGCACTGGGTTGGAAGGTGAGTAAAGTCGGCAATCGTGAACGTTTCGGGGCCAACCTGTCCAGTCAGTTCTCGGGCCTCCTGATGCGGACGCTTCAGGAACTCATCCAGAAACCCGAGTTCGTGCATCAGTTCCAGGGTTGAAGGATGGATGGTGTCGCCACGAAAGTCGCGTAGAAAGTCTTTGTGTTTCTCAAGTACGACTACGTCCACGCCCATTCGCGCAAGCAAATATCCCAGCATCAGTCCGGCAGGGCCTCCTCCGGCGATGCAGCAGCGGGTCTCGATGGTTTCGGACATGGATAACCTTCGGCGCGCAAGGAAACACAACGCCATTTTAATTTAGGTGCTTGACGTTTGGTGCAGGTGGTAACCGGGAAGGTCTCGAAAACCTCATATCGCAGGCTAAGACATTCCCATCGTACATGGCCGCCGGGTATCTGGGACCCGCACCGATGCCTCCCTACACTTTAGACTCCCCTGGATTCAGCCGATCTTCCTTTAGGTCGAAGCTTTTTAAAATGTAGGTGCGTAAGTCACTGATATTTCAGCCCTTCCAGCGGAAGGCGTTGGGCTGCGGAAGGCCCAGATGGGCGAGTACACGATAGGCGAACTCACGGGCTATGTCATCTAAAGAACCAGGCCGGTAATAAAAGGCCGGGATGAGCGGAAAGATGGTCGCTCCGGCGTCGGCGGCCCGGTACATGTTGCGAATATGAATTTTGTTGAGTGGCGTTTCGCGCACGCAGAGAACCAGCGGACGTTGCTCTTTCAGGCAGACGTCAGCCGCGCGCTCGATCAGGTGGTGGGCGATGCCGTTGGCGATCCGGGCCAAAGTGCCCACGCTGCAGGGGATCACGACCATTGCATCGGCGGGGTAGGAGCCGCTGGCTATGTTCGCCCCGATATCTGCGTTGGATTGTTCTTTGATTTTAGTGATTTTAATTTTCGAGGTTTTCGAGGAGAAGTTCGCCGGGCCGCGAGAGCAGTTTTTCTCGAGACGTTTTGGCGCTGATTTTTCCGGAGAAAGAATCTGGCTGAGAAGATTCACACGGCCGCGGATGCCGAGTTCTTCAGCGAGCACGCGCAAGCCGGAGTCTGAGGCGATGAAATTCGCGGTCTGGATACGAGCGTCGCGTTCAACTGCCAGCAGAAATTGCCGCAGGAAGACCGACCCGCTGGCGCCAGTAGTCGCTATGGTCAGATTCTGTGGCGGATGATTCGGCAACGCGCCTCCCACGGGCGACGCAAAACGTCCACCCCGAAGTTTGGAGCATAGGGAGTTGCCGAACGGGAGTCAAGAAGAACGCCGAAGGAAGAAAGCTAGGAGCTAAAGGCTAGAAGCTGCTTTTTATGGCATCCACTGCCAATTTGCGATCCCGGCGTAGCGCCGCGCAGCTCCACGCGCTGGCGGGAGTCGAGCGGCAAATCCGTGCCCAGGATTCACACAGCCGCCGCAAATATCTGCGTGAGTTCAACCAGGCGTTCCGCAGCTACAATTCCGTTCTCGATGCTCAACAGATTTGGAGTGCTGTGCACGCCGCCGACATAGTCCTGATTGGCGATTACCATGCCCTGTCCGCCGCCCAGCGCTATGCTGCATCCTTGCTCGAGCAGCGTGCCCTGATCGGGGATCGCCGCGTCGTACTTGGCGTCGAGACTATCTTCGCGCGCGATCAGCACATCCTCGAAGAATGGTGGCGCCGAGAAATTAGCGAAGAGGAATTGCGCCAGCGCATCCGCTTCGATCTCGACTGGGGATACGATTGGACTCCGTTTTACGAACTGCTCGTCACCGCTCGCGATCACGGAGAGGCTGTCTACGGCCTCGACTGCATGCCGCGGGAGAACCTGCGGAAAATTGGAGCTCGCGATCGCCACGCCGCGGCGAAGATTGCCGAGATCCGCCGGCGTCATCCCGATGCGGTGATCTTCGTTTTATTTGGCGAATCGCACCTTGCTCCGGGACACCTGCCGCGTGCGGTACAGAAGGAAATGCCCGACGCGAAAGTCCTAACCGTGTTGCAGAATGTCGACGCACTCTACTGGCGTGCCGCGGGCGAGCGCGCCGCCAAGGTCGAGGCAGTAAGCATCGCTGACGATGTCCTGTGTGTATTCAACGCGACGCCGCTCGAAAAATACGAAAGTTACCGACTGTTTCTCGACCAATGGAGCCGCTGCGATAGCGGACCCGACTTCGCGCCGACAATTTACAATTTGATCGACAGCCTGGCCGCTTTTCTCGGGATCAACCGTTATTCACCGCATAACGGCACGCAGCCGAAGTTTCTGGTCGATATGCTGCCTGAGGTCCACGGCAACTCATCGGATGCGTTGATCCATCGCATGCTCTCTCGTAAGGGCATCAGCGAGCGGCAGTTGGAAAGCATGCTCGCGAGGGTGGAGGAGCGTGGCAGCGCTTATCTTCCGCACGTGAACGCATTTTATATCCGCGAATTTCAGATGGTGCATGCGGCCGAAGATGCGACCAGGTTTCTGCATCACGCCTGCCGCAGCTTGCCCCGGCGGCTCAATGGACATGACGGCGGAAATAGTCTCCAGGAAAACGAATGCGTCGCTTTGAGCATCGACTGCTTTTATACGAGAGTATTGGAGGACGCTGTTGCCTATTTCGGATCGCGGGTGCTTTATCCTTCAAGGCCTGCGCCTGCAATGCAGGATTCCTTTGTGCTATCACGCGCTGCGTTCGAAAAGACGGGACAGGCGGCCGTTCGCGGGGACGCGGACAAATTTGACTCAATCGCGCGGCAGTGGGGATACCAGCTGGGAAATTTGATCTATGACAAATATCTTGCAGGAAAGGTAAAGCCGAGCGCCTTGCGCCGATTGTTTCTCGCTCGTATAGACGAACCCAGCATCGCCCGCAAAGTCTGCACTGCCGTGATCGCCAGACTTCGATCCTGGTAGCGCCGCCGGGCGTCCCTTGGGTAGGTTCAGGCCGGGCGCTACATAGTGCGCATCGCGAATGCTAATCTAGAAGCCGCTTGACTCTACTACGTTCGCGACGATGAACGCCCAGTCCATCCGCAAGCTCTTCGAGCAAGTGCGCCGGGGCACACTCACGGCCGACGATGCCGTCGACCGGCTTCGTCATCTACCTTTCGAAGATCTTGGTTTTGCCAAAGTTGACCATCACCGTTCCCTGCGTGCGGGCATGCCGGAAGTTATTTTCGGAGAGCGGAAAACTCCAGCGCAGACGGCTGAGATCTTCGCCCGCCTCGCGAAGCATGGCGGCAATGTCCTGGCGACTCATGCCGATAAAAAACAGTTTGCCGCAGTAAAAAAGAAAGTGCGCGCCGCGGAATATCGGGAAATAGCGCGAGCCATCGTGCTGCAGCGCGACCCAACCACCTACGGCAAAGGAACCATCGCCGTGGTTTCGGCGGGAACCAGCGATATCCCGGTAGCTGAGGAAGCGGTGGTCACCGCTGAAGTGATGGGCAACCCCGTGGAACATTTCTACGATGTGGGCGTTGCTGGAATTCACCGGCTGCTGGCGAATCGTGAGGCTCTGATGAAGGCGCGAGTCGTAGTTGTGTGCGCCGGCATGGAAGGCGCGTTGCCCAGCGTCGTCGGCGGCCTTGTGGGCGTTCCTGTGATTGCGGTGCCTACCAGCGTCGGCTACGGTGCGTCGTTCAAGGGATTAACTGCGCTGCTCGGCATGCTGAATTCCTGCGCTTCGAACGTGAGCGTGGTTAACATAGACAATGGATTCGGGGCAGGATACGTGGCGTCGCTGATCAATCGGTTACCCTGATCGCGGGGAATGATCATGGCCGTGTCCGCGTGGAAGATGGCCGTGTGCTGCTGGATCTCCGGACAGTGTTCCCAGCTGACGATACGGCCATCGAAAACTCTCTCGCAACCCTCGCCAGGAATCGATAATCCCTTTTGAAAGGAATCTGCCATGTCGAAGTTGGCTTTCGCAATCTTGGTTGTTTTCGTAATGGGAGTGGCATGCGTTACGGCGCAAGAGACAGCGATCGACGCTCAAAATCAGCCGTCGAATGACGAAGAACACACGACGTGGATCAGTGGCGTGCTGAGTTCGATCGCTACCATCAAGCCGGGAATGACGCGAAAAGAACTATTTGGGCTATTTGCTGAGGAGGGTGGGCTTTCCTTCGGGAAGCATAAAACCTATGTATATAAACACTGCCCTTACATCAAGGTAGACGTCGAATTCTCTCCTGCAGACGAAACGGGTCAGGATGCGATGACCGAGAACTCCAGCGACAGAATCGTCAGCATCTCCAGGCCATATCTTGAGTACGCGATCATGGACTAGATTCAGGAAAACCACAACCTGAGCAGTTTGGTATTGCCTCAGCTTGGAGCCACTATCAGCGGCTTGTACCATCAAATTGTGGCTCGACTCTATACGGTTGGACATTCAACTCGCACGCCCGCAGACCTGATCGAGACCCTTCAAGCGCACGCGATTCAGACTCTGGTCGATGTCCGCGCCTTTCCCATGTCGCGGCGGTTGCCGCAGTTCAATCGCGAGTCGCTCGAGACAAGTCTGCCAGCGGCCGGAATTCGCTACGTTTGGATGAAAGCCCTCGGCGGTTACCGCAAGCAGATTGGCGCAGAGTCCCCGAACATCGGCCTTCGCAATTCCTCCTTTCGCAATTACGCTGACTACATGCTCACTCCTGAGTTCGAACGTGCGATGGCCGAACTGATTGTGCTGGCCGAGTTCTCGCGCACCGCTTATATGTGCGCCGAGCGGGTATACTTCCGCTGCCACCGCATGTTGGTCTCAGACTGGCTGGTGGCGCACGGGCACGAGGTGTTGCATATCGATGGCCCCGGCCCAGCGAAGCCGCATAGGGTTACGGCGGAAGCGCGCATGGTGGAGGGTAAACTGATTTATCGTGGGGACAGGTTGTTTTAGAGTGCCAGCGATATTCTCCGCCTCGTAAATTTAGGAGTAGCCGACAGGCAACCATGCTGATCATCTTTGGCGGATTGCCGGGCGTGGGCAAGACGACTATTGCTGAAGAACTGGCCCGCCAGATCGGTGCGATGCATTTGCGTATTGACTCAATCGAGCAAGCCATCCGTGATTGCGGCAAATTAACCGGGCCACTCGATGAATTGGGATATCGCGTCGCCTACGCGGTCGCGAAAGATAATCTTCTCCTCGGCCGAACGGTCGTTGCAGATTCCGTCAATCCGCTTCTGGTGACTCGTGAGGCTTGGACCGACGTTGCGAGTGGTGCCGGAGTGGGTAAGCTCGAAATCGAATTCACCTGCTCCGACCGAAAGCTGCATCGCCAACGCCTGGAAGCACGACTGTCTGACATCGCCGGACTGCGCGTAACGTGGGAAGAAGTTATCTCTCGGGAATATGAGCCTTGGAATCGCGAGCATATCGTAATCGATACGGCAGCCACGAGCGTTGCGGATGCCGTGAACCAGCTTCGAAAGCATCTTAAGGAACGAGCTTAAAATATGATCGTCGGCACGGGCATTGACATCGCGGAGGTCCCGCGCATCCGCCACTCGATTGAACGCTTTGGCGATCGCTTTCTGCAGCGTATTTATACCGAGGGTGAGATCCGCTACTGTGACTCGAAGGCAAACCGTGCCGAGCGTTATGCCGCGCGCTTCGCCGCCAAAGAAGCGGCTATGAAAGCCTTGGGCACGGGCTGGAGCCGCGGCGTCCGCTGGCGGGATTGCGAAGTGACGCGCCTACCCGGAGGACGACCGACTATTGCGTTTCACGGAAAAGCCGGCGAATTTGCCGCCAGGCTGGGAGTGAAAAACTCCGCGTTGTCGCTCTCGCACACCGCGGAACAGGCTATCGCCCAAGTGATTCTGGAAAACTAAAACCGCGATACCGCACGCCACGGCCATCTGCTAGACTGGCGCATTCCACTTCGTCATGACTGCCACCCTACAGGTTATGAAGCCGGTCTTCTCCCCTACTGAGATTCCCGAACGAACTCTGCTCATTGGTTTGGGGATGACCAGTTGTGCCGCGTTGCTCCTCGAGTTGGGACTTACTCGATTGTTTTCCGTAGTGCTCTTCTATCACTTCGCGTTTCTCGCAATTTCGATTGCCCTGCTTGGACTGGGCGCTGGCGGAGTGTTCGCCTACCTATTTAAGAAGCGATTGGCTAGAACTGGCACACGCGTGCTGGCCGCGCGTCTCTGCATCGACAGCTCAATCCTGGCGTTTGTTGTGCTTGAAGTTGTCCTGCATGTGCCTGTCAAGCTTATGGTCAGCGGAAGCAACTTTCTGCACTTAACCGCTATTTACGTGGTTTCTGCATTGCCTTTCTTTTTGACGGGATTGCTCTTTTCGGTTGTCTTTGCGCGCGAAACATGGCGCGTGCAGCGCCTCTACGGAGCGGATTTATGTGGGGGCGCACTGGCCTGCCTGGCCGTGGTTCCACTGCTCAATTGGATCGGCGGACCGAATACCATTCTGGCCGCCGGCGTGATGATGGCCGCTGCCGCGCTCGTTTGGGCAGAATCGTCGCGCGCGCGCATGGGAGCAAGCGCCCTGGTGGTTGTACTTGTAAGCGTAATCGCAGCGAACCACTCGGGCCGGCTGATTGATGTCGTCTATGCCAAGGGCGTGTTTCGCGATCCGGCCTGGGTGGAATTCGCACGCTGGAATGCGCTTTCGCGCGTGGAAGTAGATCGCCTGAGGCGGGGCAAGACCATCGTTATCGATGCTGACGCTGCTACCGCCATTATGAATTGCGATTTGGCGCACTGGCACGACAGCGAATGGGAACGCGATCTCATGTCAGCCCCGCCGGCATTGGCCAACGTTGTGCGGCCACATGGCGAGTTCGCGATCATCGGGCCAGGTGGAGGGGTGGATGTGCTGCGTGCAGTAGCGAATGGCAGCCCGAACGTGACTGGGATCGAAATCAATCCCCTCATCGCCAATACAATCATGCGTGATCGTTACGCCGATTATGCCCAGCATCTCTACGAACGTCCCGAAGTACACATCCATGTGACCGATGGCCGCTCATACCTGCGCTCCTCGCAGCAACAGTTCGATGTCGTGCAAATGACGCTTGTCGACACCTGGGCTTCGACTGCGGCCGGAGCACTTGCGCTGAGCGAAAACAATCTCTACACCGTGGAAGCCTTCCGGGAATATTTCGAGCATCTCAAGCCGGATGGCATGATCGCCATCACTCGCTGGGAGTTTCGCCAACCCCGGGAGGCGCTACGCGTCGTCGCGGTGGCAATGCAAGCGTTGCACGATGTTGGTGTCGCCAACCCGGCGCGCAATTTTATCGTTGCCTCGGAGGGACAGCTTAATGAAGATGGACTTCCGGTAGTCGTACTCGCCAAAAAAACTGCTTTCACCACCGGGGAGCAGTCGGCGATCCTGGCTCATTTCGAGAAATACAAGCAGTTGAATCCGCTGTACCTCGCATCTTTTCCGCTCCCAGTGCAAGCGGAACAGAATCCGTTTGCCGATTTGATCGCCAGTAACGATCCTTACCGCTTCGCGCAGAGTTATGCCTACAACGTGGCGCCGGTTACCGATAACGCACCGTTTTTCTTTTTCACCCTCAAAGCCGGGCAAATCCTCGGCCAACGGGGACTGCACCACGGCATCGACTGGAAGGTGAACCTGGGCGTACTGGTTCTGCTTTTTGTGCTGGTGATTTCAGTGCTTGCCGTGTTGGGCTTCCTGATTTTGCCGCTTGCGCTTCAGAGAGGCCGTCAGTCGGCGCTTCCAGTTTTGTACTTCGTCGCAGTAGGTCTGGGTTACATCCTGGTGGAAATTACGTTGATCCAGCGCCTGTCTCTCTTCCTGGGACACCCAACCTACGCTCTCACCGTGGTCATTTTTCTATTGCTGCTCTCCAGTGGCGCCGGGAGTTTGATGTCGGGCCGCTGGCTTCGCGGCACCGAACTGTCCTGGGCGCCGCTCGTGCTGGTGATGGTCGCGCTGTCAGCCGACCTTGTGCTTGTTCCGCGCCTGCTTGCCGCCTGCATAGGACTAAAGTTGGTTTACCGGATGGCTGTAAGCGGCATGCTGCTGGTTCCGCTCGGCTTCCTGATGGGAATGCCGTTTCCAACGGGCTTGCGCGCACTGGCCGCGAGCTCTACGCTTACCGCGCCGGGCGGGGCGGGGCACGATGACAACGCGGTAGAATGGGCATGGGCGATGAATGCCGCTGCCAGTGTATTGGGTTCAGTGCTCGCCATGGTGATTGCAATCGAGTTTGGCTTAACCATCACCCTGGCGTGCGGAACTGTGGCTTACCTGCTCGCCTTATTACTTCTTCCAGCCCTTGGCTCGCAACGCGCTTAGGAATGGACTCGTGGTTTGCTATGATGCTGCGAGGGGCGGCGAAGCTGGAAGCTGCTCCGTGTGACACCGAAAATCACTAACGACGTTCTGAGGGAACGATTTGCCGAGCCAGAAGCAGGTCAAATGGTCGCAGCTTTGGGTCGGCCTCACTGTGATTTTCGCCAGCCTAACGCTGGCAGTGCTTCTGTTCCTGATGTCCGGAACCACCGGCTTGTTCAGCAAACGCATAACGCTTGTGTCGTATTTCGACAATGCGAGCGGGCTGCGAGTGGGAGCCCCCGTCCGGCTGAGTGGCGTCGATATCGGCAATGTTTCGAAAATTCTTATTGTCCGTGATAAGGACAAGCAGATCACTCCGGTCGAAGTGGTCATGAAGGTCGGCACGAAGTACGCCTTCGATCTGCGCCGCGATTCGGAAACCTCTCTGGACACGGCTGGAGTGTTAGGCGAAACTTACATGGACATTAACAGCTCGCAGGCGATCGGTCCGCCCGCGCAGGATGGGGATACGCTTCCCACCCACCTGCATCCCGATTTCAACGAGGTGGTGCGATCCAGCCAGAGCACGCTGCAGAACATGGATGCTCTGCTCAAGCGCGCCGATCGCATTCTGGCTTTCGCGGAGAGCGGCAAAGGCTCCCTGGGCAAGCTGATTTACGATCCCCGGTTGTACGACCAGCTTTCGCAGACGGTCACGGAGTTCAAGGAAGTCGTCGACGAAATCGCCAAGGGGCATGGCAGCCTCGGGCGATTGATCAATAGCGACGACGCCTACAACAAGGTCGTGGCCACCCTCGACAAGATCAACCTCCTGGCGGATGACCTGCAAGCTGGCAAAGGAACTGCAGGAAAATTCTTGAAGGATCCGTCTCTTTACGACAACGCTAACGCTACCATCGCCAACTTTAAAAGCGTGAGCGAAGACATCAACGCCGGCAAGGGTACTTTGGGCAAACTTACCAAGGACGAAGAACTGGCCGAGAAGATCAAAACCACGATGACCAAGCTTGCCGCCCTGACCTCTGCACTGGAGGCAGGCCAGGGGACCGCGGGAAAGCTGCTCAAGGACGATACCCTCTACAACAATGTCAATCATGTGCTGGAAGAAACCCAAGGCCTGATAAAAGCGATTCGAGAGAATCCCAAGAAGTATCTCAGCATCAAGTTGCACATTTTCTGAGAACTCGCTTGCAATGTTGCGTCAGCTGGAAAACAATCCATCACCATCACAGGCGCTGGATTCCGGTGAAGGCATCAATCTGGAATATCGGCACCCGCATGCTTTCAGTGTTCTCCGATCCCAAACACGCCCCCCAGCAATAAAATCGTCAGCACTCCGAACGAAATTGCAGCGTACTTCCAGTCCTTTTCCCGCAAAAACAAAATTCCTGCAACCAATACTCGCACAGCAGGCGTTGCCAGCATCAGCAGCACTCCTGCACGTTCGATATCCTCCGGGATCCGGCCGGGAACAAAAATCCTAACCAACAGTCCCGCGAGCATGATGAAGAAACAGCCGAAGGCGCCGACGCGCAACACCAGCGCGACTATGCGATCGAAGCCTGGTTCTCGGAGTTGGCTCATGCCGGGGTGCCTCCCATGAATAGGTGCACGATCAAGTTACCGGCGAGATACAGCATGATCGCAACCAGCAGGTACACGACATACCGCGTTTGAATGCGTTGCGCCAGCCGCGCGCCCAGTAATGAACCCACGAAAACGCCGACCGACATGGGGGCGGCGATGTTTACCAGAATGTCGCCACGCCGGTAGTAGACGATGGCGCTGGCCGCCGCCGTGACTCCAATCATGAAATTCGAAGTCGCCGTCGCCACCATCAGCGGCACGTTCATGAAGATAAACATCACCGGAACCTTGATCGGTCCACCTCCGATGCCGAGCAGGCCGGAGAGTCCACCCGCGACCAACGATAAAGCGAGTCCAAGTGGATAGCGCTGAGGTTCGTAGGGAGGAATCGCCGTCTCTCCATTCAGATCAGGCAGCAGTTCGTGAGTTTTTACTTTGCCGCCGCGCACCAGAATGTTGATGGAGCTGTAGAGCAGAAAGCCGGCAAACAGCCCCTCAAGAGCATTGCGGTTGAAATATCCCACCAGGTAGGCGGTAACGGCCGCTCCAAACGCGGTTGCCAGTTCGAGCGTCATTCCCAGACGAATGTCGGTGGTGTGACGCTGCAGATGCACAGAAGAACTGGCCGCCGATGTGGTGATTACAGCCACCAAACTCGTGCCGATTGCCTGCCGGATGGGGATTCCAAAGTGCAATGCGAGGACGGGAGAAAGTAAAATGCCGCCACCGATACCGGTCAGCGCTCCCAGCAAGCCGGCGAAAAATCCTAACACCACCAGGAGCACGCTCAGCATCGTCGCGTTTAGGACACCGCTCTCGGAGTGGATGTGGATTCAGCCTGCTCGTGCGCATGATAGCTGGAGCGCACCATAGGGCCAGACTCAACATGGCGGAAGCCAAAGCGTAGGGCTGCATCGCGCAAATCGCGGAATTCTTCTGGCGTGTAGAAGCGGGCGATGGGCAGGTGGTCGCGCGACGGACGCAGATATTGACCCACAGTAAGAATGTCGACGCCGCGCGTACCCAGGTCGCGGAAGACCTCGACGAGTTCGTCCGTAGTTTCGCCGAGTCCGACCATCACGCCGCTCTTGGTCACCATGCCGGGGGAAAACCTCTTGGCGCTCTCCAGCAAATTGAGAGTGCGCTCATAGCGCGCACCCGAGCGTACTGCCCGATAGAGGCGCGGAACGGTCTCGGTATTGTGATTGAGCACCTCCGGTTGTGCGTCGAGCACAATCCTCAGAGGTTCTTCCAGGCCTTGAAAATCGGGGATCAGAACTTCGATGCGGCAATCTGAAATCAACTCGCGAATCTCGCGGATGGTCTCAGCGAAAATTCTTGCTCCGCCAACGTTGTCATCGTCACGATTCACGCTGGTCACGACGGCATGTTTCAGTCCCAAAGTCGCAACTGCTTCAGCCACGCGGCGCGGCTCGTCCCAATCGATCGGCTCCGGACGCCCCTTTGGCACGGCACAAAAGCCGCAGCGCCGTGTGCAGATATTGCCCAGCAGCATGAACGTCGCAGTCTTGTGGTTCCAGCACTCGCCGATGTTCGGGCACTGCGCCGATTCGCAAACGGTGTGCAACCCCAACCCTCGAGCTAGCTTCTTGAGCTCGTGAAAGTTATCCCCGACAGGCGCTTTGGCCCGCAGCCACTCAGGCTTGGGCATCCGCAGTGGAGGGGCGAGGTCGATCTGAATCAGTTGGGAAGTCCCGGCCATCTCTTTGATTCTACCAGTTCACCCCACCTCAACCAGACCGTAGGTATGCTGCCAGCGCGTGCGCATGGCGACCAGCGCGCGGCTGATTTCGACTTCCGTGACTTCGGAATTGGGCCCAGCCATCACTGCCGCGGCTTCGCGCTTCGCCAACTCCAGCAACTGCCTGTCACGAATCAGGTTGGCTACACGGAAGCTGGGCATCCCGGCTTGCCGCGTGCCGAAGAACTCTCCCGGCCCGCGCAGTTCGAGGTCGAGTTCGGCAATCTGGAAGCCGTCATTCGTGCGCACCATGGCATCGAGGCGGCGTTCACCCTCTTCGGTTACTTTGCCACCAGTCATCAAGATGCAATAAGACTTCGCTGCCCCGCGCCCAATCCGTCCGCGCAACTGGTGAAGCTGCGCCAGACCAAAGCGTTCCGCATGCTCGATCACCATCACCGTCGCGTTCGGCACGTCCACACCGACCTCAATCACGGTGGTTGCCACCAAAATCTGCAACTCGCCTTTCTGAAACATGCGCATAACCTGATCTTTCAACTCGGAATCAAGGCGCCCGTGCAGCAATCCAACCTTCAGATCGGCGAACACCTTCCCGCTCAGTTCGCGGTACATCTTGATGGCAGCCTTGAGTTCGCTCTCCTCATTTTCCGCGATGACAGGGTAGACCACATAGACCTGATGTCCCTTCGCCACTTGCTTGCGCACAAAGTCCCAAACTTCGGGCGAGCGGTCGTCGGTGATTCTTCTTGTAACGATCGGAGTGCGGCCGGGGGGAAGTTCATCGAGCACGCTGAGGTCGAGATCACCGTAAAGAGTGAGCGCAAGAGTTCTGGGGATCGGAGTCGCAGTCATGACTAAAACGTCAGGCTCGGCGGGATTCTTGTCATCGCTGCCTTCACCCGATTTCTTCATCAACTTCAGCCGCTGCAAGACGCCGAACCGGTGCTGCTCGTCGACGATGACCAGCCCCGGCTTCGCAAACTCGACCTTCTCTTCCAGCAAAGCATGAGTGCCAATGACCAACTGCGCATTCCCCTGCGCGATGTGCCGGCGGATTTCGCGCTTGCGATCGCTCTCCAGCGACCCGGTCAGCAGGACGATGCGGTATCCCGCATTTTCCAGAATTCTCCGCGCGGAAAAATAATGCTGTTGCGCCAGAATTTCCGTCGGAGCCATCAGCGCAACCTGGTAACCATTTTCGATCGCGATGATGGCTGCCTGAAAGCCGATGATGGTTTTTCCCGATCCCACGTCTCCCTGCAGCAAACGCCGCATGGGATGCGCCTTCTGCATGTCATCAGCGATTTCTTTCAAGACTCGCTTCTGCGCTGCCGTGGGATGGAAGGGCAGAATTTTCTTGATGGCCTGCCGCACCCGGTCGTCCAACTGAAAAGCGATACCGGTTTGAGCCTTGAGCTGACGCCGCTTGAGCTCCAGTCCCAGCTCGACGAAGAATAATTCCTCAAAGATTAGCCGGATGTGCGCAGGCGTGCGCGCCGACTGCAAATCTTCGAAGCTCTCTCCAGCCTCGGGCCAATGCACTTTCCACAGAGCCTCGCGCGGCGAAACCAGCGCCAGACGCTCGCGCACGGTTGCCGGAATGGTTTCTGCGAGTTCGGGAGTCAGATCGTCCAACGCGGTGCGGATTACTCGGCGAAACCAGCGTGCCGTCACGCGTCCTTGACCGGCGGACTCGTAGATGGGCACGATGCGCCCTACTTCGAGCGATGTCGCAGCTTTGTCGTCCGCGCCGTTTCCGCCGGCATCGCCCAGCATTTCAAACTGCGGCTGGATAATCTGCAACTCTCCGCTTCGCTGGTCTTGCTCCACCTTGCCGTAGAGCGCGAGCAAATGGCCGGGTTTGAACTTGTCCTGCAGGTAAGCCCCATGAAACCACAGGCAACGCAGCTTGGATCGCCCCTGGCCTACGGTTAGCTGGAAAACGGGCATCTTGCGCGTGCGAAACAAACCCGAGTTGCGGACTTCAGCGATCACAGTGGCCATTTCGCCGGGGCGCAACTCCGCAATCCCACGCGGATTAAGCCGGTCTTCATAGCGAAAAGGCAGATAATTGAGCAGATCGCCGACCGTGGCGATGCCCTTAGTGGCAAGAATCTCCGCCAGTCGCGGACCAATCCCCTTGACGTACTGCACCGGCGTGGTGAGTTCGAGCATCTGAGCTTCCGAAGGAATGTTAGCAGGGTGAGAGCCGGGGATCGGGATCGCCAGCAATGAAACTCGCGCCTACACCAAACCTGATCGTCAATTTCGTCGAAGCTCTCTGCGCAATCATACTAGGCAACGTTGCGTACTTCATCCTCGCGCCCTCCTTTCACTTGCCGCGCCACCGGCCGTTTCAGATGGATTGGGGTTTGGTCGTGGACTTCTGGTTCTGCGTGGTCGCCTATGGTCTGATCCGCACGGCAAGAAGATGGAGATAGAACAATTCCGTCAGCTCAGGCATGCGATCCCGGCGGTTACTTTCGGAACCTCCTCAATTCATCCCCTCACGTTACGATATCTCCTGAAGTATGAACAAAATTGCAGTCCTGTACGATGCCGGCCAGGCCGTGCTCTCCACGTTTGATTTGGACGAGGTGCTGCAACGCATCCTGGCCATCGCACGCGACTATTTTCATCTGCGGAATGTGGCGATTGCGCTGCTGGACAAACCGTCCCAGCAGCTATATATCCGCTCGCAAATTGGCTGGGACGAGGGGCAGGACAAGATTCGCGTGCCTCTGGGTCAGGGCATAACAGGAGCCGCTGCGCTCAAGAAGCAGCCTGTATATGCGCCCGACGTCACTAAAGATCCGCGATACTTCTGCTCCGCGAAATCCACCCGCTCCGAGCTCGCTATTCCTTTAATGGTGCGGGATGAGGTCGTCGGGGTCCTGGATTGTCAGAGCGATCGTGAAGACCATTTCGACTCAGAAACGATCGATCTGCTCACGCTCTTTTCCACCCAGGCGTCGATCGCTCTGCAAAACGCCCGCCTGTATTCTCTGGAGCAGCAGCGGGCGCGGCAGTTGCAGGCGATCAATGCCATCGCCCAACAAACTACGGCTGTTCTGGAGCTGGAAGACCTGCTGGGCAGAGTTTGCGAATTGATTCAGGAGGCGTTCCAGGTATCGCATGTCTCGCTGTTCCTGAGGGACGATCACGACCTGGTTCTGCGGGCTCATCACGGCACGCTCACTCCTCGCATACCGCAAGGCGGACGCTTCCCGGCCAGCAACGAGCCATGGGCGAGCATCCTGGCCGGGAACCGGACCGCAACGGAAAGCGATCTTTGCAGCGCAACCACTACGAAGTTCTTCGCAGAATCGGCCTCGCGCATGCGCATCCCGCTTGTCTCCTTCGGCCAAACGCTGGGAGTTCTCGCTTTGGATAGTTCTCTGCCGGATGCGTTTCGCGACGGCGATTTGCAGTCGCTGGAATCCGTTGCCGACATTTGCGCCACCGCCATCCAGAACGCCCACTACGTGGAACGCGTAAAACAACTTGCCTACCTTGATGGCCTCACTGGCATTTTCAACCGCCGCTTTTTCGAAATGCGCATTCTCGAAGAGATTGACCGTGCCCGGCGCTACGGCACCGGCATGGCCGTCGTCATGGCCGACATCGACCAGTTTAAGCGGCTCAACGATGAGTTCGGACACGTATTAGGCGACGAGGTGCTGCGCCAGGTTTCATCGCTGTTTCACCAGCAAGTGCGGAAGATTGACGTCGTGTGCCGCTACGGTGGCGAAGAATTCGGAATTTTGCTGACCCAGACTACCGCAGCCCACGCCATGAACATCGCCGAGAAACTACGAAAGATGGTGGCGGGATGGCAATTTCCGGGCGTGCCGCGCACCGTTACGATTAGCGCCGGAACCGCTGCCTTTCCCGAACACGGCACTACCCGCGACGAGTTGGTGAAGGCTGCAGACGCTGCCCTCTACGCCGCGAAGCAAGCGGGGCGCAATCGAGTATGTGTAGGAATTCGGGCGCGCAACCAGGCCGCTGGCTATTAACTTCCTGCGATCACCGGAACAGCAAATCTCTCCCGGCCATTGCACGCCATGCTAGATGTCGAGCCAGTGAGCCGACATCTCCCTACGAAGCTGCTCCATCTCTTTCTGCAGCTTCTCGCGGCTCTTCAGGAGTTCCTCCCTAACTTTAGTATCGACTTGTTCCTTCAGCTTGCGGGCTTGCTCTCTCGCCAGTCTCTGCTGCTCGCATACAGACTTGCGCATTTCCACGGAAGCCTTGCGGGTTTCTTCTCTCACTTGTTCCATCTGCGGCTGTAGTTTGGCCACTTCGTTTAGAGCTTCCCGCAATTCGGCCCGGCTTTCCGCGTCCACTTCCGGCGCTTCGAGGCTCTCCTCGATCATTTCGCCGGACTCCTTGCGTCCCGGCAAACTTATCGTCAAAGTCTGGGCCTTCCTCTCTCGAATTACTTCCACGTTCACCGATCCGGCATTGCGCGAATGCAAGGCATGAGTAAAATCGCTGGTGTCGTGCACCGTCTGGTCGCCAACCCGAACGATTACATCTCCAGCGCGTAAACCAGCTTTATCGGCGCGACTGCCTTTTTCAACTGATCGAACCAAGACTCCGTCTCCGTTCTTCGCGCCAAAAAATTCACCCAGCTGCGGGGTAAGATTTTCCACCATCAGTCCGCTTCTCGTCGACGAGTGAACGTAAACCACTCCAATATTGGGGACATCGAAGTCCGGCATATTGGGCAGCTGTGGCATTTCGAAATGGAAGTCGCTGTCTTTGTCTTTGCTTTTCGCGAGATGGTGAAATTCTGAACGGCGATCGGCGAGTTGCACTTTTATCGTCATGGGCTGCCCATCGCGGCTCAGCCCAAGCGTGACCAGGCGGCCGGGTGGGGTTTCATGGATCATTCGCTGCAGTTGAGTCTTACTGTCGACGCTCGTTCCGTTCATGCTCAGAATGACGTCATGCTCCCGGATGCCGGCCTTTCCGGCGGGAGCATCCTGGTCGACCATGGTTACTTCGACCCCTTTTTCCTCTTTGAGCTTTAGCGATCCGAGGCGATCAGAGGTGATATCGGCGATGTCAACGCCGAGATAGGAACTTGTGCTCGAATCTTCGCTGGAAATGCCGAAAGGTTCCGACGCCTCCATCGAGGTTTGTCCGGCCTGCGAGAGGCTGAGGAGCAAAGGCAGCAAGGCAACCGCGGTCAGAATTTGCTTTCGCACGGATCACCTCCAAGAGTCTTGGGCCCTAGTATCTTGCTTCGAATCATTCCTGAACCGGCGGGCCTGAATCCGCTGGGTTCTTGACCTGCTAATTCGCCCGCTTGAAACAGATGTCTCCGGTTGTTGTCCGAACCTTGAGGACGGGCCCGCCTCCATTTAATCTGCCTTCAGCGCTGAGCGTTCTCGGCCCCCATTTGTCGCCTTCGCTGGCAATGTGAATGTCCGGGAAGTCCGAGGTGATGTGATGCCCGCTACCCAGGTCGACGCTGGCTCGCACTGAGATAGCGACGTCAGAAGCGATGTAAACCGTAATGTCGCCCGCCGAGGTCTCAAGCATAGAACTGGCGGACTCAGCTCCCGTTTTCACCAGCTTCACCACGATACCGCCGGCGCCCGTCTCTGCACGAGCAGATGGAACTCCATACAACTCGATCCCACCCCCGCCGGTACGGGCCTCGACATGGCCCTTAGCCGACGCAAGGTGAATCGTACCGCCGCCGGTGTCAATTTCCACAGGACCACCCATATCTCCCAGATCGATGCTGCCGCCCCCGGTCGAGACTTTCACTTTGCCGCTGCACTGGCGCACCTCAATGCCTCCACCGCCGGTCTCGATGTTCGCAGCCTGAGAAGCGGACATAATCTCCACGCTTCCGCCGCCCGTCTCCGCGACAAGCTTTCCGTTGGCATGATGCACTTCAATCGACCCGCCACCAGTATGCAGACCAATATCGCCGCTGATGGTTCCCACATCAATAGATCCGCCACCGGTTTCGGCGTGGACGCCTCCACCGATGTCATCCAGATGCATACTGCCGCCGCCGCTCTCGGCCTCCACCCGGCCAGAGATTCCCGTAGTGTCAACGTTGCCGCCTTCGGTCTCGATCTTCACCAGGCCGATCTCGCGAGGAACATTGATGGCAAATTCTCCCGAGAACTTACGCGGTCTCCCGCCCTGCCAGTCGCCGACAATCCATGCTGTGTCTCCACGGACGTACGCACTGACTTTGAAGGACCCAAACTGGCGGCGTGCATCCTCCTCGGATGAAGTATAGGCGCGAGTATGAACCACGTAGTTGATTCCTTGCTGCTGTGCGCCATGCACGACTACCGAGCCCATGTCGACCTTGACGTGCAGGTTCTTTACTGAGGCCAGAGTGCCAGTGATTTCCTGACCCCAGGCGCCTCCCTCGCGGGAGATCCTGCCTTCTTGCGCTCGCGCCAACGGAGCAAGCAAGCACACCACGCAAAACAGGCGGACGAATTGTGGTGAACGTTTCAAAATAAATGCCTCAGTTTCTTTAGTGGTGCAGCGCCATTGTCATTCCGAACGAGCGCTAGTCAATCTCCGGCAACTGCGCCAGCATGGTTCGCGCCTGCGACTTGATGTACTGGCTTTGGTCTTTGGACGCAAGCGTCATCAATACTCCGCGCACACTGCCATCCGCCTTCACGGGCTCGATCAGGCGCAGCGCCTCCGTTCGCACACCCGGATTCGAATCGTTCACCAGCGCTTCCAGCACCACATCGCGCACTCGCACATCATCTTTCACAAAGCTTCCTAAGCCGTCGAGCGCTTTCAGCCGCACTCCAGGGTTCGTGTCGTAACGCAACGCATAGATCAAAGCATCGCGCACTTGCGAGACATCGGGTTTCTTGGTCAGCAGGTCCACCGAATCCATGCGTACGCCCGAATTGTAGTTATTCCGCGCAGCAAACAGCAGCAGTTGCTGGATGCGCTGGTCATTCATCGATCCCTGGGTTTCGAGCGTCGAAACTGTGTCGTACTTGATGTCGATTTGACTGGTACCCGGCTCCTGGGTAATAGAACGGATGGCGGTGATGGAAGCTTCGGCTGGGGTGGGAGCTCCAATTGCGGTCGGGGTTTGCGGCTGACGGACTAATACTTTGTAGGAAGTTCCGACTCCGCCGGCGAATCCAAGGATTAGGATCACAGATGCCAGCGCCGGCGAGAAACGCACCTGCCGCAGCCAGTTGGTTGGATCAAACGCCAGCCGATACCAGAAGCGCCCCTGTTCGGCCGTCTCCAGAGCTTCCTGCAGCTGCATGCGCGAAGCAGCCAGCAGGTTCGGCGTCGGTTCCGTCTCCGGAGCCTGCGACAGCAGAGCGTGAAACTCCTGCTCCGCCTTCAGTGCGGCCGCGCAGTCGGCGCAGCGCTCCACGTGCTGCTCCAGTTCATGGCGAGCATCATCGGCCAGCTCGCCATAAACCTGCAGCGTGATATTTTCTCGAACCCATTCGCACTTCATATTTCGCACCCCCTCAGGGGAAAGTATCTAAAGTTCATGTGGCGACAGCCGCCCTCGGCTGTTGCCGGGCCTAGCCCAGCTCTTGCCCTACCTCATATCCGCCAACTGCCCTCGTAATTTCTGCGTGGCTCGAAACAGCGTATTCTTCGCGGTTTCTTCCGTGGTATGCAGAATCTCGCCCACGGTCCGCAGCTTCAATCCGTGGTAATGCTTCAACTCGAACACCATGCGCTCGCGAGGCGTCAGTTTTTCCAGCGCTCCAGAGATTCGCGCCCCCAATTGCCTCCGCATCAAATCGCGCTCTGGATTCGCTCCCGCGCGTCCATCCGGTACCTGATCGAGTAGATCGTACTCCCCGCCGGACGGGTCTTTGGCCACCGGAGCGTCTTCCTTGCGCACCGTCTTCTTGCGCAAGTGATCGAGGCACAGGTTGGTCACGATCCGATAAATCCACGTGTAGAACGAACACTCGAAGCGAAAGCTTCCGATATTTTTGTAAGCCTTAAGGAAGGCATCCTGATACACGTCCTGGGCGTCCTGCTCGGTGCCGGTAAGATGCAGCGCCAGCCGCAAAACCGCCTGGTCGTAGTGACGCACCAATTCCTCGAAGGCGGCGCGGTCCCCGCGTTGCGCCTCACGGATGAGGATCGTATCGTCGATGCGGCGTTCTTGCCCAGCCATGCGGCCCCGCGTAGGGTCTTGGATACCGCTGACTCTGTTCACGCGCTCGGACTTCGTTTTCGAGTGCGCCCGTTCACCAACCGTAAGTGTTACTGCCCAAACATCGGCCGGCATGTTTTGTCGTGTCCTCTACCTGCCCGGTGTCGATGCCGTACCCGGGCTTGCATAGGAATAGACGGTGAGTCAGTGGAATCGTAAGCAGAAATTATAGGGTAGCCGGGGATTTTGTGCGGCGTAGGTGATTCTTTCGTAATGGTTTAGCGGGAGACAGAACATTGGCTGGGGGTCAGGAGTCCACGCCTTGCCGCGCCGCGAGTATATACTCACAACCGCCTCTTCGAGGCAATGAGAGCAACTGCTAGAGGAAGAATCATGAAGATGAGATCGTCAGGTCGCCGTTTGGCGTACATTGTGATCACCCTGTCAACTCCTCTTTGCCAGAGGCCAGCCGCAGCGCAGGCGTCATTGGCTTATCCCGCGGAAGTAAAAGCCCCATGGGCCAATCCGTTAACAGAACCTCAGATTCGCGACAAGGCGACGACTCTACTGCGGCAGATGACTCCTGAAGAAAAAATCGCGCAGTTATCACAGCTTCCAGGAGTGGACGCTCCCGAGTTCAAGGAAAATATAAAGCAGTCCATAGAAGAGATCCTCAAGCAGGTGGGCGCAGGTTCCATCCTTTGGATTTCCGATCCCAAGGAGATCAACCGCCTGCAGCACCTGGCGGTCGAACAATCGCGGCTGCATATTCCAGTGCTCTTCGGACTCGATGTCATCCATGGCTACCACACCATCTTCCCGGCGCCGATCGCCATGGCGTCGTCGTGGGATACGAAGATGGTGGAGGATGCGCAAGCCGTGGCCGCGCAAGAGGCTCGTGCCGTCGGAATTCAGTGGACCTTCGCGCCCATGGTCGATATTGCTCGCGATGCCCGCTGGGGACGTATGGTCGAAGGCGCGGGAGAAGATCCGTATCTTGGAGCGGCAATGGCTCGCGCCCAAGTCGTGGGATTTCAGGGCAAGCAGTTAGGCGCTCCAGACCGTGTGCTGGCCTGCGCCAAGCACTTCGCGGGCTATGGAGCGGTTGACGGAGGACGCGACTACGATTCTTCCTACATTCCGGAAGAGCAAATGTGGAACACGTACCTGCCTCCTTTCAAAGCGGCTGTCGATGCCGGGGCCGGCAGCCTGATGAGCGCTTACATGGACCTGAACGACGTTCCGGCAAGTGGCAATCGATGGCTGCTGCACGACGTTCTGCGCGATTCGTGGAACTTTCAGGGATTTGTGGTGAGCGATGCCTTTGCGGTCCGCAGCCTGAGAATCCATGGCTACGCCAGCGACCCGCAGGACGCCGCGTACAAGGCTTTCACCGCCGGCTTGAACATGGATATGGCCAGCGGTACTTACCTCAAGTATCTGCCGATGGAACTTCAGCAGAAACGGATCTCTGCGAAGCAGATCGACGATGCCGTCCTGCCGATTTTGGAAACCAAGTTCCGCTTGGGATTGTTCGAACATCCTTACATCGATGAATCCCGCATCGAAACTACGCTCAACGATCCCGCGCATCAGCAACTGGCTCGAAGCGCTGTGCAACGCTCGGTGGTGTTGTTGCGCAATCAAGGCGGGCTTTTGCCTCTGGATAAGTCAGGCAAAACCATTCATTCCATCGCGGTGATTGGCCCCCTCGCCGACGCGCATAACGATCTGCTTTCGATGTGGGGCGCACTGGTGAAACCCGGCCCTACGGTCAGCATTCTGCAGGGAATCCAGGAAGAGGCCGGCTCAGCCATTCACATCGCGTTCGCACATGGGCCGAACCTCAGGCGCGTAATTCCCTCGCCCTTTGAGGGCAATCCCTTAACAGAGGCCATACAAGAGCAGCCGGCTCAGATGGAGCGGGAGGCGAAACAATCCATCGAAGATGCCGTCGCCCTCGCGCGGCAGAGCGATGCGGCCGTGCTGGTGTTGGGTGAGATTGACCTGATGAGTGGCGAGTACGCCTCGCGATCTTCGCTCAAGGTTTCGAACGGTCAGGAAGAACTGCTGGAGGCGGTTTCCGCCACAGGTAAGCCTGTAGTTCTGGTGCTCGTCAACGGCCGCCCGCTTGATATCTCCTGGGCCGCCGAACACGTGCCGGCCATTCTCGAAGCCTGGTATCCGGGGAGCCAGGGCGGCAACGGAGTCGCTGACATTCTCTTCGGCGACGCCAACCCGTCCGGCCACTTGCCCGTGAGCTGGCCGCGAAGTTCCGGACAGCTTCCTCTCTATTACAACCACAATCTCACGCAAAACCCGGAGACCGATCCCGATTTCAAGTCGCGCTACTGGGACCTACCCAGCACGCCGCTCTATCCTTTCGGCTACGGCCTCGGGTATGCGACGTTTTCCTTCGACAATCTAAAGGTAACTCCAACGGCGCACGCTGGAAATACAATCGATGTCTCAGCCGATGTCACTAATACCGGCAAGCGCGCTGGCGATGCCGTGGTTCAGCTTTACATCCACCAGCGCGCAGGCAGCGCCTCTCGTCCGGTACGGCAGTTGAAAGGATTCCAGCGTGTTGCGTTGGAGCCGGGTTCGAAACGCACCGTCCACTTCACGCTGGGACAAGACGAGTTGCAATTCTGGAGCCCAACCGAAAGAAAGTGGGTAGTCGAGCCTGAGCAGTTCGACGTATGGTTAGGCGAAGATTCTAGCGCGTCGCTGCACGGGGACTTCCGATTGACCAAGTGAGCGGACCTACTCCGCGACCGCTTCCTTCTCGATAACCACCTTCAAGTGCGCAGTGACGTCCTTGTGCAGCTTCACCGGCACGGTGAACTCACCCAGCGTCTTCAGCGGCTCGTGCAGCTGGATCTGGCGACGGTCCAGGTTGATGGCCTTCTTCCCAATGGCTTCGGCGATGTCGCTGGAGGTGACCGAGCCGAACAATTGATCGTGTTCGCCCGCGCGCTTCTGGAAAGAAACTGCTAGCCCTTCAAACTGTTTTGCCAGTTCTTCCGCTTGCGACTTCTCCTTGGCCGAGCGGCGCACCGATGCAGCCTTCATCTGTGCGATGACCGCTTTGTTGCCCGCGGTGGCTTCAATGGCGAGCTTGCGCGGCAGAAGAAAATTGCGTCCATATCCTTCGGCAACCTTCACCACGTCGCCGCGCGATCCAAGCTTAGTTACATCTTCTTTAAGAATGACTTCCATGAGGATGACTCCGATGTTTGAGCTTGTCGGCCACGGATTCTCACTGATTATCACGGATAAAAGCCAAAATATGTAAAAAGCGTTATCCGTGTTGATCCGTGCAAATCCGTGGCAAGTGTCTTACGATGCCCGTCCCGCAAATGGCAGCAGGGCAATGTTGCGTGCCTGCTTGATGGCCGTTGCCAGCCGATGCTGATGTGGCGAGCACACGCCGGTCAAGCGCCGGGGCACGATCTTGCCGCTTTCGGCGACGAACTGCCCGAGTAATCGGTAATCCTTGTAGTTGATATCTGCGATCTTCTCGGTGCAGAACTTGCAAACCTTCTTGCGCCGGAAAAATTTTCGTCCCCCTTCACGCGGAGGTCCGCCAGGCCCGGAACGGCCACCTCCGCCCCCTCCGAACCGCGGACGGTCTCCACCTCCCGAACGCGGTCCGTCGCCGGAAGGCCGCGATGGCCGTTCGGCCACTGGCGCTGCTGCTTTCGTTTCGTCAGTCATAATGCTCCTTAAAATCTGTGGCTAGCGATTAGTCGTCAATGGCCACTCAAATCTTTTGCGTGAACAAGTAACGTCACTAGCCACCACTGTTCTTAGGCCGTTGCTGGAGTTTCCTCTGCTGGCGCCGCAGGCGCTGCTTCCGCCGCCGCAGGCTGCGCGCTCACTTTTTTCTTCGCCTCGCGAAGCTTTTTGATTTTATCCAGGCGCTTCTGCTCTTCATCGATGCGCACGGTGAGGAACTTGATCACCGGCTCGGTGACGCGCAAGCGCCGTTCAAGTTCGTGGACTACGCTTCCCGCGCCCTCAATCGTCATTAGGATGTAAACACCTTCGCGGAACTTGCGCACCACGTATGCCAGACGACGCTTGCCCATGCGGTCCACGCTCTTGATCGAACCGGAGGCTGAAGTCACAGTCGTCTCCAGATTCGAAATCAACTTGTCGAGATCCTCGTCCGCCATATCGGGTCGGACAATAAACATCAGTTCATAAGTACGATTCATTTCCGTCTCCAAATCTTTGCCACGGATCTTCACGGATTTCCACGGATGAACCAGGCGTTCTCAAAGATCTTGATCCGCGAGAACCCGTGCAAATCCGTGGCTAATCTTTTTCTTCCTTGCGGTTGAAGCGGTTCATCGCCGCCGCCGCGCCCTCGGTCAAAATCACTTTCACGGCTTCTACGGCTGTGTCGAGCATCTCGTCCACGACTGTCAGCGCAGCCTTACGAAACGGCGAAAGCAAATATTCCTTCCCGTCTTCGACCTTATAATCCGGAGCCACGCCGATCCGGATGCGCAAGAAATCCTGCGTGCCCAGCGCATCGATGATCGACTCGATCCCGTTATGCCCCGCCGAACTCCGCCGCGTATGAATCCGCAACGTGCCCAGCGGAAAATCCAACTCGTCCTGAATCACAGTCAAGTCCGCGTCCGGCTTCGCGTCGTACTCCGCCACCAATTCGCGTACCGAAATGCCGCTGAGATTCATGAACGTCTCGGGTTTGGCCAGCAGCACCGGTTCGCCCGCAACCTGAATCCTCGCCGTCAGCGCCCGGCACTGCCGGTTCCTGATCTCAACCTTGGCCTCACTGGCAATATGATCGACCGCCAGAAATCCCACGTTGTGCGGCGTCAACCGATACTCGTCACCAGGATTGCCGAGGCCAACGATCAGTTTCACGCAACCATCCCAAACCATGTGCGGACAGCCGCCCCTTCGACAAGCTCAGGGCAAGCTCTCGGCCGTCCTGCCGAGCGCAGCTCGGCTTCTCTCGCCACGGAGTTACTTTTTCTCCTTCTTTTCGGCCTTCTTCTCGCCCTTCTCGGCAGGCGCAGCCTCTGCACCCTCTTCCTCGGTTTCCGCCTTGCCCTTCTTGATGACTTCTGGTTCCGCCGGAGCGGCTCCCGCCTCCGCCGCAACCGCTTCGGGCGTAGCCACAACTTCTTCCTTCACCGAAGTCACGTGGGCCACGGGCTGATTCGCTTCCGTGAGGAATTTCAACTTCTCATTGTGCGGCAAATCCGAAACGCGCAGCACTTTGCCGAACGTAAGCTCGGTAACATCGACATCGATGTGGCTGGGAATATCTCCGGGCAGGCACTCGATTTCTACCTCGCGCAGCATCTGCTCGAGAATCCCGCCCTCGGTCTTGACACCCGCCGGTACGCCCTGCAGGACGACCGGCACGTTGACTCGCAGCGCCTTATCCATCGCAATGCGTTTCAGGTCGATGTGCAGCAGGTGGCCCTTGATGGGCTCGTACTGCCAATCCACGATCATGGCCTTGGTGCGCTCGCCGCCATTTAGTGCGAGATCGAAAATCGTGTTGTGGCCACTGTCGGAGCGCAGGATTCGCAGCACGTGCCGCGGGTCCACGCTCACCGGCAAAGCGTCCTTACCTGCGCCATACACGACGCCAGGGATTTTGCCTTCGCGACGCACCCGTCGGGCGTGGTTCTTCGTTCCCGCTTCCCGCGGTTGCGCTTCCAGAGTGTTCTGTTCCAATGTGGTTGCCATAAATTATTCCCATCCAACAAAGATTTGTCATTCCGCCCGCAGCCGGACCCTGAGCGAAGCCGAAGGGGGCCGCGGAGCGGAGAAACCTGCTGTTGCCGTAATCACCACTGCCCGCTAGGTGAATAACTTACTCACCGAGGTCTCTTCGTGATTCGCCTGGATCGCTCGCCCAATCAATCCCGCAATCGAAAGCACGCGAATCTTCGGCTCTCCCTTGGCTTCTTCGGTCAGCGGGATCGTGTTCGTAACCACCACTTCGCGAATCACCGATTTCGCAATGTTCTCTACCGCCGGGTAAGAAAGCACTGCGTGGGACGCGCATGCATAAACCTCAGTCGCGCCGTTCTCCATCAACGCCGCCGCCGTTTTCACCAGCGTGCCCGCGGTATCGATCAGATCGTCAATGATCAAGCAGGTCCGCCCATGCACATCGCCGATCACATGCATCACTTCAGCAACGTTCATTTCCACACGCCGTTTGTCGACGATGGCCAGTGCCGCGTCCACTTTCTTTGCAAAAAAACGCGCCCGCTCGACGCCACCTGCGTCGGGCGAAACCACCGTCAGGTTCGGCAGGTTCAGCTTCCTGAAGTGATCCACCAGCACCGGCGACGCGAACAAATGATCCACTGGAATATTAAAAAAGCCCTGCAACTGCGGAGTATGCAAATCCACAATCAGCGCCCTATGCGCTCCCGCGGTAGTCAACAAATCCGCCACCAGCTTCGATGAAATCGGACTACGCGGCTTGTCTTTGCGATCCTGCCGGGCATAGCCGAAATAAGGCATCACCGCCGTAATCCGCCGCGCCGACGCACGCTTCAGCGCGTCGATCATCAGCAGAAGTTCCATCAGGTGCTCGTCGACGCTCGTGCTCCTGCCGCTATCCTTGTTCGTCGCGCGGCACGTTGGCTGCATCACGAAGACATCTGCCCCTCGCACATTCTCCTGAATCTGCACATACGCTTCGCCATCGGCAAAGCGGATCACCTGCGCCTGCCCCCGTTGCATCCCCAGAAAATGGCAGACTTCATCAGCCAGCGGCTCGTTGGCCGTTCCGCTGAAGATTTTGAACTTCTCGTCCACTCGCGCGCGCTGCTTGCGATCCGGCTTCTCGTCAGGCGTGGGTGGAATCTGCTTCTCGACCTTTTCCGTCTTTTCTGCCGGCGTCACCAAAGTAGCCATAGTTAGCTCTTTGCCTTTAGGTCTTAGCTTCTAGCAGCGAAAACCTCTGGCTCTCGGCGCCACGCTAAGAGCTAAAGGCTAACAGCTAAGAGCTGGATCTCTGGCTGGGCCGCTAGGATTCGAACCTAGACAAAGTGCTCCAAAGGCACTTGACCTACCATTAGTCGACGGCCCAGTACCGCTGTTTCAAGTTTCCGGTTTCCAGAAGAAACCGAAAGCCAGTGACGATTGAAAGCGTATACCCCTATTAAACAACTAGAAACCAGAAACTGGAAACTAGAAACTTTCACCGGAAACAAGAACCTTTGCCCAGTATTGCCGCCGCGTCAGAGTTACCGTAGTCTGCGCCGCCCAACCCTGCCTTTGGAGCTGCGCCACGGCCCCCCGCGCCGCCTCTTTGGAAGCAAACAACCCGTACAGCGCTGATCCGGAGCCCGATAACGACGCATACTCCGCGCCCGCGCGCTCCAGCGCCTTCTTGCCTTCACTCAGTTCGGGATACTCAGGAAAGACGACTTCTTCGAAGTCGTTCTTGATCCCGGCCCGGACAAGCTCGAGAAGTGGATTCTCGCGCCGGCCCCTCATTGGTTGATCTGTTAAGCCTCGAGCAGAAAAACGAGGAGCACCGGAGTAACCTTTGCTCAGCCACGCCGACAGCCCTCGGCCAAGCTCAACCATTCTATCGGATGGCTCCCGCACCGTCAATTTCCGGTCCCACTCTGCGAATGCCTTCGGGGTTGATACACCCACCTCTGGCAGCACGATTACACACGCCATCGAGGACAAATCCTCCAGCGGATAAACCTGCTCGCCGCGCCCCACGCCCAGCACGGTCCCGCCCACCAGGAACAGTGGCAGGTCGGAGCCAACTTCAGCCGCAGTCCTCAGCCGCTGTTCCGCATCCAAAGATTTCTTCAGCACCCGCTCCAACCCCAACAACGCAGCCACCGCATTTGCGGAAGCCCCGCCCAGACCACCCTGCACCGGCAGCCGCTTCTCAATGTCAATGACGACACGGCCCTTGACGTTCAGCGCACGCAACGCCTTTTCGATAATGCGATAGCAGGTATTCGATTCATCCCTCGGAACTCTCGGATCGCTGCACCGAACCTCAATCCCCCTGCCTCGGCTAACGCTCACCCGGATCACGTCGTGCAAACCAATCGTCTGATAAACCGTCAGCAGTTCGTGAAACCCATCCGCCCGGCGAGCACCAATGCGCAACCCCAGATTGATCTTCGCGAACGATCGAACGGTGACAGGCATGGAGCATGATTGTAAAGCTCAACCACCAAGCATTGCCACGAATTCGCGCGGATGCTACGGATTTAAATCCACAGAATTTTGGATTATCAGTGAGCGTCCGCGCGAATCCACGCCGCGGAGCGAAAGATACACCACCTTGGTAATCTCGACCCTCGCCGCTCATTAGAGCATCTTAATTATGATTCCAATCTTACGAACGGTGACGGTCCTCCCTGTTGGAACCAAGAACGACCGCATGAAACGAGTGCTGCCCCGCTTCGCAACGGGGACCCTGTCAGCACTGACCCGTAATTGGGTGTAAAGCGTTGCCTGCGGAAGCGAAAATTTGACCCAAATTCAGCCTGCGTTCCACGGCGCTTGGTGGTAAGGCTCCGTGAACGGGCGGTGGCTATCAAGGGTGGTGTATGCGGAGTCCCGTTACTCGTTGTCTTTTGCTGTTTCTTCTTCTCGCGGCCGCGACCTTCGTCGCCGCGCAGAGCGATTACAAAGTCATCTCTGTCACCGACGGTGGCAGCATCTCTGGCACCGTCAAATGGTCGGGACCCGTGCCGCATGAACTGGATTTCGCTGTTACCAAAGATCCCCAGATCTGCGATCCGGAGGGCAAAAGGACCGTCAGCCTAGAACGCCTGCTCATCGGCCCCGAAGGCGGTGTAGCCAATACCATCGTCTATCTCAAGAACATCTCTGCCGGAAAAGAGATGGACCTGCCCGAGCAACGCCGTCATCTTGACCAGCGCCACTGCCGCTACGTTCCGCACATTCTACTGGTGCCCGAGAACGCGGTGCTGCAGATGCAAAGCTCCGACGCCACTCTGCACACGATCCACATGGATGGCGCCGCTACCTATAACCTGCCGTTCCCTTTCACGAATCAGATCAGCTCGCGCACCATGTCGACGCCTGGCCTGGTCAATCTGCGCTGCAACGGCGGCCATGTCTGGATGAACGCCGAGATGATGGTCGTCCCTCATCCCTATTACGCAGTCACCGACGAGAGCGGACGCTTCGAATTCACCAACGTCCCTCCCGGAACCTATCAGCTTGTCGCCTGGCATGAAGGCTGGGGGCTTGCCGGCAAAGAACAAGCCTATGACGTCCTGACCGAGCGCAGTGTACTGCGCCCCATCTTTACGGAACCGAAGATGTGGGAGAAAGCAGTGACAGTCAACGCCAATCGTCCTAGCTCAGTAGGCTTTGTGATCGGCAACAGTAAGTAAAATAGTGTGGAGCGGGCATCCCCTTCGGCAAGCTCAGGGCAGGCTTTTGCCCGCCAACTGCCATCAGCACATTAGAAGTCGGGGACTTCCGACTCGGGAAGGTCACAAGGTTCAGTCGCGTTGATCCCACCGCCGAAGATGTGGGCTTTGGCCCATGAGGGCGTCACTTGTATCCGACTGTAAAGGATTCGGGGACTCCAGAAGTCTGAGGCAGAAATTACCCGCGCAAGTCCGCAGCCCAAACCAAGCGCCCACTACCCGCGCCGCTTATACAGCACCGCAAACTCAAATCCCGGATTCGCCGGAAAAAGCTCCGCCACTTTCCGCAAGCGCTCGGCCAGCGCCGAAGGCGCGAGCAGCGGATAATCCCGCTCCCGCAGGTCGTAATAATCTACATCCAGAAAAAGCGAGAGCAGATAAATCGAAATGGTATCGGAAAACGTCGCGTCGAAATACTCATTCTTGTAGCGCTCCGCCTCAGCACCGCCGGCCAGCGCCAGCTTTCGCGCCTCCCAGGCATCGAGCGAGGTCTCGCCGCGCGTACCGGCCTCCACTTGCTTCCAGGCCAGCTCGCTGAACTCTTGCGATACTCCTGCAATCTCTACCAATGCATGCCCGACGTTGATGTAGAACTCGAAGGCCACCGAAAATTTGTCATCGGTCAGCCGGGTCGAGATGAATACGCATTGTGAATCTCCCAGATTCAAGTTGCGATGGCAGACCGCGTTGTCGCTAAGCGCCACATCGTAGCGATCCGCGATTAGGATCTCTTCGCCCTGGCTCACCGTCAACGGCACAAAATAATAAGCCTTGCGCTTGAGCGCCGAGGCAATCTTGGTGGGCACCGCAGCAATCATGCGCTCAAGGTCAAACGAACTGATGGAACTCTCGCCCGCCGAGGCATAGCACACCCCGTTCGCCGCTTGGGAAACCGGCGTCATCCGCACCACATCCGCGGGGCTCCGCGTCACTGCTGGCGCTGCCTGCGACATACTTGATCATTTATACACTACCCGCCGCTTGGGCCGGGCATGGACAAACCCGCGAAGTGGTAGCCTAGAAGCATGGCACCGAAGCCACGCCCACCGCGCTGGTATGCGATTCCGGTGCGCGTCGTACTGGTGACTTTCATCGGCACTCTCCTCTCGTTCGCCGTTAGCCTGCTGCTCGGCATCATCGGGACCGTGGTTGTGGCGGTCTGGCGCCACATCAATCCGGACATGACCGCAGCGTATCGTCATATCGCCTTGCCCGCCGCCCTGGTTGCAGGGAGCATTATCTTCGTGCTCGCGCTAGCCATGGAGATTCGCCACTACCGCCAGTCGAAGACCCTTGCCGCAATCGCGAGAGTAAGTTGAGGATGGTAGGTTGAGATGGCGAGTTGATCATGCTCCAATGAGAATATCCAGCTGATATGCCTCCCCGCATAGCTATCCCGATGCCGCATTCGATCGACCTCGATTATGCCGAACGCTCGATCCTTCAATATGAGCGCGCGGTCCAGCAAGCCGGAGGTGAGCCGGTTCGGATCCCGCTCGGCCAGCCGCAGAGCGAAATGCTGAAGATCGAGATCACGAAAATAATGGAGAGCTGCGACGGAGTGCTTTTGCCCGGCAGCAAGGCCGATGTTGATCCCTCGAGGTTCAACGCAACCCGCTCTCCACACACCGCGATCGCCGACGCGCGCCGGGACACCGTCGACGACCTTCTGCTGCAGGACGCCTACAACCTGCGTAAGCCGATCCTCGGAATCTGCTACGGCTTGCAGAGCCTCAACGTCTACCGCTCCGGATCATTGATCCAACACATCCCGGATTTTCTGCCGGAGGAGCTGCGCACGCGGGTGAATCATGAAGCCGGAAAGACGGTCGCGGTTGCGCACGCAGTCGAGATTGAAAGCGACTCCAAGCTGGCCGGGATTTTACGCGGGATTTTAGGCGAGAACGAGAACGACCGGCTACGTGGGGACAGTCGCCCCCGACCGTCCGGCGGCGGCGCCCAACTCATGCTTCCTGTCAACTCTTCGCATCATCAGTCGGCCGACTTAATCGGGGACGGCCTTTGCATCGCAGCCCGCTGCCCTGACGATGGGATCATCGAAGCACTGGAAGGAACCTCCGCAGATCATTTCGTGCTGGCCGTGCAGTGGCATCCCGAGCGCTCCGTCGATGATGACCCAGCGTCGCGGGCTATCTTCCAGGCTTTGGTGCGCGCGGCGGAAACAGCGTGCAAGTAGTTCAACGCCGGTCTCTTTTCTTGGTCTTCTTCCGTGCCTTTTTCGGATTACTTCTCCTGTCCAGCAACACAACCACATGCGCGATCGCGGCATTCTCCAGATTGAGTCCTTCGGGAGTCTTCGCCTTCAAGCCAACGCAATCGGCGGGCACTCCCAAGAGCTGTGCCACGTGTTCACGAATCGCCATGGCGTGCGGTCCAATCTTCGGCGCGGCCAGAATCAGACTGGCGTCCATATTGGTCACGCAGTAGCCAGCATCGTGCGCACGTTTCAGCGCCTCGCGCAAGAAGACGACTGAGTCTGCACCTTTCCACCTCGGATCGGAAGGCGGAAACAGCGCTCCAATATCGGGCGCAGCCACCGCTCCTAAAAGTGCATCGGTAATGGCGTGCAGTAGCACGTCGCCATCGGAGTGTCCGCCCAGTCCCTTATCGTGCTCCAGCGTGATCCCGCCAATCTTCAACGGAATCCCGGGGCGAAATTCGTGGGAATCGAATCCGTACCCAATTCTCATGCAGAAACCTTGGCCACTGATTCGCACGGATTTTCACGGATTTGTTTTCTTTCGTTGTCGTAGAGGAGTCGGCGGAATTGCGGACGTAGACCAAAGTTGAGCAGTAATCCGACTTCCACCTCGGTCGCCCGAAGATAATGCAGAAGTTGAGCCTCGTGTGCGGAGTCGAGAGTTCGCGCAGCCTTCCGTTCCAGAAGGACGGCGCCTTCAACGATCAAGTCGGCATAGGACTGCCCAACCTTTTTGCCGCGAAACCACACAGGCACTGGCACCTCCCGGGCTGTAGTCAGTGCCGATTCATTTAGGGCCACGGCCAAAGCCTCGGCGTAGGTCGACTCTAGGAATCCGTGCCCGAGTTCGTTGTAAACGTCGTAGAAAACACCAATGATCTTTTCCGTGAGATCGGAATGTTTCAGGCCAGCGGTCGGTGTATGCATCACTCGCGAGTCTACGCTGGAGTAGTGATCTTGATCCGTGTAAATCCGTGCAAATCCGTGCAAATCCGTGGCTCATTTCCTTAAATAGAACTCCGCAAGTTCCATGTCTGCTGGCGCGGTAATCTTGATATTTCGAGGTGAACCCATCACCACGGCAACGTTGTGTCCTGATCTTTCCACCAGCGAAGCTTCGTCGGTGCCGAGGAAGCCGTCCGCCGCGGCCTCATCAAATGCCTTCTTGATTACGCTGTAGCGAAACCCCTGCGGCGTTTGCGCCATCACGATGCCGGCGCGCGGAATCGTAGCTTTGATCAGAGCGCCCTCGGCCGTGCGCTCGACCTGCTTCACAGTATCGACCGCGGGCATGCCGGCAATCGCCGCGCCATACTTTGCGGCCGCATCGATCACGTCCTGGATAATTTCACTGGTCACGAACGGCCGTACCGCATCATGCACGAGAACAATATCATCCGCCGCCGCCGCAATCGCATTCAGCGCGTTCTCCACCGACTGCTGGCGATGTTCGCCGCCAACAACGAATTCCACTTTCTTGTTCAGAACGTCCTTCGCTTCGCTTTCAAGCCTGGTGCGGAAGCCGGAAATCTCGTTTTCGCGCAGAGCGATCCAGATCTCGCTTACCGCCTCGACCGCGGCAAATTTGCGCAGCGTCCGAATGAGAATCGGTGTTCCGCCCAGCTCTGTAAACTGCTTTGAGGACAGCGTCTTTTTCTGTTTGCTGGCGGAGCCCGCTGCTATCGGAGCCATGCGTGTGCCAAGCCCTGCAGCCGGAATAATCACAACAACCTTCATAGCGGGCTGTAAGTATACGAGCGGATGGTGGAAGAGTTCAAATGCGAGTTCGAATGCAAAGAGATCTAAAGTTTCGTTAGTCTCATACCATATGGAGCGGCCGGCAGGGGTAGCGGTAATTTCAGTTGCGTTCTTCCTAGTCGCGGGATACCTCTTCACCGTTGGGGCGATCGAGTTCGTGGCGCCCGGCACGATCTCCCCGAATATGAGAGCGCCGTTTATGTACGGGCGCGAACTTGCCGGGCCGCAAAGCGCCTTTCTCGTGGGTGCGGGATGGGGCCTGGTCGGCTGGGGGCTCTTTCAAGTTCGCAACTGGGCTCGCTGGTCTGCCGTGGTGCTAATGGTGCTTGGAGTCGCGGCAGGCATTCCCGCTGTTTCAGCGGCCGCGACCGACCTGAATTGGCGTCTCGCCTGGTATGGTGGGCAGATGATGGCGAAGATCGTCGCAGTATGGTTTCTGACTCAATCCGCTGACGTGATCGAGGCCTTCGAAGGCAATAAATCAGAACCGCCTGCGCCGCGTAAGTAACTCCTTACCGTTTGGCTTTCACGGGTTCTTTTTCTCCTACGCGCTTACTGACCTCAAATTTCATCTTGCCAGCTTTTTTGTCGGCGTCGACGATCACGTGGTCGCCGTGCAGAATCTCTCCATCCAGAATCTTCAGCGCCAGAGGATCCTGCACCAGCTTCTGGATAGACCGCTTCAGCGGCCGCGCGCCGAAATTCGGGTCGTACCCTTGCGTGAACAATAGTTCTTTGGCAGCGTCGGTGAGTTCGATCGAAATCTTGCGATCGGCGAGCAGACGCCGCACGTCTTCGAGGCGTAGCTCAACGATCTTGACCAACTGTTCCTTACCGAGCGGACGGAAGACAATGATGTCGTCAACCCGATTCAGGAACTCCGGCCGGAAGTGGCCGTGCAGCGCGTTCGTCACCTGCTCACTCGCCTTCTCAAAATCTTCCGGAGTGAGAAGGTTTTCGGCTTGCAAATAGCTGGACCCGAGATTCGAAGTCATGATGATGATGGTGTTCTTGAAGTCGACCACGCGGCCCTTGCCATCCGTGAGGCGTCCGTCGTCCATGATCTGCAACAGGACGTTGAACACATCAGGATGAGCCTTTTCGATTTCGTCGAAAAGCACCACGGCATACGGACGGCGACGCACCTGCTCGGTGAGCTGGCCTCCTTCTTCGTAACCGACGTAACCCGGCGGCGCACCGATCAGGCGCGAGACGGCATGCTTCTCCATATACTCCGACATGTCGATGCGCAACAGGGCGCGATCGTCATCGAAGAGAAATTCAGCGAGGGCACGAGCCAGTTCCGTTTTACCAACCCCGGTAGGCCCGAGGAAGATAAACGAGCCGATGGGCCGCTTGGGGTCGCTAAGTCCGGCACGGGAACGGCGAATGGCGTTAGCCACGCGCTCGAGAGCCTCGTCCTGGCCGACGACGCGCAGGCGCAGCCGATCTTCCATCGTGACCAACTTCTTGACTTCGCCCTCCAGCATTTTCGAGACAGGAATGCCGGTCCACTTTGAGACGATACGGGCGATATCCTCTTCGTCCACTTCCTCTTTAAGCATTCGTGGGGCGCCAGCACCTTTGCCGTCGATTTTGGCCGTTAACCGGCTAAGCTCTTCTTCGCCCTGCCGCAATAGTCCATAACGGATTTCGGCGACACGCTGCAAATTGCCCTTGCGCTCTTCGGCCTGTTCTTCGATCTTGAGCTTCTCGATTTTTTCCTTCAGCTCACGTGAGCGGGCAATCAGATCTTTTTCTTTTTTCCAATTTGCCTTCAGGGCATTGGATTTCTCACGAATGCCGGCAAGTTCCTTTTCGATTACAGTCAGCCGCTCCCTGGAATTGGCGTCGTCTTCTTTCTTCAACGCCTGTTTTTCGATTTCAAGCTGCGTTGCCCGGCGTTCAAGCTGATCGATGTCAGTAGGAAGTGAATCAATCTGGATACGAATCGAGGCAGCCGCTTCGTCAACCAGGTCGATGGCCTTGTCCGGCAGAAAGCGGTCGGAAATGTAACGGTGCGAGAGTGTCGCCGCGGCGACGATTGCTGAATCCTTGATACGCACGCCGTGATGCACCTCGTATCGTTCTTTCAACCCGCGAAGGATGGCGATAGTGTCTTCAACGTTGGGTTCGCCGACGAAAACAATCTGAAAGCGCCGTTCCAGGGCGGCATCTTTCTCGATGTATGTTCGATATTCATTGAGTGTCGTAGCGCCGATAGCACGCAGCTCTCCGCGGGCCAGGGCGGGCTTGAGCATGTTGGAGGCGTCAATCGCGCCTTCGCTGGCGCCGGCACCCACCAGAGTATGCAGCTCGTCGATAAAAAGAATTACCTGTCCCGAGGAGTCTTCGATTTCCTTCAAGACGGCCTTGAGTCGATCTTCGAATTCGCCGCGATATTTTGCTCCCGCGAGCATCGATCCAAGATCGAGCGCGACTACGCGTTTGTTCTTTAGTACCTCAGGCACGTCTCCCGAGATGATTCGCTGCGCCAAACCTTCGACGATGGCGGTCTTGCCCACTCCAGGTTCGCCGATGAGCACAGGATTATTTTTCGTCCGGCGGGACAAAACCTGAACCACGCGGCGAATTTCTTCGTCGCGTCCGATGACCGGGTCGAGCTTGCCTCGGCGGGCTTGTTCGGTAAGGTCGCGAGCATATCGTTCGAGGGCCTGGTACTTAGCTTCAGGATTCTGGTCGGTAACTTTCTGCGAACCGCGCACCGCAGTCAATGCTTTCAGAATCGCGTCGTAGGTTGCGCCGTGGCGGGCAAGGATCTGCGCCGCTGCATCCTGCTTCAGGTGCGTAATAGCAAGCAGAAGATGTTCGGTGGAAACGTATTCGTCCTTGAAGTTTGAGGCCTCTTTGAAAGCTTGCTCGAGTAGTTTGTTCGCGGCATTCGAAAGCGCCGCCTGTGCAGCTTCTCCAGAGACCTTGGGAAGCTTCTCGATCTCGCGATAGAGATCACTGAGGACGGCTTGCGGGCCGATGCCGATTTTCTCGAGCACCGGCGGAACGATGCCCTCTTTGTCCTCGACTAAGGCAGCGAGTACGTGCAGCGGCAGCAACTCCGGATTGCCGTGTTCGGACGCGAGTTCATTCGCGCGCTGTACGGCCTCCTGCGCTTTTACTGTGAATTTATCCCAACGGATGGGCATGGTCACTCCATTTTTGTAACTTGCGATTTTGTACTTGGGCAATTTGAAAACTGGCCAAAGGCGTATCCAGTTTGGATGATTTCAAGTTGCCGAATTACACAATTGTTAGCTTGGGAAAATGAACGGGAGGCGGTTAGGACTTCCGCCTCCCGCAGATTGTAAACCGTCGAGCTTCGCTCGATCGGACAGCCGAGGGCGGCTGTCCCCACACCAACATCGCCAAGTTACGCGGCTTTGCTGGGGGCTTTGGCTTCCAGGGTCTTCTCGGTGCCGATGTTGACCTTGATCTGCTTGGGCTTGGCTTCGGCTTTCTTGGGCAGAGTCACTTTCAACACGCCCTTGTCGTAGTTCGCCGAAACTCTCTCGGAATCCACGGTGGTGGGCAGAGTAAAAGTGCGGGTGAAGCTGCCATATTGGCGCTCCACGCGGCGATAATTCTCTTCTTTCTCTTCCTTCTCGATCTTGCGGTCGCCGTGAACCGTCAGAGTGTTGTTCTCCAGACGAATGTCGATGTCTTTCTCGTCGATTCCGGGCACTTCGATCTTCAAGGTCACGTTGTGCTCATCTTCGTAGACGTCGACGGCTGGGGCAAAGCTGGATGCGGTCAGGGATTCATCCCGTCCACCTTCGTTGTAGGTCTCGCGGAACAAGCGGTTCATGCGGTCCTGCAGGGTGGAAAATTCACGGAATGGCTCCCAACGGGTAAGAACTGTCATAGCAAAATCCTCCTTCAAATCTTGGGGTTTGGAATTTGGTGAGAAGCCCATCTACTCACATCGCTGGGCCTCGGTCACTACATTCGATGCCGTAGTTATAATGAAAGAAGCATAAAATATTAGTGTGTTATTGTCAACACTAGTATAAGTCTTATTTTCATTAGCTTACGTCGGCTATCAGGCATTTCAGATAGGCGGTTTCCGGGACATTCAGCAGGATGGGATGGTCTTTGGACTGTCCGCGAACCTCGACAAGACGCGCCGTCCGATGCGCATCGTGGGCGGCTAGCCTCAGGATTTCCACGAAATCGGCTTGGCTGACATGATACGAGCAGGAGCAGCTCACCAGCGTTCCGCCCGGTCGAAGCATCTTGAGAGCTCGAAGATTCAGTTCCTTGTAGCCACGCATGGCGGCATCCAGATCTCGCTTGCTCTTGGCAAAAGCCGGGGGATCGAGAACTACAGTGTCGTAGCGCTGGCCGGAGCCAGCATAGTCCTTGAGCAGGTCAAAGGCATTCGCCTCGATCCACTCGATTTCTTTGCCATCGAATTGCGGGCGGTTGAGCACCGCGTTCTGGTCGGCGATTTCAAGCGCGGGACGGGAGCTGTCGACGCCGGTGACGTGGGAACAGCGCCGGGCCAGATGAAGGGCGAAGCCTCCTTGATAGCAGAATACGTCGAGGGCGTCGCCGTGGGCGTATTGGGCTGTGGCGGCATAGTTCTCACGCTGATCGAGAAAAGCTCCCGTCTTCTGCCCTTCGAGCGAGTCGAAGTGAAACCGGATTCCATTCATAGTAACGATTGTCGAAGTTTTTTCTCCTCGCAAAAGGCCGGACGAGCGCGGCGGCAGCTCCTCGAGTTGTCGCACGCGCGGGTCCACGCGCTCCACAATGGAGTTCGGCTGCAGACGCTCCGTCAGCTCGGAAATTAACGTCTCACGGACAATCTCGCCATCTATGGCCTGGGTGAGAATCTGCATCGAGAGAATGTCGTTGTAGCGATCGACGATCAGGCCGGGCAAGAAATCAGCTTCGCTGAAGATCAGACGGTAGGCATCGGTCTCGCGAACGATTGGTTCGCGATAACTAATGGCGTCAACCACACGCTGCCGCAGCAGCGCCGGAAAATCGCCAATAGGATCGTGTGAGATGAGCCGGATGGCGATCTGCGAAGAGCTCGAGTAAAGCGCGGTCCCGAGAAACTGTCCGCGATGATCGGCGACTCCGACCAGCGATCCGGGAGGAATGCCTGCGGTCGACACAATGTCGGAGCGGTAAACCCAGACATGACCGTCTTTCAACCGTGATGCGCCGCGCGGAGAAACAGTAATGGTGAAACCGGAATCGGAAGCTGCTGCCTTGCGGACCATCCTCCGATGTTATCTGACAACGCTCGCGTTAGGCTTTGCTGTTTGCCCACGAACGCCTAAGTCCGGGTGCAGTCCCGCCTTTCGAAGCAGGAAAATCATCTGCTCCGACTTATTGTCGAGGGGAGTCTTGGCGAAAGACCCGTATTCCGCAACCGGCTCCAGCTCTGCCAGCAGAAATAATGCGCGCAGATGCAGATAGGTGAAATAGGACAGCCTGAAGTCTTCCGTCTCTTCCAAAATCAGCTCGCCGGCCTGAAATGTGCGGTAGATGAAGGTGAAACTGAAGATCTGATTAATCTTGTCGACCGAATCTTTTCTGAAGTAGCGGCGCACAATTGTCGCTTGATCGGAAGTCGAACTCCACTCCATCTCTTGCACTTCCTCGCCGATTTTTTCATTGATCATTTCGAACTTCGGATAGAAAACGTCGAACGCCAGAATTCCTGCATCGCTCAGATGCGCGGCCGCGGCAGTGAGAGCGCTGACTTGGTCTTGAACTGTATGCATGTGCTGCATGGGGCGGAAGGCAATGATCACCAGAGGAAATTTTGCGTCCAGGCGAAAGTCGCGCATGTCGCCTTCGTGAAGCGTAACCTTTTGCCGAACGTTATCGGGCTCGCCAGTTAAGCTGTTTTTCAAAATCTGAAGCATGGGCAGGGAGTTGTCCACGCCGTGAATCTCGATTCCCTTCCGGGCAAGGGGAAGGAGAACGCGTCCCGTGCCACAAGCAATCTCCAGGATTGGGCCGCGCGTCCGTTCCGCGAGCTCAAGGTAGAAAGGCAGATCTACGAGGTCTTGCTTGGCGGTGTAGGCGCCATCGTAGTACTTGGCGGTCACTCGGTAGGAATCGATCGCGTCCCGCATTGCATTGCTAGCTGGCGGCTTGTTCGGTAGGAACGGCCGCGGGCGTTTTCGACTTGGCCGACGCGTGCGAACTCATTTCGTAGCGTGCGGCTTCGAGATCAACGTGGAGGGAATCCAATGCGGTCATAGGCATTTCCGTACCCCAGTTTTCCATCTCATGTTCCGACCAGCTGCCGTTCAGGCGAACAGCCCCGGTGATGTCTTCCGGAAACGCATGGCGGTAGTCGCCTTCGCGAATCAGAATATCGCCGATCAGCCGGCCAGTATGCATGTCGAAAACGCGGCGGCTAGCCTGCCCCGACGCATTCGTCAAACAAAGGAAGACCTCGCCGGCATCGCCGAACTCCTGACGGTAATACCAGGCTTGCGGCGCATCGATTTTTGGATGATGACGGCGGGAGCGTTTGTGCTCCGGCTCGAGCGCCTGCATTTCGTTGGCGGGATTGAAATAGAGAATCCGCTGGCATGAATCACAGACCACGGTCTGTTGCCCGGTGCGCACATCATTGTAAGTCTGCGGCCGAAGCATGACCTGGCAAGCCATGCATTTGTGATCGCGCACTTCGGAGATGCCGCTGCCGCGAAATTTGGAGACCCGCTCATAGTGACGCAGCAAATCTTCATTGACACCGGCGCGCATTTGATCGCGTTTGGCACGCCAATCGACAAGCTGCTTTTCGTCCAACGCGGTGCGCTCGCGGGCCTCGGCTTTTTCTTTTTCAATCTCGGCGGCCTCGGCTTTCAGTTCGGCCTGCGCAGCTTTTACCTCTTTGTCGCGCGTGTCGGCGTTAAGCATTAACTCAAGAATCTTATCTTCGGCGGCGGCGATATCTTTTTCCGCGAACTGAATCTCGTGCAGCAGAGCTTTATATTGCTCGTTGGTTTTTACGTCGAGAGACTGGTCGCGGTACTTGGAGATCTTGCCCCGAAGGTCGGAAATTGTGCTTTCGTGCTTGCGGCGGGTAGCTTCCTCGGCCTTGACGGCGGCCTGCGCTCTTTCGAGTTGCGCCTTAGTGTCGGCCAGCTTGTGTTCGATCGCGGCAACGCGTTTGGGGAGTTCGGCAATTTCATCCTGCAAGCGGCGGATTTCCTTGTCCGCTTCTTGCAGGCGCAGCAGGTTTTCTATTTCTGGAAGCATCCCGAAAGGACTCAGCCTTGATTCTATCACGCGGAAACCTGGCCTCATCCCTGACCGGAGAGCTGAGGCGCGATGAATATGCCTCCGGTGTTAAACTCTTTCGTTCGCTTTTACACTTTCTCCTTCACTTCTTAATCCGCTGAGGTTTCCGTGAACAAACAGACGTCGCTCTTCGCTTCAGTTACTGTTCTCATTCTTGCTGCCTGCATGCCGCTCTGGGCGCAATCGTCCTCGCCAATGAAACCACTCACCATCGAGGCGATCTTCGCCCCCGGCGGCCTGGGAGGACGCGGTCCCGAAAACATGGAGTGGAGTCCCGACGGTACCAAGCTCTCGTTTGTGCAGCGTGACGACGAGGGAGAGCACGGCGAACTGTGGTATGTAGATGCGGCCACGGGTGAGAAAAAAGTGTTGTTGAGCGCGGCCAAGCTCGCCTCGCTGGCACCGGATTACGACAAAGTGAAAGATGAGCGCGAACGGGAGCGCCTGACACGCTATCACGTGGCAGCCTACTTGTGGGCTCCGGATTCGAAGCACCTGATCTTCGACTCCCAGGGACAGCTCTGGCTTTTTGATTTGGCGACTGGAACTGCCGTGCAGTTTACTTCAGCGCCCGACCCCAGCGGCGACCCCAAGTTCTCCCCCGATGGCAGCCACGTTTCCTACGTGCGCAAACACAACTTGTACATTCGATCCGTTAGCGGCAAAGGCGAAAAACAACTCACCAACGACACGGGAGACAACCTGTTCAACGGCGACATCGATTGGGTCTACGCTGAAGAGCTGGCCGTGCGCAGCAATTATTTCTGGTCGCCCGACAGCAGGCAGATCGTCTTCCTGCACATGGACGAAACCAAAGTGCCCATCTATCCCATCGCTAACTTGATCCCCACGCATCCGACCGTAGACAACGAGAAATATCCGAAGGTTGGCGATCCAAACCCCGAGGTCAAGCTGGGCGTCGTGGATGCCGACAAAGGCAGGGAAAAGGTACGCTGGATCTCTCTTACTGATGATGCGGAGGCATACATTCCTCGTTTCGGCTGGGTTCGTGACGGAGTGATCTGGGCCGAGGTTCTCAACCGCAATCAGGACAAACTGGATTTGTATTTCGTCGATTCGAAGTCCGGGAAATCGCGAATTGTTTTGACCGAGACTACACCTGGCGCCTGGATCGACTTCGATCAGGTCGAGGTTCGGTTCCTGCAGTCTGGTGGTGAATTCCTGTGGCCGAGCTGGCGCGACGGAGACATGCATCTCTACCTGTACAGCTTTGATAGGGAGAATCCGATGGCGGCGGACGCGAAGCTGGACCGCCAACTGACGCACGGCGACTTCGAGGTACTGGGAATCGAGGGCATTGGCGAGGTCGACGGCACCGTATTTTTCCTCGCCAACAAAGACGATCCGCGGCAGCACCATATTTTCTCGATCAAGCTCGATGGAACGAGCGTGCACCGACTTACGCAGGATGAGGGAGTGTACTCGGCTGCGTTCTCCGACGACGGCAAACATTACGAACAAACATTTACGAGTCCCACAAGCTCGCAGAAAATATCTCTGTGCGCGGTGGGTGGCAAATGTTTCCCAGTATGGCAGGCGCGCGATGAAGTCGCAGAGTATGGTTTGCGGGTGCCGAAGTTTCTGGAGTTCAAAACGGACGATGGCACAATGCTTTACGGACGTTTGCTGTTTCCTCCGAACCCGCCGCCGCCCGGCAAGATTCCATTGATCGTTAACATTTACGGCGGTCCTGGGGCGCAGAAGGTGCTAAAGGGACTGACTGATCCGTTCGATGAGATCCTTGCGCGCCAGGGCTTCGCGATCTTCGCCGTCGACAATCGCGGAACTCCGGGCCGGGATCGCAAATTCCAGACCGCAATTCGCCATGAGTTTGGCGCGATTGAATTGAAAGATCAGCTGACCGCAATCGATCAGCTTCTCGCACAGTATCCGCAACTCGATCGGGACCGCATGGCAATCTGGGGATGGTCAAACGGCGGCTCGATGACACTCTATGCCATGACCCACTCGGAGCGCTTTCGTGCCGGAGTTGCCGTCGCCCCGGTGACCAATCAAATTAACTACGACAGCATTTACACAGAACGTTACATGGGCCAACTCAAAGACGATCCCAAGGGCTATGCCGAGTCCGACGTTACCACCGCAGCCGCAAATCTGCACGGGGAGTTGTTATTAGCCCACGGTACCGGCGACGACAACGTTCATTTCCAGAACAGCATGCAGATGATCAATGCGCTGATCGCAGCGGGCAAACAATTCCAGCTGATGATCTATCCCAACAAAACTCACAGCATTTCTGGAAGCGACGCCCGCGACCACTTGTTCCACATGATCGAAGATCACTTTGAACGGGAACTGAAGTAGGCGATCATCCGGGAATGCCGCGGTTACTTGTGCCTGCCAGATTTTCGGGACGAGGATTCCCTTGACGAGCGTTCATTCCCGGAGCTTTCCTTCGACGCGCTTTCTTTCGATGAGCTCTCTTTCGACGAGCTTTCTTTGGATGAAGTTTCTTTCGAACTCTCCTTCGAAGAACTGTCCTTGGACGAACTATCCGACTTCGATTTGTCTTCCTTCTTCGAGTCTTTTCCGCCGCCATCGGACGAGGAGGGCGCGTCGGATTTCTTCGCGTAGTCGGTGACGTACCAGCCGGATCCCTTGAACTGTACCGCGGGTGCGGAAATCATCTGCTCAACCCGCCCGCCGCATTCCGGGCATTTCTTAACCATTTTGTCGGAAAACTTCTGGATTTTTTCGAAGCGGTGACCACATTTTTCGCACTGATATTCGTAAAGAGGCATGGTTTTTTTGAAATGGTTGCGAGGAAACTATCCCCCGTTTCGATTCTAGGGGCCCAAGTGAGTCCCGTCAATTCACGCGGCTGCGTGTAACTTATTCGCTGCGCAATCATCCCTTTACTGACTGGGAAAGAACTCTGGCAGTACAATGAAAGACGCATGTCGAGCCTGCCACTTCCGATCGCCGCGTTCTTCGCCGGGCTGATTTCGTTTCTCTCGCCCTGCGTGTTGCCGCTGGTTCCGGGATACGTTTCGCTGATCTCAGGTGCGGGAGTCGATGAACTTAAGTCATCGCAAGGGCGCCTCATGCGCCGGGTCATGACGAACTCGGTGGGATTTATCCTAGGCTTCAGCGTCGTATTTATCACCCTGGGCGCCATCTCCACCGAGATCGGGCAGATCGCCGCGCAATACAAACATACGCTGGCGGTGGTGGCCGGCGTCATCATTATTCTGTTTGGCCTTCATCTCACCGGCATTCTCAAGATCAAGGCGCTCTACGCCGATACGCGCTTGCACGAGCTGAAGGGGGGCAGCACGCCGGTCGGCGCGTTTGTGATCGGTTTTGCTTTCGCCTTCGGCTGGACTCCGTGCATTGGACCGATCCTCGCCGGTATCCTCACACTCGCAGCGGCGCAGGATACGCTCTCGAAAGGTATGATTCTGCTGGCAATTTATTCCTTGGGACTTGCGGTGCCGTTCTTGCTGACCGCGCTCGGAGTGGAGCGTTTTCTTAAGTTCTATAGCCGCTTCCGCTCGCACATGCATGCGCTGGAAGTGGCCTCCGGAGCGTTGCTGATCGGCCTCGGGGTATTGCTGGTGCTCGGCCGCTTCACCATGATTTCGAACTGGCTTTCGTTTCTGAATCGTTTTGCTCTATAAGTCTTGATTCTAGAACGGTCGCTGGGTTCATCGCTTCGTTTAGGATCGGTTATGGAGAACTCTGTGAAACGCAGTCCTCTGGTTCTAGTGATTGTGGCGTTCGTCGTCGCACTGATGCTGTATGTCGGATACCACAAAGCGCGCGGCGCAGGCTTTGCTTCGCATCTCACAACATCAAGCATCGCCCCGGATTTCACTCTCGAATCGCTCGATGGCAGAAGCATGCGGCTTTCCGATCTACGTGGCAAGGCCGTGTTACTCAACTTCTGGGCGACCTGGTGCGGTCCGTGCAAAATCGAAATGCCCTGGTTCGTTGATTTTCAAAAGCAGTATGGCTCGCAAGGATTACAAATCGTCGGCGTCGCCATGGACGATGCCAGCAAGGCTGACATCGCCAAGTTCGCCAAAGATATGGGAGTGAACTACCCCATTTTGATCGGGAAAGAATCGGTGGGCGACCAGTATGGCGGCGTCCCGGCGTTGCCGGAGAGTTTCGTGATCTCGCGCGACGGCAAAATCATCGACAAAATCATCGGGCTCAGGGGCAAAGCCGAAATCGAGGAGTCCATCAAGAAGGCGCTCGACACGCAGCCCGCGTCGAGCCAGGCATCGGCTTCGACCAAGGTTGCGCCAGAATGACCGCCGATCAAATGAAGACGGAGATTCTTAAAACTGCTGGCATGAAGCTGCACGGTTTCCTTGCGCTCTTTATTATTTTTTTGACGGCCGCAAGCGTTTCATCAGCTCAAACCCTGGGCAAAGCTCCGACTCTTACCGTGGCCGCAGTGCCGCTGGTTACAGCTCAGCGCACTCGGCAGACCATGGTGAGTCTTAATTTCCGCATCCCTGCCGGCTACCACATCAATTCAAACACACCCAAGTCGGAGTTCCTCATTCCAACCGCCCTGAAGATGGACTTGCCGACCGATATTATTTTGGGAAAAATCGAGTATCCAGCCGGCGAGGATGCGAGTTTCCCCTTCTCCCCTGACGAAAAACTGAGTGTATATAGCGGAGACTTTTCGATCGCCCTCGGAGTGCACCCGCTCAAGTCTGTCGTCCCTGGAAAATACGTGATGCACGGTGTGCTGCGCTACCAGGCCTGCGACAATGCCGCCTGCTATCCTCCGAAAACGTTGCCGGTGAGTTTTGAAGTGAAAGTAGTAAGAGAACCGGCCGAGCACAAAGCGAATCCCGCGCAGAGCCCACACGTGCATAACTAGATCAATCGTTCTAAGAGCTTGAGGGGATAATGCCAGAGTTGAATCCGCGCTCAGGTTTCGCTTTTAATAGCGACTTGAGATGCGTTTAGATTTTCCCGCCCTGCTTCTTCTCGAACTTCGCCCAAGTATCCTTCAACGCCACGGTACGATTAAACACCCTCCTGCCCGGCTTCGAATCCGGATCAACGCAGAAATATCCCAATCGTTCAAATTGATACCGGCCATCAACGGTAGCGTTGGCCAGCGACGGTTCAAGCTTGGCGTTCGTGATCACCTCAAGCGAATTCGGATTCAGATTCGCAGTGAAGTCCTGCCCCTCCTCAACCTCGTTCGGGTTTTCTTTGCTGAACAAGTTCTCGTAAATCCGCACCTCGGCATCGACGGCATGCGAAGCCGACACCCAATGAATCGTCCCTTTCACCTTGCGGCCATCGGGAGTGTTTCCGCCGCGCGTCGCAGGATCATAGGTGCAGTGCACCTCGATGACTTCTCCCTTTTCGTTCTTCACCACGCTGGTGCATGTCACCAGGTAGCCGTAACGCAGGCGCACTTCGCGTCCCGGCGAAAGACGAAAATATCCTTTCGGCGGATCTTCGCGAAAGTCATCCTGCTCGATATAGAGCACGCGCGCGAACGGAACTTTCCGCGCGCCCGCGCTGGCGTCTTCCGGATTGTTTACCGCATCCATCTCTTCGACAAGATTTTTCGGATAGTTGTCGATCACAACTTTCAGCGGACGCAGCACCGCCATCACCCGCGGAGCGCGCTGGTTCAGATCTTCGCGGACGAAGTGTTCGAGCATCGCCAGTTCGATTGAGCCCGTCGTCTTCGATACACCGATCGACGCGACAAAATTCCGGATCGCCTCGGGTGTATAGCCGCGGCGGCGAATCCCGCCGAGCGTAGGCATCCGCGGATCATCCCATCCCCTTACGCGTTTTTCCTGCACCAGTTGCAGCAACTTGCGCTTGCTCAACAGCGTGTAAGTGAGGTTCAGCCGGTCAAACTCAATCTGCCGCGACGGGAAAATACCCAGTTGCTGAATGAACCAGTTGTAGAGCGGGCGATGGTCTTCGAATTCGAGCGTGCAAAGCGAGTGCGTGACCCGCTCAATAGAATCCGATTGCCCGTGCGCATAGTCGTACATCGGATAGATGCACCATTTATTCCCGGTGCGGTGATGCTTCGCATGCAGAATGCGGTACATCACCGGATCGCGCAAGTTGAGGTTGGGCGAAGCCATATCGATCTTCGCGCGCAGCGTGCGCGAACCGTCGGGAAATTCGCCCGCTCGCATGCGTTCAAATAAATCCAAGTTCTCTTCCACCGAACGATTGCGATAAGGGCTGTCCCTGCCCGGTTCGGTAAGGGTGCCGCGATGCTTGCGAATCTCCTCCGCCGTCAAATCGTCGACATACGCTTTGCCATCCTTGATCAGTTTGATCGCCCACTCGTAGAGCTGGTCGAAATAATCGGAAGCGTAGAAGAGCCCGTCCCACTGGAAGCCGAGCCAGTTGACGTCGGCCTTAATCGACTCGACGTACTCAGTTTCTTCCTTCTCAGGATTCGTGTCGTCGAAACGAAGGTTCGTATGTCCGCCGAATTCGTCAGCCAGTCCGAAGTCGATGCAGATGGCCTTGGCATGACCGATGTGCAGGTAGCCGTTCGGCTCCGGCGGGAAGCGCGTCTGCACGCGCCCGTTGAACTTGTTGGCCTTAAGATCTTCAACAATGATGTCGCGAATAAAGTTCGATGGAGCGGGCGAGGGCGAGGCAGCCACAGCTTTTTCTCCAGTTTCAGTGGAAGGATGCGATGGATTCATTACCCTTTAATCTTATCGTAGGATGTGCGAACCCGACGTTTGCCAAGATCAAATCTTCGTCGGACAAGGATGCGACCCTTATCCCATCCGTTGGATCGCCTGATCGATTCGCGCGAGCGTCGTCTCTCTACCCAGCACCTCCAAAGTCTCAAACAACGGCGGGGCGTTCTTGCGGCCGCAGACAGCCACGCGAATCGGCTGGAACATCTGCCCAGCCTTCACTCCAAGTTCCTGCGCGGCGGCGCGCAGAGCCTGATCTAGCGGGTCGTGCCTGAACTCAACATTCGCCAGCACCTCACGCGCCCTCGTGAGAACCTTCAGCGCCATCGCCGCGTCTCCCTTTTGCGGGATGAGTTCAGCTGGGTCATAAGGGGGCAGTTGATCCACGAAGAAGAAATCAGCAACGTCAAGCAGGTCGCGCAGCAGTTTGATGCGCTCGCGGATCAGCGGCGTGATCCGCAGCATTTTCTCTGACGTGACGTTGAATCCTGCAGCCTGCACAATGGGGAGCAAACGCGCGCTCAAATCCTCCACCAGCAAGCCGCGAATGTGTTCGGCATTCAGCCACAGGGCCTTGGGGTCGAAGGTGTCTTCGGGGACGGCGACACCAAGATCCCTCGCTTGGCTCGGGATAACAACCTTAGCAGTGCTCGGGATGCCAGTCTCTTTGAAGTTCACCACCGCATTCGAACGGTTGATCCCCTCAAGCGAAAAAGCCTCCATCAACTCGTGCAAGGACATATTCTCGCGGTTATCTTTAGGCGACCAGCCGAGCAGGCAGAGAAAATTGATGAACGCTTCGGGAAGGAATCCAGCGTCGCGATAGGTAGTCACGCTGACGACCGGACCGTGCCTTCGTTTGGAAAGCTTGGTGCCATCAGGCGCGACCAGCAGGGGCAGATGCGCGAACCGCGGCGGCGTAGAGCCGGCGGCTTCGAAGATAAGCACATGCTTGAAGGTGTTCGTGAGATGATCCTGGCCGCGAATGATGTGTGAGATGCGCAGGTCGGCGTCGTCGGCGCAGGAAGCCAGGTGGTAGGTCGGCATGCCATCGGAGCGCAGCAGCGCGAAGTCTTCGATATCGTCCGCCGCCTTCACTTGGTCGCCGTAGACCGCATCGCTGAACCGCACCGTTTGCCCGGTTCCACGTGGCACACGAAAACGCAAGGCAAAGGGTTCTCCTGCCGCGGCGCGGCGATCACTCTCTGCGCCTGAAAGTTCGCGCGCGCCGGGATTAAAAAGCCACGTTCCCTGCGGCGCCCCTGATTTTTCGGCGTCTCCGGTATGGGCAGGCGTGAAGTCGCGATACGCAAGGCCCTTCTCGAAAATTGTCCACGCAGTCTTGCGATGCAGTTCGATGCGCTCCGATTGCTTATATTCTTCGTCCCAGCTTAAATTCAGCCACTTCAATCCATCGAAAATCGAATCCACCGAGGACTGAGTGTTGCGTTCGACGTCGGTGTCGTCGAGGCGAAGAATCATAGTTCCGCCGTTGTGGCGCGCGTAGAGCCAGTTGAAGATGAAAGTGCGGGCACTTCCTACGTGCAGAAAGCCGGTGGGCGACGGTGCGAAACGCACGCGCAGAGATGAATTTGCGTGGATTGGATCAGGCATAAGGGATGAAACTTCGATGGTATGGGGACAAGAAAAGTATCGTCAAGCGAGACGGGAAAACGCGCCCGAGATAAGTGATTGATTCCAGGCGTCCAGCGATCTGGACACTGTACTTAAATCCTGTTGTATTCACACCGTCGGCTGTGAAAACATTAACCAGGTTAATAGTCTTCTCCCCGGGTTTCTGAATCATAATCTCGCTAAGGTTCTCCGAGCCCCATGAACAGTGTTGTTATCAGTATGGTGGTGATTCCGGGAGTGGTCTCGCTGTTGCTGTTCCTGGTGTTCACGTACCTCTATGAGCAGAGCCGGCAGGCGTATTTCCGCGCCTGGCAGTTCGCATGGGCCGCCTACTCGCTGCACTACGTGCTCGATGCTTTCTCCTTCTACCGGGCGCCCTCTCCGGTGGCGTTTTTCGCCAGCTCTCTGTTTCTTGTGGCCATGGCGTTGTGCATCTTTGTGTCGACACGCCTGATGCGTGGACCTTCACGATTTCTCTGGTACGACGCAGCTTTGGGAGCAGCCGGAGTTGCGCTGGCATGGATTAACTTTCAAGGGCACATGGTGGGCGGAGCACTCCAGGCAACGGCGCAACCCACAATCGCCCTCGACCTGGGAATCGCGGCAGTGCTCTTGTACTGCTCCGCGGTCTTTTACATAAACGGCTACCGCAGAGGATCGCTGGCCTTTAAGGTTCTCGCCTTTTCTCTGGCATTGTGGGGTGTATTGATGGGTGCGGGCCAATTCCGTAACCCGTGGGGCGCCCGCTTTGGCAGTGCGGAAAATTATCTCGGGCCCGTGCCGCAGATGCTGCTGGGCATCGCGATGGTGATGGTGCTGTTTGAAAACGAGCGGAATGCCGTACAGGAAAACACGCTAGCGCTTTCGACGCTGGGAGTGGATCCGCGGCGCTTGCTCTCGGCTGACGATTTGCTTCCGAGTATGCGGTCGGCGTTGGAACGGCTGGCGGGTGCCTTATCCGCGCGACGCGCGGTCATCTATATTTCGGAACGCTGGCGCAGCCTGCTGCCCTCGGTGGAGCGAGGATTTTCGCCGGAATTTCTTGAAGCCTTAACCTCAACCGGGACGGGAGAATACATCTGCGAGCTAGCCTATCGCCAGGGCGGGCTGTTCACAGTGCACGACCTCGCTCAAATGAAAGAGCAGTTGCCGATCGCATCGATCGGGACGCTGGATGAATTTAAGAAAGTTTTCACGGAAGCCGAGATCCGTAATCTAACGGCAGTAAGCCTGCAAACCCGTGAACATGCTTTCGGCGTCATCTTATTTCCTCACGCTGAGCGGAAGGCATTTGGTACCTCCGGGCCGCGCCTGATGGTTGGACTCGCGCTGCAACTCGGGCTCACGCTCGACAACTACCTGATTGCCCACGACGCACACCGCCGCACCCAGGAGTACGAATTACTCACCGAGATCGGAAAGGCGATCAGTTCGCGCCTCGATCAGGACGAAGTGCTACGCACCATCCACAGCGAGTTAGGCCAGATTTTCAATACCAGCAACTTCTACATCGCGTTTCAGGAAGGGGACGAAATCCGCTTCGAACTGGAAGTGGAGAATGATCGAACTCTTCCGAAGCGTTCGCGCAAGCTTGAAAATGCCTTTAGCGAATACGTGATCAGGACCGGGCAGCCCTTGTTGATACGCTCCGACCTGGAGAAGACACGGGCGCGACTGGGTATCACCTATAGCCCCGAGCGCCCCGCCAGGTGCCTGTGTGCAGCACCAATTCTGCTCGGCAACAAGCCGGGGGGCGTCATGGTTGCTATGAGCACTGAACGCGAGTTTGTCTTCGAACAGCGCGATCTCGATGTGTTGGTAACTGCGGCCGGGCAAGTATCGGTTGCGGTGGAGAATGCGCGCCTTTTCGCCGAAGAGCAGCGCCGCTCGCGGCAACTCGCATTCCTGAACAATATTTCGCGCACCGCGATTTCGAGCGACGATCCGGTTCATATGCTCGGTCAGATTGTGGGAGAGATTCAAAAGAACTTCAGCTTCGATCACATCGGCATCGGTTTGCTGGATTACGGAACGAAGGAGATCGAGATTAAGGCGGAAGCTGGAGCCACGGCGCACGCCATGGGCAAGCGGATTCCGTTGGGAGTCGGAATTCTAGGTCGAGTCGCGCGCACCGGCGAACGCGCTCTGGTGCACAACGGAGCGGAAGGCCAGATGGGCGCGATTTTGCCGGAGTCTAGATCCGTACTCTGCATTCCCATCACCTACGGCGAGACTTTGCTAGGAGCACTGAACATCGAAAGTCGCAACGACAGCGCCTTTTCGCCGCAGGATGTGCTCATCCTGAACACCCTTGCAGATTTGCTGGCAACCGCCCTGCACAATGCTTTTGTTTTCCAAAAACTGCAACAGCAATCCATTACCGATGGCCTCACCGGAATCAAAACGCGGCGCTTCTTCTGGGAGGCCTTGTCGGCGGAATGGAAGCGCGCATCGCGCTCGGGGCGGCCGTTCTCGGTCGTCCTCATCGACCTGGACAAGTTCAAGGAAGTCAACGACACCATGGGCCATTTTGAAGGCGACCTGGTGCTCGCCCGCGTTGGGCGTCTGCTGGAGCAAAAGTCCCGCCAGTCGAACGTGGTCGCACGCTACGGCGGTGACGAGTTCATCATCCTGATGCCTGAAACCGGGCCGGAGCAGGCAGAAGTGCTGGCCGAACGCCTGCGCCAGTGGATAACCACCGATCCGCTTCTCAGCGAGCACCACATCACCGGAAGTTTTGGCGTGGCCAGTTTTCCCATGCATGGCTTCTCCATTGAAGACATCATCCGCGTCGCCGACGCGGGCATGTACGTTTCGAAACGTTCCGGAGGCAACCGGGTGTCGGCTGCGCAGGAATTTGCCGCGGGCGAGGAGTTCGCCGCTCAGCGGCAACAGATCTCCGTTTACATCGAGGGCTTTTTACAGCGCGAGCACAATGGGCCGGAGCATCTCGAAGAATTGACTTCGATGTTGGTGAAGTTTTGTGGCGGCCCAAACGATTGCAACGTTGCGCTGCTGAAAGAGTCGATTGAGATTCTCAGCCGGGCCGCCGAATCACGGGAGTTGCGCACCTCCGGCCACGGCGATCTGGTCGCCCGCTACACCGAGATTCTGGCGAGGGCTCTCCACCTGCCCCCGGAGGACACCGCTGATCTCGTCTATGCGGCACGCATCCACGACGTCGGCAAAATCTTTGTGTCCGAGCGCATTCTGAATAAGCCTGGACCCCTCACCGACGACGAGTTCTTTCTGGTCAGGATGCACGCGCGGGTCGGCGCCGAGGTTGCCGGCATCCTGCCGCACAGCGCTATGATGCGCCAGGCCATCGAGCATCATCATCAGCGCTTCGACGGCACGGGCTACCCAGACGGGGCGAAGGGCGAACAGATTCCTTTGTGGGCGCGCATCATCGCCTTATCAGATGCTTACGCCAACATGTTGACGGAACAATCCATCGCCGCTGCGCGCACGCCGGAACAGGCGCTCGACGAGCTGGGCAAGATGAGCGGCACCGGCTTCGACGGAATGCTGGTGCGGTTGCTGCTGCGCGAGTTGAAGTCGGAACGCGCGTCCTCAACAAAAGATAGTTTTTAGGCCTCAGAGATAGCCGTCAGGTTAGAGTCGCTGGTTGTAAGCGCCAGATTTCACCAACAACATCAAGTTTCTTGGCGTTATACTCAGGATGCACGGATCGCTCGTCGTTCCGCCGCACACCGTCGAAGCTGCGTGGGGGCACCAGAATGTCACGCACCGTTTTACCGCTGCTGTTGGTCATCTTCGCGATGGTTGCGGCCGCCCAAACCGCAACCGACCTAACCGCCCGTTGCGGCCACCCAGACGCCGAGCAGTTCGTTGTTCGTCCCGGAATTACGATGATGGCCAGATACGCGGATGATCGAACGGCATGCGAAATGTTGATCGAACCCAAACACTCCATCCAGCTACGCGATGACAAAGAACAGTCTATGGCAACCGATACGGTATCGAAGATTATCGATGAACTGATACCGGAGTCGGAACGAGGGCTTCTGCTAAACCGCATGATCGAAAACATGGGTGCCTCGGAGCACCAAGTTGCTGAGTACGAGAATGTGACGATCAGCCGAAGTTTTGTGCGCTATCTACCATCCGATCACGATGAGAAGTCCGCGACTGTAGTGCGCAAGGATGGGCAATGCAACCCTGCAATGGCTTCCCAGAAATACACGTCTGCTGCCGCGCCGAGCGCCACCGACCTTCGCATCCAGTATGGTGATCCCGATGTGGAGAGATTCATCGTTCGTCCTGGCATCACGCTAACGGCTACCTACGGCACGGATCAGACTGCCTGCCGGATGGTGGTTGGTCCGACTCGCGCGATAATCCCACGCATTGAGCCAGCCCAGTACATGCGACCGGAAGACGTAAAGGAGATCATCAGCGAGGTGCTGCCAGAAGCAGATCGCGGTGACCTACTGTTCGGGGTAGTGACCCAAAGCGGATGTAATGATTTAGAGACTATGGACTACCAAAACGTCACTATCCACCGCTTCAGGCACAAGTGCGATTTGCCAAAGCCTGAGATAGAGGGAGAGGCGACGATTATGCGAAAGAACGGCGAGTGCGGCAACGGCGGCAAGTGACTCGCGCGACTCGAAGTTTCCCAACTGTTGCAAAGTCGCCACTACACAAGCGACGCACCCCAGCGCTCGCCAATGAGATGAGTTCTAATCTCGGCTTTCTTCCTCGATCCACCCGACTTGCAACTCTCAACCAGAAACCGGAAACTAGAGACCATGTCCGTCTCCCTTTCTCTCTCCAACAAAGTTGCCCTGATCACCGGCGGTTCACGTGGCATCGGTGCAGCCACGGTTCGTCTATTCACCGCGGCGGGTGCGAAAGTCGTATTCAGCTATCAAAAGGCGAAACCACAGGCTGAAGCCTTGGCGAAGGAATGCGGTGAGGCAAACTGTCGCGCCGTCGCCAGCAACCTCAACGGCACGGATTCCGCGCGAGCCCTGGTTGCCGAAGCGGTCGAGCATTTCGGACGCATCGACATCCTCGTCGCCAATCATGGCGTCTGGCCTCCACAAGACGTCCCTATCGAGAAGATGACCGATGAGCAATGGCGCTCCACGCTCTCCATCAACCTCGACGCGGTCTTTGGCCTGGTAAAACACACGGTCGCGCAGATGAAGGGGCAACCGCGAACCCATTCTGCTGCCGGGCATATCGTGCTGATTAGTTCCACCAGCGGCCAGCGGGGCGAGGCATTTCATTGCGACTACTCCGCCTCCAAGGGCGCGATCATCAGTATGACGAAAAGCCTTTCCACCGAACTGGCGTCGGCGGGAATCTACGTGAACTCAGTCGCCCCCGGATGGGTTGACACTGACATGTCAAAGGCCGCCTTAGATGACCCGAAAAGCGGCGACGAGATTCGGCGTACGATTCCCCTGGGGCGCGCGGGCAAACCCGAGGAGATTGCAGCTCCCGTTCTGTTTTTATGCACGGAATATGCCAGTTTTATCACCGGCGAAGTCTTCAACGTGAACGGCGGAGCCGTGCTGGTGGGATAGCCGACTGCCCGGCGTCATCCTGAACGCAGCCATTCTTCAGGCGCAGCGAAGGGATCTCCCGCTTAACAGGCTTAGAGCGTCCGCCAAACTGCACCCCTGCAGAAATTCCGTCAGAGCATGTCTCCACCAGCTTTTATGCATCCAACCCAGGTGGAAGTCAGGCGCCGCGGCAATCCGTAACTCCGAAAGCAGCTACAATTTCTTGTTCCGGCATCACACTGATCAGCTGAATGAAACATCTGCTTCTCATCTTTGCGCTGGCGATTTTTGTGTTGTCGCCGTCAGCCTCTGTTTTGTACTATCCCACGGCTTCCGCTCAAGCTGCTGAAAAGGCATCTTCAGCAGCTACTGCTGTTCAGGGTCCATCGATTCCGCCCGCTGATCTGGAGAACGCGCGCAAGGCGCGTGCCCTCCTCGATCAGGCGCTCCGGGCGCTCGGTGGCCAGGCATTCCTAAATATCCACGATGCGGAGGAGGAGGGACGCACCTACAGCTTCTATCACGGCCGTCCCACGAGCAACGGAGTCTTGTTCTGGCGCTTCATCGAGTATCCTGACAAGGAACGTATCGAGGTGACGAAAGAGCGCGACGTGGCTTACCTGTACGTCGGCGAAAAGGGTTATGAATTAACCTACAAAGGCCCACACGATGTAGAGAAGAAGGATCTCGACGACTATCTTCGACGCCGCAGATTGTCTCTGAATACGTTGCTTCGCACCTGGATTAACGATCCAAAGGTGGCATTCTTTTATGACGGCACTGCCCTGGCCGGCAACGTTCCGGCGGAGCAGATCACGATGATCAATTCGAAAGACGAGGCGGTGAAACTTTTCTTCGACCTCGACACCCACCTGCCCCTCAAGAAGAGCTACAGTTGGCGCGATCCCGTCGACAAAGAGCGCAACATCGAAGAAGAGCTCTTCGACAATTACCGCCTTGTGCAGGGTGTCATGACGCCCTGGGGATTCACCCGCTATTTCAACGGCGACATGCAAACTCAGCGCTTCATAAACGCCGTTCACTACAACCAGGGGCTCAACCATGCCATGTTCGATCCCAACTCCGGCTACAATCCCAACAAGTCTGCGGGAAAACACTAAGAGATTTTTGTGAGCATCCAAACCTAAATCGTTAACATTCAGTTGGCCGCGCACTGTGGCTTTGCCCACAAAGTCCAAGAAAGCAAAAAAGGCGCAATGGGAATCGCGGAGTATCACCCAGGTAAGTTATTAAGCAACAATGGAAGTTATTGGGCAGGAAGGACTTTGCAGCCAAAGCCACCGCACTGTGGCTTTTTTACCACACTCGAACTCTCTCCGGGGGTTGTAATCTCTTCATTAAGCAATACATACAGACACCCCCTTTGACCCAGGAGCAGACAGTCCGCTCAGCTGTGGAATGCAGTGGAGTAGGACTTCACAGCGGCGCACCGGTTTCGATGCGCATTCTTCCCGCCCCTCCGGGAACGGGAATTGTTTTCCAGCGCGTGGATCTCGACGGTTTTGAAATCGAGGCCATCAGCCGCAATGTGGCGCGTGTCAGCTATGCCACCAGTCTCATGAAAAAAGGCGTGTTGATCTCCACCACCGAGCACCTGCTCTCCTCATTTGTCGGACTAGGTATCGACAACGCCATTGTGGAGCTCGACAACCTTGAACTCCCAATTCTCGATGGCAGCGCGCTTCCGTTTGTGGAGATGATTCAGAAGGCCGGCATCCGCAAGCAGCGGCGCCCGCGCAAGTATTTGAAAATTCTTCGCGAAGTGGAGATGCGCGAAGGCAACAAATTTATCTCGGTCTATCCCGCCGATAATTATTCCGTCTCTTATTCCATCAATTTCCCTCACCCGCTCATCGGCAAGGAAACTTTCCAGGTCGAACTCTCGAACGGAAGCTATCTGCGGAATATTGCCGGCGCCAGAACCTTCGGCTCGCGCGAGGATGAGAAAGCCATGCGCAATATGGGACTGATCCGCGGCGCCTCCCGCGACAACTGCATCGTGCTCACGCGCGACGGAATCGAAAATGGCCCACTCCGCTTTCCCGACGAGTTCGTCCGGCACAAGGTTCTGGACCTGGTGGGCGACCTGGCGCTGCTTGGCAAACCGATCCTCGGCAAGATAGTCGCCGACCGGGCCGGTCACGCCATGCACACCGCGCTGGTCTCGCGCATCCTCCGCGACAAAACGCTGTGGCAGGAAGTGACGCTGTCCGAAGAAGCGATCGACGCTGCTACTCCGTATGCGGCCCAGGCGACGGCCGGATCTTCGTTCTGATTCCGAGGCTCCGATTCCGAGGAAGTGATGGTGGAAGTGCCCGGACCTAGTCTGCCGGTTCGCAGGGAATGTCGCCAGTCTCACAGTCACGCTTTCGCTCCTCCTCCATCAGCCGACGCAGTTCCTCGCGAGTCTGGCTGATGAGAGCCGAAGCGAACTTTCGGGCAGAACTTTGGCGTTCCGCGCACAGATCTTTCACCCGCAGGTTCAGCAGCGGGATGTCGTCTTCAAACCAGCGTAGGGTTTTCTGAACCCGGCGGATGCGGTAGGCGGTAGGAAGCATGGCAATGGCTCTCCAATGATCCCATCAGATTGCCACGCGCAGCGCGGGCGGCAAGTTACAAGTTGAATACCTGGGAATGGGGCAACAAGGCCATTCGAGAAGGAGCCCGTTAAAGAGCTTCCGAACTCGCACCTTGGAGTTTCTGGTTGGAGCTTGGGGGCTGCTGCGCCATTTGCTCGACGAGCCACTGTTCCAGTTGCTCCTGGGATCTCTGGGGTACATTGTGAAAACGTAAGCCGACGTGCCCTTTGATATCGACCCACGCCACCTCAGAATCCACTTCGAAAACCATTCCGGTTTGGGGCAGCGTGAAGTGCAAACGAGGCCTCCAGTTTTTTGGAATCGCCTTGTCCGACATGAGGGCGATTCCGCCCTCGCTGATATTCGTGCTGGTGGCTCGCAACTCCTTTTCATCGAGCACCATCCGGACGGGCATCTTGACCGGCTGACGGTAGTAGCGACGCCTTTCCCTTTCCATGAAATTCAGCGCTGCCTGAAAACAGCGCGCCGCATTCAGGTTGTTGATGGGTTTTTGCAGAACAAAATTCACGCCCATGCCAAACGCTTCCTGCGTAGTGGTTTTCTTGCCATTCAGCACTGCAAAGGTTACGGAATTCTTGTTGCTCGGAGTCGCTCGCAATCCCTGCAGCACTTCCCTTCCGCCCGGCAGGTCATCACAGTCGATAATCACAGCATCGAATTTTTCCCCGAAGAGGATTTCGCTGGCCTTTTTCGCCTCCTGGCAGATTTCAACCTGGATCGAGAGTTTCTCCAGCGTCGGGCGCATCACCCGAACCATTTCGACATCCCGGCTCAGAAGAAGGGATTCCAACGTCATGGTCCAATTCTATTGTTCCTGGTAACCCTATCGAAAGTGACCAAGGTATCGGGGCTGAGCGCCGAAGAGTGACCCCTGCATAATTTTCCAGTGGAACCCAGCGCGATAAAGCTTGAGACTACTGCGGGGCCCCGCATAGCCATGCCGAACTTCGTCTACCTTTCTCTCGGATCAAATGTCGGTGATCGCGACGCGCAACTGCGCGATGCCCAGGCGCGACTGGGTGCTCTGGGTCGGGTTATGGCCGTTTCGTCCGTTTACGAAACCGAGCCGGTGGAATTCACCGAGCAACGGTGGTTCTTGAATTGCGCGATCGCGCTCGAAACCAGCCTGGCTCCGCACGAACTCATGAACGCAATTCTCGATACCGAACAGCAGATGGGACGTGTGCGCAGGCAAAGCAAGGGCCCGCGCTCTATCGACATCGACATTCTTTTGTTCGGCAACGAAATCATAGAATCACGGGAACTGACCATCCCGCATCCAGCAATGTATCAACGGCGCTTCGTCTTGGAACCGATGGCCGAAATCGCTCCGGAGGTCGTACATCCAATTCTCGAAAAAACAATTCGCGAACTGCTCGATGCGCTACCGCCGGGGCAGGCGGTACGAAAACTAAAGCATGAGCCACGGATTTAACGGATTGACACGGACCAAGACAAAGGAATCCGATCAGCGGCGGATCTGGTTTATTCTGATTCGGGTTTGATCCGTGGAATCTGTGGCAGGTTTTTCACTACGGCGAGTTCTCGCTACGGCACAATGATGCGGCTACCAGCCTCTTGCGGAGTGATCAGGGCCGACTGCCTCTCCGGAAATTGCGCAAAGAGAAAATCGATGAATGCCCGGGACTTGGGCCGGCCCGAGGTGCGTCCGTGCCCGAGCCGAACCAAGAATACCAAAGCTTTGAGCACGTCGGAATCGCGGAGCGTCGAGTATCCCCGCTCCTTCTGCTCGATCTCGCGAAACTGCTTTAGCATCGTTTCCACCTGTGCCGCGACCGCATGCAGCGCCCGACCGGTCAGCGGCTGCTCGTAGTGCAATCCTGAATTCACCAGCCGCTCGTAACTCGTGCACATCGTCGAGAGCGCGGCCATCAGGTCGCGATCGTTGAGGCTGCGATCCGCATGAGCCGCTTTGGCCAGGGCGTAGCTCAGTCCCATGAGCAAATGCTCGCGCTCGTAGGTAAATTGTTCCGAAATCTCAACCCGCAGGAACAACGACTCTGCCTCGAATTGCTCCGCGGGACGCGGCTTCTCATGCTCTCTGGCCTGCTGCAGATACGGACAGTTGCTCGGACAATCCAACGTCACTTCGCGCTGCTCTCCACAACATTGCGGACAGATGCGGCCGTGTATGGCAGGACAGAAGCGTTTTTCCTTGCGAATCTCGCAGATCGCACAGCTCAAATCAGAATTCCTTTCTGAATTATTATGGCATTTAGCACGAGTATGCGAGGGCAGAAGAGTACAGAAGACAGGGGAGTAACCTTTCGTACGTGTATCAGTTAACTCTTCTGATACGCGTATTTGCGCCGTTTTGGGATGGTCATCCGCGAAAGCGTATGTAAAAATGCCCCTCCTAGCGTGCTATATATGCGGAACCCGCGTAGAATAAGGGTGTTTTCCACAGGCCCACTGATATAAGATCAAGCCCACTGGAATTAAAATCCAATCTTTTACCGGAGGAAACATGGCATCAGGTTTGACCAAAACCCAACTCGTCCGTCATCTGGCCGAGAAAACCGAACTTCCCAATAAGACTGCTGCGTTGTTCTTGGAGCAGCTGGCCGACGTGGCTGTGAAAGAAACCAAGAAAAACGGCGTGTTCGTTGTGCCCGGCCTCGGCCGGTTGGTGAAGGCGCACCGCAAAGCCCGCGTGGGCCGCAATCCCCAGACCGGCGAGCCCATCCAGATCAAAGCGAAGACCGTGGTGAAATTCCGCGTCGCCAAGGCCGCCAAGGACGCGATCGCACCAAAGAAGTAGCGTCAACTTGTCATTCCTCACGGGACCGAAGGCCCCGTGAGGAATCTGCTTGCCGCTTCGCTCCCGCTCGCAAAAAAATTCACACGCACTCATGATGAACTGGATCGTAGTCGGAATCGGTGACATCGCCACCCGGCGTGTCATTCCCGCGATCCAGTCCGATTCCAGAAGTCGTTTATATGGCTTAGTCACTCGCGATCCAGCAAAAGCTGCTCCTTACGACACGAGAGTTTGGAGCACTCTCGACGAAGCACTCGCCGATCCCGCAGTGCAGGCGGTTTACGTTGCGACACCCGTTTTTCTGCACGCGCCGCAGACCATTCAATCCCTTCGCGCGGGTAAGCATGTGCTCTGCGAAAAGCCGATGGCGATGGACGAGACTGAGGCCCACTCGATGGTGGAAACAGCGAAAGAAAATGGACTCACTTTCGGCGTCGCCTACTACCGCAGGGCCTATCCCAAGGTCCAGCGCGCAAAACAACTTCTCGATGCCGGCGTCATCGGCAAGCCCGTACTGGCCGAGCTCACCTGCCATGAATGGCGTAACGAAGCTGAAAAGGGAAGTCATCGCAGTTGGCTGATCGATCCCGTCCAAGCCGGGGGCGGTCCGCTCTACGACATCGCCTCGCACCGCATCGACGTCGCGAACTTTTTCTTCGGCCAACCGCTGCGGGCTACCGGCTATCTTTCGAATGCAGTTCACCACTACGCCGTGGAAGATAATGCGACGGTGATGATCGACTACGCCGAAGGCGCTCGCGCGATCGTCGATGTCCGCTGGCATTCGAAGGTGAAGCGAGACGAATGCCGCATCCGCGGCACCGAAGGTGAAATGGAATTAAGCCCGCTGAATGGTCCCGATCTGATTTATCCCGGAGGCCAAGAGCATCTGCCAGTCCATTCGAATGTACATCTGCCGATGATCAAAAATTTTGTGGATGCCGTTCTCCATAAGGCTCCTCTGCTGGCGAGCGGAGCCTCGGCATACTGGACGGATTGGATTACAGAGACGGTGCAGCGCAAGTGCGGAGTGGATTAAGAAGCAATCCTTCTATTTCCCGTATTCGTTCTTCACCACCTCGCCACCCTTCATCACGAACTTAACTCGCTCCAGCGTGGTCACATCTTTGAGCGGATCGCCATCGACCGCCACGACGTCGGCCCAGGCACCGGCTTCCAGGCTCCCCACTTTTCCGGACCATCCCAGCAAATCCGCCGCGTTCACCGTGGCCGCCTGTATAGCCTGCAGCGGCGACAACCCCAACTTCACCATCACAGCAAATTCGTGGGCGTTCAGACCATGGGGATAAACCGCTGCATCCGTGCCAAAAGCCACTTTTACTCCGCTGGCGAATGCGTGTGCGATGTTCTGGCGCGCGGCCGGCATCACGGCTTTGGCCTTGATCAGCAGGAAGTCGGGAACGTGGTTTTTTTCGGCATTCTCCAGAAACCAATCTCCGAGGTAAAGTGTCGGCACAAGATAGGTGCCATTCTTTTTCATTTCGACGATTGCGGCATCGTCAATGTAGGAGCCGTGCTCGATCGAATCCACTCCCGCCTCGGACGCCCACAGGATGGCCTGCGCTCCATGGGCGTGCGCAGCAACTTTTCGTCCCAGGCGGTGGGCCTCGGCTACAATGACCTTCATTTCTTCCAGCGTGTACTGCGACGCCTCCGGATTGTCTCCCTTCGAGAGCACCCCACCCGAGGCCATGAACTTGATCAAGTCCGCGCCATACTTAATGTTCTGCCGAACCATGTGACGCACGCCGTCCACGCCATCGGCCACGCCGTCAGAGGTCGCGTGATATTCGAACGGCAGCAGGTTATTGTCCGCATGCCCGCCAGTGATGCTCAGTCCCGGACCGCTCACCAACATTCTCGGCCCAGGCACATCGCCGGCATTAATGGCGTCGCGCAAGGCCACATCGCTGTACCCGGAGGCGCCTACATTGCGCACGGTCGTAAATCCCGCCTGCAGGGTCAACCGCGCGTTCTTTGCACCAATCAGGGCCTCGCGCGGAATCGAAAGGCCCAGTCGCTCATATCCGAACTTGGGATCCATGGTGAGATGCGTGTGCGTGTCAATTAAGCCGGGGAGGACGGTTGCATTCGAAAGATCGATGAGCACCGCGCCGGCGGGAGCCTTTGTTTCTGCGAATGCTCCGACGCGCACGATTTTCCCGTCTTCAATGACAAGCATCTGATCGGAAAGCAGCTTGCCGGTCTTCACGTCGAGCACGTGCCCGGCATGGATGGCGGCGCTTTTGGAGCTCTGCTGTGCGAGAACCGGCAACGCAAGCCCAAGCAGCCCGATCACAAACACCGCACAATAGTGAAATTTCTTCACAGAGCACCTCCTCTAAATAAGTTGGAAAATAGTGCGGGAAATCCGAGGCAGCAGAAAAGACCTTCGCAGCACACCCATACGGCGTACCCACAGCGAGTAATTGGTCGTCATCAATTCAGAAAATTCAGCTCGGAACGAGGACCGTCGGAGAGCCCCTAGCCCCCAGGCCCGTCGTTTGAGACGTAAGCCTCGAGCGATTCCAACTCACGGCTCAGATCGTCGACGCGCCACTCCAGAAGGTTGCGGATGGAAAGGATCCCCAGCAGCTTGCCGTTGTCGTCCGCGACCGGCAGATGACGAAAGTGCCGCTCCAGCATCGTGGTGAGCGCTTCGCCCGCTCCAGTGGATCGCGTCGCCATCTCAACCGGTGTGGTCATCAGCTCGCGAACCGACGTCTTCTGCGGTTCGGTGCGGCTCAGGGCCATCTTTCGCAAAACGTCGCGTTCCGTGAAGATTCCGGCGACACGAAATTCGGAGTCGACCACTGCAACTGCACCCACGTGATGGTCGAGCATTTTATTAATAGCGTCGGCCACGCTGGCATCGAGCGGAACCGCTGCAATTTCCCGGTCACAAAGGTCCAGCACGCTCATAAAACCTCCTTCGGCTCTCGACAATGCCCCCTGAGCCGATCCCTGGTTCAAGATGAATGGTTCAAACCGAACTGTTCAAACTGAAAACGGGATTGTTGCATTATGCTCACGGCCAACATGATGTCAAGCAAATTGAATCGATTTTACAAATCTTTATTTCAATTCGGATCCTGCCGAATTCGCTCTGACCTAAAACCTCGCTTAGCGTACATTCGCAACGCCCTGACCGTCTTCACTCTTGAAGACTTTGCCATCTTTCATCACGAATTGCACATTCTCCAGTGCTTTGATGTCGCGCACGGGATCGCCGCTGACCGCGATCACGTCTGCAAATGCTCCAGGCGCGAGCACTCCGATCTTTCCATCCATCTCGAGCAAAGCTGCCGCGCGCGACGTTGCGCTCTGGATAGCGACCATCGGTGGGATGCCCAAATCCGTCATTCGTGAAAACTCCTGCGCGATGGGCTCGGTCCACGGAATTCCGCCCATGTCGGTTCCGAAAGCAATCTTTACGCCAGCCTTCATCGCCTTCTTGAAAGACGGCTCATGCAATGAAACCCTAAGGCGATCGCGCTGTCCGCTGGGAGTATCGGCTGGAGCCCAGTCGTGGTAATAAGCGCTGATCGTGGGCACGTACCACGTACCCTGTTTCAGCATCTGGGAAACGGCAGCATCATCGAGATCGAGGCCATGCTCAATGGAATCGCAACCGCCATCGAGGGCGCGGCGCAGACCAATGCCACCATAGGCATGGCAAGCGACCTTCTTCCCCCAGCCGTGAGTTTCGTCGACGATCGCCCGCAGCTCCTCGACGGTGAGAGTGGGTTGCGAGACCAGTTCGCCATGTTTCCCGACCCACGAACGATGCGTCATGTAAACCTTGATCCAGTCTGCGCCGTGATCAAGCTGTTCCCGCGCCGCTTTGCGCGCCTCCACTGGGCCATCGATAATCTGTGCGCCTTTGGGCATGTCGAGTTCGGGAGCATAGCCTTCGAGCGGATAACCTCCCGTGGTCGAAATGGCGCGAGTCGACACAAACAGCCGCGGTCCTGGAATATAACCTTGCTCGATCGCCTGCTTGATGCCGATATCTCCATATCCCGCGCCTTCCGTCTCTACATCGCGCAGAGTCGTGAAGCCCTGTTCCAGCGCACGCCGCGCCGCAACTGTCGCCCGCGCCGCCCGCAGGGCGAGGGGTGCGTTCAGGATATTGGCGTCATATCCACCTTGGGCTGGATCTTCCCCCTGCAAAAAGATATGCGTGTGGCAATCGATAAGACCGGGTAAGACCGTGGCTTTGGACAAGTCGATGACAGCCGCGCCCGCCGGAATCCTGGCAGTCGCTGCATCGCTGACACTCTCAATGCGATTGCCGCGGACGATGATTACCTGAGCCTGGCGCGCCTTGTCGGACTCGCCGTCGATCAGGACGCCAGCGCGAATCGCTATGACGGGCTGCAGATTCGGAAGATTGGTATTCTGAGCCGCGGCGGTCAGGGACAGGGCAAGAAACAGAATCCACTCGAAGCTTTTCACATGGTCTCCTATGGGGTCTCAAGAGAATACTGGAGTTCCAACATCGCGTCGGAAATTCCGGGGGATGATTGGCGGGAAGGATTTTATACCTTTTGCGGCACACTTCGGCGAAGACTCTCACTGGTTGCCGAAAAGCTATCGGGCGGCTGCTTGAAAAAAAGGGAACCGTGATTCTACTTTGACGCGCCGTCAGCGGTGTTCGAGAAACGGTGCTTGTGTGCGTCGTCGAGTAGTTGGAGAGCAGCTTTGTCGGCGACGGCTTCGTCGATACAGCTGCAAACGAAGTGTCCGAGTTCGTGAGCATAGAGGTACTCACCCTTGTGGCCATCGACGCCTTTGCGGAGGGCTTCGGCGTAGAACCAGGTTTCGCGCAGGCGGATATCGGAAATGGCGGCGCGCGAGCTGACGATTGCGCCGTATCCGAGCGTGAGATGGTGTAGAGCCCTTTGCCAGGCTGCCCTATCACAGACGAGGTAGATACGATGGCCGCGCACGAAGGCGAATTCGCGGATGAGTTGCCGCAATTGGTCGACGATTTCCTGACAATTGTTGTCGTCGTTGCCGACCATGGTGATGCTGGGCGGCAGACTCAGGCTGCGCGCGACCTGAGCTCGCAGCGGAGACCGCGCAAGACTTACGAACGCTAGCAAAACAGCAATTAGTAGTTGCAGCCGCCTGCGCTGTCGCAAGAATTCGACGCCGCATTTCACTGCACGAAATCGTGCCGGCAATGCGACCGTCTTTATGATCGCCTTAATTATGATCGGCTTCATTTTTTATCTATCCGGCAGCTCTGGTCTTGTTGACGTCCGGGAATATTCCCCAATGTGAAGCAGTGAGTAAGTGTCAGTAACCTTGTATTTTCTCCACGACTAATCCTATCGACTACCAGTCGTCGGATCGCGCCAACTAACCGACGCTTCGCGGTAAATGCGCCAATTCCCCCGCACGGCAGATCTCACAAGGATGATGAGCGAGGCGAACCGTCGCATCGGCGACAGTTCGCCCAATGTTCAGCCCCTGCTTGCCGATGTTGCGGAAGAGTTTGCTTCCTTCAGCTTCTGTGCACACTCGTCGCAACACACCTCGACCGTCTTGCCGCCGATTTTGACTTCGATCGAAGTCCCATCTAGTGTGCAATCGCAAGCCGCACAAGTTTTTTCTGCCATAACATTGCTCTCCTTACCCGAGGTCCGGGTAAGAGCAGTAGACCGCGTGGGAGGAAGAGGCCGCTATCGGAATCTTTAGCGATTTGCTTGAACAGAGGTCAGCGATGCAGCGCCGACTGCCTGAATTCCGATGGCGAACGGCCGTACGCTTCGCGGAAGGCAGCGCTGAAATGGCTGTGGCTCGAGAAACCGAGATCGAGGCTCAGGGTGGTCAGGTCATCATATTGTGCGAGCAGATCGAGCGCCCGCGCCAGTCGTAGCCTCAACTGGTAGCGGTACAAAGGCACGCCTTCCACCTGTTGGAAGATCTGCGTGAGATAAACCGGCGAGCAGCGCATTTCAACGGCGATCTCGGCCAGCGTCCAGCGCCGCGCCAAATCGCTGGACAAGATAAGCTTTGCCCGGTCCACCATTCGTTGCCGTCCCTCAGTGGCACCTGCGACGTGTGCGGTACGTGGTCCCAGTGCTCGCTGGAGTAGGGTCAAGGCCAGGCTTTCGGCTTCCAGAGGTTCCGCAATTTTCTGGCGCAGACTGTGCCGTAGCAGCGCCACCAGCACCTGCGCTCGCGGATCAATCCGCAGCCGCTGCTGTCGAAACGCCAGCACTCCGCCGTCGCGCAAAAAAGGACGGGGCGCCACTTCACGCAGCAGCGCCTCGCTGATGATCAGCGTCAGGCTGGCATCACCGCCCTGAACGGGATGACTAACGAGGTAGCCTTCGCCGGCGTTGAAAAACAGTACCTGATTGGCCTCGGCGACGGCCTGGTCATTGCCCAGATGCCGCACATAGACGCCTCGATAAGGAAACACCAACTGGGTGGTGGCTGCACACTCTTCGGAACCCGGCTGACGGTGGCTGCCCTGGCAGTACACGTCCCGGATCGTAACGGTAGGAGTTTGCAGCAGAGACTGAACGGCAAATTCAGACATGGGTTTTACTTCGCTTTTCCAGCACCACACTCTTAACCCAAGAACGGCTAATAAAAATGTATCACGTACGCTTGCGAAGGGCTTGGTACTCGCCCAAGCTAACAACTCGCAGCAGTTATGGCATTATAAGTGCGATGTCGAAACCCCGCCGCAGTTCGACCTCTCTCCCGCTCGACGACGCCATCTTCGCTACCAAGATGCGCAAGGTCATACCGCATGAGTTTGTGCTCGACGCAATCGCTTCGCTGTCGCCCAGAACCCGTCCCATGTTCGGCTGTGTCGCAGTCTATGTTAAGGACAAGATTGTTTTAGTACTGCGAGACAAGCGCGACGGGACAGCAGACAACGGTGTGTGGCTCGCCACTACCACGGAGCACCATGAGAGTCTGCGCCGCGAATTCCCGAACATGCGATCCATTAAGGTACTGGGGAAGAAGGTAACTGGCTGGCAGATCCTTCCGGCGGATACTCCGGATTTCGAGGAGGCGGCACTGTACGCCTGCGATCTCATCGTCGCCAGGGATCCGCGAATCGGCAAGGTGTCGGGAGCGCGGCGGACTTCGGCATCAAGAACGAAGAAAACTCTTACATCTTTCTCCAATAAAATCTTGGCTGACCTCCGAGAGGCCAAAGGTCTGCGCATTCGGGCGGGCAGCGGCCAGCACCGTTTCATTCGAATCTGGGTTGTCGTTGTAAAGGACCGCGTCTTTGTCAGATCGTGGAGCGTGAAGCCGAACGGCTGGTACCGAACGTTTCTCAAGGACCCTCGAGGCACCATCCAAGTGAAAGATCGCAAAATCACGGTCCACGTCACGCGGATAAAGAGCGAGCGTCTCAGAGATGCCATTAGTCGCGCCTACCTGGATAAGTACAACACGGCAGGGCAGCTTAAGTATGCCAGGGATCTCGGTCAGGCAAAATCCAGAGCCACCACCATCGAGCTCGTTCCGTCGTCACCGACTCGTTAAATCCACGTTTTCCGCTCCACGTTTGTCCCCCGGTACTTCCAGTTTGGTTTGCGGTTCGAGTTCTGACGATGTGCAAGGCTGGAGCCTGCCCCCGTTCCCTGACACTGGAGTCGCGTGCACGGCACGCTGGCGTTTTGAGACGAGGGTTAAGATAGGGGCGTGAAAGAAACCTGGCGATGGTTTGGGCCGCAAGATGGCGTCTCACTCGATCACATAAAGCAAGCGGGAGCTACGGGAGTTGTTTCAGCATTGCATCACCTATACCGCGGCGAAGCATGGCCGTTAGAGGAGGTGCTGAAACGCAGGGCGCAGATCGAGGCCGCGGGACTTGTCTGGTCGGTGGTCGAAAGCATACCCGTACACAATTCCATCAAATTACAGACAGGACCATTTCAGTGCTTCACCGGTGCATGGAAAGATTCGCTGGCGGCGGTCGCACGCGCTGGCGTCCCGGTCGTGTGCTACAACTTTATGCCCGTGGTTGATTGGACGCGAACGGATTTGCGCTGGCAGCTATCCAGCACGGGATATGCGCTGCGCTTCGATGTCATCGATTTCGCGGTGTATGACTTGTTTATTCTGCGGCGTTCCACCGCAGAACGGGACTATACGCCGGAACGCACAACACAGGCGCGCGTCCGTTACGAGGCAATGTCGGAAAGCCGTCGCAATGAATTGGAGCGCACGATTATTGCGGGGCTGCCGGGCGCTGAAGCTTCCTACAGCCGCTCCGATTTGCAAAGCCTGCTGGCGGAGTACCAGGGCGTCACCGCCAATCAACTGCGCGCTCATCTCATTGCGTTTTTACGGGAGGTCGTACCGGTGGCGGAGGAACTGGGCATCCGCCTTGCGATTCACCCGGACGATCCGCCATGGCCACTATTTGGTTTGCCGCGAGTCGTCTCAACGGCTGCGGATGTGCGGACCATACTTGCCGGCGTTGATACACCGGCAAACGGGTTGACCTTTTGCGTAGGATCCTACGGTGCGCGGGCTGACAACGATCTGACCGCGATGGTGAACGAATTCGCATCGCGCGTTCACTTCGCACATCTCCGACAGGTGATGCGCGAGCCGGACGGATCGTTTTACGAAGCGGAGCACCTGCGCGGAAGTTCGGATATGACCGGTGTGATCTGTGCTTTGCTAAGAGAAGAGGCGCGCCGCAAGCGGCAGAACCGTCTGGATCACGAAATCCCGATGCGCCCCGATCACGGGCACTTGTTGGCGGACGATATTTCTCGCGACGCGAACCCAGGTTACTCGCTCGTGGGCAGGCTGAAGGGTCTTGCTGAATTGCGTGGCGTAATCGAAGGCTTGAAGTATGCAATCCCCGAATTGAACTGAATTCTGAATCGTGGTCCCAACCCGGTCTGAGCAACTGTGTGAGGAGAAGCATAAATGAAGGAATTTGAGAATCGAGTCGCGATTGTGACTGGAACAACCGGCATCGGCCGGGCGATCGCAAAGCGCCTCGCCGCCGGTGGGTGCGGCGTGTTGGCCTGTGGCATCGAGGCGTCAGCCAACCTCGAGCTGCAGCAAGAATCGGAGGCAGACCATCTGACGTTGCGGGTTGAGAGTTGCGACGTCACCCAGCCGGATCAAGTCCAGGCAGTCGTTGCCGAGGCGGTTGCGATGAACGGCAGGCTGGATATTATCGTCAACGCCGCAGCGGTTCATCCCTTTGGCACAGTGGTTGAGACCGATCTCGAAACCTGGAATCGTTGCATGATGGTGAATGTCGGAGGCATTTTTCTGCTGGCACACTTCGGCGTCCCGGAGATGAAAAAAACTCGTGGGGGATCGATCGTGAACCTCTCTTCGGTTCAGGGATACGCATGCCAGAGAGGAGTCGCGGCCTACGCTGCATCGAAGGGGGCCGTCCACAGCCTGACGCGGGCGCTCGCGCTCGACCACGCAGCGGATCATATTCGCGTCAATTCCATCAGCCCAGGATCGGTTCGCACACCCATGCTGGCACGCTCTGCGGCGCACTTCGTCCCAGATTTGCCTGAAGAACTCGTATTTGAACGCTTCGGTGCGTCCCATCCGCTTGGACGTGTTGGCACTCCGGAGGAGGTAGCGGAGTTGGCCGCTTTCCTCGCATCAGATAAAGCTGGATTCTGCACGGGTGGCGATTATCTCGTAGACGGCGGATTGCTAGCTGGAATTGGAGTGCAATGATCAACGGAGCAATGATCGACGGAAAATGATCGACGAAGAAAAGATTGTCGAAGAAAAGATCGGGCAGCCCGTCTGCGTGGCGCCAACCGGCGATGCCTGCGGGGAGGGCGCCGTGTGGCATGCAGCGCACGAGGCCGTGTATTGGACCGACATTAATCGCTTCCTAATCCATCGTTTCACGCCCTCAGATTTTTGCGTCCGCACCTGGTTCTTCGATGAACCCGTCACCGCACTAACCTTGACTGACCGGACTGAAGTGCTGGCCGTCGTTCTGAGCTCAAGCGCGATCTTATGGGAGCCACAAACGGACGTACGACACGATCCCATTTTCCATCTCGATGGATGGCCCAAGGTTCGCTTGAATGATGCACGGGCAGATCCCCGAGGCTCGTTGTGGTTGGGCTCGATGCGCAACAACGTAAACTCCGACGGATCGGCCTGCGCAATTGGAGGACAGGATGGTGCGCTGTTCCGCCTCGATCCGGATGGCAAGTGCAAAATATGGCGGCGAGATCTCGGAATCGCGAACACGCTCGCCTGGAGTCCGGACCATCGGCGTTTCTATTTTGGTGACTCGCTCGCAAACATCGTGTGGGTGCATGACTATGATCCGGCTACCGGCGCAATTTCGAATGAGCGGCCTTTTTTTCAGGGCTTCGCAAGGGGCTTTCCTGATGGCTCGACGGTTGACTCTGAAGGCTATCTGTGGAATTGCCGGTTCCTTGGCGGGTGTGTGGTGCGAGTTGCGCCCGATGGAAAGATTGATCGTGTAGTGGAGATGCCTGCGAAAAACGTCACGACCTGCACGTTTGGGGGAGTGGATCTTAAGACGCTTTACGTCACCACTGCCAGACTCGAAGCTCCGGCTGCAGACCGCCTGGCAGGCGGGTTGTATGCGATTCAAATGGAAGTAGCAGGCCAGCCTGAAAACTGCTTCAGAATATTCGGTCTCACACGCTAAGAACGGACTTGCGGGCCCGACGGCATTAATGATGATGCTCGCGCGCCTGTCGAATCCTGGCGATAAACTGCCGTGCCAGTTCAGAGATCGATTGAAAATCGCCGCGCTGCGCTCCGGCGGTTAGATTTCCGCCTACTCCAACCGCAACGCAGCCAGCGCGAATCCATTCACCGACGTTTTCGATGCTCACATCACCGGTCGGCATGAGGCAGGCATGCGGCAGGGGCCCCCTTACAGCCTTGATGAAAGCAGGACCTAACGTCTCCCCCGGAAATACTTTGATGATGTCGGCCCCGCATTCCATGGCCTCGACAATTTCCCTTACCGTAGCCGCGCCTGGCATATAAGGGACTTGATACCGATTGCACAAGCGAGCAGTATCAGGGTTCAGGGATGGGCCGACGATAAATTTTGCTCCGGCGAGAATTGCAGTGCGCGCTGTCTCGGGATCGAGCACCGTGCCGGCGCCGATGAGAATATCGCGGGCGGCATCGCGGCACGCAAGATCCGCAATCACCGCGGCAGCGCCCGGCACCGTGAACGTGATCTCGATCGCGCCCACGCCCCCCTCAGCGCAAGCATCGGCAATGCGAGACGCCTGCTCCGATCCCTCCGCCCGCACTACAGCCACCAAGCCGGAGTCCACAATCTTGCCCAGAGTTTTGAGTTTTGGTATCGACATAGATGTGAATCGATTGCAGGTAAAACCAGCAAAGATCGAGCTGCGAGAGCATTCTACATTTTCAATAGCCGCCTCGAAGGTTCGCTTAGAATATAACGCACCCATGAAGAAAACTACGGTGACCTTCGGCGAAATCATGTTGCGTCTGGCTTCCCCAGGCGTTGAACGTTTTCTGTAGACACCGCACTTCCGGGCCTCATTCGGCGGAGGAGAGGCCAACGTCGCAGTAACGCTAGCGGGATTCGGCGTGCCGAGCAGCTATGTCACAGTGCTTCCGAAAAAAAATGCTATTGCGGATGCGGCGGTTGCTGAGCTCCGGAGCTTCGGTGTGGATACCTCAAAGATTGTTCGCGGCAAGGGACGTATGGGCGTGTATTACATCGAGGTCGGCGCTAACCAGCGTCCCTCCAAGGTTATCTATGACCGGGAACACAGCGCCATCGCACTTGCGAATCGCGGGTCTCTCGATTGGGACAATATTTTCGACGGAGCACTCTGGTACCACTTGACGGGTATTACTCCTGCGATCAGCGCGTCAGCTGCCGAGCTTGCACTTGAGTCTCTCTCGAAAGCCAGAGAAAAAGGCGTCACGGTTTCCTGCGATCTGAACTTCCGCAAGAATTTGTGGAAGTGGGGCAAGCGGGCTGACGAGGTGATGCCGGAGCTTATCAAGCAGGTTGACATTGCCATTGCGAATGAAGAAGACGTGCAGATGGCACTCGGGATCCTGGCCGACGTCGACGTCCATTCGGGGCGGCTGGACCCCTTGCAGTATGAAAACCTGACGACCAAGGTTTTACAGCACTATCCCAACCTGAAGACCATTGCAATTACCTTGCGGGAATCGAAGAGCGCTTCGCATAACGGGTGGTCGGCTTGCCTGAACGACCGCAAAGAGTTTCTTACCAGCAGCCACTACGACATCACCCACATTGTGGATCGGGTCGGCAGCGGAGACAGTTTCGCTGCTGGGTTGATCTACGGATTTCAAGAGTTGCCGACCCACCGCGACGCTCTCGAGTTCGCCGTCGCGGCAAGCTGTCTGAAACACTCCATCCCCGGAGATTTCAGCCGTTCTACCACAGAGGAAGTGGAGGCTCTTCTCAAAGGTGGCGGATCAGGCAGAGTGCAACGCTGAAAACGGCTCAGGAATCGGTTCGATACGCCCCAGCAAGAAGATATAGCCCGCAATGCCAAGAAAAAGAATTACCGTGCATACAGCGAACGCGGCCGCGAAGGAATGCGTTGCAGAAACAATGTAGCCGGTTACGATGGGCGCAGAAATAGCAGCGATCTGCGCGCAGAAATTAACGATCCCGCTCAGAGTGCCAACACTTTCGCGCGGGGAAATTAAAGAGGGGATTGTCCACGCGACTGGCGCGGCCGCCGCCAAACCGCCCAGGGCAAGGCTGATCCAAAGCAGCGCGACGGCCGGAGTATGTGAGCGCGCCGCACCGAGAATCGCTAAACCGAAGCCCATGCCTCCCACCAAAACGCTTTGGCGAACGCGGCTCGAATCCCAACCACGCTGAATGAAAACGTCCACCAGCCAGCCTCCAAGAAGAAGATCGGTAAAAGTGGCCAGCAGCCAGGGCACGCTCGTGTAAAAAACTGAGTGGAGCAAATCGACGTGCAGCGAGAGTGACAGATAACTCGGCAACCAGTTCAGCAGGAGAAAGAAAGTGTAGTTGTAGGCTCCCCATCCGAGAGCCAGGCCATAGACTTTAGGCTGACGCAAGAGATAGCCGATTGGAGCACCGCTCCCTGCTTTTCCTGCGCCTTCCGGCTGCGCCCCACCTTGCGATATTAATTCGCGTTCCTGGGCCGAGAGTCCGATGTCCTCGCTTGGATCGCGATAAATCCAATAGAACAAGACGAAATACAAGAGGCTGATCAAACCTGTGGCGGCGAAGCTCCAGCGCCAGCCAAAATGGAACAGCAGTAAGCCGATGAGTGGGACTCCGATTGCCGTGGAGAATTTTGCCGCAGCATCGGTGATGGCAGTTGCCAGGCTTCTTTCCGCGCGCGTAAACCAGTAGCCGATTGCTTTGGCATTCCCTGGAAAGGTCGGGGATTCGCTTACACCCAAAAGGAATCGCGCACCCACAAACCAACCGAGTCCTGGAGCCAGAGCCGCGCTAAAGGAAGCGACGCTCCAAAGAAAGGTGCTGATTCGACCTACACGGCGCACCCCAAGGCGATCGAGCAAAACTCCCGCAGGCATTTGCATCAAGGCGTAAGTCCAACTGTAGGCGCTGGAAAGATAGCCAAAGACAACCAGTGACATTCCGAACGAGACATTCAGTGCCTCGCGCGAAACCGAAAGGTTGATTCGATCGAAGAAATTAACCAGCACTCCGAAGGCAAGCAGAAATGCTATGCGCCATCGCCTGCGGGGCGCGTGGGAGGTCTGGTGAGTTATTTGCGGCACAGCATCTCCGGAACCGCGATTGAAAGAGGTCGACTGCCGTTAGAAGAAGCGCAACCTGGATACTTTCAGCCGGATGATCTATTTCTGTTTCACAGCGATAGCGGAAATCTCAATGCGAGCATTGTTGACCAAGGCCGCCGCTTGGATGGTAGCGCGTGCCGGCTTAGGGTCGGGCATAACGCTCTTGTAAATCTTGTTCATGTCCGGAAACTCATGAATGTCGGCGAGATAGACTGTGACATTAACCACATCCGTCATCTGGAAGCCAGCCGCCTTCACGATCTTCTGGATGTTGTCGAGGGCCGCAGTTGTCTCGGGGCCGATTCCGCCGCCTGCCAGCTTGCCGGAATCATCTGTACCCTCCTGGCCGGCGACGTACAGCGTATTTCCCGCAACGATTCCATCGCTGAAAGGAAGTCCCCTGGCAGGAGCGAGATTCACCACCTTCCGTTCCTGGCCGTTAGCCGCCTGCACCGCCATGCTGAAAATTACTGAAATGGCAACGACAAACATTAACATCCGGAATATTCTCATCTGCATTTTCATTTTGTGTTCCTTGTGGTAAATGGATTGGACCTTCTACGTGTCGAAGAACAGTGTTAGAGTCCGCGCACATATATACATCCAGGAGGACGAAATGAACAAGCCTCGTAGCTTTATGAAATTTAGCGCCATCGTGATACTTCTCGCATCCATCGGCGTTTTAGCAGCGATTTTTTGCGGCGCCAGGCTCCTGCGAGCGCAAGCCGCTTCTGGTACAGCACTATCCGAAGACGCGCTGATTGCAGACTACCGTCGCGTAGAGGTGGCTTCGGTCTCGGATGCGCTTGAGCAGTTGACCGGCAAGCGCATGTACATGAGTCACCGCATGCATCCCATCTTCACCACAAAATTCGCCGGATTCGCCCGGACGGTCCTGCTCAAGAAAGACGAAGGCAATGCCGACCCAACTGCATTGAATGGAATGCTGACGGCCATCGACGAGGGTTCGACTGACTCTGTTTATGTAATGGTCGTTGAGGATGGCGAGGACATCGCGGGAATGGGCGGACTGATGGGCACAGCCTTGGCTGCTCGAGGTTATGCCGGAGCCGTGATCGATGGAGGAGTGCGCGATGTGGCTTATTTGCGGAAGATCGGCTTTCCCGTGTATGCAACCGGCATCGTACCCTCCACGTCCGTGCATCACTATCGATTCGGAGGATCCCAGATCCCAGTCAATTGCGACGGGGTAACCGTGAATGCCGGGGACATCGTAGCAGCAGATAGCGATGGAGTTGTCGTTGTTCCCAAAGCCAGGGCGCAGGAGGTGCTCAGTGTCGCGCAGCAGATGGACTTCAAAGAGCACTCAATGTATGCCGTGATCGAACAAATGAAGTCGATCGTAGAAGCTGTGAAAAAGTTCGGAAGGCTTTGAACAGTAAAGAGGCCTCTTGCGCAATACAAGGAGGGAGTATATGAATCTATCGGTCACTCGAAGAACATTTGCTACGCGGTCCGCTTCCGCCCTTTCCGCTTTGGGAGTAAGCGCCGCTATTTTGCCCGCCACTATGCGGGCTCAGAATTCCTCCGCGACGGATGTGGACGGAATCCGCAAGCTGAATAGCGAAGGCAAACCGGGCAGTGAGAAAGATGTCATCATGCCGGTAGTTGTCCACAACGGGTTGATTTATGTTGCGGGGCAGGGCGCTCACGATTCGCGGGATTCCAAAGAATGGACGATTGAATCTCACACCACGATGGTCATGGACAAGATCAAGAAGCATGTGGAAATCGGGGGAGGGTCGATGGACAGCATTCTCCAAGCTAATGTCTTCCTGGTGAAAATCGAACATTGGGACGGAATGCACAAAGTGTTCGCCACCTATTTTCCTCATGGCGGTCCGTCGCGGACAACCGTCGCTGTGGCCGCATTGCCGGGCGATTCGCTGGTAGAAATCAATTGTATTGCGGCGGTAACGCGTAAGTGAAAATTCGAGGAGCAGATTTTATGAGTCTCACATCAAAGTGGAACCGGCGCAATTTTCTTGGCAGCGTAGGAGTGATCGCAGGTTCGGTCCTGGCGCCCCGCAAGTTGTTCTCCTGGAATCGCGCTCGTGCAGGCGTGGGCGCACGCGTGAGCGGTTTCGGACAGACGGGCAATCCGTATGAAGAACTTGGAGTCACAACGGTGATTAATTGCGAAGGCACCATGACCATGCTGGGTGGTTCGCTTCCCCATCCAGAGCTCGAAGCGGTCATGACCATGGCCGGGCGCCACTTCGTAAGCATTCCGGAATTAGAGGTGGCTGCGGGCAACCGGATCGCAGAGATGCTGAAGTTGCCGGAGGGTTACACGGCGCTGGTGACTTCAGGCGCTGCAGCAGCAATTCAATCGGGCCTGGCAGGCATTCTGACGGGCGGCAACGAGACCTGGATTCAGCAATTGCCGGATCTGACGAGCATGAAGTCAGAAGTAATCATTCAGAAGTCGCATCGCAACCCGTTCGATCACCAACTGCGTTCCACGGGAATCAAGCTTATCGAGATCGAGACCGTCGACCAATTGCGAGCCGCAGTGAATGAACGCACAGCGATGATGCACTTCACCAACTTCGCGAACGCCGCCGGACAAATCAAAGTGGACGAATGGGTCAAATTGGCGAAACAATACAACGTTCCATGCATGAACGACGCAGCCGCCGATACGCCGCCCGTATCCCATCTGTGGGATTACACCGCGATGGGTTACGACCTGGTGACTTTCAGCGGCGGGAAAGCGATTCGCGGGCCGCAGTGCGCCGGCTTATTGATCGGCCGCAAAGACATGGTCGCGAATGCGCTGCTGAATAACAGCCCGCATGAAGACACGCTAGGTCGCAGCCAGAAGGTGGGCAAAGAAGAAATCGTGGGGATGGTCAAGGCGCTGGAGCTTTTTCTCGCGGAGGATCATGACGCTTTGGCAAAAGAATGGCAGGATCGGCTGGACGGAATATCCCGCGAAATCACGAAAGTCCCTGGCGTCAGCACGTCTTTCTTCGTGCCCGACATCGCCAATCATGTGCCACACATGCGCATCACGTGGGATGAAGCTCACATTTCGCTGACACCCGAGCAGGCGTCAAAGCTTCTGCGCAGTTCGAAGCCCGCGATTGTGATTGGCCACGGAGAAGGGCATCCCGGGCTGGCGATGAATTCGTTCATGCTGCAACCCGGCGAGGATAAGATGGTCGCCGCACAACTCTCAAAGCTTCTGCGCGAACATGCGGCTCAAGGATGACAAGCCCCCGGATGACAAGCCCCGGAACGAGCCATGTACGTTGGTTTCTAGTGTTCTGGCTTTTCGTCCTCAGCGCTGTCTCCTATCTCGACCGGGTAAACATTTCCATCGCCGGCGGCTCCATCGCCGAAGCCTATCACCTCAGCGATGTGCAGCTTGGGAAAGTGTTCAGCGCGATGCTGGTTGGTTATGCGCTCTTCCAAACTGTTGGTGGAAGGCTTGCCGACCGCTTCGGAGCGCGTTACGTGCTGGCTTTCGGCGTGGCATGGTGGGGAATCTTTACTGCCCTAACGGCACTGGTACCGGCAAACATTGGAGGAGCGCTTTACATTTTCGTTGCGGTCCGTTTTCTTCTGGGCGCCGGTGAAGCGGTGATCTATCCCTCAGCCAATCAATTCATAGCGCGCTGGATCCCGGCGACGGAACGCGGTATCGCGAACGGTTGGATTTTCGCCGGCGTGGGGGCGGGGGCTGGCCTTACTCCGCTGCTCATCACCCACATTATGGTTCGTTATGGCTGGAGATCATCTTTCTGGGTGTGCTCCCTCATCGGATTCGCTGCGGGAGCAGTGTGGTTTCTGAAAGCCCGCGACACTCCTGCCGCGCATCAAGGTGTATCGGCCTGCGAGTTGGAGTTCATTCGCTCAGGCTTGACAGACGCAGTCCCAAAAGATAAAGCGAAAATCCCCGTGCCGTGGAGACGCGTCGCGCAGAGCAAAGAGGTCTGGGGCCTGACCCTCAGTTACCTCTGCTATGGCTACGTGGCGTGGATTTTCTTCAGTTGGTTTTATCGCTACCTCGCAAAAGTGCGCGGCCTGGATTTGAAGGCAAGCGCCTTCTACACGATGTTGCCTTTTCTAGCGATGTTAGTGTGCTGCCTCACAGGTGGAGTTCTCAACGACCGGCTCACGAAGTGGCGAGGGCCGCGGGTTGGACGCTGCGGCCTTGCTGCATTCGCGATCGCGGTTGCGGGAATCATCATCGCCTTCGGCTCGCAAGTTCAAAGTGCCCGCCTAGCCAGCGTCGTGCTCGCGAGCGGAGCCGGTGCCCTGTATCTTTCTCAGAGTTCGTTCTGGTCGGTAACGGCCGATATTGCGGGTGCTTCTTCAGGTTTTGTATCCGGCTTCATGAATATGGGAAACCAGATTGGAGCGGCGCTGACAGCTTCTCTTACACCATGGATTGCTGCTCGCTTCGGTTGGACTACCTCATTTCTCGTGGCATCAGGGCTGTGCCTGGTAGGCGCGGTGAGCTGGCTTGTGGTGGATCCATCGCGACGCCTCACGATTGTCCCCGCTGAGGAGGACGGTCCAGGGAAGGTCAATTGGAATACAGCGTGAAGATTCCTCGGTTTTTAAACGAACACGATGTGCGAGCGCGGCTGCCTATGCCCGATCTGATCGAGGCCATGGAGAGGGCTTTGGTCGAGTTCTCGTCCGGACGGGTGCAACAACCGGTACGCGCGGTCCTCGAATTCGGGGCGGAGCGTTCGCTGTTCGGGTTGATGCCGTCCTACGTGCCATTGCTTCCAGCGCTCGGCGCGAAGCTGGTCACTGTCTGCGCCGCCAACGCGCAGCTCGGTCTGGATACGCACCAGGCGGTGATCGTGATGCTCGATCCGAAAACAGGCGTGGCCGAAGCGATTCTCGACGGGCGCTACATCACTCAAGTACGAACCGCCGCGGTTTCGGCGGTTTCAGCGCGGCACCTGGCGCGGAAGGACGTACAAGTATTGGGAATTCTGGGGTCCGGAGTGCAGGCTCGCAGTCATTGTGACGCGCTCAGGCTGGTGAGGAATTTTCGTGAAGTCCGGGCGTGGAGCCCGAACCCAGACCGGCTCCGGAAGTTCGCCGACGAAACTGGAGTCGTCGCGATGCAGAGCGCCGAAGCGGTGGTTTGCGGAGCGGATGTCGTCGTAGCGGCGACTGCATCGCCGACGCCGGTAATTCAGAACGAGTGGGTCGGTGACGGGGCCCACATCATTGCAGTTGGGGCGTGCGTGCCATGGCAACGGGAACTCGATCCGGCGCTGGTCGGGCGAGCCAGGCTGGTTGTTGACTCACGCGCGGCGGCGCTAAAGGAAGCGGGCGACGTGGTGATGGGAATCAACGAAGGTCGGTGGACCGCGCAGCACATCGCGGCCGAACTTGGCGAGCTTCCCTCCAGAAAGAATGATCGCGAGATCACGGTGTTCAAGTCATTGGGATTGGCGGTTGAGGATATCTTTGCGGCGCATATGGTCCTGACGCACCGAGGGTGAACATGATGACAGCTTGGCTTGAGCGACTGAATGCGCCTTGAAACATCCTCACTGAATACTTTACAAATCGGGTGATCAATAATGTCAGGCGGCTTTTTTCCCTCGAATTTTTGCCCACCTCGCCCGCTGAAACGCTGCGATTTTCTTACGGGCTGCCGACGACATCGTGCGCCTGATAGGAGCAGAAGGTGTCGGTTTCGCTAAGCCCACGGGCTGCTGTGGATCCTTGCGAGCCTTCGCCCATCGCGCTTTCTGAGCAAGGCTCATCCGCCTTCGAGCGGACGCTGACACTGTGCGCCCAGCGTCATGATTATTCGTAGGTCTCTCCTGCGGCGATTCAGAACCACGCAGCGCATCAGCCACGCGCTGTAACTTGGCAATCTCCTGTTCAACCTCCGCCAGCATTCTCTTTGTGTCCAAATTCATCCTCCATGGGTTCGCTGTGGTGCTTTCGCATTTTACAGTTACTCCTCTGATTTTTAACAGTCGGCTGTTTTACAAAGCACGACAGTCGTTTTTTGTTCGCTATACTTCCTGCAACAAACCCATGAGCTTTGCCTCCGTCCTTCGTCAAGAACTTGCCGAGCGCGCCTTGAAGTTCGCCCAGTCGGATAATCTGCCTTACGCCTTGAGCTACGGTGTCATGCCTGTAGTCTGCTTCGCTCCTGATGAGAACCAATCGGTTCATGGAAACTTCATTCGGACAAGCTACAAAGCGATTATTTCGAAGCCCATTTGGCGGCGGCGCTTGACCAAGGTCCACACCCAGGCTCGCCGCTGGTTGCCACCCGCTGCAAACGGACGCTGGAGGGAGCTTGATTCTTGTATGAGTTCGGACGCGCTGTTGATGAACATCTTTTGTTATCCCGGCGTAGCACGAGCGGAGAGAGTGTTCGCAATGCTCGGTGTCGACTCCGTTTCAAAGCCGCGCTTTGGACACAAGGCGCGAGTTCCACTGATTAACGGCCGATTTGATAGAACCGAGATCGATATGCACCTGGGAAATCTGCTAGTGGAGGCGAAACTCACAGAAACTGACTTCCAGCGCGCGGAGAAGAGAGTCCTCATGGCGTATCGTGATTTCCTCGACGTTTTCCACCACGAGGAACTTCCCCAGACGGACAGCCACTATCTCTGTTATCAACTGTTGCGCAATGTTCTGGCGGCGCACGCAATGCATTGTTCCTTCTGTGTGCTGCTGGACGCTCGCAGACCGGATCTCATCGAAGGGTGGTACGCGGTAATGAAGTGCGTGAAACCAGTGGAATTGCGGGGGGCGTTAAGAGTCTTGACGTGGCAGGAGTTAGCGGACGTGCTGCCCTCGCGACTCCGGGCATTTCTGGACTCGAAGTATGGTATCGGCGCTCACTCACAGTCCTCACTGGCCCTGCGAAAGGTTTAACATACGGCGATGCCTGTGTCGGTCGCTCAAGCGGAAGAAGCGCGTCGCAACATCGCAGGGGTCGCTTTTCGTACTCCGCTTGTCCGCTGCAATGTTGATGCCCCTGCGGATTTGTATCTGAAGCTGGAGAATCTCCAGCCGATTGGCTCGTTCAAGATTCGCGGCGCAGCGAACGTGATGGCGCTGACTCCGCGTGACCAACTGGATCGTGGAGTCTTAACTGCTTCGGCAGGCAACATGGCGCAAGGTGTGGCGTACTGCGCGCGACGTTTAGACATCAAGGCAACGGTAGTTGCTCCCGAGACGGCTCCGGCAACAAAGGTTCTCGCGGTGGAACGGATGGGCGGGCGGGTAATCAAGGTTCCATTCGCTGAATGGTGGCAAACTTTTGAGAAGCGCTCCTACCCGGGCATCGATGCCACCTTTATCCACGCCTTCGACGATCCTCGTGTCATGGCGGGCAACGGTACGATCGCGCTGGAACTGCTGGAAGATCTGCCGGACCTGGACGCGGTGGTGATCCCGTTTGGCGGGGGAGGATTGTCCTGCGGCATTGCAGCGGTTTTGCGAGCACTCGCTCCTAAAGTGCGGATTTACGCCGCCGAGATCGAAACGGCTGCCCCGCTGTCCCCGTCCCTGGCGGCGGGCGAGCCGCGCACGGTGGAATACCAGCCCTCCTTCGTCGATGGTATCGGCAGCAAAATGGTATTTCCAAACATGTTCGAACATTCTCGCAAGCTCCTGGACGGTTCTCTGGTTGTGACCTTGAATGAGGCAGCTCAGGCCATGAAGCTCGTGGCGGAGCGGAATCGCATTATCGTTGAGGGCGCCGCTGCGTGTGCTGTGGCTGCCGCTCGGTCGGGCCGCGCCGGGTCCGGGAAGACCGTTGCAATCGTATCCGGGGGAAACATCGATCTGGATAAATTCGCCCAGCTTGTTACTCGGAACTGACAAATCGCTGCTCGAAATGGAGCAACCATGCGCAAGGTGATGTTTTCTCTATTTTTTCTGGCGTTATCGACCGCTGCTGTGTTCGGGCAGCAGTACGATCTTGTGCTTGAAGGCGGACGGGTCATGGATCCGGAAACCGGCTTGGATGCGGTGCGCAACGTCGGCATTCGCGACGGAAAGATTGTCCGCGTATCCACCGAGGTGCTGAGCGGACACCGCGTCATTCAAGCCAGAGGGCTGGTCGTTGCCCCTGGATTCATCGATCTGCACCAGCACGCCCAGAACCTGGAAAGCCAACCCCTGAAGGCACTGGACGGCGTGACCACGGCGCTGGAGCTGGAAATCGGCGCGCCCGACGTGGCTCAGTTCTTGAAAGCTAAGGAAGGACACTCGCTGATTCACTACGGCACCTCTGCCAGCCATGTCGCGGCGCGCGCTCTGGTGTTAGGAGCGCCGCTGCCTGCCGGCGACATCCTGCCGAAGAGCGGACCCGCGACCGACCAACTCGCCACGCCCGAACAAATCGAAGCTATGCGGCAGCGGCTGCGGGCGGAGCTGGACGCTGGCGGCTTAGCGATTGGGATGGGCATCCAGTACACCCCTGGAGCGACCCGGCTGGAGGTGATTGACATATTCCGTCTCGCCGCCGCACGGAGATTACCGGTTTACACTCACGTGCGCAGCGGGGGCCGCGTCGAGCCCGGCTCCTCCATTGAGTCGATCAGCGAAGTGATCGGAGCGGCTGCTATCACGGGCGCTTCATTGCACATCGTGCATATCAACAGCACCTGCCTAGGCGACGCGATGGAGTGTCTCTCCATGGTTGAAGGAGCGCGCGCCCGCGGCCTAGATGTAACCACCGAGGCCTATCCCTACATCGCGGGCATGACCGCCATAAACTCGGCAGTGTTCAACCTAGGATGGCAGGAGAAGATGGGTATCAGCTACAGCAGCCTTATGCTTCCCGACACAGGCGAGCGCCTCACCAAGGAGCGTTTCGACGAACTGCATAGTTCCGCGACGCCGCGCTTTGTGGTGATCTTCTCCAATACTCAGGAAATGGTGGACAAAGTGATTCCCCATCCTGTGGTGATGATCGCCAGCGATGGCCTGGAGGGTCATCCACGCAACGCCGGAACCTATTCGCGAGTGCTGGCGCAATATGTTCGCGAAAAGGGAACGATCACGCTGATGGACGCTTTGCGAAAGATGACTCTGATGCCGGCGGAGATGCTGGAGCGTTCGACGCCAGCGGCACGACAAAAAGGCAGGCTGCAGGAGGGCGCCGATGCCGACATCGTTGTGTTCGACGCTGGAACTATCAGGGACCGCTCCACTTTTGAGAAGCCCATGGAGCCGAGTGTGGGCGTGCGCTACTTGGTGGTAGGAGGAACGGTGCTGGTCAACGAAGGCAACATCGTCCCAGATATCTTTCCTGGCCGTGCGCTGCTGGGGCCGGGAAAACGCTCAGCATCCCACGACTAGCGATGTCCGGGGCCACGCTTTGCGTATGCGAGGAGCCGCAGTGTATTAGGAAAATACGCGATCCTTTATTTTTTTTGGAAAAATCGTCGTTTTTGACTCCATCGCGAGAACCGTGGCATCCAAGATTTCACCGGGCTTGGGCGGCAAAATATTCTGCGAACTTGGAGGTACCTCATGGCACAAAACGTAGCGGACGCAATGTGGGAAATGCTTGAGAAGGCCGGGGTGAAACGCTGTTACGGAATCGTGGGAGATGCGCTGAATCCCGTGATCGATGCGCTTCGCCGCAACGGGAAGATCGAGTTCGTCCACGTGCGCCATGAAGAATACGGAGTCTTCGCCGCGGTCGCCGACGCTTATTTTACGGGCAGTCCGGTGGTGGTCTGCGGCACTGCGGGGCCGGGGGTTACACATCTGTTCAACGGGCTGATGGATGCGAGGAAGGAAGGCGCGCCCATCATTGCGATCGCGGGCGACGTGGAAACCAAGCTGATCGATACGGCCGCGCTAGAAGAGCTGAATCCTTACAAATTTTTCGACACGGCATGCCTCTATGTTGGGCGAGTTGTAAATCCGGAGCAGGCCCGAGCGGTGATCAACACGGCGATTCTTACGGCCGTCATCGATCGCGGGCCCACCGTGATTTCCTTGCCGGGCGATGTGGCGGCGTCCGATGCACCCTCTGGAGCCCATGACGTTGCGATCCCAGCGGCTCCGGTTCTCCGGCCTGCCGATGCCGAACTGGAGAAACTTGCGGGGATGATCGAAGAAGCGAAGAGCGTGGCGATCTTCGGAGGCGAGGGCTGCTGGGATGCGCGCGGCGAGGTGATTGCGCTTGCAACCAAGCTGAAGGCGCCAGTCGGCTATTCGTTTCGCGGCAAGCAGTGGTTGGAGCATGACAATCCCAATGCCGTGGGCATGACCGGGCTCCTCGGCTACGGCGGAGCTTACAATGCCATTCACGATGCCGATCTGTTGCTGCTGCTGGGGACGGATTTTCCCTTCTCGGAATTCCTCCCCGGGGATGGAGTCAAGAAAGTGCAGATCGATCAAAACCCGAAGCACATTGGCCGGCGCACTCCTGTCGATCTCGCGCTCGTGGGCGATGTGAAGGCGACGCTGGCATCATTGCTGCCGATGGTGACCGAAAGGAGCGAAACGCGTTTTCTGGAAAAGCACCTCGCCGAAACGCGCGAGTTCGACAAACTGTTGAATCATTATGTCGATAAAGGACCGGACATCAAACCGATCCGACCGGAGTTCCTGGCGGCCACGCTGAATGAACTGGCTTCGGACGACGCCATGTTTTTCGCCGATACGGGCACAGCATGCATCTGGATGGCAAGACACATCAAGGGCGGAACGAATCGCAGGATTTTCGGATCGTTCTCATGGGCATCGATGGCCAGTGCCGCTCCCAATGCCTTCGGCGCGCAGTTGGCCTATCCAGGACGACAGACGATCGCACTCTGCGGCGACGGTGGTTTCACGATGCTGGCACTCGGCGATTTGGCGACGCAGGTTCAGCGCAAGGCATCCGTGGTTCAGATCATCCTCAACAATGAGTCGCTCGACTTCGTCAACATCGAGCAGCAGGAAGCAGGCTTTGTTCCCTTTGGCACCAATTTCAAGAATCCAAATTTTGCTCGAGTAGCCGAAGCCATGGGTGCGAAGGGCATACGCCTGGAAGATCCGGGCGATGTAAGAGACGCGCTCGCTGAGGCCCTTGCGCATAAGGAAGGACCGGTTGTGGTGGATGCCGTCGTGGATCCCCTTGCTCTTTCGCTGCCGTCGCATGTGCCCTTTCACACGGCAAAGGGCTTCACCCTGAGTCTCGCCAAGCAGGTGTTATCCGGTCGCATGGACACGGTCATTAAAACGATCGAGCGCAACGTTCGTCTGGTGTAACTGGCTGATCCTTCGAGAAGCGCAGAGGACGAAAGGTCGGTTTGGGTGACGGCCGCTCGTTTGCGGGAAGTGGGGGAGGTACACTACACGGACAAACGTTGTTCCAGCTGAGCTGATATGACACGACAAACTTCACGGCGGGATTTTCTTGAGCTTTCAGCTATGGGGCTTGCCTCGGCGGTCGCCCGGGGCGAGTCAGTGCGGCCTCGGTCGATCGTGACCGACACCGAAAACCAGAACGCGAATATCAATCCAGAGATCTCCGTGTGGGTAACGTCCGGCGACGACCGTTTCGCCTCCGCTCCTAAGGCCAGATGGACTCCAGCTTCGGCCGCACCTTCCGCGGCATCTTCCCCCGATTACATTCAACTGAATCCCAGAACAAGCTTTCAGCAGATATTAGGATTTGGAGGAGCATTTACCGACGCGACTTGCTATACCTTCAATCGACTGGCGCCTGCCGCGCGAGAACAGTTGTTTCATGAGATGTTCCACCCTTCAGAGATAGGGCTAAATACTGGCCGCATTTGCGTTGGATCGAGTGACTACTCGACGAAACTTTACAGCTATGACGATGGCGAAGCCGATCCGGACCTCGCCCGGTTCTCCATTCAGCACGACCGTGAATACATTCTTCCGATCCTGCGCCAGGTGCGGCAAGTCAACCCCGATCTTTTTCTCTTTTCCACTCCCTGGAGCCCACCGGGCTGGATGAAATTCAATAATTCCATGCTCGGCGGCTCGATGCGCAATCATTACTTTCCGGCTTACGCGGAGTACTACTTGAAGTTTTTACAGCAATACGCCGCCGAGGGCGTGCCCGTGCAGGCTCTCACGTCGCAGAACGAGCTAGACACCGATCAGGATGGCCGAATGCCCGCCTGCATCTGGGGACAAGAATACGAGATTCAATTTGTGCGCGATCATCTTGGCCCACTGCTGGAGAAGAGTGGGATGAAAACCAAGATTTGGATCCTGGATCACAATTACAACCTGTGGGGGCGCGCCATTTGCACGCTGGAAGACGAGAAGCTTCGTGAATACGCCAACGCGGTTGCCTGGCACGGCTACTATGGGACGCCAGACATGATGAGCAAAGTGCAGAATGCCTTTCCGGAAGTCGAGATGCACTGGACCGAAGGCGGACCGGACTATACCGATCCGGGTTATTTGGTGGATTGGTGCAAGTGGGGCGCGATCTTCAGTGATGTACTGCGCAATTGGTGCCGCTCGATTACTGCCTGGAATCTTGCTCTGGACGAACACGGCCGCCCGAACATCGGCCCTTTCCCCTGCGGCGGCGTAGTGACGGTTGACTCTCAGACCAACGAGATAACGCGCTGTGGACAATACTGGGCGTTCGCCCATTACTCACGGGTAATTCGTCGCGGGGCCCGCCGTTTTGACTCGCACAGCCCGGTTACCGATCTCCATCACGTTGCCGTCGAAAATCCGGACGGGCGTCAGATCCTGATCGTTATCAATCCGGGCGCACAAAGACCGATCGAGCTAAGGCTGGCGAATCTGGTAGCTCCAATCGTTTTGAAAACAAATTCCCTGACCACTGTTACATGGAGGTAGAAAAAGTCGGTTTTGACTCCGAAAAGTTGCCGGTGGTTCTTGGAACCTGGGGTTCTCAACCTGGGGGTCGCGTCTGGCAGTTGGACGCTTCAGGTGCATCGCGGCTTGGCCGGCCTTTCGCTCCGCTCACTGGAGAAAAGAGCGAATCAATCGAAAAACAAGAATGTGCCCACCGGACTCCCGCTCCATTCTAGTGTGAGAAGGCTAGCTGCTTTACGGTTCGGATCATGTTCGGCTGGACAGTTTGATCCGACACCTCCGAGTTTGTAAGGTTCCACGAGCAGAAACACCATGAGCAGATTAGCTTTGTTGTAACGCTTGTGGCGCCCTGACAGCGAATGCGGATCAATGAAAGGCAGTGGCGGATGCAGACCAATACGAGCAACATGCTCGTGCGTTTGCAGAACCCAACCTGCAGCTTTTGTGGAACCGAACGTGACTGGCACGACCGATTTGTTCGTAACCCTGTTCGGATAATACCGGGTCACACGAGGGCGTCAGCGGACGGTGCTTGATGATCGCCCGGCGTTTCTCCTTGCTTGTCGGATTCCAGCACGCAACCCTTGTTGAACTATCCTTGGATATCCAGCATCGTTGATTGACGCCATCACCGCGGCCGCAGTGCCGCCGGGCGTGGCCGCCTCCTGTAGCAAGTCTTCCAAGGGCGACGTGCCTGCGCGCCAGGCCGCAACCCCGTCCGCTATCGCATGAGCGGCTGCCTCACCCGCGCACTTGCGATTGAGTCCAATGGCTTCAGCCGCGTCGATCAGCGTTGCCAGTGCGTGATACCCGTGACTGCTTGAGAAAGTAACGGTGAAGGCGTCAAACTGGTTCTCAGGGATTTCGAGCACTCCACCGACCAGGGCAAACAAATCCCTGATCTCCGTACGCGCAGCACGGGATATGTTCCGGCCAAAAGCCAGCGCCGTCAGCCCTCGACCAGTGCGGCAGACGGGGCTGGGCATGGCCCGCGCCCATTGCACAGGCGATCGCAGCCCAGCCCGCAGTTTGGAAAGAGGAACACCAGCTGCCAGACTTACCGCTGTGATCCGTCGACGAATTTTGTGCGTTCCGACTTCCCTCAGCAACCCGCGTACCGAGTCTGGCCGCACCGCGATAATCAGCAAGTGAGCCGATTCCACCGCCCTATGCAGATCCGGTTCGACGGCTATGCCGTACTGCCGCTTGAGTTTTTGCAGCTTTTCGGAATGCCGGTCATACGCGAGGATGCGCCGACTGTACCCCGCCAGCCGCAGCCCCGCCAGCAACGCGCCAGTGATACGACCGCCACCGAGAAAGACGGTGGCCTTCACGAGAGTCCTGAGCACGCCTGATCGACGGCTTCGACGAGCGCTTGCACATCGGCATCCGCGTGCGCCGTCGAGATAATCCAGTGCAGGCCGTTGGATGGCGTCATATAGATGCCGCGATCGAGCAGTCGGTGTACAAAGCGCGAATAGAGTTTCGCATCCACGTACTTGCAGTAGTCGCGGTAGTCCTGGATGACATCGCGTTCCGTGAAGTAGATTTGGAACATCGGTCCGAAGCCTTGCACGATCGCCTTTACCTGGCGCCGCCGAAATACTTCCCGGAGGCCGGCAATAGCGGCGTTGCCAACGGCCTGGAGCTTGCGATAAGCACTATCGGCGCCGAGCAAATCGAGGTTGGCCGCAACCACTTTCATGGTCAGGCGATGTCCATTAAACGTGCCATAATGCAGGACCATGTTTTCGCTCCAGCGCATGCGCTCCAGGATCGAGCGCGGTCCCGCCACGGCTCCCACGGGAAACCCCGCACCCAGAGCCTTGCCGAAGGTGCTGAGATCCGGCTGCACGCCGTAATATTCCTGGCAGCCACCGGGGGCGTAGCGGAAGCCGGTGACCACTTCGTCCAGAATCAGCAGCGCGTCACAGTCTCGTGTGACTTCGCGCAGGCGCTGAAGATATCCGTCCCGCGGAAGGATACAACCCATGTTAGCCATGATGGGTTCGGTGATCACTGCGGCTAGTTCGTGCCCGTGCTGCTTCATCACATCTTCGAGCGCAGTCACGTCGTTCCACGGGGCCAGCACTACATCGTCGAAGGTCGAAGCTGGGATGCCGTCTGAATCCGGAATGCGCGCAGGGTTCTCCACAGGGCCCAGTTGCTCCGGGGGATGGCTGTGCGCGTTTAGCAGGAAGGGATCGTACCACCCGTGATAGTGCCCTTCGAACTTCAGGAACTTGCGCCGGCCAGTATGGGCACGGGCCAAGCGCAAAGCGAGCATGGTCGCTTCACTGCCCGTATTGGTGAAGCGCACAACTTCGGCCGAAGGCACCATGCGGCGAAAGCGTTCTGCGGCCTCAACCTCCGCGGAAGTCGCGGCGGCGAAGTGGGAGCCTTCGGCCATCGCCTCGGAAACCGTCTTGACGAGGGTTGGGTGAGCGTGCCCCTGGATAAGGGCGCCGAACGACATCATGAAGTCGACATATTTATTGCCATCCGCATCCCATACGTGCGAGCCTTGGCCGCGTTCCAGAAAGATTGGGCCAGCGTTATACACGGTCGCGCCGCGCGAGGGCGAGTTCACGCCTTCGACCAACGATTGCTGAGCACGTTCAAACCACTGTTGGGAACGGCTGCGGTTTTGTGTCTGGCCAGTTGGCATCGTGTGCATTGAATTCATATCTGAAACTTCGATTCGCGCCGCAGCTTCAATCCGCGAGCCCGCCTCCGTCAACTACCAGCGCGGCGCCCGTCATGAAGGAAGAATCTTCCGAGGCCAGAAATAATGCAGCCTTCGCGATCTCCTCCGTGGTGCCGATCCGCCCCAGGGGGCGGTTGGCGCATCCAGCAAGATAATCCTCCCACTTCAAACCGCGCAGACGCGCATCTTCGGGAAGCATGGGTGTGCCGACGTCGCCGGGGCAGATGCAGTTCACGCGGATGCCCTGCCGTCCGTGGTCGATGGCCATTGCCTTGGTCAACAACACGACGCCGCCTTTGGAGGCGCAGTAGGCAACGGCCGCGTCGCCGCCAGCAATCCCCCAACCGGAACTGTTGTTGATGATGACTCCGTGAAGCTGCTCGATCATGTGCGATAAAACTGCCTTTGACATCAGAAATGTTCCCTTCAGATTGATATCCATCTGCAGGTCCCACTCTTCTTCCGAGCAATCGAGGATGGTGTGCGAGAAGAAAACACCAGCGTTGTTGAACAGGATGTCGAGACGTCCGAAGACGCGCAGCGTCTCATGCACGGCATGAACACAGTCGTCTGCCTTGCGCACGTCGGAGCGAATGAAGACAGCCTTGCCGCCATCGTTCACGATTTTCTCAGTGACGGCGTGGCCGCGCCGTTCGTCGCGGCCCGTGATGGTGACCTTGGCGCCTTCTTTGGCGAAGAGTACTGCCGTGGCTTCGCCGATACCGGATGTTCCACCGGTGATCAGAGCGACTTTATTTTGCAAGCGCATCTTCTTAATCAGACCCAGTTAACCAAACCCAGCTTAGCCAGACCCCGCGAGACCTCCGCCATCGACCACCATGGCAGCCCCTGTCACAAAGGATGCTGCGTCACTGGCAAGATAGAGTGCGGCTTGCGCGATCTCTTCCGGCGTTCCAACGCGGCCCAGCGGACGCTGTGCCGAGTCGGCGAGAAATCGATCTTCCGCCGTTCCCATTTGTCGTGCCTCGCTGCGCAGCATCGCAGTATCTGTGTCGCCTGGGCAGATGCAGTTTACGCGAATCTTCTGGCGGCCGTGGTCAATCGCCATCGCCTTGGTCATCAGGACGACTGCGCCTTTCGAGGCGCAATAGGCGGCGGCACGCGGACCTCCTGCCATGCCCCATCCGGAAGCGGTGTTGATGATCGAACCGCCTTCTGCTTTAGCCATGATGGGAATTATTTCGCGCGACATGAGGAAGACGGACTTTACATTGACGGCGATCACCGCGTCCCACTCGTCCTCGCTGATCTCAACTACCGAGGCTCGGCGGATGATGCCCGCATTGTTGAAGAGTATGTGAATGCCACCGAATTCATGGAAGGTGCGTTCGACCACGCGCCGACAGTCGGCAGGGCAGGTCACATCGGCACGTTCAAAGATCGCGCGGCCACCGGCTGTCGAAATCTCGCGCGCGATCTGCTGGCCCGCTTCTTGGTTCAAATCAACAATGCCCACCGCCGCACCCTCGCTGGCAAACAGCAATGCTGTAGCGCGTCCAATACCGCCAGCACCCCCTGTAATGAGAGCTGTCTTGCCATAGAGTTGTTTCCTGGACATTATTCTCAACCCAATTCTCAACCCAGTTTAATCGCGGCGCGGCGAGCGTCGAACGGTTTCGATTCGAGGAGTCTGCTAGTCTTTCCGGTGTGCAAGTCGATAGCGACGATGCACGGAACAATTCTATGCTCTCGCTTGGGGCCCATGGAGAGCCAACTAAGTAATAACCCAGAATAGGTTGAGGCGAATGAATTGCGAATTTGATAGGATCATTCGCTAATGGGCCGTTACTAATCGGGGTGCATCGGAAGTCCTTCTGGGTAGAATGGAGGTACGGGCGATCCGCAAGGGGCGTTCTCCGAGCGTTTATCGAAGGAACGCCAGAGACTTGAGCCATGGCGTATTGGGGAATCTCCAGGTTGACCGCGCGCCCGGCATTGGCCGTTGCCTGGCGTTACAGACTGGCTGTTGCTTCTGTGGCGACAGCGCTAGGGACAACCCTCATCCTGCGGTATTACGGTTTCCCGCCTCGGTTCATCTCCCACTTCACTTTGATCGCAATCGCTGTCACTTTTTGGTGCGCCGGGACAGGTCCGGGTCTGCTGGCTCTCTTTCTCTCTTGCTTGGGAGTGAGCGTCTTGGCGAGGAACCATCTCCTTCTTCCAGGTTTCCCATTAGAATCCTTCCTTATCTTTTATGTGATATTCAGTTTGTTGATGAGCTGGTTCAGTGCGTCGCGCCGCCAAGCAGAACAATTGCTGACTGAAGCTCGGGACAATCTGGAACTCCGGGTTTCGGAGCGAACAGGCGAACTTGTACGGGCCAATGCGGAGTTGCAGGAAACCCAGGCCGAGCTCCAGAGACGGGAGGCGTACCTTGAGCAAGCTCAAAGGCTCAGTCAGACGGGGAACCTCGACTGGAGGGTTTCCACCGGCGAGATGCTGTGGACTGAGGAAACCTTCCGAATCTTCCAATATGACCGGACTGTGAAACCCTCCTCGGAACTCATTATCCGACGGACCCACCCGGAAGACGCCGCCCTATTGAAACATACACTCGAATGCGCGTTGCAGGATGGGACGGATCTTGATTTTGAACATCGCTTGCTGATGCCGGATGGTTCCGTCAAATGTGTCCATTGCCTGGCTCACGCCCTAAGGGATGAATCGGGCAGCATAGAGTTTGTCGGAGCAGTGACGGACATCACCGCAGCAAAGCAGGCGGAAGAGAACATCCGGCGGAGCGAAATGGAGGTTCGACACCTCCTTGACCTCTCGCCTCAGCATACTGCCGTATTTGGTCCTCACCTAAGTCGCATCTATTGCAACCGGGCCGCACTCGACTATTACGGTCTTACTCTTGAACAGTGGCAAAGCTCCGACCCTCTTGGGTTCTTTCATCCTGATGATCGGGAACGGATGACGAGGGAACCTCAAAGTAAGCTCTTAAGCGGGGCCCCGTACGAGAACGAAGGGCGCTTACTGAGAAAAGACGGGCAGTATCGCTGGTTTCTTTTTCGCTATAGTCCGACGCTGGATGAACAAGGACGCGTCACACGTTGGTATGCCGCAGCGACCGATATCGAGGAGCGCAAGCAGGCTGAGGAGGTGTTGCGTGAGAGCGAAAAGAGTATTCGCCTGATCGTCGACAGCATAGCCGGCTTGGTAGCCATGACGACCCCGGAAGGTGAGGTCGAATTCGTTAACCAGCGAGTTCTGGAATACTTCGGCAAAACTCTCGAAGACTTGAAAGGTTGGACGACCAGCGACGCCATCCACCCAGAAGACCTCCCTCTGGTGGTCGCCGCCTGGAGGCGTTCAATCGAAACCGGGGGTCCGTATGAAGGTGACCACCGTCTTCGCCGTGCGGACGGTGAGTATCGCTGGTTTCACATACGCTGCCTGCCGCTGCTGGACACGGAAGGGCGCATTGTCCGTTGGTATAACTTGCTGACGGACATTGACGAGCGAAAGAGGGCAGAAGAAAAGCTGCACGACGAGAACGTCGCGTTGCGAGACGAAATCGACCAGGCCTCGATGTTTGAGGAAATCGTCGGATCGTCAAAGGCACTCCGGAGAGTCCTCTCGCAGGTCGCGAAGGTCGCCGAGACGGATTCCACGGTTCTGATCCTTGGAGAAACAGGAACGGGGAAGGAATTAATTGCCCGTGCCATTCATAATCGGTCAAATCGTTCAACGCGAGCATTTGTCCGTATAAATTGCGCTGCGGTTCCAGCGTCACTGATTGCCGCTGAACTCTTTGGGCATGAGAAGGGCGCCTTCACGGGGGCAGTACAGCGACGTGTGGGACGCTTTGAATTGGCCCACCGTGGGACCATTTTCCTGGACGAGATCGGGGAATTGCCGCCCGAAACTCAGATAACTCTGCTGCGAGTGCTCCAGGAGCGAGAATTCGAACGCGTTGGCGGCAGCCAGCCGATTTCGGTAGATGTCCGCGTGCTGGCAGCGACGAATCGCGACCTGAATGCTGCCGTTGATGCCGGAACCTTCCGGCAGGATCTTTTCTACAGGCTGAATGTTTTTCCGATTCAGATACCCGCGCTCCGCGAACGCGGGGACGACATTCCCGTCCTACTCGAATATTTCATCGAACGATACGCGAAAAAAGCCGGCAAGAGAATCAGGACGATAAGCAAGAAGACATTGGAATTATTTCAAGCGTACGACTGGCCAGGCAACATTCGCGAATTGCAGAACGTAGTGGAGCGAGCAGTTGTACTCTGCGATGGCGAGATGTTTTCAGTAGACGAGACTTGGTTAAAACGCAAATTGCCCCGAGAGTCGCCGTTGAGCATGCCGGCCAGCGCCCTCGGTCGTTTGGACGCGGATCAAGAAAAGCGGATAATCGAAGCTGCCCTGGCCGAGACCAGGGGACGCATCGCGGGCCCGTCCGGCGCCGCCGCCATGCTTGGAATTCCGCGGCAGACTCTCGACTCGAAGATTAGCAGCTTGGGAATCGACAAGCGCCGGTTCAAGTCTGCAAAATCCGCGTGACATCGCCAGCGTTTGTACACCTGGCTATTCCGATCTAAGCAGAGGCTTTGATTGGAATACCTCTCTCCCCCTCTTCGATTTGTCTTCTGTTCGATCTACTTCGTGTCCGCCAAATGACGCCGAAAATCAGAATTTCTGAGCATCGGAATGTTCTTTAAGAGCAAGAAGCCATTCATATTCAACCGGTTACCTTTTGGAATGTCGAATGCACACATCACGCGCGATGACCTTGAGAATCACGACTGGATCCGCTGGTCAACAGACAACCCTAAGGCTCAGCGGACGAATTCGCTCGACCGATATCGACAACATTAGGGAAGTGATGAAGGGCGAAGCGGAGAAAATCGTGCTTGATCTTGAAGAAGTAACACTTGTTGATCTGGATGTAGTCCGTTTCTTGGGAGTGACTGAAGCGGACGGTGTCGAACTCGTAAATTGCTCGCCTTACATTCGCGATTGGATTGTCAGGGAGCGGAACCCCGAGGAACAGGATTAGCTGGGGATTCCTGGCGCAGATCGTCATCACCCAGAGTGCGACAGGAAACACAAACTGAAGGGAGAAAACTAATGAGTGCCATCAGGAACGTGAAAGTAATGGGCGTTCGCAAAGAAACCGATAGCCTCGGCGAAGTGGATGTCCCAAGCAGCAAACTGTGGGGCGCCCAAACTCAGCGATCGCTCGAACACTTCAACATTGGCAAGGATCTGATTCCGCGCGAGATGATCGCGGCTTATGCAACTCTGAAGAAAGCCGCCGCGAATGCAAACCACGCAGGCGGGCGCCTCGACGACCAGCGTCACAAGCTTATCGTTCAAGTCTGTGACGAAATCCTCGCGGGCCAGCATGAGGATATGTTTCCTCTGCATGTGTGGATGACGGGAAGCGGCACCCAATTCAACATGAATGTGAATGAGGTGGTTTCCAACCGCTGCTGCCAGCTTGCAGGCACACCGCTCGGCAGCAAAACGCCAGTTCATCCTAACGACCACGTCAATATGTCGCAGTCTTCCAACGATTCGTTTCCCACTGCGATGAACATAGCGGCAGCAGTTAACGTGAAAGAGCGACTCATGCCGGCGGTTAAGAACCTGCGTGATTCGATCGCAGCGAAAGTCGAAGAGTGGAAGGACGTTGTCAAGATCGGCAGAACCCATATGCAGGACGCCACGCCGATCACCCTTGGCGAGGAATGGTCTGGCTACTCAGGCATGCTGAGCGACAATCTCGAGCGTATCGAGGATGCATTGCACGGGGTGTATCGGTTAGCGCTTGGCGGAACCGCCGTGGGAACCGGCATCAATGCAGCCCCTGGATTCGGCGAGGCGGCCGCTGCTGAAATTGAAAAGCTTACGAACCTGCCTTTCATCAGCGCTCCCAACAAATTTACGGTGCAGGGTGCCCATGATGCTCTCGTCCAGCTCTCCGGCACACTCCGCACTCTCGCGGTCTCGCTGTACAAAATTGCCAATGACATCCGGCTGATGTCCTGCGGACCGCGCGCAGGCTTCGCCGAGTTGGTGATCCCGGCGAACGAGCCCGGCTCATCGATCATGCCGGGCAAAGTGAACCCGACCCAGGCCGAGGCGCTAACCATGATTGCGGTGCAGGTTATGGCCAATGATGTGGCCGTGGGCTTCGGCGGCGCGGGCGGATACCTGGAGATGAACGTTTATAAGCCTCTCATCATTTTCAACGTAACTCACTCCGTCACGATCATGACCGACGGATGCACTAACTTCCGGAGATTCCTGATCGAAGGGACGAAGCCAAATTTGAAGAAGATCAAAGAATATGTGGATCGCTCTTTGATGCTGGTGACTGCTCTCTCGCCCGTCATTGGCTACGACAAATCGTCAAAGATTGCGCACTACGCGCTGGACAACGACCTCACACTCAAGCAAGCCGCACTGAAGCTGGGATTTGTCACGGAAGACGAGTTCGACCGCGTCGTCGATCCAGCGAAGATGGTCCACCCGTACGTGGCAAAAGCCAGCTGAGAAACAACTTTAATTTCTGCCGACACGGCACCGAAGAACACGAAGGAGAAAACATGACAACCAATAAGCGCGGAATTGAATTGCTTCACGATCCATCTCTCAATAAGTCCACAGCCTTTAGTGAAGCCGAAAAGCAGGCCCTCGGAATCGTTGGCCTCGTACCCGATGTGACCGAGAGCGAGGACCTGCAGCTGCAACGGGTGATGATGCAACTCGGCCACAAGAACACCGACCTCGATCGCTACATTTACCTGATCAATCTGCTCGATCATAACGAAACACTTTTTTACCGGACTGTAATGTCCGATCCGGCCCGCTTTCTGCCCATCGTTTACGACCCAACCATCGGGGAAGCCTGTCTCAAGTTTGGCCACATTTACCGCCAGGCGCGTGGCATGTATCTGTCGATCACACGCCGGGGCAAAGTGAAGGAGATCTTGAGAAATTGGCCGCAGAAAGACGTGCGATTCATCTGCGTCACGGACGCCGGCCGCATCCTTGGCCTCGGAGATCTTGGTGCAAACGGTGCCGGCATCCCCATTGGCAAGCTGCAGCTTTACACCGCCTGCGCCGGCGTGCCGCCGCAATATCTGCTCCCAATGTACCTCGATGCGGGCACCAACAATGAGCAGTACCTCCACGATCCCCTGTACTTGGGGATGCGCAAGACCCGACCGTCCACTGAGGATCTTTATTCGTTTGTGGACGAGTTCGTCGAGGCTGTGCAGGAACTGTTTCCGAAGTGTTGCATCCACTTCGAGGATTGGACTGGGGTAGATGCTGTGCATTTGCTCCAGCGCTACCGCGATAAGTACTGCGTCTATAACGACGACGTGCAAGGCACAGCCGGGATCACTCTCGCTGGGATGATTAATGCGGCCAAACTCAAGGGCACGAAGCTAAAAGACGAAAAGTATCTGTTCCTCGGCGCAGGTTCGGCTGGCATAGGCCTTGCTAACCTGCTTTGCTCCGCACTGGTTGCACAAGGCCTGACGCTCAAGGAAGCGCAGTCACGGGTCTACATGTTCGACATCAACGGTCTTCTGGAAGATACCCGCAAAGACCTCGTCGACTTCCAGAAACCCTATGCACACAAGCACGCGCCGACTCGGGATTTCGTCGCTGCTATCGAGAGCATCAAGCCGACGACGATCATCGGGGTGAGCACAATCGGCGGCGCGTTCACGCAAAAGGTCGTGGAGGCAATGTCGCGAATCAACGAGCGCCCTGTAATCCTTGCGCTCTCCAACCCAACCGAGCATGCGGAGTGCACGCCAGTCCAAGCCTATACCTGGTCGAAGGGCAAAGCGATCTATGCGGCGGGCGTGCAGTTCGAACCGGTCCATTACAACGGCAAGACATTTCTGCCGGGACAGGCGAACAACTTCTACATATTCCCCGCGGTCGGTATGGCGATCTTCGCCACGCAGGCGAAGCGTGTCACGGATGAAATGTTTATCGAGGCTGGGCAGGCAGTAGCGGATCAAGTGCCATCCGATCTGCTGAACCAAGGTCTGCTTTACCCGCTGCAGTCGAACATTCTCGAGACAGAGATTCAGACTGCCGCGCGTGTTGCGAAGCTGGTCTTCGACTTGGGACTCGCTCGCGTCAAGCGTCCCGCCGACATGGTTGCGTTCATTCGTGAGCATGTTTACAAGCCGGAGTACACAGCGCAACTAGAACCCGTGGCCGCAGTAGCCTGACAGGATGCGCGAATGCATGGTGAGGCAGTAGGCACGACCTCTACTGCCTCATTCCCAACAGAAGGAACGCGTTCGAATTACTAGGCCGCGCAAGCGGCAATGGAGAATTGTGCCTTCGAACATTAGCCGTACCGATGCGTGGCTTTCGCTCGGCCTTGCCTTCGTTGGTGGGTACGGTGACGCGGCCAGCTTTGTACTGGCAAAGACGTTCACTGGACACGTCACCGGTAATTTGGTCCTGGCAGCCATCGCTGCAGCGGCTCACGATTGGCGGGCAACGCTTGGGCCTCTTTCCGCCATTGTCACTTTTCTAATTGGAATTTTCTTGAGCGTGCTGATCGTACGGCCCCTCAAGGGGTGGTCATCGTGGCAGTTGCTTCCTACGGTCATGGGAATAGAAGTGATCCTCATAATAGCCGCCTCTCTTGCGCTGTCATCAGGTCTGGCTCACGGAGTCGGAATATTCGTGATCTTTCTGTCTCTAGCTCTGGGTCTACAAAACGGAGCGTTCCGTCGTGTCGGTGGCATCAGCGTTCACACGACATATCTGACAGGGATGATTACAAGCCTGATCTCGACAGAAGCCGAACAATACATTTCCGAAGAGGTTCCTCACGATCTAAAAGCTCACGATCCAAAGCTACAACTCCTCTGCGGGGTCTGGATTGCCTTCGCCCTGGGCGCTGGTACGGGGGCAGCGATGGTCTTTCATTTTGGCGCGTTAGGGATGCTCGGGGCGGCGCTGCTTTTGATCGCAGTCGCACTGCGCGAGGTGCTGGCTTGAGGAAGGAGCAATAGAACCATCTCACACACTGCCCGGTTTGAGGCGCGACTGCTCTTTCCGGTGTCAGCCTGTGGAATGAATATGCAAGAGTTCTCCAAATACGTGTTTTTCGTGTGGGCTTCGCTGATCTTCTTTGCGGCCCCCGCCCTCTGCCAGACAGGTCTCGGAGAAACGCTGAGTGGCCCGGACAGTCATGAGACCGGTCAGGGCCCACATGGGCACCTCTTCGGAGAATGGGGTGGCGAGCGTTCCCGCCTGCGAGACCGCGGCGTGCGGTTCGACTTCCAGTACATCAGCGATTCTCTCTGGAACATTAAGAGTGAGCAGAAAGAACGATTCGCGAGTTGGAATCGGTTCCGAGGCACGGTGGACATCGACTTGGGTACGCTGGTCGGTGAACACGGTTTGTATTTCCATGCGACAGCGCTCTGGCAGGGCGGCGGCAATCTGGGCGCTTATCTTGGTCTGCTCACTAGTCCCAGCGGGATGTCGAGCGCGAATACATGTCGCTTGGATTCATGGTGGATTGAGAAGCGATGGCTGGATGAACGAATCACTGCACGCGTTGGTCAATTCGCCGGCCAAGATTTCTACGGAGCCGATCATTACGCGGCATCTTTCATCTTCGAGCCGATGGGCTATGCCTTAGGCAACCTGTTCACGGACTTTGAGTCCTTCGATCCTCCATCTACTCCCGCGTTCGAATTGCGTGTCGTGCCGATTCACAACTTCTATGTGAAATCGATGGTCGAGGCAGAAGACCGTGAACCTTTTGCTCATAACCCAACTGGATTTGTTCCACAGTTTCGTGGAGTGCCCGTAAGCGTTTCGGAAATCGGGTTCACGCCCGGCAAAAAGGCGTCGTCGGTGCGAGCTTTCGACAATGTCGAAACCAGGAAAGGGTACTCCGGGCTCTATCAGTTTGGCGCTTCTTACAACCCGGGAAAATTCACGTCGCCGACGAGTGCGACCGCGCGATCAGGCAACTACCTTTTGTACTGGATGGCGAGCCAGGCCTTGTGGCGCGTTGACCCGAAAGGGGCGAGGGGATTGGACGCTACGTTTGCCTACGACTGGAGCCCGCCAGACGTCAACCGGAATAACACGCAGCTCACGGCTGGAGTGCGCTTCAATGAGCCCCTGCCTGCTCACATTCACAACACCGTGTCGGTGAGTTATGTGCGAAACAGCCTGAGTCCGCGATTCGCTTCACCCGGAACGCCCCCATGGAAGACGGAACACGGCGTTGAATTCAACACCCTACTCGACCCATTACCAATGCTCCTTATTCAACCGGTCATTCAGTACTACGCGAACGTGGGTGGACGAGCGCAGCGCGCCGTAGTTTTCGGATTCAGAACCAAGGTGGAGTTCTAGAAATGTTGCAGCGATTTATAGGAGATCTTTTATGAACATCGGCGGATTATTCGGAGCGCTGACTCCAGTCTTCTTTGTCCTCGCGCTCGGTTACCTCGCTGGCAAGCGCAATGCCTTCGACGCGGACCAGTCCGCGGGCTTGAGCAAACTGGCGCTTACTTTTGCATTGCCCGCGTCTCTGTTCGTCAGCATGACCGACATTCCGAAGGACCTTCTCCTGCAGCAGGGTCGCCTTGTTCTGGCGCTGATTCTTTCCCACGCCGGGCTTTTTGTGGTTGCGTGGCTGCTCTTGCGAATGGTGAAGTCGCTCAGCGGGACGGCTTCCATTATCTATGCGCTGATGCTCGCGACTTCCGCGACACCAGTCTTTGGCCTTGCCGTTCTCGAACCACTCTTAGGCCGGACCAGCGGGGGTGCAGTGGGACTCGTGGCCCTGGCAATTAACCTAACGGTACCTCCTGCAGTGATCCTTTTAGAGATGGATGCAGCCGCAAAGGATCAAAGAGTCGCGGCGGATCCTTCGAAGCCGAGCGCCATCGTAACCGGACTGAATGCTGGCTTGAAATCGCCACTTCTATGGGGGCCAATTCTGGGAATCGCTGTTGTCCTTTTGAGCATTCACCTGCCAGCCGTGGTAGCTAGCTGTTTCGAACTGATTGGCTCGGCCACTTCCGGAGTAGCGGTTTTTGCGGTAGGTCTCGTCTTGGCGGCTCATCCAGTTCGCTTTTCGCCTGCCGTATTGGTTGGAACTCCTGCTCGCGTCACCGTGCAATCTGCGGTTCTATTTGCCCTACTACACCTCTTGCATGTTGCGAGTCCTTTCGCGCGAGAGGCGCTGGTGTGCTGTAGCTTCCCGCTGGCTACCGTGGTCGTGCTCTTTGCCGCCCGGTACAAAGCAGTTGAGTCAGAAGCCGCTTCCATGCTTCTCCTCTCGACACTCGCTTTGGTAATTACGGTGCCGGCGATCCTCTGGTTGAGCCATTGATTTATGAACAAAACCTAAGGAGATCTAACGCAATGTCGAACTTACAGAATAATGACAAGCAGTCCCCTCCTCCAAGTTGAAAGAATTTGCAAGCTCGCTGGACCACAGCGCCCATCCTTTAAAAGCTGCTGAGCGATGTAGAGCTGCGTCATCATTTAGCCTAGGCCGAATTAGGGCCTGGGTTGGCGGCAGTCTGCGTCGCAAAGGTCAGGAGAACCCACCTGACAATTTCACCTTAAGGCTGCCATCGACGACGGATACGTGGAGCGCCCGATGGCGGTCCGTCACAGAACTCGAAAGTGATCCGGAGTCCCAGTTAGCACCGATAACCACGCTTGCCGTCGCTTACTCCCGAATCGTCAGCAACCCGGAAGTTGGCCAGAAACGGGCTTCGAGGAGGTCTCTGGCTGGCCGGCACTCGACGGCGCCCCCAACCGACTGCGTGTCCCGAATCCTTTTCTGACTATCGCCGTACGGACCCAATCGCAGCGTGGGTATTGCGTTTTTTATGTTGCACCAGCAACACATCTATGTTGTAATAGCAACATAGGAGGCAACCCATGAGCGAAATCCTGGAAGCGCTCTTCCATAGGCGAGCAGTTAAGGCTTTTGAGCCGGTCGAAATCCCACACGTACTGCGTGAGCAAATCCTCGATGCAGCCCGCCATGCTCCCTCCAGTTTCAATTCGCAACCGTACCGGTTCTTTTGGGTGGAATCGTCGCCCAGAAAGGCAACTGCGGCGAAACTCTGCATGGGACAAATGCCGGCGGCAACGGCGTCGGCGCTGGTGGTTGCGGTGGCCGACATCGGGTCGCTGACGGCGACCTCGCAAGCCCAGTTGGAGTGGATGCGCAGGAGCGGCTTCAGTCCGGCCAAAATTCTAGATTACGAGCGCACGGCGAAAATAGGCCGGATCCTGTTCATGCCCGGACCGTTCGGCATTTTTGGCGCGGTCAAGTGGGCGATTTTTCGACTAGTGAATTTGTGGAAGACGATGGGGATGCCACCTGTGTTTCGACAGGACTTGTTAAGGTGGGCGACGAAGAGTACATCGTTGGCCTGTGAGAATCTGATGATTGCCGCCGAAGCACTGGGACTCAGCACGTGCCCCATGGAAGGATTCGATGGCCGCAGACTCTCCAGATTTCTCGGGCTGTCAACCCGGTATCATGAAATTGTGATGGTGATTGCGATCGGGAAGAAATCGCCTGCTTATGCGGAACCGCCTCAATGGCGGCGACCTCTAGATGCCACGGTAACCGTCCTATGATCATCGTTCCAAAGAGGGATATTCCTCAGGACATTCTAAGGGACTCAGTACTTGCCCATGTTGCTGCAGCCTATTTCTCCGTCGGGAAGAGACTTGAACGAAAAACTCGGTGCTCTGCGACTCGTGGCTTCATCCTATCCACACTCCGGGGCGGTGCCGCGCTGAATCAGAATCAAATCGCCACACTTCTGGGTATCGACCGAACTGTCGTGCACCGAGCCATCAAGTCAATGGTTCAGGAAGGGCTTGTGTCGGAGAGAAAAGCAAAATCGGGCAGAGCAATTCACGTTACCTTGACGCCAAAAGGCCACAAATACAGGAAACGCCTGATCAATACGAGGATAGCCGCTGACGATAAACTCCGAAAGGAACTGACTCCCGAAGAACGCACAACACTTCTTCGACTCTTGAAGCTGATTGCCGAATTGGAGTTCTAAGCCTGCGCCGCGGTCCATTCTGGATGGGGCCGTAGCCTACGCGCCATCCAGAAACGGGCTTCGGGGAGACCATGAGATCACCGGATGATGTCCTCGAAGTCGACTGCTGGCCCGGAATAAAGTGGCCCGGATCACCGATCGGTTGCCGCCCGCTACGGCGCCTTGCCGGCGACCACTCCGATGTTGGCTACCGTCTCACCTTTCTTCATCGAGGGCACGGCGCAGACGTACAGGACCACTCCACTCGACGGCGCACGCGCTTCCCACACCGTCTTGCCGAACAGATCGGTGACGTAGCCTATTTTCATGTCCTGTTGTACGTACCACCCGCGCTTGACCAGTGGATAGAAAACGCCGGCAGTTTCGCTGGTGACGCTGGCAATGCGCTCGATCCACACTGGGTTCTGCACCGGAGGCGCATCGCCCTGCAGCATCTTCAGGTAGCGCATTACGTTCAGGCAGCCGTGGATCAGCGCCGTCACGTCTTCTGGCTCTACGGTGCCAGCATGGCCCGCCTCGGCCGTGAGGGACGGCTTCCCCCGCAGGCTGGCGTTTGTCTCCAGATAGCGAGCACTGTTCGGGTCGCGGGGGCGATCGGTTGAGAGGATGATCGTGTCGAGCCCGAAGGCCAGCACCATGGCGCGCGAGACGGCATCCTGCTGCGCGTTACCGGTAGGCGCCCAGTAGGAATACGGCCGCAGGCTTTCATCGAGATCGCCGCCGTGCAGGTCAATCAGGTAGTCGGATTGTTCCACGATCTGCTTCGTCATCGCCCACGACGCGCGCTCGGTCTGGGTTCCGTTGGGATTGCCCGGATAGAACCGGTTCATGCTCTTGCCGTCCACCGGATTCACGTGCGGCACCTTCTGTTCAAACGACGCGATGTTCACCAATGGGACGATGATGACGGTCCCGGAAATATCCGCGGGATTGAGTTCCTGTATAAGCTTTTCAAGCGCAATGATGGACGCATACTCGGTGCCATGTGCGCCGGCCACCAGGGCGAGAGTCGGCCCGGACTTCGAGCCGCGAATTACCGCAACCGGGATATTCGTGCCCGCGTCGCTCCCCGCCGAAGCTTCGATGAATCCGGTAACGGTCTGCCCCGTGACTGCCGTCGCGGTTCCGACAGTGAGCGTTGGTTGTTGTGCCGTGGCCGCCACGCACAGAAAGCAACTCAGAAGAATCAATGTCAAAAGTTTGCGCATACTCGCCTCCTCCAGACCGCGCTTGATAGTCGGCAGAGTATAACGCCACCGGTCGAAAGCTACACAGGTGCCCCCGCTGTTCTCGCCACCCACCAGGCGAACGTGGTCCAAATCATCTACGCCGCTGCAGTTTCGGTTTCAAGGCTACCGCTGAAAGCCTGATTGATCTGTCGCTGCGCGTGCTCCCCCTGCTGCGGCGCCAAATACCTCAGGTCATCTCAAGGCTCTCGTGGCCGAGCCAATGCTGAACGGTCCGAGGATCAACGCCGCGTCGTAAGGCCCACGTCGCGAACGTATCCCTGAACTTGTGCAACCAGAAGTTTTTTGGGTCGGCTTTGCAGAGTCGGAGGAAATGGCGCTCGATTTTGTCATCGGTGGTGAACACGTAACGAGTAGCCGGATTGTTTACCCACCATGCTGACAATTTTGATGCCAGTCCACGTTCCAAAGGAACCGTACGGGCTTTCCCGTTCTTCGTCCGAAAGCCCTTCTTGGTTTGGAACTTAACCGTGGGCGTAGGCCCGAGGTTTAGATCGGTCCACTCCAAGTGGCTCATCTCCCGCTCGCGTGCTCCGGTCTTCAGCAGGAACTCAAAGGCAAGCGCATCGCGTTCCTTGGTGATAACAAAGAAAAAGTTGGTCATCTCTCCCTGGGTGTAGGCTTCTGGCGTTTCGTCAACCGGAGTCGGGCGTTCGCTCTGGGGAAGAAGCTTTTTGTGATCGACACCGCAGAAGTGGAGAAAGCAGGCAATGCTCACGTAGAGGTTACAGACCGTCCGGTGCGAAACGCGCTCGCGCTGCTTCGCGATCCAATCCCCTAGGTCTTGACGCGTGATCTCGCCGGGGAACGTCCGCCTCATGATGTCGAGCAGCTCCCGCGTCACTTTTTCGTAGGAGGGTCAAGCGGGGAGCCGTCCTTCTTGAAGGTGGTCTTTTTGTCATGGATAAATGCCGTTCGAAGCTCCTCTAAAGACTTCGGCGCGGCGGGTGATGGTTTGGCCTCAACGGGGCTGGTGAGGAGCTCAGATTCCTTCGTCATCCTTACTTTGAGGGCAGCATTGATGTCGGTGCCGACAGTGGCCCACTTGCGCTTACCGTTTTCATAGAAGTGGAGGCAGTAGACACCGCCGTTCAGTTGAGGGTTGCGACGACTGACCCGCTCATAGTGGCGCTTGCTTTTCTCGTCGGTGATGCGGATGTAGAGGGTGACACTCGGGATCGATCTCGATGGCATTGGCTCATCTCCTGAGAGCCAATACTGAGAATTTGATAGGTAGCCGTATTTCGTAGCCGGGGATCTAGGCTACTGATTTCAAAGGACTGGCGGAGAGGGAGGGATTCGAACCCTCGGTACAGGTGTTAGCCCGTACAACGGTTTAGCAATTTCCCGGTTCCACATGCCTGGTGTTCGGAATCAGCGACTTACGTTTGGGAAATTGCACCGAAAGTTGGGCAAAATGGCCTTGTTTGGGGCTATCTGTGCAACCATTGTGCAACTGGCGTCCGACAACGGTTTGAGATATGCCGACGTTTGCGCACATCAAGTGCCTCGAACCCCCTCGTGAATTTACCGCTGTCTGTCTCAAATGTACCGACGGTTTCGCACACGCGCGGGGTTGTAACAGTTTATTTCGGGAACGTCAGAATGCCTCGAATCCTCCTCCTAGAACGCCTTCGAATACTTGTCGATCGACAGGTAGTTCAATAACGCGAAGATCCACAATACAGACAACCGCTCCTTTATGTCATGCATGTCAACCTCCTGTGGAATGGTTACGGTCTCGCAGCCGAAGTTTCGCATGTTTGTGGCGACCGTTGGCTATCAAGCACTCTCGATTCGGGTCTGGCCGGTCTGGGTTCTGGCGGAATCATGGCGCCAATCGGATATTGAGAAACGGCAGATCGTTGCGTAGCTACAATGATCTTGCCGGGCGGGCCATCCCGCCACGACGCGGTCATCTGTAGTAGCCTTTCTTTGTCCGAACCAGCATCCGGCCTTCGCGTTTCTGCACCTCGGCGGTGATTTGGACTTTCAGTTCGCAAAACTTGCCCTTCGGCTGCTTGACTGATGGATAGTAGCCAAGCGTGTATCGGGTGCGAATCTCATCGATCAGTTCCGCCAGCTTGGCGCTGACATCTTCTTTACTGGATGTCATCACGTGGCCGCCCGTGCTCTCCGCATTTTGTAAACATTGCCCGGAGGGTTGCGCATGCGAAAGGGCGCGAACATCGGATTCTTGCTGAAGGTGGCGATGAAAAAATCGGAAATAGCGCTCCGCTCCAGCAGGGTAGAAATCACCGTGCCGGTCCCAAATGCCTCGCGCAGCGCGTCCTTTTCACCATGCTCGTGGTCAGAAGGAATGTCTGGCACATTATCAGTAAGCCAAATGATCGTTCTCCGGCTGTTCGGTTTTTTCGCATTGCCCAGTTGCGCCGCTGCGTCGAGGATGGCTTGGTTGAGGTAAGCTTTCTCCGCACTCTTCATGTCACTCGCCTCTTCAATGGCTGCGACTGCCTTCTCGCGGTCAGTGGTGAAATCCTGCAAAAGTTGCGTAGATGCTGCGTACACCATCACCGCAACTTCGTCTTCGGGCTTGAGGTGATTTAACGCTTCCAGCGCTCCCGCGGCCAGAGGCTTAAGCACCGGCTGAACGCTAAGAGTGAGATCAAATAACAGCACGACGGAGAGGGGTAGTTGGTTCTGGCTGAGCTGGGAAATCCGTTGGCGTACTCCGTCCTCGTAGAGCTGAAAATCATTTTTCGTCAGCGAACCGACTGTACGGCCAGTCTTCTTCTGCAATACTTGCACGTCCAGCTGAACCAGTTCGACGCTAACTCGAATCGTCGGATCGTCCTCGGCAATTTGTTGCCCCTGCATTCTGCATACGGAAGCGGTTGGCAGAACAGCCGCTAACAGAAGCGCTCTCAGTGAAACTCGCATGGTCTTGCTCATACTCTTCTTTCTCAGTTAGCGATCTAAATATACGTAGAGTCGCGCGCCCGAAAGTTGCACTTTTTGAGGTTAAGCTTGCTTGGTGGCCAGCGGCCGTTAACAGAGCGCTGCACTTAAATAGGGCCTTCGGCTGGCTCCTGCGATCAGACAGAGTCATCGGACGATAGACCCTCATGCCTTTAAAATCCCCGCCCCGCAGGGGGGCGGAATCTACCCTAACCGAGAACGTCGCTTCTCCATTTTCACGCTCAACCAAGACGGTTCCCGGCCTCACCCTAAAGACGCGAGGCGGTGCAAATTATTACAATCATTTTTCGCAGAGTTCTCCCAAAGGGCGATAGAGAAAACCTCTGGAGGACAGGTGTGGCCTGGACCTTGAGTCCGACAATCAGTGCATTGCCGTCTCCTCTCTGCAGTTGAGTTAGTCGGGCAGGTGACGCTACCAGACCGACAGAATCAGCCACCCTCTGAATCCACTACTCCATATCGAACGCCAGCCACTGGAGCCCACCTCCGCGCTCCACCTGGAGTACGACCGGATCGTGCGGCTTGATCTCCGTCAGAGCCGCACGGAGAGAGCTCAAAGAGTCGATCGGTGTCTGGTTCACACTATGGATAATGTCTCCGGTCTCCAGGCCAGTCTCGGAACTCATGAAATTCGCTACTCTTGCGACCACGACAACCCCGGAAGCGTTGCGTAACGTGCCCACCATGGATCGCAGCTCGTCGTTCAAACTCAGCGCGAGTACACCCAATCGAGAAACCAGGTTTTCGCGTGAATTGACCAGGTCGGAGAGAGAATCCATTGGATCTTTCATCTCAACTGCGGGGATGAAGAGAGTCTTCCGTTCCGTGCCACGGAGAACCTCCAGCTGAAGCACTTCATCTAAAGGATGAAGATAGAGAGCAGAAGTGAACGCTGGCAGCGTTCCTATAAGGCGGCCATCAGCCCTGACTACGATGTCTCCTACCTTCAGGCCAGCTGCTTCAGCGGGGCCTCCCGGGATTACATCATCGATCACCACGCCCCAATTTTGCGAAAGCCCCAATCCTTTAGCCAAGCTGGCGGTGATTGTTTGAGCGGCTGCTTTGACTTCGATCCGATGAACATGCCCGTACTTACGCAGGCTCTCGTAGACGAAACGCACGATCCGTGCGGGGATCGCAAATCCTAGCCCCTCACTTCCACCCGCCTCAGAAAGGATGAAAGTGTTAATCCCTACGACATAGCCGTCGGTGTCAACCAGAGGGCCGCCGCTATTTCCCGGGTTGATGGGAGCATCCGTTTGGATGTAAACCATCGGACGACTCGGATCTGCCTGCCTCGCAACTGAACTCACCACGCCCATGGTTACCGAATCCTCAAGTCCTTCGGGGCTGCCTAGCGCGAACACTAGTTGCCCTTGGTGTACCGGCCGGTGGTTGCCGAGCGAAAGTGTGGGCAGGCCTGTCTGATCAATCTTAAGCAGGGCAAGGTCGGTGTCCTTGTGCATGCCAATGAGTCGAGCCTCAACGATCCGCTGCTTACCGGCTGGCACCATCTGGTCCGGAAAATCCACTGAAGGCACCGCAAGCGCAACGTGGATACGTTGCGCGCCCTCGACCACGTGAGCATTTGTCATGATGTAACCATCCGGGTCCAGGATCACTCCTGAACCAATCGCATGCTCACGGGTTATGAGCGCTGTTTGACCACGATTATTTTCTTGCAATGGTCCATACCCGGTAACCAGAATTTGGACCACCGCAGGAGAAATCCTGGCTGCAAGTTGCTCGATCGCGAGATTCAGTTGCTGTAACACCGGTGGTGGTTCTGCTGGCCTGGTTCCACTCAGCTTTGCTTTGTCGATCTCGGCTTTCGCCTTTGTAGAATCCGTAGCGGCGGGAACCTGCAATGCTGACTGTTGACCAAAGCTCGGCGTCGCTAACCAAAGGGAGCAAAAACACGCAACGAAAACAGGGACTTGGAGTAACTTTCTTCCACGACAAGTTGGATAGAGCATAGAAATACGCTCCTTAGGCCATTGATCGTCCTACAACTGAGACCATGATTGCGCTTTCGTAGCACAAAAGCTACCGTCTGCCTCGATTCTGAACACTGTGGCCAAATGGAGATGCAGATGGGTATCTACTCGATGCCCCTGAGAAGATCAGGTCGACCGAGATCGGGTTGCCGTTCGGCGGCGAGCTAGGCGGATCCGATGAGGCTGTAGAGCAAGATTGAGAACACGATCACGGTGAACACCACGTACATGCGATCGCGCTCTTCTGCAAACCCAAAGATCGAAAATGCGACTCGCGCTACGGGAGTCGCAATCAACAGCAAAAGACCCAACTGGATGATTCCCCGACCTCGCAATGTCCATGTTTCGCTGACGATTCCGCGGATGTCTCGAAGGTCTGCGGGTTCGCCGTGGAACACCCGGAAATCCACGGCAGTGCGACCATGTCGAACGAGATAAATGACGCCACCAATCAATACAACCAGCGCGGACAGAAGTACTCCAGCACGCAGCAGGTTTCCGAGAATATTTTCAATCCTTTGGTCCGTCCAGCTTCGCTTGGGAAGCACCTAGATCCTCCCGGAGAGCCCGTTATAGAGCATCTCAATCGCTAGAAGAACAATCACCAGACTGAAGCCGAGGCGCAGCCATTTTGTATGCACCTTGATGAGAATCCTGGCGCCCAACAAGGAACCGGCGAGAACCCCTAGCATCACCGGCATGACAAGCCCAGGATCAATGTAACCGCGGTTCAGATACACACCCGCGCTGGCTGCGGCAGTCACCCCGATCATGAAATTGCTCGTGGTGGTTGACACCTTGAAGGGAATTTTCATCGCTTGGTCCATGGCAAGAACCTTCATTGCTCCGGAGCCGATGCCAAGAAGCCCTGACAAAGCGCCAGCGCCAAACATGAGAGCCCAGCCAGTCGGAACATGCTGCACGTTGTAACTTCTAGGACCGTCCGCGTCCGGGAAACTGCCGTTCATGCGCAACCGGGTAGCAAGTGGATCGGGTGGAACTTCGCGTTCAGCTTGCGATCGAGGTTTCCGGGAAAAGTATGCGGAAAACAGCAGCACCACTCCAAAGACAATTGCAATCGCATGCGTTGACACTCGTGCCGCAAGGTTTGCGCCCAGAAGTGCACCCAGGGTGGTCGCAATCTCGAGAAACATACCTATTCTGATATTAGAGAAACCCTCTTTCACGTAAGCTGCCGCCGCGCCCGAGGAGGTGGCAATCACTGACACGAGCGAGGCGCCGATGGCGTAGCGGATATCCACTTTAAAGAACAGGCTGAGCAGCGGTACGAGGACAACACCTCCGCCCAATCCGGTCAATGCTCCTACGAGGCCGGCGATCAGCGAACTGCCCCATACCAGCAGGCTAAACTCCAAAATGGTCATGAGACTCCTCTCCGGGCCGGAAAGACAGAACACCAACCTCAAACACCCTGTCGCATGCATCACCTCAACGTCGAACTTGAAATCTCTTGGACCTTACAAGATCGGCGATCGTCGTATTTTCCAGAATGTTGGCGGCTGAGTCTCGCACGTCGAGGAAGACCCGGTACAGTGCACGATGATCCGAGTCTTGGGCAATAAGGGAGCGGAGATGGTCTGCATCGCCAAAGGGTGCCAGCGGACCATCGATCAAGCGGATGACCTCGCTGAGACGGATGTCGGCGGGGTCGCGGCGCAATTTGTAGCCGCCCTTACTGCCACGTACGCTATTGAGCAAGCGCGCATGCTTAAGTTCGAGCAAGATTAGCTCAAGAAATTTAGCTGGCAGGTTTTCCTCTTGGGCAATATCCCGAACCGTGATGGCGCCCTCTTCGTTATGACGCGCAAGCATCATGATGGCTTGCAACGCATAGAGTCCTTTTTGCGAGATCTTCATGCTTCTGCAAGCTCCGTCATCTCCCCGACAGGAGTCAGTATGCGCTCAGTTTATAGGATAGTTCCCAAATCTAAACTGGGCTGGGCTGAGTTGCTGTTCGTGAGTCTCCACCTCCGGCCGAAACCGTGGAAACACATTCAACAATCTCAAAGGGATCTGCTGAAAAGTGCGGACACACCGAAAAAACAACTTCAGCATGCCGTAGTAGCGGTCATCAGACTCTCGTCAGCCCATCTGAGGAGACCGGGGAGAAACCGTCGCGCCTCGTCCTCGTGGAATGGACGAACGCGCACTGTGTACCCATTGCGCCCGCTGAGTGAGCACGGAACCCTGTTCGCCTCAAACAAATGGATACCGTCTCGCCGACCGACGTACTCCATCGGAACACTCATCGCATTCGTGATTTGTCCGTCAGCATTCAGACGCCCAAAGTAGAATTCCACGGCAACTTCGTCTGGAGCGAGGTTGCCCAGAAGTACTCCTGCTTGAACGCAAATTTTGTCTCCGATCTGGAGTTCTCCATTGCCTATTGCGTCGACCGCTTCCACGCTGACATTGAGCCATTCACTTTCGACTCGTGCCAACCAGGCAGCGAGGTTTCTGGTACGCTGAGCTTCACCCGCCAGCAACTGCTGGCATTTTTCATGTGCCCGTGTGTAAAAATCCGAGGTATAGTCCTTGACCATCCGCTGCGCATTGAACGAATACGACAATGTTCCAATGGAGGACTTCATATACGAAATCCAGCGTCGCGGCAGTCCGTCCGCGTTCCGTTCGTAGAACGCAGGAACAATCTCTGATTCCAGCAAATCGTAGAGGGCTGCCGCCTCTACTTGATCCTGATATTCAGCGCTCTCATATTTTTCGCCGCGTCCGATTGCCCAGCCTACAAAGCTTCCTTTTGTCGCGGCATAGTGCCATGCTTCATCCCACCAACCATCAAGCGTGCTCACATTCAGACCGCCGTTAGCGAGGGCCTTCATGCCGCTGGTGCCGCTGGCTTCAAGGGGCCTCAGCGGGGTGTTCAGCCATACGTCGCAGCCTTGCACTAGTGCTCGCGCCACTCCCATGTCATAGTCCTCGAGGAATACCAGCCGGCGGCAAAACTCCTTCTGTTGTGCGAGCTTCATAATCTCTTGGATGAGAGCTTTTCCCGCATCATCGCGGGGATGCGCTTTGCCGGCAAACAAGATCTGGACCGGGCGGCCCGGATGGTTGAGGATTCGTTCGAGACGGCCCACATCCCGCAGCAACAGTGTGGCCCGTTTGTACGTGGCGAACCGGCGTGCGAACCCAATGGTCAATGCCGACGGGTCTAACACCTCATCGGCAGCGTCGATCGCCGAGCGCGCTGCGCCGCGTTGTGTCAGTTGTGATCGCAACCTTTTCCTCGTAAAGGTGACAAGGCGTTCGCGGCGACGTTCGTGCGTTCGCCAGAGCTCCTCCTGCGGAATGGACTCGACCCGCAGCCACAGCTTCGGATCAGCCTGGTTTTCGCGCCAATGCGGACCGAGATAGCGATCGTAGAGGCCGTTCATTTCGTTCGAATTCCAGGAGCGGAAATGCACTCCATTAGTCACGTGCCCAATGGGAATCTCATCGACCGGTACACCGGGCCATAGGCCCTGCCACATTTCTCGGCTCACTTGACCATGCAGCTTGCTCACCCCATTGCTTGATGCAGCCATGCGAAGAGCGAGCACCGTCATGCAAAATTCCTCTGCGTCGTCCGAAGGGTTTTGTCTGCCAAGCCCCAAGAAGTCCCGGATGCTCAGTCCCAGACGTCTGGCATAGTCTCCCAGATAGCGCTCCATGAGAGATGGCGGGAAGTAGTCGTGGCCGGCTGGCACAGGCGTATGCCCAGTAAAAATCAGTCCAGCAGAGGCGAGTTCCCGGGCCTCACGAAAATTCAGCTGGTGCTTTTCCATCAATTGATGAGTCCATTCCAACGAGAGAAAAGCCGAGTGACCTTCATTCATGTGGCAGACCGAAGGCTCGATTTGCAGCGCCTTCAATGCTCTGCAGCCTCCAACCCCCAACACAATTTCCTGCTTTATTCGCATCTCGCGATCACCGCCATAGAGTTGGTCAGTGATCTTGCGATCATCTGGAGCGTTCTGGGGCACGTTAGTGTCCAGGAGAAAAAGCGAAACGCGCCCGACGGCAATTCGCCAGATCTGGATGGCAACGCGACGGCCAGCGAGGTTAACTTCAACAGTCAGAGCAGCACCATCTGGCTGCTTTTCGAGAGTCAGAGGAAGATTTCGAAAGTCATTGTCAGCGTATGATTCCTGCTGCCATCCGGCAGCGTTAAGATATTGGGTGAAGTACCCTTCCTGATAGAGCAACCCCACGCCCACCAGAGGTATTCCCAAGTTGCTTGCCGACTTCAGATGATCCCCGGCTAATATTCCCAGACCTCCGGCAAATATCGACAAGCATTCGGTCAAGCCGAACTCTGCAGAAAAGTAGGCGACACGCAGGCCGTCGAGCTTTCCAAAAGTGCGCTGATACCACGTCGCTCTTGATGCCAAATATTCATCGAGTTCGCTAACGGCTCGTTCCACGTGGGCCAGAATGGTCTCATCTTGTGCAACGGCCTCCAATTGCGCTTGGTCCATGCCGCCCAACATTTGTACAGGATTGTGCCCAGAGGATTCCCATAGTTCGCTATCCAGACGGCGGAACAGTTCAATTGAATCGTGGTCCCAGGTCCAGCGCAGATTGTATGCCAACCGGCGAAGGCCACTCAGGGGCTCAGGCAGCGACGGAACAACATCAAAAATGTGGATGGGCTTCACAATTACACCTCGACCGGGAATGCATTCCAGATACCGCCAGTAAATCTTTGTGTCGATCAGGCAACTGACTATCCGCACCGCCGTTTCTGATCAGATTCCTCTTGACACACAACACAGAATTTTGCCCATGGGACCACTTCGAGCCGTGGCAGATCAATCTCGTTGCCACAAGCGACACAGTCGCCATAGGTACCCTCCCTCATCCGGGATAGGGCCCAGCTAATGTCTTCGAGACTTCGCAATAGGCACTCCTTCACAATGTCCGCTGAAGAACCCCATTTAGCGCTCCATGTGGATTCTGTAGCTGAATCCGCTTCGTGACTGCTTCCCAGTTCTTCGAGAATCTCCGTGAGATGAAATTTCAGGTATCTCTCAATCCGTAGAACGTCTGAACTTCTCATTTCCTGTACTTCCGGACTCACGGCTTGATCGCCAGCAGAGTTGGCTTCTTCGGGCCGGGCATACCCGTTTCTGCGGCGAAGAATCCATGTATTTGGGACCAGCCTCTAAACTGGGCAGCAAATACGCGGCCTTTAGCATCGGTAACCTCAAGCTCGGGCGCGCCATTTGTTTCAATCAGGAAAGCTCCGTGAGTAACGCCCGCCTGATCGACGAGGACGAACCTCTGAGCCCGCAACTCTGACGGAGCAGTCTGCGCTTGTGCGTGTACCTGCGCAGGTTCGAGGCACCGAGAAGCGAGGCCGCCGGTGAAGCCGGCGGCCAAAGCTAGCAAGAAAGCTAATCTGCTGTTCATTGGCACACTCCTTCAAAATGTTTACTGAAGAACCCCTTTTGCGCTCCATGTGGATTCTGTATCTGAATCCGCTTCGTGATTGCTTCCCAGTTCTTCGAGAATCTCCGTGAGATGAAATTTCAGGTATCTCTCAAGCCGTAGAACGTCTGAACTTCTCATTTCCTGTACTTCCGGCTGGCCGCGATGCAAGTCAGAGTGCTGGAAAAACCAAGATGGAGCAGAAACTTGACTTCCGCAGTTTTGTGCAGCACGTTCATTTTCAGATTTTCTCGAAGAAGTGCGCGACGCTCTTGCCTGCATCTTCGGTTGAATAAATGGCGACTTTGGTGCCTTTCTCTGCACCTAACGCCAAGTCTTTGCCGGCATCGTCAGCGGCGTGCGTCGTAAGCGTGAACGCATGCTCAGTGCCGTCGGCGGATTCGATAACTAGCTTCTTCCCGCCACGATCGACCTCTTTGAGCGTCCCTTCGGTCCTCTTGAGACCACTGTCTCCAACCTTATCCACTTCAACAGCCGTATCCTTCGCACCCCGCTTCGTGGAGTGCGCCAGGACTTCCGAACCCTCTTTCAAACCGTGCCACGAATCTGCCGCGGCCACATCGGTGGCTTTCATCCCATGAACGCTAGTGTCCTTGGCCCAGTAGAAAATGTGTTCTGCGCCATCGGCGGTTTTGACAGCAAATGTCTTGGTCGCTTTGTCAATCATGGTGATCGTGCCGTGGGTTGCGGTGACGACATCTTCAACAGCAAACACGAATGAAACGAGTGAGCAAACGAGAATTGCGAGTCCGATGATTTTCATGTGCATTGTTCTCCCTTTCGTCCGCTAAATGACATAAGACTTTGATGAACTTCCACTACGCGCAGTCGAGCAATCGACTGCTTCTCGGGCGGTCAACCTGAGTTGTTGTACAAGAGGTAACCTCACCTGCACTCGCGCTCGTAGGTCCCTGATCTCCGGCAGTCGGTGAGGCTGCAACATACACTTCCGCGGAAACGCCGTCGCTGGTCTGGAAAGCTGTTCCAATAGGTGCTCTTTGGGCTTGAGGACGATGCCTGAGTTCGCTGTAGAAGACGAGTAGCAAAGACGCAATCGCGGACAACAAGTAAATTCGCTCACGCTCCCAATCCAATTGCACGAGCGAAACAATCAAACACGCAAGTAACAAAACACGTTTCAAACGTTTCATATGGATGCCCTTCGCTGATTCTGCGACTCTCCTTCGCCTCCCGACTCGCGCGTAAAGAGTACAAATCGAGAGCAGCTTCACGGCGCAGTTTCGATTACGCGCAAAAGCATGCCGCTGCCCCCTCTTATTTTCACGTTGCCCTTGTTGGAGTGCAGCGTGATCTGGCCAACCGGATCGGTGCGACCTGCGTGGCTAAGATTCAGGTTCGGCAAATCGTAAAGACCGCATGCATCGGAGGAGAAGACCCATAGCGCTTGCAACTGATCGTTCCCATCGACCTCGCCGCGACATTTCAGGCCGGGCTTAGCGGCAACATGGACCAGCACGCCACTGCCGAGCACAGAATTCCCAACGATATTCGAGCCGTGCGCCACAACGCCCCCGCGATAGACGACCTCTCCTCCGATCTGATCAGTCGTCCATTCGTCTTCGGAAGTTCCTCGATCCGGGCCACTCTCCGGAACCTGTGCTTCAGATACATCCATCATGGTCGCCAACGCCCTCAGGTTCGTTATCATCGGAACACGGCGTCTTCCCGTCGCCAACGTGTCAAAGCGCAAGGACAGGTCCGCCATCATTCCGTTAACCGCAGGTCTGGCAGCGACAATATGTCCGATGACTTTCGCACCAGCATGAATCTTGCGCCCTCCTGGCAATGGCACATCCTGCATAATTCGGGCACTGATCGGCTCTCCCACTTGCGCCTTGTCCGAGCGCAGTGAAGAATTCAACTGAACCGGCAGGATGGTTCCCACAGGAATCTCGTCCTGCCCAAACAATTGCGTCGAAAATGCGATTAGAGTGACGAACAAAAACCGTTTCATACTGAACCTCCCGGGTTACGTCATAAGCGACGCCTCGTTTCTGTGATCGTTATTCTCCCAACCATTTGAGGTCTCCGCCCCGAATCTTCACAAGAGGCTCACGATCTCGTAGAAAGCAGCAGGACCGTTCTCGTAGGGATCGATTCCTAGGAAAATGATCCTGCCGCCTGCAAAAGCACGACGACTTTTGTTCTCGTGCCTATCACCTCCGATGTCGTTCCTTTCGCCTTCCGCATCTCGAACCTCATTTGCTCCCACCACCGAACGCGTAGCCAATCGAGACACCATAGATAACCGGGTGGCTCGAACTGAATTCCGCGTTGTTGTTTATGAGGTACAGTCGCATTTCTGGCCGAACAAAGAAGTTTCCGTATGGGTAGAAGCGAAGGCCTCCCCCAAAGTCGCCCATGAAATGGTTGCTGCTCATGTAATTGGTGCAGTTTCCGTAAATGTCGCAGTTCTGGTAACTGTTCGAGTAGAAGCGGATGCTTTCTCCTCCGATTCCAGCCAACGCCTCGGCTCCAAAATACTTACTGAACCGCCGCGCATACATGGCGTTAAAGTCGTAGAAAAGCGGCCGGTAAGGAAGTTGGCCGCCATACATGCTCTGGCTTGCTCTCCAGTTCACTTCGGCCTGCACTCCAACGTTCCCCTTCCAGAACGGCTTGAAGAGAACATCTCCATTGAATCCCACAAACGCTCCACCACCCTCGGCTGGTAGGAAGGTCCCACCACTAAAACTGTTGGAAGGCGAGTTGAGGGATCCTCCTGCGAAAGCGACGTCGATTTGTTGAGCTTGGGCTTGTGCGGCGAAGGAACAAATCCAACATGTAATTGCAACTGCAATCAGCCTTCTCATGTGTCCTCCATCAGTAATCATTAGGCCAAGGCAATTTGGTTACTGGCTCGGCCACCGTTTCACGAATGTCCACCGCCTCCTGATTTCCGACTTTCCGAGAGCCAACTGGCAGCCGGGACCATGACGAGGGTGAAGTCGATGGTTACGCGGCTGCCAGTTGGGGGCGCGCTTCAAAACCGTGGTAGTTGTCCCTCATTAGAACTCTCGATTCCCCTTTCGCACACTTCATGCGGATAAGTAAGCCCCTCGGTCGTTGAATTGATCTCTCTGGCCTTTTGGCCACGAGTAGAGGTGACCAGCGTCTACGACGATTTGGCCATCTGGAGCTACTTCGACATGGGTACGGTCCATCGGTCGCGGAGCCGGACCTTCGAAGTTAATCCCCTCGCTGTCGTAGCCGCTGCCGTGGCATGGGCACTTGAATTTGTTCTCGGCTGGCTTCCAATCAGGAGTGCAGCCTAGATGTGTGCAGCGCGCGTAAATGACAAAAAGCCGATCAGGTGTTCGGTCCACCCAAATCCGGTACTTCTGCAGATATTTTTCGTCGATACCGAGCGCATAATCGGCTGGGTATCCAATCTTGAAGACGGTAGCCGGTTCAAAGAGCACACGCGGCAGGAAGAATCGGAAGAACGCGATGAACCATGCCGCAAGAAAAGCAACTACGCAACTCCAAACAAATCTGCGGCGCCGCCGACCCGTGACGGTGTTCGGCGGCCCGACGGAAGGCACGCCGGCTGCAGCCGCCGCTTTCGAAGTCCCGACTGCCGGGGTGCCGACGTATTGGGTGGCGTTGGGCCTGGAGGCCGATTGATCTGCGGTCGCCACGAGCGCCCGTTGTCTCGATTGGCTTTCTCCTTGCACGTCTTCCACCACTGTTTTGTCAGCCACCCTATTGCCCTTTCCACATTCGGTACGGACAACCTCGACGTGTCGACCACAGGAATCCGCTATCCCGCACGCCGCGACATAGCCGTTGCTGGTATCGGAGTCCTCGTTGACAAGCTAGCTCCGATCTTCTCTTCGAGCTGGCCTTGACATCGAAGGCAGAATTGCGTCCACGGCAATGCTTGCAACCTCTGATCCTGAATTTGGTCACCGCACCCCGCGCATATTCCGAAGGAGCCATCAGAGATTCTCTTCAGTGCCGCTTCAATTAGGCGCAAAACGGTCCTTCGCTGGCTGCTTCGCTCGAACAAAGACTCCTTTGACACACTGATGACGCACCGGTCCGCGCTGTCTTTTGTGGACTCGGCATCCAGAGACTGTGCTTCCTGATCCATGCGACATAAGATCTGCCGGGTCTCATGACGCTGGAATTCAAGCTTTTGTCTCAGCCGTTCAACATCTCCCTGCTCCATTGGTTTTCTCCTCACTTTCGTGCGTGCCGCAAAGTTTGGTGTGCGTTACAGCCGTTCTACGTGTTAGTCACAGTTCGGAATGGCCGACGATATTGCGTCCGACGAACTGCAGAGATGTCTACGCAGGACTTGACGGTGCGACAGTATCCAGATGCCGTCACCATTTGCGACGTAGATCAAGCTGTGCGCATCGTCACGCACAATGCTCGTGACCCCTTCAAACGTCTGCACCGTCCTTGGCTGGGCTGGATTGCTTACATCGAGCACCCGGACCGACTCGGGAGTCCTACTACCTCCCTGACTCGTGCCTTCATTGCCAACTGAGCGCGAAGGGCTGGCGGTGTCTGGCGTTTCCGAGATAGCGACCCCGGAGTCCACGATAGTGAGATTTCTTGACGCGATCTGGTGCAACAGTTTAGGCCGTTCCGGTTTGGTCACATCAAAAACCGTGTAACCTTGCTGAGAAGCCTGCCGCACATACAGGTATGCTTTCCGGCCTTCTTGCTGCAAGAACATTTGACGTGTTGGTTTCCCCGACAAAACCACATGGCCCACTATTTTGGCCTCGTAAGAGGGGTAGAAGTCACCTTGAGAAGCGCCAGCGCAGATCGGAAGAATAAAGGCGCCGAGCCACAACCATACATTGTTAAACCTTGGAGTCTTACAAATCGTTTTCATTTCCATCCTCCTTGATTTCGTTCGTGCGGGAAGAGTCTCGCCCTTCACATGAACGCTGCATCCCTTCGCCCCATTGGCGCTACGCATCTAGATCTTGAAAGGCCCATTCCGGCTTTTCAGCGTTTCGGAGATAGGCATCGAAGAATCGAAGCAGAAAAGGCGTCTGACTCCCTAACCGCGTAAACAGGAGAACCGGAACTTCAGGCTTGATACGTTTCATCTCAGCGCGAACCGAGCCTCCAGTCGCATCCGGCAGGTCGTACTCCAAGAGCACGCCCTGGATGGGCTGTTTCATGAGAATCGAGAGACCCTGACTTCCCGTGGTTGCAGAGAGAACCTCGTAACCAGCCGTCTCCAGCATGCACTTCAGGGCATCGAGATACTCGATATGGTTCTCGACACATAGAACTCTGACGTTATTCATTGGTCCTCTCCTGGCCTGCATAGGTTGTCGGGTGCGGATTTTCCGTTGCGGCGTATCTCAGCCGATCAACTTCTTCTTCTGAAATCGGCTTCCTCCGCAGCAGTACTTCTCGAAGCGTCCATTCGATGCGATCGACACTGTCGGAAATGACTCGAACGCACTGGTGGTTTTGGATCGAATCTGTTGTCAGAGAAATGGCGCCCAAAGCGTTTCGGATGTGGTGATTCATTTCAGCGATCACTTGCATCCTCAGCAGCGCAGCTTCGTGTCGCTCGTTGGCCGCGTCCGCGAATCCGGCGGTCAGCCCTGCAACGGCGACCGCCGAAACACCCTCAGCCAACAGTCGTTCCCAGTGACGGCCGAGATCTGCAACCAGGAAGCGATGCATGAGCTCGGTCACAAGAAAGGACACAAGCCCGACCACTACGGACACCACAATCACACGAGGGGTCATCCCCCAAGCGACGACAGTTCGGGTTTGAGGTCGGTCCAAACGAGCCACCTGAACCTCCAATTTCCGGCACAGCCACGTGTGCCAAAGCTCTTTTATCTCAACACATGACAACGTTAAGAAATCCTGAAGTATTTCTGAACTTTTCATTTCGGCGGGCTGCACTGCTAGCGAACTGCTGTAAAGTGTGAGCTATGTTCGGCGTAGACAATATTCACGCAAAAGGAGCGCTCGACATTCTGGTTGTCGAAGACGAGCACAAACTGGCGAATGCAATTGCCGAGGGCCTCCTTCGCGATGGCTATCAAGTCAAGGTCGCCTATTCTGGGGAATCAGCGCTCGAACAACTACGTGATCACAACTTCGACCTGATTCTCTTGGACATCATGCTGCCGCGGATGGGTGGTCTTGAGACTCTGCGTGAATTGCGTCGCGACGGATTCAAAATGCCAGTATTAGCCCTCACATCGAAGGGCTCTGTTGACGACCGTGTACGGGGCCTAGATGCTGGCGCAGACGATTATCTCGTCAAGCCTTTTGCTTTCCCCGAACTGCTGGCCCGCGTGCGCGCACTTCATCGGAGAGCCACTCCCGCGGCCGCCTCGGTGTTGCAGTTGGCGGATCTAAAGATGGATGTCAGCGGGCGAATAGCGACGCGAGGCGATCAGGTAATCGATCTCACCGGACGGGAATTCGATTTGCTCGAATATCTCTTGCTCAATAGTGGATCGGTTGTTTCGCGGGAGATGGTCGCCCGCGACGTATGGAAGACAACCCTGCGCTACACTTCGATGGACAACGTGATTGACGTGCACATTGCCCGCATCCGCCGGAAGATTGATGATCCTTGGCCGGTCAAGCTTCTGCACACGGTTCGTGGCGTAGGCTTTGTTATGCGGACGGAGGACACGAAGAAGTGACCATCCGGATCACTCATATCAGAAGCCGCCTCACGCTCTGGTATGTTGCCATTTTCGGTCTCTTGTTTGCCGCCTACATTTGCAGTGCATGTTTTCTTCAGTATTGGCAGTTGAAGCAGCAGCTTTACCATGCCGAAGTGCAGGACATGGAGACCGTACAGGGCCTCCTTTACTTCACTGCCGACGGGCAAGTCTCGTTGCATGAGGAGTACTTCAATCGGCCTGAATCAAGACTCTTGCTCGACCGGCTGTTGGAGGTACTTGATTCAAACGGGCATGTGCTTTTTCGCAATCGCAAGCTCGATGGAAACACACTGGGCGGCCGGCCTCTACCCGATGAAGGTGTGAATGACTTTTCTCGGCGGAGCCTCCGCCTCGCCGATGGGACGCCGGTATTAGTTATCAGTCATGTTCATGTTCTGCAGGAAACCCCTGTTCTCATCCGGCTGGCCTACAGCACGGAGCCACTCAGACTCCAATCGCTTCAATTGCTTGGCCTACTTACTCTTGTTCTCCCGATCGCACTGATCGCGGCCGGTTTTGCCGGCTACCGATTCGTCATCCGTGTTCTTGACCCTCTCGAACAGATGGCCGGGCTCACCGAGAGCATCACGGCCCGCCGCCTTGATGAACGCATTCCCGTCAAGAATCCCGAGGACGAACTCGGGCACATGGCGCTTGTCCTCAACGGACTCCTTGAACGCCTGCAGGAATCCTTTGAAAAGCTGCAACGTTTCACGTCTGACGTCTCGCACGAACTGAGAACGCCGTTGGCAGCCATACGCAGTGTTGGAGAAGTGGGCCTGCAGGAGGAGCGCGATGCCGAGAAATATCGCGACATCATCGGAAGCATGCTGGAAGAAGTCGCCAAACTTACTGCCATGATCGACACACTACTCACCATCGCACATGCTGAGTCAGGAGCGATCCAACTGCAACAAACCACTTTCGCTCTTATGGACCTCGTGCAAGAGGCGGTGGCGGTCGTGGGTGTCCTGGCAGAAGATAAAAAACAGACCCTTTCAGTGACAAGCGACCAAGTAGCTCTAGTCCACGCCGATCGCGCCTTTCTGCGCATGGCCGTTGTTAACCTCCTCGACAACGCCGTGAAGTACTCGCCATCTGGAAGCACGATTCGCGTTTCTTTGCACCCTGGTGGCACGAGCCCCGGACCACCGGAGTTCGTGGAACTCGCCATCCAGGATCAAGGACTGGGAATTCCCGAGGCTGCCCGGCAACGAGTCTTTGACCGTTTCTACCGGCTCGATGAAGCGCGTACGCGTGACTCTGGTGGCTTCGGACTCGGATTACCCATAGCAAAGTGGGCGGTCGAGGCTCATGGCGGCAACATTGACGTGAAAGCCGCTTTGCCGACTGGAGCGATCTTTTGTATCAAGCTGCCGACCGTATCAGCGGCGACTGCAAGAAACCCGACCACTATGCCTGCAAGCTAAGCATGTCTAAGAGGTGTCTTATGTTCCAAATTGGAGGGAGTCTTCGGAGAATGTTGCTGATTGCATTACTCCAGTTATTTGGGGTGCTGCTCGCTCTCGTTGGTTGTGGCAGCCCATCTCAGCCTCCGAGCATCGTGGGCAATTGGACCGGGACTGTAACCGATTCTTCGGGCCATACAGGTTCGGCCAGCCTTTCGTTGACCGAGGACAGGCACGCTGGCGTGGATGGCACATTCTCTTACATCGCGGGCGATTGCAGCTTGAATTCGCAACCGTTGCTTGGAAAAGCCGCGGGCTTGCAAGTTTCGCTTTCTCAAAGTTCGTTAGATCCAATCCTAACCAGTCTTCAACTGACAGCGGATGCGACTGAGCAGCACTTCAGCGGATCCTATAGCAACGCGAACGGGTTTTGCAGTTCAATCGGCACAGTGAACCTTACGAAGCCCTAAGAGACTGCGGAAGAATTGATTTGCAGTGTGCCCTTCGCGGTCTCTCCCAGGTGAACGACGGCGGGGCCGAATGAAGTCGCGAGAAAGACCAGCGAGACGTGCCCACTGAAGCAAACGAAAGCCGACGTATTACCTCTGCTTACTGGGCATCACTTGAAGTGATCGAGATAGAGCCTTCGAGGCGGGACGCAGTTATTCCGATGACCACTGGAGGAACAACATCCCTTTCACTTTGTTGAGATCTGCGGTCTCGCGATCGAGTACAACCTCGCGCCGCGAATCGGAGTGTCGCGTGTCCAAGAGCAGAAACTTGCGAATCACGGCCACCGGCGTGTAACCTTGCTCGCCGCCACCGTAGGCCGCCCAGAAGAAAACTACGAGAGTCCCATTCCATCAGTGGGGCATGCTGGTTGGCTATGGTCGCGACTATCTCGCCGGAGTTCATCGCGTCTATATCGACATACCTAGCCTTCACCTTGATAGGACGGCCATCACCCAGCAAGTGCCTTCCATCGAACTTGCTCGCAACGTCCTTCAGAGAATGGGGATCGGCGGCCTCCGCACTGTCGACCAGTGCCGAATCCCCCCCGCAACAAATGTCATGGTCATGAAATATGGTGTCGAGAGAAGTCAGTAAGACATCAGACGCGTGGGACGTGCGCGCCATCAAGGATGGCAAGTCGTGTACCTGAGTCTCATTGTCCTGGTTAAAAATCTGCCCCGATGCCAATCCACCCAGAGCAAGGCATAGCCCTAGCACGTTAGCCGTCGCCCAGAACGCGACATGGTAGCAGCGAAGTGCGGTCATTAATTACCTCCTGCTCCACTTCAATTGTAGGTTGCCTTCTGAAAATTGCCACGATTATGCGCTCTCGTACACGTTCTCCGCTAGGACTGTTGTGGTCAAGCAATATACTGCGTTGCTTTTTGGCGTTCTTTCAACATGTTGTGCCGATCGCCACGACCCTCTCATCTCACCACGGAATTGGCTGGGGGAATCCTGAAGTTTTTCTGAACTTTCGGATCTTACGAGGAGAGCATTTGTACGTTCGTTCCTGCCAGCCTCATCAACCAAAACTTCAGGAAAGCTTCAGTACCTTTTAAGACATTCTCGTGATGTGATGCCAAACGGGTGGCTTATGAGTCAGTCTGCAACTAGCATCCGCTGGGGCTTTGGTACGACAGCAACGGCGCGGGACGCCGTATTTGATAGGCGCCGTCCGGGAGACGCAGGTTGACGTACACCACAAAACTGAAGTGCCACGAGTTTTCAGAAGCAGAGACGATCGAGCGCGCAAAGCAGGGCGATGCCGAGGCCTTCGAGTTCCTGTACCGGACGCACCAACGGCGGGTGTATTCCTTATGCCTCCGCATGACGGGCAACGTCACCGTCGCCGAAAACCTGACTCAAGACACTTTTGTCCAGGTCTTTCGAAAGATCGGGACGTTTCGCCAAGAGGCTGCGTTCTCCACTTGGCTCCACCGTACGGCGGTGAATGTCGTCTTGATGCACTTTCGCAAGAAAAGCCTAACGCTGGTCCCACTTGAGGATGCCTCCGAAAGCGACGATGCGCCGAGACATGAGCCCGGGGAGGAGGACGGGATGTTGATGGGATTGATCGATCGGCTGGATCTGACAAGGGCGATTGGGGATCTACCGCGTGGTTATCGCACGATTTTCTTGCTACATGACGTGGAAGGATACGAGCACAACGAAATTGCTGCGATGATGGGATGCACCATTGGCAATAGCAAGTCGCAGCTATATAGAGCACGAATGAGGTTGCGTGACCTTCTGAGAACCGGCCGAACTGAAAATCCAGTCAACCGTCGTGCGCCGTGGGTTGGTGCAATCTCAAGCGCCCTCCACTGCGGCTGAGCCAATCTTTGTATCGACTACCGTTCGCGACAGGATTAAGCGATTAATCACACAATTCATCGTCCTAGGCCTTGTTCCTTTCAGGAGACGCGGATCTGTCGCGGGACTTGAGGAATCCTGAAGTTTCTCTGAACTTTCGGCTCTTGCGGGGAGAGTCTCGGTCCTCGTGTTCGCCAGCCTCATCTAATTCACTAAGAAGCTTTGTGGAGGTGAGATATGAGAGCGCCAAGGTTGAGGGAAGGAGCGGCGAACGGATGGCTCCTCGGCATCTTCCTCGCCGTGGTTTTATGTGCACCCGCATGGACTGAGACTGCGAACGCAAAAGCAGCGGTACCAGGAACTCTCAATTATGTTGAAGGCCAGGTCTCAATCGGCGACCAGGCTCTGAACTCGAAGTCGATCGGCAATGCTGAGTTGCAGCCGGGCGAATCTTTGGTGACTGAGAAAGGCAAGGCGGAGGTTTTGTTGACTCCCGGTGTCTTTTTACGAATCGGGAACAACACTTCGGTAAAGATGATTTCGCCCAGCATCACGGACACGGAGGTTGAGGTTGACCGGGGGCATGCGATGGTGGAAGTCGCCGAGATCCATCCCGAGAACAGCCTTCGCGTTGACGAGGATGGCACAGCTACGCAGCTGTTAAAGACCGGGCTGTATGACTTTAATCGGAATCAAAGAGAGCTGCGCGTATTCGACGGCAAGGCGTTCGTAGAGAGCGGCCGTGAACACGTCGATGTAAAAGGCGGCCGTGAAGTAACACTTGCGAGCAACGATCTGTCGAAAGCGAGAAAATTCGAGAAGAAGACCTATGAGGAAGGCGATCTGTTTCGTTGGAGCAGTCTTAGGTCGGGTTACCTGGCAGAAGCCAACGTCGATGCGGCTGGTATGTACGCCCAGAACGGATGGGGCGGCGCGGGCTGGTGGGGAGCCGATTGGTATTGGGATCCTTGGTTTGACGCCTTCACTTTCATTCCAGGCGACGGGATTTTCTACAGCCCGTTCGGCTGGGGTTTCTATTCTCCGTGGTGGGTATATCAGTCTCCGTTCTTCGGGTACGGATATGGGTACGGCGGATACGGACGCGGATACGGTCACTATTACCATCACTTTAGTACAGACGCGCGTAACTGGGGACCCGGCTCTCACTATGTTGGAGCACGCAGTTATGCCCACGGCATCTATCGCGGAGCGGGATCGACAGGAAGCGGTTTCCATTCCGGACCCATGATGGGTAGCACCGGGCGCGGCTTCGGAAGATTCGGTGGCGGAGGATTCCACGGCGGAGGAGGTGGTTTTCATGGAGGCGGCGGCTTCCACGGCGGCGGTGGAGGTGGAGGTTTTCATGGAGGTGGTGCCGGGTTCCACGGTCGGTAAAGTAACGACAATCAAACCCTCTGTCAGGCGACTAGCAAGAGGCGCGATTGGGGAGATTCACTCGAATTTATTTCGATACATTCTTAGGACCGATGACAAACTGGAGCTGGAGTGAACTCTCCCCACCGCAGCGCTCAGTCTTTGTAGGTGACACACTCGTTCGAGTTGCCGTCTTATATACGGGAACGTCGGCGCGGCTTTCATAGGTCTCAAGGAGGAAAGTAAAATGAATACGCCGACCCCTGCCGGACGAGAGCCACCCTCTTTCGGAATTGGACAGTTCGTGTTTGTAATCGTTTTGCTGGTCATGCTCATTCTGCTTGGCCAAAGCATGGTGCGTCACCGCTTCTTTCAAGGTGGCCGGGAACACCGAAACGGCTCCATCGGACAATAGCAGGCACTGAAAAGAACTATTCGGAGGAAGCAGGCCGCATGGTCGCCAACGTTCTCAAGACCAATTATCCTTAGGTTGGTCAGCGATCGTTCCGTTTGTTCCTGCGGATCGACCGTAAGCGCGGCGCTGTCATTCTTCTGAGCAAGAGTGCTCACTCTCGCCCGGTCCATCGGACTTACTCTGCGAAAAGAGCTGAAATGGATCCCTCCAAGCCCGCAAGCCCTAAGCCCCCTGACATTGCCTCCGCGTCAGTTCTCGACACGCTCGCGATACTCCACGTCAACCCCGACACCGGACTTACGCAAGCGGAGGTGGACGTCAGCCGGAGGGAAAACGGCTACAACGAAGTCGCCGAAACAAAGGGCCACCCGGTCTTAAAATTCCTCGGGAAATTTTGGGGAATCTCAGCGTGGATGCTCGAACTGATCATGGTGCTGTCGGCGGTTCTCAGGAAATTCTCCGACCTCGCTGTGGTGGGCGCGCTGCTGGTTGTTAATGCCGTGTTGAGCTTTATGCAGGAGCATCGGGCCGCCGGTGTCGTTGAAGCGCTGCGAAAGCGTTTACAGGTCAGTGCGCGCGTCCGGCGCGAGTCAAGCTGGCAGGTCATTCCGGCACGGGAACTGGTTCCGGGCGACATCGTCCGCGTGCGTCCCGGCGATATCGTCCCGGCTGACGTGAAACTACTGACGGGAACCCTGAGCATTGATGAGTCGGCGCTCACCGGCGAGTCGAAAGACGCAGACAAAGCGCCCGGCGGCGTGCTCTCGTCGGGGTCCATCGTCCGGCGGGGCGAAGGCAACGGCGTGGTGATGCTGACTGGGGCGAAGACCTACTTTGGGCGCACCACGGAGCTGGTGCAGGAGGCGCGTCCGAAACTTCACATCGAAGCGGTCGTCGCCAAGGTCGTCCGCTGGCTCTTCGTCATCGTCGGCCTGCTCATAAGCGTGGTAGTCGTGCTGTCGCTGATCCGCGGCGCACCGCTCATCGAGATGGTTCCGCTCATGCTCGTCCTGCTGATGAGCGCGGTACCGGTCGCTCTCCCAGTCATGTTCACGGTCACCATGGCTGTCGGGTCAAGGGAACTAGCGAAGCGCGGCGTGCTGGTCACTCGCCTTAGCGCCTCGGAGGATGCTGCGACGATGAATGTGCTCTGTGTGGACAAGACAGGCACAATCACGATGAACCAACTCGCCATCACCGGCGTGATCCCTCTGGAGCGTGCGACAGAAGGCGACGTGCTGTTCGCCGGCGCTCTCGCATCGCAGGTAGCTAACCAGGATCCGATTGACCTTGCGTTCCTGACTGCGGCAAAGGAGCGGCATATCTTCGACAATCTTCCCAAGGCCACACCCGTCTCTTTCGCACCTTTCGATGCGAAGAATCGACGGACTGAGGCCGTAGTCGAGCAGAACGGACAGCGGCTACACGTGATGAAGGGTGCCGTTCGCACCGTCGCCGAAGCCTGCGGACTCGAACCCCAGGCGATCGAGGCCTTAGAGGCACGCGTCAACGAATCGGCCGCGAAAGGCTATCGGACTCTGGCGGTAGCACGCGGCCCCGAGACAGCTACTCCCGCATTGCTTGGGCTAGTGTCACTGTATGATCCGCCCCGGCCGGATGCAAAGCAACTGATCGCCGAGCTCGAAGATTTGGGCGTTCCGGTAAAGATGCTCACCGGCGACGCACTGCCGGTGGCGCGTGAGATCGGCAAAGGAGTCGGGCTGCCGAACATCCGGCGCGTTGCCGACCTGAAGGCCGCGAGCGCTCAAGCCGGCAACAAGGCAGTGGACTTGTTAGCGGGCACCGACGGTTTCGCCGAGGTGTACCCGGAGGATAAATACATCGTTGTACAGCACCTCCAGGCCTCAGGGCATGTCACCGGCATGACTGGCGATGGCGTCAACGACGCGCCCGCCCTCCGTCAGGCCGAAGTGGGAATCGCCGTTAGCACTGCAACCGATGTGGCCAAAGGCGCCGCGAGCGTCGTCCTGACCGAACCAGGACTAACGAACATCGTGGCGCTGGTCGAACAGGGACGAACAATATACCAACGCATTCTGACCTGGATTATCAACAAAATCAGCCGGACGATCCTGAAAGCCGCCTTCGTGGCCATCGCGTTCGTAGTGACCGGCAAGTTCGTTGTCTCTGCTTTTGCGATGCTGCTGCTGGTCTTCATGACGGACTTCGCGAAGATTTCCCTTGCCACCGACAATGTTCGGCCATCCAAAAAACCGGAGACGTGGAATATTGGAGGTTTCATAGCCGTCTCGGTGGTGCTTGGTATTGCGATGGTTGCTGAGACGCTTCTCTTATTGTGGGTCGGTTGGTCACATTTTGACTTAGGAACCGACAACAATGCCCTCTATACCTTCAGCTTTCTTCTGCTGCTTTACTTTGCCGTATTCTCCGTCGCATCCGCGCGGGAGCGCAGTTGGTTCTGGGCGACTCTGCCCAGCAAAACCTTCCTAGTGGCCCTTGCAGTCGATGCGCTCACGGGCACCGTCCTTACGTTCGTGGGTCTCCCTGGACTCAAGCCCTTGCCTTGGTGGCAGACGCTCGCGGTCTTTGTTTATGCGATGGTCGCCTGCCTCGGCTTGAACGACGCCGTCAAGGTCGCGATGATCAAGTGGCGCGTTCCTAACGCCGTGTGCAAGCGGATGGTTGATGCTACCCCGCGGATCGCCAACCGCGCCTATGAAATGTAACGAGAGGCGGGACCCAGGACGATCGAGCGGTTCAGGGGCTGGGAGCAGGCACGAGATTCGGAACGATCAAGTGAAGACGGGGAGGGCTAGGTAGAAGCTGGCACGGGAGGAACACCGCGCAATTCGTCCTTGAGATCTGCCTGATGGACCCGTCACATTGTCGATAAATTGGGCATGACTCTCACTCTCCGAGCGCAACTGACAAATGAGGATAGGGATTCTATGAATGTCATATTGCTGAGAGCATTGGTCGCATTAGTGCCGGCGTGCGTGTTGCTCGCTGGCGCGCTCGTTTTATCTCTTAGGGGAAAGACTCTGTACTCTTTCCTACAGCTGATTGGATCAGGATGTCTGGTCGTGGTCGTTCTTACTCACGTTGCCGAAGCACTTCATCTTTTTCCTTGGATGCATTGGGGTCTAGAGCACAGCATCGGGCATTACCTGGACTTCGGGAGCGCGGTCCTTGCTCTGGCGTTGTTCCCCATAGGATATCTGCTCGGCGCTGTCACAAGCAGGCCCCGCATGATGAGTGAAAACCCGCACCACTAGGGGTTTTCCGTGTGTCTGCGCTTGTTGCTTGCAAATACAGGACTTAGGCAGCCGAATGAATCAATTGGCTGCGGAAGGGTATGCTCAAGAATTGTGTATTCGGTACGTATCGGGCCCCCGCAACCACGAAAGTCTTGTATTTCAGCGAGTTCTCTGTACTCCGCAACCATCCGAATTGACAATTTAAGAAGGAAAATTCCCACTTGCTTCCTCGAAGTCGGGGCCAAGACAAACAATCGAGGCCGCTTGGCGGATAGTTTCCTGGTTGCTCGTGACTCGCTCCGAACTACGCCGCGCAGTTGAGCCTATTCAAACCGGTGTCCAAATCAGGTAAGATTTCCCACATCGAGCTCAAGGCGGTATTCAGAGATGAATATGGCAGCAGGCGTGGCAAGCAAAGCGCGAACGAATTTCGCGAGTTATCAGACTGGCTCTAAGTCTCTTCCGCTCAACAAAAGATGCCTAGATCACCAGCATAATAGGAGATGAAGAGCGGAAACGCAATTTCCCGATCCCACACGCCTGGTGTTCGGATCAACAACTTACGGTCGGAAAACTGCACTGAAAGTTGGGCAACAAGGCCCTGTTTGGGGCTATCTGTGCAACCATTGTGCAACTAGCGTCCGACAACGGTTTCACAAATGCCGACGTTTGCGCACATCAAAATGTCTCGAACCCCCCTCCTTTTTTGGGAATTGCCGGTGCAATCAGTGTGCAACTCGCGTCCTGTCATGGTTCCATGACCAAGTCACCCTTGAGACGTCTTATCCAGTCTATTTGTAGGCGGAAAATAATGCCTCGAACCACCCTTCTAAAACGGTTGCGAAAACTTATCTTGCGAAAGACCATCGTCTCGCTCTGCGAACTCGAGACGCGTGGAATTCACCATCAGGTCGTGAGAAGAGCACTGGACCTCGGTCTGCTCACCAAGTTCGATCGTGGCTTGTACCTTACCGCAACTGGTCCGCTTAACTTCGAACGTCGGATCGCAGTCGCCTGCAGGCGCGTCCCTCACGGAGTCGTTTGTCTCGAATCTGCGCTTTGCTTTCATGGAGTTCTCGATTCGAACTCCGATGTAATCTGGATGGCCATTGATCGAAAGGCTAGAAAGCCCATGGTGGAGGGATTGCGCTTGCGTTTCGTGCGCTTCTCTGGCGATGCGTTGTCGCAGGGTGTGGTCAATATGAGAATTGATGGCATCCCAGTGCGGGTGTACAGCGTGGCCAAAACAGTGGCGGACTGCTTTAAATACCGCAAGAAAATCGGAGTTGAAACGGCGGTCCGCAGTTTTCGAGAAAGCCTTCGCCAAAGAAGATGCACTTGCGAGCGTGTTCGGCATTTTGCCAGGATCTGCCGGGTCAGCCGGATTCTGAACTCGAGGCTATACAACGAACTGAGTGCCCATCTGTAAACGCATTCGATCGCCCATCGCTTCCCGCCAATAGATTTAGTCTCTTCATTATAACCATTGAACTGCACGCTAACATCTGCTATGTTATCGTGCATAAAGTGTGTTAGGAGCCGCAGGTGCGTCCCGATCTTCATGAACTCGAGCGCTATGTTCACGACGCCCTGGGCGTTTCCGTGAAACCCACTCCTTGGAGCGGAGCCGACCGCTTGCCGCATTTTCTCAAGGAAAGGTACAGATTCGCACAAGCGGAACTGCTCGGACTTCATGTCCTTCTCGTTGTCGACATCAATCCCGAGGAACAGTCGCCAGCAACGGTACGCAAGCACATGGATCTGATCCGGACCAAACAGCACGCGGACCTTATTTATGTCCGCGCGCAGGTAACGGCGTACAACCGCAAGCGACTGATCGAACAAAAAATCCCGTTCATCGTTCCGGGCAACCAGATGTACCTGCCCATGCTGGGGCTTGATATGCGCGAACATTTCCGCAGGCTTCGTGAGGAAATTCCCACCTTCAGTCCGTCAACACAGGTTGTGGTCCTCTACGCATTGCTGCGCGATGCAGGGCAAGTGCTTATTCCAACTGAAATGGCCCCGCGATTGGGATACTCGGCCATGACGATGACCCGCGCTTTTGACGAATTGGAGACTGCAAGCCTTGCTGAGGTAACGGTTCGCGGACGGGAGCGTTGTCTGCGTTTCAAGGGGGTCCGGAAAGAGATCTGGGAGAAGGCTCAACCCTTCCTTCGCAGCCCGGTGAACAAGCGACTGCTTATTCGCCGCACAGAAAGCACAAGGAACGGGATCCATGCGGGACTCACCGCATTGGCGCACTACAGCATGCTGGCGCCACCCCCTCACGCGACTTATGCGCTGAGCCGAGAGGATTGGCAAGCACTCCAAAAACGACACAAGATCATCGAAGTGCCAGCCCAGGACCCGGATGCCAGCGAGATTGAGGTTTGGTGGTATCCACCAGCGCTCTTCGCCGCACAGGGCATGGTTGATCAGTTGTCGCTTTACCTCTCTCTTAAAAACGACCACGACGAACGTACCGAAACTGCGCTCGAAGGGATGATGGAGAAATTCAAGTGGTAAAGGGTTTGGAAATCTTCCGTGAGCACTTCCGGAACTTTGCCGATCGCTATGTGCTCATTGGTGGCGCGGCATGCGACATCGCCATGACCGAGGCTGGCCTCGCATTCAGAGCTACGAAGGATCTCGACATCGTTCTCTACGTCGAGGCTTTAGACGCCGCTTTTGTCCGGGCATTCTGGGAGTTCGTGCGCGCAGGCGGTTACGAAATTCAGGAGAAGTCAACTGGCGAGAAGCAGTTCTACCGCTTCCAGAAGCCCACGAACCCCGACTATCCTTTCATGCTGGAGTTATTCTCACGCCAGCCCGATATACTGCAGGTTCCCGAAGGCAGTCATCTCACACCGCTACCGCTTGAGGAGGATATCTCAAGTCTTTCAGCGATTCTCCTCGATAACGACTATTACGATTTCATTCGGACAGGTAGACAAGAGAAGGATGGAATTCCCATGGTCGGAGCCTCACGCCTCATCGCCCTGAAGGCCCGGGCGTGGCTTGATCTGACCGAACGCGCGAAACGCGGTGAACAGATCGACAGTAAAACGATCAAGAAACATAAAAACGATGTTTTCCGGCTTTACCAGATTCTCGATCCCGCCAGCGATCCAAAGGTCCCGGAGGCCGTCAAGAAGGATATTGGCGAATTCATCTCCCGAATGCGTGGCGAGGATATTGACCTCAAGTCTTTGGGCATACGCACCGGCACGCGCGACGGTATTCTGGCAGAAATCGCCAGAGTGTACCGTCTCCCTCAAAACTGAATCCCGCAAATTCGAAATCGGGTCCACAATGGCCACCGGTACTCCCTACAAACAGGCAAAGCTCGCGGAGCAATGGGGACGCGATCGTCATCGGCTCTGGCATCGGCGGACTCACCGCTGCGGTCTGGCGCTGCACGGCGGGAAACGGGTGCTGGTGCTGGAGGGGCACTACGAGGCCGGCCGTTTCACCCATACGTTTCATCGCCTAGCGCCTCCATCTGTTAGGCTGGCGGTCCGACCCAGCGGGTCCAGCGGCAAATTCAACGCGACCGCGAACTTGGACGAGTTTCTGGAGACTCGGTTCCACAGTCGTTCTAATCGAGCGGCGGTACCGGCCGGACCGTCGCTCAACTGCGATGAGAAACCAAATCGGCTTTCAAAAGCGCAACAGGTCTTTGCCCGCTCAGCCGCGGCCGGCCGCGCCGCCATTGGCTGCTGCGGCGCGCATCCGCTTCAAGTAGCGATTAGCATACCCAACGTCAGACCACTGCTTTGATACTCGCTCACGATCTGCTCAATCTCAGCGACCGTCCGCGCCCCATCCGCACCACAACTTATTCATCGCTCATACATCTCACTTCAACACACAAGTGCTGCGCTGCCTAGGTTCGAATGATCAAGTACGGTTGCATGCGGCGACATATCTCGACAGTGGTCTCGGCGATTTCGTGATGTGATAGATACACGCCTAGTTCGGCAGGTTGGATCAAGGGACGAGAGAACCTGTCGATACGGGACAGTAAGGCTGAAGCGAAAATGCGGAAGCCGAAGGAAAAAATGGTGCCGAAACCCATGCCGTACGCGACCGGAGCAGACTTCTGCCGAATCTTTCACGAAGGAATGAGCAGCCTGTACCTGCTCTCGCTGTTGCTTACAGGAGACCCTGAAGAGGCCGAGATGTGTTTCGTCCGCAGCTTGGAGGACTGTGCCGGAGGGCCCCAGGTTTTCAAAGAATGGGCTTGGTCTTGGGCTCGACGCACGGTTATGCAGCATGCCATTCGACTGAAAGCCCCGCAAGCGATGGCTACGAACCAGATTTCGACTCCCGCAGCGTACGGTGGCGTTCCTATGGTGTCGGTAGAGATTGCACGCGTCATGGATCTTCCTGCGTTTGATCGCTTTGCCTTCGTACTATCAATTCTCGAACGCCTTTCCGACCAGGAGTGTTCTTTGTTGCTGAGCTGCAGCCGCCGGGAGGTAAAGCCGGGCCGAACTCGCGGGTTGACGCAACTTGCGAATTTGGCCGAATTGGACCACAAAGAAGTCGAAGTTGCGTACCCGCGACAGACTGTACTGAGCGAGAACACTGCATCATTCATTTCGGTGGGAGCCGGTTCGAAGATTTGACTTTATTGCCAGCAGCAGCTTCGTCTTTCACAGTGATCCGCTCTAAGCGCAAATGAAGCCACTTACGCAATGACAGAAACACTGCGCGGCTCTTAGTCCGTGTCGCCGCGTTGGCGCTCGGTCGACCAGATGCTCGCCTGATCTTTCTCGAACGGGTAGACATGAACCATCCAGTTGAAGATTACGGGACGGAAGGTTCCGCCTGCGGCGTCGCAGGCTTCCTGCGTGGTGATCGATCCCTTTAGGCCAAACTGCGGGTCCGGCGCCAGCATCTCCTTCCCGCGGCCCGCCGGCGGTGCGCAGAAATTCACGTGCTCGTGCCATTGCGCGATGCTCAACGGGATGCGCTGGTTGAGTTGATCTTGGTCGAAGCTTCTGGGCGCCGTGTACATCACGCCAACCAACTTGTAGTCGTCGCCATGTTTTTCATAGAGCAAGGCTGTCGGGTGTTCGAGATTAAGACTGCTGCGTGCTTCCATCCCATACTCATAGTTCATGAAGTGATAGATTTCCTGCGGAATCTCGGGATGGAAAATTGTGAAACCGGCGGCCAACGCAGCATGGTAATCGATGTATTTTGATGAGACCTTTCTCGCCGCATCCACCACTTGCTGGGCTCGCTCGGCGTCACCGGGTTGCGACGGGCGAAGTGCGGTCATCTTCATATGCGGCCCCATGTCCATGCGGCCTTCCATGGAATGCATAACGTTCATGCCGGGATCTGAGTTGTTGTCTTTCTCTTTATCGGTGCCCATGGACATGCCTTTCATGTTCGACATGTCATGGCTCGGCGTGTTTTGTTGGCTGCTGGGCGGTGTACTGCCACCGGCAGGTTGTTGCTGGCCCCAAGCCAGGCTGGCCAACAATGAAATCGAAAGAATGCTTGCGGTTCGCATAATAAACTCTCCACTTACTCCAGTCGGCGCGATGCTTCTTGCGCCCACTCACTACCAACACATTGTTAGCAGAAAATCCCGCAATCGCATGTAGGGAAATGTCGAGCGCCCAGCGTTGCGTTGTTCACGGTCACCAGCAAACGCCGGCAACATCGTTTGTGGCTTTTCCTGACAATTCCGTACACATCGCCCACTCTGCTTCGTGTTATTTCAACTGAACGAGGTAGTTGCCTCGTGCTGTGCGGGCAGTGTCCAACCTCGACAAAACACGACAAACCCTTGCCGCGACACCATTGGAGCGCAAGGGTTCAGTTCTCGGCAGAAGTTGGTTGTAAAAAATGGAGTTTTGAGGAGCATATGTCTCTACGAAATCAGTTCGTTCTGCTTGCAGTCTCGGTTGCGTTGATCACGTTGGTGGGTTGCGGTAGCTCCAGTAATCAAGCCGTTCCCCCTCCCACTGGGTCTTTCAGCAACAGCAACTTCAATGGTACTTACGTATTTTCATTTTCGGGTAGTGACTTTACGAACGGTAACAACGGTTTCTTTGCAGTTGCGGGAACATTGACAGCCAATGGAAGTGGTGGCTTCACCGGAGGGACGGTTGACATCGATGATCCCGCCTTGGGCGTGGCTTTGCAGACGGGCTATGTCTTTACCGGACTATCGACATCGGGGAATTACAACGTCACAGCCGATGGTAGAGGCAGCGGCACGATAGGGGTCACGATCAATGGAACGGCCGTGCAGTTTGGTCTTGATTTCGTTTTGACGTCCAACGACCATGGGCTGATCACCCGCTTTGACAGCAATGGAACGGGTAGTGGCACGATCGATCTTCAAACGGCGAATATCGCCCAAAGCTCGCTGCAGGGTTCTTATGCTTTCGGGCTCAGCGGCGTCGATTCATCGGTAACAAACTCTCTCAGCACGGTAGGCTCTTTCACTCTCGACGCCAACGGCAATGTCACAACCGGCTTCGAGGACTTCAACGATAACGGCAACTCATCGAACCTAGAGGCGCTTTCCGTTCAAGGCACAGTGCTGGCTGGATCGCCAGGCTCCGCGCAGTTGACGACGAGCGCGGCTGGATTCGGAACTATGCACTTCGACGTGTGGGGGATCGATTCTACGCACTTGAAGTTTATTGAAACGGACTCGATCGCCTATCTCGAGGGAGACGCCTTCGTCTCGACCGGACAGACTTCCTTCCCTTCAGGGCCGCTCGTATTCACACTGGCGGGTGAAGACACGGCTCTAGGATCGTTCGCGGCAGGGGGCTTGCTCACATCCGATGGTACAAGCCTGATTACAGGTGGCCTTGAAGACGTGAATGATGAAGGCGACGTGGCGGAGGCGCCGAGCATCAACGGCAGTTTCAGCTCCAGCGGGGGGCGCACGGTGCTGACCCTGAACGGGATTTACAACGGCTACCTCGTGAACAATGCTATTGGCACGGGCAACTACACGTTTGCGGCATATCCCTACAGCGGCGGAATCATGCTCCTGGAAATCGACAACGGCGCGGGCTCTACATTGGGAATCTCCGGGGGTAATGCGTACGCCCAAAGCGCTACCTCGCTGGACTCATCGCAAGGCTACGGGCTGAATCTTTCGGGTGCGAATCCTGACGGCGAAGCCGATTTGATCGCAGAGTTCACCACCAATGGCGGCAACATGAGCGGCCTCTACGACGTAAATAACGCCGGCTTTCTGATCTCTGACCTCGGGCTCGGCACCGGCACCTACTCGAGCAGTTCCAACGGCCGCGGTACGGTGCAGTTTCCTGGCCTGCAGACCAACGGCAACTCGATGATTTCCACGCTCAATTTCACGTTCTACGTCGTGGATAGTTCGAACGTGGTCTTCGTCGAGACAGATGCTGGACAACTCGCCACAGGCGTGTTCCAACTCCAGAATGCTTCGGGCGACTCTTCCGCGGCTCGATCGCATTTTGTGGTAATGCAGTCAAGGCCGTCTGCGCACAAAGCACTCGAACATCGTAAGTAGTCGAACCCAGCGTGCGGGATTTTCGAGGGCACGACTTGAGTTCGTGCCCTCAACCGCCCCGAGTCTCTGCCCACCTTCGGGCCTCGCCGGAAGAACAGAACGGGTTTCGCGAATTCCTGACTGATTCCTGGTTCGATCAGCCTTACAAAACACTACAAATCACCTGCAGCATTATGCCGTTTTACAACGTCTGAGAGGGTGAGGGTTATTTCTTTCCCGAAGGAGGTTGGTCGTGAAAATCTTATCGCCCGTTTCCTTACTCATTTGCGTCCTGGCCGTAGCCAACGCAGGTATCAGCGGCATCCCGAACGCAAATGCCCAACAACCCGCCGCGACTGCTGTTAACGCGCCTAGCCAGGAGGCTTCGCAAGACAACAAAGCATCGACTAGTCTCTCTGGCAATTGGCAGATCTCATGGGCCGGCAGAAATGGACAGCGGCAGGGCACCCTGCAAATCAAGCAAGACGGGTCGAAACTTAGCGGAACCTTTGAAGGTGAACGAGGCTCAGTTCCTCTGAAAGGCAGGTTGGAGGGAACTCAGGTTTCGTTCAACGTGAAAGCGCGAAAGAGGCAAATGTCGTTCACGGGTACGGTTGATGGAGGAAAAATGAGCGGTACGACAGAACAGGGATCGTCCTGGACCGCTACGCGCCAGTAGCAGACGAAAGCTATGAATCTACAACACCTTGGCGAAGAGATTTGGTACCTCGTGAAGGTGTTGAATGGTTTCGGGTGGATGCTTCTGCTCCTCGTTCTGATGTTCTGGATCCGTTTACTTCTAAAGCTTGTGGAGCATGTGGTGAAGCCTGGCAGCAGGTTCGTCCACGAGTTCCTCGGTCCGGTTCCGGGGAGTCCAGATCCCATGAAGGTTGAGCATGAACCTGTTGACGATGGCTCCCGCAAGTCGCATTCTGTGGCAAGGTACTGCGATGGTGCCGCAAACCGATAATTCGCGATCTCCCAAGTCCGGCTCTCCCGATGCGCCGAAGCGGCAACTCCTGCTGATCGACGACGATCAGGACATGGCTGAAATGCTGGCCGAATATCTGACCCCGGAAGGATACACGGTCCACTTGGCGTACAACGCCAAGGCCGGGCTCGAGCGCGCAAAAGAAGGTGGAATCGTTCTGATCATCCTCGATGTCATGCTGCCGGATAAGGACGGATTCAGTGTTCTCCGTGAGCTCAGGCAAGACAGCCGGATTCCGGTGATCATGCTTACGACGAGGGCAGCCGTGTCCGACAAGGTGAGTGGCCTTGAAGCGGGAGCCGATGACTATATTCCCAAACCGTTCACTCCGATTGAGATCTTGGCAAGAATTCGCAGCGTATTGCGGCGCGGTCAGCCTTCACGGTTCGGCAGTTCCTTCCTTGTCATCGATGACCTGATTCTTGACGCCGGATCGCGCACGGTCGAATGCCACGGCGAACCTATCGTTTGTACGGCGGCGGAGTTCGACGTCTTGCATGCCCTCGCGTCCGCTGCCGGTGAGCCAGTGACCCGGGAACATCTCACACGCATCGCTCTCGGCCGCTCGCTGCAGGCTGGCGATCGTGGAGTCGACAATCTGGTCAGCGCGCTCCGAAAGAAACTCGGGCCGGGTCCGAACGGACAGGAACGTTTGCGGTCCATTCGCAACACGGGGTACGTCTATTTGCATCTTAGCCGTCCCGAATCACAAGAGCAGAAACAATGAAACTTTTCTGGCGAATCTTTCTGAGCTTCTGGCTGGCCGTAATCCTGATGGTTGGGTTCGTGCTGATTAAAGGCGAGATTCTGCCATTAACGCTGAAGCTTCCCGGAGACCGCGAAGGAAGGTTTGAGCCGGAACTGGCGGCGTCTGCTCTTACTAAGGCAGCCGATGCCTATGAACAGCACGGTTCCGAAGCGCTATCCTCCTACTTTCGCAATCTGGCGAGGTTTCGCCACAGGTCCGTTTATTTATTTGACGCGGAAGGCAAACTTCTGGCTGGGAATGGCACCACGCCGGGCTACTATAGCGAACTCGCCAGGGAAGTGTCACGAAGCGGCCATGCGGGAATACAACACGTGGGATTTCGCAGTCTCTTCGTGTGTCCGATTCAAAGTGCAACCGGCCAGCACTATGCCGCAATTTTGACTTCTTACGACCCGGCAGCCCGGCTGTTAAGTCTGCGGCTCTGGCTCAATCTGATGATTGCGATGGTGCCAGCCGCCTTTGTCTGTATGGTTCTTTCGCATTATCTCACTCGTCCAATCTCGAGATTGCAAGCGACTGCGCAACGCCTCGCGGGAGGAGATCTCAGCGCCCGTGCCGACCCGCCCACGACTGACCGTCGAGACGAGTTGGGAGACTTGGCGCGAGACTTCGATACGATGGCAGCGCAGATTCAATCGCTCATGACGGCCCAGCGCCGCTTTGTAGCCGATGTTTCTCACGAACTGGGTGCGCCGCTCACCAGAATGCACTTGGCGCTCGCCCTGATGCGCCGGCAGTTTGCGGAAAAGAGCGGCGGAGCGATGGAACGGATCGAGCGCGAAACCCAGAAGCTCAGTAGTCTGGTGCAGCAACTTCTGCTCCTGGCTGGACTGGAGGCTGGAGCGCGTCCAGTCGAGGCGCTCGCGCCCGTTTCTATGCCGTCGCTATGTGAAAGCATCATCGAAGATGCGAACTTCGAAGCGGCCCAGAAGAATTGCAGAGTTACGGGATCGCGTCAGGACGTAAGTCTTCTTGCATACCCAAATCTCCTGCGCCGCGCGATTGACAATGTGCTCAGGAACGCGATCCGCTATGCACTGGCGGGAACCGAAATTCAACTAAATTGCAGAGCCGATGACAATCTACAGTTCGTAATCCTGGAGGTCCTCGACTGCGGCCCAGGAGTTCCAGAGTCCATGCTGTCCGATATCTTCCGGCCTTTCTTCCGAACCGCTCCCGGAAGAGAAAGCAGCAGCGGAGGAACCGGCTTGGGCCTGGCGATTGCGAGCGAAGCGGTAGCTCTGCACGAGGGCAAGATCATCGCTCAGAATCGAAAACCTGGCGGACTGCAGGTCACGATTACGTTGCCACTGAGAACCGTGCCGCGCGAGGAAGCCCTGCAGCACACGATGAACGAAGCCTAAGATGAAGGGGGCCGAAATTGTTAGACCGAGCAGACGTTCATAAGGTCGCGTCTTCCCTTCCTGACAAAAAACGACAATTCCTGGAAATCCATATTCCCTCTTGGCTCGTCTGAATCCACGTGGTCACCTCGCCTCGCAACTCCAACCACCTCATGAAAATTGTGCCGTATGTTCTACTCCTGGCGACAGCCGCTAATCTGTGGGCTCAAGATGTGCCCACCCTGTCAGTAAAGGTCAATGTTGTTTCGTTTCTGGCGACCGTCCACGATCACGATGGCCAGGTCATCAAAGACGATTTTGTGCTCAAGGAGGACGGTGTACCGCAGAAGATCCATTACTTCTCGCAAGAGTCGGATCTTCCTCTTACCATCGGGCTCCTGGTTGACACCAGTCGGAGCCAGACAAGAGTGCTGGAAGAGGAGCGCCGGGCGAGCTACGCGTTTCTTGACCAAGTCCTCAGCAAGGAAAAGGACCGCGGGTTCGTCGTGCACTTTGACGAGCGCGTTGAGATCTTGCAAGGCTTGACGTCTTCGCGCAACGAACTTGCCTCGGCTCTCCAGCAGTTGAGCATTCCTGAACATGTTGCGACGCTGCTCTACAGCGCGGTCCGGGATTCTTCCGAAAATCTCATGCGAAAGCAACCGGGCAGGAAGGCGCTGATTCTGCTAACGGACGGCGTGGCGTACAAAGACCCGAAATCAGCTGAAACGGCGATCGAGTTTGCGCAAAGGGGGGATACGATCATCTATTCCATCCGCTTTCCCGATTCGATTGGATTTTCCGGCCCCGTCAGAGCTGGAATTCGCGCGGCTGCCAAGGAACATGGCAAGCTGGAACTGGAGCGCATGGCCAAGGAAACCGGCGGAGTCTCTTACGAGGTCACAAAGGGGCAAACGATCGAAGCAATCTATTCACAGATTGAGGATGCACTTCGCAACCAGTACAGCATCGGCTATACGCCGGAACGACCGGCTGCTGATGGGAAGTATCATAAGATCAGACTGACAACGAAAAACCGGCTGATCGTCAATAACAGAGACGGATATTATGCGCAGTGATGCACCACGACGAACCAATTGAAAGATGCACACAGCAACAACAGGTCTTTCGTCAACGATTGCAAATATGACGCCGCTCGTAATCGAGCAGTGACCATTCGTTATCGGCGGAAGCGACGATGGTCCCGCATATCAGGCACAAGGAATCTAAGCCGTCGTTTGCATTTCGTACATGCCAGTATTTCCGATTCATCGCTTTCTGGCTTACCGCAGAACCTGTGCGCCGTGGACTCCCAACGAGAGTCGCCACACCTGTGGTCGCAGATCTTGCCATTTTGTTTCCTCCCGCCTCTCCGTGTCATGAACGGACCGGTTCATAGATGTCCGACTAGTGTTGTGAATCCACATGTTCTAATGCGCCGACACCTCTCTAAGATAGTTACGGATAAATGAAAAACCGTAGCTGAAGCCTACGTGGCGCGCGATTTCCGCTCCTCCAAGCCCCTTTGGGTACCAAGTATCGATTGCTACAGCGCTGCCTGAGACCGGGCCTACAAGCCGGGCCACGGAGAAGGCGCGATGTCCATCGTCACCTTTTCTTGCTGTAAAAGTGTCTTCCAGGGCTCTCTTGAACGCCGACTCTGAGCACGCAGAGCGGCAAGGGATAAAGCGGAGATCTTCTTTGAACATGTCTGCCACGAGATACTCGGTCGTGCCGCGGATCGCGATTTCGCCCATATCCGAGCCGAAGCGGTCCGCGTATCCCTGGCCGCCCTGCGGCCACTGGCTTGGATTATCCCTAGCCTGCTCGATCCCGGCCCGTGCTCCGGCTTCCAGAATGCTGCCGATCCAATAGGTGTGCTTCAAATAGCTCTTAAAGCGCTCGCCTTGGGTTGGAGGTGAGTAGAGGGGGCCAGCCGGCTTGCTGGCCTGGACCGTTGGGGCATCTGGGACTTCTGAGGTGGTTTGTTGCCCGCGGCAAGTGTACCCGGATAGGCCAAGTGCGGCGACAAGCAGAATCGAGAAGGGCTTCATTCATTTCTCCAAGAGATGTATTCCTTCTATTGAAGCCTCGCGCGTACGAATGGTTTCTGAGGAACGCGGCTAGACGACAATTCCCGACAAGCGTGGCAAGCCACGCAGTAGGAAAAAAGAAGAGAGGCGCACGTTTTCAACGTGCGCCTCGGTCATTATTTGAACCCGAGACCGCGAGTATGGGTCTTAGTTCCGTGAGGTCCTGTGCGGGTTACAGTAGCGTCTCCGGTACCACGGCCAGTCACGGTCCGAGTTTCACTGTTTCCTTTCGGGCCTGTGACTGTGGTTGAACTTTCTCCCGGGGAGCGCGAAGTCGAACTGGAGACCGTGTTGCCATTCGGACCAGTCGCGGTGCGCGTGTTGGCGGACTGTCCGTTAGCGACAGTGTGCTGATCGGTATAACTCGCGCCGTTCGGCCCAGTAGCTGTGCGCGTGTTGCTGTACTGGCCATTGCCGACGGTGCGTTGGTCTGTATATGTGGAGCCGTTGGGACCGGTAGCTGTCCGGGTGTTGTTGTACTGCCCGTTGCTGACGCTGCGTGTATCCGTATACGTTCCGCCATGCGGACCATACGCCACGCGCTGGTTGTACGAGCGTGCGGCAAATGAATGATCATAGCCGCCGTAGTATCCATGGTTATAAACCGTCACACTGCGAGAAACGTATGTCGCGTGATTGAAAACAACTGTGTGGGCATACCAGTTCGGTGCCCAGTGCGTGCATCCCCAGCCAAACGAAGCAAATGCTCCGACAAAAAAGCCGGCCGTAAATCCAATGGCCGCAGCCACTGCAATGCCGGCAACTGGCGGCGGCGTGTAGTAGTAGGCTGGATAAACCGGAACCGGCGCGCCATACACCACCCAGGGGTTGTACAGCGGCACATAGAAAACCGTGGGATTCATCGGCTGGATGATGATGCTGTCCGGATGGTAGACAACAGCCTCTTGTGGCGTTGACCGCAGAGTGCCTGCCGCATAGGCTCGCCGGCGCATCTCCTGTATAGCGCTCATCACATCCTGCGGCTGGTTGTAGTACGCATTGCCGAGTTTGCTGGTCCAATCAAGATTGCGGTCGAGGTTTGCTAACACCGATGGGAAGGCGGTCAACGCTTTGACGCTCGGATCCCAGGGCTGAGCGTCTACCCTTCGGGCCAGTTCGCTCGGCCACAGGTCGGCATGTCCTTCCACAAAGCGGTGGGCTTCAACAATTTGTGGCGCATAAGTCGCCGCGGCGAGAATCTGGGCGACCAACGCATCGGGATAAAGCGCAATCGGAGCAACCAGTTGATCCACTTGCACGTAACTCAGCTGAACATATTGTGGCCGTGGAGGGGGAGTCTCCTGCGCGTACGTGTCCACAACACCAAGCGGAATCATGCAGCCAATCAACAAGATTGCGATCGCGGCGCGTGTCGATTGGATGGCGAAGAGCGCTGCAGTCTGACAAGTGTGGCGAAGGCGCCGCATAATTGCGCGCCGCTTACGGGTAATAACTTGGGTGATACAAACCGTTGTTTTCATAGCAACCTCTTAGAATTCAAAATCGGCGCAGGCGGAAATGTCGAGATCCTCTTGCGACCATCCTTGCAGCGCTTTCGCTTGCACCCAGTCACTCTAACCCGCACTGAAGCTAAGTTATCGTCGGGAAATGTCGTCCCGACATTTCTCGACATTCCGGCCGCGTTATCCCGTGCTAGAACAATCCTTGTAATGGCGCAGACAGGAACGAATTGTGTGGACAATCCCGGAAGAGGCCAAGCAAAAAAGTGGAGTTTTCGGCTGGCGATTCTCTGTCTCGCATTCGTTATGGTCGGTCCCGCCGAAATAGGATTCGACGCCTGCCCTCGCGCCGCTGCGACACCGACTGTCCCCGCAACCATCCGCTATGTGGCCAAGCATCAACGCGACGCGGTTCTGATCCCTATCCCTGCCGGCGAGACGCAGATCGGTGACGACGATGGACCGCCCAGCGAGCGGCTCGCCTTTCAGTACAGCTCACATGCTTTCCTTATGGACCGCACTCCCGTGACCGTGGTGCAGTTTGCGGCCTTTGTTAGCGATACCGGCTACAAGACCAACGCTGAACGATATGGTTCGGGCGGGGTTCTCGACCAAAAACAGGGTGCGTGGGTCGCGGTGAGCGGGGCAACGTGGCGGCGACCGGCCGGCCCAAGGGAACAGGCTGCAATTGGCAATCATCCCGTGACCCAAGTGAACTGGTTCGACGCAGACGCCTTTTGCAGTGCCTACGGCTTGCGGCTGCCAACTGAGTTCGAATGGGAGCGTGTTGCCCGGATGGGGCAAACTCCCGATGGGCATGTATTCAAGACCGGCGACCCGATTGAGCTAAGCCATCGCTACCAGTTGAATGCGTGGGAAGGCACGTTCCCTCTCGTCAACACCGCAGCCGATGGCTATCGAACGACATCGCCTGTTGGCGCTTTTGGAAGTGCGCCTTCGGGACTCACAGATATGGCCGGCAATGTCTGGGAGTGGACCGCATCGTGGTACTTACCTTATGGCGTGCGAGGACACGAGCCTGCGGACGGTGAAGGAGAGCGCGTGTCGCGGGGAGGATCGTTCGTATGCTCACCCCAGTTTTGCCAGGGGTATCGCGCGAGCGCGCGCAACCATACGACGCCAGATACCTCGCTTGAGAATATCGGTTTTCGATGCGTGGGGGATCCTACTCACCTGTCAACCTTGGCCGGCCGCGAGGTGGAAAACCCGGCACAACTCTCGAAGACGAGCGCCCTGCCTATAACTTTCGGAGGAACCGGACAATGAGTTCGACCCAAGAGACTACCGCAAAGCGTAAGATAACCGTCATCATACTTGCGGCGATGGCCCTGCCCGTCATGCTCTGGTTTGCATGGCGCAAAAAAGAAACTGTTGCCGCGGCTTCCAGGCCGAACGTCATCGTGATTCTGGCAGATGATCTGGGCTATGCAGACATTTCGGCGTACAAGATCGACCGCTTTCAGACCCCGAACATTGACCGCATCGGAATGGAAGGCGTTCGCTTTACCGACGGATATGCGACAGCTCCGGTCTGCGGACCATCGCGCGCTGGCCTGATGACAGGACGCTATCAGGAGCGTTTCGGATTCGAATACAACCTCGACCGCGTAAGAGCTACTTCGCCGGAGGGCCTCGGCCTTGCCGTCGGCGAAGTCACGATTGCTCAACTGTTGAAGGACGCCGGCTATCATACGGGCCTAATCGGCAAGTGGCACCTGGGAAACCAGGATCAGTTCTATCCCACGAAGCGCGGCTTCGACGAGTTCGTCGGATTCCTCCCGGGCGAGACGAGTTACATGGACCCGAAGCAACCGGGCGTACACGCCTCGTTTGGACGGCTTGGCGACAGCGCCCTCACGAGTGCACGACCGCCCACGATTGTAGATGCGGATCAAGGCGACAGATTAAGCAAGGTAGCCGCAACTTTCGTCCGCCATCCCGCGAACCAGATCGTGGAAGGCGCTGATCGTCACATGATTCACAATGAAAACGAGTATCTGACCGATTACTTCGGCGATCGAGCCACGGAATACATTCAGCGCAATGCAAAAACGGGAAGTCCGTATTTTCTCTACCTCGCGTTTAATGCCGTGCATGCGCCGCACATGGTGACGGCCAAGTACTACGATCGCTTTCCGCAGATTCAGGACCATCAGGTGCGCGTCTACGCAGCGATGGTCGCGGCCCTCGATGACAATGTGGGCCGCGTCCTCGATGCGGTCAAGGCTGCAGGCCAGACCGAAAATACCATTATCTATTTTGCTTCGGACAATGGCTGCGCTGCCTATTTCCCGGGCTTGTGCAGTTGCACACCGCTGCGCGGTGGGAAGTTGTCGCACTATGAGGGTGGCACGCGTGTGCCTTTTATGATGCGCTGGCCGGGACACATTCAGTCCGGCATGGTGTATCGAGAGATTACTTCGTTGCTCGATGTGCTGCCAACGTCAGTGGCTGCTTCGGGCGGCAAACTGCCCGCGGATCGTGTCTACGACGGGGTTGATCTAATGCCCTATCTGACCGGGAAAAAGTCGGGACCGCCCCATGACATGCTGGCCTGGCGTCGTCTTCCACTGTTCTCCATTCGGCAGGGCGATTGGAAGCTGTGGGAGTCTGTGGACGATAAAACAGGGAAATACGGCGAGTACAAACTGCTTTTCAACCTGAAGGATGATCTGAACGAAATGACGAACCTAGCGGACAAACATCCTGAGAAGGTGAAGGAACTCGAAGGCCTGGTGCGGCAGTGGGCAAAGGGGATGACCGGTCCTAGGTGGCCAACCAGAGAGACTGTCACCTACAACGTGTGCGGAACACCGTTTACGCTGCCGATCTGACTGTCGTCGCTTACCAATTCCCGCTCAGTGTTGTTTGAAGACCGCATAAATGAGCGGAGTCGCGATAGAAGGTTTTGGGCGGCGCTGGCCCGTATCTCCGCAACATCCCGACAAGACCCGACGAATCGCCTGCGACGGGATGTCCTCTGGGATCGTCTGAAGAGAGGTAGACCGCGAGGGACCCGAAATCGATGCTGAAAACAGAGCCCATTTCACAACCAATCCAAAACGAAGTTGATGGTGCTGCACACGTCCCGTGGTACCTGTGGTGCGCGGCTCTGGCTGTGACATCATCAATGATCGGGGCACGCTGGGATGTCTCGTGGCACGAGTCGATCGGACGCGACACGTTCTGGACGCCGGCCCACATGGCGATTTATCTGTGCGGCGTGCTGGCTGGGGTGGTCTCCGGCTATCTGATCCTCAGTACCACATTCGGGAGATCATCGGAAATCGCAGTGAGTTCCGTCCGTGTGATGGGATTCACCGCGCCGCTGGGAGCGTTTCTGGCTGCCTGGGGCGGCGTGGCGATGTTAACGTCCGCGCCGTTCGACAACTGGTGGCACAACGCTTATGGGCTAGATGTAAGGATCATCAGTCCGCCCCATACATTGTTGATGCTGGGCGGAACCGCAGTCGAAGCCGGAGCGCTGTTGCTGATTCTTGCGGCCATGAACCGTGCGGCCGGGCAAGGAAAAAGCAGTTTCCGGTATTTGCAATGGATGTTGCTCTATCTGTTTGGGCTCGTGCTGATGGCGGTGATGTTCTTCTGCAGCGAATACACACGCGACGTTCTGCTGCATTCAGCCATTCCCTACATCGCGATGAGCATCGGTGTTCCGTTGTGCTATGCGGCGGCGTGGAAGGCCGCGCATCACCGTTGGGCGCTCACATGTATTACCGCGATCTACACCCTGGTGGCGATCGCATTCATCCAGATCCTGCCACTATTTCCCGCGCAGCCAAAGCTGGGGCCGGTCTATCAGCCCGTGACGCATTTCATTCCGCCACCATTCCCGCTCTTGCTGCTGGTGCCGGCTGTGCTGCTGGACCTGCTGTGGGCGCGTATCGGGAACCGCAATCGGCTGCTGGTTGCGTTGGTTAGCGCTCCCTTGTTCTTGCTGAGCTTGGTTGCAGTGGAGTGGCCATTCGCCAGCTTTCTCATGACGAAGGCCTCGCAGAACCGTTTCTTTGCCACGGGTTATCACCCTTACGCCACGCCGCCGTGGAGCCCGATGGTGACACGGCACTTTGTTCGCCTCGGACAGGGCGCGTTACCGTTCAAAGGCTTACGACTGGCTATGGTCTGCGCCGCCGTCTGCACTTGGCTGGGACTTGCACTGGGCGACTGGATGCGGAAGATACAGCGATGAAAAAGCGGATACAGGCAATTTTCATAGTGGTCTTGGCGAGTTCCATTGGGGCACACGCGCACGTCGGCAGCCCCGACGTCTACGCCGAAGGCGAGGCGGGACCGTACAGATTATCAGTCGTCGTTCGCCCGCCGCTGGTAATTCCTGGTGTGGCAGAGATCGACGTGCGTGCGGAAACCGCTGCCATCGATCGCATAACTATCACTCCCGTCCCACTGGTAGGGGAAGCGTCCAAACACGCACCTGTGCCCGACACCATGCAACGGCCGTCGAAGGACAAGCAGTTCTTTACCGGTCAACTGTGGATTATGACGCCGGGCTCCTGGCAGATTCGGTTTGAGGTGAGCGGCAGCCAGGGCTCAGGAGTGCTTTCCATCCCGCTACCGGCAACGGCAATGGCCACGCGGAAGATGGAACCAGCTGTGGGCGCGCTGTTGGCAACGTTGGGTGTTTTTCTGGTGCTGGGAATGGTGGGTATTGTCAGTGCTGCTACTCGAGAAGCGAAACTGGCTTCCGGGATGGCAGTGCCGACCGCGAACCGGCGCCGCGGATATGTTGCTTCCACGGTAACTTTTGCCCTCCTGCTCGCAGTGGTCCTGCTGGGAAACCGGTGGTGGACAGCGGAGGCGGCACATTACTCGCAGAATATCTACAAACCGCTCGAAATGCGGCCGACGCTGGAAGACGGCAATCTGTTGGATCTGAAGCTCGCCGATCCTGGATGGCTGCGGCAACGCCAGCTCGACGACTTCATCCCCGATCATAACCACTTGATGCACCTGTACATGATTCGCTGGCCGGAGATGGATGTCGTTTTCCATCTTCATCCGGAGCCTGTGGGAGTGGGAGGATTCCAACTCGCGCTGCCTTCCATACCTGCGGGTAACTATCATTTGTATGCCGACATAGTTCATGCTAATGGATTTCCGGAAACCATGGTGGCGACAATCACGCTACCGCAGATCGCCGGCAGGTCGCTGGCGGGCGACGATACAGAAGGACTAGCAACGCCTGTGACGATGCCAAACAGCACGGAACCGGCCAGCGCTGGCGATCCTCCCGAAGAAAAATTCGTTCTTCCCGACGGTTATACGATGGTTTGGAAGGTCCCCGATGCCCTGGTAGCCAAGGCTCCCGAAGACTTCCGCTTCGAACTGCTCGACCCCGAAGGCAAGCCACCCGCCGACATGGCTCTTTATATGGGTATGCTTGGCCATGCAGCGTTTGTGAAAACAGATGGAACCGTGTTTGCCCATATTCATCCCACGGGAACCGTGTCGATGGCTGCCTTCATGATGGCCAATCCCCAGATATCCATGGGCGGGACAAAGACCGGCACAACCACGGACACGTCGAAGATGCCGGGGATGGATATGGATACGGGCGCGCTGCCCAATACTGTGGCATTTCCTTTTGGATTCTCGTCAGCGGGGCCGTACCGGATCTTCGTGCAGATGAAACACGGAAATACGGTGGAAACGGGTGTGTTCGATGCCAACGTGCCAAACTCAAAGCAGTGATACATGAAGATGATCTCGCCGGATGAAATCCGTAGCAATAAAACGTGCGAGGCCAACACGGGGAAGCGATGACCAGCAAGCAGAAAAATGGGTGCTCCTAGGGGAAGCCGGAAGTATCACCGGCATCGGCAATGCTTCCGCTATTTCGGTCTATTCCAATGTCTGCTCGAACTCCCGCATTTGGCGAAATTACGCGCCCCGACTGATTCGACGTGCATAGGTTTGTCGGTGATCAAACGTTGGGAGGAAGGCCACTTCTCGTCGTCGTCCGTGCTTGATTGCACTCCAAACGTTCTGCGTCTCATCCCAACAGCCTCTTTGTCTGAGCGAGGCTGGCGTAAATGGGCCGATTCGAAGACCTTCCCCCTGAGCGCCAGGTGTCTCTGTTCTGCACTCGACAAATCCCTACATTCTCGCCAGCCCTGCGGTGTTAGAACAACGGGAGAAGCGAACACTCAACAAGACTTGGCAAAGGTACTCATTCGAAGAAGATCGGGTGAGCATCTGGTCGGGCGACGGGGACCGGCGGTGGCTCCCCGGCGGCGTGACCACTGGCTGCGTTGGACTTCATTTCCAGTGAGAGTGGGAGAGTACCAGCTCGAGGCGAATCGAGTTTCCACGGTGTGCGGGCGGTGCGCTCCCCCCCAGGATCACCGATCCGCTAGCTTCGGCCAGCGACGGTAATACTGCCCGCGAGAGGGGGCCTTTGTCTGTCGGAGAGACGAAGGCCCTGTTCTCATTCGCAACGGCCTGGTGCGAAGGCGCGGTTGCGAAGGGTTTTGCACCCGGGTTCGTGAAGAAGACATATGAAGATCGCGATCATTTCCGACTTGCACGGCAATTTCGAGGCGTTACGAGCGTTGCCTGAAAAGTACGACGAACTTTGGGTATTGGGGGATTTGGTCAACTATGGCCCAGAGCCGGCGGCGGTCGTCGATTTTGTCGAAGCAAACAGCTCGATCGTCGTGCGCGGAAACCACGATCAGTCCCTGGGTTATGACGAAGATACCCGTTGCGCTGCCCGGTTCCGAGAGATGGCAGAGGCAACCCGCCGCTACACCGCTTCCATTTTGAATGAAGGGCAGAAGCAATTCTTGAGGGGCTTGCCTCTCTATAAGGAACTTCGACGACAGAACACGCGTTTTTATCTCTGCCATGCGAAACCGTCCGATCCGCTGTATGGTTATTGCCCCGCGGAGTCTCCCGACTGGATCAGTGAGGTCCGCACTATTTCCGCCGATGTGCTTCTGGTAGGCCACACGCACATCCCCTTCGTGCGCCGCATCGGCGAGTGCCTGATTGTCAATCCCGGCAGCCTTGGCCAACCTAAGAACGGCAAGCCAAACGCCTGTTATTCGGTATGGGAAGACGGTTCCTTTCAGCTGAAGTCGTTTGAGTATCCGGTGGGAAATACGGTTGCAGGTCTCTACGCAATGTCACTTCCACAGGACGTGCAACACGACCTGATTACCCTACTTGAGACCGGCTCGCTTTAGGGGCTTCAGTTGTCAGATACGTTGCGGATCAGTCTTGCCGAAGGTCTGATCGAGGCAGCGGAGACCTTCAATCGGATCCAGATACGAGAACCTTTCGCACTAGAGACCGCTCTTCCGCGTACGCCACAAAGTTGGACGCTCGATCTTACACTCCAATACAGTTTCCGGCCCGAAGCCGCGTTCCAGTTTCAGAAGAAGACCTTGTCTTATCGCTCTCATCTGCTCGCGGCGGAGGTACAATTCCACCCAGGCGGTTTTCTGAGGCAACCCATGATTCAGACCGTACTTGCAATCAACGGCCAGGACTGTATGGTCGGCGACGGGAATACCACGGAGGAATTGGAAGCCATCGCGGTGACTCTTCTTCGTGTCGCGGAGGCGATCCGCAATCGGGAAGAAGGCGCGATCGAGTGCGTCGGAAGGGACGGCCGAATGCTCGCTTACGCCCATGTTCATCATTGCGGTCCAACCTGCAACTTGGAAGGTTCTGACGTGGCTACGATTGAGCATCTTTCTTGTCTAGCTGCAGATTCGCAGCCACTCCATGCCATTTCCCGCTCGATGATCGACGAATACCGTCGGAGGTCAGCGCAATGAGGCTCGGGCCTGAGCTCTGCCCGAGTTTGAATGCTACGTCGACCGAGTCTCCGGGGGAGTACGAGTTCGACTCAGGAATTCGCGAATTGTTTGGACCAAGTCCTCCGGTTCAAACGGCTTTTGTAGCAACACGATTCCTCCGTCGGCGAGCAGCCGGTTTTCTAGCAGAGCATCCTCGGAATAGCCGGAGATGAGAACGACGGAGACTTCGGGATGAACCTCGGTCAGCAATTTCGCCAACTCGGTTCCGCGCACGTGAGGCATGATCACATCTGCGACCAGGACGTCGATCCGGTGGACGTAACTCCTGGCAATTTCAAATGCTTCGTTGCCGTTTTGGGCCTCCAGCACTTTGTACCCTTGGGATTCCAGGAACTCCCGCAATACGGTGCGAATCGCGAGCTGGTCCTCCGCCAAGAGAATGGTTTCCGAACCTCTTAAAGAGGACGCCGGCCATTCGCGAATCGTTTGAGGGCCCACGGTCTGTTCGACCATGGGCAGGTAAACCCGAAACGTGCTCCCCTTCCTGGGTGAACTTTCTACCTCAATCGAACCTCCACTCTGCTTCACGATCCCATAGGCAGTGGAGAGTCCCAGCCCCGTGCCCTTGCCAAGCGGCTTCCTCGTGAAAAAGGGTTCGAACAGATGGGCTTTAGTTTCAGTATCCATACCGTAGCCAGTATCCGTCACTTCCAGCATCGCAAAGGCAATTGCATCCTCAGATCCCCCTGTTTCAGGAGCACGTCTGGGTACACGAGCGGTCCTTATTATTAGGTCTCCTCCCGAGGGCATAGCATCGCAAGCGTTTACCACTAGATTCATGATGACTTGCTCAATCTTTCCAGGGTCGACCTTGACGGGAAGTGGTTCGCCACTCAGCGTCATTGTCAATTGCACCTGCTCCGTGGGAAGAGCAGCCACCATCTCTTTCACCTCCTCAAGGAGTTCGTTCAGATCCAGTACCCGAAGCATCAGTACCTGTCGGCGCCCGAAGGAGAGCAGTTGTCTCGTCAGCGAGGCAGCCCTTTCGGCAGCGGCTCGGGCCGTGTTGACAAGTTCCTGACGCTGCGGCTGGTTCGGCGAGGCGCGGATCTTGGAAAGCTGGGTGAGAATCACCATCAGAAGATTATTGAAATCGTGTGCGATCCCGCCCACCAACCGGCCGACGACTTCCATTTTCTGGGCTTGCCGCGTCTCTTCCTCCAGGCGTTTTCGCTCTCCGATATCCCGAAAGATTCCCTGGATCAACTTCCTGCCCGCAAATTCGGTCATGACAGCATTGACTTCGACCTCCAATGTCCTCCCATCAGCGCGGTCCAGGTGTAATTCTCTACTCGCCACCGACCGGCCTGCTAGCGTCGCTTGTACCATACGCCGGTAAGTTTCGCGATCGCCCTCCGACACAATTGTCTCCGCGCTCCGGCCAATTATTTCGCCGGATGACCGGCCCAGGATCTGGCCGCTCCGAGCGTTGGCTTCCACCACCACTCCGCTTTCCGCATCGATGACTAAAATCACGTCATTGGCTGCGTCCAGGAGCTGCCGATGCCTTTGCTCCGTCTGTCGCATGTGTCGCAGCATGAAGAGGGTGAACAGGAGACCTCCAACCAAAGAAACAGCCGCAGCAATGAAAGTAATCAGCAGGAATAGGTGCTTCGCTTGCCGAGCTCCCGCCCCGAGAGCGTACGAAAAGCTATCCTCAAGCGGGCTCAGTTGGTCCCCGACGATGTCCACTTGATGAGCAAGGTCGGTAATCCTAGCCGCGTCAGGCCGGTCCGATGAGATCTCGTGGTGCAGTTCGCTACCCAAGCCTTGCAGTCGATCGATGAGTGCGTCGCCCCGCGCCCAAATCTCGATGGCCTCCGACATATAACGCATTGTTCGGCAATGCCGGAACAGTGCCGCCATACCGTGGACGTCTTCAGGATTGTTCCGACCTTGAAGCAGACCGATGCGGACGAGGTTCATGTCCGGGACCGGCTTTTCCAATTCCAGGCGCGCTTGTTTGTCACCGAGGGGAACCAAGAGAGCCTGTTGATAGGCCTCGAAGTCGCCCTCCGAGCGCGAGGTCGAATACAGAAGCAACTCACGTACTGCTTGTTTCTGCGCCTTCGACCAGAGGCCCTCCCCACCCACATACGCCCTGGCAGCCGAGAGGTTTTCAATCGTGAGATAGCTCAAGCCCAATAAAGCGATGACAACGATGAGGAAGATCCAGAGGATTGCAACCAGCTTCTTCGGGACCGGCAAATCGAAAAACAGCTTGCGGGCAACCGACACGGCAATCTGCTCCAATCACTGAATTCGACGGGGAAGCCTCGCTTCTAGAATTGCAACCGCAACCTCAACTTTCATGAAGAAAATCTCTGCCGAGATCGGATCCGTATCGATCGGAATGGTAGCCCGATACGCCTTCAGCTTTGTCCAGCTTTCGATCATTCTTTCTCTCGGCGCAGGAACCGTCGTGACATAAAGGTCGAGCTGATCGGTCAGGTCTTCGATCGAAAGAGCAACCACTTGTTTGTAGATACGTTGATGACAGGCGAGCATTGCCCGATCAGCGATAGCCTCAGAGAAGCGGCGGGCCAGGTCCGGGTGGAAGTAATGGCCAGAGTTGTTGTCGCGCAACGTCGCCAGAAATATCAGACGGGAGAGATCATTGGGTAAAGAAACGGTGAGTGCCCTCAGAATATCTGCGGCAACCTCGCCATCGCCGGATTCCACGGCGTAGCGCATCCCGAGAACATAAGGGCGGATTACGTCTTTGCCACTTAGGTTTTCCAAGTTAGTTTCATCGTTAGTCTCCGATTCGGTCAGAACATTCCCAACATTTCGCAGGATGTTGGCGGATAAACCAAGCTGTAAATGACGAGGGACGCGGTGACGCAAGGCGCCTAGAACACTGAGTCCCAGCCGTCCAAGCGTGCAAGCGGCCAGCAACATCACGTGTTTCATCTTCAATGGGAGAGACTGGAGAAGCAGCAATAAAGATCTATTGAAGCTATTCCTCTCGGTCTTGCGAAGTTGCCGTACCAGTATCGAACTCGCGAGCTGCAACGAAAAGCTTGCGAGTCGTTGCTGGCGGGCTTCAAAGGAATGGACGACCTCCCACGGCGCATTCGCTGCCACAAATGACAAGCTTCCTGGGTTAAGAACACTGCGGCAAACTTCGTGGAACGCGGGCACAGAGTCAGAGCCCGAATGGGTCAGGCTGAGATCGTGTTCCAGCATGTCGTCCTCCGCTATTGAACCTTTGAACGTAGATAAAGCTACTTAGCGCGCTTCTTGCGATACTGGACTCCAATCAGGGAAGTCCGCTCGATCAAGAACGGGGGGTGTTTCGTAATCCTGGGCCTGCCAAATCCTGCGGTAGGCCTGGCACCTCAGGGTGAGATCGGCGTGCTTCCCGGAATCGGCAATGGCACCGTCCTCCACCACCAGAATTCGATCTGCCCACAGAATGGTGGATGGGCGATGAGAAACTACGACCAACGTTCGGGACCGGCGAAAGTGTTCCAGTCCGTGGAGAAGGGCGGTCGCGGAGGGCGCATCGAGCGAGCTTGTGATCTCGTCCACAATGAGAATTCTTGGCTGCTGCAGAAGAGTGCGAGCCAAAGCCAGCCGTTTCTTTTCTCCGCCGGAAAGCCTCGCCCCGAGCGGTCCCAGCGGTTCGTCGAAACCCCTTGGAAGCCGCCGAATCACTAGGTCGAGCTGCGTAAGCGCGGCAACCTCATCCAGGTCACTTGAAGTGGCCAGTGGATTCCCGTAGAGAAGGTTTCCCCGGATCGTTTCGTCAAACAAGATAGGATCTTGCGGTACTAGGCTGATCGTCGCGCGAAGACTGCGGCCGCCCAGTTCTTGGGTGTCACTGCCTCCGACCAGGATCGAGCCTGCATCCGGCGTGTACAAACCGGTGGCGAGAAGTCCGATGGTACTTTTCCCGGACCCGTTGAGACCCACCAGTGCCACCGTCTCTTCCGGCTCAATCCGGAAGCTCATGTTGCGCAAAATTGCCCGATCTCGCTCGTAGGAAAAACACACGGAGCGGAATTCCAGCTCAGGCTTAATGTCACTCCGCAAGGGCACCGCATTTCCTCGGACTTCAGAAGTCGGTTGCGGATTTGTCATCTCCACAATGCGTCGAATACTGGCTCCCACCCTCTGAAATCTCGATTGAAGATCGATTGCGATGCTGACAGGCGCGAACAAACGGAAGATGTAGCCGTAGAAGGCAACGAGACCGCCGACCGTCAATAGGCCTCGAGTTACCTCATACCCCCCGTAACCAAGGATTAAGCCCACGCCAAGGACTATCGCTGACACGGACGCTGCCCCAAAGGCCATTTCCGTCGCACGTTGCTTGACCTGAAGCTGTGCCCCTTTGGCGGTGAGACGCGCGAATTTTCCGACTTGCGTCGAAGTACGATTGAGCAGTTGCAACTGCATTAGACCGGCCAGGTGCTCCTGAAGGAAAGCATTCACTCTCCCGGACTGATATTGAGCGTTGTCTGCGGCTTCCTTCAGCCTCCCGGCGTAGGTGTGCTGCAAGAGATAAAAGATCGGTAGCATCGGAGCAACTAATAAGGTCAGATGCCAATTCAAAACAGCCATCGTGACAAGGACCATGACGCCCATGATCGCCATCTGGATGGTTAAGGGAAGAATGTCTCCACTCAGTTCCGCCACGCGATCGACATCCTGCTCGATGCGGTACAGGGTGTCTCCCACTTGGAAATCTCGGCGGCATTGCGCGGGCAGCACATGCAACCTGCGCAGAACGGACATACGGATCCGGAACACCATCTTTTGCGTGACAAGGCAACTGAGGAATGAGGCCAAGTAATTGATCCCGAGACTCGCAACGAAGATCAGGCAAAAGATCAACGTACCCAACAACACAGGGCGCAAGGTGTGGCTCGGCAAGGCGACATCGATCAGCCACTTTACGACCAGCGGGTCCAGCAGTGAGAGCGCACTGCCGACAATCATGCACAGAAGATCTGCGACCAGAAGAAATCGCAGAGGGCGAGCATAGCGGACGAGCCAGTGCATTTCGGCAGACAGCAAATCACCCCGGCGCTCCGACATGTCTGTGCTATTAGCACGGTTTGCGAGTAATGGCACAAATCTTGTTCCCGTGCATGAATTTCTGCACGCCTAACCGCGATTCGGCAGGCAGTTAGAACCGAAGAGATCGCCCAACCTATTGACCAAACTGCAATTAGATGTTCTTCACCTTCTTCTTCGAGAGGATGACCGTTAGACTGCCGTGTTTGTCCGTGCGCGAGTTCGTGCACGGACAAGGGCTCGACAGGGGTGATTCTTCGTTCCAGACCGACTTTGTTTCAATGCCGGTCGATGTTAGTGCCAGGCCTCGTTTGCAGGAATTCGTGCAGCAAGAATATTTTTCGCCGAGAACGATGGGTGTGGTTCATTGTGTGACAACTCAGGTCCGTGTAAAGCGATGACGAGGTTATGGCTATGGATCAAGCAATGAACACCGCAGAGTTGGCGATTGCACCGGGCGTCCGAGAAGTTGCTTCGGAAGATGGAGCCGTTCTGTTGGACATCGAACAAGGAGTTTGCTTCAGCCTCAACCCGGTCGGACTCAAAATATGGGAGTTATTGAAGAAGGGGTGTTCTCTTGACCAGATCGGAGATGCACTGGGACAGGAATTTCCTGTGAGCCGACCTCAGCTTGTTTCAGATGCCAGGGAATTCATCACGGCTCTCGAGGCGAAACAGTTGATTCACAGACCGAACCAGGCGACACCCAAGAGATCCGGGTTCTTCGAGAACCTGTTGCGGCGCAAGAAACTCCCTTCAGCCCAATAACCTTGGGCCGCTCTCTGACTGTCAGCCGCGCCTGGGGACAGTGAGTGGCGGCCAGACGTGAACAACTTGCCCGATGATCGACGCTGCGCGTGGCGTCTTGAAAATCATTACGGGCTGGCGCGAAGTCGGATAGGGAATGATGAACAAGGTTTCGCGCGTCAGGAAACACCACGAGCAGCTGAATCCATTTTCGTGCCACACGAAATAAATGGGCCGCTCGCGAATACTCTTCCACTCGCCCATCTCCACTGCATTGCGAGATTTGTCGATAACGACGACGGAACCGGCGGGAACCAGTTCGCCCATCGTGTCATCGTTGCTCCCCACAATTCCGAAGCGAAAGTCGGCCTCGTCGAGTTCGCGACGTACTGCCGCGGGGATACCCAGCTCTTCGGGGCTTTCGGTCACCAGCCGCGTGGTTTCGAAACTGATGCTGGTCTGAAATTTAAGGGAAAATGGGCGGTCGGCGTCGGTGAAGGACCAGGGTTTCTGCGGAGTACGGGGTTCCATCGGAGGTGCAGGGATGTTCCGCGCTTCACTTGACTGCACCCCAAAAGCGCGAAGCACAGAAGGGTAGGGCACTTTGTAGCATTCAGAAAGACTGGCTACCTCAAAGATATCCGGTGGACTGTGACCGTCTTCAATATCAGCGAGACGTCCGCGCCGAATGCGATAGCGTTCATTCGCTTCTCGGGTTGCCGACTCACTCGTCAGGCGCTCCACACCCACACGCGTGAGATGGAGTTCCTCACGAAGCTCACGCAGCCAATCCCCCGGATTCGTCATGACGACTACTCCCGTCGTAACTGACTTGACGGGAGCGCCTCCGCGAGACTGAGTCGGTCTTGCAGAGTGCTCCTAATGAATGGCTCAGCACCCCCTCGTTTGCGAGCCGCCTTTGATTTCTTCGGTCAAGCTGAGTCAAATCCGACTTAGCCAACGGAAGTCGTTTTGGGCGTCAAATATTCCCCATTTTGCTCCGATCAGTGTAAAGGCGGAATCAACGAAAGCAACACAAATCGTTCATCAGTTGCGAAAACCGGACAGACGGAAATGGCCGTAAACCCAGGTCCTCCCCCGGTCAGACACAAGAGGAACAGTATATGTTCCGCCGATCCGCCGCGCTGGGAGGGACATACCGCTTAGAACCACTTCCCGCAGAGAAAGTTGCGTTTTAGTGCACGATTTTGTGCAGATGGCGAAATGAGTCGCGCCCTTAGACGGCTTGCGTAGCGCCGGCTCCAGCTACTCAACCAACTACTGGGGCCGAGCTGAGTAGTTACTCAAGTGATTGGTAGTAAGGACAATGTGCCTTCCAATAGGGCGTTGCGCTAGTCTCGAGCCGTCCGACAAATCGAGGTTGAATCTGCGCAAATCCAAGCACGAAAAAAGTTTTTTCGCAGGAAGACTCGAGTGGGTTTACGGTCACCATCATTCGCTCCGATGTGGGACTGAGTTCAAGTCCCGGAGCTGCCACCCAATTAGCCCTGTCTGTTCGGGAGCGTAAGCACATGGCTCATACAATAGACGCACCTCCTGCTCGCACTGCACCATCCGAACAACTGATCGGTTCTCCGCCTAAGCCCCAAATCTACCGGCACGACGTTCATGGCCAGCCTGAAACTCCGTTAATCACTAGGAATGATCCTCACCCAATACTGGAGCCATCGCCCACGTTGAAGGACACAGCTAACTTCCGACTTGTCTGGAGTGCTCTGATTCTTCTACTGGTCTTTGACCTTTTCACAGGCCGACATTTTCCGAGACTTTATAGAATCGTGCGTAATCGGAGAGTGCGTCCAGTTGCGGCTCCATCAGGCACAACGGAACGAGTATGTGACGCGACTAATTACGCCTGCATTTTGTATCCGAAGCATGTTCTCTGTTTACAGCGTTCTTTCGTGATCACTTGTCTTCTTCGCCGTCACGGGGTCCCGGCGCAATTGGTGTTGGGAGCACAAAAGGCTCCTTTCGCGGCACACGCCTGGGTAGAGGTAGACAGACGGGCTGTAAACGAAGAAAGAAATGTTGCTGCTGTTTACGCTGTGTGGGAAAGGTGCTGAGGATCTGATCCCAATGAGTGTGCAGGCTGGAATACTCAATCTCGACGCTCAGCCGCTTGCTCGCGAGCGGTTGGAAGAACTGAGTGAACTGGCCGCGCGATGCGGTCCAGACGGGAAAAGCCTGCATCTCGACGGCCCGCTTGGGATGGTCTACTGCCCGTTTTGTACCACGGCCGAGTCTCGCAGAGAACGCCAGCCAGAAATGTGCTCCTGTGGTTTTGTTCTAACTTGGGACGGGCGCCTTGATAATCGCGATGAGTTGCGGAACGCCCTTCACGACCAGCTCGGCATCGATGCAACCGACGTGGCACTGATAAAAGCCGCATTCGACCGCTGGGGACTTGAATGCCTGCAAAAGTTTGTAGGGGATTGGGCGCTCGTCATTTGGAATCCACAGGAACGAGAGCTAATCCTCGCGAGGGACTACATAGGAATCCGCACTCTTTATTACCACCTCACTGCGAATCAGGTGGTTTGGTGCACAAATCTAGCTTGCTTAGCCGAGAGAGGCGGACCGTTGACGCTCTCGGAGGAATATGTTGCCGGTTATCTGGCGAGTTGGCCGGATGCCCATCTAACACCCTATCGCGAGATTCATGCGGTTCCTCCCGGGAGTTTTGTCCGGATCAGGAATGGGATCGAAAGCCTTACTCAATACTGGGCCTTCGCCCCTTCTGCTACAACGCATCATCGAACAGACATTCAGTATGAGGAGCACTTCCGTCAATTGTTCCGGCAGGCCGTGCGAAGACGGCTGAGATGTGATTCGCCAATTCTTTCAGAATTGAGTGGCGGACTTGATTCTTCTTCGATCGTGTGCATGGCTGACGACATTATCACCAATGAAGGAGCGCAGACACCTTCCATCGACACGTTCTCTTTTTGGGACCGAAACGAACCAAATGATGACGACTATTCATACTTTACAAAAGTCGAAGAGCAAAGAGGCAGGATCGGTCATCACTCCGAGATCTCTGGCACTGGAGACACTTTTTCATTCGGGTACGAAGATGTTAGCTGGACTCCAGGATTCGGAGTGCGGCGCGAGCTAGCTGCGGCCAAGCAAAAGATAGTGCACAACGGTGCGTACAGAGTGGTTCTGTCGGGTGTCGGAGGCGACGAATTTCTCGGGGGCGCTCTTGATCCACGAGTCCAGCTGGCCGATCTGCTCGCGAACTGGAAGCTTCGAGAGTTGTCCCGCCAACTCGTAGCATGGAGCCGATCCAAGAGGTATCCCCTGGCGCACTTGTTGGCCGAAACTGTGACCTTCCTGCTTCCAACGGCTCTACGAGAACGCATGTCGACAAAGGCGAAGCTCGAATCGTGGATCAATCGCGCGTTTGCCAAGAAGTACAAGCTCGGCAGGCGGATGCTCGCGGCTGCAGAGGGCCCCTTGCACTGGCTTCCCAGCGACCGTGACTGGGCGCAAACGATTTCGTCCCTGGGCCGGCAAATGACATACTTTGGTCCCTCCTGCGAGGAAACACGGTACCCTTATCTTGACCGTGACCTGGTCGAATTCCTGGTCTCTATCCCGACCGAGCAAATCTTGCGACCTGGCCAACGACGCTCCTTGATGCGCCGTGCCCTGGCTGAACTCCTTCCCAGAGAAATCTTGTCTCGCACAACAAAGGCAAGCACCGGGCGGTGCGTGACCCAAACTGTAGAGAAGCATTGGAGACGCCTGGAAGCTATCGTCAATCAGCCAATCATTGCCAAACTCGGATACGTCGATCTAGCAGAATTCCAGGCGGCGTTGCTGGCTATTAAGAATGGGCACCTCTCGCCGTTCGCTCTTTCATTCCTGAGAGCGCTGTCTTTAGAAATATGGCTGAATGAGATGCTGCTTAGAGGGTTGTCGCTCACGGGCGAACAAACCGCCGTGAGACCAGCCGAACCTCTGCGATCGGAGGCGCCAGCCAGCGTTCAGTTGCAACGTGGCTGTAATGCGATACCAACAAAGGTCCTCGTCCCACCTGTCCACAACCCACCAGCTTTTCAAAGTTCTGCTAGCAGCGTAACTCATCCTCACTAAGAAAGGAGGTGAATGCCATGACCTACACCAAACCGGCAATCGCGGTACTCGGTAGCGCTAACGCTCTGATCCAGGCGCTAAAGCCTTACTCGTTCGAGCCACCGGCGGGAAGCCCCGGAATCGAACAGTAAGCGTGCTCCCAATCTGAGGTGATCTTCCCAGTCGTCAAGCGGTCGCCCACCTCAGAGGCAAGCGTTCGGCGGCCCTTTTGGGGCTCGCTATGCACAGCGGCATCCGCCGTTTGCCTGCAGGCAGATTCTCGGGACGGCAGATGCTTTCGGCGTAACTCAGAACAAGAAAGGAGGTGAACCCCATGACGTACACGAAACCTGCAATCGCGGTCCTCGGTAGCGCAAACGCGCTGATCCAGGCGGTGAAGCCTTTGTCCGTCGAGCCAAGCGGAGGACATCCGGGAACCATGCCATAAACGTCTTCAGGCTGAGGTGGTCTTCCAGTTATCGATCGGTCGGACGGCCACCTCTTCCGCAAATGCCGAATTGCGGAAAGAGTTGGCTGTATTGTGCTAAAGCGGATGCTGCCTGCCCACGATTAATCATTTGACGGTCGGACGTTGTGGCGCCAGGCAAGTCTCGAAAAAGGAGCTTTCCCGTTGTAAAAAGTCATCAAGCGGAGCACCAGTGAATCCATGCCCCTGCTTCGGATAGCGCAACAAGGTAACGTCTTGGCCGAACTGACGCAGTCCGTTGTACATCTCTATGCTGTCCAGCAGGGACGGGTCTTCGTCGCCGACTGCCAGAAGCATAGGAGTCCTGACCTTGTTCAAGAAGAAGACAGCCGACAACTGAACATACCCTTCGGGATCGTCCCAGACAGTCACACCACCATCGAAGGGAGCGACTGCGGCTCCGGTATCCAATAACGAAGGGCGGATCCAGTCGGTCATCGCAGGGGACGCAGAGACGGCACATTTGAACCGATTTGTTCTAGTGACCAGGTAATTGACAACTGCACTGCCGTTACTGAATCCAGATAATCCGATCCGGTCACTGTCAACGATATCGCGCGAAATCAGCTCGTCTATACCGGAAAGCACATCATCTACCGCAACATCCCATCCCTTAGGGCCCTTGCCAGCCTGATCAAAAGCTGCCGACTTGAATGGATTTTCCCAGGTATGTGGCGAACGTGGATCTGGCCAGAATATTGCATACCCTTTCGATGCCCAAGCCTGGTTCATAAGCATCAGGTTTCCTTTGAACCCATCCATTTGACCCGGATAGCCATCGACGATCAGTGGATATCGGTGACCCTCCTGATAACCCAAGGGTTTGATGAGAACTCCCTCCATGTCGTCGCCTCGATGGTTTTTCCACCGCACAACTTCCTGCTGTCCCAGCGCCCACTCTTTGACCTGCGGGTTGACTTCGATTACCGCGAAAGACACGGCGGCACCCCCGGGCAGCACTCTGATGACCGCCGGGCTGGACGGGTCACTTTGCTCCCAGGCTGCGGTTCCCGATCCTGAAATAGTAAGTGAGCCACGGCGACCTGCATCTTCTGCTTCCACCAAAGAAACGACCCCTCCGGTTGGAACATCAATTCGGGCCAACCGACTTACAACTCCATCCCGATAGTTGGCCACAATCGACTTACTGTCAGGCTCCCATTCAAACTCAAAGATAGACCTGTCCAATCGCGATGTGACCTCTACTGAGTTCCCTCCGGTTGCAGGAATAACAGACACTGACCTTTCACCCATGAGGCCACCATGGTGAACTCTATAAGCAATGAACCGCCCGTCGGGAGACCATACTGGCATTGTTTTCGCCCCGGGGCCCGTCGTAACGGCACTTTTCGTGGCGGTCGCCACATTGATTCCGTAAATATTCGATGTGTCTGGACCGTATCCCACGACCGAACGCCCTTCATACGAAGCACAAATGATGGTTTTACCATCAGGCGACCAATCGGGAGAAAAGTACCACGCATCGTCTGTGGTCAGTTGTGTTGTGGCCTTCGTAGTGATGTTTACCGTGAAGAGCTGATTCACTTCTGCCGGTTGTCCTGCGATCGCATTAGTCAGCACGGGATAGCCGTTCTTCCACCGCTCAATCCCCTGAGACAGGCCACCGCTGGCGTGCGCGAAGACTCCGCTCATGGTCCATTCCCGAGGTGTGTTGCCAGTCAGAACCAAGGGCCGGCCAGGAGTCCTTTCCGTTACCGGCGCAGTATCTGAGCCATGAACTATGGAACCGCTCTTAGCTGGCCTCCGCGAGGAGAACACCAACTGTGTATTGTCTGGAGACCAGCTATATCGCAAAGCCTCGAAGATCCACCCGGCCATGTAGGTCACGGGGTCGGGGTCTATACCTTTCGCCAGGTGGGTGACCTGCTCAGTGTGTCCCGTCCCAACGGTGAGCACCCACAGCTGCAGATTCGTCGCTTTATCGTTTGAGTAGTAGGCAAGGTACTTGCCATCTGGAGACCAAAGAGGCAGAAGGCCAGATGCAACCCGCCGAGGCTTTCCACCCGGTTGAATGGAAGTAATCCAAATGCCTCCGTAGACCGAATCCTCGTCGCCATCACCGGTGAAATATGCGAGATTCCGGCCGTCCGGTGATAGTTGGAGCCCGAACGCGTCTCTGAAGCTCTTGAGATCGCCAAAGGTTACGTGGCGTTTGCTAACCTGCTGAGCCCAGGAGACTGATGAACCACAAGCCAGACATGCGATACCAATCGAAATCGAAAACGTCAACGTCGCAAGACGAATCATCACTGCCAGGCTCCTGAACGGGTGTTCGATTGTGTTCAAAAACAAATTCAAGCGAGTCAGAATTGAAGTTTCAGGGCGAATTGGACCGAGCGCGGACCGCCGATCTGATATAGCGGACTGAAGCTTCCCCCACCCTGGTTCTGATTGTCCAGGCTCTGTCCAAGCATCTGGGTCGACTCGCCGAACTTTGAATTGTTGAGGTCCCCAACCGGAGGCCCAAAGTTCGGATGGTTAAGAATATTGAACAGTTCCGCCCGGAACTCCACCTTCAACGATTCATGGATCGGAAAAGTACGATGAACTGCGAAGTCCCATTGGGCGGCGCCAAAACCCCGTAACGCATTTCGCGACAGGTTTCCCTGAGTAGCGGGGAAGCATGGAAAAGTGATTGCAGGATTACACCCAGGTGGCACAAGGGAAGGGGCCGTAAAGGCGGCCGGGTTGATCGCTTTCCCGCCGGGATATTGCGATCCATATAAGTAAAAAGGTTGACCGGCTACGACGTCTGGCCTGGCGTCGGTCGCGAACCCGTTCGACAATTCATAAAAGAGAGAGTTAAAGACGTTAACCGGAGGAGCGGACCGAGCCTGGATAACATTTTCAGCAGACCAGCCGCGAAGGATCATATGTGCGAATGCGTTAGCTTTAGGGGCTGGAACATCGTAGGTCAGCCCTGTCGAAAACGCATTTCGAATATCGAAGTCGGAAGGTCCACGGTTCGTGCCCGCAATCGCTGACGGCACGAGAATATTGGATCCGACTGCGGTTGATCCGGCGGACCCTGTGTCGATGGAGTGCGACCATGAATAGGAAGCGAGCGCCTGGAGGCCACGCGACAATCGGCGCTGAAACTGGACCTGGAGTGCGTTATAGTCCGATGTACCTGCGTTGGCAACCAGTTGAAATCCTTGAGAGAAGCTTGGGGTTGGCGAACCCATTAGGAGTGACTCCAGCAGCCGCCTTCCGGCAGCGCCAAGATACGAGACAGAAATAGTCTGCTGGTTCCCAAGCGCCTGCTCAAGAGCAGCGTTCCATTGAAGTGTATAAGGCAATCGAAGGTCGGGGTCGAATGCAGACAGTTGTACAGGGTTACTGGGACTCGGAGTTGTGATGGAAAGCGGCGCAGCCATCGCGGGACTCAATGGGAACGCACCGCCGTCGAACATGAAGGCTCCGAACGGATATACCCCGCCGCCACGGAGTTGGTTCCCCATCTCGGAAGTTGCGAGATCATAGAAAACGCCAAACCCGCCTCGCAGAACAGTCTGCCGGCGTTGATCACGACTGAGTTCCCAGGCAATACCGACCCGCGGAGCAACGTTTCCATAAGTGGTCGTGTAGGGTGGTGTCCCGACTGGAGCCAAAGTCAAGTTCGATAAATCGCCAAAGCTGAAACCGAGCAGCGCCGGAAAACGGGGATTTGACTGGGGCACGAAATCTACATCCCATCGCAGACCGTAGGTCACTGTGAAACGACCAGAAGCCCGCCAGGTGTCCTGCGCATAGATACCGAGATCACGAAACAGAAATCCTGGACTGAGACTCGACTGTACTTCCGTTTCCAGTGGGATTCCGCTCTCAGCGGAGGGAACATCAAGGAAATACGGAGATTGAGAGTACGCGGGGTAGCCAACGATGGGCGAGAGACGGCGAAAGTCTACGCCGAACTTCAAGCTGTGAGAGCCCCTTTGCATGGATAAACTGTCGACCACATTGATTTGTCGTTGTAGGTTGTGTCCTTGCGGCCCCAGCTGCAAAACACCTTGCTCCAAGTCGAAAATCCAGAAGCCAAACTCGGCATTTTGCGTATTGAAGGAACCGGGAAACGGCGGAGATGTCAGCGGAACGGCGCCGCCAAAATTATCCATCGAGAAATTGGCTTTGGCACTTGTTCGACTGTAGTTGAACCGCAGGTCATTAGTGACTGTTGGGGAGACAATCCAGGTTCCTCCTATTGTTGCCGTCTGCGTTGTGATCCCGGTCGTGTCGACGGTATTCAGGGAGTAAGTCGCCCCTGGCCCGCGCTGGACGATATCGGAAGGTGAGTAGTTGTATCGTCCGAACAGATTGAGATTGTTGCCCGCCCTGTGATCAATCCGCATACTGTAGGCGTTGAGCGTGGCAGGATTGGAATAGCTGGCGTTGAACTCTGCTTCACCACTGCCCAACTCCGCACCGTTGGATACCGGGAACGCGTTGAAGTACGGCTGAATCGCAGGCAATGCGCTTTGCCGCGCCGATTGATCGGGAACATCGGTGAGGGCGGTTTGCGGCAGGCGGAGCCTAATTCCCTCATACGAAAAGAAGAAGAAAGTGCGGTCTTTCAGAATTGGTCCACTGAGGGTGCCTCCGAAATCGTTTTGCCGTTCCTTGGCCTTAGGTAGAGGAGGCGTGTTGGTGTACCCATTGAACCAGTTGCTCGCGTCGAAGAAATCATTTCTCACGTAGTCAAAAGCCGTGCCGTGAAACTGATTCGTACCAGAGCGGGTGACGATGGAGATTTGCCCCCCTGGAGTGCGGCCAAATTCTGGTGCGTAGGTGGAGGTCTGGATCCGAAATTCCTGAAGTGCATCCACAGATACCAGGCTGTTCGTACCGCCCATGGCGCTGAACGAGCCAACGGAGCCCGATAGGCCATTTCCGACGTACCCGGTCGAGTTCACTCCAATCCCGATGTTGGCGCTGACGCCGTCAACCATCCAGTAGTTCGCATCAGCACGTTGTCCGTTCACACTGAATTGACCGCTGTCTTCAAAACTGCTTGTTGTGACAACCACTCCCGGTGTGAGTTCAATCAGCGTCTGAAAGCTCCTGCCATTCATCGGAAGATTGTCGGCAAACTGGCGATCCACAACGGTGCTGACTGCGGCATCTGATGTATTTACCAGCGGGGCACCTCCAGTCACCGTCACGCTCTCCGCCACCGAACCAATCTGAAGACGAAAGTTCTGCTCGATGTGGTCTTGCACGTTGACGATCAGGCCCGTGACATCAATTACCTTGAAGCCAGCGGCAGTGACTTCCATTCTGTACCGTCCTGGCCGAACGCTAAGAAACGTGTACAAACCGGCAGCGTTAGTGGTCGCGTTGAAGCCTGTGCCACGATCAATGTCCACAAGCTTTACCTGGGCACCCGTTAAGTTCAGCCCCGACGGGTCCACGACCTGCCCGGAAACTGTTGCAGTTTCGGATTGTGCCCAGGTAAAGTTGGCGACGAGGGAGAAGAACAATAATAAGAAGCAAAACTTTCCCACAACCTCACAGGAGAGACGGAACATCGGTTTGCATTCCTCTATAAAGGTATGCGGCCTGAGCGCGGCTTTTTATCCAAGCCAGAATTGTTTTGGAAGTTTGTTTGGCGGGGGAGACAAGATCAGACGCGCAGAGTTTGTTCCGTTTGATTTAGGAGCCAAGCAGGCATATATTCCTAGCCCCCGCGGGATGTGCGCGCCTACGCGGGCTCACTTGTGACCGCGTCGCTACGGAAAGTACGAGAATCTACGACCCACGGCGATACCCATCTGACGAATTTCAGCGTTACGATGTTCGTCGTACTGTTCAAGCACCGCAGAGAAAGAGTTTTGGTAGTTCGTATGTCGGAGTGAGTACGTGAGTCTCTACTGGCGGGCAATCGCCAAAGAGATGTGCACGTCCATGAATCTCGATATAGCCATTTGGGGAGGAGACCTTGCGCACGTTGAAGGTGCGCACGCGACCTCTGAACTAGGTGCACGCACAGCCTAGGACGAACCTCGGTGTTGTCACACAGAAATCGCACTCTGCCCGCAGACACGTCTTAGCGGAACCTGGAAACTCTCAGGCAAATTAATGCTCCGACAATCCCGGGTTTGAAAAAGTAAGTCCGAAGGTCACCTGGTTTCCGACGAATTGGAAGGTCGGCGGCAGGGCACCATGCTGCCAGGTTGCTCTGATTTGCAAATAGGCGGAGTACGGCGCGATGAATGTGATGCGCGTGTAGCTGCGGTCGCCGAGAGACTGGCCTTCGTCAGGCGCACCCACATGGTGGATTACGTTCATCTCATTGCCGAACGGCTCGGCGTATGAAAGCCTGCGAACCCGGTAGGAAAAATCGACCGTGAGGGGCCGATCTCCGAGAAAATTGTGAGTGATGTTGTATGGCCAACGCGCGCTCGCGTCCACTCCATAAACCTGACGGAAAATGTCGGGTGGCTGGGCGGGACACGTTGTGCTGATAGGCATCCCGGTGCAGGTCGTGGCGGTTCCAATTTCGTGGGAGATTACCCGAAATCCGCCCTCCAGCCCTAAGACCGGTGCGATTGCGAATTGCGACGGCTGCCTTGGAGAGGGGCTCAGCACAATAGGGAAGCGCACGGTGGATCCCATGACGAAGTTCAAATCGCGGGGCAGATACTGGGTGGGATACTGCTTTGTTTTGGTGTACGTCAACCCGTCAGGTGACCACTCCGGCCCGGCCCGGAAGGCAAGCTCGGCCGGTCGGATCCCGACGATCGGTGGACTGCAGTTGCCCTCAACCGGGTGGCCATCGTTCGAGAAGCAGTTTGCAGAGGAGCCTTTGTGGGCGGGCCACTCGGCCCACCAGCGGGAAGCGAATGTCTGGGCAGCCGGCGGGTCCTGCAATCCTGCGTTCCCAGAACCGGGCCCCTTCCGCGAATTCCAGAGCCGAAAATCATACGATATGGCAGCCGTCAAGGAATTGAGGTCATCCGCGGCGTTCCGGTCGTGTTCGTACATGCCTTGCAAACCGAACCAGCCTGGTCCCCACAGGGTTGACCCATAGACCTGCACATCGAACGTGGCTTTGGTCGCCGCATCAATCGGTGCGATTGAGATGCTGCCTTGCGAAACGCCCGGCTGCGCCAGGTGGTTATAACCAAATCTGATGGGTGGCGAATACCAAACGTCCCGCAGAAGCCATGCCGATTTTTCGTCACTATAATCATGGTCTCCAGAGTCGGCGCTGCTCGAAAAGCTGCTCTTGCTGGGAACCTGGGATTCCGTGTCGCAGGGCCTGATGCCTTGGGTTGGCGTGCCGCTAGTAACTTTCTTGCCGGACCAGCATTCATGACCTTTGGGCGGCTCAGAGACCGGCTTCCAGCTCGGATCGTTCGTGTTCGCCGGTGTTCCGAAAACGCTCGCCCATATCACGTGAACCGGCAGCACAATCAGAACGGTCCCGTTTTCTTCAGCAGTGCAAAACGAACTCACGTCAGACGGCCCGTAGAAGAGATTGTTTGACGAATCTTCAGTCTGTGCCATTACCTGCCACGACCAGAAAGGGCAATCGTTCACGTGCTTACGGATCAATACTGAACCTGAGATAAAAACTTTGGACGCGTTGATGGCATTGATGATCGAATCTTCCGGCAATCCGGGCGATAACCTCTCAAACCACGAGCTGTGGTGAGCCGCCCGATCAAAGTGACCGAATCTGCCTCGTGTCCAGCTCAGGCGATCAAATTGCAAAATGCATCCGCTGGCTCCGTCACAGTCTGGATCCGACGGGACGAGGTTGCCTTCTTCCGGCGCAAATGCGAATCGCTGGCCCTTGGAGGGACGTATGGCCTCGCTATCGCACCATGACAAGGCATCGAAATCCGAGCCTGAGCAACGGTCCGGCTGAAGTGGAACAATAAAGGTCCGTACGAGCCGATCCCGATTGCCGGCCACATGATCAAAGTGAGCGCATACTGTAATCTCGGATTCCTTTAGAGCGCCCGCGGGCGGAGTACCCATAATTACCCCGTCGTCGGTGACGCGCAACCAATCGGCATTGCCCTCGACCCTTTCAAAGTGGGCAGCGAGATTGGTCTCGAGCGCAAAAGCATATGGCACACCGACTTTCGCGGAGGGCAACTCGACCGGCTTCGAATCAGGGCTTCCGCAGTCGGCTATCCCGAACCTGACCGCCTGCGTCCGGGCATTCTGACCTAGGAACATGCTCGGCGACAAAAGACCGGCGGTGATTACAAACAGGTGGCGAATATATCGGATCCTCAAAGCGCATCCTCCTCTACGGTACTGGCAATGCCAGATCGTTTCAGCGATTTTCTACGCAGCCTGGTCCTGCGGCGTTCTGAGGCGGACGACACCCCAGATAAATTGGGACACTTTGCTATTTGGGAAAGCCGACGAGTAGAAGCCCCCTCGGACGAGAAGCTTGACTAACGCTTCATCCTTCAGATCGCCGGAATCGCTATCACGATATGCCGCGGATTAAGGGCTGTCAATGTGCCGGATGAATTCCTCTCCTCATGCGATTGTCCAGAACAACAATTCGCCTCCCGGCAAAATACACCGTTGGAGTACGACTGCTCGGCCGTCCATCATCCATTCTGGTTGATCCTTTCCCCAATCGCGGAACGAATCTCTTCGGGCAGCGTTCTGATTTCGTAACAAGGAGTCAAGGCAGTAAACAGGGACTGGAAAAATGCCCGCACAATAAGGAGCCGAACCATGTCGCGGACATCTTGCGTGCGATCGCTGATTGCCGCCGCTCGTCAGGACCTAAGGGGAAATAAGACAATTGGGCCCAGAGGCCGCACTCGAAAATCGATCCCTACTGGGAGGAGACAAATGAAACTCTGCTTTGGCTTGTTGATTGCGCTGTCGGTTCACGCAATGTCGTTTGGTCAGGATTGCGGGCCCAACCCCGAAATGAACGTGCAATGGTCCAGCAATTTCAAAGAAGCAACTGTTCACGAGGCTTGCTCGGCCACGAAGGCGGGAGCAACTTTGGTCGGAGAAGATTTTCTCTTCCAAGGGAATTACGACGCCAATGCCTGCCAACACGACTCCATGAGCGACGAACAGGCAAGCCAATACATCCAAGCCGAAATTTCGAACAAGAATGCCGCCATAGTCGCAACTTGCGGCTACTATGCCTGCAAAATGGCCGGCACAAATGCCTCGGTTCCAAACATTGCGGCACTTTCTTCTGTCTGCAGCGAAGCTCTCCACCACTCTTCTGGATCAAGTCGTAGCGCCAACGATTTTCGAGTGATCCCCGCTTTCTTACCCGTGGTCGTTCAAAAACCGACACAGAGCGTCCGCGTCTTTGTTGAGAATGTTACGAATGGGACACTTACCTTCGATAAGCCGAGGGGCGCTGACAACACGATCAAAGTACTGTACCCCTCAGGCCCAACCTTTGCCTTGCAACCGCACGCGGGCCGGTGGATTACACTCCAGGTTATGCGGCCTAGCGGAAATGACCTTCCCGTGATGTCCTCTGTGCCAGTCATGGTTCACAATAACGCGGCCGATCAAGCCAGTGTCACCTTTTCGGTGGGAAAATCGCCGGCGGACTTCCTTCCGCCTCTGAGTCTCGGGTGTGGAAGCATCAACCCACACATGGTTGCCACCGCATACAGTGACGTGCAGCCTGGACATGGGTTTGACCCCAAGACCGCTGAGCACGACGCATGGGTAGCGGTTCCGACCGGGGAAACCGATGGATTTCAAACGGATGGCGCGGAGTATCACAATAACGGTGGTGGATACATAACGATCAAGATGGACTCATCGTGCACGCCGCTGGACGCGACCCGGCAACACGCCGCGGTCATCCTGTCTTTCACGACCGCGACTACGGCTGAAAGCGGTCATTGCTGCAGCGGTTTTGGACCAGGTGCGGTCGGGACCACGAATCCGGAATGGAAGAACGAGTTCTCGCTCGCAGGCAATGCAGCTTCGAATAAGTGGTCGTTCACCGCGATCACATCACCGCATCTCGCGGGGCCGAACCCGGCCTGCAAAATCACGATGGATGGCGTCGAGGCTAAACTTGACGTGAACGTCCAGAGAACCACAAACTTCTCTCTCGATCCGGGTAAACACGTCCTGGACATCGCATGCACGGAGGGAAGAATTGGATCTCGTCCCGGTGCGTGGCTGAATACGGTGACGTTCAATGAAACTTTAAATGTCACCCTGGACGCTCATCTGGACTGACGGAGAAGCATCAGATGATGCGAATCGAGACTTTCTCAGAGAACTCGCGGGATGCATTCTCGGCTCACTTGGTCCTTCCTTCCGCTGCTCGGGTGAATGAGGGACAGCGGTGTGCTAAGAAATGAGGCGGCTAGACCATGGCGCTGGGCCACACTCTTTCAAGGAAGTGAGCCAAAATGCCACGTACAATCGAACAGCAGATTCGATCTACCTACTTCGCTTTGCGAGTAGGCGCAGCCGGCATCGCTTTCATTTTCCCTTTGCTGTTGTGGGGTGGTGGTAAGGTCGCCGGTTTCGGTCTTCGGGATTCCATGAGCGCTTATTACTGGGCTACGCCGGACCAACCTTGTCCTTGTGGAGAGAACCCGGATCATTCCTGCAAGAAGCAAGGGAATGAAGTCGATACAGCTCTGTTTCTTTCCTCGAGAGAGAAAGCCCTCGAACCAGGAACCATGAGAAATTGGTTTGTCGGCCTGCTATTCGCGACTGGAGCCCTTCTGTACGTTAACCAAGGGCATAGCCGAAAGGAAGATTGGGCTCTGAACCTTGCGGGACTTTTGGCAGTCGGAATCGCGCTGTTCCCGATGTCCTGGGATTGCTATCATCACTCGTTTTCGCCTCACGGGTTCTGTGCGGTTTCGTTCTTCCTGTGTATCGCATTCGTCTCCGCGATCTGTTCGCGAGATACACTCGTGTTGATCAAAGACCCGAAGGTGCGCGCGAGGTATCAGAAAACCTACGTCGGTCTCGCGCTCGCGATGATACTCTCGCCGGTCGCTGCCTACATCTTCAACTTCGTCACATCGCAGCGTAGCCCGGTCTACTGGGCTGAGTTTTCCGGCATTTACGCATTTGCCGCATACTGGTGTGTCAAGACCAAGGAGATGTCGGGACCTGACATTAAAAGGATCATCGCCGAAAAGCATGAACAAGCGGTGATCTAATCCTGCATCAGGGCGTTCGGCGGTCCCCTCTCCGGGCTAGGAATTGGACAGTCGATCGGGAGTCTTGGGTTCCGGCGGCACAATTTGACGAGCAGCCATTGTGTGTTCGGTGCGTTTAGTCAAGCCACCCATCTTGCTGCAAACGTCCCATTGACAGCCGTCGTTATCTGATGGAAGATGCGAGCGTAGGCAGCCTTTCTGGGAGATCGGATATCTAAATGGGCACTGTGGCGATAAAACGAGCGGCGGGACTTCGCAATCTCATTTTGCACGCACTCATGCAGAGGGCCTATCGTCCTCTGGAACTGCTGCAGCAGCTTCAGACGGCTGACGTGACGGAGTCGGCACTCAAGGATGAACTCGCTGAACTCATCAATGGAGGTCTCATCGAGCTTTCTGCCGATCGACACATAAGGCTGCGCGAGCCCGTTAGCGCAGACAGATGATCGATTACAGCGATATAACAATCGCGCGGAATCGTCGACTGCATACGAAAACACCTGTCGCACAACAGGGAGAGTACCGCAGTCCGGCGCAGAAGGACAAAGACCGCATCATTTATACCTCGGCCTTCCGCCGTCTGGCCGAGGTCACACAAGTAGCCTCTCCGACCGACGCTCACGTCTTCCACAATCGTCTCACTCATTCGTTGCAGGTGGGCCAGGTGGGCCGTTCTCTCGCAGAAAAATTGCGACAGGATCCGGCGGCCTGCGAACTGATCGGCGGCATTGACCCAGATACGGTTGAGGCCGCCTGTCTCGCGCACGATCTTGGCCACCCGCCCTTTGGCCATACTGCCGAGGAGGTGCTGAATACTCTCATTGGGTCGCTTGCGGGAGGGTTCGAAGGAAATGCGCAATCATTCCGCATTGTGACGAAACTCGCTTTTAAATCCACAAGTCACGCCGGACTTGACCTGACGGCAGCCACGCTGGCAGCTATTCTAAAATATCCTTGGCTCAAAGGACAAAACAAGAAGAAACCTCACAAATGGGGCGCTTACAAATCGGAATTAAAGGATTTCGACTTCGCGAGGGCCGTTTCTCCCAAACAAAAGCTTGTCCGCAGTCCGGAGGCAGCTTTGATGGACTGGGCGGATGACGTCACATATTCGGTGCATGATCTTGAGGACTTCTTCCGGGCTGGAAAAATTCCAGTGCACCTTCTGGCCCGGGCAAGCGAGAGCCTGGAAAGACAGCATTTCTTTGATGATGTATACCGCCGACGTGCCGCGGAAAAAGACTTCCCCAAGCGCGCTGTCATGGAAGAGGCCTTTGGAAACATTCTGGGATTTTATTGGCGCATTTACGAGCCATATTCGGGAACTCGTGAACATCGTTCGAGGCTTCGTTTCTTCACGTCCCAGCTGATTCATCGTTACATCAATGGGGTAGAAATCGACAAAGCAAACAAGACGGTGGCAATCGATTCCGAATACGAGAAAGAAGTGGCCATCCTGAAAGAGTTGACATGGACGTATGTCATCGAAGCTCCCGCGCAAAGCCTGCAGCGGGAGGGCCAGAGAGCCGTGATTCGGCGCTTATTCGAGATTTACTCCGAGGCCTCGGGCTCGGAAAAGACATGGAGCATCTTCCCGGTCTATTACAGAGAAGAGCTCCGAAATACCAGCACGGCGGCAGAACGAAAACGAACGGTCATCGACCTGATCGCCGGAATGACGGAGCCGCAAGTGGTCGAGGCTTATCGTCAGGTGATGGGTGCCTGGCCCTCGCAATCGCTCGAAGGACTGCCTGCGTGAACTCGCCACATGGAGCTGAATGAAAGCTCGGTTCGAGCCAGGCGACCGAAATCTATACTAGTGGCCTGTACCAACTGATTGTGTACTGATGTGTCGGGACGGATCGGCGTATTTCCATTTCACGGTGCGAGGCGCCTTGTTGTAGTGGCGGATGTAGCGCATGAGCTTTCTCTTCAGGTTGGAGACGGAAGTGAAGACGCCGCGGGCAATGACGTCCCGCTCGATCTTGCCGAACCATAGCTCGACCTGGTTGAGCCAGGAGGAGTAGGTCGGAGTGAAGTGCAGATGAACCTTCGGGTGCGCTTCCAGAAAGTCTTTGACGGTCTGGCTTTTGTGCGCCGAGAGGTTGTCGGCGATGACGTGGATCTCTTTGCCGCGCGGCTGGTTGACGACTATGACCGACTGGACGGTTCGCAAGCTGATCGCCCGGCTAGGCCAGCAGGCTGGATTTGCCTTCCCGGTGTATCCGCATCAGTTGCGGCACGCTTGCGGCTACGCTCTGGCTGAGGCTGGTCACGACACGCGGCGCGACCAGCTCTGGCTCGGCCACAAGAACATCACGCGTACCGTACGCTACACGCAGCTCTCGTCTGACGCCTCAGGGGCTTCTGGCGCGACTGAGATCAATCAAATCAGCGCGTGATCCAACGGAAAATCCTTGGCGAAGCGTACAATCGTCCCGTAATTCTTGGTACGGCTCTTGCTGGGGCTATCTAAACTCTACGCCTCGCAGCGCGGAGAATTCAGGAGGCCGACATATCCATCACGCGACGCAACTTCTCCTTGCTGCTGTCAGGAATCTTGACGGTGCCGGCGACGGCGATGGCGACGGCGACGGCAGCCGACTCCAAACCCCGCCGCTCGGAAGCCGAGCGCCTGCGCAAGTACGCCGAGGCGACCCACCCGCGTGGCTGGATAGCCGCCGCAGACCCGGCTTGGCGATCCGGCTGGGATCGCCTCGCCGCTGAGGCGGACGCTATGACCCCCGAGGCCTATCTCATGGGCCTCCAGGCGCGGTTGGCTTGGTTCCACGACGGCCACACGACGATGTACGTGGATGGGCGTGTGGGACCAAATGGTATGATCAAGGCGCCCGGCTTCGACCTCACCCTTCCGATCGCCGCCACCCCCTTCTTCGACGGCCTCTACGTCACTGCGGCCAAAGGAGAGGGCGCGCCTCTGCTTGGTGCACGGATCGCGCGTGTGGATGGGGTCGCCATTGAGGAGGTCCTGAGATCCTTCGCGGCTATGTGGCCCGGCAACAACCCCACCCGGGCCCACCATGACGCGGATTTGATCCTGAGACCCGCGGTCCTGCGCGGCGCGCGATTGGCTGCGCCCGCCGGCGTCTCGGCGCCGGTCACCGTCGAGGCCGAGATAGGCGGCTCGCTCGTCAAGACAGTGCTGATCCCGCGCCCGGACGCGCGCGAGGCGCGGCAGAACATGTCGACGTGGTGGATCCCAATTTCCCCTCGCCCGGACGCGCGCGAGGCGCTAGTCCCGCTTCCCCGAAAGCCTTTCCCGATCGAGACTTGGCGGCCGGGGCCCGCGCCCAACTTCGTCCACGCAGAAGGCCGTGTCCTGGTCATCGCCTTCGACCGCTTGTTCGCCAGCAAGGACTCGATCCTGGCCTTCGTGCGGGAAGCCTTTGCGGCCATGGAGGACCCCGCGATCGAGCGGGTCGTACTCGACCTGCGCCGCAACGACGGCGGCAACAACCGCATGGGCGAAGGCCTGAGGAAACATCTCGAACGGTCCCGCTTCAACCGGCCTGGCGGGCTCTATGTGCTGATCGGACCCCACACCTTCTCGGCCGCCCAGAACCTGACCTCCAGGATCGAGCGGGAGACCTGGGCCGTGTTCGTGGGCGAACCCTCGGGCGGCTCGCCCAATCATCAGGGCGACGCCAATCCGTTCCAGGGCGACGGGTTCAGCGCATACGTGTCAACCGTGCCCTGGTTCGACTCCGAACCCTACGACAAGCGCATCTGGACCATGCCCGACGTGTTGGTACCGCTCCGGTTCGCCGATTGGACGGCGGGCCGGGATCAGGCCATGGAAGCCGCTTTCACCCACGTCAACGACCAGCCGTTCGACGACCTGAGCGAACTGCACACCATGTATTTTGAGCGGCCGAGCCAGAATGCGGAGTGGAAGCCGTTTTGGATGTAAGGCTAACCTTGGACCCTGCAGGCCCGCTCGATGTGTAGAATCAAGGCTGCAATGGCCTGCGGCCCGGTCTTGGAGGCGATCAAGATCGCGCACAGTGCCGGCCAGCGGGCGGGGGCGTGGAAAGCCGTAGGGCTGGTCAGTATTCGATCCGATTTGAAATGCCAATGATAATGGAGAGGCGATGAGTAACAGGCGAAGATTTATTTCTGGACTGTTAGCTTCGCCGCTGGCGGACAAATATGCCGCGGCGGCCGCGAAGGCGCCGCCGATGAAGATCACTCGTATTGAAACGGTTTACTGGAACTCGCGCGACGACGCGGAATTCTGGGATCGGGCGACGCGATCCCCCTCGGATTTCTGACACGCTGACCGAAGTCTAGATGGTGTTGGTGATCTGGATTTATCTATTTAAGGAAGCATTTTGATGGGCGTTCGTTCAACAGTTTGGGTAGGTCGACGGCGAATAAAGCTTTGGATCGGAATCGGTTTATTCGGCGTTGCCTTATCGCACGGGCCGGCAGTCGGCCTATCGAGCGCGCCCGGCCAAACACATGCGGCACCAAAGCATGCAAGAGCCTCGATACCTAGCTCTGAAGCGGATCGCTGGCACTTCGATCAACATCAACGGGTCGCCACGATCTCGACCCGCTATGCCCCTATCGTGTATTACGCTTCCGCTAGCCCGCACCACGTGTTGGTACTCGTATTCGGCTACCCGTGGGATGAAGCATCCGATGCGAAGATTCTTGGCTACGCGCAGGCGAACATCAGTGATTGGGCGGCGTTCGCAGAGCGCAATCATGTCCTCGTCATTGCGCCCGTGCTCGGAGGCAGTAATTTCGTCGACTACCGCGAATTGTCGGGTCGTCTTGTTGATCCGGACACGTTCGTCGATGCAGTGACGGACGGTCCCGCACGACGTTTGGTGCACGGGTGGAACGGCAAGTTCTGTCTATACGGTCATTCTGCCGGTGCGCAGTTCGCTGCCCGCTACGTCGTCGCGCATCCCCACCGGCTGGAATGCGCGATCCTCAGCGCGCCTTCGACTTATGCCATGCCGACACGCGCCGTCGCGTGGCCGTTCGGCATGGCTGCTCGCCGCAACCGCGATCAACATCCCGCGCCAGCCGAGGAATTATGGGTCTCGGCTGCCACTTCGACGCCAATCCAAGTGATCGTGGGCTCGCTCGACACTGAGTCTCGGCCCATAGCCCCGGGACAAGTCGGTGCAAGCCGGCTTGAACGAGCACAGGCATGGATCGCAGGCATGCATGCGCTTGCCGCCCCCAATATAAAGGCGTCGCGGGTCACTTTCATTGAAGTTCCAGACACTGCTCACGATGAGCGCAAGATGGCAGTCGCGGCCAAGCAAATGCTGGAGCGTCTCTATCGCGGCTCCTCCATGTGATACGGGCAGGTGTCGCGCTGATTGCATAGCGACAACTCTCTGCTGGCTGTCCTGCACAGGAACCTGAACGACGCCAAGGATCCGTAAGTTCCCACTCCCGACCGACGACCCCCAACCACGCGATCCGTGATCGGCCCCTCGGTGTCGGCCTCACCTCACCCCGCCCGAGCGTAGCGCTCAATGTACGGCTGCGGTGCTCGCACCTGAAAGCGCCCACTACCAACCAACCTCGTGGCAAAGAGATCCACGTCATCGCCGACAACCTCTCGGCGCACAAAAGCCAGACCGTCAAAGACTTTCTGGAAGCGCACCCGAAGGTTCATCTGCACTTCACTCCGACCTACTCGTCCTGGCTCAACCAGGTCGAACTATGGTTCGGAAAGATCGAACGCGATGTCATTGCTCGCGGCGTCTTCACATCCGTCTCCGACCTGAAGAGAAAGCTCATGCGCTATATCCGCTACTACAACAAGGCGCCGCGCACCGTGAAATGGAAATATGCTGGATCCATCACGCCACATCATCAGTACACAATCAGTTGGTACAGGCCACTAGGCGGGAGTAAATGTGTTAGGGATGGTTGGGCTTGTCGCCCAGGAAGGCGAACAAAATTCTTTTTCCGCCTGGTTCCCTAATCGACTTTTTTGCTGACTCCGCAGTCACGAAAACGGAATTGATTTGCGCCAGAACGTTAGGATCGTCAAAGGTCAACACCCAGCGCCCATCGCTCGCATCGTCGGTATGAAACACTCCCAAGCTCTTGATTGGCTTTTCAGAGCCGAGTCGTTCCCCCCACACGTAAAATGAAACCTTTGCATCTAGCTTTCGCGAGTCGGCCAGGTCGTACGCATAAAAGATGAGAGACTTTCCTTCGGTGTAGAAAATCCGTCCAAAAGCACGTTGGCTCTTCCCGTCACCATCGCGGTCGTGGACATCGATGATGTGGAGGTTCCGGGCAATGACGAGGTCGCGTACATCGCTGCCTCGCGCTGCGAGTTCTTCCTGCTGATTCAGCGCCGCGTCCTGATCCGCGAGTTTGCTGTGCAGATTGCGCAGTTCGGTCTCCTGTAGCGCCGAGACAGCGTCGCTCGTGCTTTTGTCTGTCTTGGCTTTGGCCAGATCCGCTTCGAGTCCAGCGATTCGAATCTCAAGTTGCGCTTTGTCCTACCGAATTCTAACAGCCTCTTGTTCCGCGTCGGAAAGCTGCTCGGTCAAGGAACTTTGCGCCTTGCCACTGGCCTCAAGCGCGTTGCGCTGATCACGAATCGCGGCCCGCACGGAGGCTATTTTGGACCGCGCGGAATCGAGCTTTCGTCGTAGCTCTGTGTCCTCCTTTTGACCTTGAGGAAGAACTCCCGGACTGGTCGGTATAGATACGGCTCCATCTGCGTGCGAACCTGCTGCGATCGGCGCCCTGTGCCTGCCGAGTACCAGCAATCCGGCAACGAGCGCTAGCGCCGCCACGGCACCTAACGCCATCCACTCGGTAACACGCTTTGGTCTCAGTATCGGGGCCACACGTTCCCGGCGCATCTCGATTCCTTCAGAACGGGCGCGTGCGACGAATCGTTGAGTCATGCCCGAGGGGATGTCGCAATGCAAGCGCTTGGCCGCCACCTGCGCCAACCCTCGAGCGCTGATCTGGGTGAAATCGTAGGCAGCGCTACGACAGCTGGGACAGCCGTCGAGGTGGGATCTTAGGTCCTCTAACTCGTCCTGCGAGGCTTGGCCGCTGGCAGCCAGCGCGCATAGCTCCTCGTATTGTTCATGGGTATTCAACGAGGATCCCCTTGACCCTTACCTTACGCTCGTCGGTTGTCTTTTCCGCGGCTCCGCCGGTCTTGAGCAGGACACTTCGCAATTTCGCCAGACCGCGGTAAAGATTGTGGCGTACCGAGGAGGCCGAGTCACCCGTCTTCTTTGCGATCTCCCCGGCTGTCAGGCCCTCGAAGTAGGTAAGTTCAATGACGCGGCGTTGGCGCGTTTCGAGGGTGGCGAGTACTTGTTCCACGAGGCAGACGACCTCCTGCGGAGGCAAGCATAGCAAATGTCCGGGCCCATTAAACAGTTCCGCTGGCATCGAGTCGTCCAGTTCGTCCCGACTGTAGAACCGGTTGGATTGGAGATGTTGCCGGCGGTCGATGGTGCGGTGGTAGGCGTACTGAAGCATCCAAGTCTTAAAATTCCCACGCTCCGGATTGAACTGGTTCGCCGCTCGGAAGATGTCCAAGAACACTTTTTGGACCGTCTCCTCTGCTTCCCCGTCATCGTGGAGGATTGCCCGGGCTATTCGGAAGACCAGGTGGCTGTGCCTCTCAAACAAAACGGCGAGGGCATCGTTGCAGCCCATGCGCAAGGCCGCCATCAAGTCTTCATCGGTAAGGGTCCGAAGGCGTGAGGGAGAGAGAAAAGAGGCTGCCAGTTCTTCATCCGAAAGAGGCATGAGAATACCCAAGTGCCCGCCGACACTGTTCTGCCCTCACAAAGTTCGTTAACGAAAAGCCAGGTACCTAGAGTCTCTGGAAGAGATGTCTAATGAGCTTCCCCGCCACGAAAATGGATACTATACTTTGTGGAACTATTCATTGACTGTTTGCACACTCCATGCTGCACATGGCAGCTGGAGACAAAGCGGTTTCGTGGGAAAAACGTGCGTTCGCACGAGTCCTGTTTGAGTTGCGTCAAGAACGCAACCTAACGCAGGAGGAACTTGCATTTGAGAGCGGCTACCACCCCAAGTACATCGGCCTTCTCGAGCGCGAAAAATACAGTCCATCGCTAACAACCATCCTGGAACTTGCCGATGCCCTGCACATTTCAGGGGCCGATTTTATCGGACGGGTTGAAAAGCTGATGCCTCGCAACCGATATCGCCGTCGAGACACCCGCACACTTCGCTAGAGTTGCCGTTTCAGATGCCCTCAAAAAGGATAGTATACTTGGTGGAACTATAATTGGTAAAGCGTAATTATTTAGCCGCCTATGGAGAAAGTGGGCGGCAAAGAGCCTCGGCACCCGAAAGAACCCGTCGTGAGGGCGGCCTTTGCGCGGGTCCTCGTCGAGCTTCGGAAGGAGGCAAAGATGAAGCAGGGCAAAGTTGCAGAGGAGAGCGGCTATGAGGAGAAGTACATCGGATACCTGGAACACCGAAAGCACACTCCAACATTGACGGCCATGATAGAGATCTCCAAAGCCCTGAAAGTGTCTCCCGTGGAAACCTTAACCAGGGTATTGGATTTGATGCCCAAGTTTGCTTATCTCGAAAATACTGCCTCGATATCACATCGTGATAAGCCGTAACGAGCGCCGACACTGTAGAACTACATGCTGGCTTAGTCCTGCCAACAAGCACGCAATTGACACACTGAATTCCCAGATGTGCCGGGAACCGAGGGAACTCCTGCGGTCCGACAGTCAGTCGACTGGATCGGCAGAGCGCAGACCCCTTCGCGAATACGACTAAATGATCTGTGTCGAGGGTGGGACTCGAACCCGCCTGAAAACGTAAACTGAAGGACTTGCAGCGCACAGGTAGCAACCATAAGCAACGTAAGTGCATGCAGAACCGCGGGGCCGGTTTCAGGGGGTTTCACTCCGGCACAAACTGATTTTACGTGGCGGATTACCTAGAAATGAAGTGTGGACGTACAGATGGTTTATCATCATCTTCGACCCTTTCACATGTTCATGCGCTTCCCACAACGGGAGCGCCAGTCGGTTTTCGACCGCTTGGAGTCGACAAGTGCCATTGAATAGCGACCGAAGCAAACGTCTCGATTTCGCCGTACAGCAGTCGTCCGCGGCATCCGAAATGGGAAAACAGCCGGTGGTGATTGGCGGAATAAAGGAGATGCTGTCGGTCTACAAGCTTTCGACCGATCTGCTCGCCTTCAATATTCGAAATGGCCGATTCGTCGCGGAACTTGAGGCTAGGGAAAAACAGCTTGGCCGGCGTCTTGATCCATTGGTGGCAGAGGATCAACAGATGATTAGAAATCTGCTGATTGAGCTTGATCCTGCGGCCACGGAAGCGCTGAAACGTGATCTGAAATCGGTCGGCCAGACGTCACCTGGCATCATTACGCATGATGGGTATGTGATCAACGGCAATCGGCGAATGGCAATCTTGCAGATTCTGCACAATGACGAGCCAACCGGGAAATTCCAATATTTGGAAGTGCATCGTCTTCCGCCAGACGTAGGGGAGAAGGATTTATGGAGGATCGAAGCTGGCCTTCAACTGTCGCGGGACTCGCGGCTCGAATATGGTCCGGTCAACGATTTGCTCAAAATCCGGCAGGGTATAAATGCAGGCCTGACGTACGACGAAATTGCGGCAACGCTCTATGGGATCACAGGTCCTGAAGAAGTCCAAGAGAAGGACAAGCGGTTGGTCCTAATCGAAAGCTATCTGGAGTACATCGGAGACCCTCGGTCTCACAATAGGGTCAAAGGGTTCGTCGAACATTTCATCAATTTGCAGGATTTCCTGAAGTGGCTGGATAAACAATCGGTCAAAGCCACGGAACGTCAGAAATGGCTTCTTCGGGCTTTCGAGTTAATCCGTGCCGGAGTGCCACACATGGAGATCCGGCGCCTGAGAGCCGTAGCGCTCTCGGAAGCCGCCAAGAAACACTTTCTTGCGTCCATCCAGCCCAAGGAGGGAGCCCGAACCCAAGAGCAAGAACAGAAGACGAGGGAAAATGTCACTTCCGAGTTCGACATCGTCAAGGACTACGTCGAATTGGACGAGCAGGCAAAGAAGCCGGAGCAGCTGCTGAACAAGGCTATCCGGGCCCTCGAGACACTTCTAAACCACAAGTCCGATATCGCCGCCAACGCTGATCTGCACGATGGAATCGCCAGCATTCAGAAGATGGCGGGCGAACTCACCGCTGCCTGCAGTAAGAAGATCGCCCGGAAAAGATCGTGATCCACGTTACTTTTCACCGCAATCTGATTTCGGTGTTGGCGGACCCGGACGAACCGATCCTGACTGGGGTACACCGAGCCTACTTTGAGACAATCCTCAATTTCAGGAGGAGACCAGATGGCCAAGGCTACGATTGGCCCGGTATTGAACGCATCGGAGACCAACTGCGGGACATCTCCGAATACCTCGAAGAAAGCGGCTTTGCTTTTGATCGTGACGCAGAGGCGCAACGTATTTTTGAACGTGCTCGCGGAGCGGAAGCACGACTGGCAGGAGCCATTGCAGCGGGCCGGGAAGTTTTGGAGTCGCAGGGCCCGGTGCCTCCTGAAATTCCAGATCTGCGTCGACCCCTTTTGCAACACCAAATAATCCCTGTTCTCCATCTACTGGCCGTTCCGAATGCTGCGAACTTTTCGGTTCCGGGGGCTGGCAAAACAACCATTGTGTTCGCTGCTTTCCAGCGACTGCGGGCGGACGATCAAGTAGATGTGATTTTGGTTATCGGGCCTGGAAGTTCATTCATCGCGTGGGAGGATGAATTCGAGGCGTGTTTCGGGAAGAAAGCAAATGCAGTTCGGTTGTCAGGGTCTCCGGAAGAACGGGAAGTCGCCTACATCCGTGCGGAACACGCGGAGCTTATCTTGGTTACTTATCACACAGCGAATAACGATCGGGCGCGATTGGTCGAGCTGATGAGGTCCCGTCGGATAATGCTCGTGCTCGATGAGTCGCACTATGTAAAGGGCACTGGCGCACTGGCTGAAACCGTTCTGCAGATCGCGCCTGAGGCGTCCAGGCGCATCGTCTTGACCGGCACGCCAATGCCCAATGGGTATACGGACTTGTGGACTCAGGCTGCGTTCCTTTGGCCAGAACAGCACTTGTTCGGAAACCGGGTCCAGTTCAGGACTCTAGTTTCAAATGCAGCAGGGCAAAATGAAGCCAAAGCGCGAATGCGTCCGTTATTCACCAGAGTACGCAAGTCCGAACTGGGCCTTCCGGAGCAGCGATACATTCGAATCCCGATATCAATGGGCCCACAGCAACAACGCATCTACAACATACTCGCTGCGCGCACGTTGAACGATATCGCACTCTTGCCAAATGAACGACCGGTGATCCGGCAATGGCGACGGGCACGGATGATTCGTCTCCTCCAAGCGGCTTCAAACCCGGCACTGTTGGCTCAACCATCAATTGAATTTGCGCTTCCACCGGAAGAGGCACTGGATCGTCCGGTTCTGGAAATCTTGCAAAATTTCATGCGGTACGAAATGCCAAAAAAAGTGCTGGCGGCGGCCGAGTTAGTACGCCGACTACTGCAAGATCCAAATGAGAAGGTCGTAGTGTGGACGCATTTTGTCCGCAACGTGGAGTTGCTTTTGGAACTTCTGAAGGAATTTGGGGCCCTTCCGCTCTATGGTGCAGTTCCACGCGAAGGCCCTGATGACGAGGAATATACGCGGGAACAGCATATCCGTGCTTTTCGCAGCAGCCGGGAGTGCAGAGTGTTGGTGGCAAATCCCGGAGCCGCCGCGGAATCCATCTCACTCCACCGCGTTTCTCATAACGCCGTATACCTCGATCGTACTTTCAACGCGGGCCAATTCATTCAGTCACGTGATCGCATCCATCGCGTAGGGCTCCGACTGGATGAGACTGTTACATATCACCTCTTACTCAGCGAAGCGACCATTGACCAGACCATCGATGCGCGCCTTCTGGCAAAAGAAGAACGCATGATGGCACTGCTCGACGACCCGGATTTGCCGGCCACTGAATTGCAAATATCAACTGATCACTTGTGCGGCCCCGACGAGCAGGAAGAAGAGATCGATTTTGAAGCGGTGATCGAGGACTTGCGTCGCCGACTGAATCCAGACGCGGAATAATAGAGGTTTGGCGAAACGTGATGGAATCTCTTTTGCCCGAAATTCGACCCGAGGAACTAAATAAGCTTTTGATCCTCCTTGGTGAACTCGGTGAAGAAACTGGTCTAACTAAGGGCACTCTTGTATCAGCGATGCGCAGCACAACGTATGGCGCGCAGGTGGGGAGTGCGCAATCCACCCTCGATCTGGCCAACATCTTGGGGTTCATTCAGATTGCACCGAGGGATGTCATTCGGCTCACGAATGAAGGCTCACGCCTCATCTCTTTGAATCCGGACAGAACCTACGAACTGGCACCGGCACAAGCTCGGTTTCTAACGAGCAGGTGTATGGCGATACCTCCGCTAAACCAGGTTTTTAGGACCCTGCTCGGTCGGTTCGCCAGAGACACAAAACGGGCCACATTCTCTCTTCGTTTACCGGCTCCGATGAGCTCTGTGGAAAGGAGCCTGTTTGTATTTCTCACGCGTCTCGGTTTCATAGCCATTCGCGGAGTCGACGCCGAAGTCGCGATAACGTACCGGGATCAGGCGTCCGTTCTGAGAAACTCACGCGCCATTTCTCAAGAGGAACTGGAGTTGATGCTTGCTCTCAGAAGACAGCAAGGCGATGCGGCCGAACGTTGGGTCGTCTGCGCTGAGAAAGAGCGCCTCCGGAATAACGGTTCCCATGCGGAAGCCGACGCTGTCGATCGGGTCAGCGTGACTGATGTTTCAGCCGGCTACGATCTCGCCAGCTTCAATGGTGACTCTCCAACTCTTCGGCATGACCGATTTATCGAGGTGAAGAGTACGACAGGAGACAGGGCCATGTTTATTTGGACGATCAACGAATACGAAAAAGCCAGCGAGCTTCGTGAATCCTATTGGATCTATCTGTTGCTTAGGTTCAATGCAGAAACCGGTGAGCACGTTGGCTTTCTAAGGATTCAAGACCCGGTCAGCAAATGCTTACCCGGCGGGGATTTATTGCTGGATACACAGGCATTTCAAGTGACGATTCCTGTTCCCCTTAAGTTCATCGCTTGACCCTGTGAGACAATTCTGGTACCGACTTGACAGAGAAGAAAAAAACGAGACACATTCCGCGCAAGACTCTTCTCGAACAGGGTTTGCCAATCGAGCAGATGTACCAGCTTGCTCGAAGGGAGGGCAACTCCAAGAAACCCATTTACGAGATCCATAAATGGTGGGCTAGACGACTAGGCCATGTATTCCGGAGTCTCCTGATTGGCGCTACCACCGCGGGTCGCGAGGGAGTTCGGCCTGACAGAGCACTATGGAGACGCTTCTATTCGAGAAACAATCTCCGTGGATTGACAGTACTAGATCCCTTCATGGGTGGGGGGACCTCCGTGGTCGAGGCTCTCAAATGCGGGGCTCGAGTCATCGGTGTTGATGTTGATCCTGTCGCTTGGTTCGTGACGAAGAATGAGGTTGCTCACTGCGATCTCAACGCATTAGAGACGGCATACGCACTGGTGGCCAAGAAGGTAGAAGGAGCTATTCGGCAGGCTTATCAGACCACAGATCCGGACACTGGTGAGGCACGGGAGACAGTCAACGTATTCTGGGTGACAGAAATTCACTGTCCAGAATGCAAACTCAAGTTCGATGCTCATCCCCACTTTCGATTAGAATTCAACGAGGCTCACTCGACGCAAACGGTATTTTGCAGCAACTGTGGTGATGTGCGGGCTGTTCCGCTTCACTGGAAAACGTTTACCTGCTCTTCTTGTTCGCAACGTACCGCAATCATGGCTGGGCCCGTGGCAAATGGAGGCTTCCAATGTCCTGAGTGCGATCACGAAGGCAAGCTCTTCGAGTTGGCTACTGCCGGTAGGCCATTATCGAAACGGATCTTCGCAATTGAGTATTCGGTTCAACCGAAGGAAGGCAAGCCAATCCGTCGGTTTAAGCGAGTTACAACGGACGACCTCAAGCTCTACCGGCGAATCAAAAGCCTCTTCCAGCAGGAAAAACACGCCCTTCGATTCCCGCGAGCGTCAATATTCAAGCGCCGCCGCTTTGATCGGCGGCCTATTATGCACGGGTACGACCGATACGAACAACTATTTTCTGACAGACAGCTCTATTGCTTGTCGCTCATCCTTGGAGCAATCCTAGAGATCCCTGAACCCGTGGTGCGACAATACATGCTGGTTGCATTCTCGGATTGTCTTGCGAGCAATAACTGGCTGGTCTCTTACGCGTTCGGTTATCAGAAAACTACACCCCTGTTTGCGATTCATGGATATAAGGTTCCACAACGCCCTGTCGAAGGGAACGTGTGGGGGAATCCTAATTTCGGCCGAGGCAGTTTCTCTCGGTGCTTCGCGAAATTAGTAGCTGGCAAACGGTATGCACTACGTCCATTTGAGTACAGCTATTCCGCCGCGGGGGTTATCAAGAAAATCTTCACAAATGAGAGTATTTGTACCAAGGTCGTTTCGTCGCCGACGGAACTTCTAGACGATGATGCCCGGGCGTGCTTGCTGAACCGGTCCTCTATCAACCTGTCAGTCATCAGTAACGCATCCGTAGACTTGGTGCTCACTGATCCGCCCTTCTACAACAACCTGCCTTATTCAGAGCTGGCGGATTTCTACTATCAATGGCTCAAGGTTGAGTTGAATCCTGCGACGGTCTCGAATCCGCACCACCAAAGCCTCCTTGTGCGAGGGAAAAATAGAGATGAACATCAGATATATGTTCAGGGCTTGACAGACTCTTTGGCAGAATGTGACCGAGTATTAAAACCGGAGGGCATGCTGGTATTTACCTTTCATCACAAAGACCCCGCGGCGTGGCATGCGCTCGGCACGGCCCTGGCGGGTACTAAGTTTTACATTTCAGCAATTTCGCCTGTAAGAGCAGAGGGGGTAAGCGGATTTCACACGTATGCCGGTACGCCAAAATGGGACGCAGTTGTTTGTTGTAGGAAAACTCCTAAATTGCCGCAACAAAAGCCGTTTGATCGTTTGCATTGTCTTCAACAAATCATAAAAGAAGAGAAATATTGGTCCAAACGTCTACACAAGAAGAAAGTCCCGTGGTCGTTGGCCGACTCAAGTAGCTTCGCATTTGCGCTGGCAATGCGGGCCGCTGTCAATCGACGCTGGACCCAAATCGAGTTCTCGGTATTGCTGGAGGAAGCATCGCGGTTATATCCACAAAAGGGTATCCATTCATTTGACATCAGCAAATTGGCAAATTTGTCCAAGCAAGCGTGATGATTTAGATATCCACCTAGCTAGCTAGGAACTACGCACCGTGCTCGGAACCATGGCCATTATCGTGGGTTGCGGTGTACCTTACCAGTTTTGCTATCTCGCCTCGCACTTTGCGTAGGTTGTTTCATAGCTCAAGAGCCGGATCTTATGGATGGCGGAGCGCTATAGATGGTTCGGGGACTGATCATGAGCAGCTGTGCGAAGAGGTCTTCGACAGGATGCGCGATGTCACCGGAGCTGAAAGTACAGATGGTCCCTTTACTTCTTCCCCGTTCACAACGACTCCCACGGCAAATCGCACACTGTCGGCACACTTCTGGGCGACAGGGTGTTCTGACCTCGCTGGAACCCTCGGCCGGCTGATGGGCCGTCAGTCCATTCGGATCGATCCTTTCTCTTCGTTACACCACCAATGTGTCGCTTGAATATTGTCTGGGTGGTCGTCTCTCCGCGCCCCTCCCATTCCTCTGGGATCCTTGTGATCAGGCACGATGTCGTTGTAATCCGTGAACTCTTCATGGCAGATGGCGCACTTCCTGTCCTGTTCGACGATCTTCGAGTTCAGGAGCTTCCGCATCTCGGCGGGCGACCGGAGTTCACGGTAACCTCTCGGGTGGTGCGGATCGTCGATGCGTTGCACGCCCATCCTCACGATTCTTGGTTTGTTTTCTTTTTGTATTGATTCTCGGCCGCAGCAAAACAATGATCGGTGTACGGGACAATATTCATTGCGACGCAGTCTCATGATCGTGCTCCACAATTGGCTTCTAAGGGATTGCTTCGACTGAGATGGGCCTTGGGAAAGTGGCTGGCGAAAATGGGATTGAGTTAGGCCAGGAAAACCGGAACACCGGACGTTACAATATCTGTGAGGCCAATTCCATCGCAGCAGAGTGGCCACAAATCGCCCAAATCGAGAAGCGATTAAGCGTCTTTCAGCTGGAAGTCTTCGCCGCTGTCATCAAGAGCTTCCAGCAGATGGATAATCCACTTCGCCTCAACAATTTTGCAATGGGGCTGCGCGAGCTGTCGCGGATTGTCCTGCATGATCTCGCTCCCGATGCGGACATCAAAGCATGTTGTTGGTACGAGGAGGAGAAGAACAAGGATGGAGCTGTTGTCTTCACGCGCCAACAACGCATCAAATATGCCGTTCACGCCGGCCTAGCGGAAGATTTTGTAGAAAACACTCTGCTCGTCGACGTGGAAGAGACCATCAATGACTTCCGTGACCTGGTGAACACCCTGAGCAAGTTCACGCACGTCGGACCGACGACGTTCAACATTGGCGGAGCAGACGCCGATGATCTCGCCAGGCAGGCCTTGGACACCTTCATCATGCTTTTTGACACCATTGACGAATGTCGAAAGCAAGTGCGTGCCGAGATGGAAGATCACGCGAAAAACGCGGTCGATGATGAACTCTTAGAGACTACCATCCAGGAATTGGATGAAATTGCAACGCACTATCAGGTCGAAGGCTGCAACATCGACAACCTTAAGCTTGTAGAAATGAACGCAAATACGATCAAGTTCCAACTCCATGGCTCTGTGGACTGCGAGCTGCAGTATGGTTCCGACGGCGATTGTGCGCGCGGCGACGGAGTACGAGTCGGTGACAATTACCCTTTACGCTGTGACCTCGTGGCCGACATCGCGGACCCTCTGAAACTCAGCGTAGAGGGTCTGCGAGTGGACAATAGTTCCTTCTACGAATAATTCTTTGAGGCTGGGAATGCCATCGGTGGACAGAAACTTGGTGGCTGAGCAATGGACGACACTTCCGAGTGTTCTCAGCGCAGATCTTTGCAACTGGGAACGTTAGACGGATTCTCTTGGCCCGCGATATCTCCGTAGCAGTATCGTCCAGTTACCGTGTCCAGCAAGATGGAATCGGGGAAGGGGTCGCCTGCGCGGATGAAACGTCCGGAAGGAGCGGGGTGACTCAATTTCAAAGTGAGAACTGAGGACGCGATCACCAACACTCCCGTGATCAAGGCAGTCCAGAGCGGTACGAAGTGCCTCCAGCGTGCCGCTGCGTCCTTCTGACGGTCGTGCAATTCAATTGCTGTATTGATAAGGGTCTGCGTAAACTCCGCCGACAGGGCCGGACGTTTCCTTGTTGGATCGCTCGGCTGTACGTGACGGGCGACAAGCGACAGCGGATGTTTGGCCTCGTCGGAGACTCGGAAAATCTCAGGGTGCTCTTTGGCGAGCGCAACCCATCCTTCTTTTGAGGATGCCGGCGAACCTAGTTCCTTCTCGATGATGCCCGACTCACTCCGATGTGTGTCCGGATCGAATGCAAGCACCTGAATGAGCGCCAGAACGTCACTAAGGCGACCAGGTTTTGTGTAAGCTCCCTTGGTCATCGGATGGAATTGTACGCTCGGACCGTGGGTGAACCAATTACTAGGTGGCCTCGAAGAGCGGGTGTCTAAAGATCCCAACTCTAGGCCGCGATGAGCAGAGCCTCTGTTCGGTAGGCTGGTACAATTCCTGCCCGAGGGGGAATCATGCCGAATCTGGGCGGGATCGTGCGGGAGTTGAAAACGCAGCGGGATCGAGCGCAAGGAGAGGTGGAGCGACTGAATGCCGCTCTGACGGCTTTGGGCAACCTGGGAAGTGGGAATCGAAGATCGAGCCGAGTGCCGGCCGCGAGAAAACGAAAACCTATGTCCGCAGCTGCTCGAAGAAAAATCGCCGCAGCTCAGCGTGCCCGTTGGGCAAAATGGAAGGCCCGCCAGAAAGCTTGAGGCCCATCTACTGCGCGCACGGCCAACAGAGCTTCCACCGCCGCTCTGTCAGGAGGGAGCCTGGTACATCTCCTAACGTTGCCTGCGTGGCTCGGGGGTCTCCGACGAGCAGTTTGGTGCTATATGGTGATACGCCAAAACGAGCGACGCAAATTCAGCCGGTGTTACGGGGTTCTCCTTGTTGCGCCCTCGTGGACACGCTGATTACAAAACCTGATGGCTTATACCAAAATTCCAGTCGACGAACCCATCCTCGCCAACCCGGCCAACGAGGAAACGAATGCTTTGCCATACTGGATCGAGGCGTGCGCGTACCTGTTCAATCTCATAATCGGAGATCCGGATCTCAGTCGGCTGCCCATTGGCGACCAACTGCATGCTCTCCTGAGCTTTTGGCGAGCAAAACGTCTCAGTGCAGCCCGAGCCGATCTGGAGGATGCCGCGCTTGATCTGTCATATTTCGGCCCCGTAGGAAAGGCCGTATGGTACGTGACGGACAAGAAAGATCCCCAGTTCAAGAGGGAGTTGACGCGGTTTGCGACCGATGCAGCATCCGCTGTTGGCAATCACTATCTCTTCTATATCGTCGGGACACTTGCGGCGAATGGCTACAAGGTGGGATTCGTACCGGAGGCTGGCAAACAGAACAGAAAGACTCCGGACCTGTGGGCCGAAAAGAATGGCAAGCGGATATGGATTGAAGCGAACGCAAAACAGCCGGTCAGAACGATTGACTCTCACGAACGGGAATGGCAGTTGATCAGAGATATCTTGGAGGAGAAAAAACAGAAGTTCAGCGAAGCGATCTACGCCCCAGGCCTTATAGTCGCTGACGTTTCTCCGATTGCTGATCGAATTAATAAGCCGGGAACGGTTAACGGCGCGCCCTTGGTCAAGACGAATGCGAATTGTTGCCAGCCTTTATCCGGTGGGGGCTTCCTGTGCCGACTGTATGACGATCCGGATTGGGCTTCTCGCCCAGAGAATCGTGACCACATATTCGCATTTCTGGTTCAGGAGTTTGCCGCCATCGACCGTAACAAGTATCACGTCGACCAGTGTCTGGTCACGATTTCAAGAAGAGTAGTGATAACGGGAAACAACGTGGCATTTCCTCGCCAGCATCAACTGATCGTGACGCGGAGAGCAGAGGCCAGTGCTCTTACGGAACTGTCACGTTCCGTCTATGCGGTTTGAAGCGGACTAGGGGCCGAGTATGAGCTTTTGATCGACCGCGTCGTATCGAGCTTTGACAATCGCGAGATCGGGGACTCGCTGCCTTGCCCAGGCCCGAATGACCTGCTCGTTATGTGCGGATACGCTTTTCCCCAAGATCAATCGCTTCAGCCAGCGTGGTTCTAGCTTCACCTTGGCGCCCGTGCCCCTCGGCAAGACGAGCCGGACCTCTTCTTCATTGCTCCACTCGGGACGCTTGCAGAAGAACCAAAAGCCATTGGTGTGATCCGGATTGTTGACATCCATCTGGAGTGAGTCTTCGTACAACACATCCCTCGCCGTCTCGAACAGCGGCCCTTCGTTTACAAACTCCAGGCAATATCCGGCATGATCCCCCGCGTATTTGGCCCAGAGATTGAGGTTGTCGAAGCGCTTCGACATGGAGTAGATACGGTAGTCCTTCAACTCCGCGTGCAGAATCTGAGTCAGATTTCTCTGCAGGCCCTCGGTACCAAGCCGTTTGACGTTGTAGTAAATGATTGCCTTTTCTTTCTCCAGTTCTACGCGTGACATGGTCGGGCTCCGCTGCACGAGCTTTTGGTACAGGAAATGGCTCATCTCCTCCTCGGACAACGGCGCGAGGCGTGGTCTTCCGTCGGCGGGATCGTTCAGCTGATCTAGACTTGGCAGGTACAGTTCATGGTCTTGAATAATGATTCGGAGCCGCTCCCGGTGCTCGGGAGTTGCCAGGCTTGAGTACTTGTAAAAGAAGGGGACTGTCGCCTTGGGAGGCAGCGGAATTGTCCCTTTGTGACCAGTTGTCGGTTTGTTCGACGTCGTCATCGGCACCTTTATCTGTTCCAGTCTCAGCGGTTCGCTCGTCCCGCCGCAACCTCACCTTGGTAACTATTGCATAGGAGCCCTTCTCGCCTTCAGAATGGTATTGGTAGTTTTATGACCCCAGCGAAGGAAAAGATCGAAGTTGCGATCCGGACGTTGAGATCTCAAGGGCACGTCGTTGAAATTCAGCTGGACCACGGGAAGACGTGGTTCGAGATCGACTGTCGAATGCGCGCCTCGGCGGAAGAAATGCAGGACTTGGCAGACGGCGTTTACTCGCTCGCTGAACTGGAAGAGGTCTTTCTCCAGAGACGCATTCAAAGCACACCTCCGGACGAACTCGCCGAAGCCGTGATCAACGAGTGGGCGATGTATGCTCAGTCCGGCCACGCCAAAGAGTTGGCTCCAGCATTCAGGGACTTGGCTGATAGGGCTTGCGAGTTTCGCAACGCAACGCAGTGGCTAGAGAATCAACGCAGGAGTTTTGAATTAATCGCAGAATACGCGGGTCAACCTTCATCCGAGGCTGCCCTCGAAACACCGTCAGCTCGCGAAAGGGCCGCCCGCGAGGCGTTTCTGGCAGCCTATAAAAACTACTTCAGCCTGAGGATCTCAAAGGTGGACGAGGTCGGACGGTGAGCCGGAAGGTCACCACCTACCAGACGGTCACGCGTGACCGGGCATGCCTGGCCGTGAAGGTCTACAACGAGGGCCTGTACGGTTGCGTTAAGAACCCCGACCTCGACAAGCGCGCCCACGACATGTTTGCCGAGGGCTTGGGGTCAACTCTTGGAAAAATCGAGCGTCAGGTCACGTTTACAGGGGACGACTATGGCGGAGTTGCAGGTCGTCCGGCTGCCCTTAAGCTTGCTCCCGATATCGCCCGCGATATCTTTCAGAACCGCGAAGAGTACGACCGGATATCCAGTGGTGCGCTGCCGATTTTGTCTCAAGTAGATGATCGGACTGCAATTGAAACCCTCTATCGTCCGTTCGTGAAGCCACTCATTGACAAGAATGGTCGCGAGACGAGCAACTGGCTCGTGTGGGCCGCCAAGTTTTGGCACCATTTGAATCCACCCGCTTTTCCAATCGAGGACAGCCGCGTCGACGATTTTTTCCTTCTTAACAACGATTCTGCTTCGGTCGACAAATACATGAAGCTCCGAAACAGGTTTAAAAGCTTCGTTCTGTCTCATCAAGATTGGTTGCCGTATCTGCGGCAAGCCGATGGCGGAGCAGACGGAGAGGTCGATGGCGTTCCGCTGTGCTCTGACAACAAACTGTGGGACAAAATGATCTACGGTCTGGGTGATCTCGATCGGGCTGGAAAATGAAAGATGGAAGACCGGGAGGGCGGAAGATCTCCCTTCACGCGATCGCCGAGATGAATCAGACCATCAGGTGCAACGACGGCACAAACTGAGTGATTGTGCTATCGATCTACCAAAGAGATCCGGACCGAACAGGCTAGAGATGACCCAGAGTCGAAACGCGAATCGTCCTCGCCTGCAGTGTATGAATTTTATTTACAGGGGCTTCCTCAGTCCCGCCTCGGACAATCAGGACACCCTCGGAATCTACTGCTCTACTATCGGATGACGATCTTCTTCCTTGGGAGTGCAACAGAAGATACAGACATTCGAGCAAGCAGCGGACCTTTGTAGGTAAAAATCGTCAACGCCTCGTGCCCGTTATAAAAGGATTCGAGGTGGAACAGTTGCGATTCGCCCCGGTCGTCGATCAGGGTCACGTCTCCATTCGCGATCGGCCCACCTCTCTTGAATGAAGCGTGCGCCCGAAGCACCGCGCACGCGGCGTCCTCCGTCATATTGCCGAACCGTTCAATGAAGGTACGCGACCGTATGAAGTAGCGGCATTGTTGTGCCGGTCGATTGGGATCGGAACTGCCTCGTGGGTGGGATCCGACGATGCCGAGCGCCGGAATATCTAGCGCCTCGACCAGTCGCCAGAGGGTGGAAGTCATCGTATTCCCGTAGCGCTTGGTCGCGGCCTTAATGAGTTCGAAGGTTGGCTCCGACCCGCTGGCAAATTCTCGGAACTGGTCCTGGAAGAACAATAAGCGCCCTGCGCCATAGTTGGCTTCGGCTTCGATTTGCGCGTGACAGTCCGGGCTCAGCGTGTATTCGGTGTCGCCAAACATCGCATCCTGATGCCACGGAACTCCGTCATGAATGATCTCGTGGGTTTCGCTCCAGCGCCATTTCAGCTTGGGCTGCGAGGAGTCAATCAAAACCCTCCTGCGATCGGGCAGATAGAGAGCCTTCAAGGAGCGCTTGCGGACCACATCGAGAATCAGGGTAGGCCGGGAGAAAACCTGCTTGGCTCCGATGTAGGCTCGGCTGACGAACTCGCGCAACGGCCCCTCATCCACGGATGAGTAGTAATGCCGATCGAGCTTTTGCAAGGCCCGGACATCGTCCAGAACCAGCGGTGGTTCCGGCCTCCCCAGGCCGCGAAGTATCTTCGCGACCAAGATATCGATGTCCCGGGCCGTGCGTTCATCCAGAAAGCGGTTTCTCATTGTTCATTTAAGAACTTCACATATTCCTCAAAAGCAGCGTGTTCCTCGGGGCTCACATCCTCCACCGGCTCCGAGCGCGCGGCAAATCTCACGCTGGCCTGCTGCAGGCCAAAGTCTTTGATTTTTAGAAGGCCAGCTAATGCCATCAATTTCTTCGCCGGCAACTTAAGAAATTCTGCCAGCTGGTGAATGGTTCGGGGAGTTGGCTTGAAGGATTCGTCCGACTCAATCTTCACCAGTTCCCCTAGATCGACATCCGACTTCTGCGCGAGTTGCTCCAAAGACAGTCGCCGCTCCCGCCGTGCCAGCTGAAGCAGACGAACAAACGCCGTCTTCGTAGCCTCCACGTTCGGCACGCTGGAGACATCCGCTTGCCATTCCGGATCGATTCGCGAAATCAAGCCACCCACGGAAATGAAGTGCCGATCCTCTTGCTCTGCTCGCTTTGTCAGCCAATTCCGATCCTTATTGAACTTCATACTCATTCTCCTGCCAAGTATTTCTCTGCTTGTTCGCGTGTAAATTCGCACCAGAGCAGGTTTTCTTTGTGCGGGTCACGGCCGACCGGCGTCATGCCGGACTCGTTGATATAAAAGCCTTCTGAACCGGGGAGAGAATGCAAGCCCAGGCGGCCGCGGAAGCCTTCTTCCTGGCTCTGCAGCACGGCCGCCTCGAAAAGTCGTGTTCCCACGGCCCGAAAGCGTTGCGGTTGTCCGAGCGCCCCCATCAATTTCTTAATATTCCAGGGCGCCGATTCGATGTAATCGATGTAGACCAGCGGTTTCCCCTGCTGCTCAGGAAGTCGGCAGGAGTGGGCCACGGTCTCAACTTTCATAATTCCCTGAAGCTTGCCCGCGTGGGCGAGGCCGTAAAACTTGACTGCCAGCAGCTTCAGTTCGGCTTCCTTCCGGGTCCAGTCCCAGTGGAAGTGCCGCGGAATCAGGAGCCCCTGGTTCGGTTGTTGCGACAGGGCCCGTGCTGCCGCCAGGATGACGGGCCGCCACTCCGCCTGCGTTTCGATGAAATGGGGCAACGCCACCTCGTCGAAAATCTCCGCGTCGACCGGTGCGCCGGTCTGCGCGTCGATGATTTGGATCGTTTCTCTCACAAAACCATCAACTCCGCCTTCTGCTTGTCGTGGTCCTCAAAAAAGAGCTTTTCGCCGCGGGTGATGCGGGCGTCAACCAGTTGATAGAGCCTAAGTGCTTGACGGATCAGGGCAGTCTTACTCAAGTCCTTCTGGACTGAAAGTTGATCCAGCACGCTCATCTCCTGATCCGTCAGGTTAAGAGTCATCGTGCGCTTCTGGTTCATTTTCATTGGCCTCCCGAGAACAAATATACTCCATTTGGCCAATTTTGCAAGTAGTTTATATACATAGTTTAATTATTTATTAGCTGTTTAATGGCTATTTATGGTATAGTATTTTTGAGCCCAAGGAGGCCTCTCGCCATGGACCACGTTATCCCCGCGGAAGAAATCCTCGAAGTTGTCGAGATCGAGATCTTTGCTCTGGAAGAAAAACCACTGCCACGTGCTCGGCACTATGTCATTCGTGTGGACAAGGAGAAGGTCACGGTGGATCAGCCCGAGATCACCGGAGCCGAGATCCTCGCCTTGGTCGGGAAAACCCCGGCCCAGTTCAAGCTCTATGAGCACCGTCGGCATCATCAGCCGAAAGCGATTCAGCCGGACGAGGTGGTCCATCTTCATGCCCACCATATCGAGCGTTTCACCACCATGCCGAAAGGTACGACAGAGGGCATCGAGGCCCTCTGTCGTCGGCAGGACTTCCACCTGCCCGAATCAGAGGAAGCCTACCTCGACCGGCTAGGTCTGCCCTGGGAGGCGCTGCGCGATGGTCCGACGCGCTGGCTGATCATTCATAATTGGAAGCTTCCCGCCGGATACAACCACCAGCAGACAAGCCTGGCGCTGCTTATTCCGGATAATTACTCGGACAGCCAGATCGACATGGTCTATTTCAATCCCCATTTGGCAAGGAGAGATGGCCGGGCAATCGGCGCCTTGTCGACGCAGAACATTGCGGGAGCCGCATGGCAACGCTGGTCGCGCCACCGCACGAGCGCCAATCCTTGGCGTTCAGGCGTCGATGACGTCGCAAGTCACTTGGCGCTCGTGGACGAGTGGTTACTGCGGGAGTTCTCGAGGGCGATATGAAATTCACGCTTCACATGACCCAGCGGCATCACGATGCACTGCGCGAACACCTGTTCCCTGGAGATCGAAAAGAGGCGGTGGCCCTCCTTCTATGTGGTCGTAGGGCAGGCGCGGAACACCATGTGCTGACGGTCCGCAGAATCGTGCCCATTCCTTACGAGGTCTGTGACCGGCACGCCGACCGTGTGACTTGGCCCACGGAACAGGTCGACGCTCTCATCGCGGAAGCCTACGGACGCGGGTTGGCGATTGTGAAAGTGCACAGTCATGGCGTTGATTACCGCAGATTCTCCGCCACCGATGACGCCTCTGACAGTGCGCTGTTTGCGTCGATCGTTAGCCTGCTCGATGACTCCCTGCCGCACGCCAGCCTGATCATGCTTCCTGATGGAGAACTATTCGGGCGCGTCCTGGGCGAAGACGGCAGGATCGTCGCACCGCTTGCATCCGTAATGGCTGTCGGCGATGACATTCGCATCTGGACCGAGCGCCGGTTGTCGCAAGGGAGCTTTGCGCTGCGGCACGCCCAGGCCTTCGGCAGCGGAACGACAGATCTGTTGCGCAGCATGTCCGTTGCTGTGGTGGGCTGCTCTGGAACCGGGAGTTTCGTGGCGGAGCAGTTGGCGCGCTTGGGTGTTGGCCGATTGGTGCTGGTCGATCCCGATATCGCCGAGGAGAAAAACCTGAATCGCATTGTGAACAGCGCCAAAGAAGATGTCTACTTGGTGCGGCCGAAAGTGCATGTGCTCGCATCCGCGATTGCCCGTATGGGACTCAATCAGGAAGTGATTGCTTTACAAGAAACGCTCCTGACGCCGGAGGCGGTGAGGGCTGTAGCGGAATGTGATGTTGCGTTCGGCTGCATGGATGGGGTCGAAGGCAGGCATGTGCTCAACCGGATCGCCACTTTCTATCTCCTGCCCTATTTTGATGTCGGGGTTCGCCTGGACGCTGACGGGGCAGGCGGCATCGAGCGCATTGCCGGCGCCGTCCACTATATTCAGCCCGGTGGATCGAGCCTCCTCAGCCGCGAGGTCTACAGCATGGCCCGCGTCGATGCCGAATCGCTGCGCAGGACCAATCCCGAAATGTACCGCCGCCTCATCCGGGAGGGTTACCTGCGCGGCGTCGATGAAGACCGACCCGCCGTTGTCAGCGTGAATGCATTCTTCGCCTCGCTCGTGGTCAACGAATTTCTTGCACGACTGCACCCGTATCGCAATAGCACGAATAGGAATTACGCCTACGTGGCGGCCAATTTTTCCGAAATGCAGTTTTTTACTGAGCCAGAAGCGCCCCCATGCCCATTGTTGCAGAAGCACGTCGGTAGGGGAGATGTGGTGCCGTTGCTCGAGAGAGCGTCACTGTCATGAAAAAGTTCGCTCGCAAAGTCGTGACGGTAGCGCGAAGACTGCTACGCCCATGGATTACCAAAGACTATTGGCATATTGTTCGTGTCGATGAACTCCCCGACGTCCTCAAACAGAGATCGCTTTACCTGATCGGTGACAGTGCGCCATGGTCGGCTGCGCTTCTGTGCCCGTGTGGTTGCCGTGATGTCATTCAATTGAGCCTGTTGCACGGTGATTCTCCGCGCTGGAGGCTATCGCTCGACGGCGACGAACTGCCAACGCTCGTTCCTTCGATCCGGCGCACCCAGGGTTGCCGTGCGCATTTTTTTCTGCGGCATGGAAGAGTTGCATGGTCCGATCATGTTCCGAATTCAGAACAAGCTCGACCCCGGACTTGAAGTTGCTGACCTCGGTAATGTGCGCGATGCCTGGTCGGCTTGGGAAAATAAGCGTACCAACTTGCTAGTCGAAACGAAGTCTGAGTTAGAAGGAGCTTCGCTCATGCCCAACAAATGTCCACTCTGCGGACAGCCGTTGCCCAAAGGTGTCCATCAGCACGAACTCGATACTCGCCTGAAGAAGCTCGCGTCGCCGGTCCTGGCACAAGAGCGAAAGAGGATGCAAGACGATTATGAGGCTCAATTGACAGATGAGCGGAAGAGAGCGGTCCGGAAGGCCAAGGAACAGGTTCAGCAGGAACTCCGGGAGGCGAAGGCGCGCGCGGGACGAGCCGAGCAAGACAAGCAGAAAATACGAAGACAGTACGAGGAACGGCTATTGGCGGCGCGAAAAACCGCTCGTCAAGCTGCGGAGCGCGAGTTTCGCCAGGAATTCCAGGGCCGCGTTCGCAAAGAGGTTGCCAAAGCCGTTCGCTCTTCGACTTCAGAGAGCGCGGCCCAACTAGAGAAGCTAGAAAATGAGCGCCAGAAGGACAAGATGCGTCACGCGGCGGAAAAAACTAGGCTGCAGGGGCAACTGCAGGATCTTACGCGCAGGTTCGAAGCCCGAAGCGGAGAGCGGATCGGCAGCGAAGCCGAAATCGACTTGTACCAGCAATTGAACCAGGCGTTTCGCGGCGAGGGAGACAAGATCGACCGAATCGGTCGCGGGGTCAGCGGGGCTGACATTGTCCACGTGGTCATGGACGGAACAAAAATTGCAGGTCGAATCATCTATGAAAGCAAGGATACCTTGGATTGGAGCCACGGCTGGATCACGAAGGCAAAGCACTACCAGAGCCAGTATGAGACGCCGCATGTCCTGATCGTCACCCGGGCCTTTCCCGGCAGGCAGAAGGGTCTCTGTGTGGAGAAAGGCATCCCCGTCGTCGAGAAACGGATGGCGATCTCTCTTGCGATCATGATCCGAGAGGCCGTGATTGAAATTGCTCGATTGAAGTTAACCGACAGCGACCGCGATGAGAGATCGCAAGAACTATTTGATTACGTCGTGGGAGACAAGTTCGTCACGCGCTTCCGCGAAATCGCGGAAGGGGTTGCGTCGTTGCGCAACCAGCAACAGAAGGAGCGCTCCTGGCACGAGAACACGTGGGAAGCCGAATCGAAGATTCATGCGCGAATGGACGGATGTCATCGCGAACTGGGGGCACAGATTCGGGCCATTGTTGGTGGCTCCTCTAACGGAAGAGGATTGAGTCTCGCTGCCAAGGCGTAGCTCAAAAAACACGAAGAGGAATCAAGTGGCCGCTACGCTCCATCTCCGTTGCGAGTAATCGGGGCCGTCATCCGTCCGCTCTCCGAATCCGGCGCGAGAAAAGTGCGTTTCGACACAGGCTTGCATGGCACTCAACCTCACCCTCAGTATGTCGCCGGACTCGCCGGTGACATCATGAGGGTTGGGCTGGTTAAAACATCAAAGTGCCTGGAGATGGCGATCAGCAGTTCTTCCGTACCGTCTTGAAAAATCGCGTTGTGATCCGGAATGAGAATGGGCGGAACGCCCATCACATAGAAGGGAGTGTCATTCCAGACCCGTTCCGTACCGAACTTGGCTCTCTGGCTGAATCCTGTCTCCTGTTTGCATTTGTTCTCCAGGCTGGCGGGATCATTGTGCGCGATGCAGTAGCAAGATTGGGTTTTCTTCGGGCCATCGACCAGAAAGTAAGGCCTACCCCGGACTGTTGCTGCGATCATGAGGCCGATATTGGGCCCAGCGATGCGGGAAATAAATCTGAATGACAACGCGACGCCGCCATGACAATTCATAGCGAAGCCCAGAAGTGGGAGCCGCCCGCACATGCAGAGCGCGAATGATGAAGATCGCCTGTTCCAGGTTCTTCCGTCTTTAATACCACATTTGGCCGCGCCGCTGCCATAATGTGAAAATGGTGCATATTTTTCCGCGTGACAGTTGGCTTCCGAAGTCCGTCCTCTGCTTGCGCGACTATGACCGGCACAAATTCTTGCTCGACGTGATCGCCGGAATCACCGTCGGCCTGGTCGCTCTCCCGCTGGCCATGGCTTTCGCCATTGCCTCCGGACTGACGCCGCAGGCCGGCATCTACTGCGCCATTGTTACCGGCTTCCTCATCTCCGCCTTCGGCGGATCCAAGACTCAGATCGGCGGCCCCACCGGCGCCTTCGTCGTCGTCGTCGCTGGCATCGTCGCCGCGCACGGCGTCGACGGCCTCTTCATGATCACTGTCATGGCCGGCGTCCTGCTCGTCATCATGGGCGTCACCGGACTGGGCACCGGCGTCAAATTTATCCCCCGGCCAGTGGTCATCGGGTTCACCAATGGTATCGCCGTCCTCATCGCCAGCACGCAGATCAAGGATTTTTTCGGGTTGCATCTTGATAAGGTCCCGGGAGTGTTCTCACTGCGCATCGAAGCGCTCGCCCGCAATTTCCATACGCTTTCCTACGAAGCGACTGCGCTCGCTGTTTTCACGCTGCTGACGCTGATTATCTGCCGCACCGTTTCTGCCCGCATCCCCGGACCAATCGTTGCTCTGCTTCTGGGAACGCTGACGGTGTACTTTTTCAAGCTGCCCGTGGAAACAATTGGCACGCGCTTTGGCGGAATCCCTAGCGGCCTGCCACACTTCGCAATCCCCAGGTTCAGGACCGACCTGATCCACGGCCTGCTTGGCCCCGCCTTCACCGTGGCCATGCTGGGCGCAATTGAATCGTTGATGTCCGCGGTCGTGTCCGACCGCATGAGCAATGACCGGCACAATCCGAATGTCGAGTTAATCGGACAAGGCATTGCTAACATCTTTTCTCCCATGTTTGGAGGATTGCCGGCGACTGGAGCGATTGCCAGGACCGCTACCAACATTCGCTCGGGGGCGCAATCTCCGGTTGCCGGAATGATTCATGCGCTTACTCTTCTGTGCATTCTGCTATTCGCGGCCCCACTGGTCAGCTACGTGCCCATGGCGGCGCTCGCCGGAATCCTGATGATTGTTGCCTACAACATGGGGGAGTGGCGGGAGATTCCGCAATTGCTGAAGCTCACCAAAACCGACATCAGCATCTGGCTCGTGACGTTTGCACTGACCGTTTTTGCCGATCTCACCGTGGCCGTCGAAGCAGGAATGATTTTGGCCGCCCTATTATTCATCAGTCGCGTGGCCGCAACGACAACCGTTTCCCAAGTTACTGAGGATTACGTGGAGGACGGGCGGGTACATATTCTGCAAGATAAAGATATCCCGTATTACGCGACGATTTTCAGGATTCACGGGCCATTCTTGTTCGGAGCTACGGACAAGATTTCCGTGGTCACCGAGGACGTTCACAAATTGCCGCCGGTTGTGATCCTGCGGCTCCGGAACATGAGCGCCCTCGATGCGACAGGGCTGTTCGCGATTGAGGAAGTTGCCAGGCAATTGCACTCGAGTAAACGCACACTGATTCTCTGCGGAGCCCGGGAGCAACCGTCTCAATTGATGCGCCAGGCGGAGTTCGAAGAGGTGGTCGGAAAAGAAAATATCTGCGAGAACGTGCAGCAGGCACTGAACCGGGCGGAAGAGGTGTACGAAGGGCTCGAGGCGACGCATGTGACGAGCACACTCTAGCAACCTCGCCCCCAGGAATAGCACTTTCTGGTCAGAGAGTGCGGAGGCTTAACCTACAGGGGACACCCTATTGTGCACACAGGGAAACCCTGAATACGGTATTGGGGCGCTAGCTAATCGTCAGATTGTAGGCTGCAGCATGCCTCGTATGGAAGATAGGATTCGCAAACTATGCTCCGAACTTCTTGCTAAGAGAGGCGACGAGGAACTCGGACCGATACTCGGCGAACTTCGGGAAGCGTTACACCAGCATATCGAGAACGTGCGCGAACGTTTTAGCGCCTATCCATTCTTCTTGGAGCGGCGATCCCGAAACGATTTTTCGGCGCCGGCCAAACCCCAGGAAGATACGGGGGAAGGAAACTGGCCCGGCAGACGCCAGTGTCTAAGCAAGCGGACAACTTAATCTAGCAGAAGTTTCACTGTGTGATTCGCCCTGGCCCTGGCGTCTTGCGTCGCCGTTCTTCCTCCCCCTCCAATTCCTGAAGTAGCTCTTGGATGGTAGCTACAAGTCTGGCTGGATCCTGCTCAACAACGACCCGCTCACAAAGTTCTCTCCAACGTTCTTTGGTTTCGCCTCGCAAGGTTTTGCCTCCAAACTGTACACCAAGCTCCGTCCGTAACTTCTCCCGAACTGAGACTTGTAAGTGGCAACCTTCCCGCACAGAAATTAAGAGAACTGCTTTATGAAGCAATCGGACCGCCAAACCAGTTGCCGGCCCAAACTCGTCCCTAGCAGGCACTTGGCCAAGCCCTTCTCGATTGCGTGCGGAATTCCCCCCGGGTAAAGCTTGGGTGCCGAACTGACAACTTTCCACACGGTTCTGGGTTTGGGCTATGCGGGATCATTGTGGAGATTGCAATGCAGAGACACGTCTACTTTTTTGGTCTTTAATCGCTCAAAGAGGGCGTAAAATGTGCCTGATTGCGGTGTCCCCCTTACCGCAGGGGTTCTTCTCGTCGGCGTTTGCAGGAATCAGCTTAAGAATATAGCAATGAAGATCGTGGATGAAAAAATCAACATCCTGATGGTCGATGACCAGCCCGGCAAACTGCTGACTTATGAAGCCATGCTGGGGAAACTCGGCGAGCACCTGATCAAGGCTCATTCCGGAATGGAAGCCCTGGAACATCTCCTTAAAGCCGACGTCGCTGTTGTCCTGATGGATGTGAGCATGCCCGGAATGGATGGTTTTGAAACCGCGCAGATGATCCACGATCATCCGCGCTTTCAAAACACGCCGATCATCTTCATCTCCGGGATTCATATGACGGACCTCGACCGGCTGAAGGGATATCAGCATGGCGCAGTCGATTACGTGTCCGTTCCTGTGATTCCAGAGTTGCTGCGGGCAAAAGTGAAGGTGTTTGCGGAGTTGCATCGCAAAACACAGCAACTGGAAGTGCTCAATGCCCAGATGACCAGGTTGCAGGACGAAGAGCGCAGGCGCATTGCGCGCGAGTTGCATGACAGTGTTGGGCAACTACTCGCCGCGATCAACATGAATAGTGCTGCGGTGGAACGGGAGTCTCACAAACTGAGCGCAGATGCGGCCAACCGCCTCCTGGAAAACGCGACGATGGTCGAGGAGGCGAGTAAGCAGATTCGCACGATTTCCCATCTGCTGCATCCTCCCTTACTGGATGAAGCGGGGCTCGCGTCTGCGATTCAGTGGTATGTCGAGGGGTTCTCCGAACGTAGCAAAATCGACACCAAGCTCGACATTCCGCAGAACTTTGTGGGTTTGTCCAAAGAAATGGAGCTTTCCGTCTTCCGCGTGGTTCAGGAGTGCCTCACCAATATTCATCGCCATGCCGGCAGTCCCACAGCCGCAATTCGTATCGCTCAAGACGAGGCCTGTTTAAGAGTTGAGATCGAAGACGCAGGCAAGGGGATTCGGCCCGAAAAGCGATCCGGTTTCGCGGCATCGGATCGCACCGGCGTCGGCCTTCGCGGAATGAGTGAACGCTTGCGGCTGTTGGGCGGCACTCTGCACATTCAGTCCAATGATTGCGGAACCCGGGTGACTGCGATTCTCCCCGTTGTACGTGCGGCAACTGCCCTTGCGGCTCAAGAAATCGGGAGTCGGGCGATCTGACGACAACCCCCCTCGCTGATTGAACTGCCCTTTCGCTCAGCTGCCTTGCTCGCCTTCTTTATCGGAACCGCTCTCGGGTTGGAATTCCGCGTTCGCATTCGGATCGCTTCCGACCTGCTTCTTATAAGTTCCTCTCACCGACAGCAAGTCAGCGTGGCTGGGCGGAAACACATAGTTCTGAACGAACCAAAGCGTTTCATGGGTAAGCCGGCGATTCACAACGGCGTGCCCATGTTGCCTCACAAACTGGCAGAAATCGTCTGCGTCGATAATGCTGGCTTTTGTTCCGGCAGTGTCAACAGATCGCGACTTGAGCCAGCCCCGGTCAATCCATTTCTGGATCTCGTCGGGGCGGGTGTGTAGCGCGCGAGACAGTGAGAACTTGGTGAACCATTCCCGTCCGGTTTTGCCGCCCATTCCCAGCCGGTGCAACATCGAGCGCACGGAACCCGCCGGCCGCCGCAGAATTTTCGCGACTTCTTCCACCGGCAGGCTGGAGATCAAATCCAGCAGGCGTTGTTGCTCAGGTTTTGTCCATTCGCGATAGACTCTCTTTTGATTGACGCCGAGTTCGCGCAAGAAACGCAGACAGGCGTCTCGAGGATTGCCAGAAATCTCCGCCAGCGCCGTGACGAGTTCCCGTCGGCCAATCTCATTGTGCTCCTGGCTTCGGTTCGTTCGCTCTTTGTATTCCCTGGCCAGTTCTGTTGCTTCTTTGGACCAGCGGAACACACGGCGTTTGTGGGCACCGTCGGCTTCGTCCATACTGCTGCCTTCCCGGGGGCTGGGTCCTGATGGCAGTTAGCGTCTGCAGATCCGTGTAGACACACTTGTCTCTGCGCCTCCGGAATACCTCCTCTCTTCATGCAAAGGCGCGCGCCGATTTCATTCGGAACACGCTGACCGACGAAGCTGGCACGTGGATCTGGTCCACACATGAGCCAAGTGGAGCGGCCAGCGTATACCGACCGCTGAGCTGATTTTCAAGATTTTTTTTCCTGCAGGAATTCGTGCAGGGTCACACCGCGGGGAGATCTCCGCTAAAGCAAAACGTACTGCATATAAGTCACTTGAACCAGCCAAGCCCACAGCCCTCGTCTCGGGGCTGGCCGAAATCTTACACCGACGAGGAAAGACTCGAATGCAAGGAAATTGGATTTCCGCAACGGAGGGCTCCGAGCCGGGTTTGACCCATGCAAGGCAGGGAACGGCCGGAGAGTATGCCTTCTCCGTCTCCCGGTTGGACGGGAGATCCGAGCGTCAAGGCCCATTGGCGAAGTCTCTCTTGATCACGCTTTCGGATGGTGTCATCTGCAGGCATGGTGTTCCATCGGGGTTTCCCTCAACGTCGCTCTTAGTTTTGCACTCGAATTTTATCTCTGCTTCGGACCGCACCGAGCATTAGCTTTGGTCTGGTTGTTCGACCCGTCCGCATTCTGGCCCAAATGGCAGGGTCCACGTGCGCCCTGTTTTGATGAACTGCGAGAACTCCGCCGGAGGCAGGCTCGGCAGTCTTCATAGGGGAATTGTCCAGGAAAACAGATAGCACCGTTCGCTCACCCTTTCCGCCAGACGCCGTAAAACCCAGCTTGCTTGGCTCACTCAACAGCGTTGCTATGCTTTCAAAAAATGCCTCTTGGCAAGTGCCAGATATCTTCCCCGAAGAGGACTTCTGGACCGGAATACATTCCGGTTGGTACCCGCAGCGTCATCCTCGCACTTCCAGCCACCGTTTGGAACAATAGCGTGGGAGGATATTGGGTATGGGAAAAGAAAATCCAGTGCTGGTGCTGGCGTCGGGAGACGATCCGCAGTTCGCCATGCTGAACGAGTTACCGCACACCGTATGCCTGGAGGTTGCCGGGGGTGCCCAAGCAGGGAAGGATGCGACAGTGATTCTGCTTTGGTCGGGTACGCGGGAGTTGCTGCGCGAATGGTTGGGCATTTGCGGCAAACTGCGCTGGGTACACTCCCGGTCCGCGGGCGTTGACAATCTGTTGTTTCCGGAACTGGTGGAGAGCCCAGTTCTGTTGACCAACGGACGCGGTGTATTCAGCGCCTCGCTCGGGGAGTTTGTGCTGGCAGCGATCTTGTATTTCGCCAAGGATTTCCGGCGGATGGTTCGCAACCAGACGGCAGCTGTCTGGGAACCGTTCGACGTGCAAGCGATAGCTGGACAGACGGTTGGGATTTTGGGCTATGGCGACATTGGCCGAGCCGTGGCCAGCCGGGTGCATGCCATGAGCATGCGTGTGCTCGCGACGAAGCGGCATGTTTCCGGATTGACTGATCCCGGATCGATGGATCCGCTAGTGGAGCGCTTCTACAAACCGGAGGAGCGGCGGGAGATGATGGCGCTTTGCGACTATATTGTGGCGACGGCCCCATTGACCGGGGAGACGCGGCACATGATCAGCGATGCGGAGTTCGCAGTGATGAAGCCGACGGCGGTGGTGATCAACGTCGGACGCGGGCCGGTCATCGACGAGGCGGCGCTGCTCCGTGCGCTATCGGCCAGTCGAATCAAAGGAGCGGGGTTAGATGTGTTTGAGCACGAACCGCTGCCGGCGGGGCATCCGCTGTACAAGCTGGAGAATGTCTTGTTGTCGCCGCACTGCGCGGACCACACCTCCGACTGGCAGGATCAGGCGATGCGCTTCTTTCTGAACCAGTATGGCAGGTTTGAGAAGGGCGAGCCGCTGAAGAACATTGTGAATAAGCGATTGGGATATTGAGGCAGGGGTGCGGCGCTAAGCATTACCATCTCCGACCGGATTCTTCCGCGATTGGCCGTACGACCGACGGTGTGCCGGTGGGGGGAACTGGATCCTGAAGGCGCACCGCGAGTCAAATTCGGGAACATAGGCATCGGCTGCTACCAAACAAGACAGGCCCCCTTCGTGTGGTGGCTAACGCTTAGCCGATGCGTCAAAGAAGTTCGGCTGCTCGGGGATCGCGGCGCCGTCAGCGCGTGGATCGGATGCACCGAAATTGGTGCCAGCTTTGCTTTCGTGAAGGATTGCCTGGCCGCGCCCCATCAGCGATGTGTAGTCGCTGTGCACTTCTAGCACATGTCCCATCTTCGTCAGTGCGTTGAGTGTGCCGGGTGTAATGCGTGACTCGATCACGATTCTGCAGCCGAGTTCCTGGCGAGCGGTAAAACGCGGTTCCTCCATAGCAGCCTGGACATTCATGTGGTAGTCAACGACGTTAGACACAAATTGTGCATGAGCTAACGGTTGATTCATTCCGCCCATGATGCCGAAGCCGATGTGCTCGTCCCCTCGCTGCATGAAGGCGGGAATGATGGTATGGAACGGACGCTTTCGTCCGGCGAGCGCATTGGGAGATGCGGGGTCGAGCGAGAAAAGGGCTCCGCGATCCTGTAAGGCGAATCCCATGCCCAGAACAGTTACATTCGAGCCAAAGTTGCTGTAGTTGCTTTGGATGACGGAAAGAATGTTTCCATCGCGATCGACGACCGTGAAGTAGGTGGTGTCGCTGGTGCCGAGCGCTCCGGGGGCGACCATGCAATTTGCTTTAGCGGGGTCGATGAGTGAGGCGCGTTTTCCGGCGTAGTGTTTTGACAGAAGCCGATCAACGGGAATCTTGCTGAATCGTGGATCGCCGTCGTAGGCTTTCACGTCTGCGTAGGCGAGTTTCATGGCTTCAATTCGAGTGTGCAATTCACCTGCACTGCGCGGACCGGCAGGATCGGGCTTGAACTGCTCCATAATGTTGAGCATTTCAAGCGCTGCGATGCCGTCGCCGTTGGGCGGGAGCTCGTAAACGGTCCAATCGCGATACTTCGTCGAAATCGGCTCAACCCATTCGGCGGAGTAAGACGCGAGATCGTCGGCAGTCATCGTGCCTCCGAGTTCGTCGGAGGTTTTGAGGATGGCTTTTGCGATTTCTCCTTTGTAGAACACGGCCTCACCCTGTTCGGCAACCAGCGTGAGCGCACGGGCGACATCAGGGTTGCGAAACATCTCGCCGCTCGCGGGGATCTTGCCATCGGGGAGAAATACCCGGCGGCTTTCTGCATTCGTAAGCAAGCCATCGCGGGCACCATCCCACCATGCATGAATGATTTCAGCCACCGGGAATCCATGGTCCGCATAAAAGATCGCGGGCTGAAAGAGGTCGCGCCATGGAAGCTTTCCCCAACGATCATGCAACTTGGCCCACCCGTCGACCACGCCCGGAACGGTGACGGAATCAATGCCGAATTCGGGCATGGCTGCAACGCCTTTTTCGCGGAGATGTTGAATTGTGAGAGCTTTCGGTGCCCAGCCGCTGGCGTTGAGGCCGTAGATTTTGCCTGTCTTGGCCTCCCAATAAATGACAAAGAGGTCGCCGCCCATACCGTTGGAAGTGGGCTCGGTGACGTTGAGTACGGCGTTGGCAGTGATTGCGGCATCGATGGCAGAGCCGCCCCGTTCGAGGACGAGCGCTCCCGCTTGTGAGGCGGAAACTTGACTGGTGGCAACCATGCCATACGGCGTGGCGACGATGGAGCGTCCGTAGGAACGGTCCTGGGCAGACAGATTGAATGGGACGGATACCAGAATGAGCAAGATGACCGAAGGTCTGAGTGTGATCATGCGTGCCAGGCTCCAGATCGAGATACCCGACTGAATCTGTGGGTCTGCGACGAGGCTATGAGCGTATCAGTTGAGAAGCAAGATAGAAGAAGGAGCAAAGGCTGATACAGCCTAGAGGCCCCCCAGAACAAAATCTCGGTTATTGCCAGCAGGGCGAACTTCGACTAACTCGGTGAAATGCGAGCCAACTCGGATTAGTACCGGCAAAATGCGCTGATCTCCACCAATTCCAAAGAACCTACCCGAATACGGGCCGCCGTTGCATAACAATCCACCAGTTCTACCTGGAATGTATGCCTGCGCACGAGGCCGTTTGTGCCAGCGGTAAAAGAACGGAATACCGAGAACCATCACTCCCAGCCCCAGCGAGAAACGTACGGGACGGGCCCATCCACAAGTTGGCCGTCAAGCCATCGCGGCACCCAAAAAGACTTAGCGGCGTCCAGGGATATCCCCAAGCGTGGTAAGGCCGAACCAGGCTCACCTCTTTATTGGCGTAAAGGTAGGGCAATCGCTACTGACCCGAAAAAGATCCACATGGCAAAGACAAACAGCGAATGAAGTTCCTCGAATGTCCCACTGAGGACATTCCCCGCGGAGGGCGGCCGGTTCGATCGCAGGGCGGGGCGAAAAGGCCGAAATCGTCAGTCTGCAAATTCAGTGGCAGCTCTCCGGGCTATCCAGCAAACTCCGTTCTCTTTGGTGAGCAAAGATAGCGTTCTGGAATATGGCACATTTCCCATTGTCGAACGGTATATACAAACAACGACTCTAAAATCGTGGAGTCGGTGCAGGCATTGGAATACGGAGCGAAGCGCCTGAATCGATTCCAGGAATCCAGTAAATGCGAAAAATATTTTCGGAAGATGGTTGGCCTCTTGGGTCCTGTATTCGTCGTCATGACTTGACAAACCGATGGACCGTTCATTAAGCCGACGATTCATTAACAAGAAGGTATCCCATCCGGCGTCCGTAGAGTCCGCATAACAACGCCTATCTCGGGAAAAAGAGACGCGGATAAAACGACGACTGAGATTTTCGGCTGGTCTTTGTGTAACGATCATATGACATCCACGGAAGCGAGCACAGGGGATCGGCACCGGCCGAATGTTTTGCCCATCACGGGGTATCTCGACAAACTCTCTGTGAGACCTGGCGAGTGCATTACGGCATACGTCAGTGTCTTCGAGGATGGGCTGTTCGAAGCGTGTCTGCAGCGGGTGGTATCAGCGGATCCCAACCCGGCGGGTCCTGGCATGGTGCTCGAGGATCTCGGTGAGGAGTTTCGCGGAACCTTTCAGGGTCGTGCGCAATCCATCGACCGAGGGTCTTACGGAATCGTTCATCAAGGACCAAAACGCTCGACCGTAAAGCCCTGCACATGGACTGTGTTGCTCTGGGCTCAGCAGTTCAACGGCGAGCCGCGGCCGATCCTTGCCGAGGAAAACGAAAGTTCCAGCATTGTCATCTTTGCAGCAAGCGGAGGTGTTCGGGCGCAATTCACCACCTCGGTCGGTGAAAAGCAAGTCTTTATTAATGAAGCCATGGAGCTTCGCACTTGGTACAGGCTGTGGTTTAGTGCCGATCCGCAGACCGGCGAGGTCCTCCTTGGGTTACAAAAGATCGTCCCTTTTGGTGAAGCTGAACCATCCATCATGCGATCGATTGAGACGGGTCTCCTGCTGCCAAATGGCGGAGTGATTCGTGTGGCGGCGTCGGACCCTGAGCATAGGAGGGGCAAGTTCAATGGGCGGCTCGAGGATCCGGCAATTCTGCAGCGCTTTCTGACGAGCTGGCATGGTTCGCCTGAGACTCCAGTCGAGAATGGTCCCGACATATTGGCGGCTTGGGACTTCTCAATGGGGATCGATACGCAGACCATTCACGATCGCGGGACTCAGAAGTGCGACGGTAAACTCATGAACCTGCCTATGCGGGCGGCGCGGGGGGCTCGGTGGCGCGGTAACGAGATGAATTGGCGCCATGCCCCGGAGCAGTATGGGGCCATCCACTTCAGTGACAATATGGTAGGAGATTGCGGGTGGCGTCCCGATTTCAGTTTCACAGTGCGGGATGGTCTCGGGAGCGGAGCTTATGCTTTTCGACTGTGTTGCGCCGCGGGTGAAGACTGGCTACCTTTCTATATATTGCCGCCGCACGAAGAACCACGACGTCGAGTCGCCTTTCTAGCGCCAACCTTCACCTACCAGGCTTACGCCAACCACGCGCGCGGCAATGCAGACGAGCTTTATCGCGATCGTGTGACCCAATGGAGAGCTTATCCTCACAATCCTGACGATTTTCCGATCTATGGCGGATCAGCTTACAATTTGCATTCCGACGGATCTGCGATTATATATTCGTCTCGATTGAGACCTGTCTTAACCCTTCGACCCGGGTTTATCACCTTCAATGACTCCGCTGGGTCTGGGCTGCGGCATTATCCCGCTGACTCTCACATCTTAGCCTGGCTCGAAGCAAAAAAAATATCATTTGACGTCATCACAGACGAGGATTTGGACGCGGAGGGCATGGCACTGCTCGATCGATACAAGGTGGTGCTCACAGGAACTCATCCCGAATATTGCACTGCTGGCATGCTGGATGCGCTGCATCAATATACGCTCAGCGGGGGGAGACTGATTTATCTTGGCGGCAATGGATTTTATTGGCGAATTGCGCGGGGTGGGCCGGGCGCTGAAGGTGCGATTGAGGTCAGGCGAGCGGAGGGCGGCACCCGTGACTCATTCACTGAACCCGGGGAATATTACCACGCATTCGATGGTTGCTATGGGGGACTCTGGCGCCGAAACGGACGGCCACCGCAAGCATTGGTTGGTATTGGCTTCACAGCTTTCAAAATATTCGAAGCAGGGCGGTACCGTCGCACCCCAAAATCCTATGATCCCGAATGTGCCTGGATATTCGTTGGTGTCGAAGGCGAAATCTTTGGTGATTACGGATTGAGCGCGGGCGGTGCCGCCGGTTTTGAACTCGACCAGATCAATCCGGCCTTGGGCACACCGACTAATACCATGGTGCTGGCACAATCTGACAGCCTTCCAAGCGGATTCTGCCCTGCGACCGAAGAATTGTTGACGGTCAATGCCAGTGTTGACGGTGAACCAATCGTTGATCTCCTAAGAGGCGATATGGTGTATTTCACGCGACCCGGTGGTGGAGCGGTTTTTTCAGTTGGTTCGATCACGTTCTGCGGAAGCCTTTGGAGGAATGGTTTCGACGGACCGGTATCGCGCCTTCTCGAAAACGTGGTCCGGCGCTTTGCGCAACTCGAATGCTAGGAATTTAGCCAATTAAGCGATATCCGTTACGTCGCGGCGACATCCTTCCGCGAGCGCTCGACACGATCAATCGAAGAACAGGTCACCCTCATCATTCGACCAAAGGAGGCGGCGGGCATGATTCCCATCAGCATCGAGTCAGATACTACGCTGTACGTGAATGGCGATTTTGTGCTCAAACATGAAGCAAAGATCTCCGTGTTCGATCATGTGATTCTTTATGGGGATGGTGTTTACGACACGATGTGCGCGTGGAACCACGCAGTGTTCAAACTGGATGAACATGTGGATCGCCTTTTTGAATCCGCACATGCGATCAAATTGGTAATCCCGCATGGGAAGGATGATGTAAAGAGGATCATCCTCGAAACGGTTCGCCGCAACGGTCTCCGGAACGCATATGTGAAAATCGTAGTGACTCGAGGTGTGGGAGCCCAACCGCTTTTGAGTCCCTACAATTGTGTTCCGGGAATGATCGTGTTCGCGGTGCCGTATTTGTCCCAAGCAGGTAGTGCTAGTGACACGGGTATAAAAATGATTGTCTCCTCCATGCGACGGATCCCGAACGAGTGCACAAGCACAAAAATTAAGTCCTGTAATTATCTCAATCACGTGCTCATGCGCATGGAAGCCAATGAAGCGGGTGCCGACGACGCGATTGAACTTGATACAGAGGGCTATGTTTGTGAAGCGCCGGGATACAACGTCTTCGCCGTGAAACGCGACACATTGATTACCCCGCTCGATAACATTCTCATGGGCGTCACACGAGCCACCGTAATGGAGTTGGCAGCGGCAGCCGGATTGCCCGTCAAGGTCGGTCGCGTGCAAGTCTTTGATCTTTACAATGCCGATGAAGTATTTCTCTCGAGTACAGCCGGAGGAATCGTTCCGGTTACTCAACTTGATGGACGCTTGATCAGCAATGGATTAGTTGGCCAGTCTACAAGACTGATTCGTGACGCTTATCAACAGCTTCTGGAAAGCGGTACAAAGAGTACTCCTGTTCACTTTGAATGAAGATTTAGTGACCCTCTGGGGAGCCTAGGAAAGAGAGCGGAAAGGCCTTCATAATCCATGACTCCCGATGAGCGAGAGCAGATGGCCATTTTGTGTGAACGGATTGCCAAGGTGCAAGACCTTGGGAAGTTGCCAACTTTTGTTCAGCAACTTAACAATCTCCTTGATAAGAAGAGGCAGCGACTTCAATCTGGGGCACAATTTTAAGAGTAGCCCACTACCTTGATCCTCGGTTAAACATGCAATCGAAAAGAGTACTGTATCGTCATGCTCTCATTTGGTCATGCTAGATACTGGCAAGCCCGTTTCAGCGCTCCTAATCATGGATGTCACCGTGCAATAGTGGACGAAGGCGTCACAACCCAGCGGTAGTTTCCAGATGTGTTTCCCGGAAAGCAGAATAAAACAGGAGCAAGGCTGCCCATACGGCTACCGCCATCACGAGCCAGCGCAGTACATGGAGTTCGAGAGATTTGACGAAGAATGCGGCGGTCAGAACCGCCGGCACTCCCCCAATTGCGAGCCCCAGGGCGGCGTGCAGATCGTAGGTTTGGCTCTTTAGAAATCGCGAGCTCGATACTGGCATCAGGAAAGCCGACGAACCCATCATGATGGGGAAGGCCGCAAGCGGCGCCATGCCAAGCAAACTGACGAGAATCATGCACGGTGCATAAAAACCGATTCCAAGAGTGCTCAATGCACCGAAAATGCATGTCCCAGCCAGGCCGACGACGAGGTAAAGTCCCCGAAGGGCTAGCTTGTTTCCGCCAACCGGAAACCAACGAATCTCTCCAATTGCCAGGAAAATAATGGAAGCGGTGAGCGCTCCACCCATACCCAATTGAATCGCACGCCGTGGAAGTTTCGCAACCACTCCGGCCCCACACCACGCTCCAACCACTGCGGAAGTGATCAGAAGAACGAGTGTCTTCAAATCGACCTCAACGATCGTGATGTAAAGAAACGCCTGTAGGAGCGTTGGCAGAGTGTGTCCAACATTCATGGTGCCTGAATTCGTTCATCTGGGACCATGTGGCCCAACTTGAAAATGGTAGTAGTTGTTGCATAGGAACCGATGCCCAAGGTATCGAAGAAGTTCGTCACGAAACCGACTACAAGCTGGAGAGGGGAAGAACTGACAGCTGTTTGTTTGAGGACTGGCATTGGTTGTTGTTGCTGCAAATCACGACGCAGAGATACCAGCCACGAAAAAATGAAATAGACGGCGGCACCGGACAGCATAATGAAAAATCCGGAGTGGCTCGACACTGGTATGCCTTTCCCCTAAAACGATTCACCATCGCGCGCATTGTCTAAGTGGCAATCGATGAGCTTGCGATCACGCAGGTCCCTGTTGACGTTCAGAACGGATTTCGCGACGCGCTGAGAGCAGCGCGCCTCCAGGGCGCCTAGAGAGATATCCAGCGGATGCGTGCGGTTTGTACCAGCAAATCGCTGGGGCAAGTGAAATTTAAGCCTTAGACGCGCCGGCGCGCGTCATTCGCTCACCCACCGCGATATTTAGTTCTTTGGGCTTGCTTATCAACATTCAACGATGTTCAGCGTCGCGAGGCCTCCGAGAGAGGTTTCCTTGTATCGAGACTGCATGTCCAGTCCCGTACGATACATCGTCTGAATAACTTGATCGAGGGAAACTTTATGTTCCCCCGTCTCCCGCAGAGCGATTCGTGAAGCGTTAATCGCTTTCACTGCACCCATCGCATTTCTTTCGATACATGGAATCTGAACCAGGCCCTTAATGGGATCACAGGTCATTCCTAAATTGTGCTCCATCCCAATCTCCGCCGCGTACTCGATTTGTTGGTTCGTGCCCCCTAGTGCAGCAGTGAGTCCGCCTGCCGCCATCGAGCAGGCGACGCCAACCTCGCCCTGACATCCAACCTCCGCACCAGAAATCGAAGCGTTTTCTTGGTACAGAGTGCCTATGGCACCCGCGGTCAAGAAAAACTGGAATAATCGTTCCGGGGACGCATCGCCGACAAATTTTTCATAATAGTGCGCAACGGCTGGGATTATGCCGGCTGCGCCATTCGTGGGAGCGGTGACCACCCGGCCGCCTGCAGCGTTCTCTTCATTCACTGCCATCGCAAACGCATTCACCCAATCCATGGCGTTCAGGGGATCGTCCTTGCCTTCGCAAGCGAGGCGTCTTGCCAGCCCCGGCGCACGCCGGCGCACGTTCAGCCCCCCAGGAAGAATCCCTTCCGTTCGCAGCCCGCGCGTAACACAGCGCCGCATCACCTCCCAAATCCGATCAACATAAGCACGGATTTCTGGTTCCGTGTGCGAGTCGCCTTCGTTTTCTAGCACAATTTGCCAGATCGCGAGTCCGTACCGTTCACCTGTTTCCAACAGCTCTGCAGCATTTGCAAACGGATACCGCACCTTGCGCACGGCCTGCCCGCGGAGTTCCTCGCCCTCGCGCACAACGAAGCCGCCACCAATCGAGTAATACACTTGCTCGATCAGTTGCCTTCCGGATTCATCAAAAGCTTGGAATCTCATCCCATTCGAATGTCGTTCGAGCGTTTCATGATTGCGGAAAACGAGATCCCGCGCTTCCACGAACTCGGACACTTGCGTGCCGTCAAGCGGAAGTGCACGCGCTTCACGAACTGACGCGAGGCGCGGTTCGATTGTTTCTGGATCAACAGTTTCAGGGTTTTCACCACAGAGCCCGAGTATAACCGCGCGGTCTGTTCCATGGCCGCGTCCGGTAAGGGCCAAAGATCCGTACAGTTCTACCTGGATTCTCTTGGTATCGCGAAGGAGATGTGTGCTAGCGAGGTCCGCAACAAACTTTCCTGCAGCTCGCATCGGTCCCACAGTGTGGGAACTTGACGGTCCAATACCGATCTTGAAGATCTCACACACGCTCGTTTTCACAATAATTCCTTGTCACTCAGATTCACTGAAGCATGGTTGACTACTGCGGTCGCTTCAATCGAAGTGCATGCACCATATGCACATTCTTTCAACTGACACCACCGTGGTGTCGGCAGAGCTTGCACCGCCGCGAAGTAGGCGCTGCGGGGGTGGGCCGGCGCCAGGGTGCAATGCCCGACAGTCGAGGGTAAATCAGGGCGGAATCCAATTGGTTCGCAAGTCTATGAGACAGAGAACATCCTTCTCTCCACGATCAAGCTATTGAGGCTCGTGTGAACTCGGCGTTAGCACGCGACCGAAAAACTGTTCGGTCGCAGAATAGGCATTTATCCAGGAGTCCCACATCAGGAAAGCATGGACCTCGTCAGGAAGTATGAACTCCTCGAATGGTACGTGTTGCGCTCGCAAACGTTGGGCCAAGTCGACAGTCTGCTCGAAGGGAACGTTGCGATCATCATCGCCCTGTATCAGCAGTACGGGTGAACGCCAGGTATTGATGTAGGCTACGGGTGAGGATTGCGAAGCCAGTTTGACGGCAGCATCGACATCCGGCGGCCGTAATGCCAGATTGCCAGAGTGCGCAGCGCCGTTAAGAAATACCGACCAATCGTGCACGCCGTGGAGGTCTACACCGGCTTTAAAAATGTCGGAATTTTTTGCTAGTCCCATTGCGGTCAGAAATCCACCGTAAGAACCGCCCCACACTCCGATGCGCTCCGGGTCTACCTGTGGCAACGACTGCAGGTATTTCCCGGCGGCAAGAATGTCTTCATATTCGGATGCACCTCGCCATTGCGTATTGGGTGCCTCTCGGAACTCGCGACCATACATGATCCCCAAGCGATAGTTCACCGAGAGGACAACGTATCCTTTGCTGGCCAGATATTGATTCATAGCGTAGGCATTATGGTAGTAGTACCGGTCGTGAAAACCCAACATCATTTGTCTGTGCGGTCCGCCATGTATAAACAGGAGCCCCGGGCGCCTCTCAGACGTAATATCCTTCGGAACGAAAAGCTGTCCGTGTAGCGTAATCCCATCTTTGCTCTTGAAAACGACCGGTTGTGGTGTCACGAGGTCCGCGCTAGGAAAATCGGCAGGTAAGATCTGTCTGGCTAGCATCTCGCGACCCGGTGCTGTGATCACATAGGGCATTGCGGGGGATATTCCGCTGGAACCCAGACATAATATGCTCTTGGTATCGCCAGTCTCTACCGGGGACCACTCAATCGTCTCGCCGTGCGTAAGTGCTTTTTGCGGCATTTCCCCCGAGACTGGCACGTCCCAGATGTGGCGCCGGTCCATGTCATCCTGATTCGACGTGTATATGAGCCGCTTTTGGTCAGAGCTGAGGATCACCTCATCGACGTCAAATTGACCAGGGGTGAGCAGCACCGCCGCCCCACCTGTCGCCGGGATCGAATATAGGTGATTATGCCCATCCTGCTCCGAGGCGTAAACAACTCGATCCTTCGCAAAGTAAAACGAAGTATTCTCGGTGAGCTCCGGCAGAGAGTCGCGCTGGGTATACCCACTATGCCAAAGCTCGTGGGCTTCCCCGGTAGTTGAGTCGGCGATCCATATTTCCCACGGTTCGGGACGTACGGGAATCATCGGCATTTTTTGCTCGGTTCCCTTTGTCCTTACGAATGCGACCTGTTTTCCGTCCTCCGACCAGCGTGGCAAGGAATCTTTATCGACGCTCGGCGACAAGTAACGCACGAATTGCCCTGCGAGAACGTAGATGCCGACCAAGCTGTGATCCTCGCGGTCGCTCACAAATGCGATACTCTTCGAATCCGGGGACCACTCAGGATCTCTAGCGGACCCACGTATAAAGCCTAGGCCCTTCGCTGGGTCCTTGCTATGAATGCCGGCCAACCAAAGCTTATTTTTCGCCGCCCACACAGCCCATTTTCCGTCCGGCGAAACCTTGAGGTCCTCGCAGTCTTCTCCTGCACAACCCATCTCGCCTAGCAACCGGGGAGGCTCCGTCGAATCCACATCCTTCACCCATACCTGCTGCATGGGCTGATGGAGGTCGTGATCCGGATCCGCACTTTCTCCTTGATCGTTTGTCTCACTTCCTCGGACGTAGATAACGGCGTCGCCATCCGGGGTAAGCTGCGAACTAACGATTGGCTGACCGTCGTCAATACTGTAACTGGTCAGTGGGCGGGCTGTCGTGGTGAAGTCCGGCCCATCTGCCACCCAAACGTTCCGTTTGCCCTTGGAGTTGAAAACCCACGCGACACGGGAGCTTCGTCTAGAAGCCGTCAGTTCAGAAGGAAACGGCGAACTCATTATTTGCTGAAGCGTAAAAGACTGGGACTGTGGCGAAGCGTAAATCGGAACCATGAGAACAAGAGTGGAGCCAAGTGTCCAATGTCGAGAATGCTTGAAGAGGTCAGAGCGACGCCGAGTACGATGCTGACGGGTACGGACGAGGGTAGCCGTCATCACATGATGAACATCGGATCCGAACTCAGCGACCGCCCTAGCAAAAAATCGCAACAGATTAATGGCTGTCACAGTGTGCACCTGTCGTGTCAAGTCGCTCGCATACCTTTCCGGATTTCGCACTCAAACTGACCACTGCATTTGAGGGTCGTGCCCGTTTCTAAACTCGTGGAGGATATAGCGCGTGCCGACCGTTTGCGACCGTGTGGCAAAACGTGTGAAACGATGCCAATCCATCCCGAGATAGTAGGAGGCTAGATCAAGCATTCGGCTATGTCTTGCAAGCTAATAGCTCTTTTGCGCCCATTTAGCATCGACGACGCGAAGTGTTCGCCACGAGATCCGCTGTGAACGGGATTTCCACACTCGCCCGTGCGAGATCCGACGCTGTTCGTGACTAGGATGCTGGGTGGGGCGTGCAGCCCTGTTGCATTGCGGCACAATCGAATTGACCAACGATTGGTTGTTGAGCGCTTATCAGGAGGCTCGCTTCACCTAATGAACGAACCTCTCCGAGGTCGCTCGATCAGGATCGCTGTTATGATAGGGTGAGAGAGATTATTAGGGGAATATGATTCCTCTCCCACAACTCCCGTCGATTCACCAAGGAATCTGCCGCTCGGAACGCATAGGGCCCCTGATTCTAAGCGAAATCATTCATCCTGCTGGGTCTCGAATCGGTTGGCATTTTCACGAATTTGCCGCACTGGCGTTCACGCTGCAAGGTTCCTCAACGGAAACATTCTGCAATGCCTCGTTTGAGCGCACCGATCCCGGCTTGCTCATTCGCCCGGCCGGCGAGCGGCATAAGGATTCGTTCGGAAACAAGGGTGAAAAATGCTTCCTGATCGAGGTCACCGGGACATGGCTCTGCGACGTCCCACGCATAGGAGCGATTTTGAAGGATCCCGCTTTCTACCGACGCGGTCCGATCACTCTGTTAGCTCAGCGTGCGTATTGCGAATGGGGCTGGAACGACGCTGCTTCTGCCATTTCAATTCAGGCTCTCGTGTGCGAAATCCTGGCTCGAATTGTGCGCCAAGAAGAGCGGCGCATTGCTGGAACTCGACCTCCGGTTTGGCTTGGGCGCGTCAAACAGCGACTCGATGAGAATTTTGTGGAAACTCCGAACCTTAGCGACCTCGCGGCAATGGGGGGCGTCCACCCGACTCACCTCGCGCGCAATTTTCGTCGGCACTACCGAATCACCATCGGCGAATACCTTCGTCAGCGGCGGGTTCAGTCGGCCATGGAACTCCTGTCGCGGAAAACTCTCTCGCTCACTGACGTCGCACTCGAATCAGGATTCTCAAGTCACAGCCATCTCTGCACCGTTTTCAAGCGTGTCACTGGAATGACTCCGGGCGAGGCCCGCGTCAGGAAGCGATAGAGATGAGAAAGAGGCAATACGGTAATATCACACCCGCTCAAAGGTTGCCGTGGCAGAGAGGGCAAACGCGAGGCCGCCAGTAGTGCGACTCCTTCCTTGATTACTGAGATTACTCGCCTGGATCACCCGAAGAAATCGAATCTCTTCCCTGTGCCGCTGATCAGTGCTTGCTCATAGACCGCTGCCGCTGCGGCTGCGTCCTGCAGCGCCGTGCCCGTGGCGTCAAATATGACGATCTCTTCCTTCGAAATGCGGCCTTGTTTCTTCCCGGTGATGATCTCACCCAATTCCGCATAAACGTCTTCTTTCCGCATGCCCTTTTCCAACGCATGGTGGAGCTCGCCGGCAACCGCGCACTGATCTAGGATATCTACGACGACTTTGTTGGATTTGAGAAGCTCGGGATCTAGCTCCTGTTTGTCCGGGCTGTCCGCCCCCATCGCGGCGATAAAGGTTCCTGGGGACACAAATTTCTTCTCCAGATAATACTGCCGGGAGGGCGTGCAGGTGACACAAATGTCACTTTGTTCGACGGCTGCTTCCAGGTTCGTGGTTGCCACGACAGTAATTCCCAATCGACGCGACGATGCGCTTGCTAGAGATTCCGCCTTGTCTTTGTCGATATCAAACACGTAGGCCGTGCGGATCGGGAAAATGCTCTGAATCGCAAGCAACTGCACATTTCCTTGCGTACCGCAGCCGCAAATCGTGACGGTTGCACTTTCGGGTCTCGCCAGATGCTTAGCGGCCACGGCCGCGGCAGCACCAGTCCGCATGCTTGTGATTTCGCTCGAATCCATCATCGCCAGGGGATATCCGTTTTCACCGTCACACAGGAGAATCACTCCTTGGATATTCGGCATCCCGAATCGTTCCCGGTTTCGAAAGAATCCGGCATTTGATTTGACGGCGAAGTACGGACTCCCGAGCTTCAGACCACCTGCCTTAACGTGAAACTCACCATTGGCCGCATCGACGTGCATCATCGCCGTTTTGAGAGTTTTGCCCTGGGCATGCAGGCCGAAAGCCTGTTCGATAACCCGGACGTATTCCTGGAACGGTAAAAGACTGCGGACGTCACTGAGATTCAACAGCAGAGTCCCATGTGCCTTCATGGAATGTTCCTTCTCCCGCGTCAAATTACAGGCCTCGTCCCTTAGGCCACTAGAATTTTCGCGTAGACGTTCCGGTCAACGTTTCCACCACTCACGATGCAGCAAACCGAGCGACCTCTGAACCTGTCGGGCTCGGTCAACAGAGCGCCAATGCTGAGAGCACCAGTCGGTTCGGTTTTCAGATTGGCCAGCCCAAAGAGAATTCGGACACCCTCGATAATGTTGTGCTCGGGAACCTCCACAATGCCTGCCAAGCCGTCCTTGAGAATCGCCCAGTTGTGCTGGCCGAGACTGAGCACTCGCGCTCCGTCGGCGATCGTCAACGGTTCAACCTCGTTGCGGACGATATTTCCCGCTCTGAGCGACCGCGCGGCATCATTCCCAAGAAGAGGCTCCGCACCCACCACGGCAATTTGTTTTCCAGACTGGTAGATTCCGTTGATGATTCCCGCCGATAGACCACCTCCGCCAACGGGCACGACCACATCATCGAAGGCATAGTGCAGGGCTGCCAGTTCGCGGCCTAAGCTCGCATTTCCTTCAATCACGAGTGGATCGTCGTACGAGCTCGCGATGTATGCCTCGGGGTGTTGAATCGCCAGTTCGCGGACACGCTCAGCCCGGCTCTTGAGGCGCACATTCACCATCTCCACTTGACCACCGAACGCCCGAACCGCTTCAACCTTCACCTTGGCGGCGGATTCGGGCATTACAATGATCGAAGATTTCCCCAACATTGAACAGGCGCAAGCTAGTGCCTGGCCGAAATTCCCCGACGATGCAGTGATAAGGAGCTTTTCAGAGACCTGCGATGCGACGTTGTAGGCCGCGCGATACTTAAAACTACCGGTGACTTGAAATGTCTCGCTCGCAATGACCACGTGGGCACCGAGGTGCTTTGACAAACGTTCCGCTTCGACAATAGTTGTAGGATGGATCAACTCTGGTCCCGGCGATACTGGTGGCACTGCGGTCGATTGGAAAAGGGCACACATAACGAACGTCCTTGTAATGAGTTATGCAAGTCGAGCTCCGTGTGGCAACTTCTGTTATCCATCTTCGCCCGAACAGCTAGCCTAAAGAAGAGTTCGCACAAACGTCTTCCAAGGGAATAGCACGCTTACGTTCTATCAACCTCTCCTTTCGAGGATTTGGGTGCGCCCCGCGGATCTTGTAGACAAAATAAACACCTCACGTGATGGCACATTTCTCTTCTTCGAGCTGCATTACTAAGGAGTGGCGGTTTAAGACTGCATGGGGGGATTACCGCAAGAACTATCGAAGTCCTCTTACGCATCGATCTACGGCTTCCACTTTGCGTTTCATGCGAGACACAACCGGGTGTCAACGCGCTGCGCAACACTTCCACTGTCCAAGATCAACGCTTAATGAGTATCACAGAAGCAGGAGAGATGAGCACATGTGCACAGTCCTAGCTGCGAAGAAGCATCTGCTGATAGGAATCTGTATCGCCTTACTTTCAGCAGTCTTGACTTCTGCCCAGTCGCCCACCCCTGACTCCAAGACAGTCTTGGACGGCTTTGATAGTGAAGTTGAAAACACCATGAATAAACTTCACGTCCCCGGGGCAGCCGTGGGAGTTATTGAAGGCGATAAAATCATTTTGGCCAAAGGCTATGGGATTCGGGAACTCGGCAAATCCGATCATGTTACCCCTGACACGATGTTTGCAGTCGGTTCTCTGACGAAATCCTTCACGGCCGCTGTCATGGCGATTTTGGTGGATCAGGGCAAGCTAGAGTGGGATAAGCCAGTTCGGAACTATCTGCCAGACTTTCAGCTGTATGACCCCATCGCCACACAGCTTGTCACGCCTCGTGATCTGCTCACACACCGGTCTGGCTTACCTCGGCACGATTTTATCCGTGTTAGCACATATCTGAGCCGTGAAGAGCTATTACTGCGCCTTCGGTATTTGGAACCCAATCTGACCTTTCGAGAAGGGTTTCAATACAACAACCTAATGTACGTTGCAGCAGGTTATATGGCTGGCCGCGTGGCCGGAACGACTTGGGAAGACTTGGTGAAGCAAACACTGTTTGTCCCATTGGGAATGACGTCGTCAAACACGTCAGTGACGGACAGTCAGCAGAGCGGCAACTTCGCCAGGCCACATTTGCTGGAGCATGGCAACGTCAAGACAACTGAATTTTACAACTACCAACAGTTCGGGATCGGACCTAACGGAGCGGTTAATTCAACGATTAATGACTTCCTAAAGTACCTACAGATGCATCTAGACCAAGGAACTGTCAGGGGGAAGCACATAATCTCGGCCCGCGAACTCACGGAATTGCATCGTCCAGCTGAGCTCGCTTACGGGAACACAAACTACGCTCTAGGCTGGTTTGTTCAGTCTTACCATGGCCACCTGATCCTTCAACATGGAGGAGCGATTACAGGCTTTACATCACAAGTGATTCTCATCCCCGATGCACACGTTGGAATCGTCGTGTTCAATAATCTTGAAAGCAGCCTGCCGCATATTCTCGCATATAGTCTGGCTGATCGCTTCTTGGGTCTGGAGACTCACGATTACCTAGCCGAAGCCGAGAGTAAGGACAAAGCAGATACAGAAACCGAAGAGCAAGAACGAAAGAAATTGGACTCCGGCCGGATAGCGAATGCACCTCCTACATTGAACCTTTCTGCATATGCGGGCGACTATTTCCATCCGGCTTACGGCACAATTCATGTGGTGCAGGACGGCCAGGAGTTGAGAGTGAAATTCGACGCATTGGAGCTTCAATTAAAGCACTACAACTTTGACTGGTTTCAGATCGAAAGCGATTATGTGGACTCCAAGAGATTGGCACAATTTCATATCGACGAGCACGGCGAAGCAACGCAGTTATTGCTCCCTTTGGAACCCACGGTCAAGCCATTCGTGTTCACAAGAAAATAACAAACCAAGGCGATTGATTCCCCGGGACCTGATCGGGGTCCTGCCGACCGTGTTTGCGTCCGAACTGGCGGCATGAAAGGTTGTCCTCGTCACGATTGCAATAGGAGGCCTTCCACCAGTGTTCGAAACAGAGTTGTTGTGGGGCATCCGGTGGCTGGTAATTCTATGCTTTGTCGCGTATGCAGCCAAACGCCGCTCACTGATTTGCTGGACATTGATCGGAATAGTTGCCGGCGGAGAGGTCGGGTACGATTGGCCCAGAGCGGCAGTCGGTCTACAAGTCTTCGTAACGATCTTTCTACGGTTGATCAAGACGATTATCGGACCGCTGTTATTTGGGACTCTGGTAGTCGGAATCGCCGGACACACAAACCCGAAACAAATTGGGCGTATGGGCATTAAGGCCCTCATTTACTTCGAGGTTGTTTCCACCTTGGCACTTGCCATCGGTTTCATGTCGATCAGCATATCTCGGGTTGGCATCGGCGTACAATTCCCAACCACGATAGCAACGAATGTGCCTGACACTGGGTTGCTTTCGCCCTTGCAATCGTTAATCAACATGTTCCCAGAGAACATCGCCAAGTCGGTGGCGGAGGATCAGATCCTGCAAGTCGTTGTGTTCAGCATCCTGTTCGCCGTAGCGCTAGCAATGATTCCTGAAGCGAAACGAAAGCCTGTGATCATACTTGCTGAAAGCCTGACAGCGACGATGATGAAATTCACTAGTCTGGTGATGCTGCTGGCCCCGGTCGCTGCCTTTGCGGCAATGGCATACATGATCGGCAGTATGGGAGTAAGTGTTGTGTTTCCAATGACCAAACTCCTGAGCACAATGTATGTGACACTGGTCGGCTTTACGATCGTGGTGCTTCTGCCAATCGCTATGCTGACCGGAGTGCCGCTGAAGAGATTTCTTGCTGCAGTTGCAGAGCCTGTAAGCATTGCTTTTGCCACGGCGAGCTCGGAAGCGGCTCTGCCGCGATCAATCGAAGAGATGGAAAAACTGGGCATAGCAAGAGAGACCGTCGCGTTTGTTCTTCCCACTGGCTACAGTTTCAACCTGGCAGGCTCGGGTATTTACCAGTCGTTGGCACTGATCTTCATTGCGCAAGCCACGGGTATTAACCTCAGCTTCCGCCAACAACTGTTAATGCTCCTGACACTGCTCGTAAGCAGTAAGGGAACTGCAGGGGTAGCACGTGCCTCGCTTGTCGTCGTTCTGGGGGTGGCGTTATCGTTTCACTTACCGTCGGGACCACTCTTTCTTCTCTTCGGGATTGACCAATTGATGGACATGGGGCGCACCGCGATCAATGTTCTCGGAAATTGCCTTGCCACAATGGTAATTGCTCGGTGGGAAGGTGAGACCGTTCCGTTCCAGCCGGAGGTGCCGGAAACATCTTGCTAATCGACGGCAATTGTATTGGGGAGCGCGCGATGAGAATGATTCCTGACATGGATTGGCATCCTGAACTTCAAATGATTCCGTCGTGGCTAAATTCGCCGAGGTAGGATGACAGATGCCCTTGCACGTTCAAACTCCTTTAGTGGAATCACGCCCTCTCAGCCTCGCCGCCGGCCGAGCCGTGTGGCTCAAACTTGAAGCTTTGCAGCCTACAGGTTCCTTCAAGATACGCGGCGTGGGATATGCCTGTGAAGAACATGCGCGCAGCGGCAAGCGACGCTTCATTTCCTCTTCCGGTGGCAACGCTGGTATTGCTGTAGCGTATGCTGGCCGTTGTCTGTCTATCCCGGTCACGGTGGTCCTGCCGGAAACGGCAACGGAACGGGCAAAGGATCTGATTCAGCAAGAAAACGGGCAGATTGTCGTGCACGGCGCGACGTGGCAAGAGGCAAATGCCTCGGCTCTGTCAATGATCGGGGAACGTGATGCCTTTGTGCATCCCTTTGACGACCCTTTGCTATGGAAAGGTCACGCCACGTTAGTCGACGAAGTCGTTCGCTCTGGATTGAGACCTGATGCGATCGTACTGTCGGTTGGTGGCGGCGGCTTATTATGCGGAGTAGTCGAAGGATTGCGCCACAATGATCGCGCGGATGTGCCAGTAATAGCGGTGGAAACTCGTGGCACTTCATCGCTGGCGCAATCCGTGAATGCGGGTCATCGGATCACACTCGAAACGATCACCAGCGTCGCGACATCTCTCGGTGCTAAACAGGTATGTGAGCAGGCGTTCGCGCTAACTAGGAGCCATCCTATTTCGTGCGCTGTTGTGTCTGATCAGACCGCACTGTCGGCTTGTGAAGCATTCTTGTCTGATCATCGCATTCTGGTGGAGCCGGCTTGCGGAGCGAGTCTGGCTTTGCCCTATCAACACTCGCCTGAACTAGAGAAATTCAAAACAATACTGATCATCGTCTGCGGCGGCGTCACCACAACCATCGATCAACTGCGAGAGTGGGAGAAAGAATGTCGATAAATGCTCGTCATCCCAAGATCTATATAAATTCCTCGACTGTGGCCCTCATGAAGCGCAACGCAGGTCATGCTAGAGAAGATCTAGATGCCAGCGCTTAATCTAAAAAGTCTGGTTGTTCCTTAACAATACTGTCCCACAATGGCTGGAACTGGAACCATCCCGCTGCCACCGATCCCACCAGAGCGTAGGTTTGCTTTGCAGTTTTGTGCTCAATCGTGTGCGGCTGCCCCGCAGCCTCGGCTAGTAATTGGGTCTGGCATGATCGGTCCATGGTGATGAACCACCACGCCGCCTCATCTACGCTGTGTCCGACAGTCAACAAGCCGTGATTGCGCAGAATAACAGCCTTCTTGTCGCCCAGCGCCAACGCGATCCGCTCACCTTCCCCAGTTTCTTCAACCACTCCTGTGTAGTTCTCAAAAAGTGCGTGGTCCTCATAAAAGGCGCAGGCATCTTGGGTGATGGGGTCGAGCTTTCGCCCAAGCGACGACCAGGCTTTACCGTATATAGAGTGAGCATGTGCCGCCCCAATTACGTCCGGCCGGGCCTGATGGATGCTTGAATGGATTGCAAAAGCCGCGAGATTCACTTCGCCCTGGCCCTCCACCACTTCGCCTACGTGATTCACAAGAACCAGATCCGAAACCCGGATCCCGCCGAAATGCGCGCCAAAAGGGTTTACCCAGAAATGATCGAGCCGCTCTGGATCGCGCGCTGTAATGTGACCGACAACACCTTCGTCAAATCCGAATCGCGAGAACAAACGAAAAGCTCCCGCTAACCGTTCTTTGCGATGATGTCTTTCATCCGAAACGTTCTCAAACGTAGGTGGATTGGGAATCCGTTCGGACTGAGAGTTCGAGTGGATTCCAGGCCGCCGAGAAATAACCATGGCTTTCTCCTCCATAAACCTTACGACTATCGCTCACCTTCAGAATTCAGCAATGTGCGTTCCTCAATATGGTGAGCAAGCTGTGCGCGTGTTCGCCAAGGATCACGCCATGTTTTCTTGGCTAACAAGGCAAGCTGATCACCATAATGCGGTGAATCAGGGTCACTGGAATTGCCATAAGTCAGAAGAACCTTTGCCTTTAATGGGGAAGAAAAGTCTACTTCCGCCATGAAAGTGGCCCCAAACACGGATTGCGAAGTCCCATCTTTAGCGCGGGCGTAACCGATAACATCAAATATCCCGAGACCTCCCGCACCACCGTTGCCAGCGAAATCAAACGTGCCCCGATGGAGACGAAAGATGTTGCCCCAGGAGACGTCCAAAGAAATATTTTGATGTTGAAGCTCGCCTGCGGCGGTAACCAGAGAAGCGACAGCGGCATTGGGATCTCTTAATCCGCGCGGGGTATCAATCGGACGCCCTATGTCAAACGACTCCGAGAAAAAGTTGTTCCCCGCCTCCTGCAACCACATATCAAAAAGCACCGCACCTTTGCTGTCAGCATTCGTTTCACGATCCCATTTTTCTAGAATTACGGCCGCTTCACGGGCGAGAGGATTGGGGGATTGTTCTGCCGCCGCGATCAATTCGTTCAAAACGCGATCAGCCAACTCACAATGTGTAGAGTATTGATACGCCAGCAATTCTTCGAATGAGACCGTGGGACGTTGTTGCAGCATTCTCATCCCTCGTTGTTCTCTTATGCTTGGTTCTCCACGCGGTGCAATATTGGGCGGATACCGGGAAGGATCTAGAAAGGGTTCAGTCATGTACCATGGAACACTGTTTGAATTTTGTACCCAACCAGAGACGGGATTGATTGCTTTGGGAAGATCTTTGTAACCATAGAATTCGTTCCAAATTAGCGACGAACGGTCGCCGGACAGGATCCCGCCTTGGGAGTAGGCCTGACCGTTTCGCCGGGGCACCAGACCGTTATAGAGCAACTCAATGTTTCCATCCCGATCCGCATAAATCACATTAAACATTGGTAATTGCATCCGGTTGAGGGCGGCGTGGAACTGCACAAACGTTCTTGCGCGACCCATCTCCCACCATTCGTGGAGGGCGCCCGCATATGTTCCTGCCTGCAAACCGGCAACCCGGATGGCGAAGAATCTGCCGCCTTTTTCAATCACAGGTCCAATCACGGAACGACGAACTTCGATGGGCTGGCTCTTTAGGCTGCCATCCTTCTGTCTGACCTTGACAACCTCCGTGTCTACATCGAATTCGTGAATCCGGCCATCGTATTTGTAGCCATCTTTCTCGGTAACTAGCGCATAAGTATCGCAGGCGTGGATCGGGTTGACGGTGTGAGTCCACCCGTGGGTGTCGTTGAACGCAATCGAGAGAACGGGGAAACCTATCAACGCAGCGCCATAAGCCTCGTATCCAGGCGCAGAGATCTGAGCCTCGAAAAATGTGTATTCACCGCTCCAGGGCAGATGTGGGTTCGCCAACAGCATGGCATGACCATCGGCAGAATGGAGAGGTCCGATTGCCCAACCATTAGAACCTTTCACGCCATCTTCATCGTGATCAGGAACAGAACACCCGCCGCCGGCTTTGCCCGAGGTTCCGCTAAGAAACATCTCTAGGACGCGCGTAGTATGCGCTAGAACATCGATCCCGTTTACGGGCAAAATTAATTTGCTCCCAGACTCCAGCTTCTCCGGATGTTCTTGCGCATATTCATTGATGCCCACGGCGAACGCATCGAGATCCCGACGAAAGCGCGGATTCTGCTGCCAATACCATGTACGCGCCGTAGCGTACAATCGCAGCGTGCGAACGGTACGATCCGCCGCCAGATATTCCGACCCATAGAATTCAGCGCCTCTACCGCGTCCCTGTGCAATCAATCGGAGAAGGACCCCAGCATCGTTATGCATTTGGGCCCAGCCGAAGGCTCGAAATGCACTGGCTTCATCTTGAGCAAAGATGTGGGGAACTCCCCATGTGTCCCATAGAATCTCGGCCCCGGATCTTTCGCTTCGCTTTGTCTTGGTATTCGCTCTGGATCCAACCGCAACAGCCCGTTCGCTTGACACGCCGACTTGGTTTGCAAGAACTGCAGTGGTGAAAACCAGCATCATTAAAAAAAACGAGAAACATGCTCTGTTGACCAGCTTCCTCATGCTTGTTCCTGATTTCCCCGAGTGAATCAAGTCACCCCTCGATTTTGGCTTCCTGCGCACCGCCGGAGTGATTCGAGAATCACTGATTCGAGCGCCGCGAGTGTTTCCCAATTCCGCCAAATTCGTCCGTGCCAAGATCATCGAAGGCAAAAAATCCGCGAGAAACGGCGGTTCCCGCACTTCGATTGCAGTAAGCAAATTCTTCGACGTATAGCGAAAGGTTGCAATAGCGGGCGCCACTCTTTATGTTTGCGGATGGAAGTGTTCCGTGTTCTACGCCACCATCACCTTCTTCACTTTGCAGTAGAGGCTAGAAAACCAGTTTGAGCGCGAACTGCATAGAGCGCGGACCGCCCATCTGGTATTGTGGCGCCAGGACTCCCAACGCAGTCGCAAGTGTGTTTTCGGCTAGGCCAAAACCTATACCGGAACTAGCAACATTTCCAAAGTTTGGATGGTTGAAGACATTGAATGCCTCTGCCCGGAACTGCAACTTCACCTTCTCGTGAATCGGAAACTCGCGGCGAACGGCTAGATCCATTTCGACAGCATCAAAGCCGCGCAACTCGTTGCGGGGCGCCAGTCCGCCTGTTGTCGGATTTTGGTTAGGGCAGAGTGGGTATGCAGGGCCTCCAATGGCATAAAATGCACAAGGGTTAACCGCGCGCCCTCCCGGACATTGTGTTTGGTGGAACTGAGCGAGAAGGGGAGCAAAAAAACCATCGCACGTGCTTCCGGAAAGATACAGGGGTTGGCCCGGGACAGTGTCATAATACCCGGGTTCCGCAAGTCCAGTGGCCGGATTGAAGATTGAGGTTCCTATTAGGAACACTGGAAAGGCAGTTCTCGCTGTGAACCGATCATCTATCCCCCAGTGACTCAAAACGGCTCCGATCAATTTGTTCCCTCTCACACTTGGCAGACTATAAGAAGCAGCCGCGGAAAGATTTTGCCGCACGTCGAAATCACAATCCCCCCGTAGATATTGGATATTGAAGGCCGCGGAGCCCCAATCGATACAATGAGACCACGTGTAGGAAGCCAGAACGGTCAGTCCCCCGCTAAGCTTGCGCTGAAATTGAGCTTGTAATCCGTCGTAGTCCGATGTCAGACCATTTTGGACCAGAAAAGCGCTCGCTATATTAGGGTTCGGGTTTGAAACGGCTATTGATTGATTTTCTTGGAGCAACCTGCTCCCGTGAGAGCCAACATAGGAAATTGTCAGAGCTTGTGATGCACCCAGAGCCTGCTGGACACTCAGATTCCATTGCAGCGTGTAGGGCAATTGCAGATGTGGCGAGAACCCATATATGTTGGCAAGCTCTTCTCCACTCGGCGGAGATGTGATAACCGGGATTGCCGGCGCGGAAGTCGTAAACACTCCGGATGACAGGAGACTCAATGCGATATACCCTGGGCCCTGAAAGCTGATGGACCCATCCTCCTGACCCGTATCGAAAAATACTCCCCCTCCACCACGCACGACGGTCTCCCAGCCGGGCGCAGTTCGTAACTGGTAAGCGGCGCCCAACCGGGGCGCAAAATTGAACCAGGTAGTCCGCCAAAGCGAGGTGCCGTACGGCGCCAGCGCGTAATTACTTGGATTGGTTCCTACGATCGTATACGGCAGTGGTCCTTGCGTAACGCCCGGCGGAGGGTTCACTTCCCAGCGCAATCCCAATGAAACGGTAAGATGCTGCGTAGCTTTCCAGTCGTCTTGGGCGAAGGCTGAGAAATTCGTGTACAGCGGGTGTACAGGTGCTTGCACCGACACCGTAGAGCCGCTATTAAATGTACCTTGACCATAGGTACCTGACTCGACGCTGGGTTCATCGGGGAAAGCGTAAAACACCGAAGGACTTGCTGGGACGACCAAAGGTGTCAATCTTCGATAGTCCACGCCAAACTTGAATTGATGCGATCCAACCGAATAGCCCACCGTATCTACGATGTTCCACTGTTTTTGCTGATTTGAACCGACTCCCTGAGTCGCGTTAAGGCCATTACCGTTCAGATTTAGATTTATGAACGGGGATGCCGTAGCCGGAAGATTCAGATACGACACCAAATTGATAGGAGTGTTGCCTCCAAACGAGGTAATGAAATTGCCGGGGGTGGATCCGGTCGAGGTGTAATTAAAACGCAACTCATTACTCAGGTGGTTTGAAACGAGATTGGTGGTCCCGACCGTGTAGGTCCTGGTGAGAAAAGGCGTCGCAAGTACTTCCTGCGGCGCCTGACGCGATTGCGAATTAGAGTTGGTATCGCTGAATCGGAAAAAGAGAGTCATTTTGTCGTTGAAAACATGATCGAACCGGACACTAGTTGAATTAATGGAACCGGGATTGCTCCAAGATCCGACGAATTCACCAAACCCGTTCACAGGATCCAGTTCCACCGTTTGAAGGGGAAACGTATTTATTACTGGCAGTAATGCGGCCGCGGCCGGTGCTCTTGGATTACCAGTCGGACCTATAAGACCCGCGCACGCTCCCGCCACTCCGCGCATACAGTTGTCTGGCACAAAGAAATCGCTTGCCTCCTGTGGCTGGGTCAACCGCAGCCCTTCATAGGATACAAAAAAGAACGTCTTGTCCTTGCCGTCGTACAAGTGCGGAATGTGAACCGGACCGCCCAAGGTGCCGCCAAAATTATTTTGCCGAAGGGCAGGCTGCGGTACGCCGTAAAAATCATTGAACCAATCATTGGCATCAAACGCATTATTTCGCAGGTATTCGAAAGCCGTACCGTGCCACTGATTCGTGCCCGATTTCGTTTCAAAAGCAAACTGGCCGCCTGGATTGCGCCCATATTGTGCGGAGTATGTGGAACTCTGCACGCGAAATTCCTGCAAATCATCCACTGATACCAACGCCTGTGTGGTGCCCAGCGCCGTCGAGGCGGCAACAGAGCCGCTGGCTGCTGGACCATAAAGCATGCCGGTGGAGTTATCAGTCGTCACACCAGTATTGGCGCTCACGCCGTCCACGGTATAGTAATTCGACTCGGTGCGCTGGCCATTTACGCTAAATTCGCCATTCTGGCCGAGCTGACCACTGCCGACTAGGCTGTTCGTCGTAACGCCCGGTGTAAGCAGAATTAGGTCCTGGAAGCTTCGGCCATTCAGCGGCATATTCTTTATATATGTTTGGTCAATCACCGTGCTAACCGATGCATCTATCGTATTGACGTTGACAGCGTTGCCCGTAACCGTGATGGATTCGGAAGTAGAACCAACCTGAAGAACAAAATTTCGGGAGAGATTGTCTTGCAGATTGAGCGTAATTCCGGTGACCGAGACTGACCGAAATGATTGCTTATGCACACTCATCAGGTAGTTTCCCGGCTCAATGGCAGGAAAGCTGTAGAATCCTTGTCCATTCGATCTTGTATGCTGTAGCGACGCCGTATCGACACTCTTGATTTCCACATCCACTTCCGGTACGGCTGCCCCTGTTGCATCGGTGATCCGGCCTGACATCGACGCACTCGTTGATTGTCCCCATACGGCACGCCCTGGAAATGCGGCGAGGAGCACCAGCATCATTACCACGGAACCATGGAAAAAGTCGCGATTGCGCACAGGATGACCTCTCTTCTCAAAGATCTATCCCTAGTGATTGAGCAGATTTGTCCCATGCAACCTGCATATATCCAAAAGGCAGAGCGAAAGCGTGAATTTGCGAAACCGGTTCGTATCCGACAATCGGCATGATGGCGAAGGAGCGTTCTCGCTGCCAGCGAGCTTCAGGATTTCATGAAACGAACCTAGGCAGATTTGCGTACTGCCGTCGAGGAAACTATGTGGGTCATTTAGCCGACCGATGGCCTGAAGAAAGGTATACTCGTCGCTGCCAGCGGGGAGGAGAAAACCTTTGTTCTATGGGTGGTTTGGCTGTCCTCTCAAATACGCATACATTAACTTGGGTCCTTTAGGATTGAGCGGGCTGCCATCGGGGACCTCTAAAGTGACAAAGACGGAATCGATGTCGGCTAGGATTTTCGGATCATCGCATTTGAACACCCATCTTTTCTGGGCCTTGTCGTCAGCATAGAAAATGCCCAAACGGCGGACTTGTTTGTCCTCCCCTTCCTTCTTCGCCCATACGTGGTATTCGAGATGGGCCTTTTGTATTTTGGTTTCATTCAAATCGTAGGCGTAGAACACGAGCGACTTGCCTTCGGTAAAAAAGATCCGGCCGAATGCCGGCTGGTTCTTGCCCCGGGCGTCGGTGTCAACGACGTCCACGATATGCAGGTTTCGCGCCGCCATAAGGTTTGAAACGTCCTGATCACGCAGAAGTAGCTGGCGCTCTTTTTCAAGGGCGGCAGTTTTTGTGTCCAATTCAGCATGGAGATCTCCGAGCTTCGTTTGGTCGTCGACCAGTTCGGCCTCGAATTCCCCCGCGCGAGCCCGTAAGGTGGCCAGGTCACTCTGGGCTTGTGCGGCCTGTTGTTGAGCTTCCGCACGCTTCTGCTCTAGGGAATGAACGTCCCACTTGAGCCGGTCGCGCTCATCGAGCAAGTCATTGTAGTTGTGGGCAGAGAGTTCGAGATCGGAATCGCGCATCTTGATCTGCTCTTTCAATTGGCGAAGTTCGACATTATTTATCCGATCGAGTTTAGCCAGGAGAGTTTGCTTCTCTCGCATCAAGTCATCGACTCGCTCTCGAGAAGAGCCCGAAGCGCCATCCGCGCTCCCGGGAGCCACCGACGAAGAGGCTGAAGATGTCACACTTCTAGGCGAAAGTTCGAGACGACGATAGACAATGGCCGAGACGAACAGCAACAATGCAGCAAAAGCAAGTCGCGGCACGAATCCACGATATGTTCGCTCCCAACGGGCGCGCCTAGGCACGACAGGAGCAACTTCACGTCCGACTGCTGAGGAGAAATGAATGCCCTCTCTTTCTGCACGCTCCAAGAAGCGCTGAGTCAAAAGATCGGAGTTCAAACATTCGTCCGCTTCCTGTCGAGTCAGGATTCTATTTTGTGTCTTGGCGAATTGTTGCGCCGCCAAGCTCAAATATTGCTCGTAGGTTTTTCGACAAACCTGGCAGAGCGAAGCGTGCTGCTCAAATTCGAGAAGTTCTTCCGGCGAAGCTTGCCCAATGCTGGCTGCGACCGCAAGTTCATCGAAATGTTCATGTTTCAACACGGCTTGCCTCTCAAAGCTGAACGCGCAAAGTCGGGTCAGGGTCACGGGTCTCTCTCTTAGCCAGGACCGCCCGCAACCGTTCTAAACCTCGATAGTAATGATGTCGCACGTTAGAAAATGTCTGCTGAGTGCGCTCGGCAATTTCCTTCAAGGTCAATCCCTCAGAGAAAAACATTTCAATTGTACGCCGCTGCGTTTCAGGCAGCACGGCGATCAATTCATCCGAAAGGCAGACGCTCTCCGAAGCGTGCAACGAAAAAGGCGACCATTTCCCTTCGGGCATTTCGGCCTCGTTAAATTCTTCCTGCCGCTTGAAATGGCGAACCGCAAGATAATTCCGACGGTTCACGCCGCGGCTGTAGGCATACTGTAGAAGCCACACCTTCAGTGTGCCGCGCGCAGGATCAAACTGTCCCGCCCGGCCATAGATCTCAAGGAATACGGCTTGGGTCAGATCTTCAGCTTCGCCTGTGTCGCGCAAAATGCGCAGGGCCGTGGTATGGATTAGTCGATGATAACGTTGAAAGATAACGGCAAATGCGTCATCATCGCCAGACAAAAACTCGCGCACGAGTCGTTCGTCGGTCAGGGCGAGCAATTCCGCATAAGGCAAACGATCCCCAGAATGTCGATTGTCCCCCACCTGCCCCCCTTCGTGGCGTTCAAACTCTATAACACACAACTGAGCCCAAATAGTAACGGAATATTCTTTTTCAGCACTGGGACAAAACGTGGAGGGGGCTGGAATACTCCCGCTTCATGCAGTCTGTCAGCTGCCCTGGAATGATGACAATTGCTGGAGAGTTCCCTCCAACCCACTCAGGATACTCCCCGCTGAGCAGTGAAAACTGCCTGTAATTTGGTTTGGTACAAACAACGCCTCCTGCGGGTACACTCAGCAAGGGAACGCAATTTCATGCTGATCACACATGGGAAACCCGAGAAGTCTTCGGCACCAACTGGGTACATATCAATGCGGCGGACATTAATTCTAATTGGCACCTGCTTGCAGGCTTGGAGGCTGCCCTTGAGGTTTGCGAGGGTTAAGTGCTGGTCTGAAAATTGCTCCGTCTGGTCGAACAGACTCAATGCAGTGCCGATATGCCCATTCCTTTCCCGACTCAAGCAGCAACTTGAACGAGTTAGCTGCAAATCGCCACACGTACTTGTGCGCGTATCTGTGCTGGGCTGGGCGGTGAGCATGAGCTGATCGGAATAAAAGTTCAATAGCTCCTGAAAAGCCCACCCGCCAAAGCGTTGGCGCGTGGGCTTTATTATTTGGCTAATGAAGATTAAGAGTAACCGACATTCAAGGAGGACGCCTTGGCGAAAATACAGCTACTTCACGAACGGATGTTTTCTGGCAGACCTGTCAAGAGCCTTAAAGTCTATAACGATCCATTTAGTGACAACGAAATATGTGTGGAGCTCGCATTTGTTGATGGTCAGATCGAATGTATCGGTATTGGTCCGAGCAGGCCAACAATTGTCTCGACAGCCCTGTGCTACGAGGATAGCCTAATGCAGAAACAACCGGACCTGTTACCGGCGACATTGGGCACCAACGGCGAAGCATCGCAGAATCCCGACACGCTTCGTCGCATAGCAAATTGACATTCAACCTTGTCTACATTGATCAATCGCGCAGGGTTCCGTCGCATTACTCGCGGAATAGAGGTCCTACGTTCGTCCTTCAGCCTACCGCGGCATCGCCATTTAAGAGCGCATGCCACGGTTGTGCTGGCGGGCAGCCTTGAAGAATCGGGCTATGGGTAAGCCGGCGATTCACAACGGCGTGCCCATGCTGCCTCACAAACTGGCAGAAATCGTCTGGGTCGATAATGCTGGCTTTTGTTCCGGCAGCGGCAACCGAGCGCGACTTGAGCCAGCCCCGGTCAATCCATTTCTGGATCTCGTCGGGGCGGTCAGTTAGCTCTGCAGATCCATGTAGACACACTTGTCTCTGCGCCTCCGGAATCCCTCCTCTCTTCATGCAAAGGCGCGCGCCGATTTCATTCGGAACACGCTGACCGACGAAGCTGGCACGCGGATCTGGTCCACACTTGAGCCCGATGGAGCGGCCAGCGTATACCGACCGCTGAGCTGATTTTCAAGAATTTTTTTCCTGCAGGAATTCGTGCAGGGAGCCGTCCCAGTGTGAAAATGCGACCGGCGGATCAAGGTTCTCCGGGAAGGGGAAACGCGCTGTGAACCAAACACTTGCAAGTGCCGGTGGCCGTTTCGGGCCGGCATAGGACCGAAATCCGGCCATGGACAGGCGGACTCACGTTGCATAGCGGAAGGTTTTTGCAAAGACTGACATTTTTTCGCAACTGAAGTGCCCATAGGAGGGTTTAAACGCCTAAGGCAGGTAGCCAGAGACTGGAGTGATCCGCCACCTCTGGCCCGACCTCGCAGTTGACGCCACTCGCCGGTGTTTCGTTCGTAGTTCACCAACCGGAGTTTGGAGAAACCCGGTTGCACTCGTTCTCATGAGAGTCGAACCATGTCTGGCGTGGATCGCAAAGGGTTTGATTGGAAGGAAATCGCCGAAGTACTCCATATCAGTGGGGCCTCGGCGCGCGTGACCTTCTCGCGGGAGGTCCAACGCTTGCGCGCCAAGCCTGTCGATAGTCAACCTCGGCCGACGATCCACCGGCAGGAGAGCGATTCGGTTCGCGTGAAGCTCGACAAAGGAATGAGTGGCCCCCGGCAAACGCGGTGATGAACTCCTTTCGGGCCTCGACGTAGTGTTCGGTGCTGGCGCAACAGGTAGCAAGACGATGGTGAGATGCTAATCTTGCTGGGCGGGCGCCGAGTTTTTACCAGCGACTGATTCAAGATCGATTCCGGCCAGTTCGCGAATCAGAATTACGAAATTGTGCGTCAGCTGATTCATGAGTTTGCTCAGGTAATGCGCCCAGTTCGTCCCTTGCGCGGACGCGCTCCCGATCCTCACAGCATTCACAAGCGCATCCCCGTGTGTCGCCGGGTTAAGGACGTCCTTCAGCAAAGTTCGCTCGGAATCATTCACAAAACCGGTCTTCACGACTTCGTCGAGCATTTTCTGCGCCTGCTGCGGAAGCGCGGCGATTGTGCGCTCAAGGCTTGACGGTATATGAGCGTTTCCTTCTCCTTTTAGCCATTCATCCGTGGCAATGCATGCCATCCAAAATCCCGCAGCCAATGTATCGAGGCCAAAACGAAAAAGTGCCGCGCTGGCAAACTCGGTCTGTCTCTCTGCACTTTGAGTTAAGGCATCGCACACGTCCAATGCCTGCAGGTATTGCAATGCCACGCGGACTTCTCTTGACTGGACGGAAGATCCCAGCGTCAAAGCCCACTGACGAAGCCTCTGTTGATCACGCTTTCGGATGGTCTCATCTCCAGGCATGGGTCCTCCGTCAAATTTTCTTCCACATCCTTATCCGCAACTGGTTCGTATCGGAATTCTACGCGAGGTGAGGAACTCACCGAGGTTTGCAGATAGGTTGGGCCTTCGACCGCATTCGCATTCTGGCCCAAACGGCTGGGTCAACCGGCAGCGCAGCTGTTCGCCCATTTCGCAGATTGACGAAGCCGCCGTGATAGGAAAGTTTTCCATACCGGAACAGCCGGGCCAACATGGCCATGGCTTGGTAAGCGAGCGTTTGGTTCACGAAGGGTTCTTGCCGCTCCAGCGCCTCGACTGCACTGCAGGACGGCAGCTTGTCCTTGCGGTCCAGTTTGGAATCGACAAGTTCAGGAAATAACTCGGACGCGGTCGGCAAACGCTGCTGGCATGACTGGTTTTTGCCGTTCTCGGGCTCTCCTAGAACAAACTGTCCGCAGTCGGCGTTATTGCCCAGATCCAACCAATAGTGGCAATTCCAATAGGTTTGCGTACGGGTGATCGCATGGCGAGCCGCGCGGGAGTCCACGCATCCGATCAGGATATCGGTCTCCTGGCCCCATCTCTCATCCATAAAGCACGGCATCCCCGTCCAGCCAAGGCCCCAGAACAGATTGATCCGTGTGGCGAGCACCGTCGCTTTGTAGAGCCCAATCTCACTCTCGCTGAATGGCTGCCGCACGCAATTCGTGCGGGAGATCCGGTCGCCGTCAATGAGGGTGACGTCAAGACCGTAAGGGTGTCCCAGGGCGACCATGGCTTGGTGCAGATGCGGCAATCCGGCTGCGACGGCGCTTCCAGTTCCGCCACAACCAACGACTGTAATCCGGACCTTCTTCTGTAACAGGCCGTTTGGTATCCGATGCTCAATCTCGCGGTTAGACCTCGTTTCGGTACGTGTGGTCATTGTCGTTCACGAATTCTGAAAGTCTCTGTGGCAATCTCACCAAGTACTTGCTTGGAAAACCTTCCTTCCCCGCGAGGCACTGCCACATCGCCAGGAGGCCGCCGGGGAAGCGGGTGTGCTTGCGCACTCCCGAAGCATGGGTGAACTCGCTCTGGAAGAAAGACCGTTCCCAGTCTTCGATCGCCGACACCGATTTTTCTCGCGGAATCTGCATGCTTCCCGTGCAAACCGCTCCGTTGTCGTAGCAGTTCCAGTAGGGGGCCATGCACAGCTTTGTTTCCGCGCTCGGACGCTTGCCCTCGGTAAGAGCGCGGACCCAGAGATGACTGCCGCATACCTTGAAGACCAGGGACGGTTGGGGATACCGCTTACCATTGATCTGCTTCAACACGGGGTCGTCACCTCGGTCACTGAAGAACAGGGTGCGTGCCCCGGCGGGCGACCACCAGACAATCATCTCCGCCGTGCGTACCAGTACTCGTTCCGGCAGGATTTCGAGGGGAAGGGACCGACCGAGCCCCGTCATCAACTCGACCAACATTTGCGGAGTCATCAGCCGGCCTTCGGCCAAGCGTGCACCGTTGCCGTCATGAATGACCTCGTGCAGCGTCACAAAGGGATGGCGGTACGGGATTCCCTGGTAGCTACTCGTTCCGTACACCAGAAGCGCCCGGCTCAACCGGAAGTCCTGGCTAGAGCCGATGTTCACGGAGGTATTCATCGTAGAGCTCCCGAATCATTTCCACCACCTTGGCAGCCGAAGCCAAAGACTGCAGCATCGCGCCGGCATGATCGAAGACGCGACGCACTTCTTCGTCCAATTTCCTGATCGGCCGCTCGAGTCGGATTGGAAGCACCATGTTGGGCTGGCAAGGACCGTTCTCGCCCATGTGCTGCGCATCTTCGTCGAAGCAGGCGTTGATCGCGTCGTTCTCGTACCACGTGATAAGACAGCCGGGGCGAGACGATTCCGCATCCATCAACCAGTCACTGATGCCGGGGACATTCTTTTCCGTGAGGTGCCCGGCCCAGGAGTGCTCATGACCGAGCCCATGAGCGTCCATTTCGAGGACGTGGCGGATCAGTTGTCGAGCCAAAGGCGCGGCTGGTTTGATCCCTCGTAAGAGCCTGCGTGCCCTCTCGTACCCCATCCGCGGGGCATGCTTCTGGATGCAGGATGGGATTTCCATCTCGACCTTCCGGTAGACGGATGCTTGCAGTTCTTCGTCGTCCAGATCTTCCATCCACGTCTCGGCATGTTCCTGCGCGTCGACATACTCGTATACGCGCATCCACTTGTATAGGTTGGCAGTGAACACTTGATAGAAAGCTGCCGGCAGCAGTTCATGTTCGGGTTCAAGACGAGCAAGAGTCTCCCCGATCGGGATGGAGGCTGCCGCCTCGTAGTCGCCGGTGAGAAACAGTTGCTGAGCCGCACCTTCTCTGCCGGCTTCGATCTGGTTTCTTTCTGACTCGGTCAATTCAAACAAGGAATCGCCAATGCGCAGCTCGCCGACCCAGACTCTTTTCGCTTGAGCCGCGCCGTTGTGTCGACAAAAGCGGTTGAAGCCGCGCTCGACAAAATCCACCGCGCTTTCCGACCAGTCGCTTGGCTGGCAAATTCCTAGCCGCAAGAGGCTCATTCCCAGCGTCGCAGCCGGCCCTTCATCCCACCGTGTGCAATATCGCCACCGCACTCCTTTGAGCCGCGGAACGGAAACTGCCAGGGGAAGCCCGATCAAGGGAGCGGCGGAAGGACTGTGCCGGCTGGCGGCAAGAGCCGGTCTGCGAGGATTTCGTCTTGCCCGTACTTGAAGGAGTCGAATACCTTTCCGAGTATTTCGCCGACTTTGAATGCGTCTGGACATTGTTTCAGTTGCTCCATGATCGGATCTCGAACAGTCACGGTGGCTCGTTTCGCTTCCCTTAGTGCGTACAGGACTTCCTGGAATTTCCTATTGGCGTTGTCATACTGGGTTCTTTTGCAAGGCATAAGCCCTCTTAGCTTCGTCAATTACAGCACGCATACAGGGTCGGCGAGAAACGGCCAAATTCGCACAGATTGGGGTATGTGCAAACGCCGCGACGCGCGCTAGAATCTCGTCGGAGGAACTCGTATGATGTCGCACCCATCCGTCGCCATCAAACGCGAGGTCTGTCAACTGGTCGATCGGCAGATCGAAACATTGCGGCAGCCAGCGTCCTTAACTTCTTCCGATCTTGGTGAGTATCACGCCCGTTCGGAGAAGATCACAACTCTCTACCGAGAACTTGACCAAGTGGTCAGAACAAGTTTCTGGGAGTCTCGAAGAGCATCCTAGCGTTCAACCCGGTGCGGCATTGAGGGGGTCAAGCCGCCGTCCGCAGAATGGCTCCGCGACGGCGGCTTGTTCTGTTTCGGTCGAAGCCGACCCTGATTTTTCTTGGACCGCGGAGAAGGGTGGTCTGCCGGTCACCCTTTGGCTCCCACGGCTCTGGTGAACACGTACTGCATCGTCCCGTTAACGGGAGTGGGCCCTTCGACTGCTGCGGTCGCAAGCTCGGGATAAGTATTGACGTAGATGTCCCGCACCTGTTCAATGCTCAACTCTGGATTTACGTCTGGCAGTTTTGCCCCGTTGAACATAAAGACGCGCTCAAGCTTTTCGATCTTCACGGTCATTGCGCTCTCCTTTCGGTTGTCGGTATAAAGCTGGGATGCTGATTACAGCGGCCATCAATGGCTCCCGATCAAAGGTTGAACACCCGCATATTCCGGTCACCTCGTCGGAGATTGCGACGGCTGCGGCGGAGGCGGCAAGGGCAGGCGCAGGAGCGATTCACTTTCATGCGCGCAAAGAGGATGGCCGGGAGACCTTAGACGGTGCGGCGATCGCGGCCAATCTGGACTCTATTCGAGCAAAGCTGCACGACCTGCCCGTTGGTGTAAGTACGGGAGGCTGGATCGTTCCTGACCCGGAGACGCGACTGAGAATCGTGCAATCCTGGGACGTATTGCCGGATTTCGCCTCCGTCAATTTTCATGAGGAAGGCGCCGCCGGACTTGCCGCGATCCTGATCGGGCGCGGCGTCGGTATCGAAGCCGGGATATCAAACACGAACGCCGCAAGGAAGTTCGTTTTAAGCGGTCTTGCCAGACAATGCCTCCGGATTCTCATTGAGCCTCAGCAGGAAGAGGTAGCAGCGGCCCTGAAAACGACTCTCGAAATCGAGGACATTCTCAACCACGCGGGTGTCACGTTAGCGACGGTCCTGCATGGAACGGATCGTATGGCATGGGAGTTGCTCGATGAAGCCCTTCGTCGCGGCTACAACATTCGAATTGGTTTTGAGGACACACTGAGATTGCGCAACGGCAAAACGGCTCAGAGCAATGCGGAGCTTGTTCGCGAAGCACGAACTCAAGTGGAATCGCTGGGCCGCGGAAAAAGAACATAGGACCGACGGCGCCGTTTCTCAAGAACGTCGAAACGGTCGATGAGTCGGCGATCCACGGAATTATGGCTGCTCGGCTGCGGCCTTGGGCTCGAAGAGGGGGAGGCTATCCGTCGCAGGCGTCGTTTCCTTAACCTTGTTGTCCGATGATTTCGCGTCAGGTTTTGTTGCAGGGGCCGCCGTCCTTGCCTTTGATCGGTTTTTGTCCCGTTCTTCAACGGCTGTAACCGCCTCAGCGATTTCGCCTCTGGCTCGGTCTACCGCTTGCTGCAAGGCGAGGTGAGAATCCACGAACGCCTTCAGTTGCTCGACTAGCTGGGAGTCGATCTCATCCGGTGCTCCCGTGAGAGAGAGCGGCGTTGTCAGCGCGTGGATCGCAGAGTCGGGTATCTGAGCTATCTTGTCCTTATTCGAGTACCCGATCTTCTCGTTTAGCTTGCTATCTTCCGCCAATGCTGCGGGTACGACATTGACCCGGATATGTCCTTGGTTGAGAGCTGCTACTGTGATGGTTAGTGTTCGCCGTTCAATAAGCGGCATGAGTTCGCTGAACATGGATTCCCCTTTCTTGGCTGCACGAACCGGCCAACAATCGAGCCGGCTGAAGTTACCGGACACGCAAGGTCGCGGCCTGAGTGCCGTGGATTCGTGGGGCGCAGAAATTAGTGAGTCGTCCCAGAGTTTTCCTAGAATGGGCTGGCTTGTTTAGCCGACGTGAGAATGCACATCGTCCCAATAGTTGGTGAGACCACTGAACCGCGCATCTTCCGAAGAAATGAAGTCGCCTGCTTCCACCCGCACCGGTTTCTCGATGCAGCTTTCAAATGCTGTAGCCTCCGGCGTGGCGGGGGAGGATTGGGCAAGATACTGATTGATGATCTTCGTCTCGAGTGCGCACCAGCGGTTGCCAAAAACGTACTTCAACTCTGCGACAGGGTAGTCAAATGCGATGATGTAGGGCTTTGCGGCCAAATCCACTACGCCTCGAGTGTTGGCCAGCAACTCTTTTCCGCCCCACGACCGCAGTAGCGGACCGGCAATGGCGGCATCGAGGTCGGACCTTCGATGGTAAAACCATATCTTGCCGCAGGGATCCTCTTGCGTCCAGAAAGGCAGTGGCAGACCCGCGTTGCCGGCAGCTTCACCTTTACCCCGGGCGAGCACCGGCGACGAGGGCTGCAATCCATTGGCCTTGATCGATTCGACTTCGCTGGGGAGCAGTCGGGTACAGTGGTAGGTTCTTATCCTTGCTCCCTGCAAACATCTTCGGATATGTTGGACAATCTGCGGTCGTTGGCCCTCATCGGCGGACGACTCGAGCAGTCTGAGCCATTCGCTCAGGTCTATCGGCCAGTCGCCAACATTATCGAAATCGATCACATCATCCCAGGCGGCCATGCGACCCTTCGCTCAATGAAAATAGACTTCGCGAGCCTCTTCGAGCTTCACTAGTCCGAGGTAAGGCTCCGAAGCCTCATTTTACTCGAACAACGAAAGTAGGTGATCCATTCGGGCGCGGTTGCCGAGACCAAGGCTGCGATCGATCATCACCTCGTGCCGGCTAGTTTGATTTTAGAATCTCTCCCAGCGCGCTGAGCTTGCCATCGATCGGACCTGTCTGTCACTCGTCCCGAAATCCCTTTAGAATTCTTTTGCACAACTTGTGGGGGGCATGCAACGAGGTTTGGGTTCTTGCCAGTGCATGCAGCCTCTGCTCTGATCGAGAGTGGGCCACAACTGCGGTCGCGCTGGGCAAGGTTGGAAGGAAGCGAAGCATGACGTGTTCGATTCTGAGAACGCTGGCATCCCTCATCTTTTTGCTTGGCCTCGTGCGCGCGCAAGATGTAGTTGTCGGCGTGAACGTGGTCAACCCGATGCGCGCCAGCCTCGCTGACCAGAATGCCGTCTTCAGCCAGCTCGAGGCAGCACATGTGCATATGATTCGATGCGGCATTAGCAATGACGACAAGGGAATCAACTATGCGAAACGTGCAAAAGCCAAGGGCATCCGGATCCTGCTGGGGCTAGGAGCCGAATACTCTCCGAATGCTCCGACACGTCCGTATCAGCCGGATAGGTTTCCCGCAATGTGGAGCGGACATCCGCTCTCCTATGCCGACCCCGAGCTTTCGAAAGCCTTTTATCAGAAGTTATTCGACGCTCTCGACGCCAACGACATCGTGCTGGCAGGCATTGAGCTGGGCAACGAGATGAACTGGGCTGCTTTCAATCCTGAGTTTCCCCTGCCCGGCGAAGGCAAGATCCTCAGTCTCGCCGATCTGTCGGATGATTCCGAAGGAAAACAGATCGCCAAGGGGTTCCTGCAGTACGTGAAGATCATGGCCGTGTTGAAGGAAGTCCGCGATCATTCGCGGTTGAATCGCAAAACGCCCCTCATTTCAGCAGGAATGGTGACCGCCCCGGATGGCGGGAAGCTATACAACAACAAACGCGAAGACATGGTGAGTCTGTCGGCTACGATGACGTTTCTGCGCGCGAATGGCCTGGATGCGCTTGTGGACGGCTACGGAATCCACACCTATCCTTCGAGCGATCATCCCGGAGATCCGGTGGCTGCGGCGAGAAGAGCTGAGCGGTTTGAAAGCGTGGACCTTGCACCGTGTCGCGCGGCGGGTCAGTCCGGAGGAAAGCCGTGCTGGGTCACCGAATGGGGTTTTCCGAACAACGACTTCTCCTGTCCTCCGAAGGACTCCGCTCGCGCGCTGCTCGTCCAGGAGATGCGTGTGAACTTTGGCAAGGCAGCCGCGGAGCATCGGGTGGCGGCTATCGCTTCTTTCGCCTGGAACTCTGATCCGTGGTCGAAACAACCCGATGCCGACAGCATCTATCGCTGCGGAGAACTGACTGAGGCTGGGAAGCTCGCCGTGGCGCCGCTGACAGACGTCGAGAAAGCCGATCCGTATGCGAAGCTGCGCTTCCGCGTCGGCGTCCCATTGGTCGCACGCGGTCCCGCCCCGAACATTGCCGACAGCTCGTTCACTGCGATTCAACTTCCCGACGGCAAATTCCGCGGTTTCACCGCTGCCGGAACAACATGGGCGATCGATGGCAATCATCCTTACGACATGGGCGGCGCGGCAGTTGCCGTTCTGAAGCCCGGTGCGCCAGGGAGTTCTGATTCCTGCGGCCAGTGGATCGTGCACGTGGAGCTGGAAAGCAAGACGCTGTTCGGCTGGAATCACAATGAAACCGCCTGCAACTACGCCAAGTATGGCCAGACCCACATGTCGATGACCATGGCTCGCTCCTCCGACTACGGACACACCTGGAAAATTGAGGGTCCCATCATCACTGGCACCGATCCGCCCAAAGACGGCAAAGAGACAGGAGACAGTTGCGGCAACGTCGTGCGCGGCCAGGATGGGTACTACTATGCCTACTGTTTGCACAACGGCGGGCACTCGTGGGACGGAGGATATGGGTTCGTCGCGCGCGCGCCGATCTCTGATCCCGGCCCCGGCAAGTGGACGAAGTATTTCAACGGCTCATGGAGCGAGCCGGGTGTCGGCGGCAAGTCAAGCCCCATCGATGGCGGCGGTTCCGGTTGGTGGAAGACAACCGGGGAAACCATCGGTCTCAATTGGGTCAAAGGAGGCATGGGCCTTGTGGTTTCTCAGGACCGCTTGCATTTCACGCCCATCTTGTCACAACCTCTCCTCCTGACGGAAACTGGAGACTGGTCACGCAAGAACGGCCTCGAACTCGTGTCTTACGCTGATCTAATCGACGCCAAGACCGGCCTTAACCAACTCGACGACCATTGGCTGCTGGCGTACATGTATCTGAATCCCGGTGAGAGCTTCGGCAAGCGGTATCTCGTTTTTCGGCCGGTCGACGTCTCGTGGTCGCGCGAGGCCGGCGAGCCCGAAGTCGGCGAAATGCTCACTCACTGGTATGACGCCGCGCACCACGACCACTGGGCCACGACGGCTCCCGTGCCGGGCAACTACTCGGCCTATCGGCTCGTCGCTCAGCTTGGCTATATGATGACCGCGCCGGATCCATCGAAGCCTACGGTCGAACTTGAAGAGTGCCTCAGCAAATGGCCAGGGCACCCCGACCGCATCCTGATTCAAAAGGGAGTCTGTGAGACACAGGACTACCAGCGGCTGCGCAGCGCCGGCTTCATTTATTCATCGGCGCAGCCCAACACGCAGCCGCTATACCGATGTTATTCCGAAGCAGAACACTCCCACTTCGCCTCGAACCGCGAGGATTGCAATAACATGGGGAAGAAAGAGGCCTTGCTGGGCTATGACCTCAAGGAATGAGTTGGCGGCAAACCTCATCTTGCAAGATTAGGGAAGAGTTGCTCGTCACTCAGGATTTGATATAAGAAGAAAAGCGTCGATGGCGCGGCGACCGGTCGGTAACGCTGCATGGGGTTAGAACGATTGAAGATCCTCCGTCGATCGAAACTGCTCATACATCGGCTCGAAGTAGAGATCGCGCACCGTCCGAGTGAAGTGCTTCGGGGCTTCCAGTTTGCCCTCGACGAATGTGTCATAGATGACCACTTTCGCGGTGACATCCGTGAGTTCACTGCGATGCCAGACCTCTAACTGCTTCTTCAGCGGCTCTGAAGTTGGAAGTTGCGCTTCATCCGGTCGACACCCACTGAGACGCAATCAGTGAGCGAGAACTACTTCGAGTGCTTGGCCAACACCGGCGTGAATACGCCTCAGACAATGTTTCCAGATCGGGCCTTTTTTCAACTTGTCATGACCCGTCGCGAACCCTCGTAGAGCTGCCAAGCGAACGCTCCCAATCCCAGGCAAACTACAATCAAGCGAACCAGACCACCAAAATATGGAATGAACCCGACGATGGTGAGGATCAGCAGGCCCACCAGCAACCCCAGCAGCCAATCGCGTTTTGTGACCCCGGCTGGCTTCAGAAGTATGCGCCCCAGGAAGGCTCCAACCCAAAGCTTCGCCAGGTAGATCGCCGTCAGATAGACCGCGAGCAACATGAGCGAGATCGGGATACCGACCAGAGTGATGGCTACCACGATTATGGCCACGGGTATGCCCGCGAGGACTCCAAGTCCTAGCCCGAGGCTTCGCCATCCTGAACCAACCGCCTGGGTGCAGGCCTGCAAAAAATCGGGAAACAGCGCAAGGCCCAGCCATCCCGCCAGCATGGCCGCAGCAAGCCAGACAACCTGGTGGAGGAAAAATCTTAACGTGAACCGGCTTTTTGGGACTCGCAACTGAATGTCACGTTTGCCGGAAATAGAGGCACCGTCGGCGATGTGCACGTCTTTGAGTTGGTGCACGCGGGCTGTCAGGTTACCACCGACCCGCGCCGTGTTAGTCAGAACCAGGCTGCCAAGCCTACCACCGGCCAGGGTCAAATCGCGGCCGATAGTGCCGCTGACGTTGACCTCGCCGTAAAGTGTGGCGCTGCGTTTCACGTCGCCCTCAAGACTGATGTCGCCGCCAGCCACGATGCCTTCGCCCACATGCGCCCGCTGCTCTACGCGCAAAGATTGGCCCCAGTTGTAAAGGCTATGGCCTAATTCGCCGTCCAGTTGCATGGACCGCGAGCAGTTGAAGATGCGGCCTTCCACAGTTCCGCTTACCACGGTTCTCTTGGCAAGACTCACTACGTCGCCTTTGACAGTGCCGCGCACTTCCAGGGTCTGGGCAAAAACCAGCAGGTCCCCATTGACGATGCCGTCCACAATCACCGAGTTACCTGTAGCGACAAGGGTATCGTCCACAGTCTCATTGGCCGGCACGGTGACAAACTCTCCGTGACGCCGGTCCAGAGCAAGGCTGGGCAGCGACAACGTAAGTAGAACAATCAGTAGCGGGAACGCTGACACGTGTAGCCGCCATCGCCGCCCCAGCAGCAGTGCGGCGCCACCCAACAGCAAAAAGATTTCCCCAACTACGGCAGCATAATCAGCCAGCATGGCAGTACCTCCGTGTGCAAAGTAGTACGACAGGTTGAAGATCAGGTTCATGAGGCCATCTGTGCTGAAGGGGTTGAACCATTCCAGCGCTGACGGGATTCGTAGCTGATCGATGCGAGCGACAACAATGGAACCTAGCGCCAGCACCGCGGCCAGGATCGTCGCGTCGGCCCAGGGCCAGGACCAGCGGCGAGGGGAAACGCCCACCGGGCTGAGTGTTTCATCCCTAAGCTCGTTCAGACTTTCGCTCAGAGCGCGGTTCTCAACACGCAATGCGTCCACTAGTTCCCGGCATCGCGGGCAGGTGGCCAGGTGGCCTTGCAGGGACCGCGCTTCATCCGGCGCCAATTCACCGTCCACGAAGATTGCGCACGTCTGTTCCGAATGGCATTCCATGGGTTACTTGCTCCCGCGAGCCAATTTCCGACGCAGTTCCTGCTTGGCACGAAATATCAGTGTCGCCACGTTATTTTTCTGCAGCCCCAACTCCCGAGCGATTTCGTCATAGCTCAACTCGCTGTAATAGCGCAGCACCAGAGGCAGGCGAAAGTTGTCCGGCAGGCCTGCGATGGCATCCCGCACCCGCACTCTCTCTTCTTCGCTCATGACAGCACCTAACGGTGAGGGCTCCCGACTCGGTGCCTCAAGGACCGTATTTTCGTTCTCACCTTCCACAATCAGCTGCCGTCTCCGTCGCTGGCGCCGCAATACATCAATGCATTGATTGCCAGCCACCCGCAGCAGCCATCTTGCGAAAGGTATGGATCCGTCGTAGCTCTCGATGGAACGCTGTAGCTTGAGGAATATTTCGCTCGTGGCATCTTCTGCTTTCTCTCGAGAGTCCAGCATGTGACGGCACAAGCCGAATACCCGTCGGACGTATTGGCGATAGATTTCCCCGAGAGCCTCGGCATCGTGGCTGCGTACGCGCTCGATTACGTGCTCAAGATCCAGCCCCTCCATCTGCTTGCCCTCGCGAGGCTGTGGTCCTTTCGACCTGGTGCTCTCGGCATCCATAAAGCAGTACGCAGCCGACGGAAAAAAATTACACGATATTAGGATTACTTTAGTCCGTCCGCGACATGCAGAGTTGGTGTGGCTCGACGGTAGCGATATACACGGCGAGCCGAACTCGAACCGCAGTCCGTGAAGGGGCTTCAGGATGAAGAAGTGCCTATCCAATGGGACGCTTCGGGCGGCAGTTTGCACGTGTTGGGATCGCACTTTCCCGAGAACGCTTGCCGAGCGGCGGCCCGGTGCCGCGACGCACCGCTAGAACGACTTCGAAAACCGAGTCTTCAGGAACTCTCCTAGCTTCGCAGTGGCCTTGAATTGCGGAATCGCGTCGAGTTCCTTGAAGGCTGACGCGAACGCATTCGACAGGCTCCAGATCGTCCGCGGCCGGAATTCCTCGTATTTCGGCTCGAAGTAGAGGTCATGTACTGTGCGGGCCAAGTGTTTGGGAGCTTCCAGTTTCCCTTCCACGAAAGCTTCGTAGATTACGACCTTGGTAGTGATAAGCGAGAGTTCCGCCATTGTTCACCGCTCTTCCATTTGGCGGGCTCTTCGCCAAACGCGCAAAGCGAAATCCGCGAACAAGATCCTGTGCGGCCCAGCAGGCCCATGTTGCGCGCCTACAGTCATACAAATAGTTGCACAACGTTCCTTCCCACGCTCATGCTCTAACCCATCGTTATAACGGGAGGAAGGTCTAGGCTCTCGTGCAGGTCGGTGTCGGAGGATCTTCTATCCGGGAAGAGTATCTGGATGACCAGACCTCCAGCCGCTTGATTACGAGCCGCGATGGAACCGCCATGCCATTCCACGATTCGCTTGGTCATGGCTAACCCAAGCCCCCTGCCTCCAGGGTGCCGCAAACGAGCTTCGGCAGAACGGAAGAAAGGTTCAAACAATCGAGGCAGGTCACTCTCCGCTACTCCTGAGCCTTGATCGGAAATGGTCACGGACACTTCGCCTCCCGCGCGCTCGAACTGCACCGTGACCATGGACGAAGGGGCGGTGTGACGGATGGCATTGCGCAGGATATTTTCGATGGCCACACGCAGCAAGTCGCGATTAGCGATCGCATGAGTATCGGTGTCGGATTCGACCTGAATCTTAACGTCTCGCACATCCGCTTCGAGAACGGCATCGCGCACGATCTCTTCGATGAGCTGCGGCAGGTCGATTCTCTGAAGACCGTTCTCGTGGGACCCGGATTCCAGTTGAGCGATGGTCAGAATCTGCCCGATCAGTTGGTTGAGACGTTCCAGTTCTCGATCGATGCGGCCGAATTCTTTGGGCAGCTCTCCCGAAAGGCGTTGTCGGGTGAGGCCCGCCGCCAGGCCAATTCGCGTAAGTGGTGTTCTCAGTTCGTGAGAGACATCCCAAAGCAGATGCTTCTGGCGTTCAATCAAGCCCTGAATCCGCTCAGCCATTCGATCAAAATCGTGCGCCAGCCCTTCGAGCTCCTCGCTATGGGAATAGGCGGAATAGTTCCCGACACGGACATTGAGCTCTCCTTCCGCGAATCGGGCGGTAAGCCCGCGTAGACGTGAAATGGGCTGGGTCAGATAACGCGCCAGCCAGAAGCACACCAGCCCGGCGACTGTCATTAATGAGGGAATAAGGATGGCCCACTCCGCCGGCGAAACGAGCCGGCCCAAACGAAACGGCATCACCAGGACATACGAGAGCCCGCCTGAACCGGGCGCCTCACATGCAATCCAGCCGGGATGGCTCAGGCATTCTTTCGATGTGTTTTCCGAAGACTGCGTGAAAACCGATCTCGCGAGCGCCTCGACGTCCGGTGGTGCGTTCAACCCCCGTAACTCGGTGAGCTGCTTATCAAAGAAATAGACATAATTTAGCGACCCTTCGCGCTGGTGAACGACCTCGCGCAAGCCCTGCGTGCCACGTTCTTCGTAACTGATTGCCGCAGCGCGAGCCGACATTGCCGCAGCTCTCCGGAAGGCGTGCAGATGTTCGCGCGAAAAAGCAAACCGCGTGGTTACAATAATGCCGGCGAAGGTCACGGCGAGCACGACCACGGCGATCCAAAACCAGAGAAAGATTCTGAAGAACAGGCTTCGCATACAATCAGACATTCCTCCAGGACGAGCGGCCGTACAAATACCCGCTGCCACGAACTGATTTGATCCTTTCGATCCCCTCGGCTGTCCCGCCCAGCTTTTTTCGAAGATTGCACACATGTGTGTCGATGCTGCGGTCAAAGGGCGTGCACTCGCGTCCCAGGACTTCTCGCTGGAGTTGTTCGCGGCTCACCACCCGGCCCGCGTGCGCCAAAAAGACAAGCAGAAGGTCGAATTCCACCGTGGTTAATTCGACGGGCTGGCCGCTCCTCCTCACCAGGCGCGATTTCGGATCCAGTGAAATGTCTCCTACCTCGAGGATGGAACCGGGCTCTTCCTGGCTGTGTTCCGCTCTACGGAGGATCGCCTGGACTCGCGCCGCCAGTTCCTGCGGAACGAAGGGTTTGGGGAGATAGTCATCCGCGCCGAGACGCAACCCCAGAACGCGATCCGCGGCTTCCCCGCGAGCCGTCAGCATCAACACGGGGGCAGTTGAGAAGCTTTGCATCTTGCGCAGCACGTCAAGTCCGCTCATTGCAGGCAACATGATGTCCAAAATGACGAGGCGGTATCTGCGGCGCACCAAGCGCTCCAAAGCTTCCTCGCCCGTGGCGACCGAGTCCACGCAATATCCTTCGGCTGCGAGATAGTCCGATAACATTTCTCGAATGTCTCGATCGTCATCCACGATCAACAGCAGTTGGCGGAGATCCTCTTTGGGCGGCAAGCCAGTGTGGTCCACTCCATCCGCCCGCGAGTCTGAAGGCCGGTGGCCGCCGCCTCGCCATGCTATGGAAAAGACACTTTGAACAGGAGTGCTGCAGTGCGAGTGACGAGACCTTGCTGCCATCGGGTTCTGTGCCATAGGCACCTTTAGATTACCTCCAGGGATCAGTGATCGGCGCGCGAGAAGTGTTAAGAAATGTCAAGGATTCCTTACCTGAGGCAATCGCCCGTCGCGCCGTATTGCTAGTGCAGTCCGCCGTTAATCAGGCCGTTTAAGCAGAGATGCCCGAGCGCTTGTGACTTTTTCCAGGATGTCTTAGATTTCCTACAGACGGGGCGGCGGAACGTACGAGCACAGTTCTATAAAACGAAGGCAAGGCCATGAAGGAGCAAGCACGCAATCACTTCAACCGCAAGCTAAGTGAGTCCGGCGGAACGGCCAAGCTCACGGGCGCAGTCGCGGGAGAGTTTGTCACCGAGGCGTTCGAGTACGACGGTGGACGGCAGGTCACGGTGTACGTTCCGCCGAACCTGCCCCAAGCAATCATCTTCGCCGGTGACGGGCAGCGAATCTCGAAGTGGGGCCGGTTGCTCGAGAAGGTGGACGTAACGTCCACAATGATCGTCGGTGTACATGGCCTGACCGATGAGACGCTGCGGCTCCATGAGTACTCACCGGGCTTCGATCCGGTGCGGTTCGCGTCACACGAGAAGTTCTTTGTCGAGGACGTCCATCGCTGGACGGAGTCGCGGTTGGGCGTGGCGTTGCCCACTGAACGTACCGCAGTGTTTGGCGTCTCGGCGGGTGGAGAGCTGGCCCTCGCTCTTGGGCTTCGGCATCCACGTGTCTACGGTGCAGTCTTCTGCGCCTCGCCTGGCGGCGGTTACAAGCCGCCTGACGTCATGCCGAATCCGCTTCCGCGCATATACCTTGTCGCTGGCACTCAAGAGCCGTTCTTCCTCGAGAACGCGAGGAGGTGGGCGGATGCGCTGCGCGACGCAAATGCGGATGTCGTCATGAATGAGCGAGATGGGTCGCATGGTGGCGCATTCTGGCGAGAAGAGTTCCCGCTGATGGTGGCGTGGGCATTCGGACAATGATGTGCCTCGGTAGTCTCATCGCCGGTCGGATCCAACAACTCGTCTCGTGTGAACATCGATATACGAGCAGACAATTGTGCCTGGAATGTGGGAAGTGGCCTAGCGCAACCCGCCAGAAATAGCGTTTGTTATAAGGTGACGGCCATCTCTCATACAGCTGAGGTGACCGAAATGCGCGTTGCGCCCGCCATCCATCTGAGTGCGGAAGTCCGGGCCGAATTGCAAAAATCTCGTGCGACGGCGGACCGCGCCTGTGCGTGTTGTCGAGCGCTGCTGCATTGTTCTGCTGGCCGCAGACGGACTTCAGGACAAGCAGATCGCGGAGCGCATGTCGGTAACGCCACGCATGGCTTGGCGGTGGCGCAGCCGGTTCTTGGCGCAGGGGATGACGGGACTGGTGAAGGATGCGCCGCGACCGGGCCGTACGCCAACGATCAGCGCAGAGAAAGTTTCCGAAAACGTTGCCAAGACCACACAGGGCACGCCGCTTAATGCTACGCAATGGTCACGCAGCACGATGGCGCGACTAGCGAAGGTTTCGGAGTCCAGCGTGGTCCGCATCTGGCAAGCGCATGGACTGAAGCCACATCGAATGGAAAGTTTCGAGATCAGCAACGATCCGGAGTTCGCCGCCAAGCTCGAAGATATCGTCGGTCTCTACCTCGATCCACCCGAGCACGCACTGGTGCTTAGCGTTCGATGAGAAGAGTCAGATACAGGCTCTGGACCCCACCCAGCCTGGTCTGCTAATGAAAAAAGGCCGCGGCCAGACCATGGCCCACGACTACAAGCGCAACGGCACAACCACGCTGTTCGCCGCCCTCAACACCGCCAACGGAGAGGTTTACCACCTAGGCCAAAGCCGCCACAGGCATCAGGAATGACTGAAGTTCCTGCGCATGATCAACCAGACCGGGCCCGTTGAGAAGCAGGTTCATATCATCTGCGACAACTACAGTACCCACAAGCATGAGCGCGTCCAACGATGGCTGGAACGACATAAACGCTTCCATGTGCACTTCACCCCAACTTCGGCCTCGTGGCTGAACATGGTCGAGCGCTTTTTCCGCGACCCGACGGAAGCAGAATCCGGCGAGGAGTTTTTCGGGACCTGGAGCAACTGATCGGGGCCATCGGCGATTACATCGACCTCCACAATGAAAGCCCCAAGCCTTTCATCTGGACAGCCAAAACCAACGACATTTTGGAAAAGGTCACCCGCGCACGAGTCGCACTGAATAAATGATGAGACTGACGGCGTACTACACTAGCCTCCTGCGCTTAGCATTTCTCCACAAATCTCTACCGCACTCTGCGCCTGCCGGTGTTTCCATGATTGCAAGCAATTCACGCGGAGTTCCCCATGAGGGAACGAGGAGAAATTCGATGAACAAACGTCATATCAAACCCTGGGTCGCCATCATCGCCATGGCGCTGGCCATGGTACCCGCAGCGTTTTCCCAAAGCACTTCAGCCGCTCCTAAGGGTCACAAAGGACGTTTGGGGCTTCATCTTGGCGTAATGATGGATTACCTCGACCTGTCGGACGCTCAGCGAGGCCAGGTGAAGCAAGTCATTGCTTCGGAAAACCCAATGCTGACTCCACTGATGCAGCAGTTGGTCGAGACCAGGCAGCAGATTCTCCAAGAGGTGAGCAGCAGCACCTTCGATCAAGCGAAGATCAGCGCTCTCGCTTCCCAGCAATCGCAAACCCAGACGCAAGTAAACGTCGAGAAAGCGAAAATTATGGCACAGATTTTCAGCATCTTGACTCCTGACCAGAAAACCAAAGCCGTCAGTTTTCTCCAAAAGCGTGCGGCGCGATTCGAGCAGCGTCTTCAAAACGCGCAGCAGAAGTCGTCCTCGGAGCAATGACCAGCCTCCGCGCGATTGGGACTTCGAAACCGATGTCCCAATCCCAGCGGATGTAAGAACCGAAGCGTTTTGCCAGTTGCTTGTGGAGAGAAATATGTGGATCTCAAGCGAGGTTAGCGGATTGTTGTTGGCGCTGTTCGTGATCAGCGGAATGGTCGTTGTCTGGTGGTCTGCCAGGGAGCCATCGTGAAATCGTTTCGCATTGTGACAAGGGACTCAAAAGCACCGAAGCCATCGCCTTATGCGACCAGTTCAGACTTCTGCCAAGTCTTCGAGGAGAAAATGAACAGCCTCTATCTGCTTTCGTTATTGCTGACGGCGGATCATTCGAAGGCCAAGCGATGTTTCATCGCAGGGCTTGACGTTGCTGCCGACAGTCCTCCGGTGTTCCGGGATTGGGCGAACTCCTGGGTGCGTCGCTCGATCATTCAGAGCGCAATCCGCCTACTGGGTCTACGAGGCGCCGATGAAAACGAGGCCTGGCACGTTCTCTCTTCAGATGTTAGCGCCGGAGTGTTTCCAACCGAGCAGCCTCAGATTGCAGCCATCCTCGAACTGCCGGCCTTGGAGCGTTTCGTTTTCGTACTGTCCGTCCTCGAACGCTACTCCAAGCAGGAGTGCTCTCTCTTGTTGGGCTGTACGCGGCCCGAGGTGATTGCCGCCCAGGCCCGCGCCTTTGAGCAGATCGGTCACGCGATCCAGAGTTACGACGGGCAGCGGAGCGACGAGCGACCATCACGAGCCGAGCCTGAGCGAGTTCTTCAATGAATCCGTTCTTGTCAATAAATGGGTATTCGTACTGAACTTCCGATGAGAGTAAGAAAGTGTGCGACAAGGCCATTAAAATCCCTCGTTCTCGCTTGCTTCTTGGAGCGGCTTTCGTAGCGGCCGTAACCTTTCCGCTTCGGTCAGGCAAAGAGCTGCAGTCTGCGATGAGGCAATTCTTGATCGTTTCGCTGGCTGTGCCGGACGATGCGACCGCCAGTGTACGGGCGACACGGCCGCGGGACGCCGACCTCACTCCGATTCCGGCGGGCACGGTTCGGATCGGTGACGATGCAGGTGCGACGGATGAGCGCCCTTCCTTCGAGTTCAGCTCGGCTGTGTTCCTGATGGATCGCACGCCGGTCACGGTGGGGCAGTTCGCCGCCTTTGTAAAAGATACGGGCTACAAGACTGACGCCGAACGGTACGGGTCCGGCGGTGTGCTGGACGAGCGAAAAGGCTCTTGGATGGCAATCAAGCGGGCGAACTGGCGTCACCCGGCAGGCCCAAAAGGATCGGCTGCGAAGCCAGATCATCCCGTGACTCAGGTGAGTTGGTACGACGCGAACGCCTTCTGCAGCGCCTACGGTCTCCGCCTTCCCACCGAGTTTGAATGGGAGCGGGCGGCGCGCATGGGGCAGACACCCGACGGGCTCGTGTTCCGCACTGGAGATTCAATCGAGCGCCACGGAAGCTACCTGCTTAATGCGTGGGAGGGAACATTTCCGCTGCTCGATACAGGAGCCGATGGCTTCCGTACCACATCACCGGTCGGTGCTTTCGGGACCGCGCCTTCCGGCCTCAGCGATATGGCCGGGAATGTCTGGCAATGGACCTCGTCCAGGTATCTGTCGTATGGCGCAGAACAGCGAAAGCCAGCCGACGGCCAGGGCGAGCGTGTGGCGAGAGGTGGATCGTTTTTGTGCTCGCCACATTTCTGCCAGGGGTATCGCGCCAGCGCGCGCAACCACACGTCGCCGGAAACGGCGCTTGAGAATGTCGGATTCCGATGTGCAGCGGATTTTGAACATATCAGTAGTTTGGCCGGTCGCGTGGTGCAACACCCCGTCGACCTTGCAAAGGCGAGCAGCCAACCAACAAATTCTGGAGGAAGTCTCAGATGAACTCGATTTCCAGTATTGCCTCGGTGTCCGCAACAACGGCCCTCACCCTTACGACCACCCTATGCGCCGTCTTTCTGTGGTCCGCAAAACCCGAGAAACACTCAAATGCTCGGGTACCGCCCAAGCCAAATGTCATCGTGATCTTGGCCGACGACCTGGGCTACGGCGATACCGGTGTTTACGGCAGCAAAATCGTCCGCACTCCGAACATCGATGCCTTAGCCGCGTCCGGCATCCGCTTCACAGCCGGTTATGTCACGAATCCGGTATGCGCACCGTCGCGGGCCGCGCTCATGACTGGCCGGTATCAACAGCGCTTCGGCTACGAATTCAATCCAGTGGGGCGTGACAAGACCGGTGGGATGTCGCTCAACGAGATCACCCTTGCCCAGATCATGAAGTCGGCTGGCTACGCGACTGGCGCTCTCGGTAAGTGGCACCTCGGCCGGCCCGACGGGTATTACCCATCCGATCGCGGCTTCGATTATTTCTTCGGCATGGCGGGAGGAGGATCGGACTACATCATCAACCCAGCGCCCGGCGACGAGTTCATTGGTCCGGAGGGCGAAGACATCAAGGTTCCCGCAGCAGGCATCTCTGCGATTCCGGATGGCGAATCATTGAAGAAGGTGCTCGAACGCATACGCGAGAGAAATCCGATTACCCGAAATCGCCAACTGGTTCGCGTCGATGATTACCTGACTGACGCCCTGACCACGGAGGCAGTGGATTTCGTCGATCGCAACAAGAAAGAACCTTTCTTTCTTTACCTCGCTCAGCACGTCCCGCATGCTCCGCTGCAGGCGCCCAAGAAGTACATCGATCGTTATCAGGACGTTCAAGATCCTTACAAGCGCGTTCATGCGGCCATGGTTTCCTCCCTCGACGACAGCGTCGGAGCCGTCGTTGCGACATTGAAAAAGGATGGCCTATACGAGAACACGTTTGTGGTCTTTCTGAGCGATAACGGGTGCCCTGGCTATGTCTATGGGGCGTGCTCGAATGCACCGCTTTCGGGGTTCAAGCGCTGGCAGTTGGAAGGCGGGATCCGCATTCCTTACATCGTGTCGTGGCCGGGACATCTACCAGCCGGCCGCGTGGATGATCGGCAGGTCTCGAGTTTGGACATTGTGCCCACAGCAGCCGCACTGGCCAATGCAAAACTGTCTTCCGATCGCACCTATGACGGCGTGAACCTGCTGCCCTATCTGACGGGTGCTGACCATACAGTGCCGAATCCCAAGCTTTATTGGCGCGACGGAACCAACTTCGCCATGCGCGATGCCGACCTGAAACTGTGGCGTGCCACCGTCGCACCGAAAGCAGCAAACGCGGGGGAGGAACCAGACGAGATAGGGGACGGATCGAAGCGCAAATTTGTGGAGCCCGCAATCGGACCCGAGGGCCAGTACGTCATGCTCTTCGATCTCGATCGAGATATCAGCGAAAAGCATAATCTGGCTGCCTCGCACAAGTCCGACGTCGCGCGCATAGAGGGCGAGATCGCGGACTGGAACAAAACTCTGGTCAAACCCATGTGGCCACAAAGCAAACATTCCACCGTAGATTACGACGGCGAGAAGCTGGAGTTGTTCTATTGAGATAGACCGTGAAGAGGGCCCTCGAAGACGCCGCTCACTTCAGCGTGTCCGGCTGTTCACGCGACCGATCTAAGCAGGCAGGCAGTGGTTTCCGATTTAACATTTCTCAACAAATCTCTACTCAGGCACGCGAGAAACGCGCAGACAATCGGGGTTGGAGCTCATCGTCAGAGATTTCATCTCAATGGAGGTTTGAAGTGAACCGAAAATTGCTTTCAGGAATGTTCGTCGCGGTCCTTGGGATCGCCTCTTGCCTATTTGCCCAGGATGCAACAACACCTAACGCCGGGCCTGCCAACGTCGGGGGTACTTGGCAACTCTCGTCGCAAGGGAAACGTGGCGATCGCGACGGAACGCTTGCCATTCGGCAAGACGGTTCGAAACTCGATGGCACATTCGACATGAAGGGACGGTCAGGGCCGCTCTCCGGCAGCGTCGAAGGCAACCATATCTCCTTTACGACAGAAGGAACGAAGGGGACAGTTTCTTTCCAAGGTACGGTCGACGGGAACAAGATGAGTGGCACCACAAAACAAGGGAGTTCGTGGAGTGCCACTCGACAATAGGCAATTTCCCATGCACGAGCCGATAAGTGAAATCATGAAGGACCATTCCATCGTGGCCCTCGTATGGCTGGCGCTGATGATGTTGGCGGGATCCGCTCATCCCGCCCCTTACTATTCGCCGCCACCCCCGCCTCCGCCGCCAGCCATTGTACAAATTACACAGCAAGGTTACCGCGATGGTGTGATGGCGGCGCAACATGACATCCGAGACGGTGAGCCACTGAACGCCGCTCGCCATGCCCTCTCCGCAACCCTCCCGTGCCACCGCCCGTCGTAGAGGACTACCGCCGGATTTCGCGACGACTATGATCAGGTTCTGCAACACGGACCTCCTCCGGGGAATTAAGGGGCTTTGTTCGCCGATTCGTGCCACCACATCCGTTGGGTGGCATGCACGCTTCGATTCCGAACGTCGCCAGGTTTGTTAAGCGGTGGCCGCTTTCGCTTGGCATTTCTTCACAAATCTCGACTGCGATGAGCGCCTGCTTCGAACAAACTCGGATTAGCGGGCGAAGATTCTCTGTCGGAGGCTGGCGTAAAAGCTACCCATCATATGGAGGCTTGATGAAAGGGGTACGTGTGTTGCTCATTGTCGCGTTCGGGCGGCGCGGCCTAATTCTGGTCGGGATTTTGGTGATGTCAGCGCTCGCCAGCGCGCAAAAGGGTTACTGGGATCCTGAGCCTGAGCCGAGCATCGTCGTGACCGCAGGTGCGGTCGAGACCGCCGGCCTCGCCCAGCCCGGACAGAGCTACGGACTTCGTGACGCGGAACTCCGGGCCTCCCTCCCGTTGGTCGGCGGTTGGGACTGGAACTCCGGCGAGGCGCCGAAGTTTCGGCTGCTCGCGTTGGTTGGCTTCAAAGTAGATTCTGCGCTCATCCCTTACACGACTGGCCGGCAGCGCCTATACGCATCGGAGATAGGCTTCTCCGGAGTCCACGTCCTCAATCCCAAGAATCAGATCACCTGGTCCATACGGACGGGCTTCGCCGAGGAGGACTCGACGGTCTCCAGCCCAAAAATCAAGGAAGCCGGGAGTGTCGTGGCTGCCTACCGGAAGAGCGACTCGCTAACGCTGCTCTACGGGGGCGCATACTCCTACCTCCTCGGCCAAGGCAAATTTCTACCGGCCTTTGGTTTCCGCTGGCGTCCTCATCCAGGAACGAACGTGAGCATTCTTGGCCCATTCTCGGGGCAGGTGCACCAGCGCTTGGGCCAGCGCCTGATGGTCGGCGTGCAAGCGGGACTAAGTGGCAATCAGTACCACATCGCCAATAACGAGGAATTCACTTCGCCCACGAACAATCTTTACCTGCGGCTTCGCGAGATCAGGGTCGGCGGCCGGGTCGGCGTTCGCCTGAATCAGTCCCTCGCGCTGCTCGGCGAGGCAGGGGTTGCGGCCGACAGGAAACTCACTTTTGCAGACGGCAACACCACGCTCTCCTCCCTCGATGTATCCGCAAAACCGTACGTGTCGATCAGCTTTCGCTACTCATTCTCGAAGAAGCGGCACTGGGAGGATTTCGGCAAGTGGTAATCAGGTCGAGGACAAGTGCAGACAATTGTGTCGCGAGACTGCTGTTATTAGAGCTTTATTCGTCCTGCCTGGCCAGGAGAGTGCTTTGCTTAGCTGTATTCGCTTTGGTTGTATTGCCCGCCGCATTTGCCCAGGATGATGGGAAGAGTAGAGAAGCGCTTCCCGAGGCACCGAGCGCCTCGACATCATCCCAGGAATCGACTGACAAGCCGGGCCCCAAGGACGGCGTGCCGCAAGCACCACAGAGCTCTGCGCAGCCACAATCGGACTCAGTAAGGACGGGTCTTGAAGGAAAGCAGACCAAGCGCATCCTGGGAATCATTCCGAACTTTCGCTCAGTCTCCGCGAATGAACAATTGCCTCCGCAAGGCGTGAAGGACAAGTTCATCGAAAGCACAAAGGACAGTTTTGACTATTCATCTTTTATCTTTGTGGGCCTGCTGGCAGGAACGGCGCAGGCACAAGCCTCCTATCCAGAATTTCGCCAGGGAGCCGCTGGATTCGGCCGATACTACTGGCACACGTTCGCGGACCAGACGGACGAAAACTACCAAGTGGAATTCTTCTTTCCTGTCGCCTTGCATCAGGATCCGCGCTATTACACCCTGGGACATGGTGGATTTGCCAGACGCGCCCTCTATTCCTTCAGCCGTGTGCTCATCACGCGCACGGACCATGGGCATGAGACGTTCAATTCATCGGAAATCGTCGGTGCGGGAGCTGCGGCGGGCATCTCCGACTCCTATTACCCCTCACCAGAGCGGACATGGACTAAGACCGGGCAGCGGTGGCTTTTGAATGTGAGCCTCGATGGCGTCACTTTTGTATTTAAGGAGTTTTGGCCAGATATCAACAACAAAATCTTCCATTAAAGGTATTAGAACTGCGCGCTCGGCGTTTGAGGAGAAGTAGGTTTGTTTACTGGCGCATCCAATCTGGTTTCGACGCACACGCCACGCAGATCGTGACCTCGCAAGCCACGTCGGTCAATCCGTGAATTGGCTCCTGCGCGGAGCGAGCGGTTCCCAAGCACCGGAATGAACGCGCCTGGAACAGAGTTGCCGAGTCTTTTCTTTGCGCGGTACTCGCCCGATCGTCGATGTTGCGATGACAACGTCGGCTGCTCGCACAGCCTACCTCTCGCTTTGTTCGCCCGCTCCTCTCCATAATTCTTGCGGCAACACTTCTTCATCCCAGCGCAGAGAGACTCCGCAGGAGGTGTGTTGGGCGAGACCTCGAAGCATCACTAGGGTGTAGTTGGTCGGGTGTCACGGCTCACCAGTGCGGCATGAAATGGACTCGCGCTTCACTAAGGTATTGAACTCGGCACGAGCCTGTCTAAGGACTGGTATGTCCGGATCGGCATCCTTCCAAAACGTAAGAAAGGCCCGGTACGCTTTGCCAGCGGCGACGAATGGGTCGGCTGCTGTCCCGGTGCCATCAGTACATCCTTCAGGACGAGCATGGCGATCCTCTTTCATCGGAACGGAATTCAGCAAATACGCCCGGGCAAGCCCAAGTTGTGCTAGGGCACCGAGCGGGTAGTTCCCAACAATTCCGGAATGGTCCACAACCTTTGAAATTCCCGGGCTGCCTTTTGACCGTCTCCGGCTGCAAGAAGGGCAAGACCGCGCACATAGATAGGATAGGGAACAGCATTGGTCGGAGTTTGGGGTAGGCCAAGTTCGTAAGGGGTGGCGGCATCCTCGTTGATCCGGTTCGACCGCGACTGCAATGCAGTCGATCAGGGAAAACGACTTTGAGGGCTTCACGAGCACCGGAGTGAACACGCCGGATAAAATCCTTCCAATTCGGGGTGAATCAAGGGGGGTGTGAGACATAGAAGTGGATATCATGCGGCGCGAGCCTCGCGGCGCTCGTCCCAATAGTCCTCAAAGCGTCCATTGAGATGAGAGCAGCGCAGCGCCAGGATGGCGTTGGCTCCCCGCAC